>ATLU01000008.1_pt1 | contig 136025 bp, 127 predicted proteins | sample 178751 | NCBI WGS metagenome assembly ATLU01 (sample SAMN02211837, study PRJNA209200) | bioreactor metagenome | isolation source: day 23 sample from continuous culture bioreactor inoculated with sediment... | place: Germany: Wadden Sea | collected 2011
GGCGATACCTGGCACGGCTCCTACACCTGCTACCAAACCGAAGGCCAGGACATGGTCAACGTGATGAACGCGTTGAAGCCTGACGCCATGACCTTCCACTGGGAGTTCACGCTGGGCTCTGACCGCGTGCGCGAGCTGGTCGAAGGACTGCCCTTCGCCGCCCTGGGCCAGAACATTTTCGACGCCGAGTGGGACGAGCCCGCCGACAGCTTCGAGAGCTACAAGATGATGGAAGCGGGCGGCGTGAAGATCGGCGTGATCGGTCAGGCCTTCCCCTATATGCCCATCGCCAATCCCGGCTGGATGTTCCCGGAATACTCCTTCGGTATCCGCGACGAGCGGATGCAGGAGATGGTGGACGAAGTGCGCGCCGCCGGGGCCGAGCTGGTCGTCGTCCTGAGCCATAACGGCTTTGACGTGGACAAGAAGATGGCGGACCGGGTGACGGGCATCGACGTGATCCTGTCTGGGCACACGCATGATGCGTTGCCGGAGCCGGTTCTGGTCGGCGAGACGATCATCATCGCGTCGGGGTCCAACGGCAAGTTCGTGAGCCGCGTCGATCTCGACGTGCGCGACGGCCAGATGATGGGCTTCCGTCACAAGCTGATCCCGATCTTCTCGGACGTGATCGAGCCGGACGCGGAAATGACCGCATTGATCGACGCGCAGCGTGCGCCCTATGAGGCCGACATGTCCGAAGTGATCGGGACCACCGAAGAGGTTCTGTATCGCCGGGGCAATTTCAACGGCACCTGGGACGACCTGATCTGCGACGCTCTGATTTCCGAGCGCGAAGCCGATATCGCGATGAGCCCCGGCGTGCGCTGGGGGCCAAGCCTGATGCCCGGTGACGCGATCACGCGCGAGGACATCTGGAACGTCACCTCGATGACCTATGGCAAGGCCTATCGCTCTGAAATGACAGGGGAATTCATCCATACGATCCTTGAGGACGTGGCCGACAACCTGTTCAACCCGGACCCCTATTACCAACAGGGCGGGGACATGGTGCGGATCGGTGGCATGGGTTACCGGATCGACATCACGAAGCCGCAGGGCGACCGCATCACGGAAATGACCTTGCTCAAGACCGGCGAAGCCATTGATCCGGCCAAGACCTACCAGGTTGCCGGCTGGGCCTCGGTCAACGAAGGCACGGAAGGCCCGCAAATTTGGGACGTGGTCGAAAACCACGTCAAGAAACTCGGCACTGTCACGCTCGATCCGAATACCTCGGTCGAAGTGGTGCAGGGCTAATTGAAGACGCGAACAGGAGGAGCGGATATGTCTGACGACACTCTGAAAACCTCGCGCCGTGGGTTCCTCATGAGCAGTGCCGCCGCTGGTGGCGCGCTCTTGGCCACGGGCGCGGCACGGGCGGAAAGCCACGGTGGGCCGGACCCGCTGATTACCGAGACGCAGGACTGGGCCATGGGGCTTGGTGAGGGTGTGGACGCCACGCCTTACGGCCTGCCGATCGAATTCGAAGACGACGTGATCCGGCGCAACGTGCCGTGGCTCACCGCCGATCCGATCAGCTCGATCAACTTCACGCCGATCCACGCGCTGGACGGCACGATCACGCCGCAGGGCTGTGCATTCGAGCGTCACCACTCCGGCGCAATCAGCCTGCGCAAGGAAGACTATCGTCTTATGATCAACGGGTTGGTCGATAAGCCGCTGGTCTTTACCTACGCCGACCTGGAGCGCTTCCCGCGCGAAAACCACGTCTACTTCTGTGAATGCGCGGCCAATACCGGCATGGAATGGGCGGGCGCGCAGCTCAATGGTGCGCAGTTCACCCACGGCATGATCCACAACATGGAATATTCCGGTGTGACGCTCCGCACGCTTCTGGAAGAAGCCGGGCTCGATGCGGCCGGTGAACTCGCGGACAAGTGGGTTTACGTGGAAGGGGCGGATGCCTCCTCCAATGGCCGCTCGATCCCGATGGAAAAGGCGCTGGACGATGTGCTCGTCGCCTTCAAGGCCAATGGCGAGGCGCTTCGCATGGAGCACGGCTACCCGGTCCGGCTGGTCGTTCCCGGTTGGGAAGGCAACATGTGGGTCAAGTGGCTGCGTCGGATCGAAGTCACCGATCACGCGGTGGAAAGCCGCGAGGAAACCTCGAAATACACCGACACGCTGGCGGACGGCACGTCGCGCAAATGGACCTGGGTCATGGATGCGAAATCCGTGGTCACCAGCCCGTCGCCGCAGTCGCCGATCCAGCACGGCCCCGGCCCGCTGGTCATCACCGGCTTGGCATGGTCCGGCCACGGCGCGATCACCGGTGTCGATGTGACCATCGACGGCGGCAAGACCTGGCAGAAGGCCCGGCTGGCCAAGCCCGGCGAGAACAAGGCGCTGGCGCGGTTCTACCTCGACATCAACTGGGACGGTTCGGAAATGTTCGTGCAATCGCGCGCGCATGATGAAACCGGCTACGTCCAGCCCACCAAGGCGCAGTTGCGCGAGGTGCGGGGCGAGAACTCGGTCTATCACAACAACTGCATCCAGACGTGGCACGTCAAGGAAACCGGGGAGGCAGAAAATGTCGAAATTTCTTAAGAGCACCGCGATTGTCGCGCTGACGCTGACCGCTGCGCCGGCCTTTGCCGAAGGTTTCGGTCTGGGGCGTGAGGCGCATCCGGAAGAGATTGAAGCCTGGAACCTCGATATCGCACCCGATGGCACCGGGCTTCCGGTTGGCTCCGGGTCGGTGGAAGACGGCGAGATGATCTTTTCCGAGAACTGCGCCGTCTGTCACGGCGAATTCGCGGAAGGGGCGGGTAACTGGCCGAAGCTGGCCGGGGGCGAAGGCACGCTGGCCGACAGGGATCCGCTGAAGACGGTCGGGTCCTATTGGCCCTACCTGTCGACGGTCTATGACTACATCCGTCGCTCCATGCCGTTCGGCGCCGCGCAGACGATGTCGGATGACGATGTCTATGCGATGACGGCCTATATCCTTTATTCCAACTACCTCGTGGAAGACGATTTCGTTCTGACCAACGAAAACTTCCTGGAGGTCGAGATGCCGAATGCGGACGGGTTCATCGTGGATGACCGCCCGGAGACGGAATACACCATCTTCACCGAGGAAAACGCCTGTTACGAGAACTGCAAGGACAGCGTGGAAGTGACCATGCGTGCCACGGTTCTGGACGTCACCCCGGACGAGACGGCGGCCGACGAAGCCGCTGCTGAAGAGGCGATGGCGGACCAGGTCGAGGAAGCCGCCGAGGAGGCGACCGTGGAAATGCCGGGCTTCACCGAGGAGCAGATCGCCTCGGGCGAGAAGGTGTTTCGCAAGTGCAAGGCCTGTCACAAGGTGGGCGAGGATGCCCGCAACGGCACGGGTCCGGTTCTGAACGGTGTGATCGGGGCACAGGTCGCCCATGTCGAGGACTTCAAATACTCGAACGCATTCCAGGATGCGGCCGCGGGCGGCATGGTCTGGACGGTCGAGAACCTGACCGAATACCTGCGCAAGCCGCGCGACTTCATGAAGGGCACCAAGATGTCTTTCGCTGGACTTCGCAAAGACGACGACATCACCGATGTCCTCGCCTACCTGTCGCAGTTCCAGTAATTCGTCAGTTTCTCCCTGACGCGCGGCGTCGCAGCTTCGGTTGCGGCGCCGTTCTTTTTGCGCTGCGGCGAGGAATTGCTGCGCTGCGGCGCAAGACAGCAGGCTTTTCAGGCGCTTGGGGTGCGAACATACGCAAATATTATTGTGCGGGAATGTGACGCAGGGTAAGGTGATTGTATGACGACGGTAAGATTTCTGGGGGCATTGGCGCTCGTTTCATCTATGGCCGTGCCTGCGGTCGCGAATGAATTTGGCGATCCCGAAGACGGGGCGCAGGTGTTCAAGAAGTGCCGGGCCTGTCACGCGGTTGGAGCGGATGCGTTCAACCGGACTGGCCCCCACTTGAACGATCTTTTCGGGCGCAGGGCGGGCGGGATCGAAGATTTCAAATACTCCGACGGTCTGACCCGGATGGGCAACGACGGCCTGGTCTGGGACTTTGACAGTCTCGACGCCTACCTCGAAAACCCCAAGGCGTTCGCGTCCGATACGCGGATGAATTTTCCGGGACTGAAGACGGAAGAGGACCGGGCGGATGTGCTCGCCTTCCTGCGGCAATATTCGGCGAGCCCTTCCGACATCCCCTCCGCCGCCCCAACGGCGATGCCACGCGAGGTCGAATTGTCGGAGGATGTTCTGGCCCTGGTGGGAGACGCTGAATACGGCGAATACCTCAGTTCGGAATGCACCACATGCCACCAGGTGGACGGCGATAACGACGGCATCCCCGCGATTATCGGCTGGCCCAAGGAGGACTTCGTCGTCGCGATGCACGCCTACAAGGAAAAAGTGCGCCCGCATCCGGTCATGCAGATGATGGCCGGGCGCTTGGCGAATGATGAAATTGCGGCCTTGGCCGCGTATTTCGGCGGGTTGGAATAGCCTGCCGGTTCGGGGCCGCTTCGGTCCTGCATTTAAGGGAGGAACACTATGAAACTGAACAGACGCCAATTTGTCGGTGCCACGGCGGGCGCTGCCGCCGCTACCCTGTCCGCGCCGCACGTTTATGCTGCCAGCCATGGCGGCAAGCCGAAGGTCGTTGTCGTGGGCGGCGGGGCTGGCGGTGCGACCGTCGCGCGCTATCTCGCCAAGGATGCGGGCGACGCGCTCGATATCACGCTGATCGAGCCGACGCGGGTCTATTACACGTGTTTCTTCTCGAACCTCTACATCGGCGGGTTCCGCACGATCGAAAGCCTTGCCCATGATTACGGCACCATCGCGTCGATGGGCGTGAACGTGGTGCACGACTACGTGGTCGGTGTGGATCGTGACGCGAAAAGCGTGACCACGGCCTCGGGCGACACGCTGATGTATGATCGGCTCGTGCTGTCGCCGGGCATCGACTTTGTCGACGGTGCGGTGCCCGGCTGGGACGTCACCGCACAGAACAAGATGCCCCATGCCTACAAGGCCGGTTCCCAGTCGCAACTGTTGAAAGCGCAGATCGAGGCGATGCCGGAGGGCGGAACCTTTGCCATGGTCGCGCCGCCGAACCCGTTCCGCTGCCCACCGGGGCCTTATGAACGCGTGTCGATGGTGGCGCACCTGTTGTCCGACATCAATCCGACCGCGAAGATCCTGATCGCGGACCCCAAGGAGAACTTCTCCAAGCAAGGGCTCTTCGAAGAGGGCTGGAACAAGCATTATGCCGGCATGATCACGCGAATCGGTCCGGACTTTGGCGGAAATAACGTCGAGGTGAACCCGGACGAGATGACGCTCACGATTGATGGCGAGGTCAACAACGTCGATGTCTGCAACGTGATCCCGGCGATGAAGGCGGGCGTGATCTGCGAACGCGCGGGGCTGAACGAAGGCAACTGGGCGCCTGTGTCTGGCCACACGATGCAAAGCCGGATCGACGAGAACGTGCATGTGCTGGGCGATGCCTGTGCGCAGGGCGATATGCCGAAGTCGGGCTTCTCGGCCAATAGCCAGGCCAAGGTCGCAGCGATGGCGGTGCGTGGTGCGCTGACCGACAGTCGCGTGTTCCCGGCCAAGTTCTCGAACACCTGCTGGTCGCTCATCGACACGGACGACGGTGTGAAAGTCGGCGCGTCTTACGAGGCGACGGACGAGAAAATCGCCAAGACCGATGGGTTCATCAGCCAGACGGGCGAGGATGCCGCTCTGCGAAAAGCCACCTTTGAAGAAAGTGTGGGCTGGTATGAGGGCATTTCCTCAGATATATTCGGCTGAGTGAATATAAAAAGCCGCCGGGGTTGTCCCGGCGGCGCATTCCGGGAGGATACCATGCGTAACATTCTGATCGCCACCACGGCCGCCTTGAGCCTTGGGGCAGGGGCCGCACTGGCCGAGAGCCACGGGTCCGATATCGCGACCGTTTACGATTTCGAGGGCGACTTCGGGGATGCGACCTTCGCGGTCGAGAACGCCATCGTGGGGGCCGGGCTTGTGATCGACAGCGTGTCCCATACCGGCGATATGCTGGCACGCACGGGGCTCGATGTCGGCTCCGAAGTGACCATTTTCGACGGTGCGGATATCTACAGTTTCTGTTCGGCAATCGTCAGCCGCGAAGTGATGGAAGCCAACCCGATGAACGTGGCCTTCTGCCCTTACAACATCTTCGTCACCGACCGGGATGGACAGGTCCAGATCGGCTATCGCAATTTCCCCGAGGGAGAGATGCAGAAGGTGCAATCGCTGCTGGACGGGATCGTTCAGGACGCGATCGGGGATTGACCGGCTAGAACACTTTCCTGATCGAGGCGAATTGGGAGTGGTTTCAGAAGGCGAATTTTCTCGCTGATGCGCCCGCAGGGAACGGCGTTCCGAAATTTGCGAACGCACGGAAAAATATTCGTTTTTATGAATGTGAGCTTGAGGCCCCTTTGGTGTTCGCCTATGTCGGGGGTTCGAAACGAAGAGCGGGCTCTGCGCGAGAGCTCTGCGACATGAGGAAGTGAGGGTATCATGGAGCTTATCGAAACCGCCTTTACCCCGTGGGCCTCCCTGGTTGGGGGGCTCTTGATCGGGTTGGGCACCGTGTTGTTGATGGTGGTGCGCGGCAACGTGCTGGGTGCGACCGGGATTCTGGCCGGGTTCATGACGCCGTCGTCATCGTCCGATTGGGCGTGGCGGGCGACGATCATCGCCGGGATGCTGTCCGGGCCGTTTGCGCTGATGCTGTTCACGGGGCATCTTCCGGCCATCGAAGTGCCGGTCACCAAGTGGATGATGATCCTGGGCGGTTTCATCGTCGGGATGGGCGTGACCTATGGGTCCGGCTGCACGTCGGGTCACGGGGTCTGCGGCATGTCACGGCTCAGCCCGCGCTCGATCACGGCGACGCTGACTTTCATGCTGGCCGCCGGGATTACCGTTTACATCATTCGCCACGTGATCGGAGGATAAGCCCATGGAAAAGATCCTGACATATATCGCCGGTCTCATGTTCGGTGTTGGCGTGAGCCTTGGTGGCATGGCAAACCCGGCCAAGGTGCAGAACTTCTTCGACGTCTTCGGTATCTGGGACCCGTCCCTGGCCTTCGTGATGGGCGGCGCGGTCCTGATCACCGCACCCGGCTATTGGCTGGTGTTTCGCCGGGGCAAGCCGCTGTTCGCCTCTGGCTTCAGCGTGCCGACCAATCGCACCATCGACGTCAAGCTCATCGGTGGGTCCGCGGTGTTCGGTATCGGCTGGGGGATCGCGGGGTTCTGCCCCGGAGCGTCCATTCCGGTGACGGCGACCCTGAACCCGGACGTGCTGATTTTCACCGGCGCGATGATCGCCGGGATATTCACGGCAAAAGGGCTGATGGCCTGGTCCGCGAGCCGAAATCTCCAGGCCGATCAGGCCTGAACCCCGGATGAAGCTGACACGAAGGCCGCGCGGTATGCGCGGCCTTTTTTTCATGCGAGGCAGGCAATTTTCGCATTTCGCCCCCTGTCCACCCCCCGGAAACGCCGCGTCAACTCTAATAAATTCAAAAAAACGAATGTGAGGGGTTTACGCGGGCAGCCTCTCCCCCTATTTCGAGAGCAAGGTTTTGAATATGTGCATTTGTCGCAGGTTCAGAACGTGCTAAACATCAAACGCCGACGGTGAGGTCGGCAGAGGAGTGGAGAGATGAAAGACATGAGCGCTTATCCGGTGGATACCTCCGTCAAACCTGACGTGAAGATGTTCTTTGACCCGCAGTCGAACACCTTTTCTTACGTGGTGAAGGACCCGAATTCGTCCTCCTGCGCGATCGTCGATAGTGTCATGGACATCGACTATGCGGCCGGGCGTATCTCCTACGAGCACGCCGACGAGATCATCAAATACGTGCAGGACAACGACCTGACGGTCGAATGGCTGATCGAGACGCACGTCCACGCCGACCACCTGTCGGCGGCCCCCTACATCCAGGAGAAAGTGGGCGGCAAGCTGGGCATCGGCGAGAACATCGTCGTGGTGCAGGACGTCTTCGGCAAGGTCTTCAACGAAGGCACCGAGTTCCAGCGCGACGGGTCGCAGTTCGACAAGCTGTTCCAGGAGGGCGACACCTACCAGATCGGTGGTCTGAACGCCTTCGTCATGCACACGCCGGGCCATACGCCCGCCTGTATGACGCATGTGATCGGGGATGCGGCCTTCGTGGGCGACACGGTCTTCATGCCCGACATGGGATCGGCCCGTGCCGATTTCCCGGGGGGCGATGCGGGCGTCCTGTTCGACTCGATCCAGAAGGTTCTGAGCCTGCCCGACGAGACGCGCCTGTTCATGTGCCACGACTACGGTCCCAATGGCCGTGATATCGAGCACGAGACCACCGTGGGTGCCGAAAAAGAGCACAACATCCATTTCGGTGGAGACAAGACAAAAGAAGACTTCGTCAAGTTCCGCACCGAGCGCGATGCGCAGCTCGATATGCCGAAACTGATCATTCCGTCCTTGCAAGTGAACATGCGGGCAGGCCAGATGCCGCCGGCGGACGAGCAAGGCGACGTGTTCTTCAAAGTCCCCGTCAACAAACTCTGATCAGGTCCGAGGAGAAACGCGCGATGAATATGAACCAGTTGGATGATCACGTCACGGTCAGCCCCCAGATCACGCCGGCCGATGTGGCCGACGTGAAGGCTGCGGGGTTCACGGCCATCATGTGCAACCGCCCGGACGGAGAGGATGCCGGCCAGCCGGCCTTTGCCGAGATCGAAGCGGCGGCGAAGGAGGCAGGTCTTGCGACCTACTTCGCCCCGATCCAGACGCGGGAAGAGGCGGCTGCGGCGGCGGACGTGTTCAACCAGGCGCTCGACGCCCATGACAAGCTGTTCGCCTACTGCCGCTCCGGCACGCGGTGCCAGCTCATCTACGAAGCCGCCAAGGCCATGAAGGCGGCCTGATCCGACCTGACACACCGGCCCAAGCGGCCGGTGTTTCACTTTGACTGACCTGAAACGAGGGGGTTCCCGATGGCCCTGCCTATCTCCCGTCCCAGCCTTGGGGCGATGAAACGCTATTTCCCGATCCTGACATGGGGTGCGGAATACGACCGCGACACCTTCGTGTCCGATTCCGTGGCGGCCGTGATCGTGACGATCATGCTGATCCCACAATCGCTGGCCTATGCGCTGCTCGCGGGGCTGCCCGCCGAGATGGGGCTTTACGCCTCGATCCTGCCGCTGGTGGCCTATGCCATTTTCGGCACGTCGCGTGCCTTGGCCGTCGGTCCCGTGGCGGTCGTGTCGCTGATGACCGCGGCGGCGGTCGGCAATCTTGGGCTGGAGCAGGGGACGGCGGATTACGCGCTGGCCGCGATCACGCTGGCCTTCCTGTCCGGTGCGATCCTGTTGACCATGGGCCTGTTCCGGCTCGGGTTCCTGGCGAATTTCCTGTCGCATCCGGTGATCGCGGGATTCATTACCGCCTCTGGCATGATCATCGCCGCGTCCCAGGCCAAGCATATCCTTGGGGTGGAGGCGCATGGTCACGCGCTCTTCGATCGGCTCGGCTCGCTCATATCCCATCTTGGCGATACCAACTGGATCACGCTGGCGGTCGGTGCTGCCTCGGTCGCGTTCCTGTTCTGGGTGCGCAAGGGGTTGAAGCCGCTCCTTGTCAAGCTGGGGCTGAAGCCGCGCCTGGCCGATATTCTGGCTAAAGCCGGTCCCGTCGGCGCGGTGGCCGTGACCACGCTTCTGTCCTTTGCCTTCGATTTCCAGGGCAGGGGTGTTTCCATCGTCGGCGACGTGCCGCAGGGGCTGCCGCCGCTCACAGCGCCGACGTTTGACATGGAGGTCTGGGGCAAGCTCTTTGGTTCGGCCATCCTGATCTCGATCATCGGGTTCGTGGAATCGATCTCGGTGGCACAGACCCTGGCCGCGAAGAAGAAACAACGCATCACGCCGGACCAGGAGTTGGTCGGTCTGGGCGCGTCGAACATCGCTGCGGCGGTTTCGGGCGGTTACCCGGTGACGGGCGGTTTTGCCCGGTCCGTGGTGAACTTCGATGCAGGCGCCGAGACGCCGGCCGCCGGGGCCTTCACGGCCATCGGCATCGCGTTGGCCGCGCTTTTGCTGACCCCGCTGCTCTACTTCCTCCCGACCGCGACGCTGGCCGCGACGATCATCGTTGCCGTTCTGAGCCTTGTGGACTTCGGTATCCTCAAACGCACATGGACCTACTCCAAGGCTGATTTCGCTGCTGTCGCCGCGACAATCGCGCTGACGCTGACCTTCGGCGTCGAGATGGGCGTCTCTGCCGGTGTGGCGCTGTCGATCTTCCTGTTTCTTTACAAGACCTCGCGTCCGCATATCGCAGAAATCGGGCTAGTGCCGGGCACCGAGCATTTCCGCAACATCGACCGGCACAAGGTGCTGACCCATCCGGAGCTTCTGTCGCTGCGGCTGGACGAGAACCTGTATTTCGCCAATGCGCGCTATATCGAGGATTACATTCTCGACCGGCTCGACCATGACCAGCCGATCAAACACGTGGTGCTGAATTGTGCCGCGGTGAACGTGATCGACCTGTCGGCCCTGGAAAGCCTGGAAGAGCTGAACCGGCGGCTCTGCGGCATGGGGATCAAGCTGCATTTGTCGGAGGTCAAGGGGCCGGTGATGGACCGTCTGCAAAAGACGCATTTCCTGGAGGAATTGCACGGCCAGGTGTTCCTGTCGCATTACGGTGCCATGAAGGCGCTCGGACCTGTGAACGGGCGCAGGCCGAAACTGGCCGCCGAGTAGCGCGATGTCACGGGCCATGGCGGGGGCTCGAACCTTGTTTCGCAACGGGTCACCGCATATGTCTGAAGGCAAACGCAAAGGAGATTGACGTGCAATTTCAGTTCAACACCGACAGCCATATCCAGGGCGATGAACGCCTGGCCGAGATTGCCGAGACCACCGTCACCGGCGCCTTGGGTCATCTGACCGACCGCCTGTCGCGTATCGAGGTGCATCTGGTCGATGTGAACGGGGCCAAGGGCGGCGCCGACGACATTCAGTGCACGATCGAGGCACGGCCCGAGGGTATGCAGCCGCTGGCCGTTACACACAATGACGCTGATGCGGATGCCTCCTTGCGCGGGGCCGGAAAGAAACTGCGCACGCTGCTGGACCGAGAGTTCGGGAAGCTCGACAAGCGGCGCTGACCGGCGCGCCTGTCCGGTGATGTAAGCGAAAACCGACGGACCCCCGCGGTTACGCTGTTCTGTCAGTGTCGTCAGGGCCTGGTTCGTCGGTGGCAGCTGCCGGACCAAGAGAGGTGAACAGGCGGGGACGGGTGCCCCGAAACGTGCGGCCTTGGTCTCGAACGTCGGTTCGCCTTTTGCGTCTGGCGACGTAACGCCCGAATTGCGCAGCCCCCATCCTCCTGATACCTGTTCGGCAAATCTCACGGAGGACAATATGCAGATTTCAAAAGATACCCCCGTCATCGTCACCGGTGGGGCCTCGGGCCTTGGACGTGCCGTTGTCGAAGCACTTGCAGCCGCCGGCGCGCCGGTCGGCATTTTCGACCTTCAGGACGAGGCGGGCGAAAAGCTGGCGGCCGAGCTTGGCGGTGTGTTTGCCAAGGTCGATGTGTCCGATCCGGAGAGCGTCGCGGCCGGGTTCGAAAAGATCCGGGCCAAGAACGGCCAGGAGCGGATCATGGTGAACTGTGCCGGGATCGGGACCATCGGCAAGACCGTGTCGCGCGGCGAAGTGCATGATGCAGGCAAATTCGCCAAGACGCTGATGGTCAACACGGCGGGCACCTTCAACTGCGCTTCGCAATCCGCGCTGGGTATGACGGAGGCTGAGCCGGTGACCGCAGACGGTGAGCGCGGCGTGATCATCAACACGGCCTCGGTCGCCGCTTTTGACGGCCAGATCGGGCAGGTTGCCTATGCCGCCTCCAAGGGCGCGGTCGTCGGCATGACGCTCCCCATGGCGCGGGACCTGTCGAAGAACGGTATTCGCGTGATGACCATTGCGCCGGGGCTGTTCTTCACCCCGATGATGGAAGGTCTGCCGGAAGAAGCGCAGCAGAGCCTTGGCGCCCAGGTGCCGTTCCCCTCGCGTCTGGGTCAGCCGTCGGAGTACGCGGCGATGGCCAAGCATATCGTCGAGAACTCGATGCTGAACGGTGAGGTCATCCGCCTCGATGGCGCGATCCGCATGGCGCCCAAGTAAGCTCTGGCGACGGCGAGACGGGTTGGAAAGGGAGCCTCCGGGCTCCCTTTTTCGTGGGTCAGCGGGTGAGGATCAACAGGTCGTCGCGTATTTCGATCCGGTCGAACTGGCGCAGGTAGGTCATGCCGAGGAGAGATATGCTCATCTCGCCCTCGTTCACGTAGACCTTCAGGTTCTCGGTCCGGATATCGCCGAGCCGGACCTGGTCCACGCGAGTGGGCGCCGTGCGCACGACACCGTTCGCGGTGCTGGCGGTGCCGATGAAATCCAGGGTGTCCGGGTCGATCCCGATCTTGCGTGCGTCCTGCCCGGTGAGCACCACTTCCGACGCGCCGGTATCCACCATGAACTGCACCGGTTCGTCATTCATTCGCAGCGTCAGGTAGAAATGCCCGTCGAGGCCGCGCGGCACCTCCACCACGCCTGACGACACCACCGATTGCCGGGGCAGCACGTCGCGCTGGATATCGGTCCAGAGGCCATAAGCCCCGATGGCGCCGATGAAGATCAGCACCCAGATTGCGAGGTGTTGCAGAGACTTACCCAGGTTCGCCTTATTCATCATGATGAACGACCCGGCGATGGCGGCACCGAGAAGGGACAAGTAGGCGAGGCGGGCGTAATCGAAGCTATCCATGGCTCATAAATAGGAACGCCGCGCGGGTTTTGCCATGCGACCGGTTAGCCAAACATGCCCGCGGCCCGCATCCCGTCGATCATGAACTGGATCGCGAGGGCAGCCAGCAACATACCCAGAAGCCGTGTCACCACGTTGATGCCGGTTTCCTTGAGGAACCGACCAAGCGCCGAGGCGGCGATGAACATGATGAGCACGGAGACGAGCACAGCGACCATGACGCCGAGGGTCGAGAGTTTGTCCACCACGGCGGAGCTGTCGCCCATCAGGAGGATCATCGTCGCCATCGCGCCGGGACCGGCGATGAGCGGCATTGCCATGGGAAAGACGCTGGGATCATCCGCCGGGTCCACGATATGCGGCTGGCTCTGGTCCTTGCGCCGTTCCTTGCGCCGCTCGAACAGCATGTCGAGCGCGGTGAGGAACAAAAGCGCGCCACCCGCGATTCGGAAGGCCGCCATGGAAATCCCGAAGAGGTCGAGCACGGCTTGTCCTGCGAGGCCAAAGACCGTCAGGATGATGCCCGCCACGATCACCGCGCGCACCGCGACCACGCGACGTTGACCGGTAGTCATGTCCTTGGTGAGCGCGAGAAACACCGGGGCCAGCCCGATCGGGTCGATGATGACGAAAAGCGTCACGAAGGCCGGTAGGAGCGTGTCGAAAGTCATGACCTAGTTTGCGTCCTGGTTCTGGGCCGCGTCCAGTTTTTCCTGCGCGGCGATCCAAAGCGCCTCGGCCCGGTTCAGCCCGTCCATGACTTCCGCGTATTTCTTCTGCCAGACCTCCATCTCGCCGATCTTGTCCTTCTCGTAGAGATCGGGGTTGGCGAGTTTCCGGGACAGCTTGTCGCGCATGTCTTCCAGCTTCTCGACCCGCGCCTCGCATTTGCGCAGCTCTGAGCGCAGGGCGAGCACCTCGTCGCGGCTGGCGCGTTTCGGGGCAGGGGCCGGTTTCGCCGATTTCGCAGGCGTGTCGGAGGCGAGGAGGAGTTTGCGGTAGGCTTCGAGGTCCTCTTCGAACGGCGTGACCCGGCCGTCCTTCACCAGCCACAGCCGGTCCGCGACGAGGCTGAGAAGGTGCATATCGTGGCTGACCAGAACCACGGCGCCCGAATATTCGGTCAGCGCTTCGACCAGCGCCTCTCGGCTTTCGATGTCGAGGTGGTTGGTCGGCTCGTCGAGGATCAGAAGGTGCGGCGCGTCGATGGTCGCGATCAGGAGCGTGAGGCGCGCCTTCTGCCCCCCCGAGAGCCGTGCGACCACTGTGTCGGCCTGCTCGGCCATCAGCCCGAAGCCCGACAGCCGCGCGCGCAACTGGCCCGGCGTTTCGCCGGGGCGTAGGCGGCGCAGGTGGTCGATGGGGGTCTCATCAGGGTAAAGCTCGTCCATCTGGTGCTGGGCGAAATAGCCGATCCTGAGCTTGTTGGCGGAATGGAGCCGCCCGCCCATGGGATCGAGCCGCCCGGCGATCAGCTTGGACAGCGTCGATTTGCCCTCGCCGTTCTTGCCCAGGAGCGCGATGCGGTCGTCCTGGTCGATGCGAAGCGTCAGTTTGGACAGCACCGGCGTGCCATCGTAACCGACCGACGCGCTTTCCATGTTCACGATGGGGGGCGACAGCTCCTCCGGCTCCGGGAAGGTGAACTTGCGCAGCGCGGCCTCTTTCGGGGTCACGGTAAAGCTCAGCTTCTCGATCATCTTGAGCCGGCTTTGCGCCTGCTTGGCCTTGGTCGCCTTGGCGCGGAACCGGTCGACGAAGCTTTGCAGGTGGTCGCGGCGGGCCTGGGCCTTGCGGTTTTCGGCCTCGGCCACGGCGAGCCGCGCGGCACGGGTCTGGGCAAAGGTGTCGTAGCCGCCCTTGTAGAGCGTGATCTTGCGATCTTCGAGGTGGAGGATCGACCCCACGGCACGATTGAGCAGCCCGCGGTCGTGCGAGATCACCAAGACGGTGTGCGGGTATTTCGCGAGGTAGCTTTCAAGCCAGAGCGCCCCTTCGAGGTCGAGGTAGTTGGTCGGCTCGTCGAGCAGCAGAAGGTCGGGCTGGGCAAAGAGCACGGCGGCAAGCGCCACGCGCATCCGCCAGCCGCCGGAGAAATCCGAGCAGGGGCGGTGATGGTCGGGGTCGTCGAACCCGAGACCCTTGAGGATCGAGGCCGCGCGCCCCTCGGCGCTCCAGGCGTCGATATCGGCAAGCCGCGTCTGGATGTCCGCGATCCTCCCTGCGTCCTCGGTCTCCTCGGCCAAAAGCGCCGCGCGTTCGGTGTCGGCGGCCAGCACCGTGTCTAGAAGCGTCGTCTCGGAGGAGGGAACCTCCTGTGCCACACCGCCGATCTTTGCCCCCCTGGGCACCGAGATCTTGCCGGTTTCCAAGGTCAACTCGCCCCGGATCAGGCGAAACAGCGTCGTCTTGCCGGTTCCGTTGCGTCCGACCACGCCAACCTTGTGCCCCTCGGGGATCAGGGCGGAGGCATGGTCGATCAGCGGGCGACCGTCAACGGAGTAGGAGATATCGTCAATTTTCAACATGCGCGGTGACTGCACCAATCGCGGCGAACAATCAATCACCCTTCATCGTGCCTGAAATATCCCGGAGGGGGTTCGGGGGAGGCAGCGCCTCCCCCGACCGGTCGTGGCGCGCCAGCGCCGCGAAACCTCTTCCCCCCACCGCATCCCCATGGTATGCGCCGCGCGACGATTGAAACCGGGCAGTGCCCGAAGACGAAAAGAGGGACCGACATGGCCATTCAACGCACGTTCAGCATCATCAAACCCGACGCCACCAAGCGCAACCTGACCGGCTCCATCAACGCCAAGCTGGAGGCCGCCGGCCTGCGGATCGTGGCGCAAAAGCGCATCAAGTTGTCGAAGGCGCAGGCCGGTGTGTTCTACGCCGTGCACGCCGAGCGTCCGTTCTACGACGAGCTGTGCGAATTCATGTCCTCCGAGCCGATCGTGGTTCAGGTTCTCGAAGGTGAAAACGCCATCGCGAAGAACCGTGAAGTCATGGGCGCGACCAACCCGGAAGAGGCCGACGAAGGCACCATCCGCAAGGAATTCGCGCTCTCCATCGGTGAAAACTCGGTGCACGGGTCGGACGGCGAAGACACCGCCGCCGAGGAAATCGCCTACTTCTTTTCGGGCCTCGAACTGGTCGGCTAATCGCCCCGGTCATTGCCGAAAGCGTTTCGAGTTGAACCTGAAACAGGTTTGGCTCGAAACGCCGCGCAGCATATGAGCGTTTCCCGCGTTTCGGGACAAGCTCTTGCTTCAAGTTTGTCCCGAAACGCTTCAGACAAGAAACGGGCCGCGCGATCTGCGCGGCCCGTTTTCGTTTCCGAATGCCGACCACCTGGCAAGACAACGGTCAGGAAAAGACCCGAAAATCAAGGGTGGCGGTCAGGTTGCCGCGCGAACGCCGATCTCGTCGAGGATCTGTTCGATGCCGCCTGCCTTGGGGGTGGTTTTCGCTTTCAAGGCGTGGAACCGTCGGCGTAGCGCCTCTTTCTCGGCGCCTTTGCAGTCGGTCCACGGTCGTCCCATCAGCCCCATCGCCAAGGCGTAGTAGCCGATGAAATGGGGCCGGGCGCCTGCGGCGAGAAGCCGGGCATATGCTTCATCGGCACCAAGCGCGCGGATGCTTTCGGCATCGGTGATCCCGGCGCGCTCGAATTCAGCGGCCATTGCGGGACCGATATTCGGAATGGAGATGATCGGCTCGGCCATGGGGGATCATTGCCCCCACGGCCTGTGCCGTCAACGGGCTGCGATCAGATCGCGGCCCAATCCTGAAACACCGGCTTCGGCGCGGGCTTGTCGCCCTCGTCCTTGCGCTCGGTGGGTTTCGATTTGGCCTGCTCGTCGTCGCGCGCGGATTTGCGCGGTTTTTCGAAGGATGCCATCTGCCTCGTCCTTTTTTTTATTGGACGCTGTGCGCCCGTGGGAATTCCCCCCTAAGGTGGTCCCTGAGCCCTCTTTTTCCGGGGCTTTGGGAAAAGCCTGCGCCGCAAACCTGGCGCAGGCGCGGCGGGAATAAGGCGAAACTATGGCCGCCGGCAAGATGGTAAATTCTGCCGTGAGCGGGGCCACGCCGATGAGCCGGGGCCAGTGCCGCGCCAGCCCTGATTTCGCCGTAACGTCACGGGCCTCGCCCGGCCTGACCCTGCGTCACACGCGTTGACCGGTGAGGCGTAGTCTCTAGCCTTCTCTCCAGGCCTGCGACGCGCGGGCAAGGGAGGACGAAATGACAGCAACTGCGACCGGGGCGCGGCCCTGGCACCGGTTCTATCCGGCGGCGATACCCCGCAATTTCACGCCGGAGCCGACCGATTGGAACAGCGAATTGACCAAGGCCTTCGCGCGGTTCGCGGACGACACCCTGTTGGACTACTACGGCCAGAGGTGGACGTTTGGCGACATGCGGCGCGATGTGGCCCGAGCCGCGGCGGCGCTTCGGGATTTCGGGATCGAAAAGGGGGACCGGGTCGCGCTGCATTTGCCGAATTGTCCCTGGCATCCAATCTTTTTCTACGGGGCGCTGGCGGCGGGGGCGGCGGTTACGCACATCAGCCCGCTGGACGCGGATCAGGAGATTGCGCATAAGCTCGACGACAGCGGCGCCAAGATCGTGGTCACGCTGACGACGCCCGAATTGTCGCATCATTTCAAAACGTTGCTCGCACATCGGGAGATGCCGACGGTCTTGCAATGTCCCGACCCGATTTCCGGCGCGGGGCGTGACTGTCCGGTGCTGTCCGGGGCGGTTGCGGTCGAGGACTTCTGGGCGGACCACGAGGGCGCGGCGTTCGATCCGGTCGCGGTCACGCCGGACGACGTGGCGCTGTTGCAATACACCGGCGGGACCACGGGGCTTCCGAAAGCGGCAGTTCTCACCCACGCGAACCTCTGCGCGGGTGTCCAGATTTATCATGCCATGTCGCTGGACGAACCGGCCGCCGAGCCGGGCAAATCGAGCCTCGTCTATTCTCCGCTGTTTCATATCATGGGGCTCGTGACGGCGTTGATGAAGCGGACCTACGAGGGCGGGCTGATCCATCTGCGGCTTCGTTTCGATGCAACGCAGGCGGTCGAGGAAATCGCCCGCCACGAGATCGCGTCCTTTGGCGGGGTGCCGACGACGTGGATCGGGATCTTGCAGGCCGAGGGGGTGAGCCCCGAGAAGCTCGCCTCGCTCAGCTATGCTTCGGCTGGTGGGGCACCGATGCCCGACGAAGTGCGCAAGCGGGTGCGCGAGCTGACCGGACTGGACGTGCGGGGCGGCTGGGGCATGACAGAGACGGCGGCGGCGGGCACGCTGATCCAAAGGGACACGCCAGAGGAGAAGGCCGGGTCCATTGGTGTGCCGGTCACCGGGATGGATGCGAAGATCGTGGACGTCGAGGACGCCGACCGGGTGCTGTGCCCCGGAGAGGTTGGCGAGATTGCCGTCTGCGGGCCGAACGTGACGCAGGCCTATTGGAACAAGCCGGAGGAGACGGCGGAGGCGCTGCGCGATGGCTGGCTGCTCACCGGCGACGTGGGCTACATGGATGAGGACGGGTTTTTCTATATCGTGGACCGGAAGAAAGACCTGATCCTCTCGGGGGGCTTCAACGTCTATCCGTTGGTCATCGAAAAGGCGGTGCATCAGCACCCGGACGTGGTCGAGGCGATGGCCATCGGCGTGCCCGATGACTACCGGGGTGAAAGCGCCAAGGTGTTTGTCACTTTGCGCGACGGGGCCGAACCGTTCACGCTTGAAGCACTTCAGGGTTTTCTCGCCGATAAACTCGGGCGTCACGAAATCCCCCGCCATCTGGAATTCCGCGACGAACTCCCGCATACCCCGGTGGGAAAGGCTGACCGAAAAGCACTGCGACGAGAGGTATAGCGCCCGTGAGCGACCAAAGACCCCCGATGGAACCCGTTCCCACCGACAGCGCCGGAATGGCGGAGCTTTTCGTCGAGCTTCTGGAAGTGGAAGAGATCGACCGCGACATTTACCGTGGCATGGCGACGCCGGGTGGGCAGGGGCGTGTCTTTGGCGGGCAGGTGATCGGACAGGCGTTGCGCGCCGCGATGCGTACCGTGGAGCCTGATCGGATCGCGCATTCGCTCCACGCCTATTTCATCCGTGCGGGCGATAGCGAGAAACCGATCCTCTACCTCGTGTCCCGCGACCGGGACGGGCGCAGCTTCAACACCCGTCGGGTGGTCGCCCAGCAGGACGGCGAGGTCATCCTCAACATGTCCTGTTCGTTCCAGGTTGAGGAGGGCGGCCTGTCGCATCAATCGGATATGCCGGATGTGCCGGCCCCCGATGCGCTCCCCACTGAAGCAGAAATGATCGAGGCACATCGCGATTCTTTGCCCGAGGGCTTTCTCCGGGTCGCTGAGAAACGTCCACTGGAGATCCGCATGTGCGACCCCCGCGCACCCTTCGACCGGTCGAATACCGAGCCGCAGTCAAATTTCTGGTTCCGCACCCGCGGTGGGCTTCCCGACGATGAAAGCCTGCATCGCGCCGCACTTGCCTTTGCCTCGGACATGGGGCTGCTCGCGGTGGCGATGATGCCGCATGGCAAGAGTTTCATGGACCCTGACATGCAGGTCGCCTCGCTCGATCACGCCATGTGGTTCCATGCGCCGGTGAAGGCCGACGACTGGCTGCTCTATGCCACGGACAGCCCCTGGGCCGGCGGCGCGCGCGGCTTCTCGCGCGGCCAGATCTTCAACCAGGACGGCGTGATGGTCGCGGAGGCCGTGCAAGAGGGGCTGATCCGGGATCGGAGTTGAGCGTTACAGGGGGTGGCGGGCCGCCATGATGGCGCCCGCGCGCCGGATCGGGAAGCCCCAGTTGTTCTCCAAAAGAGAAAGGGCTTAGAGGCTGCAATCTCTAGGGTCCGGACCCATTGATTTCCGGTGGACTGCGTGATTCACCGTTCAACAATCGAGCGGTGAACATGTCTGATCTCTTTTGGCTAACAGATGCGCAGATGGCGCGTTTGGAGCCCTACTTCCCGAAGTCCCATGGCAAGCTAAGGGTTAATGACCGACGGGTTTTGAGCGGGATTATCTTCATCAATCGCAATGGGTTGCGCTGGCGGGATGCGCCGAAGGAGTATGGCCCCCACAAGACGCTCTACAATCGCTGGAAGCGGTGGAGCGAAAGGGGTGTCTTCGCGAAGATGATGGCGGGATTGGCGGCCGAGCACGGCGAGAAGAAAACCGTGATGATCGACGCCACTTATCTGAAGGCTCACCGAACTGCGTCCAGTCTGGGCGTCAAAAAAATGGGGGCGCGGTCGCCTGATCGGACGGACCAAGGGCGGCATGAACACGAAATTGCACGCCATCTGCGACAGCCAGGGCGTCCACTCAACCTGTTCGTCACTGCCGGGCAGGTGAGCGACTCCATCGGTGCGCGGGCGCTTTGTGACAGTCTGCCGGATGTCGACTGGCTGCTCGGAGAGCGAGGCTACGAGGTTGACTGGTTCAGGGAAGCATTGAAAGACAAAGGGATACGCGCGTGTATCCCCGGTTGAAAACAGCGCAAGAAAACCGTGAAGTACGACAAGCGCCGATACAAACGGCGCAACCGGATCGAGATCATATTCGGCAGGCTCAAGGGCTGGCGGCGTGTGGCAACACGGTATGGCCGGTGCCCAAAGGTCTTCCTCTCAGCAATCCCACTCGCAGCAACCGTCATCTACTGGCTATGAGTCCTGACCCTAGCGATCAGAGCTTTGCAACAATGCCTATTCGATCACATCAAGAAACGTTGTATATTTGTCCATTTCGTCCGTGACGTTGGCAACGTCGAGCACACGAACTATATCTTGTGCGAATTCAGGGAAATGATCCATAAAACCGAACCCTCTTTCAATACTTCCTATAAAATGAAGCATTCCTGTAACATCCCCCTTTCGCACCCTGAGGAAGCAAGACATTGTATCGCCTTCATAAATGAAAGCAGCCCCAACGCACTCCACCCAGTGAGATGGAATAATGCTCTCTCCTTTGGCATCATATACCCATGTGATCAAGTTCGGTAGACCGGTCTTTTCAGCAGGAGGAGACTCATAGACCACATAATCAACCCCGCCCATTGTTACCGTTCCAGACTTCTCTTTCATGCGAAGTGAACTTGCCTGCCGATCCAAGCTTTCGATGTTTTCGGCAATGGTCAGACTCGTTGGAGGAAAGTCTGAAAACAGGTTCGGAACCAATGCCGGATCCATTTTTAAAAGGAAGCGGCGCCAAGGCAGGTCCGTACTCCGATTGCGGCAGGTTCGATAATACTCGGTTCCCATTCGGACAATGACGCCATCTGGCGCAAAAGGCTCTGTATGAAGACAGAACGGTCTGGCCTCCGCCTGAGCTTCCGAAGGTGACGGAAAGGCGGCAAAGAGAATAATGCTGACGCAACGCAGCGCGTTGACAAGGGATAACGAAAAACTATCTTCGGTCGCGTGTAAACTTGGAGGCTGTATTGTCATTTTTTCTTTCTCAACCACAATTCGACTCGCTTTATTTGAACTACTCTCCAAACCTTGGGCAGTTTCCAGCGTAATTTAAACTACTTTTTGCCCCTGCTGGTCGGGTTGAGTTTCTTCACCACAGAAACCACCGCTCACATGCATTCCGAGCTTGCAAATACCGCGTCGCGCTCACTCTGGCGGGGCGGTATCTCTCAGGTGTCAAAGCCTCCATCACCGACGCCATCCTCGGAAATGCCGGAACCGTCATTTCATTCCGCATTGGTGCGCAGGATGCCACCATCATCGCGAGAACGTTGGGGCTCGACGACGCATCCATTCTGGTTTCGCAACGCAACTATCGCATGTCGGTTACATTGATGATTGATGGAGAGCGGAGCAGGGCATTTTCAGCTCAATCGGCCTTACTTCAGAAAGCGGTTAGTCCGTTCAATGACGAGTGACCTGATCACATAGCCGAACATAGAAAATCACCTCAAAACAACATGATTTGAGAGACTAAAAAGAGACTAAAAACGATCAAAGCCTCAGCGATTTCTCGCTAAGGCTTTGTTTTTGTTGGCTCCGGCGGTAGGGATCGAACCTACGACCAATTGATTAACAGTTATAGAAATCCGGTTTCATGGGCTTTCATGCGGTTTCGCATTCTTTCAATAACACACTGGTTTCTATTGAATAATTGCATTTTTGGCCGCAATGCTTATCTTTTGATTTCAATGACCGGTGGCGACTCGGTGGCGATTCCGCTCTCAAGTCGCAACCGGGAGCCCGGAGGCCGAAATGCCAGTCATCAAGATCGCCCGCCGCACCATCGCGGCAATCGAGACCCCCGAGAAGCCGGTGGTCTACTATGACGACGCGCTCAAGGGCTTCGGGATCCTCGTGCGTCCCTCGGGTTCGCGCTCATGGATTCTCGAATATCGCCCGGGTGCCGGGGGGCGCGGCACGGCCAAGAAGCGCGTTGTGCTGGGCAACCCTGAGACCGTCACGCCGGAACAGGCCCGCGACATGGCGAAAGACCTTCTCGCCAAGGTGCGCCTCGGCGCCGATCCTGCGGCCGAACGCTCCGAGGCCCGGGCGGCCGACACGATTTCCGAGATTGCGGCTGAGTGGCTTTCTAGGCACGTTGTGCCCAAGCGTAAAGAAACGACCGCGAAGCTGTATCGCGCCGTGCTGGACACGCATATCCTGCCCGCCATTGGCTCCCGAAAGGCCGTGACACTCACGCGCAGCGACGTGGCTAAACTGCATTGTGCGATTGCCCGGAAAGCGACGGGCGCCAAGAAGGCGGGCGCGAAGCGGACGGCGGCCCAGAAGACGAGGGGCGGCCCGATCATTGCCAACAGGGCGCTGGCCGTTTTGAAGGCCATGTTTAGGTGGGCCATTGACCTCGGCTTGCTCCCCGAGGGTTCGCAGAATCCGGCGTCCGGGGTGGAGGCATTTAAGGAGCGCGGCCGCGAACGCTTCCTGTCCTTGGAAGAAATGCAGGCCCTCGGCGCTGTACTGACCCTCGCGGAAACCGAGGGGCTGCCGTGGCGAGTTGACGAAAGCAAGCCCGGCGCGAAGCACCTTCCTGCCCCTGAGAACCGCCGAGCTCACTTTGACGTTCATTCCGTTGCGGCGATCCGGCTCCTTTTGCTGACCGGTGCCCGGGTGCGGGAAATTCTTGACCTAGAATGGGCGCATGTCGATTTTCAGCGCGGGATGCTCCGGTTGCCAGACTCGAAGACCGGCGCCAAAGTGATCGTGCTGGGGGGCGCCGCGCTGGTGTTGCTCGACGGGTTGCCCCGGGTTGGGCGCTTCGTCATCGCAAGCACCTCGGCCGGGACAGCGAACGAGAAGCCCCGTGCCGATGTAAACCGCCTTTGGCGCGCGGTCTGCCGGGAGGCCGGAATTGAGGGAACGCGATTGCACGATCTGCGCCACTCCAATGCGGCCGTGGGGGCCGGGGTGGGGCTTAGCCTGCACCAGATCGGCGCCCTTCTTGGGCATTCTCAGGCCGCCACCACGAAACGCTACGCCCATCTCGCAGCGGACCCGCAACGCCGCGCGGCTGACCTTATCGGGAACGAGGTGGCCGCCGCGCTCGGGCTGGGGGCGAATGTTGTTCCGATTGATGCGAAAAAAAGGGGGCAGGCATGACCGAAGAAAAGCTTGAAGCCCGCCAGATGGCGGCACTATCGGAATGGCTGGAACAGGGCACCGTGACCGCGCATGAGGCTGCTTGTCTCCTTGCAGGGGTTCTCCCTCCCGAGCGAGCGGGGGACGACCGAGATTTCGGGGCGTGGCTCCCGGGATGCGAGGCATGGGCGCATGCCCGGGAGGCTTGGGCCTTTCGGGTTAAGGCGAAAATTGCGCACATTGAAACGATCTTGCGCGAAGACGAAAGCCGCCACGATCAATCTCCGGAAGCCTATCTCGCCCTTGGTGCGAAGCGTGGCTTCCAGCCGCCGTGGTTTGATCCCGCTCGGGCTGACCCAGCTTGCCATTCCCTTCTCCCTGGCGAGCTACAGACAGCGCCCCCTGCGGAGCGGCCGATTCAGGCCGCCAACCGAAAGAAGGCGGAAGTCAGATGGACCACCGATGACAAGACTGTCGTTATGAAAAACGCCGGGCGCGCGGAGTTTAACAAATTGCGGGCCGCAGGGTTCGCGGGCTGCACCCGCGAAGACGGGTCTCCTATCATCATTCAGGTGGCCTTGGCGGTGCTTGAAGCTATTCGGAAGATCGAACCGGATCCGGCGTTTCATCCGGTCCCTCGCACGGCGGAACGCTATGTGAAGAAATGGCTTGCAGAAGACCGGCCCGACAATGCCGGTGCACAGTCTGACAATGCCGGGGCATACGTGGCGAAATAAGGGTCGGAATAGGCCACCTTCGACATACTCGAAATGTTGGAGGTCGCCACGATGCACCCTGAAAAACCGCTTTATGTCGATACGCCTACGGCCGCTGGCCTGCTCGGGCTCTCGCGCTCGTCGCTTGAAAAATACCGTCATTACCGCGATCCCAAAGGGCCGCCGTTCGCGGTCTTCGGTCGTGGCTCCATCCGCTATCACGTTCCTAGCCTGCTTGCGTGGGCGCAAGAACGCACGGTTCACCACGGAGCCGAGTGATGACTGGTGAACGCTTTGAAAATGACCGTGACTGGTTCGTTGCACGTCCGGGGCGCAAGCTCCGTATTCGCCGGATGATCCCGGACGAGCTTTTTCCCGATCCGAACGATCCGCCTACTCCTAAAAAAGGGCAATCGATTGCCGAGGCGATAATGGAAACCGCCGCTTTTGTGGCTCAAGCCAAGTCAAATTTTCCGGTCGCACCACACGGAAAAGCGCATTTCACACTCGTCCAAAAACTTGGTGAGGGAGTGCGGGCCAGATCGCATCTCATTTTAGGGGAGCGGTTTGATCCGGAGGAACTTTCTGATGACATGGTGGAGGCCATAGCCAGATTACAGGGCGGCAGATTGGTGCGATGAAAGCAAGCCCTTTTGCGAAATTCTGACCTAGGTCGGACTAACTCAAAAACGAAAGACGCCCGGACGTTATCACGGCCCGAGCGCAAATATCTGGAACTCTCATGCAAAAGAATAGTACCGACAGCGCGGGGCCCGATCAAGATGCGCTGGCCCACCGGTCGGTGACATACACCCGGTTCCCGAATGTTGGGGCCAAGAAACAGAAGGCATTGAAGGCCACGCTGCCCGGACTCGCCGCCGAAATTATCGGGACCACGGCAGGCAGCAAGTCCGCGCTTCCGATGCTCTCGGGTCTGACGTGGGGGAACAGCCGCTCGGGGAGAGGCAGCTTACGGCACAGGCCGAATGCAGGCCTCGTTCATGCAGTCTTCATTGATTACGATGCTGGTGAGATCACGCCCGAGAGAGCCGTGGACTGGCTCAAGGCGCTAGGCCTCGTCTCGCTTGTCTACACCTCACCCTCTCACGGGATGCCAGGAAAGGACAACCGTTGGCGCCTCGTGCTGCCCCTGAACGAGGCCGCGAACCCGGACGCGTACGCGGACCTCGTGGCGCGGGTGAACGGGGTTTTCGGCGGTGCTTTGGCGGACGAGTCCTTCCGCTTTTGGCAGGCGTTTTATTTCGGCTCGGTGGTGGGGCAGTCCCCCGCGCAAACCTTCATTGTCCCGGGCTCGCGCTTTATTGATCAGGCTGACGAACTTGACCCGCAGGCGCTCGGCCCGAGTCGTCCGCCGAGCGACCTGCTTTCCGAAACGCCGCAGGCGGCCGTTGACCAAAGTGAAACCCCCGAGGCGCTATCCCGCGCGCTGAACGGCCTGAAGTATGCCAAGGCACGGGTGCTGGAAGCGGCCAAGAAAGGCCACTCGCGGACCGAGGAAATCGTTCGGCAGGCGGTTCACCTAGGCGGCTATGTCGCCTGCAACACGCTCACTGAAGGACAGGTTCGGCAAGCCCTGACCGAAGCGGCCGAGGCGGTGGGTTACGATTATCCCGAGGGTGAGCTTGACCGGCATATCTCCAACGCCCTGAAGCTGGGTATTGCCCGGCCGCTCCCGTGGCACGATCCGGTGGACGATCTTCCGGACTTCACAGCGGAGTCGGAGCCGGAATCGGGTGGAATCTCGGCAGAGGAGGAGGCTGAGATAGATGCGTTGATCGGGCTGCCTACGACCGCCATCGCGCTGGGCCGGGCGGAACCTGCGCCGGGGCTTTCCGAGGCTCGGGGGCTTGCGGACTCCAGTGCCGCTTTCGGTGACGTTTGGAATGGTGCGAGCCATGCCAACCGGCTGCGTGGCAAGCGCCTCTACGTCTCGGCAATAGGCAAATGGCTGATCTGGACCGGCCAGCGATGGGCCGAGATGACGGGAGAGCAGGTTTCGGCGGACTGCAAGGAAACTTCGGCAGAAATCCTCGCCGCGACGGCAGAGACGTTCCGCCGAGATAGCTCCGGGGAAAATCAGGCGATGATGGTGAAGGCCGCGAAGCTCCACGGGAACGCAGATGCGCTGGCGCGGATGGAAAAGATGGCGCGCAGCGAGCACGGAATGCACGTCGCCAGCCCCGCCGAATTTGACGCCGATCCCTTTTCGCTCACTTGCCTGAACGGGATCGTGGACCTTCGCACGGGCCACCTGCGCCCAGCACGGCCCGAGGACCGCGTCTCGAAACTCACTGGGTGCGAATTTGATCCCGATGCCGCGTGCCCGATGTTCCTTTCGTTTCTTGAGACGATCATGCCGGACCCTGATATCAGGTCCTTCGTGCAACGTGCTGTGGGCTATACGCTGACTGGGCTTGTGCGTGAGGAGAAGTTCTTCCTTGCATATGGAACGGGCCAGAACGGCAAGTCCGTTTTCGCCAATGTCATCGCTGCGATGCTGAGCGAGTATGTGGTCACTCTCGGGGCGCCGCTCATTACCCTACGCAAGCACGAGAACGAGGCTGAGAGAATGATGGCGCGCCTCCCGGGCAGCCGCCTTGCGCTTGTGAACGAGACGGCGCAGGGCGAGGTTTTTGATAGCGCCCGGGTGAAGGCTATTTCGTCCCGGGAAAAGCTGTCTGCCCGGATGCTTCGGCAGGAGGGCTTCGATTTCATGCCCACGCATAAACTTTGGATTCGGACGAACCACCTTCTCGGCTCGCTCGACTCAGGGGACGGCTTTTGGCGCCGCTGCACCCCGATTCCGTTCACCGTTCGCGTCCCGGATGAAAAGAGAATCGACGATTTGGACGACAAGATTATTGCAACCGAGCTTCGGGGGGTGCTGGCGTGGGCGGTTCGAGGCGGCGCGGAGTGGTTTCGTGGTGGCCTCCGGGTGCCGCTGGCGATCAAGGAGGTTGTCGCGCAATATCGAGAGGAGACCGACCTTCTCGGCGAATGGTTGGCGGAGAACACCGAACGCGACCCCGAGGGCATGGTGACGGTGATGCAGGCTTATGCCGACTACGCCGAGCATTGCCGGGAGTCGGGCATGAAGCCGGGCTCGAAGAACAGCTTCTCGCGGATAATGACCGATAGAGGTTTCAAACGCAGCGCCGACACGAAGACCCGGCGCTTTGTCGGTTTCCGACTTCGGCGCCGTCATGACGAGGATTTCCCCGAAACAGGCGCCCCCGAAACCGGGGCGCTTATTTGAGGGACACCGTGATTGCGTTTTCTCGGCGTTTCGGGCGGCTGGGAAGCGCAAGAAGCGCATTTTGGCCTTTTGTCCAAAAAACTCTTTAGGAGGCTGCCTAGAAAACTATTGGAGATTCCCTCGAAATGCGCTTCTTGCGCTTCCTCTAACCCAAAACAGGGTGAAATGCGGCACCATATGACCACGGTTGGTCATGTGCCGGTAGGGAAGCCCCAAATCGCTCAGTTTGGGCTGTCCTTTCCCTGTAGTAGCACGCTGCCCGGCAGGGAGCCACGACCCCGCGCACGGCGCGGCTTGTCTCTGCATTACGGCTGACTGATGACCACAGCAGCAAGTTGAGCGCGCTACGATGCTTTCCAGGGGGGGATAGCACGAAGCTCAGGCATTCCATTCTTCGCAGGAAATTTCTAATCGTAAACAACGTCCGCCACGGAAACAGGATGCCCATAGTGGAGTTACCTCTGAGACGGCAAAAAATCAGTCAGATTTCGGAGAACGCGGGGGACATTCTTGCACCGGGGCTCGGCGCACCCCCTGAAAGGCTACCCTCCCCACTTAGGACCCAAGCGGAATCGCTCACCGTACCCGGTTTGCACCTGATTGCAGGCGACTGTCTGCTGTTGGACAACTGGCATATTCATGTGATGTTCGAAATGCGGAAGATCATGATTGACTTTGCCAAATGCCGGCGCCTAGCACATGCGAAGTGCCCTGAGACTTGTAGACGCTTCTCCAACTTGCCTTGAATCGAGGAGGCTATCATTAGGACAAGCAAGGTCTTGAAGACTGCGACGTTTAGCTTCAGGAATCTATTTGCGCTCATTGTGAATGTCGGACGAGAAATACGCCCCAAGGACAGGATTCAAGTATTGGTTGATATGCAGAAAATTTTTTGTCTGAATAGACCGAGGTGTCACGGGTGCTGGTTTTGTCGATGCGTGTAGGACGACGGAACTAGTACGATGTACTAGGAAATAATGGTGATAAAATTAAATGTCCGATAGAGCACCTTCAATTGTGGAGCTTGCTTCGCGTGAAGCAAATTTAAAGCGTAGGCTACGCAGGCATCTCCGTAGAGTCGGTTTCAAGAAATCCGAGAGCGGGGAACTCGCTATCGAAGGTGAAGGTAAGGAAATAGTTCGCGCGCTTCATCGCGTGCAGCGTGAGGATCGTTTGAGTGCAAATAGCGACTTCATTGAGAATAAGGCAGAAGGGCTGCTCCAATATTTTGCTTCGGGTCGGGATGTAGACCCGGACCGTATTTCGCCTGTCTTGGAAAGGGTTTCCTCTGGCACGAATTACGGTGACCTCTTTCGACTTGCATCTCTCACTTGGTCGGTACCTGTGTCGAACGGATTTGGACGACGACTTCGATATGTTGTGTGGGACGAAAGTAACGGCAAGCTTATGGGGCTTATTGCAATTGGTGATCCCGTGTTCAATCTTGCTGCAAGGGACAATCTGATCGGCTGGACGGCCAAGGATCGTAGTGAGCGCCTCGTCAACATCATGGATGCTTACGTTCTCGGTGCCATCCCACCCTACAATGCTCTGTTGGGCGGTAAAATGATCGCTTGTCTCCTAAGGAGTCGCGACCTGTTTGATGACTTCGCGGCAGCTTATGGCGAAAGTAAGGGAATCATCTCAGGGAAGGAAAAAAAAGCTCGCCTACTCGCTGTGACGACGTCATCTTCAATGGGCCGTTCTTCTGTTTATAATCGCTTAAGGCTGGATGGTACACAGTATTTGGAGTCGATTGGTTACACCGGGGGATGGGGGCATTTTCACATCCCTGATGGTCTTTTTGTCGAACTTCGGGATTATCTTCGCGACAACGACCATACCTATGCTGACCAGCATCGTTACGGAGAAGGCCCAAATTGGCGCTTGCGAACAACACGCGCAGCCTTGTCAGCCCTTGGGTTCAAAGAAGACATGCTGCGACACGGTGTGAAGCGAGAACTATTTATTGCGCGACTGGCGGAGAACGCTACATCGATCTTGCGCACCGGACAGGGTGAGCCTGACACCAGTGGGCTGCTGTCGGCCAAAGAGATCGCCGAGCTTAGCATCGAACGCTGGATGAAACCCCGAGCAAAAAGGCGACCAGATTTCGGCGCGTGGACAACCGACGATCTGGTTTCTCTTTTTGGCAGTCAAAGCCGAAGGCTGCGTTCCCGAGCCACGGCTGCCTCGATATCGGGGAAAGCGGCAACGAGAGTGTAGCTATCGATGGCCGTTACTCTCGACCAGTGGCAGGAGCGAATGGAGCGTCATTTCGAGGCTCTCGCAGCACGTCGTGCTGCTTCCGGGCTGCCGCTTTTCGCACTTGAGCATGGCTTGGGTGATGACGAAATCGAGGATGTGTCTCAGCAGTTGCGCGCACGGCTAGGCAGCGGCGCTCGCCTGGCGCCACACTGGCTCCTCTGGACGATATATGCGGCCGAACGAGGCTACACATACGAAGGCGGCGAATACTGGCAGTCCTTCGAACAGATTACTCCGGGGTGGTACAGCAGTGACCGGTATCGAGTGTCCGCTTGGTTTTTACGCTTCCACAAAGACTACAATGGCTTCAAACCGTCTGGGCCATGGGCTTCGCATTTTAGTATCATCGCCTGGCCGATCACACATGCCGTGCTGCCCCGATACCTTCAACGCCGGTTCGTGCAGACGCTATATACGCTTCGATTCCAGCTTTCACGTCTTGATGATATTGAGCCTGCCGCGATCGGCCGAATGATCGCTGTCAACGCCTATGATGCGTCCGCTCGTTTCGAGCGGTTTCTTCAACAGGAAGAACTTGTCGGGCGAATGGTTTTGGCTCTTCTCCAGAAGAAAGACGATGCTCCGGCTGAAGAGCCACTACTGCCAGCTACGCTTAAACGGATCGTTCATGACCTTGAAACCATCCGCAACGCAAAGGGCAGGCTGAATGAAACCAGCCGCGTAGTATCTGACCGCTTTTCCGGGCTTGGTAAGGGCTCAGGACCGCGTTCTGCCAGGGATGCAGCAGATGCTGCTCGGACAACCGAAGAGCAGCAGCGCCCCGATATCCGCCCTGACCTGCGTCTATGCTATAAGGGGGAAAATCACTGGGATTTGCAGGTCGACGTTCCGAGTTTCAAGGATATCGCTGCCTTAAGCCAGGATGTGAGGCAGTTCCTCAGAAGCTCGCGATGCACCCTAAATGGCGCGTCTGCCAAGAAGCCTCCGGGCTGGCTTCTGTCAGGCCGCAGACAGGCCCAACTCAAGCAATGGCCAGACCCGGACAAGCCCCTTGTCGATTTCGAAAAGCAAAACGGCACGCTAACTCATCTTCTTGAGAGCGAATGCCGCATGAGCGACGGGCCGAATTGGCTATTCCGGATCGGTCGTGACGGTATCGCCCGGGAAATCGGGGGACGCATCGTGCGCCCCGGCTACGAGTACATTGTCGCAACTAAGGGGCCGCTTGGGGACCTGCTTGAGGGGATGGAGCCGTGCCAGATTAACTGTCCCGGCGTTAATGCCATACGGATGGCCGTACCGACTGCACTCACCGAATCCTGCGCGCAGTGGCTAGCAGCGAGGGGGCTCGAACTCGCGCGCACCATTCGTGTCTGGCCTGCGGGATTCCCAGGTCGTCAATGGGACGGAGAGGGTCGAAGCGAGTGGTTGACGACCGAGAAGCCGTGTTTCGGGATCATGCCGGACCACGAAGTCGGAACGTATGAAATTGCGCTCAACGGCAAGGAGTCTATGACAATCGAAGCCGGCAGCCCAGGCTCGCCAACCTTCGTAGAATTGTCAGAATTGCCACCAGGCCGACACGTTCTCACAGTCCGTGCGCAACGTACGAGCCCGAGTGCAGATCGTCAGCAACCTCATGAAGGCTTCCTGGAAATGCGCGTGCGCGCGCCAGAGCCCTGGATGCCTGGGACTGCCTCACATGCTGGACTTATTGCGTCCGGCGACCCCCATGACGCCACATTGAACGCGCTGTGGGAGAACGAATTTGATTTGTCGGTCTACGGTCCGCCAAGTCGGCAAGTTACACCGCGAGTTATTCTTCAGGACGCCAAAGAAGAAACGATCTTCGATAGGCAGATCAGTGGCCCCCTCGAACTTCCGGTTACGCCTGATACTTGGAAGAAACGGTTTTCTGATTTTCTGAAGCGTGAAAAATGCGAATGGCGATATCTTGAAGCAGCAACGGGACTTCTCGAACTTGATGGAGGCGATCTCGGGCGCTTTGTCATGCGTTTCGAGCATAATGTTCGACCGCTTAGATGGGTCCTGCGGCAAAGTGGCGAGGGCGTATCAGTCCGGCTCATTGACGAAACCAGCGACGAAGGTGCCGAGAGGCAGTGTTACTTCAGCGAGATGGAGCGCCCGCGTTCTTTCCGGAAATTGGACGTGGCAAAAGTCCTCGACGGCGTCCCTGTTGAATCACCCGGCGGCCTGTTCATTGCCAGTGCCGGAAAATACAGGGACGCGGTCGTCGTCAGCACCGGCCTGACCGGACAGGGATTGGAAGGACTGGGTGTACAGCCAAACCACGGCCATATTAGCGGGTCTCCGCAAGCCATTGTCAAACTGCTGCGCGTTCTGAGGCATTGGCACAAGGCAAGAGTTGGGGGAAATCTGGCCGGTGCGCGGCGCCGACAGGTGACTGATACCCTAATGCATGGTCTCGTCGGTATCATGGCGGGTTGGGACTGGGCGCGTATCGAGGCAAAGCTTTCCTATGCTCCCGACGCCACAGTACATCTCGACCGGCTCCAATCGCTCGTGACCCCGATGAGCAGTTTCTCTAGTGCCATCCGTCTGAACGCTCGATCCGTTTCCGGTCACGGCGCATTTTCATCCTGGTATTCGGAAACAGCAGCACGCTACCGGATTTCATCTGACCAGCAGCTATGCCGTTTCGCAATTGATCTGGCCGTCCGTCCCTATGCTTTAAATCAAAGGTACTTGGAGGACCTGCCAGAACTGATCCGCCGCGCCCGCGCCCATCAAGTCCTCGTCAGGGGCGCGCGACTGGCCGTTCTTAGTAAGATGGAAGATGGAGAGGGCTCACTGTCTCTCATCCCGGAGGTTAGCACATGATCGCAGAAATTTCTCGCGAGAAAGTTGTCACGCAATGCCGGTCCGCCCTCGGAATCGAACCACATGCTGCGACGGTCGATGATCCCTTTCTCGCTGCACTACTCAGACGAACGGCAGGCATGCTATGTCCTTGCTCACGAACGGCGCTTCGTGCTGCCATCGTTGAATCACTATCCTATCTTCACGATCTTGACGACCTTGCTTCGCGGATCGAGGAGCTAACAGACGAACTGATTGTCGCCGGTGATCTTCTGGAGCTATCGGACGTCACGACAGCAGACACTGATGCTAAAGGGACATGGGTTTTTGCCGCGCCACCTGCGTTTGTCGAACGAAAGAGCGGCAGCGTGTTTCTGACCGGCATTGTTCCGGACCACGATTCCGTCTTGCCTGAGTCCCTCAGTAGTCGCGTCGTGTATAGCCGGAACACCCGTCATATCGAGCCGCAATCCGGAGAGGACCTTGCCGAACTCCTGGAATCCGAGGGCCTTGCGCGTCTGCCGGAAAGTGCATGGCTAAAAGCACCGAAGACGCAAACCGCAAGCGCGCTCTTGGAAAAAGCGAAGCAGCGATTGGTATCAGAGCCGACATGTGCACCGATCAAAGGCCTCGAAATCATCGATTTAGAAACCCGACCGACATACTATCGAGGGCGCTGGACGACACCAAATAGCCAAAGCGGCATTTACGTTTCGCGGCGACCACAGGAATTTGGTGCGCCGATCTGGTGCTTTGCCGAATTCCAGGCGGGTCTACTCGTCCGTATTATTGATCTTCCCCTAGAAACCTATCGCTGGCGGGCATGCGATGCGGCATGGCACCTACAGATGGCAATTGATCAGGAAAACAACCGACCGCAGCGATACCGTGCTACCAATCTCGGGAGCATTTGCAGACTCGACTTTTTCTCTCCGCTGCCGCTCTGGGCCGAGAGGCGTCTCATGGTTCTCGGCGAGAAACGTCCAGGCGAAAAATGCCTGTTTGCCTACGAAATACCTGCGGCCGAAGTACGCGAGGAAGAAGATTTTCTACAAACTAATTTGTGGCTCGTGCGCGAAGACGACACGGGTGAGGGGAGGAGCGCCTGATGCAAACGATCAAGCAAACAATTGAAAATCTGCATGATTCACTGACGGACTACATCGAAGCAACTTACCACATTAGCGCGCCTTCGCTCATTGCCCAGCGGCAACGCCTTCTCGACCGCGATGGTGTGATACATGGCGTTCCTTATCTTGAATCCACGCCAAAGTATGTGTCCGGCGATGCCTTCGGCTCCATGGTTGGTGTTCCGGAGGCGGCGTTGAATCTCTTCAATAGGCTGAGTGCGCAGGAAGGTGAGTTACCCAAGCTTATCTACGACCCGCCTTATAGCCATCAAGGAGATTCGCTGAGGGGGAGCCTCGTCGACGGAAAAAACCTCGTCATTATGACCGGAACGGGTTCCGGCAAGACGGAGTCCTTCTTGTTGCCGATCCTTGGAAAGTTCGCAAGGGAAGCCAAAGAAAGACCGACAGCTTTCGCGGAAGAGCCCGCAATGCGGGCTTTGATCATGTATCCGATGAACGCGCTCGTGAACGACCAATTGGGTCGGCTTCGTGCCCTGCTTGGTGATCCGCGCCTCGTGGATACATTCAAGTCCTGGTGCGGGCGACCGCCCCGGTTTGCCCGATACACAAGCCGGACGCCCTATGCCGGTGTTCGTACGTCCCAAAAAGACTCGCAAAGGCTTCAGTCATTCGACGATTTTTATGTCGACGTGCTCCGGCGGACGGAAAGTGAAGATTCTGAAGAGAAGACAGAAGCCAAGACCCTTCTCAAGGCCTTGAAGGAAAGAGGCAAGTGGCCGGCAAAACCTGATCTGGCTGCGTGGTTCGGACAAAAAGGTTCGGACTGGCAGGACAGGCGCACAGGGGAATTTGTGCGCGCCGTGACGCTTCCGGACGACTCAGAACTCCTGACACGTCACGAAGTGCAGATTGCCCCTCCTGACCTTTTGGTCACCAACTACTCGATGCTGGAATACATGCTGATGCGGCCCATCGAGCGACCGATCTTCGATAAAACGCGCGAGTGGCTGGAAAAGAACCCTGAGGAGACATTCCTCGTCGTCCTTGACGAAGCACACCTGTATCGCGGCGCAGCCGGTGCCGAGGTAGGTCTTCTGCTTCGCAGGCTTCGGGACCGTCTCGGTATTTCGCACGAGCGACTTCAGGTCATTTGCGCCACGGCCAGCTTCAGCGACCATGATTACGCACCGGAGTTTGGTGCGCAACTTACGGGTGTTCCCGCTGAGACGTTCGTGCCGGTGAAAGGGTCTCTTGACCTCAAGCCCAACGCTGAGTCCGGTTCACAGAAGGATGCCGAGATGCTTGCCGCGGTGCAATTGCAAGCATTCTATGACGCAGACTCAGAGGAAGGCAGGATCGAGGCGGTGCGGACGCTTCTCGACTATCGCGGTACGTCGGCGTCAGGTTCCGTAGAGCCTGCACTTTATGAGGCTCTGAAGGATTTCGGACCGATGGGTCGTCTTGTCAACGCAACGATGGAAGAGGCGAAACCTATCGCCGAACTCGGCCCTTTCCTGTTCAGTGGTGGCGTGTCGGAGCGACTGGCTGATGAGGCCGTGACCGTCTTGATGGCACTCGGAAGCGTTGCCCGTCCTACACCCGGATTGCCGGGGCTCCTGCCATGCCGCGTCCATAACTTTTTTCGCGGACTACCGGGACTGTGGGTCTGCATGGACCCGGAATGCACCGAAATCTCTGGCGATGAACGTGGGGGCATCTGCGGAAAGATGTACTCGCAACCGATGGACCAATGTGGTTGCGGCGCCCGCGTACTCGAACTGTTCACATGCCGGAACTGCGGTACAGCTTATGCCCGCGCCTACACGGACGACGTCGACGAGCCGCGCGACCTTTGGGCGGAGCCCGGAGAAGCACTCAAGATGGCCGGCGGCGAGTCCGTTCCTCTCGAACCGCTTGATCTTCTTTTGGAAGACCCGGCGTACGAGGATGCAGCAGAGCCTGCAGGCTATGACCTGGAAACCGGTCAACTCAATCCCCACACACTCGGTCCGCGCATGCGGACCGTTTTTCTGCGCCAGGACCGCCTCGCGGACGGTCATGATGATGATGATGACCAACGCGGCGGAAACCCGGAGCCTCCCGGCAAATTTGTGCCATGTGCTGTATGCGGCAAGACGGCGCGCTTCGGCCGCAGCTATGTTCAAGATCACCAAACGAAAGGTGACCAGCCTTTTCAGGCCTTGCTGACCCGTCAAATCCAGATTCAGCCGCCGGGACCGCAGGAAGCGACGGCTTTCGCGCCGTTAAGGGGAAGAAAGGTTCTCGCGTTTTCGGACTCGCGGCAAGTCGCGGCGCGCCTGGCACCAAACGTACAAATGTTCTCCGAACGCGATTCCCTTCGGCCCCTGATTATCGCCGGCTTCAAATGGCTTCAGGATCAAGCCGCACTCGGCCCGTTTCTAAATCTGGACGATCTGTTCCTAGGAGTGTTGATCGCTTCGCACGAGCTCAATGTACGGCTTCGCCCAGAACTTCATTTCAACGAGAACTTCATCGAAGCCGAGGAAATGGTTGAGAAAGCAATCGACACTAACGACCATGAAGATCCGACGAAACTCCTACAACTCTTAATGGGTTTGCGTGCCAAGAGGCCGCCCGAGGCGCTCCTTAGCAGCATGCTGACGACGCTCTCCGACAGGTTCTACGGCATGGAAGCATTGGCGCTTGCCTCGCTGCGAGAGCGCGACGGCAATCGTGACGACGTCACAGGCCTGCCTTCAATTGCCGGGATTGCCGAAGACGATGAGTCAAAGCTCGCTCTGGCGCGCTTCTGGATGCGTTGCTGGACGGGATTCGGTCTGACGCACTCGCCGGGAACTTGGATCGATGGGAGTGCCTCCGAAGGCTACAGAATTCGTTCACGAAAGCCTAAGTCGCAGATCAAGGCCATCAACAAGGTCATCACCGACACAAATGCGAGAAAGACCTTCTGGGATCACTGGCATCCCGTGCTGTTGTCGAAGTTTACAAGTTCGAATGCGGGGGGCAATCGCTATCTCAACGGCAGCGAGCTATCGCTCCAGTTCGACGGTGAATGGGTCCACTGCGACAGTTGCAAGTCCGTCCACCGGCCAATTCCCGGCTATGCGTCCTGTCTCGACTGCGGTAGCGCAAGTGTAAACGCATTTGATCCGGATACCGATGCAGTTTTCCAGGCGCGTAAGGGCTTCTACCGGAAGCCTGTGACCGAGGCGCTCGCTGACCCGCCCCGTCAACCGATGGCACTCATTGCTGCCGAACACACGGCGCAACTAAACGCGCCCCAGAATGAGGACGTCTTTTCGAAAGCGGAAGAAAACGAACTCCTCTTTCAGGACATCGCTATCGCCGGCACCGGATCAGGTTCGCGGTCCGCCGCAGTCGACATACTTTCAAGTACAACGACGATGGAGGTCGGTATCGATCTCGGCGCACTATCCGGCGTCGCGCTTCGAAACATGCCGCCCGGCCGCGCCAACTATCAGCAGCGCGCCGGCCGAGCCGGTCGCCGAGGCAATGCCGTCGCAACCGTCTTGGCGTTTGGAAGCGCGGACAGTCACGACGAACACTATTTTTCCAGACCGGACGAGATGATCCGCGGCAGAGTCATCGATCCGAGACTAACACTCGATAATCCGGAGATTGCCCGCCGTCATATCCGTGCGTTCCTGCTTCAAAATTACCACCAGGAACGCCTTCCCGTCGTTGACGCCACCCAGCCTCACGACCTGTTCTCGGTGCTTGGGAGCGTATCGGCTTTCCGCCGCCCTGATTCCGTATTGAATCGTGACGACTTCGCATCGTGGCTCTCTGGGAATGAAGGCCGATTGAGAGACCGCATCGCCTCCTGGCTGCCCGTCGATCTGTCTGATGACGACAAGGCCGGGTTGCTGAAGGACTTCGTTGATGATTGCTTGAAAGCCGTTGATGAAGCGATCACGTCGGACGCTTCAGATGATAGCGACGAAGATGACGATGAAAATGACGGTGGAGATGAAGAAGCAGCTGAGGAAGGTGAGGAGCGGCCACAGCAGGGTTCGCAACCGAACAAGCTACTTGACCGTCTTCTCTACTGCGGGAAACTGCCACGCTACGCCTTCCCGACGGATGTAGCGACATTCCATGTTTTCGATAGAGATCGCTCGTCTCCCTATCGCCACATCATGAAGTTCGCGCCGTCCCAAGGCCTTCCCGTGGCCCTCTCACAATACGCCCCTGGTAAACAGGTCTGGATTTCCGGGAAGTGTTATACTTCCGGGGCGATCTACTCGGTCATGAAAGATGATCGCTATGAAGCCTGGCAATCCCGGCGTCTTTACATGGAGTGCTCGGAATGTGGCTATGCGAGAACCTATGAGCAGGGCGAGGTGATCCGAAGGGATACAGCCGACTGCGAAGCGTGCGGCGAAAGCGGGACCTTTGGCCCTGCACGTTACTGGTTACGTCCGCCTGGTTTTGCCCATCCCGTTTTTGAAGATGAAGTAACATCGCCGGACGAAATCCCGGAGACGAGTTATGCCACCCGCGCCAAACTTACAATGGGTACACCTGGTGACAGTGCAGGCTGGCTTCCCGCGAACGACCGCATCCGAAGTCTAAGCACGCGCGAGCATCTCCTCGTATCCAACACCGGACCCCAAGACGATGGATATACATACTGCGTGAAGTGCGGCCGCATAGAGGCGAGTTCGACGCCCACGCCAAGCCTCGCAGGGCCCCATCGAAAACCCTATCCCGATGCCGATGACAAGCAAATGTGTGACGGGATGAACCCCTCCCGCCACCTTGTCCTGGGCACCGACTTCATCACCGATATTGCCCTTTTTTCGATGCGCGTGGAAAAACCCATCGAACTGCGGCCTGTCCACTATTCAACTCAGGTAGCACTGCGGACTGCCAGTGAGGCACTTGCTAAGGCCGCATGCCAACTCCTTGAGGTTGAGCCCGGAGAATTGATGGCCGAGTTTCGTCCGGCCCTGACAATTGGCGGGAAGTCAGGCAAGGAGGTTGAGGTTTTTCTCTACGATACGCTACCAGGGGGGGCGGGGTTCGCAACACAGATTGCAGGGCGTGGCCTCGAACTATTTCAGCGTGGGCTTAACCTCCTGAAGCATTGCCCGGAGGGGTGCGACGGCTCCTGCTACCGCTGCTTGAGAAGCTTCAAGAACAAACTTGAGCATCGGCTACTAGACCGGCATGTCGGCGTCGAACTCTTTGAGTATCTTTTGTCCGGCCAGCGTCCGGGCTTTGACGAGCAAAGGCTACGAAACTCTACCGAACTACTCCTGAATGATCTCCGTCGACGTTGTGAAGCTGACGTAAGTTTTTCGGCCTGGACTACAGTCTCATATAGCTCCGGCGAAACTTTGGAAGCACCCATCCTCGTCGAGACGGGTGGCAAAAAGTCTGTTATTGCCCTCTCGGGACCTTTAACGACCGGCCATCCGGCGGATTCACGTGTCGCGGATTTGAGAGATAGCAGCACGGAGTATCGGGTCATCGTAGAGAACGAACTTGAAGTCCGCGGGAATCTTCCGGCTGTCAGCCGGAGGGTTCTGCAGCAGTTAGAATTGTGAGCAAGAATTGATCGAACTGGTAGGCGCAAATGAAGGACAGGAATACGAAGCGGCGCGGCATCTCCGCGAGAAAATCCTGGCTGTTTGGCCCGATCTCAGCCAGCATCAGGATGACCATGTAAAGATCTTCGTTAGTCTCAAACTCTATGGTCAGCAGTATGAAGATATCGATGTCTTTGTAGTCGGACATTTTGCTGAGCCACGCTCATTCGATGTCGAGAACCGGTTCTATCCCAAGAACGGCGATCCCTTTGTTCCACGCGCCGCTTCGGTACGGAGTTTTGCGCTCGCTATTGAGGTTAAGTCCCATGATGCGACCGGCGTCAAATTCAATGACAAGGTTGCTTCCGTGAAATACCCGAGAGGGTGGGAATGCGTTACGGAGAAAGCGTTCAAACAGGTTTTTGAACTCAAGACCTATCTTCAGCGCGCCGGTTTTTCGCCCCCGTACATTCAGGATATGATCTTCTTCTCAGGTTTGCGCGAAGTCGACCTTCCAGATCGTCCGCACAATTCATTCGGTATCGACGCGAGTTTCGAGAAGATACTAAACATCGTTGGTCAGATTTCACAGCCCCTCGCAAGAGACCGCTATGTGACGATCAGCTTCGGGCCAGATGAGAAGTTCGATGCTATCCTTGCCCCAGAGGCACATGTCCTGAAAACACTTGAGCCAACGCCCATTGACCGCCGTCGAATGGACCGCATCGTGAAATCGGCGCTACCTGACGAGTGGCTTGATGACCTTGGAGAACGACAGATCGTCATCCGCGGCAGGGGCGGTGTCGGCAAGACCGTGATTTTGCTACAGATGGCATACCGCGCCTATGACATTTGCGGCATGCGTTCACTCGTCCTTACCTATAACAAGGCACTAGTAGCGGACATGCGGCGCACAATGGCGCTTCTCGGTGTGCCACGTCAGCTTGAAAAAGGCGGTATCAGCATCGATACCGTGCATGCCTTCATCGGGCGCCTTATGCGTGAACTGGGGATCATCGAGAGCGATGACGCCTTTCTCGAAAAGTACGAAGAGCATAAAGAGGCGCTTCTCGACTATCTCCGGAACGGCGCAGTTTCACCTGAAGACCTCGCCGAAATCGTCGAAGAACAAGCCGACGCGTTCGCATGGGGTATCGTGTTTGTCGATGAAGGGCAGGACTGGCCGTCCAACGAGATCGAAATTTTGCGCGCCGTTTACCCTCCCGAGCGAATTGTCGTTGCGGACGGCGTGGATCAGTATGTGCGCGCCTCGATTGCTGATTGGGACGCAGGCCTTACCAGCGACAAATTGCGCCCCCGCCGGCTGCGGCGCTGCCTTCGCATGAAGGCCAATCTTGCACACTTTGTTGCTGATACTGCGCAGGGGCTCAATCTTCAGAACTGGGACCTTGAGCCCAATCCGGACGCAAACGGTGGCCGCGTTCTGGTTGTCGAAGGCGACATGGCACATGACACCGCAATTTACGAGCGCCTGAGAGCCGAGGCCGCTGAACTCGGCAACTATCCCGTCGACCTGCTTGCCTGCGTACCACCGTCACTTGTCATTCACGACGAGGACAGTACCTATTCAGTGCCCGGACGCACCATAAATGCTGAAGGAGGTCTGGTCTGGGACGCTACGGCAGTAGACGTTCGCGCGCAGTATCCGACTGATCGCGATGCGCTGCGGATCGTGCAGTACGACTCTTGCCGCGGACTCGAAGGCTGGACTGTCATTAACTACGCCTTCGATGATTTCTATGACTACAAATACCGGCAATGGATGAACGCTCCGCAAGACCTCGGTGGGCTGTTTGACACGCAGGAAGACCTGGCCGATGCATTCGCCGCGCAATGGACGATGATCCCATTAACCCGTGCGATGGACACACTGGTCGTCAATCTTTCTAAGCGCACGTCGCCAATAAAGGATGCTTTTCGAGCCGTTTTTGAGCAGCGGCAGGACTTTATCGAGTGGGTGAGTCTCGACGAATGAAGAGGGTTCGCAAGCGCACCGCGGGACCGTCGGTAATAGGATTTGTGCGGGAAGTGCGCGGCATATGGCTGGAGGTCCCCGAAAGATGTCCCTAAGCAGTGTTAAGGTGCCGGCCGGGAAGCCGATCAGCGACGCCGAGACTTATCTTGGCCGCAAGCATAATGAACTCAGCGAGTTCAACACGCTCGAGCACCTTATTCTCGAAGGAGAGGACACTCTCGAATCAGGTACCTACGGCGGCCTTGCACATCATCTCATGGCTATCAGGTCCGCGTTAGCGCGTGCACTTTGGAAAGCCGAAGTCTATGTAGGCGTCTCGATCATCGACGAACTTGTTTTTCAGGCCGCAAAGAACAACCCCGGGAATATCGTTCATGAGGTGCTCTCCTTCCTGACCACATCGCGCGCGGGCAGTCCGGGTTTTGTGCTCTATCCGTTGCACGGGTTCGGTATAGGGACAGACGCTCCGTTTCAGTCGAGGCGCGTTTCACAAACGTTTCTTCATTTTCGAAGCATGACGATGTGTCTCGCGGCACAAACCAACGATTTTGATTCTACACGCCGGCTTGTAGCAAGCATGGCCTCGCGACTAGGTGTGGCAGGCAAAGTCGACGCCTCCGATCTTTTTCATCATACCAGTGCCGGAAACATGGAATGGATGACCAGTAATCCGCTGATGATGGTGCGCCTCGCTTCCCATACCGGCGCGTATTTCGAGAACCAGTTTATCTATACACTGAAGATCAGGGTGTCTTCGGTGCTCGCCGCCATGCTGTATGCGCTTGCCGCGGACCGTGGGAAGAAGGTCGGCACCTTTCACACCACGGCAAGGGTCAACAACTGGGAGACCCTCGATATCCATCACTATCTGGTCGGCGAGGCGCGCGAGAAAAAATCTGATGCCGTGGAGTTGCGACGCGTACCGATGAATGTTGCCGCGCTAGAACTGGCGCGCCTCTCGGACCTCACGCTTTCGCTGAGTGCCGAGACACTGCGGCTATCTTACGTGCGCAATGCACAGCGGCGCCTGACGCAAGCCCTCAAGCTTGTCGAGGCCGGACATCTTGAGTACGTCAACACCGCTAGCAATGATCGCGTCAGGCGTAAGGTATTTGCCCGTGTCGTGACTGCGCTCGATTGGTACCGACAGTCTTTCAGCGCCCGCACAACGGACGACGAGGCTGTTGTCGCACTTGCTGTCGCCTTTGAAACACTCCTGACCGACTCGTATGCCAGCGGCGTGGCAGCGCGCGTCAAACGGCGGCTCCGCATCTGTTTGAAAGGCAGACGCGGGATCGACGAGTATACCGATGCCGTGAATTCAGTCATGGAGGCGCGAGGGGAGATCGTTCACAATGGCTCGACCGTCAAGGAGGCCGAGATCATCAAGGCGCAGGCCGCATTCGCGCTTTGCTTCGAGGATGTCGCGGGGCGTCTGCCCAATCTCGGCAACAACCTTGACCGGCCTATCGGTCGGCTGCTGGGCGACGTTTGAATCTTTCCGGTCACCCTGCGTTTTGCCGACGATTTCGCGGAATTCTTGATCGACACTCCGTAAGTCATGTGCTTGTCACTTCGCTCGAATTAGGAGGCGCCGAACTATCCGGCGAGAACGTGGAGCACCGAGGGGCGCGCAGCGCACAGAATTACTGCCATCGGTGGCGACTCCGTGGCGATTCAAGAGCACATCTGTGCTACGCTCGAACACAAAAAAGCCCTCAAGCCACTGGGACTTAAGGGCTTATTATGGCTCCGGCGGTAGGGATCGAACCTACGACCAATTGATTAACAGTCAACTGCTCTACCGCTGAGCTACGCCGGAACACGAGGCGCGATATAGCAATGCGGAATTGGCGCGTCTAGTGGGAAACGACAGATTTTTTCACTCAGGTGATCGCGAAGCGGGCGTCGGGGGCGAGGGCTGGTTCGGCGGTGACTAATCCCCTTGTTTTCAAGTCGATGAGGTGTGCAAACACGTTGCGCTCGGCGGCCGGGAGGAGCGTGGCGGGCGTTTCGGTGTAGATCGTGCGGGTCAGGGTTGCGACGGTCGCAGGCCCGTTTGCCAGATGCGCCAGGATTTCTGCTTCGCGTCCCTTGCGGTGGCCGATCAGCCAGTCGAGACGCGCTGCCGGATCTTCGATGGCCGGGCCGTGGGCCGGGTAGAAGATGCGGTCGTTGCGGGCGTGCAGTCTCTCGCAGGAGGCCATGAAGGCCGTCAGGTCGCCATCGGGCGGGGACACCAGGGACGACGCCCAGGCCATCACGTGGTCACCGACGAGCACGGCGTCGCCCACCGCGAAACTCAGGTGGTTGGCGAAGTGACCGGGGGTCCAGATCGCTTCGACCGTCAGGCCGCCGATCTCGGTTCGGTCGCCATCCGCCATAACCTCATCGGGGACGAAGTCCTGGTCCACGCCTTCGCCCCCCGAGGTCATACCGGCCGCGACCAGATCGCGCATGACCTGCGAGCGCCCCGCGCGGGCGTCGCCGTAGGCATAGACCGGTGCTCCGGTGCGCGCGGCCAGGGTCCGGGCGCCGGGCGAGTGGTCAACATGCGCGTGGGTGACGAGAATCGCACCGACCTCTTCCCCCCTCGCCAACCCGGCGAGAATCGCGTCGAGGTGGGTGGGCATGTCCGGTCCGGGATCGACGACGCCGACGCGCCCTTCGCCCAGGACAAAGGTGTTGGTCCCCCAATAGGTCATCGGGGAGGGGTTCGGGCACAGGATGCGGCGAATGCCGGGTTCGAGCCTGTCCATCACGCCGGCGGTCGGGGGAGTTTCGTCTGTCATTCGCATACCCAAGCCCGAGTGGCGCGGGGATGCAAGAGAGGTGGTAGGCCCGGCAGGACTTGAACCCGCAACCAAAGCGTTATGAGCGCTCTGCTCTAACCAATTGAGCTACAGGCCCACCTTGGGGCATCCCGCGGGGATGCCTTGAACGCTTAGGTAGCATGGCGAGCGGGCGGGTCAAGCACGTTGCCTTTCATCCCGCCTTGGGCTACCTCGACGCCAATGAAACGAGGGCTGCCATGACCGATAAACAAAATGGAATCACCTATGCCGACGCCGGCGTCGATATCGACGCGGGCAATGCGTTGGTCGAACGGATCAAACCGGCGGCGAAACGGACCAATCGTCCGGGCGTCATGGCGGGGCTTGGCGGCTTTGGCGGGCTTTTCGATCTGAAGGCGGCTGGCTATTCCGATCCGGTGCTTGTTGCCGCCACCGATGGCGTGGGCACGAAGCTCAAGATCGCGATCGACACGGGGAACGTCAGCACCGTTGGTATCGACCTTGTCGCCATGTGCGTGAACGATCTTGTTTGCCAAGGCGCGGAGCCGTTGTTTTTCCTCGACTATTTCGCAACCGGCAAGTTGGCGGTTGAAGATGCAGCGACCATCGTCGAGGGCATCGCCGAGGGCTGTCTCGGGTCCGGCTGTGCGCTGATCGGGGGCGAGACGGCGGAAATGCCGGGCATGTATGCGGATGGCGATTTCGACCTTGCGGGATTCGCCGTGGGCGCGATGGAGCGGGGCACGGCGCTGCCTGCTGGTGTGTCCGAAGGCGATGTCCTCTTGGGCCTGTCCTCCTCAGGCGTGCATTCCAACGGCTACAGCCTGGTGCGCAAGCTGGTCGAGGTCTCGGGTCTTGGGTGGGATGCGGACTGCCCCTGGGGCGAGGGCACGCTTGGCGAGGCCCTTCTTGCGCCCACGCGGCTCTACGTCAAACCTGCGCTCGCCGCGATCCAGGCGGGGGGCGTTCATGCCTTCGCCCATATCACCGGCGGTGGGCTGACCGAGAATATCCCGCGTGTGCTCCCCAAGGGTGGGCAGGCACTCATTGATCTGGACGAATGGGCGCTGCCGCCCGTGTTCAAGTGGTTGTCCGAGACGGGCGGCATGGACGAGGCCGAGATGCTGAAGACCTTCAACTGCGGCATCGGCATGGTGATCGTGGTCGATCCGGCGTCGGTCCGTGATGTGACCAAGGCGCTGGAGGACACCGGTGAGACCGTCACGCAGATCGGTCGGATCAATGCGGGCGAGGGGGTCAAGTACCTCGGGTCGCTGGCTTGAAACGGGTCGCGATCCTGATTTCGGGGTCCGGCTCCAACATGGTGTCGCTGGTCGAGAGCATGGTGGGGGATTATCCGGCACGGCCTGCGTTGGTTCTGTCCAACGTGCCGGGTGCGGGCGGGTTGGCCAAGGCAGACGCGCTGGGGGTTGAAACTGCTGTTGTCGATCACAGGGATTTCCCAAAGGATCGCGAAGCCTTTGAAAATGCGCTGATTTCCCGGATCGACGCGGTGGAGCCGGACATAATCTGCCTCGCCGGGTTCATGCGTATCCTGACGCCGGTGTTCCTTTCGCACTACGCCGGGCGGATGCTCAATATCCACCCCTCGCTCCTCCCGAAATACAAGGGCCTCAACACCCACGCGCGCGCCATCGAGGCCGGAGATACCGAGGCCGGGTGTTCGGTGCACGAGGTGACGGCCGAGCTCGACGGCGGGCCGATCCTGGGGCAGGCGCGGGTGCCGATCGAGCCGGGAGATACACCCGACACGCTCGCGGCGCGTATCCTGCCGATGGAGCACAGGCTTTATCCTTTGGTACTGGCGCGCTTCGCAACAGGTGACCGAACCCCCGTCGAATTGCCTTGACCCCTTTCTATCAACACCGTTTCCCGCTAAACGGGAAAATGACGAGCATAAAGACACGGCAGAATGAAAACGATTACGACGACCGAAGAGCTGGCCGCTTACTGCGAACGCGCTGCGACATTTCCCTATGTCACCGTAGATACCGAATTCCTTCGAGAACGGACCTATTACTCCAAGCTTTGCCTCGTGCAGCTTGCCGTGCAGGGGGACGATGACAAGGAGGACGCGGTTCTCGTTGATCCCTTGGTGGAGGGCCTGTCGCTTGAGCCGCTGTATGAGCTGTTTCGCGATGAAGGCGTGGTCAAGGTGTTCCACGCGGCGCGCCAGGATCTGGAGATCTTCTTCGTCGATGCCGGCGTGATCCCGTCGCCACTGTTCGATACGCAGGTGGCGGCGATGGTCTGCGGTTTCGGCGATCAGGCGGGGTATGAAACGCTGGTGCGAAAGATCGCGAAGGCGCAGCTTGATAAATCCAGCCGCTTCACCGACTGGTCGCGGCGTCCGCTGACCGATGCCCAGAAAACTTATGCCATCGGCGACGTGACGCATTTGCGCGACATTTACGAGTTCCTGAAAGCCGAGCTGGAAAAGACTGGGCGCGCCAAGTGGGTGAAGGAGGAGCTGTCGGTTCTGACCGATCCCGACACCTATGTCATCGAGCCGTCCGAAGCCTGGCGGCGCGTCAAGACGCGGACGTCGTCGGGCCGGTTCCTGGCCATCGTGCGGGAGCTGGCGCGGTTTCGCGAAGGCTACGCCCAGAGCCGGGATATTCCCCGCAACCGGGTCTACAAGGACGACGCGCTGATGGAGCTTGCCTCGACCAAGCCGCGCGATATGAGCGAGCTCAATCGCTCGCGTCTGCTCTTGCGCGAGGCCCGCAGGGGCGAGATTGCGGAGGGTATCCTCGCCGCCGTGCAGGCCGGGTTGGAATGTGCGCCCGAAGACATGCCGCAGATGGAAAAGACCGGGCGCGAGAAGCTCCAGGTCAACCCGGCGCTGGCCGATCTTTTGCGGGTGCTGCTCAAGGCGCGATGCGAGGAGACGGGCGTTGCGCAAAAGCTGATCGCGTCCGCCGCGGACCTCGATCTCCTGGCCGCGGGCAAGCGCGGTATTCCGGCGCTCAAGGGGTGGCGTGCGGATGTATTCGGCAATGATGCGCTTCGGCTTTGTGACGGGGAGCTGGCCCTTGGGGTCAAGGGTCAGACCGTCAAGGTCATCGAGACCTGAAAGCGGTTAGCGCCGGGCGACGAGGCTGTTGCTCGCGCCCACGACGCGGATGCGGGTCGCGCCTTTCAACGACAGTTCCGACACGTAGGTCGCCACCGTCACGGTGCGTGCAGCAGTCGAGGATTGGCGCGTGCGCCACGGCGGGGGGGCGATGCGGAACGTGTAGCTCATCACGCCGTTTTCCGGGTAACCGTCATTGTCCGCGACCAGTTCCGCGTCCCAATAGCCCAGACGCGGCGGCAGTCCGGTGGCCCGTATGATGAAGCCGCCAGTGGCGCGCTCGACCTTGAGCGACGTGACTTGGGGCACGGGGCCACGGTAGTCCCGAACCTCGGTCGCTTCCCAGCCCGCTTCGGGTTCCAGGACAACGAGTTCCACATCGTCTTTCGGTCCGAACCAATTCATGGGATTGAGGCTCAGACCAGTGTCACAGCCCGAAAGGGCCACCATTAGTGTTACGGCGCTGATGATGCGGAAAATCATGTGCTTCCCCCTGTCGTTATCTTTGCCTAGCCCAAAGTGAGCGGCTTGAAAACCCGCAAGGTGCGGGTCTGGACCTTTGGGCGCGGGGACCCTAGGTGAGTGGCAAAGGAGACACTCATGGCGACACAGGCTTTCGAAGACATTGTCGAAGATTTCGAGTTTTTGGACGACTGGGAGGATCGCTATGCCCATGTGATCGACCTGGGCAAGGCGATGGACCCCTTGGAGGACGCGTTCAAGGTGCCCGCGACCAAGGTCGAAGGCTGCGCGTCACAGGTCTGGCTCTTGCCGGAGATCGACGGCGGGACGTTCCGGTTCCGGGGTGATTCCGATGCCTTGATCGTGCGCGGGATCATCGCGGTTCTGGCGGCGCTCTATAACGATGTGCCGGTGTCCGAGGTGCCGAATGTGGATGCGAAGGCGGAGCTGGAGCGGCTGTCGCTGCAGGAGCATCTCTCGGCGCAAAGGTCGAACGGGCTGAAGGCCATGGTCGGGCGGATCAACAAGTTGGCGGTCGAAGCGGCCTGAGCGGTTTCGCCGTGGGCCTGCGCCCCGGGCGACCCCCTGAAGTATTTCTGAAACGAAGAGGATCAGAGCGGCGCAAGGGCCGCCGCGAGATCGCCGAAGCCGGTCTTTCGCCGTTCATAGGCGAGACCGAGGGACGCGGCGGCGGCCTGGGCTTTGGCATCGAGCGCGGGATCGTCGGTCTGGGCAAGGTAGACGAGGCGCTCGTAGTTCCCGAAGTAGACGTCGCGCAGTTCCGGGTGGCGGTCCAGTCCAAGCGGCTTGGTCACGAAGGTATCGAACTGGCGGGCGAGAAAATCGGTGAGGAAAAAGGAGGTGACTTCATCGCGGGCGGCGAAGGCTTCGTTCCCGTCGAAGAAGCTGTAGCAATGCGGGCCAGCGATCATTTCAATGCCATGGCGGGCGCAGACCTCGGCAATCGCGCCGCCGGAGCCACAGTCGGCATAGGCCACGAAGAGCGTCTCGTACTGGTTGCGGTGTTTGGCAATGGTCGCCTCCAGCGCGGGGGCGATCCGGTCGGGACGGTTGTGCAGGATCGCGGGCAGGCAGGTGAGGTCGACGTGGTCCATCCCGTTGGCCTCGGTGATGGCGAGGATTTCGCGCGCCAGCGCCCCGCAGCCGATGATCAACACCCGGCCCGAACCCGCCGTTTCCAGCCCGTCCTGGGTCAGCGTCGCGTCCGAAAGCGTCACGAGAGTTTTACCGCTGTGCCGTAGGCCAGGATTTCAGAGGCGCCGTCCGAGATCATCGAGCTTTCGAAGCGCACCGCGATCACCGCGTCTGCACCGAGTGCGCGAGCCTCGTCGATCATCCGGTCCAGCGCCTGTTCCCGCGCGCCTGCCATGAGGGCCGCGTATTCCTTCACCTCGCCGCCAACGAGGTTTCGCAGGCTTGCCACGATGTCGGAGCCGATGTGTTTGGCGCGGACGGTCGACCCGCGCACGAGACCCAAGGGATCGACGGTGCGGCCCGGAACGGTGTCGGTGGTCAAGATCAGCATTATTTCTCGATCCTGTCGTAATGGTCGTCGTCGGAGTTGTTCAGCCGCTCGGCCAGAACGCGCCAGGCAATGTAGGCGAGCAGGGCGATCGGCACGATGGCGATCCACCCCAGCGGAAACTGCATCGATGCCGCGATCCATGTGCCGACCCAGACCGTCAGGCCGGCGGCGGCGATGACGACGACGAGGATGAGAACGAATTTTTCGAGCGGCATGGCTGTCTCCCTTTCGTCAGATGTGGGGGGCAGGGCGCCGGGGCGCAAGATCACTCGTCTTCGCGCTTGGTCAATCCGCTCCATGCGATCCCGAACAGAATGGCGAGGGGGAGGATGCCGAAGAGAACCTGCTGATTCAGGGCATCGTTCACGACCGCGCCGATCAGGACCACGCCTGCCAGCCCCGCCGAAGCGAGCGCTAGCAGGCCCAGAAATACCTTGCGGCCGGACATGGGATCAGGCGCGGGCCTGATTGTGTTTGCGCGCCATGAATTCCTTGGCGGTTTCCACGGCAACGGCGGCGTCACGGCAGTACGCATCGGCGCCGATCGCCTTGCCGAACTCTTCGTTCAGCGGGGCGCCGCCCACCAGCACGATGAATTCATCGCGCCGTCCTTGCGCCACAAGCTCGTCAATCACGACCTTCATGTAGGGCATGGTGGTGGTCAGGAGCGCGGACATGCCCAGGATGTCGGGTTTTTCTTCGTCCAGGGCACCGATGTATTTCTCCACGTCGCAATTGATCCCGAGGTCCACGACCTCGAAGCCTGCGCCTTCCATCATCATGGAGACGAGGTTCTTGCCGATGTCGTGAATGTCGCCCTTCACCGTGCCCACGACCATGCGGCCGATGGTCGGCGCGCCGGTTTCCGCGAGAAGCGGTTTCAGGATGAACATGCCCGCTTTCATAGCGTTGGCGGCAAGCAACACCTCCGGCACGAAGAGGATCCCGTCGCGGAAGTCGTGGCCGACAATGGTCATGCCCGCAACGAGTGCTTTGGTCAGCACGTCGTAGGGCTGCCAACCGCGTTCGAGGAGGATGTTGGTGCCTTCCTCGATCTCTTCTTTCAAGCCATCGTAGAGGTCGTCCATCATCTGCTGGACAAGTTCCTCGTCATCAAGTTCCGAGAGAACAATATCGTTTTCTTCGTCGGACATGGCCTTCCCTTTCAGGCTGTTCGCGCAGTTCTCCCTCTACATGCGGCATCCCAACCGGGCAAGCCACGCCGTTTGCGACATGCGATTATGTAACTGCGACTTCGGCGTAAATTGTAAATGTTCTTGTAATGTTCTATCTACCATCCCATGACCGAAGAGATTCTTCATATTGATCATGAGCGCCGTAAGGGGCGCGGGGCCGTGTCGAATGCGACGGGGCGGTTCGAACGACTCACGCGGGTCGAGATCGACGCCGGATGGGAGGGTGAGTCGCGCGGGGCGTTCAGAACCGACGTGCGTCTGGAAGTGCCGCGAAGTGCGATCACGAAGAACAACTCGCCCGATGTCCCCTTCGATCGGTCGCTCAATCCCTATCGCGGGTGCGAGCACGGCTGTGTTTACTGTTTCGCGCGGCCGTCTCACGCGTGGCTCGGCATGTCACCCGGGCTGGACTTCGAGACCAAGCTGGTCGCGCGGCCCGGTATTGGCCCGGTGCTCGCCAGGGAATTGGCGCGCAAGAGTTATCGCCCCGAGACATTGGGCATCGGGACCAACACCGATCCTTACCAGCCGGTGGAGGCGAAGTTGCGGGTGATGCGCGAAGTGCTGGAGGTGCTCTGGGCGCATCGCCACCCTGTCGGGATCGTGACGAAAGGGACGCTGATCGAACGCGACATGGATCTACTGTCCAAAATGGCGCGGGAGGGGTTGGTGCAGGTGGGGATTTCGGTCACGTCGATGGACCGCCTGCTGTCGCGCCGGATGGAGCCGCGTGCGCCGGCACCGGGGCGACGGATCGCGACGATCAAGCGACTGGCGGAGGCGGGCGTGCCTGTGCGGGTCATGGCGGCGCCAATGATTCCCGCTCTGACCGATCCTGACCTGGAAGCGATCTTGTCGGCAGGCCGGACCGCCGGGGCACGCGCGGCAAGCTGGATCATGCTGCGGCTGCCGCGCGAGGTGTCGCCCTTGTTTCAGGAGTGGCTCGCGGAGCATTATCCCGACCGTGCTAACCGCGTGATGGGCCACTTGCGCGATATGCATGGGGGCAAGGATTACGACAGCCGATGGGGGCACCGGATGCGCGGCGAGGGGGCCTATGCCGAGATCATGGCGCAGCGTTTCGAGGTTGCGGCCAAGCGGCAGGGGTTCGGAACGCTGCCCGGCCTGCGCACGGATCTGTTCACAGTGCCCCGCGCGCCCAGTGCTCAGTTGGAGCTGTTCTAACTGCGGCGACGCCGGCCCTTGCGTTCCCGCGGGGCCGGGCCCTTGTCGTCGGTCCCGTCTGAGGCCGAAGAGAACCCGCCCAAGGCTTCGGAAATGGCATCGAGCGTCGGGGTTTCGCCGCGGGGGCGGGTTTCCAGCGCCTTGCGCATCTGCACGAGGTGCTCGGTCGTGGTGCCGCAGCAACCGCCGATGATCGTGGCTCCGCAGTCGCGCGCGAGCACGGCATAGTCCGCCATCAGTTCCGGCGTGCCGTCATAATGGATATGCCCGTGGACGTATTTCGGGATGCCTGCGTTGCCCTTGGCGATTCGGGGAAGGGTGCTTCCCGCCGCTTGGAAGCCCAGAACCGTGCGAAGAAGATCCGAGGCCCCGACGCCGCAGTTGGCGCCGAAGGCGATGGGCGGGTTCGGCAATGTTTCGACCAGCTTGGCCAGATCGGCGGAGGTGAAGCCCATCATGGTCCGACCCGCGGTGTCGAAGCTCATCGTGCCGCACCACGGCATGTCCGCCAGTTCGGCGGCACGGGCCGCGGCCTTGAATTCGTCGTCCGACGATATGGTCTCGACCCAGAGCACATCGGCCCCCCCGGCTTTCAAAGCGTCGGCTTGCTCGTGGAACATCTCGACCGCGCCGTCGAACGACAGGGGTCCCATCGGCTCCATGATTTCGCCGGTCGGTCCCATAGAGCCCGCGACGACGACCGTGCGACCGGAGGCATCCGCGACCTCCCGGCCAAGTTCAGCGGCGATGCGGTTGAGTTCGCCGACGCGGTTCTGCGCGTCATGGAGCTTCAGGCGTGATGCGTTGCCACCGAAGGTGTTGGTCAGGAAAATGTCGGAGCCGGCATCGACCGGCCCCTGGTACAGGGCGCGAATCCGGTCCGGGTGATCGACATTCCACATTTCGGGCGCGTCACCGGAGGTCAGGCCCATGTTGAACAGAGTCGTTCCTGTGGCCCCGTCGGCCATAAGCCAGTCCTTCTCGGAAAGCAGTTTGGTCAGGGCATCGGTGCTCATTGCGGGTCCTTTCGCTGGTTGCGCAGGATGTGCCACGAAACGGTCGCCTGTGCAAACCGCTCAAACGTCGCGTCGTCGTGCATCCCGCATGATTTCGCGCGTGACGTCAATGGCCCCCAGGACGAGCGCGGCGCGTGTTGGGGCGGCCATGTAGAGCGTCTCCCATTTCGGGGCGAAGGTGGTCTTGAATTGCCGGAGTCCATCGGCGCCGGTGGCTTTGTCCAGGGCGGCGCGAAGCCACGCGTTGCGCGGCGTGGTGGCCTTGGTCCCGCGTTTTCCATAGGGCACGGCGGCAAGGGAAAACCGCGGCAGACCCATGTCGGCGGCCGCCTCGATCGCACGGGTGACAAGGAGATGCATCAGACCGTCCGGCGCGGTGTCTCCCTGGCGCATCAGGTCCAGTGTCGCCTCGTTTCGGTTGACGTGAAGCGTCAGGAAACCGACGAGGCCGCCCTCGCAATCCCGGGCGAGGACAACCATGGCCTGGCGCAAGGAAGTCGGGTTCCAGACGCCCATCGAAAAGCCGCGCTCGCCGCCGCGTCGGTTCGCCCAGTCTTCGGCCACGGCGTCCATCTCGGGCAGGGGTAGCGGGCCCGTGCCGTTGGGGGAAATGACCTTGATCGTCAATCCGACGGCTTCCGCTTTGCGAAGCTTGCGCCGAAGTTGGCGGCGTGCTGACCCGGCTTCGGTAAATGTGCGCGGGTCAAGATAGGCTTCACGCGCAATGGGCAGGACCCGCCAGCCTGTGCGTCTCGCCTGGGCGGCCAAGCGGGCGCCGCATTTGTATAAGACCGGCGCGCGCAGGGCGACCTTGGCCCGGTCCGTGAGACCCCCAAACACCTCGTCGCCCGCCCGGTCGCAAGACAGCGGATCGCCCAGCATGATCAGGGACTGACCCGACCTGGCGACGAGCGCTGTTGGCCAACCGCGGGCGTTCGACAGGAGGTCGAAGCGCCCATGTCGCAAGAGCGCAGCCTCGGCACGCGGGGCGCTGGCGAGGGCAGCTTCCACCATGAGCGGCAGGTGGTCGGGATTTACCGGCTGCACTGCGGCCCGCGCCGGTGATTGCTGGGTCGGAGCGTTCGCGGGGCGCAGGGCGACGCAGGCCGCAAGCACCGCTGGGACCGCGTAATAAACGACCCGGAACGCCAGAACGGTGGCGAGCAGGGGTTCCTCTCCCGCGGCAGGCAGGAGGGCGATCAACGCCATTTCGAACGGACCGACCCCGCCGGGCGTGGACAGGATCAGTCCTGCGCCCAAGGCGAGCAGGTAGGCGACCGCGACCGTGCCAAACGGCAATGTGACCTCGGCGGGCATCATGGCCCACAGGGCTCCGGCCGCGGCGAACGTGTCGATCGTTGTGAAGGCGAGGATGAGACCCATTGCCTTCACAGGGGGAAACGGCAGGCGCGCGGTGGGGCCGGGCCGGACCAGGCTCAGCATAACGCACCCAAAGGCGGCGAGCAGAACCAGACCGGACAAGAGCCCGGCAAAGGGCACGGCTGCCCCGATCAACAGGATCGAGACGGCGACCACGACGGCCCAGGCCGCGAAAAAAGAGAGGCTGACGATCGCCGATATCTTGGTCGCGTCGATCAGGCCGAGACCGGGCAGCAGACGCCAGCGCACGAAACTCCCCGTGACAGCGCCCATACCCAACGTCTGACCCAAGGCAATGGCGGCCATCCCCGAGCGCGCGGCGCGGCGCGGATCGGTATCGCGACCCACCAGTCGATGGACAACCACGTCGTATTGCCCGAGCGACCAGAAGCTGATCGCCGTGAGCCCGAGCCCCATGACCCATTGCAGCGGTTCGACGGTCGCGAGTGCGCGGCGGATATGATCCACGTCGAGGTCCGCGATCTTGTGACGCAAGAGAACCGCGAGCACGACCACGATGGCGAGCGCGGGAAGCTGTCGCGCAAGCGCCTTGCGCGGGTCGAGAACACGCGTCGGGCGTGCGGCGGTTAGGGATTGGGGGCCACGTGGTGACCCATACGGCCCTGATCGTGCATCCATGGTCTCGTCGTCTCCACCCTCGTATCCTCTCTTCTTACGACAAGGGACCATAAGGATCGGTTAAGACCGGTTTCGACAGGTGGATGAAAAGGGTGGTGGATCGCAGGAGGATGAGCCGAAACCTCCAAAGCGCGCCACAAAAAAACGCCCGACACGGCGCCGGGCGTTTCGGAATGTCAGATGGTCGCGTCAGGCGTTACAGTTCGCTCATCAGCTGAACTTTTGCTTCGGCGAGGAAGGCCGCGCGCTGGGCACGCACTTCGTCGGCGGAGCTTTTGTCGCCCAGGTCGCCGGCGACCTTGCGCACGACGTCTTCGTGTCCGGCTTCTTCGAAATCGGCCTTGATGACTTCGGCGATATAGGTCGACACGTCGTCGCCTGCCTTGCCGAGAAGTCCGGCGGCCCAGATGGCCAGAAGCTTGTTCGCGCGGCTGTCTGCCTTGAACTGCATTTCCTGATCGTGGGCATATTTGTTTTCGAAGGCGTTTTCGCGATCGTCGAACGTTGTCATGGGCTGCGGTCCCCTCTTTAAAGCGTCCCGCCTTATTCCTGAGACAGGGATGGGGCGGGGCGCAGCGCTACATATGAGCATTTCACGCGGTCCGCCAAAAACCAGTGATTCAGGTTCTCGGCGGACCGCTTTAGGTTTGGGCATGATATGCCCTGTCGCGCGACGCCTCGCAACCCCAAGCTGACCCAAGGTCCACTGTCTTGCGGGGGCGCGGGCAATGGACTATAGCGCAGGCAAAGGCCCTGCGTGAGGCAGGCCCGCAGGAAAGGCCCCATCATGGCACGACGCAAAAAGCTCTACGAGGGCAAGGCGAAGATCCTTTACGAAGGCCCGGAGCCGGGCACCTTGGTCCAGTATTTCAAGGACGACGCGACCGCGTTCAATGCTCAGAAGAAAGACGTGATCGAGGGCAAGGGTGTTCTGAACAACCGCTTGTCCGAGTTCTTCATGACGGGGCTGACCCGGATCGGCGTGCCGAACCACTTTCTCAAGCGGCTCAACATGCGCGAACAACTGATCCGGCAAGTCGAGATCGTGCCGCTCGAAATCATCGTGCGCAACTTCGCGGCCGGGTCCATGGCCAAGCGCCTGGGTCTCGAAGAGGGAATGGCGTTGCCGCGTCCGATTGTCGAGTTTTCCTACAAGGACGATGCGCTGGGCGACCCGCTGGTGCCAGAGGAATACATCATCGCCTTCGGTTGGGCGACGCAGCAGGACCTGGACGATATCGTCGCGCTTGCCCTGCGGGTGAACGATTTCATGTCCGGGGTCATGCACGGCGTCGGCATCAAGCTCGTCGATTTCAAGATCGAGGTGGGGCGCGTGTGGGAAGGCGATTTCATGCGGCTGATCGTGGCCGATGAGATCAGCCCGGACAGCTGCCGCCTGTGGGATATCGAAAGCGGCCAGAAGCTTGACAAGGACGTGTTCCGTCAGGATCTGGGATCGCTGTCTGATGCCTATACCGAGGTTGCGAAGCGGTTGGGTGTTCTGCCCACCAACGTGACCCATGCGACCAAACCAACGCTGATCAACTAAGAGGACCTTGCGATGAAAGTGCGCGTCGACGTGATGCTGAAAAACGGTGTGCTGGACCCGCAGGGCGAGGCGGTTCGCCATGCGCTGGGCTCGCTTGGCTTCGAGGGTGTCGAAGGCGTGCGTCAGGGTAAGGTGATCGAGCTTGACGTGGCCGAGGGCACGGATGAGGCGACGATCAAGGAGATGTGCGAGAAGCTGCTCGCCAATACCGTGATTGAAAGCTACGCGATCCACATGAGCTGAGCCTGCGTCATATCAGACTCCAAAAAGCCGCCAGTCCTGGCGGCTTTTTTGTTTTGAAACAAAAGGCTATTCTCGGTCGTTACGTCGTCACGCGCTCCGGTGGGACCACCAGACGTGCGCGCGTGCCGGGCGAATTGTTGGTTGGCAGCGACCAGTCGCCGCCCAATTGCTGGACCGAGGCTTCGATTACCGCCAGTCCGATGCCTTTGGACGTCACCGTCTCGGGCATCCCGACGCCATCGTCTTCGAGGTCCAGCACGAGTGACCCGTCAGATTCTACCCGCGACGTGAATTTGACCACACCGGGCCGCTCGTTCGGAAAGGCGTGTTTGAACGAGTTCGAGGCGAATTCGTTCAGGATCACGCCCAGGGCGCTCGCTTGATCCGCACTCAGGCGCACCGGCGCGATATCCATTTCGACCTTGATATGCGCGGGACTGGTGCCTTCGAGAATGCGCCCGGTTTGCGTGAGGAAGGCGGTCAGGTCCACTTCGACACCGTCGGACGATTGACAAAGCTGCTCATGAAGGGCGGCGACCATTTCGATCCGTGCCTGCACCTGTTTCAGCGCGGCTTTCACGTTTGGATCGTTGGATTGACGCGCGTGGATGCGGGTTTGTGCGGAAATCGACTGGAGCGAATTCTTCACCCGGTGGTCGACTTCGCGCTTGAGCAATTCGGTTTGCTCCAAGGCGCGACGCAGTTCCAGTTGGGTGACGACCTGGCTGGCCATGACCCGAAGCGTGTTGCGCTGGAAGTCGTTCAGCTGGCGCGGGGTCTTGTCCAGCACGCAAAGTGCCCCGACGATCTGTCCGTCCGACAACCGCAACGGCGCACCTGCATAAAACCGGACCCCGTCGGGCTCGGTGACCAAGGGCATGTGCCTGGTGCGCGGATCGACGCTCAGGTCTTTGATTTCAAGGAAGTCATTCTCATAAACGACATAGGCGCAGACCGAATTCTCAAGCCCGGTTTCCGGTTGATCCAGGCCAAGGTTCGACTTGAACCATTGGCGCGTGCGATCCACCAGGGACACCAAGGCCACGGGTGTGCCGCAGACATTGGCGACATAGGCGGTGATCTTGTCGAACCCCTGTTCCGGCTCGGTATCGAGAATGCACAACGCCTTCAGCGCATCGAGGCGGGCCTCGTTGTCGTCGGGCGTGGGCGGCAGCGGCGTGGTGATCATCGGTTTTTTTGAGGTCTACAGTATCGTTTTTGTCCAGCACCCTTCATAGGCGGTTCGCAAGAGAGCGGCAAATTACAATTGCATTGCTTGACCCGACGTGGGGGCAGGGCTATCAGCCGGACAAGCCAAGGAGACCTGCCATGAAAGCTGCCGTCATCGTATTTCCCGGGTCGAACTGCGACCGTGATATGGCCGTTGCCTTCGAGCGCGCCGGTGCCGATGTCGCCATGGTCTGGCACAAGGATACGTCCTTTCCTTCGGACGTGGACATCGTGGGCGTGCCGGGTGGTTTTTCCTTCGGGGATTACCTGCGCTGCGGCGCGATCGCCGCGAAATCACCGATCTCGTCCTCGTTGAAGGCGCACGCGGAACGGGGCGGCTACGTGCTCGGGGTCTGCAACGGGTTCCAGGTGTTGACCGAGACCGGGCTTCTGCCGGGTGCGTTGATGCGCAATGCGAACCTCAAGTTTATTTGCAAGCCGGTCGATTTGACCGTCGCAACCGCCGCCTCCGATTTCACGTCGGGCTATACCAAAGGCGATGTGATCAGCGTTCCGGTGGCCCACCACGACGGCAATTACAACGTCGATGACGAAACGCTTTCCCGCCTGCGCGGCGAGGACCGGATCGCGTTTACCTATGTCGACAACCCGAACGGCTCCACAGCCGATATTGCAGGGGTCTTGTCGGACAACCGTCGCGTCCTCGGCATGATGCCGCACCCCGAACGCGCGGTAGACGACAACCACGGCGGCACCGACGGGGTGGCAATGTTCCGCTCGCTCGCCGACGGGCTGGTCTCGGCCTAGGTTGAGAACCCGCTGACCGGGGCGTAAACTCGGTTCATGACGGATCAAGACACATCCAGAGACGCGAGCGAGCCGCCGCACCCGACGGGCCTTGGCCTGCGGGGGCGTATTGCGCTTATCGTGCTGGTAGCGGCGGCGATCGCCGTGATCTGGGTGTCGAATGATCTTCTGACAAAGCGTTATACCGAGAGCACGCGAAACCGCGCCGAGCTGCGCGTGGCACTTTATTCCGGGAACCTGCTGTCCGAGCTTCAACGAAACTCGGTGGTGCCATTGCTCCTGTCGCGCGACCCGGCATTTATTTCCGCGCTGAATTCGGGCGATTTCGTCAATTCCTCGGCGCGCCTGATCTCCTATCGTGAAGAGATCGGGGCGCGTGAGCTTTTGCTTCTGGATCAGTCTGGGCGGGCGGTCGCCGCGACGGACCGGTCGCGGCTGGGGTCGAACCATCGTTCGCAGCCCTATTTTGTCAACGCACTGCGGTCCTCGGACACGGTTTTTACGACGACCGAAACAGAGTCCGGCGGGTTCGATTTCACCTACTCCCGGAAGATCCTGAACCAGGGTCAACTGATCGGCGTGATCGTCGTCGAGGTCGATCTCGCCAAGTTCGAACAAAGCTGGGCCGGGATCTCGGACGCGGTCTATGTGACCAATAGCGAAGGCCGGGTCATCCTGACCACGGAGCCACGCTGGCGGGGTTTGCCGGAGACCGAAGCGCTGACCGCGATTTCGCCGCCCTCGGCCATCGAGCGCGCTTTGGAAAACACGGCGGAATGGGCCTCGCTTCCGTCCGAGGCGTTCTTCATGGGCGATGGCGTGATCCGGCAGGATGCGCGTATTCCGTTCCAGGGGTGGCGTATGTCCTCTTTCACCACCTACGCCTCTGTGCGCGAGCGCGTGAACGGGGTTTTGGCGATGGAAATCATGGGCTTCGCGATCATTCTCGCGCTTGGCTTTTACGTCGTAAGCCGCCGCGCCACCACCGCGAGCCGGTTCTTCCAGCTTGAATCGGCAGAGCTTCGGCAACTGAACGATGCGCTCCAGCGCGAGGTTGCCGAGCGCCAGAAGGCCGAGAAAAACCTCAAGGTGGCCGAGCAGACGCTGGCGCAATCGTCGAAACTTGCAGCACTTGGCGAAATGTCCGCGGCCGTGAGCCACGAATTGAACCAGCCGCTCGCCGCGATGAAGACCTATCTCGCCGGTGCCAAGCTCCTCCTGCAACGCAAGCGCAGCGAAGAGGCGCTCTCGTCCTTTCAGCGCATCGACGATCTGATCGAACGCATGGGCGCGATCACGAAACAGCTCAAATCCTATGCCCGCAAGGGTGGGGATGCCTTCCAGCCGCTGGATGTGCGCCAGTCGATCTCAAGCGCGCTGTCCATGATGGAGCCACAACTCAAACGGCGCGAAGTTCGGATCACGCGGAACGTTCCGCGTGATCCGGTTGTTATCGTGGCAGACAATGTGCGGCTGGAACAGGTCCTCATCAATCTTCTGCGCAACGCCATCGACGCCACAAAGTCGGTGGATGATCCACAGGTGGACATCCTGCTGACAAGCGGTGAGTTCGCAACGATTTCAGTGCGGGACAACGGTCCCGGTGTCGAAGACCTCGATCAATTGTTCGAGCCGTTCTACACCACCAAGTCGCCCGGCGACGGCGTGGGGCTCGGGCTTGCCATCTCGTCGGGCATCGTCACCGATTTCGGTGGGCGGTTGACCGCGCGCAATGGGACGGCCGGTGGGGCTGTATTTGAACTGGAGCTCCCTATCTATAAGGGAGAGACGGAAAAAACGAACGCATCCGTGGAAGCCGCAGAATAGCGGCGCGCGGATGGCTGGGTGGGATAGACCCGGTGTATCTGGCCCGAAAGGGGGGCCCAAAAGGGTGAAGAAAGATGGCACAGGCAATGAAAATCGCAATCGTCGATGACGAACAGGACATGCGCCAGTCGATCAGCCAATGGCTGGCTCTGTCGGGGTTCGACACCGAAACCTTCCCCTCTGCCGAAGAGGCGCTCAAGTCCGTGGGGAATGATTACCCCGGCGTGGTGATCTCGGACATCCGGATGCCCGGGATGGATGGGATGCAGTTTCTGAAAAAGCTCATGAGCGTGGACAGCGCGCTCCCCGTGATCATGATCACCGGCCATGGCGACGTGCCGATGGCGGTCGAAGCCATGCGGGTCGGGGCCTATGACTTCCTCGAAAAGCCGTTCAACCCGGACAAGATGACCGAGCTGGCCAAGAAGGCCACGCAGAACCGGCGCATGACGCTGGATTCGCGCACGTTGCGGCGTGAGCTTGGCGATGGCACCACGATCATGAAGAAACTCGTGGGTGCATCGCCTCTGATGGAGCGTCTGCGCGAGGACATTCTCGATATCGGGCAATCGGACGGGCACGTTCTGATCGACGGGGAAACGGGCACGGGCAAGACGTTGGTGGCCCACGCGCTTCACGCGGTCGGGGCGAAAGCCGGGCGCAAGTTCGTGACGGTGCGCTGTGCCGGCCAGGAAGAAGAAGAGCTTTCGCGCCGCCTGTTCGGTCCGATGGACGAGGGCGGGCGCATTCCGGCGGTCGAAGAGGCGCGTGGCGGGACGCTCGTGCTCGAAGACATCGAAGCGGTGCCCGATGGGTTGCAGGCGAAGCTGCTGTCGTGGATCAACGATCAAGGCACACCACCGGAAACGCGCGTGGTCGCGGTCTGCAATCTGCAGGACGGAAGCAAGACCTGCGAAGAGTCGTTGCGGTCCGATCTTTTTTACCGCTTGGCCACCATGACCATCACGCTGCCGCCCCTGCGCCAGCGGGGCGAAGACATCCTGATGCTGTTTACGCGCTTTGCCGACCAGTTCGCTGAGGAATACGGCTGTGCCGCCCCCAGCGTGACCGCGCAGGAAGCGGCCCAGCTCCTACAGGCGCCGTGGCCCGGCAATATCCGTCAGTTGATCAATATCGCCGAACGCGCGGTGCTCCAGTCGCGGCGCGGGTCGGGGACGATTTCCTCGCTCCTGATGAACGACCACGACGATGTGCAGCCTGCTGTTGTCACCACCGAGGGTAAGCCGCTCAAGGAATACGTGGAAGCCTTTGAGCGGATGCTCATCGACAACACGATGCGCCGCCACAAGGGGTCGATCGTGGGGGTGATGGAAGAGTTGAGCCTGCCGCGCCGGACCTTGAACGAGAAGATGGCCAAGTATGGCCTGCAACGCGCGGATTACCTGGGGTAGTGGAAATCATACGATGATTTCGGGCCGATTTCGTAGGACGAAATCGGTCTTCCCTCGCGCGGCGTCTTGAAATCATCGCATGATTTCAATCGGGTTTCGTGGCACGAAACCCTGCGCTTCAGCTTTTTCGCCGCGCCCGTCCGCCGCGACGCTTGGCGACCATCGGCGCGCGCTCGGGCAGCATTTCCATGACCTCGCGCCGTTGCATATCGGACATCGACGCCCAGGCTCCGATTTCTTGAATCGTGCGGTAACAGCCAATGCAGATGCGCACCTCGGGGTGGATCTGGCAGATCTTGTTGCAGGGCGACAACGGTTCGTCGCGGGTCCAGACCTCGTCGCTCATAGATGCCTCATCCGGTCCAATGCCCCTTGCAGAATATAGCCCGCCGCAACATGGTCGATGACGCCCGCGCGTTTCGCACGGCTTGTGTCCGCTTCCAGAAGCGCGCGCTCGGCGGCCACGGTGGACAGGCGCTCATCCCAGAACGTGATCGGAAGATCCGTCAGGCGCGACAGGTTTCGGGCGAAGGCGCGGGTCTTTTGGCAACGCGGCCCTTCGCTACCATCCATGTTGCGCGGCAGGCCCAACACGATTCCCTGGATCGAGCGGGCGTCCAGGATGCGCATCAGGGCCTCGGCATCCTGCGTGAATTTCTTGCCGCGCCGGATCGTCTCCAACGGTGTCGCCACCTGACGCAGACCGTCCGAGACGGCCACGCCGATGGTTTTGTCGCCGTAATCCAACCCTGCAAGCGCCGTCATCGGGGGCAGGGTCTCGGCGAAGTCGGTGATCTCTTCGCAGATCACTCGGTCACACCCGCGCGCTCGGCCGCGGCCCGCACCACCTCAAGCCCCTCGGGGTCGTCCCAAAACGCTTTCTGCGCATCCTCCCAGAACTGCGCGGCGCGGCGGGTTTCGCCCATGACGCCCAGCGACGAGATCAGCCGCGCCCATTCCTCGGCGGTGCCGCCCTCGTTGTCGATCCGCTCGGAGAGCCGGTCGACCATACCCTTGATCATGCCCTGCCGGTCTACGTCGCTCATGTCGGCGGCATTTTCCATGTCCTCTGCCGTGGGGCCGGACAGGGTCTCGGTGACCGGCTCGGCCACGCCGGCCTGAACGGCAGCCTGGCGGATGATGTCCAGATCGTCAGGACGCGCGCCGAAACGGCCCTGTGCTTCGTTCCAGATCGCGGCGGCTCGGTCGGTGTCGCCCAGCATTCCGAGCGAGGAAATCAGCCGTGCCCATTCAGGGGCCGTGCCGCCTTCGTTGGCGAGCCGTTCCATCAGCTGCGATACCATCCCCTGGATCATCTCCTGACGCTCGTCTGGCGTCATGTCGGCCGCATTCTCCATATCCTCAACGCTGGGGCCGGGCAGGCCAGCCCCTACGCCAGGGTCCGGCAGGGTGTAGTTCACACCCGCAGCCGCCGCGAGACCGGGAAGCTCGGCCGCGACCAGCTCCATCCATGGCGCGGTCGGATCCGACGTCTCATAGAGCACCCGCCACATGCGGAAAGCCAGGTCGGGGCGGCCCCCTTGGGCGAACATCAACCCGGTGTAGTAGCGGGCAATCCCGTTCTCGGGGTCGCGTTCAAGCGATTGGCGCAGCGCCTCTTCCGCTTCGGGGGACACGTAACCGTTGGTCGCGAGCACCATAAGCTCGGCGAGCTCTGCGTAATCGGTCGCGTCCGCGTTTCCGTCCATGGCGTCGATCAACCGGTCCTGCGCGCGAAAGGCCGCCCGGAAGTTGCCGAGCTGCGCTTCGTGTTGTGCCAGAAGCTTGAGACCCTGAACGTCTTGGGGGCGGCGGGCGACGGCGGTGCGCAGTTGTTCGACCAGTCGAACATAGTCGGGGTCGATGTTCTCCGCCGGGCCGGACCATTCGGGCATATCCGCCAGAACCGTTTCGAGGGGTGGGCGGTTTTCGGCTGCGGTCGCGGCGATGTCCTTGCGCTCTTGCAGCGGCAGGTCGGCATAGCCCGGTGCGCCCAGCTCCGAATACATCCAGGCGCCACCGCCCAGAACGACGACAGCGATTCCGATGATGCCCGCGACGCTTGCGACGGACGGGGCGCCCCTGGGCGTCGAGGCGGCGTCGCGGGCCTTGTCGGCTTCCAGGAGCCTGCGCGAAATCTCGACCTCGGACCGTTTCGCTTCCGCGTCCGAGATGACCCCGCGCGCCACGTCGCGTTTCAACTCCTTGAGCTGATCGCGGTATACGTTCATGTCGAATTCGGCCGTGGCCTTGGCGGTATCCCTGGCCGGAGACAGAAGTGCGTAGGCCAGCACGAGGACGATCCCGACAGCTGCCGTGATCGCGAGTATCCAGAACCCCATGGTTCCTCCCGTCAAAAGTTGCCTGCGCTATGTATCTCTTGTTGTCCCCGCGCAAAACCCCCTGCGACGAGTTGCGCGCTTTCCTGTCGCAAAGGTGAAGTGGCACATGTCGTATTTGGCGCACGTGGTGCCGCGCGCCGCATTGGCATCGGAGGTTCGATTGCTACAAAGGGCGGTAACAGACCGAGGATTCGCATGAGACGCTACTCCGCATTCGCCATCGCCCGGGAAGGGCTGCGTTATCACTCCGGATGGGAGCGCGCATGGCGCTCTCCGGAACCGAAGAAGAAATACGACGCGATTGTCGTGGGGGCTGGCGGGCATGGTCTCGCCACGGCCTTCTACCTCGGCAAGAATCACGGGATCACCAATGTGGCCGTGATCGAAAAGGGGTGGCTCGGCGGTGGCAATACCGGTCGGAACACCACGATCATCCGGTCGAACTACCTCCAGGACCCGTCTGCCGCGATCTACGAGAAGTCGCGCGCGCTTTATGAGACGATGAGCCAGGATCTGAACATGAACGTCATGTTCAGCCCGCGCGGCGTCATCATGCTGGCCCAGACCCATCACGAAGTGCGCGGCTACCAGCGCACGGCGCACGCCAATGCGTTGCAAGGTGTGGATACGACCTTCATCGGGCCTGAGAAGGTCAAGGAACTGGTGCCGATCATCAACATCGACGGTCCGCGCTACCCGGTGCTGGGCGGGTTGTGGCAAGCGCGCGGCGGCACGGCGCGTCACGATGCGGTTGCCTGGGGCTATGCGCGGGCGTGCTCCGCCATGGGCATGGACATCATCCAGAATTGCGCGGTCGAGGGGATCGAAACCGACGGCGGTCAGGTCAAGGCGGTGAATACCTCCAAAGGGCGGATCGAAACCGGCAAGCTGGCGCTCGTCGTCGCCGGCCACACGTCGGACCTCGCTGAAATGGCGGGCTTCCGGGTGCCGATCGAAAGCGTCGCGCTCCAGGCGCTCGTGTCCGAGCCGATCAAACCCTGTATGGACGTCGTGGTCATGGCCAACACCGTGCACGGCTACATGTCGCAGTCCGACAAGGGCGAGATGGTGATCGGCGGTGGCACCGACGGGTTCAACAACTACACCCAGCGTGGCAGCTTCCATCACATCGAGGAAACCGTGCGCGCATTGGTCGAGACCTTCCCGATGATCTCGCGCCTCAAGATGCTGCGCCAATGGGGTGGAATCGTGGATATGACCGGCGACCGGTCGCCCATCCTGACCAAGACGCCGGTGGACGGCATCTTCATCAACGCGGGCTGGGGCACCGGCGGGTTCAAGGCGATCCCCGGCTCGGGCTGGGCGATGGCGGAACTGGTGGCCAAGGGCGAACACGGGCCGCTGACCGCAGCCTTCGGCATGGAGCGCTTCCGCGAAGGCCGCTTCATCGACGAAAGCGTCGCGGCGGGGGTGGCGCACTGATGCAAAGACCTAGCCCCAACGCGTTTTCGTCCCACGAAAACGCTCCGAAATCATCCCATGATTTCGCGCGCCGCCCCGACGACACGCGCAAGACCTTCGAAGGAGGCATCCCATGCTGATCCTCAACTGTCCCTATTGCGGCGTGGACGCCGACGAAACGGAACTCGCCCCCGGTGGCGAGGCGCATCTGAAGCGGGAAACCGTCGGGTCCTCGGATGAGGCATTCGAGGCTTACCTCTTCGACCGCGCCAACCCCAAGGGCGTCCATTTCGAGCGCTGGCGCCATGCCTATGGCTGCGGCAAGTGGTTCCTCGCGGCCCGCGACACCGTGACGCTCGAAGTCTTCGGCACCTATTCGGCGCAGACCATTGAGCCGCCAAAAGCCGTCATCGACGCGATCAAGAAGAAGAAACCCGATTGGGAGGGGCTGGCATGAGCTACCGTCTCGACGGGGCAGGTCGGCTGATCGACCGCTCCAAGAAACTGCGCTTTACTTTCGACGGCAAGCCCTTCACCGGCTACCAGGGCGACACGCTTGCCTCTGCGCTCCTCGGGGCGGATGTGATGATGGTGGGCCGGTCGTTCAAATACCACCGCCCGCGCGGCGTCGTCGCCTCGGGTGTGGAGGAACCCAATGCGCTGGTGAACCTCGGGTCCGGGCAGCGGCTGGAGCCGAACCAACGCGCCACGACCACGGCGCTGTTTGACAGGCTCGAAGCGCGCAGCCAGAACGTCTGGCCGTCGCTCGCCTTCGACGTGGGTGTCGTGAACCAGCTCATCGCGCGGTTTCTGCCGGCGGGGTTCTACTACAAGACCTTCATGTTCCCGCGCGTGGCCTGGGAAAAGCTCTTTGAACCTTTCGTCCGCCAATCCGCAGGGCTTGGCCGCGTTCCGGAAGGCCCGGATGTGGACCGCTATGAACACACCTACGCCCATACCGACGTTCTGGTCGTCGGCGGCGGTGCTGCCGGTCTCACCGCGGCGCGATCGGCCGCGCTCGGCGGGGCGAAGGTTTTGGTCCTGGAGCAGGAAGACCATTGGGGCGGGCGGTCGCCCGTCGATGGCGGCGAGATCGACGGAATGCCCGCGGCGGACTGGGTCGAGGCCACGGTTGCCGAGCTTCGGGCCATGGACAACGTGACCCTGCGCACCGCCACCATGGGGGCCGGGGTCTATGACCACGGTTATGTGCTGGGCTATGAACGTATCGCCGATCACACGCCGGGCGACGACCGTCCGCGCCACCGCCTGTGGCGTATCCGGGCGAAGCACATCGTCACCGCAACCGGCGCGATCGAACGCCCGCTTTCCTTCCCGGGCAACGACGTGCCGGGTGTCATGCTGGCGGGCGGCGTGCGGGATTACGCCGTGAACCACGGTGTGGCCGCGGGCAAGCGTGTGTTGATCGTGACCAACAATGACGACGCCTACCGCACCGCGCTCATCCTGAAAGAGCTTGGCGTGGACGTGGCCGGTATTCTCGACGCCCGCGCCACCGCAGCCGGGGAGTTGGCCGAGCTTGCCCGGCGCAAGGGCATCGTGATCCACACCGGCAAGGCCATCGTCGGTGTCAAAGGCAAGCGCCGCGTGAGCGCGGCCATGGTGTCGGACCTCACCGGCAAAGCCAGCCCGACCGAAATCGCCTGCGATGCCATCGCCATGTCGGGCGGCTGGTCTCCGGTCGTGCACCTGTGGTCGCATTGCGGCGGCAAACTGATCTGGGACGAGGCCGAAGCCATGTTCCGCCCGAACCCGGAGCGTGCCCCGACGGGCGCGGACGGGGAGGCTTTCGTGACCACGGCCGGGGCGGCGTCCGGGTTCCTGTCGCTCGACAAGGGTCTCAGCGACGCCCACGAGGCGGGCAAGGCAGCGGCGAAAGCGGCTGGTGCCAAGGCGACCCGCAAAGCCGCGCCAAAAGGCACGGCGGATGAGCGTCAGCCGATCAAACCGGTCTGGATCATGCCGACGTCGGCAGGCCCGGAGAAGCGCGCCAAGATGTGGCTCGATTACCAGAACGACGTGAAGGTTTCCGACGTGCAGCTTGCGGCGCGCGAAGGCTACCAGTCGGTCGAACACACCAAGCGCTACACCACGCTCGGCATGGCGACGGACCAGGGTAAACTCTCCAACATCAACGGCTTGGCGGTCCTGTCTGATGCGCTGAACCAAGAGATCCCGCGCACCGGAACCACGACCTTCCGCCCGCCCTATACCCCCATCTCGATGGGGGCCATCGCGGGTGAAGCACGCGGCGACCTGTTCCAGCCCCTGGACCGCACGCCGATGCATGCGATCCACGAGCAGAACGGCGTGGACTGGGAGCCCGTCGGCCACTGGCGCCGGGCTTATGCATATCCGCGTGTCGGTGAAAGCGTGCACGAAGCGGTCAACCGCGAGATCCTCGCCACCCGAAACTCGGTCGGGATGCTCGACGCGTCCACGCTGGGCAAAATCCTCGTCAAAGGACCGGACGCGGGCAAATTCCTCGACATGCTCTACACGAACATGATGTCGACGCTGCCCGTGGGCAAATGCCGTTACGGGCTGATGTGTTCGGAAAACGGGTTCTTGTCGGACGACGGTGTCGTCGTGCGGCTGGCCGAGGACACCTGGCTTTGCCACACCACCACCGGCGGGGCGGATCGCATTCATGGCCACATGGAAGACTGGCTTCAGTGCGAGTGGTGGGACTGGAAGGTCTACACGGCCAACCTGACCCAGCAATACGCGCAGATCGCCGTGGCTGGACCCAATGCCCGCAAAGTGCTTGAGAAGTTGGGCGGAATGGATGTGTCCAAGGAGGCAATGCCCTTCATGACCTACCAGGACGGCGAACTGGCGGGCATTTCCGCGCGGGTCTTCCGCATCTCCTTCACTGGTGAACTCAGCTACGAGATCGCCGTTCCCGCCAGCCGCGGGGCCGAGATGTGGCAGGCGATCCGCGAGGCGGGGGCCGAATACGACATCACGCCTTACGGCACCGAAGCGATGCACATCATGCGGGCCGAGAAGGGCTTCATCATGATCGGGGACGAGAGCGACGGCACCGTGATCCCGCAGGATCTGGGCCTGCACTGGGCGATCTCGAAGAAGAAAGAGGACTACCTCGGCAAACGCGCGCAGCAGCGCCGCGACATGGCGCGGGACGACCGCTGGCAGCTCGTGGGTCTCAGGACGCTCGATGGCGGCGTGATCCCGGATGGTGCCTACGCGCTTGGCGAAGGCAAGAACGCCAACGGCCAGCGCAACATGATCGGGCGCGTGACCTCGACATACTATTCTCCGACGCTGGAGAAAGGCATCGCCATGGGTCTGATCGTGCATGGGCCGGACCGGATGGGCGAGGTTGTCGATTTCGCCACGCTCGATGGCACCGGCACCGTCATCAAGGCCGAGATCTGCGACCCATGTTTCTATGACAAGGAAGGGAGGAAGGCCGATGTCTGACCCCATCAGCGCCACCCCGGACGCCCGATACCAAGGCTTCGCAACGGTCGCCGACACCGGCCCGCGCGGTATGATCATGGTGCGGGGAGAACCCGCAACGCTGGCCAAGGCTGCCAAGACCGCCGGGCCGGACATGCCCAAGGCGCGCGCCGTCACCGGCAAGGGCGATGTCTCGCTGGCCTGGATGAGCCCGGACGAGATTCTGGTCCTGTGTGACTATGCAGCCGCCCCCGCGCTTGCCGACAAGATCGAGAAAGCCCTGGGCGCCGAGCATAGCCTCGTCGCAGTGGTGTCCGATGCCCGCTCTGTTTTCCGGGTCGAGGGCGACAAGGCTGACCAGGTGCTTCGCAAGCTGACGCCGGCGGACATGGACGCCCTGGGTCAGGGGGAAATGCGGCGCACACGGATTGCCCAGACCGCTGGCGGCATCTGGAGCCCGGCGCCGGGTGTCTACGAGGTCATGTGTTTCCGCTCGGTTGGACAGTATGTGTTCGACCTTTTGGCCAATGCCGCCAAATCCGGCAGCGAATTGGCATAGGGTCGTCAACGTCTCAAAGCGCGAAAAGGTTCCCCGCACATTTCCTGTGCGGGGATTTTTCTTGTGTCGGCCCAATAACGGCGGAGCGGCCCTTGACCTCACCCGGCCAAGAGGCCCATCTAAAGGCCAACAGACACGCAGAACAGGGGGATTACCCATGGCTTTTGAACTTCCCGACCTTCCTTACGCCCACGATGCGCTCGCCGATCTGGGCATGTCGAAGGAGACGATGGAATACCACCACGACATTCACCACAAGGCCTACGTCGATAACGGCAACAAGCTGATCGCAGGCACCGAGTGGGAAGGTAAACCGGTCGAAGAGATCATCAAGGGCACCTACGACGCAAATGCTGTCGCTCAGAACGGTATCTTCAACAACGCCTCGCAGCACTGGAACCACACCCAGTTCTGGGAAATGATGGGTCCGCAGGACGGCATGCCGGGTGAGCTTGAAAAAGCGCTGACGGAAGCTTTTGGCTCGGTCGACAAGTTCAAGGAAGAGTTCGCGGCTGCCGGTGCGGGCCAATTTGGTTCGGGCTGGGCCTGGCTTGTGAAAGACACCGACGGCTCGCTCAAGGTCACCAAGACCGAGAACGGCGTGAACCCGGTGTGCTTCGGCCAGACCGCTCTGCTTGGGTGCGACGTGTGGGAACACTCCTACTACATCGACTTCCGCAACAAGCGCCCGGCCTACCTGTCGAACTTCCTCGACAAGCTGGTGAACTGGGAAAACGTCGCCTCGCGCATGTGATCCCGGCCGACGCCGAAAAAAACAGCCCCGTCGCAGATCGCGGCGGGGTTTTTTCGTGCCGGAACCCGTGTCGCTCCGCATGCGTTTTCTTACCGAACCAATGATAGGAGGACGCGATGGCCGAGCGAGGCAAATCGAAGGACGGACGCTCCGAGACCGAGGAGATCCTCGGCGGAAAGCCCGAAAAACCGGATGAAGCCGTGCAAGAAGGATCCACCGGTGGTAATCTTCAGCGAAAGGTCGGTACCCGTGACGAAATGAAGAAGGTCGATGAGACCTCAGCGGGGAATACGCGGCCCTTGGCCAAGGACCAGGACGGGTCCGGTGATAAGGAGAAAATTTGATGGCGCATATCGACACGGATACATGGGTGCTCGTCGCAGACAGCGAAAAGGCGCTGTTTCTGAAAAACGTGGCGGACGCGGAAAACCCGCATCTTGTCGTGATCAGTAAGGAAGAGCAGGACAACCCTTCCAACTTCGCGCAATCGGCGAACCGTCCGGGCCGGATGCCCGATGCAGGTCACAGCCAACGGTCCGCGCTGGATGATACCGATTGGCATGAGCTGGCCAAGGATCGCTTCGCGTCGCATCTGGCCGAGTTGCTCTATGAAAAGGCGCACCGGGGCGATTACGACAAGATTGTCCTTTGCCTGCCGCCGCAGGTCATCGGGCGAGTGCGCGACGAACTTCACAAGGAAGTGGAGCAGAAGGTCGTTGGCGAAGTGACCAAGCTTCTGACCAAGCACCCGATCGCCGAGATCGAAAAGATCCTGAAAGACGAGCTCGAAGGGACGTAAACCGCGCACCGCAGTCTATCCGAATTGTGGCCAAGCCTCCGGGCGCGGCCACTTTTTTTGTTTGGCGTCGCGTCATTCATACGCGCCACCTCTTGACCCTCGCGCCGAACCCTGACCCTCTCCGGCTCACAGTGGGCCAGTTTGGCCGAAGCGAGGCGCGATGAGTGAAACAGTCAAAGGATTGCTTGCGATGGTTGGGGCGGCCACGATCTGGGGCCTGTCGTCGCTCTATTACAAGGCGCTCGACCATATCCCGCCGTTGGAAGTTCTGTCGCATCGGACCTTCTGGTCCTTCGTCTTCTTCACGTTTGTCCTGATTGCGCAGCGCCGGATCGGCGAGTTGGGTCGGCTCCTGACCAGCTCCAAGGTCTGGCAAGTGGCGCTGGCTGCCGTGATGATCTCCATCAACTGGTTTTTCTTCATTTTCTCGGTGCAGACGGGGCAGGCGCTCGGGGCCTCTCTCGGCTACTACATCTTCCCGCTCGTGGCGGTTCTCCTGGGGGTGGTGATCTTCCGTGAAACGCTGGGTGGATTGCGCGGTGTCGCCGTCGGCCTGGCTGCCATCGCGGTGGTGATCCTGACCGTCGGTCTTGGTGTCGCGCCATGGATTTCGCTGACGCTCGCCTTCACCTTCGGCATGTATGGCGTGGTGAAAAAGGGGCTCGACGCGGGGCCCGTGGCAAGCGTGACCGCCGAGGTGGCGCTGGTCGCGCCGCTTTCGCTCAGCTGGCTTGGCTATCTCTACCTGGCGGGCGGCGGGGCCGCGGCAGACGGTGCGAGCGACATCGCGCTCCTGATGTTCTCCGGCGTCCTGACCGGCCTGCCGTTGATCCTGTTTTCCTATGCGGCCCGGCGGTTGACCTATGGTCTTGTCGGGTTGATGCAATACATCAACCCAACGCTGCAATTCCTTGTTGCGTCACTGATTTTCCTGGAACCCGTCACGCAGGCCCACCTTGTGGCGCTGCCCCTGATCTGGTTCGCGCTTGCGCTCTACTCGGTCGCCACGTTCCGTCAGGAAAGAGCCGCCTCCAAACGCGCGGCCAGTGCAGGAACGTCCGGGACCACGGTAAGGTAATCGAGGATCGAACGATCCGCGAAACCCTGTTCGATCACGTGATCCATCAGCGTGAGCAGCGGTTCCCAATACCCCTTCGTATTGAGCAGAATGATCGGCTTTTCATGTAGCCGCAGTTGGCGCCACGTGAGCACCTCGAAAAACTCGTCCAGCGACCCGGCACCGCCGGGCAGAAGCACGATGGCATCCGAGTTCATGAACATGACCTTCTTGCGCTCGTGCATGTTCTCGGTGACCACGAAAGAGGTCAGGTCGCGCTTGCCCACCTCCCATTTCATCAGGTGTTCCGGGATTACGCCGAAGGTGTCCGCGCCCGCCGCCTGTGCCGCGTTGGCGACGGTGCCCATCAGCCCCACGTCGCCCGCGCCGTAGACCAGTTGCCAACCCTTCGCGGCGATCATGTCACCTGTCGCACGGGCGTCGGTCTCATAGGCAGGCTCGGTTCCCATGCGCGAGCCGCAGAAAACGCAGACGGAACGGGGAGGCTGAGACATAAAATCGCCCTTCACAGAAGTGTTTTGACCGTGCATAGCCCGGTTGCTAAGGTCTCTCAAGCGCTGAGAAACGGCGCAGGGGATGCCGGGGGACGGCGAAAGGGTAATTATGAGCAGCTTGCTTTCAGGTTGGCTGGGCTGGGCGCTTGGCGCGCTGGCCGCAGTTGGTGTATTCATCGCTGTCGTGATCGGACTTCAATCGATGACGGAGGATGACGCGCTTGTCGCGACACGTCCGCAGATCACGGCCACGGATTTCACGGGTGAGACCGCGAACGTTTCCGGCTCCGCGCTGCCCGGAAGCAGGATCGCGGTGCAGATAGATGGCGAGACCGTCGCCACCACGGAAACGGGCGAGGACGGCGCCTTCGGCTCCGTTTTCGACCTCGCGCCTTCGGATGTCGAGCGCAGCCTTCGGGTTGTGGGCCTGAACGAGGCGGGCGCCCCGGTCTATTCCGACGTCGTGACGCTCGCCCCGGCGCCCAAGCCGGACGTGGATGAACAGGACAACGACGCTGCCCAAGCTCTCCAGGAGGACGCGACACAGGCGGATGAGCCAAAGGCAGAGGACGCCGCCAGCGCCGACCAATCTGAACCGGTGGACACGGCCCCGCAGCTTCCATCGCCCCCGGTCTTCGATACCATCCGTTTCCCCGCCGACGGGGTCGCCGTTGTCGCGGGCTTTGGCGACGCGGGGTCCGACGTCGTCGTGTTCCTCGACGGCACCGAGGTGGCGCGGGAGGCGGTGAATAGCGCGGGCGACTTCGCGGCGCTCTTCGATCTCAAGATGTCCGACACGCCGCGCATCGTGCGGCTTGCCGCGACGCGCGAAGGCACGGACCTCGTTTATGCCGAGGAAAGCCGGATCGTGGAACCGCGTCAGCCGGTGATCGCCTCGGTCGAGCCGGAGACGCAGGAGGCACCGTCACCCCCGACACAGACGCGGGACTTGCCAGAGCAGGAGACGCCGACGCCAGCGGAAACACCGGACGCAACCGCTGTCCCGCAGTCATCCGACGTTCCGCAAATGGAAGAGACCCCGGCAACCGAAACCGCATCGACGCCCGAGGTTCCGGACATGGCCGATACGCCGGCGACGGCGCCCGCGGCGCTCACGCCTCGCGTGCTGCGCGCCGACCGGGATGGCATTCGTGTCGAGGACGAGCCGGGCATGGCGGACAGCCCCGCGCTGTCGCTCGATACGATTTCTTATGACCCTGCGGGAGCGGCGGTTGTCGCGGGCCGTGCCGCGCCCGATGCCCGCGTGCGGCTGTATCTGGACAATACCCTTATCAACGAGACGCCGGTCGAGCCGGATGGCCAATGGTCGTTGACCCTGCCAAATGACGTCGCGCCGGGTGTCTATACGCTTCGCGTGGACCAGATCGGGGCAGGCGGTGAGGTCACGGCCCGCGTCGAATCCCCCTTCAAACGCGAAGACCGCGACGTTCTGGCCGCGGCCCTCGGGATTGCTTCCGACGATGACGCGCCTGCAAACGCGCAGGACACACCCCCGGCCGATACGGACCCGCAGAGTGCGCCCGGTGCGCCCGAAGCCGCCCCCGCGCCGGCCACAGCCCCGTCCGACATCGACGTGGCGACGCCGCCATCGCCCGAACCGGCACCGGGCGACCAAGACGAGACCCCCGTCGCCCCGGAACCGGCCGCCGACACGCCGGTCGCCACCACCAGCGCGACACCGGAAGCGCCAGAAGCCCCGGAGAAACCCGGTAGCGACCCGATCATCGCCGCCGTTACAGTGCAACCGGGCTCCACGCTTTGGGCGATTGCGCGGGATCGGTACGGGGAGGGCATCCTTTACGTGCAGGTGTTCGAGGCCAACCGCGACAAGATCCGCGACCCCGACCTTATCTACCCCGGCCAGGTCTTCGACCTCCCGGCGGATGCACCGGCTGGCGAGTAAGCCTTCTGCCTGAGACAGTTTGTCGGTCGGCTGCCTCTGGCCTTTTGCTGCGCGCGGCCCTAGGTCTCTGCGTGACAGCGAAAGGGAAACGATGAGACGTGGTGGCGGACAGAGAACCGTGAGCAATGCGCGGCATGACCCGAAATTCGCGGGGAGTGAGTTGCGGACGATCAAACGGGTTGTGCCCTATCTATGGCCGGAGGGAGATTCCGGGGTCAAATTCCGTGTCGTGATTGCCCTGTTGCTCCTTGTCGGAGCAAAACTCATCTCGGTCATCACGCCGCTCTTTTACAAAGCTGCCGTGGATTCGCTCACCGGCGAAGCCTCCGACTCGGCGGCCTGGATGCTGGCCGTCGGTGCGGTCGGCCTGACCGTCGCCTACGGTATGGCGCGGTTCCTGTCGGTCGGTTTCCAGCAGCTTCGCGATTGGGTGTTTGCCTCGGTGGCGCAACGTGCGCTCCGTGCCATGGCGCTTCAGACCTTCGAGCATATCCATGCGCTCTCGCTGCGCTACCACATCACGCGCAAAACCGGTGGGTTGAGCCGGATCATGGAACGGGGCGTGAAGGGGGTGGAATTCCTCCTGCGCTTTCTGCTCTTCAACATCATCCCGCTTTTCATCGAGCTCGCGCTGGTCGCGGGGATTTTCTTTTTCCTCTTCGATGTCTGGTATCTCGCCGCCGTGGTGGCGACCATCGCGATCTATATCCGGTTCACTTTTGCCGTGACCGAATGGCGGGTGAAACTGCGCAAGCAGATGAACGATCAGGACACGGATGCGAACCAGAAGGCGATCGACAGCCTGCTCAACTTCGAGACCGTGAAATACTTCGGGGCCGAGAAGCGCGAAGCGGCGCGGTATGACCAGGCCATGGCGGGATATGAAGTCGCGGCCACCAAGACCTCGCAATCGCTGGCGTTCCTGAACGCGGGCCAGAGCTTCATCATTACCGCAGGTCTTGCCGCCGTGATGATCATGGCCGCCATAGGCGTGCAGAACGGTGACCTCTCGACCGGCGATTTCGTCATGGTAAACGCCTACATGATCCAGATCACCATGCCGCTGAACTTCCTCGGGTCCGTCTACCGTGAAATCCGCCAGGCGCTTGTCGACATGGCCGAGATGTTCGATCTATTGGAACAACCCGCCGAGGTTACCGACAAACCCGGGGCGCCGGACATCGACATCAAGGGCGGTAAGGTCGAACTGGATGCGGTCGAGTTCGGCTACGACCCGGCTCGCCCGATCCTGCAGGGTGTCACCGTGACGGCTGAAGCGGGCGAGACCGTCGCCATCGTCGGCCCCTCCGGCTCCGGCAAGTCCACCATAGGGCGGCTTCTGTTCCGGTTCTATGATGTGACCGGCGGGGCCATTCGTATCGACGGTCAGGACCTGCGCGACGTGACGGCGGAAAGCCTGCACAAAGCCATCGGCGTGGTGCCGCAGGATACCGTGCTGTTCAACGACACGATCCGCTACAACATCGCCTACGGTAAGGAAGGCGCGTCGTTCGCGGAGATCGAGGCGGCGGCGAAAGCGGCCAAGATCCACGACTTCGTGGCGAGCCTGCCGGATGGATACGACACCACCGTCGGAGAACGCGGGTTGAAGCTGTCCGGGGGAGAAAAGCAGCGTGTGGGGATCGCGCGCACGCTCTTGAAAAACCCGCCGATCCTGCTCTTGGACGAGGCGACCTCGGCGCTCGACACCGAGACCGAGCGCGACATCCAGCAAAGCCTGCGTGAAATGGGCGTGGGGCGCACCGTCATCACCATCGCGCACCGGTTGTCGACGATTGCCGATGCGGACAAGATCATCGTCCTGGAAAAAGGCGAGATCACCGAGTTCGGACGCCACGACGAATTGCTGTCCAGGAACGGCAAATACGCGGCCATGTGGGCCCGTCAGGCTGCGGAAGAGGACGAAGACGCGGCATAGGGTCTGTCGACGACATGCCCCGCACCTCCCGACCCGGCAGGACTTCCAAGGAACACAACAGGGCCGCTACTCGGCGGCCTTGATGTCCTTGCGGGCAGCCAGGATATCCGCGATCTCGCCTTCGGACGGGGCTTCGTCGCCTTCGTCGGGCATTTCCGCCGGTGTGAGCTCTTCGTAATTCCACACGAGCGCTTCGGCGTAAGCGCCCCTGGACGCCTTGGCCAATGCGAGGTCGCGCGCGGCGTGGGACTCCGGACCTTGTACACGGGCCCTGACGCGGCGCGTGAGCGCTTTCGCGCCCTTGCCGGTCCAGATCCGCACGGCAAGCATGGAGGGTGTAAACACCAGCGTCAGGATCGTCGCGATCCCGAGACCAAAGACCACGGCGGTCGCCAGTTGCACCCACCAGAGCGCGGTCGGCGCATTTACCGAGTAGCCCCCGTTGATGAAATCAAACGACAGCCCGAACATCATCGGTGCCAGCCCGGCCATCGTGGTGATCGTGGTCAGAAGCACCGGGCGAATACGGCTTTCGGCGGTGCGCACGATGGCTTCGATGCGCGGCATGTAGCGGCTGTATTCCTGGTAGGTGTCGATCAGGACGATGTTGTTGTTCACCACGATCCCCGCAAGCGCCACGACCCCGGTGCCGGTCATGATGACCGAGAACGGTTGGCCCATGACGAGCATTCCGAAAAGCACGCCTGCCGTGGACAGAACCACCGCCAGCAGCACGAGCACGGAATTGTAGAAGCTGTTGAACTGCGCGAGCAGGATGATGAACATCAGGAAAAGCGCGCCTGCGAAGGCCTTGGACAAAAAGGCCATGGACTCCGCCTGATCCGCGAAGTCGCCGACCCATTCGGTTTCGACACCGGCGGGCAGGGGGTTCGTATCCAGCCAGGCATTGATCGTCTCGATCCGTTCCGTGGCGTTGACCGGCGTGAGGGTGAGGTCACTGTCCTCCTCCACCAGGGCGCGGCCTTCGGCCTCCGGGACGACGCGGGTGTCGCCGCCGGGGCTTGCGACGGCCACGAGGCCCGCGGTCACGCCCGCTTTCACGTCGAAATAGCGGCTTTGGTCCACCCGGTCGATCTGCGCAAGCGTCGGCACCGGTTTGCGCTCCACGAAATTGGAAATCGGCACCAGCCCCTGCGCGGTGCGCACACGCAGCGTGTCCAAGGTCGAGATCAGGCGGTCTTCTTCCGGGAAACGCACCCTGATCTCGATTTCTTCGTCCGCGCCGTCGATCCGCATGGTGTCGAGCAGAAGGCCGGTGGTCACGAGTTGAACCATGCCACCCACGGTCGCCACATCGGTCCCGAAACGACCGGCTTCCTCGACGTCGATATCAAGCTCCCAGTCGATGCCGGGGAGGGGGCGCGTGTCCTCGACCTGTTCGAGCCCGGCCATCTCTTCGAAATGATCGAAGGTCTGGGCCGTCGCGTCCATAAGCGTATCGCGGTCGTTGCCCTTGAGGCGCAGGTGCACCGGTTTCGTGGAGGCCGGGCCGCCAGCGATCCCCGCGACTTCGGTCGGGATGCCGTGCAGTTCGGACAGGTTGTCCTTGAGCGTCTGCACCACGACCTTGCCGCCGTAGGTCTCATCGCGGACCGTGCGGGTGTAGGGGATGAAGCCCAGAAGATAGGCGTCTTCGGTGTAGAAGGGGCGATCCTCGAAGGTTGCGATTTCGACCTGCACCTGGCCGATCATGTCGCGCGGACCGGCCGCGCCGCCGGTATTCTGGTTCAGCCCGCCTTCACCCGCAAAGGCAAAGGCGTTCTTCACGCCGGGGGTTGCGAGCACCACGTCTTCGACCGCGCGCACCATCGCGTCCTTCTCGGCGACCGAGAGGTTACCGCGTGCGCGCACGTAAACGATGGCCTGTTCCGGGGCGGTATCTGCAAAGAACTCGACCCCCTTGGAGTTGCGGCTGAAATCCATCCCGATCCCCGCGACAAGCGCGATGACGGCGAGGATGGTAACGAAAGGCATGACGGGGTTGCCGACGATGGCCTTGATGATCACGCCAAAGCCGGTGCGCCGATAGCCACCTTCGATGGGCTTGGGTTTCGGCTCCGGTTTGGCGGCGTCGATCAGCAGCGTGGTCAACATGGCCAGCGCAACGAAAAGCGCCGCGCTTGCGATCCGGTCGACCGGTGAGGGCAGGGGATTGCCGCCCGCGCCAAAGACATAGTCCGGGTTCACGAGCTGTATCGCCGCCACGAAGAGCGCGACACCCGAGGCAAGCGCCATCACGATACGCAGCCAGAGCGGTTTCGGGCGCAGCACCTGGCTGGCCCGGTCCAGCGAGCGCGAAATGCGGCCTGCGACGCCGCCCATGACCGGCAGGTAAATGAGCGCGACCAGAAGCGAGGCGGACAGAACGTAGATCAGCGTCTTGGGCAGCATCTCCATGAATTCGCCCGGAATGCCGGGCCAGAAGAGCATGGGTAGAAACGCACAAAGCGTGGTCGCCGTGGAGGACACGATGGGCCAGAACATCCGCTTGGCCGCTTCCGTGTAGGCCGACATCGGCCCGACGCCTTCGGAAATGCGTTTGTCGGCAAATTCCACCACGACGATGGCGCCGTCGACCAGCATCCCGACGGCGAGGATCAGGCCGAACATGACGATATTGTTGATCGGCGTGCCGAGGACCGCGAAGAGCGCGAAGGTCAAAAGGAAGGAGGTCGGGATCGCGAAGCCGACGAGCAGCGCGGACCGCATCCCGAGCGAGGCCAGCACCACGATCATGACGAGCGCGATGGCGGTGATGACGGAGCCTTCAAGCTGACCCACCATCGACGAAATCACGTGGCTTTGGTCGTTGGAATAGCCGACCTGTACCGCGTCCTGAAGGTCTTCGGGCCATTCCGCCTGCGCGTTGTTCACGACCGTTTTCACCTGGTCCACCGTGTCGATCAGGTTGAACCCTTTTCGCTTCACCACCTGGAGCGCGACCGTGGTTTCGCCGTTGAACCGTGCCGTGCCCGCCCGGTCCTCGAACGTGAGCCGGATTTCCGCCAGATCCCCCAGCGTGACGACGCTGTCGCCGTTCACCTTGACGGGCAGGGTGTAGATGTCTTGCACGTCCGAGAAGCTCGACGGGATCTTGAGCGCACTGGCGCCCGTGTCGGTCGAAACCTCGCCCGCCGCGATCAACTGGTTGTTGTTGACCACCACGTTGATCAATTCGCCTGCGGTCACGTTATAGGCTTCGAGCTTCAGGGGGTCGATCAGGACCTCCATCATCTCGTCGCGCGCGCCGGTCAGCTGCGCTTCCAGCACCGCGTCGATGCCTTCGATCTTGTCCTGGAGCTCCTTGGCCAGCCGCACCAGGGTGCGCTCGGGCGCGGTGCCGGTCAGCGAGACGTTGAGGATGGGGAATTCGGAAAAGTTGATCTCGTTGACCGAGTATTTGTCGGCCCCGTCCGGGAAATTGGCCTCGGCCGAATTCATCGCGTCGCGCACGTCCGCGATGGTCGCGCCGCGATCCCAGCCGAATTCGAATTCCAGCGTCACGTTGGCATAGTTCTCGGCCGCGACGCCGGTCATCTTTTTCAACCCGTCGATATCGGCGAGCTCGTTTTCCATCGGGCGCACGAGCAGGTTTTCGGCGTCCTGCGCCGAAATGCCGGGGAAGGGGACCGAGACCGACAGCATCGGGATCTCGATGTCCGGCTCACCTTCCTTGGGCAGGCCGACGTAGGAGGCGATACCCGCGATCAGTGACAGCGCGACAAACGCGATTATCATCCGCGCCCGGGACGCGGCCCAATCGACCATACCCGTCATGTGCCGCTCTCCTGAAGCTTCACATCGACGAGAACCCCGTCTTTGACGTAGTCCTGCCCGGTCACGATGACCTCGATGGTTTCAGGCAGCCCGGCGACATAGACGCCATCGGCGCTGTCGCGCACCAGTTCGACCGGCATGAACCGTGCGACCGTGTCACCGTCCTGGTCGCCCACGACGCGCACCCCGAGGTCGCCCGCATCGTTCAGCGTCAGCGCCGATTGCGGGAGAAGATGTGCCCTACGCCCCTTGGAGGCGATCAGCATTTCGACCGTCTGGCCAGATCGAATGGCGAGATCGGGATTGGGGACTTCGGCTTCGACCTTGAAGGTCCGGGTGACCGGGTCCGCGCTGCGACCGATAAAGGTCACCTGTCCCATCATCTGTTCACCCGTGGCGAGCCGGGCCCCGACCTGGGCGCCGGTGTCGATGCGCGACACGTCGACCTCGGCCACGTAACCGACAAGCTGCATGGGATCGAGTTGAACGACCGTTGCACATTGGCTGCCGGGTTGCAAAAGCGCCCCAAGCTCGGCGGTGTCGCCGTCGATCAGCCCGTCAAACGGTGCGCGAATGTTCACGTCGTCAAGCGCGGCTTCGGCCTGTTCCAGGGCGGCTTGCGCGGATTCGAAGGCCGACCGCGCCGACAAGACGCGCGTCTCGGAGGCGAACCCGTCACGCGACAGTTTCTCGGCGTTGCGCAGGTTTTTCTCGGCTTCCGCCAGCGACGCACGGGCCTGCGACACAGAAACCTCTCGCGTGCCCGGGTCCAGTTTGCAGATGACGTCGCCCTCGGCGACCTGCGCGCCCTTTTCGACCGGTTCCTCGATCACTCGGCCCGAGGTTTCGGCCAGCAGCGTCACGGAACGTTTGGCCTGTGTCTCGCCCCGCAGGATGACGCCCGTGTCGATGTCTCGCGCGGTGGAGGCTTTTGCGATGACCGCGACGCGGTGTTCCACGTCCTGCTGCGCCGGCAACTCTGCAGTTTCGGTGTCTTCGGAAACCGCCTCCGTCGGCGCGCCAAGGCCCGCGAAATCGCGCAGCGCCTCACGCTGGAAGACGAGCATGAAAAGGATGGCTACCGTCAGGAGCGCCGTGAGGATCGGAATCGGTCGCATCGTTGCTCGGTTCCCCAGTTCGTTAATTGTCGATCAAGTTAATTGCCGACCAAATAGTCACAGGACACTTGTGAAACAAGGCGTCGCCTGCACCCTATGCGGATTTGAGGGAGATTTGGATCACTTTTGTTCCGGCCCTTGGCAAAGCTTGCCCTCTCGCGGTAAAGAAGGGCAACAAAACGGGCGGAGGCCGAGTAATTGAGCAATCCCGAAAGCTTCATCGACGAGGTGACCGAAGAGGTCCGCCGCGACCGGCTCTATGCGAGTTTGCGCAAGTATGGTTGGATCGGGATCGTCGCCGTGCTCGCCATCGTGGGCGGGGCCGCTTACGTGGAGTGGTCCAACGCCCGTGACGCGCGGCAGGCGCAGGCGGCCGGTGACGCCATTCTGGAAGCCATGAACGCCTCCGAATCCGCCAGCCGGATCGAGGCGCTGGAGGGGCTCTCCGTCGAAGGCGATACCCAGGCGGTCGTCGCACTCATGGAAGCAGCGGAAGCGCAGGAGCCCGCACAAGCGGATGCGACCCTCGCGGCCATGGCCGACAACGCAGCCCTTCCGACACTCTATCGTGACCTCGCGACGCTCAAACGTGTGCTGATTGCCGACAGCCCGATGTCCCCCGAGGACAAGATCGCGGCGCTGGAGCCGTTGACCCAGGGCGGCGCATTCCGCGTTCTGGCCGAAGAACAAACCGCGCTGGCCGAGATTGCCGCCGGCGACACCGCATCCGCGCTTGAGCGATTCACCGCTTTGATGGATGATGCAGAAAGCTCCGACAGCCTGCGCCAGCGGGCCGAGGAAATGATTGTCGCGCTTGGCGGCGAAACCGAATGACAAGAAGCCGGACGCGCATTGGCCGATCCGGCAACGTGAACGAGCAGAGCTTGGGGGGCAAGCGAGTGACGGGACATAAACTGATCGGAATGCTGCTCATGGGCGCGGTGGCCGCGCTGTCGGCCTGCGATGAGCGCGAAGTCATTTTCCAGGGCAAACGCGAAGCGCTGTATTCGCCGGACCCGGAAGTGGTCGGTGAAAAGGCCGCTGCCAATTTCGCCCGCGCGGAAGCGGAAGCCGAGGCCAACAAATCGGTTCCGATCAAGCTCGCCGGTCAAAGCTCGCTCGGGTCCTGGACCCATGTTGCGGGCAGCGCCACGCATAATGTGCCGCATCTCGCGTTTTCGTCTCAGCCGCAGGTCATGTTCCAGGTGCCCATCGGGCAGGGGAATGGCCGCAAACACAAGATCACCGCGGAACCCATCGTGGCCGATGGCCGTGTCTTCACCATGGACAGCCAGTCGATGGTCGCCGCGCATACCACCGGTGGCGGCGCGCTCTGGACCGCTGACCTCACGCCCACCTCCGATAGCCAGGGCGATGCGACCGGCGGCGGCTTGGCCTATATCGGCGGGACGCTCTATGCCTCTACCGGCTTTGGCGAGCTGATCGCGATTGATGCAAGCACGGGCGGCGTCCGCTGGCGCCAGGCTCTGGGTGCTCCTGCGTCCGGTGCGCCGACGGTGTCCGGCGGCACCGCCTATGTGCTGACCACGACCAACAAGGCGGTTGCGGTCAATACCTCCAACGGACGCCTCGCCTGGCAGACCCCGGGCACCCCGCCCAATAGCCCGGGCATTCTCGGGTCGTCCTCTCCCGCGATTGCGGGTGGTCAGGTCGTGTCGCCGTTCTCCATTGGCGCACTCGTCGGTATGTCCGCTTCGGACGGGTCGCCCCAGTGGGCCGCGCAGATCCAGGGCCAAAGAAACGGCGTTGCCTTCAACACCGTGTCCGAATTCACTGGCGCTCCGGTCGTTTCCGGCTCCACCGTCTATGTCGGCACTGCGCAAGGTGCGCTCGCATCCGTCGCCACGAACGGCCAGGTCCGGTGGCAGTCGGGCGAAGGCGCGATGGGCCCCGTGACCGTCGCGGGCGGATCGCTCTTTGCCGTGAACAACTACCTGCAACTGGTGCGCGTCAACGCGTCGACTGGTGAGACGATCTGGAAAGCGCCGCTGCCGGGCTACACCAAGAGCAACCAGCGCCGCCGCAAGGCGATCTACCCATCCTTCGGGCCGACGCTCGCGGGCGGGCGGCTCTGGGTGGCGTCCGGCGACGGATATCTCCGCGCCTTCAGCCCAACCGATGGCACGCTCGTCAGCGCGGTCGAACTGCCCGCGGGCGCGGCCTCGCGCCCTGTGATCGTGGGCGGTGTCGCCTATATCGTCACCCAGAAGGGCACGCTCTTGGCCTTGCGCTGATACGCTTTGGGGCGTATGCGGGCGGCTTCGACGTCCGAGGAGTAAGAGATGAGTTTCACCCTCGCCATTGTGGGGCGGCCCAACGTGGGCAAATCCACCCTGTTCAACCGGCTGGTCGGCAAGCGCCTGGCGCTGGTCGACAACCAACCCGGTGTGACCCGCGATCTGCGCGAAGGCGATGCCAGGATCGGCGACCTGCGGTTTACGGTGATTGATACGGCCGGGCTTGAAGAGGCGACCGACGAATCCCTCGAAGGCCGGATGCGGCGCCTGACCGAACGCGCGGTCGAGATGGCCGACGCTTGTCTCTTCATCATCGACGCGCGGGCCGGGGTGCTGCCGACGGACGAGATTTTCGCCGACATCCTGCGCCGCAAGAATGCGCATGTGATCCTGGCCGCGAACAAGGCCGAGGGTCGCGCCGGCGAGGCGGGGATGATCGAGGCTTACAGCCTTGGCCTGGGCGAACCGATCCGCATGTCCGCCGAGCATGGCGAAGGCATCTGGGAATTGGCGCAAGCGCTCGAACCCATCGCGCAAAGCGCCGCCGAGAAGACGGACAGCAGCCCCGAAGTTGATGTCGACGTCACCGATGAAGACATGGACGCAGGTCCGCGCAGGCCGACCCGTGAGAAACCGCTACAGGTGGCCGTGATCGGTCGCCCCAACGCGGGAAAATCGACGCTGATCAACCAGTTGATCGGTGAGGAACGCCTGCTGACCGGTCCCGAAGCCGGCATCACGCGCGACTCGATATCGCTGTCCTTCGACTGGAATGGAACGCCCACCAAGATCTTCGACACTGCCGGGATGCGCAAACGCGCCAAGGTGCAGGAGAAGCTGGAAAAGCTCTCCGTTGCAGATGGCTTGCGCGCCGTGAAGTTCGCCGAAGTGGTGGTGGTGCTTCTGGACGCCGCGATCCCTTTCGAGCAGCAAGACCTGCGCATCGCGGACCTTGCCGAACGCGAAGGCCGGGCGGTGGTCGTGGCGATAAACAAGTGGGACGTGGAGCCGGAAAAACAACAGAAACTCAAAGACTTGCGCGCAGGATTTGAGAAACTGCTTCCACAGCTCCGCGGCGCACCCCTGGTGACGATTTCCGCCAAGACCGGGCGTGGTATGGACCGTCTGCACGACGCGGTGATGCGCGCGCATGAGGTCTGGAACCGCCGTGTGACCACTGCGAAGCTGAACGACTGGCTTGGGGAAATGGTCTCCCAGCACCCACCGCCCGCGCCCTCGGGGCGTCGCATCAAGCTGCGCTACATGACACAGGTGAAAACTCGGCCGCCGGCTTTCGTGGTGATGTGTTCCAATCCGGAAAAGCTGCCAGCGGCCTACTCGCGCTACCTGGTCAACGGACTGCGCGAGGATTTCGACATGCCCGGCACGCCGATCCGGTTGTTCATGCGCTCGCAGGCGGATCAGAACCCCTATAAGAACAAGACGAAATCCACGCCGTCGCGCCTGCGCAAGCACCTGGGAAAGGGCCGTGCGGACGAATAGGCGCGCGATGTCGTTGGACGACATCGGTTTGAAATCATGCGATGATTTCAGGCGCTCGTGGGATTTCGTGGCACGAAATCGAGCCGACCTCTTCGCAAGAGGTCGGCTTTTTTAGTTCAGGTAGTCCATCGGGTCGACACTCGCCGTGCCTTTGCGCACCTGGAAGTGCAGGGCGGGGGTGTCGGATTTGCGCACCTTGGCGATGGTCTGGCCACGGCTCACGCTATCGCCCTTGTTCACACTGATATTGTCGATCCCGGCGTAGACCGTCAGCAGGTTACCTTCATGCCGCAGCACGAGGATCGGCACCTGGTCCGTATCCCGCGTGATCGCGGCCACGGTGCCCGCCTGGGCCGCGCGCACCGCACTCCCCGCCGGGGCGCCGATGTCGATCCCGTCCGAACTGCCTTTGACGTAAGCGCCAACGACCCGGCCATCGGCCGGCATCGACATGGCTGCATTGGAGGCGGCGCTTCGGTCTTGGGCCATGTTCGGCTGCTCTGGCGTGTCCGCCTTGGCTTCATTCGCGCTTTGCGCCGGTGCGGAGGGAAGCGGGGCAGAAGAAGAGGGCGGCAGCGGCGTCGGCGTGCCCACGCCCGGCGTGGTGTCCGAGTTGGACGCGGTCGTCGCCTGTTGCGCGGCTGTCGGTATCAAGAGGAACTGACCCTTGCGCACGGTCAGGGCACTATCCAGGCTGTTCCATTCCGCAAGCGAGCGGACCGAGACACCGTAGAGCCGGGAAATCGAATAGGCCGTCTCGCCGCTCGACACCTGGTGGCGTTTCGGCGTGGCTTGCGGCTGTGGCGTGGCCTGGGACTGCTGGGTCGAGTCGACGCGGTCGAGCGCATTGCCCGCCAGCGTGGTCACATCGACGTTGTCCGCCGAAACCCGTTCGGGCAGCGCTATGATCTCGCCCTCGCGCAGCGTCGCGCCCGGCTCCAACCCGTTGTAACGGGCAAGCTCGTTGGCCGACAGGCCCACGCGGGATGCCAGCGAGGTGAGCGTATCACCCTTTTGCGCCACCGCGACCTGGTAGTCGGTGTAGGAAATAATGCCCCGCGCATCCGCATTCGGGCGGGGGGAACTCGCGGATCTTGCGGCGTCGGCGGTGGAAAACCCGCGCCCCAACCCCCGCAAGTCCGGATCGAAATCGAAATTCAAACCCTGTCCATCCCCACAGGCGACAAGCGCAAGAAGGCTGCCCCCCAGCACGGAGACGCGGGCGCCACGACGGGCATTCGCACGGAAATTCATCTGCCGACCTCGTTTATCCGACCCTGTCCCGGGCCTTCACTGCCAAAGCGCCGCTTCAGTCTTTTCCCAGACCTTCTACGAGCGGCACAAACCGGACCGGCAGGATCTCATCGTAGTCGAAGCCATCCTCCCGGCGCGTCACCTTGATCAGGCTCTGCACATGGTCGGACTGTCCCACCGGCAAAACCATGATACCGCCTATGGCCAGTTGAGCCAAGAGGGGGCCGGGCGGGTCCTCGGCCGCGGCGGTGACAATGATGCGATCAAACGGCGCTTGCTCGGGCAAACCGAAGGAGCCATCCCCGGTGATCGCCGTGATCGTATGCAGGCCCATGTCCTCGAAAATGTCGCGCGCGGCCCGCACGAGCGAGCGGTGGCGATCGACGGTATAGACCCGGCGGGCCAACTTGGCCAAGATCGCGGCCTGGTACCCGGACCCGGTCCCGACCTCCAGAACCTTGTTCTTCGGCTGCACGTCGAGCGCCTGCGTCATCAGTCCCACGACGCTCGGCTGGCTGATCGTCTGACCGCAGGCGATGGGCAGGGGCGTGTCGTCATAGGCGCGTTGCGAGAAGACACCGGTGACGAACGGGCCCCGGTCGATGGCCTCCATCGCGTTCAAAACACGGGTATTCGTAACACCCCGTTGCCGGAGCTGGAACAGAAACTGCATCTTCCGTTCGGCGTCAGAGGCGTCGGGATCAATCATGCGAAGGCATTCTCCACCTCGCTCAACACGTCATGCGCGGTCAGGTCGCAACGCATCGGCACGATGGACACGTAGCCGTCGAGGTTCGCCGCCGCGTCCGTGCCCGGTGCCGTCGGCTTGTGCTGCGGTCCGCCTTTGATCCAGATGAAGCGTCGTCCGTGCGGGGATTGCGTTGGTTCGGTGCCGAAAAAAGACTCGTCGCGCCAGCCTTGGGCGGTCGCGCGGACGCCCTTCACATCGGCCGCCGGGACGGGCGGAAAATTCACGTTGTAGAAGAGCTTGTAGTCGGCGGTTTCCTGCCAAGGCCCCTTGTCGAGCAGCGTTTTCACCACCTGGACGCCATAAGCGCGTGCGGCTTCGAACATCACATCCGGGTCGATGTTCCTGGGCCCGAGAAACTGGCTCAGGGCAATCGCGGGCAGCCCCTGAAGCGCGCCTTCCATGGCGGCACCCAGCGTGCCGGAATAAAGCGCGTTGTCGGCGGCGTTGTTGCCACGGTTTACGCCCGACAGGATCAGATCGGGGTGTCCCGGCATCACCTCGCCCAGCGCCGCAAGCACGCAGTCTGCGGGCGACCCTTCGGCGGCGAAACGGCGATCCGCAAGCTCGGCAATCATCATCGGGCGCGAATAGCTGATGCAATGGGCGACCCCGGATTGCTCGAACGCGGGCGCGACAGTCCAGACCTCGCCATCCGGTCCGGCGACCTCCGCCGCGATCTCTTCCAGAACCTTCAGTCCCGGAGCGTTGATCCCGTCGTCATTGGTGATGAGAATGCGCATGAATACCCCTGTCTTTCATCTTTAGTAGGGGAGCCATGAGCGGGCCACAAGATGAAGGGGGCAAGGCTCCCGGCGTATCCGCTACGCGAGGAGTTCGGGCAACAGCCGCGCCGCCTCGTCAGCCGGTTTCGCCAGCGCATCGCGATCCTCGCCGGGATGGAACCGGCCCCGCATCGCCGTTGCGAGCGGTTTGGGTTCCAGGATTTTCACCCTGGGTCCGATAGTGGCGGTCTCTGCCTGCCAGGATTTTGCCAGTGCCATCTGCGCCGCCTTGGTCGCGCCATAGGCGCCGAAGAATTTCTCGCCGGCGTGATCGTCAGAGAAGAAGGCGGCGGTGCCGGCATCCCCCAGAAGCGGCGAGACATAGGCGATCAGGCGCGCGGTGGCGTCGACGTTGACGGCCATCGACTTGGCCCAGTCCTTTTCGGCCAAAGCAACGTGATCCGTGGGCATCAACTGTTGCGCCTCGATCGCGGTGTGAATCCAGAGATCGACCTTGCCCCAACGCCCGTGAATGGCCGCGCAGAGCTGCTGCATCGCGTGGTCTTCGGTGACGTCCATCGGCGCCAAAGTCGCCTCACCGCCCTTGGCCTTGATCCGGTCGTCCAACTCCTCAAGCGCCCCGGTGGTGCGGGCGACGGCGATGACGTGGTATTCGGGGGCCAGTTCCAGCGCCAGCGCGGCGCCAAGACCGCGAGACGCACCTGTGACGAGGACGATTTTGTCGGACATTCTTCACTCCGCTTTTGCTCGCCCGCACCTATGTCACCCGTGTGCAGGCCTGTCCAGTGGCCCGCCTGCGACAGAGCGGCCCGAAACCCGGAGACGCGGGGCGCGCACCGCGGCGTGACCGGATCGCGTCCCGTCAGCCGACCGGGATCGGCGGGATGAACATGGCATTGCCTGACATACGTTCGACGACGACCCCGGCCTCGGAAATCTCGATGATCGGTCCAAGCGGGCTGACATCGCCCTCTTTCAGCGCATGGATACGCCCACCGCCGGAGCGAAACAGTGCCGTCATTTCGCCTTTCTTGCCCATCGTCCCGATGAGCGCGGCCCGATCCAGGGGCAGTTCGTCCGGTTTCGTGGCTTCCCGAGCCACGAGGGAGGATATTCCGCCCGAGTGTACGGGCGAAGCGTCATTGGCCATGTTGTCACCTTTGGGTCGCGAGGGGAGTGGACCTCGCTTCAATCTAGCGACGGGCGGTTAACACCGGGTGAGGAATAAAGGAAAGAGCGCGAAAACCGCCTGCGCGCCAAATGGCCGAACGGTTCACGAGATCTGGCGAAAAATGGCCGATCCGGCTTGTGACGCGGGGTTTGACGGCCTCTGGAACGGGTGAAAGCCGCCTATTCAGCGGCCTTCAGCTCAAATCCCTTGGCGATCATGTCGCGCGGCTCCACCGGGTATTCGCCAGAAAAACAGGCGTCGCAATAGGCGGGCTGCTCCGGGTCGCGTCCGTTGGCCTCGCCCGCTGCGCGGTAGAGACCATCGAGCGAGATGAACTTGAGGCTGTCCACCGCAAGATGTTCGCACATCTCGTCCTCGGACATGTTGGCGGCCAAAAGTTTGCTGCGTTCCGGTGTGTCGACGCCGTAAAAACACGGCCATGCGGTCGGCGGGGAGGCGATGCGGAAATGCACCTCGGCGGCGCCCGCGTCCAGGATCATATCCTTGATCTTGCGGCTCGTGGTCCCGCGCACGACGCTGTCGTCGACCAGGATCACGCGTTTGCCCTCGATCAGCGCCCGGTTCACATTGAGCTTCAGACGGACGCCCATATTCCGGATCTGCTCGGTCGGCTCGATGAAGGTCCGGCCCATGTACTGGTTCCGGATGATCCCCATCGCGTAGGGAATACCGCTTTCCTGCGCAAAGCCGATGGCGGCAGGGGTTCCTGAATCCGGCACCGGACAGACAAGATCCGCATCCACCGGGTTCTCCCGCGCAAGCTCCACCCCGATGCGGCGGCGCGTCTCGTAAACCGAGCGGCCCCCGATGATCGAGTCGGGACGTGAGAAATAGACATGCTCGAAGATGCAGAACCGCGACTTCTTCGGGCGGAAGGGCCGGCGGCTCTCTACGCCCTCGGACGTGATGACGACCATTTCGCCCGGCTCGATCTCGCGGATGAACTTGGCCCCGATGATGTCGAGCGCGCAGGTCTCCGACGACAGGACCCAGCCGTCACCCAGCTGGCCCAGCACCAGGGGACGCACGCCCAGCGGGTCGCGCACACCGATCAGCTTGGTGCGCGTCATGGCCACGACCGAGAACGCCCCTTCGACCCGGCGCAGCGCGTCTTCGAGCCGTTCGCCGATATTTTTCTGCAGGGATCGGGCCATCAGGTGAATGATGCACTCGGAATCGCTCGACGATTGGAAGATCGAGCCACGGTCGATCAATTCACGGCGCAGCTCGTCGGCATTGGTGATGTTGCCGTTGTGCGCGATCGCGGCGCCGCCCATGGAAAACTCGCCAAAGAACGGTTGCACATCGCGGATCGCGGCGCCTTTCTTTCCGGCGGTGGAATAGCGCACATGCCCGATGGCCAGCGGGCCGGGCAGGGTTTCCATCAGGGATTGCTTGGTGAAGTTGTCGCGGACGTAGCCAAAGCGGCGGACGGAGTTGAAGCCGACATCCGGATCGTGGCTGACGATCCCCCCGGCTTCTTGGCCACGGTGTTGAAGCGCGTGAAGGCCCAGTGCCACGAAGTTCGCGGCATCAGAAAGACCGATAACGCCGTAGACGCCGCATTCCTCTTTCAGCTTGTCATCATCAAAGGGATGGGCGGGCGGCATAGCGCGGGAGCTTGCAGGCATGGGCAGCAGGTCCGAATCCGTTTCAGGAGCACCCTCTCCATACCCCCGGGTCACCTCTGTGTCACGGGGCTGCGAAGGGATTGTAACGGTTTTATGTTCGATCAGTTGGTGCCGGGACCGGCAGCGGTGCAGGTGGAGACCAGCTCTTCATAGCGCTGAACGATCCAGCCCGGCGCGTCGTCAGGGATATTTTCGTTCAGATTGTCCTTGGAACGGGCAAAAACCTTGGCGGTGCGCGAGTTCTCGACCGCCGGGATCGTGTCCGCGGTCACGACGTTATCATAGACGATCAGAGCAACGGCGATGAGCAGGATCGCGCGCAGCACACCGAAGACGAAGCCAAGCGCCTGGTCGATACCGCCCAGTGCGGAGCGCTGAATGACGCTCGACAGAAGCGGGGTAAAGAGGGACACGACCACGAGCGCCAAAGCCAGGACCCCTGCGAAGCTCGCGATCACGCTCAACTCGCAACTGTCGGCGATGAAATCACGCAGGATCGGGATTTCCTTGATGAGCGGCACGAACCGGGGTGCGAAGAGGTAGGCGATGACAGCCGCCGCGACCCAGCCGACGATGGCCATGCCCTCGCGCACGAACCCACGCGAGTAGGCCAATATGGCCGACACCAGTATGACCAGTGCGACAACACCGTCGACAATCGTGAACCCGTCCATATTCGTCCCCTTTACGCGCTCAACCAGCGCCAAACATGTCGCCCACGAAACCCGCCAGATCGGGGAAGGTGCGCACCGATAGACCTCCCTTGTCGCCCTGCTTGGAGCGGGCGGGGAGGATGGCCGTTGTGAAACCAAGTTTTTCGGCTTCTTTCAACCTGTTTTCGGTCTGGCCAACCGGACGCAGCGCCCCGGAGAGCGAGATTTCACCGAAAACGACGGTTTCGCGCGGGATCGCCACGTCTTCGCGCGCGGAGAGGAGCGCCGCGGCCACGGCCAGATCGGCGGCGGGTTCCGAGACGCGCAACCCGCCTGCCACGTTGAGGTAGACATCGAGCCCCGCAAAGGGGATCCCACAGCGCGCCTCCAGCACCGCCATGATCATGGCGAGCCGTGCGCCATCCCAGCCCAGAACGCTGCGGCGCGGCTGACTGAGCGGCGAGGGGGCGATGAGGGCCTGGAACTCCACGAGCACCGGCCGCGTGCCCTCGATCCCGGCAAAGACGCAGGATCCCGGCGCGGCCTCTTCCCGGTCGGACAGGAAAAGCGCCGATGGGTTGCCCACTTCGGCCAACCCGCCGCCGGTCATCTCGAACACCCCGATTTCATCTGCGGGACCAAAGCGGTTCTTCACCGCGCGGAGGATACGGAATTGATGGCCGCGCTCGCCTTCGAAATAGAGCACCGTATCGACCATATGCTCCACGACACGCGGGCCGGCGATCTGGCCTTCCTTGGTGACGTGACCCACGAGGATCACCGCGACGCCGCGCTTCTTGGCAAAGGTCACAAGTTCATGCGCGGCGGCGCGCACCTGGCTCACGCTGCCCGGCGCGCTGTCCACGTTGTCGGCCCACATGGTCTGGATCGAATCGATGATGGCGAGCGCGGGGCGCTCGGTATCGAGCGTGGTCAGGATATCGCGCAGGTTGGTCTCGGCCCCGAGCGCGACCGGCGCATCCGCCAACCCCAGACGCTGGGCGCGCATCCGCACCTGCGCGCTCGCTTCCTCGCCAGATATGTAAAGTGTTTTCAATCCCTTGCGGGCGAAACTTGCGGCGGCTTGCAAAAGCAGCGTGGATTTCCCGATCCCCGGATCGCCGCCAACCAAGACCGCGCTTGCAGGCACCAGCCCGCCGCCCAGCACCCGGTCGAATTCCGCGATCCCGCAGGACGCGCGAGGTGGGGCCGCTTCTTCGGTGGCGAGATCGGTCAGTGCCACCTTGCTCCCGCGGATCGCGCCGAGGGATTTCTTGCCCGGACCGGCGGAGAGCGGCTTTTCCTCGACGATGGAATTCCACTCGCGGCAATTTTCGCAGCGCCCCGACCACTTGGAAAAGGACGCCCCGCAGGACTGACAGACGAAGGAAGAAGTCGCTTTGGCCATGGCACCTTGTGACAAGCGCGGGCAGGGGGCGCAAGCGGCGCTGGCGGCTAGGATCGTGCTTTTGTTCCGAAGAGCGACACGGCGAGCGAGGCGAGCACGCAGAAGGTGAAGAGATACAGGCCCCAGCCCACCTCGACCTTGGTCAGGGCGATACCTTTGACGATCACCACGTAGAGCGACATGAGGAAAATATCGGCCATGGCGAGCCGTCCCAGGACCCCGAAAAGGGGCTTCCATCCTGCGCCGAGCCGTCCGAAATGCATCAGGGCCACGCCGCCGACTTTGACGACAGGGGCGAGGATCGCGAAAAGGAACACGATCACGGCAAGAAACAGATCCTCCTGGAGCAGTGCGACCAACCCACTGATGACGCTTACGTCTTTCAATCCGAGCAGCGGCAGGTTCAGTCCCGCTCTCAGGAGCGGCGCGAACCACGCGACGGGAAAGAGGACAACGAGAGACAGGTTGAGCCACTTGGCCCAGCGGTGCGTCACCATGTCAGGCATCGGTCCTGCCCCCGTCTCGCTCCCGCGACACGCACAGCCGGTCGTATCGACATTGAATGCTCCCCAAACCGAACTCCTGGCCGACATCCCGGCGTCAGCCCACATCCGTCATGTTAGGCAGGATCGCAGGCGTGGGTAAGGGGCATTCTCGGCGCCAATTGCTGACCGGGACGGGGTTTTCCTATCGGCGCGCTCGAAACTGGCCGAGCAAAGCGTCCTCGGCGCCCTCCATCTCCGCGACCGGTCCGTGCCAGCGGACACGACCGCGATCCAGCAAAAGTACCTCGTCGGCAATCGTGGCCACGCTCGCCATATCATGCGTGATGGTCAGCGCCGTGGCCTTGAGGTCTGTCACGAGGGTCCGGACCAACCTGTCGATCTCGCCCGCCGTGACCGGGTCGAGGCCGGAATTCGGCTCATCGAAGACGAGGAATTCCGGCGCGCCGACAATCGCCCGCGCCAACCCGACCCGCTTCTGCATCCCGCCGGACAGGTCAGCGGGATAGAGGTCAGCGACCCGCGCCTCCAAGCCGACACGCTCCAACGCCGCCAGGGCCTGCGACCGCGCTGCGAGACGCGATACGCGCTGCGGCCCGTTGCGAAGACGAAAGGCGACGTTCTCCGCGACCGTCAGGCCGTCGAAGAGCGCGGCCCCTTGAAACAACACGCCGGTCTTTGCCATCAAGTCGCGCCGCACCTTGGCGCTCATCGGTTGGTCGATGACCAAAACCCGGCCCGCATCCGGGACCATCAACCCCAGAGCGATCCGGCTCAGGACCGATTTCCCAGTGCCTGAACGCCCCAGAACCGCAAGCGATCGGCCCTTCGTGAGATCAAGCGACAGATCGTCCAGGACGGCGCGGCCGTCGAACCGCTTGGTGATATGCTCCAGCCGGATCATCCGCCGAAGAACGCCGCTGTCAGCGCCACGTTTGCGGCAAGGATCAGGATCGCCGCCGATTGCACCGCCGATTTCACCGCTTGCCCCACACCGCGCGCGCCGCGCCCGGCGTGAAAGCCCGCGTGACAGGCGATCACCGTGGCGATCCCTCCGAACACCACGCCCTTGGTAAGCGACAGCGCCACGTCCGTGCCGTCGAGAAAGTTCCAACTCGCCCGAATGTAGCTCTCAGCGCCGAACCCAAGCTGCCCGGTCGCCACGGCAAAGCCCCCGAAGAGCCCCAGCACATCGCCCACGCCAACCAAAACCGGCACACAGACCAGCCCGGCCAGAACCCGTGGCGCGGTGATATAGGTCATCGGGTCGGTGGAGAGCGTCACCAGCGCGTCGATCTGCTCGGTCACTTTCATAGTTGCGATTTCGGCGGCGAGCGAGGCGGTCACCCGCGCCGCGACCATCAGGCCGACCATCACCGGGCCAAGCTCACGCACGATGCCGATGGCGGTGATCTGGGGCACGACCATTTCCGCCGACAACCGCGATCCGCCCGCATGGATCTGAAGCGCGAGCGCGGCGCCCGTGAACACCGCCGTCAGCCCAACGATGGGAAGCGAGAGCCAACCGACCTGCATGAACGCCCGCGCCACCTCGCGGGGAAACCGCACAAGGCCGGGCAGGCGGGCAAGTGCTGCAAGGGTGAAAAGCGTGATCTGTCCGATCCGGGCAATCCCGGCCAACGTGCCTCGCCCGATCAGGGCGAGCGGCGCGAGGTAGGGCGTCACATCCGCCCCCGCGCGTAGTGGCGGGCGTAGCGATGACCAAGTTGCGTCAGGATCTCGTATCCGATGGTCCCGGTCGCATCCGCAATGTCGTCGACCGTCTGGTGCGGTCCAAGCAGGCTCAGGGCCGGGGGGTATTCGCGCAGGTGGGTCACATCGACGCCGATCAGGTCCATCGAAACACGACCCACGATGGGGCAGGGCTCGTCGCCGAAGAACATGACGCCCACGTTGGACAGGTGCCGGGTGATCCCGTCCGCATAGCCGCCCGAAACCGTTGCGATCCGCTTTGGCCGCTCCGCCACCCAGGAATTGCCGTAGCCGACGCTCTCGCCAATCGCGATCTCGCGCACTTGGATGACCGGCAAGTCGAGGTCCACGACCCGGTAGGCATCCACGAAGGGCCGACCGCCATAAAGTCCGATACCGGGGCGGGTGAGGTCGAAATGATAATCCGGCCCCAACAAGACGCCGCCGGTCGCAGCCAATGACAGCGGCACGTCCAGGTCTGAGGTCATACCGACGAAGGCGCGGAGTTGTTGCGGGTTCATCTCGTGATCCGGTTCGTCAGAACAGGCCAGATGCGACATGATGAGACGCGGATTCGCGGCCAACACGATGTCGCGCACCGCTGCCCATTCGCCCGGCTCCATGCCAAGCCGGTTCATCCCGCTGTCGAGCTGGATGCCGAACGGATGGCCGGGCAGCGCCTCCAACTGGCGGGTGAGCTGATCGACCGAGTTGATCATCGGCACCAGTCCAAGGTCATGGATCATGTCGGTGTCACCGGCCATGTGCCCGCCGAAGACGGAAATCTCCGGTCCCGGCCCCAAGGCTTCGCGCACCATCGCGCCTTCTTCGGCGGTGGCGACGAAAAACCGCCGAGCGCCCGCGGCGGCGAAGGCGCGCGCCGCTTTCGGCACGCCAAGCCCATAGGCATCCGCCTTCACCACGGCCGCCGTCTGCACATCGGGCGCGCTCATTGCATCCAAAGCGCGCCAGTTCGCCGCCAGCGCATCGAGGTCGATTGTCAGTTTTCCGGTCGCCATGGCGGGTGGTTTCGCCGCACCTGCGGTCTAGGTCAAGTGCTTACCGGATCCGGCGACAATTCCGTCAGGATACGGTTGTCGCCGTGCAATGTCCGGTGCACCGGACAGCGGTCCGCGATCTCGACCAGCCGGCTGCGCTGCTCTTCGTCCAGGTCCCCGGACAGGTAGATCATGCGCCTGAATTCATCGACCTTTGCGGGCTTTCTGTCCGGGTCGGCGTCCTCGGCATGGACCTTGGAATGGGTGACGTCGACACGGATGTCGGTCACGGGCCAATTCTTGCGCCGCGCATACATCCGCATGGTCATCGAGGTGCAGGCGCCGAGCGCGGCAGAGAGCAATCCGTAAGGCGAAAGTCCCTTGTTGGTGCCGCCGGCTTTTTCCGGTTCGTCGGCATAGATGTGATGCGGCCCGGAGGTCACGTCTTGCTTGAACCCGTTCGCATCGACTTCGCGCACGCGAACCACACCTTCGGGCGCGCCCTCGCGCGGTTCCGGTGCGCCGAGGTCGAGGTAGCGTTGCGCCCATGCCCCGATCACATCCGCCGCATATTCCGCATCCGCCACTTCGCTGATCAGGTGATCCGCGTCGTCCAATGTCACGAAGGATTTCGGATGCCGCGCGGTACGGAAAATCGCTTCGGCGTTGTCGATGCCGACCACCATGTCGCGCGGCGCGTGCATCACGAGGAGCGCGGCGTTCAGGTCGTGGATGGCGGGGGTGAGCTCTTCGGCGCGAATGTCTTCGATGAAGCCCTTGCCGATGGAGAATGTGCGACCGCCCAGATCGACCTTTGCAACGCCATTCTCCATGATGTCTTCAACCCTGTCGGCGAAGTTGTGGGTCACGTGATCGGGGGCGAACGGCGCGGCAAGGGTTACAACCGCCTTCACATGGTCCATTTCGGACCCGGCGCGCAGCACCGCCGTGCCGCCCAACGAGTGCCCGATCAGCATGTCGGGCGCCATCCCACGGTCTGCCAAAGCCCGCGCCGCGGCGCGGAGGTCGTCGACGTTGGAGGTGAAGGTGGTGTTGGCGAACTCGCCTTCGGAATGGCCAAGCCCCGTGAAATCGAACCTCAGGACCGCGATGCCTTTGTCCGTCAGCCGCCGTGCAATACGTTTGGCCGGGAGGATGTCCTTGGAGCAGGTGAAACAATGCGCGAAAAGCGCCGTGGCGCGGTGCTTGCCTGCCGGCAGGTCCAGCCTCGCGTCCAAGGTGCTGCCGTCATGGCCTTTGAAGGTCAGTTTCTCGGTGCTCATGTGGGGTCCTCTTGCGGCCTCGTTCGTGTCTCTTCACCATGCCTTATCTCTCTCGGGATGCAATTGGGCGGCGTGTCGCTGACATCACACGATCCTGTGTTCCCCCGGCTGCATCCATGGCGCAAGACCGAGACATGAGGATTTGGGTCGGGCGAATAACGCTGGTGGTGACCGGCGCAATGGTCATGCACTTCCGTCAGGGTGACAGCGCACGGCTCCCGCTTCTCGGGTCCGACCACCGGGGCGTCTGGGCTGACTTCACCCTTCCGCAATAGCGATCCACCGGTCTCCCCGCGCATGAAAAAAGGGCGATCCCGGAGGATCGCCCAAAGTATTCGGGGGGCACGCGCGCACGGCCCTGTGGGACCACCGTGGCGAAGTGTTGCGCCCTCCTGACCAGTTCTATCGAACAAGTTCTTTATCGCCCGGCAATTGGGTGGTGACGCGGAGAGATGGCGGCGGAAACGGTTTGTTTCGGTCTTGGTTTCGACACAGATATGCAGGGAAACCTAGCCTTGAGGCGAAAAAAGCCAATGAATCCGGGAATGGTCCTTGGGCTTTGACACAATTCACCTCATCTTCACCATTCGAAATCCCGGCGTCGATGATCCGAACGGGCGTGTCGTTCAGGCCCCGATCCCACGGAGTGCCATTGTTCCCAATTGTCCATCGTGTCCCCCTCGGACCGTTTGCGCCCTGGTCACCTGGCCTGTGCGCAGCGCGCGCATCATGCGGGCAACCTGATTCACACTTGTCTCTGCTGGATACGCCATCATACTGGTCGGTGCTGTCCCGCCGTGTTCAGTGTTAACAATTTTGGACCCAGACGCGCGCCTGACACGTTGTCATTTACACCCCTTGAACGATTGGACCGGAAAGGAGCCCTTCCGTGGACGCTCGATTGATCGCCGCCATCATCATTCTGCCCTTCGCATTTGCCTTCATCTATGCGGGTATCCACGAATACCTGCGCTACAAGTCCGAAGGTCGTGCGAACTACGGGCTGGTCTATGACGAGGAAAGCGGAACAACCCATGTCACCGGGATTGGTGACGACGCGGAAGGGTACGACCCAGAGGATTTCGATCCCAACGACTACAACGACCCGGATATTCAGTCCGGGGAGGACGGCGACAAGGCATAGGCCCCTGTCGGTCGTCGCGATCTCCCGGTGCTGGAAACAAGAAGGGCGCCCCCGCAGGGACGCCCTCGCAACTTGATCCGCGCAGGGATTAGCAGCTGTAGTAAAGCTGGTATTCTACCGGGTGCGGGGTGTGCTCGTAGGCGTAAACCTCGTCCCACTTGAGCTCCATGTAACCCTCGATCTGGTCTTTGGTGAACACGTCACCGGCCAGAAGGAAGTCGTGGTCGGCTGCAAGGCTGTCCAGCGCTTCACGCAGGCTTGCGCAAACGGTCGGGATACCGGCCAGCTCTTCCGGCGGAAGATCGTAGAGGTTCTTGTCGGACGAAGGGCCCGGATCAATCTTGTTCTTGATGCCGTCGAGACCCGCCATGAGCAGGGCCGCGAAGCAAAGATACGGGTTCGCCGACGGATCGGGGAAGCGGGCTTCCACACGCTTGGCCTTCGGGCTTTCCGTCCACGGAATACGCACGCAGCCAGAGCGGTTCCGGGCCGAGTAGGCGCGCAGAACCGGAGCCTCAAAACCCGGGATCAGACGCTTGTAGGAGTTCGTCGACGGGTTGGTGAAAGCGTTCAGGGTCTTGGCGTGCTTCAGGATGCCGCCGATGAACCAAAGCGCTTCGTCCGACAGGTCGGCGTATTTGTCGCCAGCGAAGAGCGGCTTGCCGTCCTTCCAGATCGACATGTTCACGTGCATCCCCGTGCCGTTGTCGCCGGCAATCGGCTTCGGCATGAAGGTCGCGGTCTTGCCGTAGGCCTGGGCGACGTTGTGGATCACGTACTTGTATTTCTGAAGCTCGTCCGCCTGCTTGGTGAGCGTGTCGAAGATCAGGCCCAGCTCGTGCTGACAGGAGGCAACCTCGTGGTGGTGCTTGTCGGTTTTCATGCCGAGCTGCGCCATGGTCGAGAGCATCTCGCCACGAATGTCCTGTGCATCGTCGATCGGGTTGACCGGGAAATAGCCGCCCTTGACGCCCGGACGGTGGCCGGTGTTGCCCATTTCGTACTGGGTGTCGGTGTTCCAGGACGCGTCGATGGCGTCCACTTCGAAGGCCACCTTGTTCATGGTGTTGGAAAAGCGCACATCGTCGAACAGGAAAAACTCGGCTTCCGGCCCCATGTAGGCGGTATCACCGATGCCCGACGACTTGAGGTAGGCTTCGGCCTTTTCCGCGGTGCCGCGGGGGTCGCGGCCATAGGCTTCGCCGGTGTCCGGCTCGACGATCGAGCAGTGCAGGCAGAGCGTTTTTTCCGCGTAGAACGGGTCGATGTAAGCGGAGGAGGGATCGGGCATGAGTTTCATGTCCGAGGCTTCGATGGATTTCCAGCCGGCGATGGAGGAACCGTCGAACATGAAGCCTTCTTCCATGAAGTCTTCGTCGACGAGGCCAGCCACGATGGTCACGTGCTGAAGCTTGCCGCGCGGGTCGGTGAAACGAATGTCGACATAGGCGACATCTTCGTCCTTCAGTGTCTTGAGAACGTCTGCGGTGCTCATAGTTCTATTCTTTCCCCTATGGTTGAAAGTCAGTGGAATGTCGGTGGGTTAAACGGCGTCGTGACCGGTCTCGCCCGTACGGATGCGGATCGTCTGCTCGATGGGAGAGACGAAAATCTTGCCGTCGCCGATCTTGTCCGTCTTGGCGGCGCCGACGATGGCTTCGATGGCGGCGTCGACCTGGTCGGTCGGCAGAACCACCTCGATTTTCACCTTGGGCAAAAAGTCGACAACGTATTCCGCACCACGGTACAGTTCGGTGTGACCTTTCTGACGCCCGAAACCTTTGACCTCGATGACGGAGAGGCCTTGCACGCCGATTTCTTGCAGCGCTTCTTTCACTTCATCGAGCTTGAACGGCTTGATGATGGCTTCGATCTTTTTCATGGGCTCCCCTCCGAAAATCAGGTTCGACGCCCACTGACCACTTCTAAACGGGGGCGACAATTGGATAGGGTTGGGGTAACCCAAGGCGCGTTCGGATTCCAGCGCTTATGCACAAAATTTGTGCGCCTAGCCGTCGTTTTGGTCGATTTGCAAACTATATGGGCGAAAACATGTTGGAACTGCTCACTGCCGCTCAAATGCGCGCCGTTGAAAAGGCGGCGATTGCCGAGGGAACAGTCTCCGGCCTGGTGTTGATGGAACGCGCCGGGCAGGGCGTCGTCGCCGCTGTTCAGCGCCGCTGGCCCGAGCTCGCCAAGACCAGGGGCCGGGCGCTCGTCCTCGCCGGTCCCGGCAACAACGGCGGTGACGGGTTCGTCGTTGCACGGCTCTTGAAAGAGCAGGGATGGGCCGTCGATCTCTTCCTCTATGGCGACACCGCGACACTGCCGCCCGATGCGAAGACGAATGCCGAGCGTTGGGCGGATCTCGGCGCAACCGGCGATCTCGGCGCGGCGCTGACCGAAGGTCTCGACACCGCAGATCATGACCTCATCATCGACGCGGTTTTCGGCACGGGGCTCTCGCGTCCCGTCACGCTGCCCCTTGAGGCCCTTGTGAAGCCTTCCAAGGCGCAGGTGGTCGCCGTCGACATACCGACCGGCCTCTGCGCCGATTCCGGGCGGCGCATCGGCGACGGTGCCTTGGTCCGGGCCGACCTGACGGTGACCTTCCACGCCCGAAAGCTCGGTCACGTCCTCGCGGAGGGGCCGGGTGCCTGCGGGGCGCTCGCGGTGCATGACATCGGGTTGCGCGCAAGCACGCCGGGTGAAAAAGCGCCCGCCATCGCGGCAGTGCCCGATCTCACGACCTTGCAAAAGCAAACCGGCCATAAGTACGGCTATGGCCACGCCTTGATCCTCTCCGGTCCCGAGGGGCGCACCGGGGCTGCCCGTCTTGCGGCCCGCGCGGCGCTTCGGATCGGGGCGGGGTTGGTCACGCTTGGAGCGCCACGCGGGGCGCTGGCGGAAAACGCGGCGCAGCTTACCGCGATCATGCTGACCGAAGTGGACGATGCCTCCATGCTCACCCGCGTGCTGGAGGATGACCGCCTCAACGCCCTTGCGCTCGGCCCCGGTCTCGGGCTGGGCCGCGCGCGCGAACTGACCCTCGCTGCGCTCATGGCGCACCGGGCCACGACCCTCGACGCCGACGCGTTGACCGCCTTCGCCGAGGCCCCCGACCGGCTCTTCGCGGCGCTTCACCCGGATTGCGTGCTGACGCCCCACGGGGGCGAATTCGCGCGGCTTTTTCCGGACCTCGCCGACAAGCTCGCGGCCCCGGCCAACAGCGGCCCCGCCTATTCCAAACTGGACGCCACCCGCGACGCCGCCGCGCGCGCGGGCTGTACTGTGCTCTTGAAAGGCGTCGACACCACCATCGCGACCCACACCGGCGAGGCACGGGTCCACTGCGCCGCCTATGACCGTGCCGCCCCCTGGCTTGCCACCGCTGGTGCAGGCGACGTGCTCACCGGCCTCATCGCCGGCCTTATGGCGCGGGGCCTCGCTCCCCTGGATGCCGCGGCCCAGGCCACATGGCTGCACACCGAAGCGGCCCGCCGGTTCGGTCCCGGGCTGATTGCCGAGGATCTCCCGGAACAGATCCCGGCGGTCCTCGCCAACCTGCCCCAAAGCATTCCGCCAAAGACCTGAACCAGAGCTTTTGGCGAAACGCAGTGCAAGATCCGAGCGCCCGCACGCGCCTCGCCTTTATCTGGTGTCTCAGCTCAAAGGCGGGACACTTCAGTCTTCTCTGGTTTCGAAATACCTCGGGAGCGCGAGGGCAGCGCCCTCGCATGAAAAACGCCGCGCCCAAGGGGCGCGGCGTCGGTCGTCGAAACGCAGTTTCGGCGAAATCAGCTTTTCGTCTTGCAGGTGTTGATCCCGAATATGGAATACAGCGCGCACCAGCCGACCAGCCCGGTGAAAAGGCCGAGCACGGCGACAACCAGCGCCACCCAGCCCAAGGGTGTGCCCTGGTTCATGAAAAACACCACCAGAGCGGCGACGCCCACTGCGACGCGGACGATGCGGTCGATATTGCCTTCGTTGGTCTTGAACATGCGTATTCCCCCTTGTTCATGAAACCTCAGGCACCACCATACCACGGATATTCGCGAGAGCGCATGTGAAATTGCGCCGCAGTCGCCTAACCGCGCCCGCGTTTTTCGAAGCGGGGCAGCATGGCGGAGAAATCCTTGCCGGTCCCGCCTTCGCTCTCGACGAAGGCCTCGTAAAGGTTCCGCGCGGCCAGCCCCATCGGCGTATCCGCATCCACCGCCTCTGCCGCCTGCTGGCTCAACCGCAGGTCTTTCAGCATCAATTCGGCGGCAAATCCCGGCTTGTAGTCGTTGTCGGCGGGAGAGGTCGCGCCGATGCCGGGGGCAGGGGTGTAGGCGTTCATCGACCAGCTGTAGCCAGACGAGGTGCTCACCACGTCATACATGGCCTGCCGGTCGAGCCCCAGTTTGTCGGCGAGGGCAAAAGCCTCGCAGGTGGCGATCATGGTGACGCCAAGGATCATGTTGTTGCAGATCTTCGCGGCTTGCCCGTTGCCCGAGGGGCCGCAATGCACGGCTTTCTGGCCCATGATGTCGAAAAGCGGCTCGACCTTGGCGAAGGCCTCTTCCGATCCGCCGGCCATGAAGGTCAGCGTGCCATTCGTGGCTCCGCCGACACCGCCCGACACCGGCGCATCCACCGCGAGCAGCCCTGCTGCCATCGCCTGGTCCGCCACCGCGCGCGCGCTTTCCACGTCGACCGTGGAGCAATCGGCAAAGACCGCGCCCTTGTCCATCGCGGGCACGATCTCGTCGGCCACCGCGCGCAGGATCTTTCCGTTGGGCAGCATGGTGATGACCACTTCGGCACCGCGCGCCGCCTCGGCCGCCGACCCGGCCTTGGTCACGCCCTCCGGCATGGGCGCGGCAAGATCGAAACCCGCGACCTCATGCCCAGCCGCCACCAGGTTGGCGGCCATCGGTCCGCCCATGTTCCCGAGCCCGATAAATCCGATCTTCATGTCATCCTCCCTGAAGGTTCAGCGCTTGTGGCCCGAGACTGGCGGTCATTTCCTCGACCACCGACACGGGCACATCGCCAAGCGCGTATTTCCATTGCGGGTTGCGATCCTTGTCCACGATCGCCGCCCGGATGCCTTCCAGAAAATCGCCATGCTCCATGGACCGGAAGGTGTATTCATACTCATAGCCCAAGGCGGCGCGAATATCGTCAGCATCCCGCGCGCGCCCGATATTGACCAGGGCCACCGCCATGGCGAGCGGCGAATTGCGCCGGATCGCTTTCAATGCGGCCTCGGCAAAGTCGCTCCCATCGGTTTCCAACGCCGTCACGATCCCATCGAGCCCGCTTTTGAAGCAACGGTCGATACGCCCTTGTTCTGCGGCCAAGGGGGCCTCTGGCGGCGTCTCTGCGGTCTGTTTCAATATCGTTACGTCGCCGTGCTGTTCCAACTGGCTGATCAGGTCGAGCCAGAACTCGCGGGGGATGAAGTAGTCGGCGAAGCCCGCGTGCAGTGCGTCGCCCGGACCCATCCGCGTAGCCGTGATCCCGAGGTATTCGCCCAGGTGCCCCGGCGCCCGCGCCAAAAGCAACGTGCCGCCCACGTCCGGCACCAGGCCGATCCCGACCTCGGGCATCGCTATCTGGCTTGTCTCGCAAACGACCCGGTGCGAACAATGCCCGGCCACGCCCACGCCGCCGCCCATGACGAAACCCTGCATGAAGGCGACGGTGGGCTTGGGATACTCGGCGATCTTCGCGTTCATCCGGTATTCATCCGCCCAGAAGGTGCGGCCATAGTCGTAGTCGCCCGCGGTCCCGGTGTCATACATCTCCTGGATGTCGCCACCCGCGCAAAACGCCTTGTCGCCTGCCGCGTCGATCACCACCACGTCAACCGCATCATCCTCGCGCCAGACGTCCAATGCGCGCTCGATTTCCAGGCACATGTCGTAAGACAGCGCGTTCAATGCCTTGGGCCGGTTCAACGTGATCCGGCCCGCGCGGCCTTTGACTTCGGTGAAGATGTCCATCTTGCCCCCGTTACCCCCGGTCGGCGAGCATCTGACGGCTCACGATCAGACGCATGATTTCATTCGTGCCTTCAAGGATCTGGTGCACCCGCAAATCGCGCACGATCTTTTCGATCCCGTAGTCGGCGAGATAACCGTAGCCGCCATGAAGCTGGAGACAACCGTTCGCCACGTCGAAGGCGGCGTCCGTCACGTAGAGCTTTGCCATGGCGCAGAACTTGGTCGCATCCGGCGTCTTGTTGTCGAGCTTCCACGCCGCTTGGCGCAGGAAAGTGCGGGCTGACTGCAGCTTTACCTCCATCTCGGCGAGTTTGAACTGAAGCGCCTGGAACTGGTCGATGGTTTTGCCAAACGCCTTGCGTTCGCCCATGTAGGCCAGCGTCATGTTGAGCGCGGATTGCGCGCTGCCCAAGGCGCTTGCGGCAATGTTCAGCCGCCCGCCATCCAGACCGGCCATGGCATAAACAAAACCTTTGCCTTCCTCGCCCACGAGGTTGTCATGGGGCACGAGGCAATCGTCGAACTGCACTTGAGCGGTGGGTTGCGCTTTCCAGCCCATCTTCTCTTCCAGACCCCCGAACGACAGACCCTCGGCCCCGTCCTCGATGACCATCGCGGAGATGCCCTTGGGCCCGTCCTCGCCGGTGCGCACCATGGTCAGGTAGGCGTCCGAATAGGAGCCGCCGGAGATGAACGCCTTGGTGCCGTTGAGCACAAACCCTTCGTTCGTCTTGACCGCCTTGGTGCGCAGCGCCGCCGCGTCCGACCCGGACCCCGGTTCCGTCAGGCAATAGGAGAATATCGTTTCCATCGAACACAGGTCCGGCAGCCAGCGTGCCTTGTCCTCGTCTGAGCCGAACTTGTCGATCATCCCGCCGCACATGTTGTGGATCGACAGGAATGACCCCACGGCCGGGCAGGACATCGCCAGCGCCTCGAACACGAGCGTCGCATCCAACCGGCTCAGACCGGAGCCGCCATGGTCTTCACTCACGTAAATGCCCGCCAGACCCAGCTCGGCCACCTTGGGCCACAGCTCTTTCGGGATCGTGCCCTGGCGCTCCCAGTCCTGGGCAAAGGGCGCGATATGTTCCTGGCCGAAACCAAAGGCCATGTCGAAGATGGCCTCTTGTTCCTCACTCAGCGCGAAATCCATAGGTTTCCTCCCTCGGACGCATTAAATGAACAGCGGTTCAATTCCCCGGAGTGTGCCATGCCGGAACCAAAGCGCAAGGCGAAAGACCCCAAAGAGGCTTTGCAAGAACGCAAAGCAAACCCGTTACCGCTCACAGACCTTCGTGAAATTCCGCAATAAGGTGGCCCACCACTTCTTTCAGCGCGTCCTCTCGGCCCAACTCGGCTTCGACCGCGTCGGCGAAGACCGCGCGCTGCCGATCCGCGCTGGTGCCAAGCTCGATGATCGCGCGGGCGGCTTCCAATTCCGGCAGACAGCCGAGCGCCTCGGCGTCTTCGGACAACAGGTCGATCAATTCGTCGATCAGATCGGCCATCGGCACGATCTCGCGCCGTCCGAAGTCGATAAGACCGCCTGTCACCCCGTAGCGCTGCGCCATCCAGCGGTTCTCGGCGATCAGGAAATTATCGTAGATGCGCCATCGCTGGTTGCGCCCCTTCAGCCGTTTGAGCATCCGGGTCAGGCTCTGCACGATCGCCGCAATGGTCAGCGTGGTTTCGATGGTGGGCGAGACGTCGCAAATCCGGGCTTCCACGGTCGGGAACTTCGAGGAAGGCCGCAGGTCCCACCAGATTTTGGAGGCGTCGTCGATCAGGTCCAACTCCACCAGGGCCTTCACCGACCGCTGGTATTCAGCCCAACTGGCGAACCTGGGCGGCAATCCGGTGCGCGGCAGGTTGTCGAAGATCGACAGGCGATAGGAGGCAAGCCCGGTATCTTCGCCCTGCCAATAGGGCGACGAGGCCGACAGCGCGAGCAGGTGGGGCAGGAAGTAGGTCATCTGGTTAACCACATCGACCCGGTCCTCTTCGTCCGGCAGACCGACGTGGACGTGCATCCCGCAGATCAGGAGCCGCCGCGCGACGCCGCCCAGGTCGCGCCGCAACTCGTTGTAGCGCTCCTTGTCCGTGTGGTGCTGCTGTTTCCAGTCGGAAAACGGGTGGCAGGCGGCTGCGATGGGCGCCAACCCATGTTCAGCGGCCTTCTCGGAAACCACGCGCCGCAGGTTTCTCAGATCGTCGCGGGCCTCGGCCACGCCGCTGCACACGTGGGTTCCGATCTCGATCTGGCACTGGAGGAACTCCGGGCTGACCTGTTCGTCCAATTCGGCCTTGCAGGCCTCCATCAACGCTTCCGGGGCCTGGGCGAGCGCCAAGGTATCGCGATCCACCAGGAGATACTCTTCTTCGATCCCGATGCTGAAAGTATCCGTGGTCATGACCCGCTCCTTCGCTCCGACCAGATTGCGTCCAATTCGTCCGGTCGCGCAAGCCTCAGGCGGGGTCAAAGACCGCGGCCTTGTCCGCTTGCCGAAGACCGAGGATGTCCAGCGCTTCGTCACGGCTCCTGCACATGGTGCAGATGACTGCGGGATGGTTTTCCCAAGACCGCATCACGAGGGCGGCCACGGCTTGTGTCAGTTCCGTCGGCGCAATCGCCATCACGAGCTGCGGGGCAGGGCCGTTGTGGAACATGTCGAGATGTTCGGCCTGAAGCTTCAGCACGTCCGCGTAGTCCCGCTCGTAGTCCGTCACATCGGTCAGATCGACCACATGGCGCAGACCGGGGCGAAACGACGGATGAGACATGTATTCTATTGCGGCGGTGCGGCTTTCTTCCAACCCCATCACGTCCCAATAACGGATGTAAACAAGCGCCAACTCTGGCGAGATACGAAACGAAATAGCCACGGCGACCCCCCTGCCGGACAATACTCGAACAACCTCAAGCTATGTCGCGGCGTCCGTCGTGAGAAGGTGAAAACGGCGCAGAAACGAATCGTGCACGGGGGGTGAGAGGGTCGCAAGACCGGTCTTACGGTGGGCCGACGAGGGCGCGCGCCGGAGCCGGGCAGCGGAAAATCACCGGCTCCGCGCGTCAGGCGCCCACGTCGCCCGAGGACGTCACTCGCCGCACGCGCGCATCGGCAGGACCTGTATCCAGAAGCTCGGAAATCTGCGACTCGGTCTGCCCGAGCACCGAGAGCGCCTCCGCCTCGGTGGTTTGAAGTGACACGAGCGCGCCGTCGACGGCACTCCATGTTTGGACGAAAGTCTGGCCCAACGAAACGCCGGGGGGCGTGTTGGCGAAAATGACCATCATCATCCCGTCGTGCGGCGCAAACACGTCGGCGACGGCCTGCGCCTGGTATTGCATGAGCCCAACGAAGTCCTTTTCCCAATCGTCGATACGGGACAGATCAATCAGTTGACGTTGACCGGGCATGCGGGCCGGGTCGGCCACGTATTGGCGCATAAGTGACGTGGCATCTGCCAGCGTCGCGGTCCCGTGGTATTCGACATAAACGATCCCGTGGGCGGGCAGGATGGTGTAGCTTCCGGGCATCTTGCGTCGCTGCAATTGAATGAAAAACCTCGGGCCACCCTAGCGAGGTTGCCCAAGGAACGGAACACGCCCGGATGGAGGTATTTCGCTCAGATAAGGCGGACCTGCGTGCCGATCGGTGCCAGTTCGAAGAGTTCTGCGATCTTCTCGTTGTAAAGACCAATACACCCGTCCGAGGATTGTCGCCCGATCTTGCGGGTATCGTGCGTGCCGTGGATCAGGTAGGCGGGCCAAGACAGATACATCGCATGGGTGCCGAGCGGATTGTCCGGACCCGCCGGCATGACCTTGGGCAGGTCTTCGAAGCGTTCGTGCATCGAGGCGGTCGGGGTCCAGGTCGGCCCTTCTTTCTTGCGCACGATCTCGGTGTAGCCGCGTTTGGTCAATTCGTCCGAGCGCGGGACAGAGGTCGGATAGAGCTTGTAGATCTCGCCATCGCCGGACCAGAAGTGCAGCGCGCGGCTTTGCGTGTCGCAAACAATGCAGCCTTTGCCGAGACTGTCGAAGTGGTCGCGCCAATCCATCGACCGGAAGGATGAAATGTTGTGCCGCGCCGTGTCGGCGATCAGGTCATCGGGGTTGGGGACAAGCGGTTCATCGGCGCTCTGGGCGCGCAGGATGGCGGGTGTCAGCAAAGGCGCTGCCGCAACGGCAGCCAGCAATTTGCGGCGGGTGAAATCGGATGTGCTCATAGGTCTGTCCTCGTCTCGCGTTTTCGTCCTCTCATGGCGCCAAAGCGCGCACAATTCAAAACGCAAATGCGTGAGGTCGCATTCCTTGAAGAGCATGTGACATCGTGGACCACCGCATAAGGGATGCACGGTGAACTCCAAAAGCCCGCGCTGCCCGAGCCCGGAGGCTTCGAACGCATCCGAGAGCTTTCTGTGAACCCCAACGTCGACCCCCTCCATACCGCGAGCAAGGGGTCGGAAAACCAGGGCGATGGCATGGGTCAGTGGACACCACGGACCAAAAAAACATGCCAGCGAGGGTTCGAGGCCCCGCCAGCATGAAGCTACAGGATCAATCCATTGCTTTGAAAGCGAATTCGCCGCCTTCCTTGATGCCGGAGAACCAGCGGGCCGTGACGGTCTTGGTCTTGGTGTAGAACCGGAACGCGTCCGGGCCATACTGGTTGAGATCGCCGAAGGCCGACTTCTTCCAGCCGCCGAAGGTGAAGTAGGAGAGCGGCACCGGGATCGGGAAGTTGATGCCGACCATGCCGACGTTCACCCGGTTGGCGAAATCGCGCGCGGTGTCGCCGTCGCCGGTATAGATCGCGGTGCCGTTGCCGTATTGGTTTTCCATCACCAGCTTCAGAGCATCCTCGTAGCTGTCCTTGCGCACGGTCGAGAGCACCGGGCCGAAGATCTCTTCCTTGTAGATGTCCATGTCCTCGGTCACGTTGTCGAAGAGCGTCGGGCCGACGTAATAGCCGTCTTCGTAGCCTTGCAGGCTGAAGCCACGCCCATCGGTGACGAGCGTCGCGCCCTGATCCTCGCCCGAGGAAATCAGCCCTTCGATCCGCGCCTTGGCCTGTGCGGTAATGACCGGACCGTAATCCACGTCCTCTTCCGAGGTATAGGGGCCGACCTTGAGCGCCTCGACGCGCGGGGTGAGCTTTTCGATCAGCTTGTCAGCCGTTTCCTGACCAACAGGCACCGCCACCGAGATCGCCATGCAGCGTTCGCCCGCCGCGCCGAAGCCCGCACCAACCAGCGCATCAGCGGCCTTGTCCAGGTCCGCATCCGGCATGATGATCATGTGGTTCTTGGCACCACCGAAACACTGGGCGCGTTTGCCGTTGGTGCAGGCGCGGCCATAGATATACTGCGCAATCGGCGTGGAGCCGACAAAGCCGACCGCCTGAACCGTCTCGTTGTCGAGGATCGCGTCCACCACTTCCTTGTCACCGTTCACGACCTGAAGCACACCGTCCGGAAGCCCCGCTTCTTTCAGAAGCTCGGCCAGCATCATCGACGTGCTCGGGCAACGCTCCGACGGTTTCAGGATCATCGCGTTCCCGGCGGCCAGCGCAGGGCCCATCTTCCACAGCGGGATCATGGCCGGGAAGTTGAACGGCGTGATGCCAGCGACCACTCCCAGCGGCTGGCGCATGGAATACAGGTCGATCCCCGGACCGCCGTCGTTCATATACTCACCCTTGAGCATATGCGGCGCCCCCATGCAGACCTCGATCACCTCAAGCCCGCGCTGCACGTCGCCCCGCCCATCGGGGAGCGTCTTGCCGTGCTCGCGCGACACCGCTTCGGCAAGCTTGTCCATGTCGCGGTTGATGAGGTCCGCGAACTTCATCATCACGCGGGCACGGCGCTGCGGATTGGTGGCGCCCCAGGCAACCTGCGCTTCGGCGGCCCTTTCGACAGCGGCGTTCAGCTCATCCACGGTCGAGAGCGAGACCTTGCCCTGCTTTTCCCCCGTGGCGGGGTTGAAAATGTCTTGGGCGCGCGACGAGCTGCTCGCCACCGCTTCACCGTTGATCCAATTGCCGACGTCGTACATGGGAATCCTCCTCGTGAAAGTTGTGGGTAGCCTACTCTTGCAAAATTGCGGGAGAAAGGGTCAGTTTCTCAAACCGTTTTGCAATTTTGCAACCACAAGGACGAAAGGGCGACCAGATGGATTGGGATGATCTCCGCGTTTTTCTCGCCGTGGCGCGTGGCGAAAGCCTCTCGGCGGCGGGACGCGTGCTCAAACTCGACCCGGCCACGGTCGGGCGGCGCATCTCGCGGCTGGAGGAGGCAACCGGCGCACCGCTCTTCGCCCGGTCGCCACAGGGCTATGGGCTGACCGACGCAGGCCAGCGGTTGCTCGCCCACGCCGAGGACGCCGAACAAGCCGTCACACGCGGGGCCGAGGCGCTCGCGGGCACAACTGGGGGCCTGTCTGGGCAGGTCCGCATCGGTGCGCCGGACGGCTGTGCGAACTTCGTGCTGCCCCAGGTCTGTGCCCGCATCGCGCGCGCCCATCCCGAGATCGAGTTGCAGATCGTCGCGCTCCCGCGCGTCATCAACCTGTCGAAACGTGAAGCCGATCTCGCCATCGCCGTGTCTCCCCCGACCACCGGGCGGCTTACGGTTCAGAAGATCACCGACTACCACCTGCACCTTGCCGCCGACCGCGACTACCTCGCGCAAAACCCCCCGATCACCACGCTGGACGACCTTACGGCGCATCCCGTCGTGGGCTACATCCCGGACATGATCTTCGACAAGGAGCTTGACTACCTGTCCGAGACCGGCGCCGAAAAGGTCACGCTCGCCTCCAACTCCGTTGCCGTCCAATTGGGGTTCCTGCGCGAAAGCGGCGGGGTGGGGATCGCGCATGATTTCGCGCTGCCCTTCGCGCCCAACCTGACCAGGCTCCTGACCGACAGCCTGTCGCTCACACGAACCTTCTACCTGGTGCGCCACGCGGGCGACGCGCGTATCGAACGCATGACCCGCGTCGCGGAAATGCTGCTGGCGGGTGTGAAGGAAGAAGTCGCGCGATTGGAGGCCCTTAGCTAGTGCGCGCACCGATGGCCGCTTGACAAAATGTCGCAGCCCGCGCAACGCTGGTGTTATCGGTAGCGTTATCGCCAACAAGGTTTTGGGAGGAGCCGGTGATGGCGCTGCCGCCCGAGCCGCAACAGGGAGGTCTCCATGCTCGTCAGCCAAATCCTCAAAGCCAAAGACCAGCAGGGTGTTCTCACCGTGACCAAGGAAACGTCCGTCGGCGATGCTGCGGCGATCCTGTCCAAGGAAAAGGTCGGGGCGGTGATCGTGTCGGAAGACGGCGTGCATCCGCAGGGCATTCTGTCCGAACGCGACGTGGTGCGCGAGCTTGGCGCACGGGGCGAGGTCTGTCTCGGCGACAAGGTGGCCGACATCATGACCGAGAAACTCGTCTCCTGCCAGCCCGGCGACCGCGCCATTCAAGTCCTTCAACAGATGACCGAAGGCCGCTTTCGTCACATGCCGGTGATGGAGGGCGATGAAATGGTCGGTCTCGTCTCGATCGGTGACGTCGTGAAAGCGCGTCTAGAAGAGTTGAGCCAACAGGCCGAAAGCCTCAAATCCATGATTATGGGCTACTGACGTCCCGTCCTTTTTCGCTGCACTGCGAAAAAACCTTGCAATGCCGGGCGCAATAATATTGCGTCCCTGCGCAAAAGGGAGGGACACCCATGCGCGTTGCACTATACCCCGGAACATTCGATCCGATCACCGTCGGCCACATCGACGTCATCCAGCGTGCCTGCGCTCTGGTGGATCGACTTGTAATCGGGGTGGCCATCAACCGTGACAAAGGCCCGATGTTTTCCTTGGAAGAGCGGGTGGCGATGGTCGAAGAGGAATGCGCGAAGCTGTCTTCCAAGACCGGCACTGAAATCATTGCCCATCCGTTCGAGAACCTGCTGATCCACGCGGCCTATGACGTAGGTGCCACCATCATCGTGCGTGGCCTGCGCGCTGTGACCGATTTTGAGTATGAATATCAGATGGTTGGCATGAACCGGGCGCTCGACGACAAGGTCGAGACCGTGTTCCTCATGGCGGACCTGAAGCATCAGGCCATCGCCTCGAAGCTGGTCAAGGAAATCGCCCGGCTCGATGGGGACGTGTCGAAATTCGTCACGCCCGAGGTTAAAGCCAAGCTCTACGCAAAGCTCGGGCGGGACTGATTACGCGCCGTAAACGACTTCATGCGCGATGCGTTTGGCGTTCACCGGGTTCAGGCCCAGATCGTCGGTGGCTTTCGGCGGCAAGGCGGAAAGCTCGCGCACTGTGCGGTAATAGGCGGCACGACGGGCAATCGCGCAGCGGATATGAGTGATCGCGGTCATTACTGTCTCCTGTTCGCTGTCTACGACCAGTATCTAGGAATGCCGCGATGCAGCACAATTGCCGGCGCGCGATAACCGGCATGAAGCTAATGCATGGCGAGCAGGGAGGCTTGACCCGAACGGGCGCTAGGCTTTTGCCGCGCCCGCAACCTCGTCGATGAGCGCCACGACCTCGTCGACCTTGGTCAGGGGCAGCATGTGGCCGGCGCCCTCGACCGTCTTCAGTTTGAAGTGCCTAAAGCGTTCGGACATCTCGACACCCTGTTCGCGCCAGTTCAGGATCCGGTCTTCGGTGCCGTAAAGCACACGCACGGGGCAGGTGATCTCGTCATAGTGTTTCCACTGGGCACCAATCACCTCGGGCACGGCGCAATAATCGCGCGATGTGTTGATGAAGCTTTTGGGACGCAGAGACAGAAGCCCGCCGCCTAGGGTGGTGTAAGCTTTCGGCACCGGGTCGGGACCGAATATTTCGTCGCGCACGACGTCCTGGTTGCGCACCGATGTTGGCCCCGCGAACGTATGCGCAATGAAGCGGCGCACACCGGGTTTGGTCACGCCCAAGGCTCCAAACGACGTCGGCTGCATGGAAGAGGGGCGCAATAACGGTGCCAGGAGCGCTAGCCCCGCCACCTTCCCAGGTGCCCGCAATGCCAGGGCCGAGGCAATCGCCCCGCCCAGGCTGTGACCCACGACGATGGTCGGCCCAAGATCCAGCGCGTCGATCACCTCTTCCACGTAGCCCGCTTGGTCGTCAATCCGCGCCGAAGCGCTTTCGGGCCGCTCCGACCAGCCCATCCCGGGGCGGTCGATGAATACCACGCGGTATCGTTCCGACAACGGTTTCAGAAGCGTCATGGACAACGAGCGAAGCTGGCCGCCCAGGCCGTGCACGAAGATCACCGACGGCCCGCTCCCCGCTTCGACGTAATGCAGCCGACCTGTTGAAATCGTGACGAAATCGCCCTGCGGCGGGCAGGAGGCTTCGGCCATCCGTGCGAGCTTTCGCGCTTCTCGTTTCTTGATGAGCACGTAGATCCCGACCCCGGCCAGAATGATTGCCAGAACGATCACGATGGTTTTCAACATGGAAAAGCTCCCCCTCCGCCGACCCTAACGAAAACGCCCCGCCTGTTGCCAGACGGGGCGCATGTTGACGTGGCGTCGAGTGCTCAGAGGTGTTTGCCCATCTCCGCGGCCGTATCGAGCATCCGGTTCGAGAAGCCCCATTCGTTGTCATACCAGGTCAGGATACGCACGAAGTTGCCATCCATCACCTTGGTCTGGTCCAGCGCGAAGGTGGAGCTGTTCGGGTTGTGGTTGAAGTCGACCGACACCAGCGGTTTGTCGGTCACGCCAAGCACGCCGTTGAGCGGGCCAGCGGCGGCGGCCGTCATCGCGGCGTTGATCTCTTCCACGCTCGCGTCGCCGTCCAGCTCGACGGTCAGGTCGACGCAGGAGACGTTGGGCGTTGGCACCCGGATCGCCACGCCGTCGAGCTTGCCGTCCAGATCAGGGAGCACCAGCCCCACCGCCTTGGCCGCCCCGGTCGAGGTCGGGATCATGCTCATCGCCGCCGCGCGGGCCCGGTAAAGGTCGGAGTGCATCGTGTCGAGCGTCGGCTGATCCCCGGTGTAGGAGTGGATCGTCGTCATGAACCCGCGCTTGATCCCCCAGTTGTCATGCAGGACCTTGCCCACCGGGGCCAGGCAGTTCGTCGTGCAGGACGCGTTCGAAACATGCAGGTCGTCCGAGGTCAGCGTCTCGTGGTTCACGCCGTAAACGATGGTCTTGTCCGCGCCCGAGGACGGGGCCGAAACCAGAACCCGGCTCGCCCCGTTTTCCAAGTGCACCTTGGCCTTGTCGCCTTTGAAGATGCCGGTGCATTCCAGAACGATATCGACGTCCCCCCAGGGCAGCTCCCTGGGGTCGCGGATCGCGGTGACATCAATCGGTCCACGGCCCGCGTCGATGGTCGAGCCGGCGACCTTGACCTCGTTCATGAAACGGCCATGCACCGAGTCGAATTCAAGAAGGTGCGCGTTGGTTTCCACCGGGCCGAGGTCGTTGATCGCAACCACCTCGATATCCGTGCGCCCCTGCTCGTAGAGCGCGCGCAGCACGTTGCGGCCAATCCGGCCAAATCCGTTGATAGCGACTTTGAGGGTCATGGGCGAAGCTCCTGTCGGTCCGTGTTCGCGTCGAGCCCGCCAAAGCGATATCTCGCTTCCGCGGCGTTATCGCTAACATCTGCATATCAGTCCAAACGTCAAGGGTCGTCACAGGCATTTGCCCAAAAAATCAACGCCAGAAGGCAATCCAGTCGAGGAAAACGAACATTTTCCGCGCCAGGAAGAGCAGAACGCGCCCGTCGTCGACGATCAGATCATAGGCGATAAGCGTCACGATGATCAGTCCGAGGATGAGTGCGATACGGTTCGTCATAGCGTCGTCATGCCGCGCGAGCCCCCTCAGGGCAAGGCAAAATCGCGCGCCGGACGTGCGGTGGCGCGCGCGCATGGTCCAAACGAAAACGCCCCGGCCATAGGCCAGGGCGCGCAATCCAAGAGCGAGGTCAGGCTTACATCCGGCCCATTGCCACGGCCACGTCGGCCATGCGGGTCGAGAAGCCCCATTCGTTATCGTACCACGCCAGCACGCGCACCGTGCGACCAATGACCTTGGTCTGGTCGGGCGCGAAGATCGAAGACTGCTCCGTGTGGTTGAAGTCGATCGACACTTTCGGTTCCGGGTCGTAGCCCAACACGCGGCTCATCGGACCCATGGCCGCTTCGCGGACGATCTCGTTCACGTCGTCGACGGTCACGTCCTTACCGGCTTCGAACGTCAGGTCGATGCAGGACACGTTCGGCGTCGGGACACGCAGGGCGGTGCCGTCAAGCTTGCCTTTCAACTCGGGGAGAACTTCGCCCAGAGCCTTGGCGGCCCCGGTCGAGGTCGGGATCACGGCCATGGCCGCTGCGCGTGCGCGGTAGAGGTCGCTGTGGCGCCGATCCAGCGTCGGCTGGTCGCCGGTGTAGCTGTGGACGGTCGTCATGATGCCGCGTTCGATCCCGATGGCGTCGTTCAGAACCTTGGCGAGCGGTGCCAGACCGTTGGTCGTGCAGGAGCCGTTCGAAATCATGTAGTCCGAGCTTTCCAGCATCTCGTCGTTCACGCCGAACACGATGGTTTTCTGCACATTCTTGGCGGGAGCCGAGATCAGGACCTTCTTCGCACCCTGTTCGATGTGCTTTTTCGCTTGCTCGCCGTCGTTGAAGTTGCCGGTGCACTCCAGAACAACGTCGCAGCCGGACCAGTCCAGCTCGTCCATGTCGTAGGTCGACATCATCTGCATCGGTCCGCGGCCCACATCCATGGTGCCGTCGCCGAGAGTGATCTCCTCCGGATAACGGCCGTGGATGCTATCGTATTTCAAAAGGTGTGCCGCGGTTTCCAGCGGGCCGGTCGCATTGACCTTCACCACCTGAATGTCGTTTCGCCCCGATGCCGCGATTTGCGACAGGGTGCAGCGCCCGATGCGTCCGAAACCATTGATGCCGACCGTGACCGTCATATCCGATCCCCCTTGAGATGCCTGATCCATTGCGCTCCACCTGAGACGCTCGTCTTGGACCTTGATATAGGGGAGGGGGTGCGGGGCGGCCAACCTAAATATGCGTTACCGGACAATATGTTAGCGAAAACATGCCCAAGACATGCACGTTAGCGCGAACGATACCGGTAACACATGCGTTAACGGTATGCAGCGGTGTATCTCACCAAACGGAGGGATTCGCGGGTTGCCCTGACCGTGCTCTCGGCTAAAGCGTTTCGGGACAAGCTTGATTCACGAGCTTGTCCCGAAACGCGGGAAACGCTCATATGGTGGGCGGCGTTTCGAGCTAAACCTGTTTCAGGTTCAACTCGAAACGCTTTAGGTTGATCGAAACGATGAAGAATTGGATGGGCATAATATGAGCGGACTTCTGGCGCTTCTGGACGACGTTGCGGGCATCGCCAAGGTCGCGGCCTCTTCGGTGGACGACATCGCGGGGCAGGCGATGAAGGCAGGGTCAAAAGCCGCCGGGGCCGTGATTGATGACGCTGCCGTGACGCCGAAATACCTCACCGGGTTCGATGCCAGCCGCGAATTGCCTATCGTCGGCAAAATCGCCTGGGGGTCGATCCGCAACAAGCTCATCATCCTGCTGCCGATTGGATTGCTGCTCGCCAACTTTGCGCCCTGGGCGATCCCGCCGCTCCTCATGTTGGGCGGGAGTTACCTGTGTTTCGAGGGTGCCGAGAAAATCTGGCACGCGGTGTTCCCTTATGAACACAAGATTCATGATCCGAAAGTGCACGCGAACCCGGACCCGGCGCATCTGGAAGAGCAAAAGGTTTCGGGCGCGATCAAGACCGATTTCATCCTATCCGCCGAGATCATGACCATCGCACTTGCTGCACTTCCTCAATCCACGGTCTGGATGGAAGCCGCCGCGCTTGCGCTGGTGGCGCTCGGGATCACCGCGGTTGTGTACGGCTCTGTCGCGATCATCGTGAAAGCGGACGATATGGGTCTTCATATGGCTGCCAACGGGCGACTTGGGCTGACCCGTGCAATTGGGCGCGGGCTGGTCAAAGGGATGCCGGTATTCATGAAGCTGCTCACCATCGTTGGCACGGCCGCGATGCTCTGGGTCGGTGGCAATATCATTGTCCACGGGTTGCACGAAATGGGCTGGGACGTGCTTTACGACTTCGTCCATCACAACGCCGAAGTGCTCGGCGCAATGGTCTCCGAGGGCTGGCGTGGGACGGTGGAATGGACGGCGACAGCCGCGCAGGACGGCGTGTTCGGCTTCGCGCTCGGTTTGATTCTGATCCCCATCGGCACCCGCATCATCGGCCCGGCGATCGCGGCCGTAACGGGCGGGAAGGCGGATGCGCATTGAGCCCTGCTCCCGGCAGGGTTCGGGACGTCGGGCGCGCGCCTGGTCTGACAACGGTTCACGTGCTGGCTGGGGCCCCGCAGTGCACGCGCGTATGCACAGGGTGTGCACAAGAGTCATACACAAAGAATACGTGCAGATGGCAACAAAAACGGGGCCCGAAGGCCCCGTCTGTGCGTTCCTGCTGAAGTCGGATCAGCCGATCAGCTCTCTGACTTTCTCGGCCACACCCTCGGGCGTGATACCGAATTCTTCGTAAAGCGTCGGCGCCGGCGCAGAAGCGCCGAAGCCGGTCATGCCGACGAAACCCGCCTTTTTTTCCTGGCCGCGTTCGCCCAAGAGCCACTGGTCCCAGCCGCCGTCACGCAGCGCGGCTTCCACGGCCACACGAACCGGGCCGGGCGGCAGGACCTTGCGACGGTACGCGTTGTCCTGCTGCGCGAAGAGTTCCATGCAAGGCATTGAAACCACACGGGTTCCGATGCCCGCCTCCTGCAGAATGTCGCGCGCTTTCATGGCAATCTCGACCTCGGACCCAGTGGCCATCAGGATCGCCTGACGCTTGCCCTCGGCCTCGGCCAAGACGTAGGCGCCTTTGGACGTGAGATTGGAGTTCTTGTGCTCGGTGCGCAGCGTCGGAAGCCCCTGGCGCGACAGCGCCAGAACGGACGGCGTATTTTCAGAGGTCAGCGCGATCTCCCAAGCCTCCGCCGTCTCCACCGTGTCACAGGGACGGAAGGTGTAAGAGTTTGGAGTCGCACGACAAATCGACAGATGCTCGACCGGCTGGTGGGTCGGCCCATCCTCGCCCAGACCGATGGAATCATGGGTCATGACATAGGTGACCGGAATGCCCATCAGGCTCGACAAACGCATGGCGCCACGGGCGTAATCGACAAAGGCCATGAAGGTGCCCCCATAGGGGCGAATGCCCCCGTGCAGGACCAGACCGTTCATGATCGCCGACATGCCATGTTCACGGATGCCGTAGTGCACATACCGCCCTTTGCGGTTCTTCGGGTCGAAGATGCCAAGGTCCGCCGTGAGCGTATTATTGGAGCCCGTCAGATCCGCCGAACCGCCGATGTTTTCGGGCATGATCGGGTTCACGACTTCGAGCACCATCTCGGAGGCTTTCCGGGTCGCAACCTTCGGTTTTTCCTCGGAAATTTGCTTCTTGAGTGCCTTGATCCGGGCCGAAAGCTTCTTCGGTGGCTCAAGGTTGAACACGCGGTTCAGCTCTTTCTGGCGCTGTTCGGACAGCTCCGCGACGCGGGCCTCCCAAGCCTTGCGGTCCTCCGCGCCACGCTCGCCGATCGCTTTCCACTGGCTGGCGATCTCGTTCGGGATCGTGAACGCCGGGTGCGGCCAGCCATAGGTTTCCCGCAGCTTGGTGATTTCCTCATCCCCAAGAGGCGAGCCATGCGCCTTGGCGGTGTCCTGTTTGCCGGAGCCGAACCCGATATGGGTCTTGCAGTCGATCATCGTGGGCTTCTTGGACCTTTTCGCCTCGGTCAGCGCCCTGTCGATATCGTCCGGATCATGCCCGTCACAGGCCAGGACCTGCCAGCCAGCCGCCTGGAAGCGCTTGCGCTGGTCGGTGATGTCGGACATCGAAATCTCACCGTCGATGGAGATATTATTGTTATCCCACAGGACGATAAGCTTCGACAGTTTCTGCATCCCGGCAAAGCCGATAGCCTCGTGGCTGATGCCTTCCATAAGGCAGCCGTCGCCCGCGATCACGTAGGTGTAGTGGTCCTGCACCTTCTTGCCGAACCGGGCGCGGAGCACTTCTTCTGCGGTGGCCATGCCAACAGCGGTCGAGATCCCCTGGCCAAGCGGTCCGGTGGTTGTTTCGATCCCCTGCGCGTGACCGTATTCCGGGTGTCCGGCGGTCTTCGCGCCCCACTGACGGAAGTTCTTGATCTGGTCGATGGTCATATCCTCGTACCCGGTGAGATGGAGGAGACCGTAGAGCAACATGGAGCCATGACCGGCGGACAAGACGAAGCGGTCGCGATCCGGCCAGTCGGGGCGGGATGGGTCGAACTTCAAGTGTTTTTCGAAAAGCACCGTGGCGACATCGGCCATGCCCATCGGCATACCCGGATGGCCCGAGTTGGCGGTCTGAACGGCGTCGACGGCGAGCATGCGAAGTGCAGCCGCGCGCATCCAGTGATCGGGGTGTTTTTCGCGAAGGGCGGGAATGTCCACGGGGGCGATCCTTTTGTCTGCTGTGAGCGCTGCCACGGGGTTAAACAGCCCAAAGCGCAAGATCAAGCGCGTCTTCCAAGTGGTTGGGGCAAAAGGCGGGCAATCACCGGACGCTTGGGCTAGGATTGGCCAAGGGAGACGTTTCACGCGATTCGCGGCGCGGTTGCAGATCGGATTGATCGACGGCAAACTCCCAGTACGGACCATTGAGGACCAAAAGAGGACGGGTCGAGCATGAGCCATATTACAGAGCTTCACTCCCGGATCGCCAATGCGTTGAACCGGATCGGGACCGGGCTGGAAGCCCTCGACCAGGGTGCCGATGCCAAGGCCGCCGACGGTGCCGAAGTCGAGGCGTTGCGCACGCAGTTGGAAGAAGAGCGCACCACCAACGCCCAGTTGGAAGAGCGCGTGCGCACGATCAAGGAAACGCAGGACACGACGGTCGAGCGGCTGACAGTCGAAGTCGAGCGGCTCACGGAACAGCTTGCCTCGCAGGAGGATACCGTCGCGCGGCTGGCCCGTGCCAACGCCGAGCTTCGCTCCAATAACTCGGAACTGAGACAGGCGATTTCCGACGGGGTCGCCGAGCCGCATCTGGTCAACAAAGCCATGATGGCCGAACTCGAGGCGCTGCGCGTTGCCCATGGAGCGGACCGGGCCGAGGTCGATGCCGTGCTTGGCGAGCTTCACGCGATGATCGACGCCGCGGAAGGAAAGGAGTCTGAGGATGCCTGAAGTGACAATTTCCATCGGAGGCCGCGAATTCGAAGTGGCCTGCGCCGAGGGGGAAGAGCATTACCTGAAATCGGCGGCTGCCATGCTGGACGCGGAAGCGCAGACGATGCTGAGCCAAATCCGCCACCTGACCGAGAGCCGTCTTCTTCTCATGTCCGGCCTGATGCTGGCGGACAAGACCGCCGGCGTCGATGACAGTCTGAAGGTCGCCGAGCAGAAAATCGCGGCGCTGGAGGCCGAGCTCGCCGAGGCGCGGCGCGCGGCGGGCGGGGTGCCCGACACCGTGGTCGATACAATGGCCGAGATCGCGGCACAGGCCGAAGCGTTGGCCGATCAGATCGAGACGAAGGTCAGCTAAAGTCCTGATTCAGAATAAAAAAAACGCCCGCCGGTCAAACCAGCGGGCGTATTCATGTGTTGTCCCGATAGATCAGCCGTTGGCTTCGCGGATCTTGTCGGCGGCGGCCTTGTCGTAGGTGACGCCGTTCTGATCGAACAGCTGGTCCAACTCGCCCGAGAGCGTCATCTCGGTGATGATGTCACAGCCGCCGACGAATTCGCCTTTGACATAAAGCTGCGGGATCGTCGGCCACTCGGAGTAATCCTTGATGCCTTGGCGGATTTCTTCATCTGCGAGTACGTTCACATCGGTGAAGTCCACGCCCATGAAGTTCAAGACGCCTGCAACGCGGGAAGAGAACCCGCATTGCGGCATGTCCTTGGTGCCCTTCATGTAAAGCACCACATCGTTCGCTGTGACGGTGGTTTTGATGGTGTCCTGTGCGCTCATGGCGGAGTCCTTTATTCGGGGGCTTTGGTGGTGAGAGCCAAGGCGTGCAGATCGCCGTTGGGTCCATCCATCTTGCCTTTCAGGGCGGCATAGACGGCACGTTGTTGCTGAACGCGGTTCATGCCACGAAAACCTTCGTCAATCACTTCCGCCGCCCAGTGATTGCCGTCGCCGGCCAGGTCGGTGATCGTGATCAGTGCGTTCGGAAAGTCCTCGCGGATGAGGGCTTCGATTTCCGATGCTTCCATGGCCATGAATATGTCTCTCCCCTGTGACTTATCCCAGATGTAGAGCCGGGAACGAGCGGCTGCAAGGGCAGGTGGACCTCTCCGGCGCTTGGAATCAGACGAAATCGCGCAATTGTGGGAGGAAGGCGGAGAGGCGTTTCGGGGCGCTGGTTTGCGGAAAGGCTTCCAGCTCTTCCAGCGTCCAGCCGTCCTCCGGGGCAAAGTGTTCCAGCAGATCCTCGCGTTCGGCTTCGAGCGAGGCCGGAAGGTCGAGCCGTTCAGCCGCGAGGAGAAGCTCGATCCCATCGTGCACGCGCCGCATGGTCGCGAAGGCTTCCATCATCGACTGGGTGATCTCGGGCGAATTGCGCCACGTGTCGCCCTTGAACAGCTCCTGGGTCACCCGCTGACCTGCGCCGCGACATTCGTAAACGACACATCCCTTGAAGCCTTCCTGTTCAAGGCGGTTATAAAGCGAACAACCCAGCTGCGGGTCGAGATTGGGGCAGGGAAGCCCCGCCGGTTTGTCGATGGCGAAGTCTTCGCCTTCGTCGAACGCCAGAGCGATGCAGCATAGGGCAGCACAGCTTGCGCAATCGGAGGTCATGTCGGGAATACGGGCCATGACGGGTTTCTGGACTGCCTTGAGGTCATTCGCAAGTGCGGAGGTCGGACCGAAAAGAGCGAGAGGTTGGGCTTCTCGCTCTCTTGAAATACGGAGTGCCGGGTGTGCGGGTCAGGTGGCCTTTTCGGCAAAGCTGGTGCGGAACAGCTCGGTCATTTCCGAAAGCGGCGCGTCTGATCCGCCGAATTTCACGGTATCGCCAGTGAATTTGCCCACGGTCTCGATGTGGACGCCAGCCTTGCCCGCTTCGATCATCAGCGCCTCGGCCTGATCGAAATTGCAGGCGATGAGATAGCGTGCCTGATCTTCGCCGAAGAGTGTGGCGGTGTCGCCGGTGTCGATCTGAACGCCAACACCTGCGGCTTCTGCCATCTCGAAGGCGGCGAGCGCGAGGCCGCCGTCAGAAAGGTCGGTGCAGGCCTTGATCATCTCGCGGTTGGCGCGGATGAAGTCGCCGTTGCGTTTCTCAGCCAACAGATCGACATGCGGTGCGTCGCCGTCTTCGCGGTTGAAGACCTCGGCCAGCAGCGCGGATTGGCCGAGATGGCCCTTGGTCTCGCCCACGAGGAGCGCGACGTGGCCGTCACGAACTTCGCCGCCGATCAGATCGGTTTCAAGGTTCTTGAGCAGACCGACCGCCCCGATGGTGGGCGTCGGCAGGATGCCGGTGCCGTCGGTTTCGTTGTAGAGGGAAACGTTGCCCGAGACGATGGGCATGTCGAGCACGGTGACCGCTTCGCCGATGCCTTTGATCGCGCCCACGAATTGCCCCATGATCTCGGGCTTTTCCGGGTTTCCGAAATTCATGTTGTCGGTGGTGGCAAGCGGGGTGGCCCCAACGGCGGTCAGGTTCCGGTAGGCTTCGGCGACTGCCTGTTTGCCGCCCTCTTTCGGGTTGGCTTTGACGTAACGGGGGGTCACGTCCGAGGTGAAGGCGATGGCCTTCGGCGTGCCATGGACGCGCACGACGCCGGCGCCCAGACCGGGGCGGCGCACGGTGTCGGCCATGACCATGTGGTCGTATTGCTCATACACCCATTGCTTCGCCGCGTAATTCGGCGAAGAGATCAGGGCCTTCAGACCGTCAATCGGGTCGATGGAGGGCACGTCGGCGAGATTGTCGGCTTGCGGTGTTTCGTTCCAAGGGCGGTCGTATTCCGGTGCGTTGCCAGAGAGGGCGCGCAGGGGCACGTCGGCTTTGCACTCGCCGTGGTGCATGATGATAAAACGGTCCTCGGGGATGGTTTCGCCGACGATGGCGAAATCGAGGTCCCATTTGTCGAATACCGCGCGGGCTTCATCCTCTTTCTCCGGGTTGAGCACCATGAGCATGCGCTCCTGGCTCTCGGACAGCATCATCTCGTAGGCTGTCATGTTCTCTTCGCGCTGGGGCACATCGTCGAGGTTGAGCTTGATGCCCAGCTCGCCTTTATCGCCCATCTCGACAGCCGAGCAGGTGAGGCCCGCGGCGCCCATGTCCTGGATCGAGATCACGGCGCCGGTCTGCATCAGCTCCAGCGTCGCTTCCATCAGGCGCTTTTCGGTGAAGGGGTCGCCGACCTGAACGGTGGGGCGTTTTTCCTCGATGGTGTCGTCGAACTCTGCGGACGCCATGGTTGCGCCACCGACGCCGTCGCGGCCCGTTTTTGCGCCCAGGTAAACGACAGGCATCCCGACGCCCGAGGCGGCGGAGTAGAAGATCTTGTCAGTGTCGGCGAGACCCGCGGCGAAAGCGTTTACGAGGCAGTTGCCGTTGTAGGCGGCATGAAAGCGGACTTCGCCACCCACATTCGGAACGCCGAAACAATTGCCGTAGCCCCCGATCCCCTCGACGACGCCGTGAACGAGGCGCTTGGTCTTGGGGTGGTCTACTTCGCCGAACGACAGCGAGTTCATGGCCGCGATGGGACGTGCGCCCATGGTGAATACGTCGCGCAGGATGCCGCCCACACCGGTCGCAGCGCCTTGATAGGGTTCGATGTAGGAGGGGTGGTTGTGGCTTTCCATCTTGAAGACCACACATTGGCCGTCACCGATATCGACGATACCCGCGTTTTCGCCCGGGCCACAGATGACTTGCGGACCTTCGGTCGGCAGGGTGCGCAGCCACTTCTTGGACGACTTGTAGGAACAATGCTCGTTCCACATCGCGGAGAAGATACCAAGCTCGGTAAAATTCGGATCGCGGTTCAGGATGCGCAGGATGTTCGCGTACTCATCCGGCTTGATCCCGTGGGCTTCGATGATCTCTTCGGTGATCTCGGGCTCTTGCGACACGATCCATCCCCTATGGCAGCTTGTGTTGCGTGCCTCTTAAGGGATCACCGGGCGGGGGGGAAGGTGGCAGGTTGACGTTGGGCAAAAAAAAGACCGGGCGCGAGGCCCGGCCTGAGTCCAACAGGGAGGTAAAGTCGGTCAGTGACCGGCTTCGATGGGGGATTTATGGGCGCGATGCCCACCGATCAAGCAAAGCGTGTTCATGCCTGCTATGCGCTGAGCGCATATCTATTTGCGAGATGGTATACCATCGTATTCTCAGGGGGTTAGTCGGACGCCGCTTTTCAGCGCATGCAAAAATGCCACGCTTTTTTCGGCTCGGCGGGTTTCAATGATCCGGCGAAAACCACAAAGAACGGGCAATTCCGCTTCCTGGCGCGACTCAGACGTCACCGCTTTCGAGCGCCTGTTTACGGTGTTCCATGATTTCTTCGGTCACGAAATCGCGGAAGGCGGCGATCCGTTTCGAGGCCCGAAGTTCTTCGGGATAAGCGAGGAAAACGGGAATCTCCCGGCTTTCCACATCGGGAAGCACGCGTTCGATGTCCGGGAAGTCCTGAAGAATGTAGTCGGGCAGGATGCCGATGCCGAGGCCATTCAACACCGCTTGGAGCACACCGAAATAATTGTTCACGGTAAGTAGCGAGTCGATATTGTAGGTGAGGATTTCCTGCGTGAAGGTCGAGCCTGCGCTGACCTGTGTGGAATTGACGTTCTGACAGATCAGTCGGTGCTTGGGCAGGTCAGTCAGGCTTTCGGGTCTTCCATGCGCCTCAAGGTAGCTGTGACTGGCGTAAAGTCGCATGTTCACGCCCATGAGTTTCTTGCGGATGAGATCGGCCTGGGACGGTTCTTTCAACCGGATCGCCACGTCGGCTTCGCGCATGGGCAGGTCGAGCACGCGCTCTTCCAGCATCAGGTCGATCCGCAGGTCGGGGTGCTTTTCGTAGAGCTTGGGGAGGCGCGGTGCGAGCCAGAGGGAGCCGAACCCGGTGGTCGTGGTAACGCGCAACTCGCCGAACACTTCTTCCTTCGAGTCGCGAATCCGGGCGACCGCCGCGTCGAGACGCTGGGTCATGGCGCGGGTGGCATCGAACAGGAGTTCGCCTTGTTCGGTCAGAATCAGGCCGCGCGCATGGCGGTGGAACAGAGTCGCATTCAGGCTCTCTTCGAGCCCGCGAATCTGCCGCGACACGGCAGATTGGCTCAAATTGAGCGTGTCACCCGCATGGGTGAGGCTTCCCGCGTCTGCGACGGCATGAAAGATTCTGAGTTTATCCCAGTCCATAGGGGTCCAATGTAACGCAAAACTGTGTGCTTATGTTAATGTCTTTCCCAGAACTTGTCGCGGATTGCCAGAGCGAGGGGAAGAGTTTTTACAATTTTACTTATACTTGGCATTCTCCTAGCCTGAACCTGCCCAATCGCTAATCGGAGGTGTGCGATGACACGGCAAGACGTGTCCCTCAGGGACCGGTTTGACCTCACGAAATCCCCGGTGCTGCTCAACGGCACTCAGGCAATGGTCCGGCTGATGCTCATGCAATCGGCGCGCGACAGGGCCGCCGGGTTGAATACGGCGGGTTATGTGACCGGCTATCGCGGCTCCCCCTTGGGGGCGGTCGATAGCTGGATGCAGCGTGCGGGCCGGGAATTGACCGAAGCCCAGGTGACATTTGAACCCGGGCTGAACGAAGACCTGGCCGCGACCGCGTTGTGGGGCGCGCAGCAGGCGGAGCTTCGCGGCGAGGGGAAGTACGACGGCGTCTTCGGGCTTTGGTATGGCAAGGGTCCGGGGGTGGACCGCACGGGCGACGTGATGCGCCACGCCAATATGGCCGGGTCTTCGGCAAATGGTGGTGTGCTCATGGCGATGGGCGATGACCATACTGGCGAAAGTTCCACCGTGTTGCACCAATCCGACTGGGCCATGGTCGATGCCTATATGCCCGTGCTCAGTCCGGCAGGTGTGCAGGAAATCCTCGATCTCGGCATATATGGCTTTGGGTTGAGCCGGTTCTCCGGGCTTTGGGCTGGTTTGAAGTTGATGAAGGATACCGTGGAGGCGACGGCTGTCGTTGACGGGCGCGCCGAGCGCATGAACCTCGTGACGCCGGAGTTCGAAATGCCCGAGGGCGGTCTGAATATCAGGTTGGTAGATGACCGGATCGTTCAGGAAGCCCGGATGATCGACTACAAACGGTTCGCGGCCGAAGCCTATGCGCGGGCCAACAAGATCGACAAACGGGTCTGGGGCAAGCCGGGGGCCAAGATCGGGTTCGTCGCGGCGGGCAAGAACTGGCTCGACCTTGTGCACGCCCTGTCACTTCTCGGGATTGACGAGGCGGAGGCAGAGCGGCTCGGGATCACGACCTACAAGGTCGCCCAGACCTGGCCGCTGGACATGGAAAGCTTCCATGAATTTGCCGAGGGTCTCGACCTGATCGTCGTGGTGGAAGAGAAGCGCAAGTTGATCGAAGTGCAGATCAAGGAGGCGATCTTCGACGATCGCCGGGGACGGCGTGTGTATGGCTGGCACAAGGGTGATAGCTGGGAACACGGGCGTCAGGTCGAAATGTTCCCGACGCGCTATGCGCTCGATCCGATGTTCATCGCCGAAAAGATCGGCGGTGTCCTGATCGAAGAAGGGCGCGAGACCGAGGCGATCCGGGGCGGCATGGCCAAGGTGCAGGAGGCCCAGAAAGCCGACAATGCCGAAGCGATTGCCGCGCGGCTTCCGTATTTCTGTTCGGGCTGCCCGCATAACACCTCGACGAAACTGCCAGAGGGTAGCCGGGCCTACGCGGGGATTGGCTGCCACTACATGGTCCAGTGGATGGACCGGTCAACGCTCGGGTTCACCCATATGGGCGGCGAGGGTGCGAACTGGATCGGGGAAGCGCCGTTCTCGACGCGCAAGCATGTGTTCCAGAATTTGGGGGATGGCACCTATAACCACTCGGGTATCCAGGCGGTGCGGGCCGCGATTGCCGCGGGCACCAATATTACCTTCAAGATCCTTTATAACGACGCTGTCGCTATGACCGGCGGACAGGCCAACGAGGGTGGCTTGGATTCGCTCAGGATCGCCAGGGAAATGGTCGCCGCCGGGGTGAAAAAACTCGTGCTCGTGCATGATCCCAAGGAAGGGTTGGACACGAGCGAGTTTCCGTCCGAGGTTGAAGTGCGCACGCGGGACGAGTTGATCCCGGTTGAGGAAGAGTTGCAAAAGGTGCCGGGCACCACGGTGCTCCTCTACGTGCAGACCTGCGCGGCGGAAAAACGGCGGCGGCGTAAACGTGGCACCTTCCCGGACCCGGATCGTCGGGTGATGATCAATACGGACATTTGCGAAGGCTGTGGCGATTGCGGGGTGCAGTCGAACTGCGTGTCCATCGTGCCGGTCGAAACGGAATTGGGCCGCAAGCGGGCAATTGACCAGTCATCCTGCAACAAGGACTACTCCTGCCTCAAAGGCTTCTGCCCGAGCTTCGTCACGGTCGAAGGGGGAACGCCCAAGAAACGGCAAGCCGCTGATGTCGACCTGCCAGAGATACCAGACCCGGCTCTGCCCGCGATCCAGGGCACGTGGAACACGGTGATTACCGGGGTCGGTGGCACCGGTGTGGTGACCATTGGTGCGATCATGGCGCAGGCGGCGCATATCGACGGCAAGGGTGCCGGAATGATGGAGATGGCGGGCTTGGCGCAGAAAGGCGGCGCGGTGTTGGTCCATCTGCGGATCGCCAACGATCCGTCGGACATTTCGGCGATCCGTGTCGCGACCGGCGAGTGCGATGCGCTCATCGGGGGCGAGTTGGTCGTGTCGGCCACGCCGCAAACGCTGGGCCTGACCTCGACCGGGCGCACGGGTGCCGTGGTGGACAGCCATGAAACGGTGACCGGTGATTTCACGCGGGATACGGAGTTCACCATTCCCGGCGACCGGTTGGCGCTCTCGCTGGAGGCGCGGATGAAAGACAAGCTGGCCATGTTCGACGCGACGGAGATGGCGGAAGCCCTGCTGGGTGACTCTATTTTCTCAAACATGATGGTGCTGGGCGCGGCCTGGCAAAACGGGTTGGTGCCGATCAGCCACGAGGCGTTGATGGCGGCCATTGACCTGAACGGGCAGGCTCCGGACCGAAACAAGCGGGCGTTCGAGACCGGGCGCTGGGTTGCCCATGACCAGGACGCCGCGACGCGGGCTGCGAACCTCGACAAGGTTGTCGAGAAGCCGAAGACCCTGCACGAGAAGATCGCGTTCCGGGAAGAGCATCTGACCGCGTATCAGAACGCGGCGCTGGCCAAGCGTTACCGTGCGCTTGTGGACCGGGCGCCGACGGAAGAGATGCGCGAAGGGATCGCGTTGGGCTATCACAAGCTGCTAGCCTACAAGGACGAATACGAAGTCGGGCGGCTCATGCGGGACACGCGGGCCAAGGCCGAGAAGGCCTTCGAAGGGGATTTGAAGCTTTCCGTTCATCTCGCGCCGCCGATTTTCGGCACCGAAGGCCCGAACGGGCGACCGGTGAAACGCAAGTTCGGCGAGGGTATGGTCAAAGCGCTGGGCCTCTTGCCGAAGCTCAAAGGGCTGCGCGGTACGGCGCTGGATCCATTTGGCTACTCGGAAGAACGCAAGTTGGAGCGCGCCCTGATTGCTCAATACGAAGCCGACATGGACAGAGTGCTCAGCGACTGGGGGTCGGGCGATCCCGAGGCTGCGGTCGCGCTTGCCAAGCTACCACTGGAAATCCGTGGCTTCGGGCCCGTGAAGATGGCCAACGCCGAGAAAGCCGCCAAGCGGCGCGAAGAGATCTTGGCGGCGTTCAGACAGGGAGGTCGGGCAGAAGCTGCGGAGTAGTCTTTTAGCGTGCCGGTTTTTGCTGTCCATCGAAAACGCGGTGGATTTTCCGTGGCAAGGTGCCTAATGGTTTCCGGCAATGCCAGGGCGCACGGTGCGCCCGCGCGGAGACGGGACAGACACCATGGCGGTTGGGATTTTTGATAGCGGTTTGGGCGGTTTGACGGTGTTGGACGCCGTGTCGAAGCGCCTGCCGGACGTGCCATTCGTCTACTTCGGCGACAATGCCAACGCGCCCTACGGGGTGCGCGACGCCGATGACGTCTACGACTTGACCACCAAGGCCGTGTCGCGCCTCTGGGAAGAAGGCTGCGACCTTGTCATCCTTGCCTGCAACACCGCGTCCGCCGCTGCGCTGCGCCGGATGCAGGAAAGCTGGCTGCCGTCGGACAAACGCGTTCTGGGGGTGTTCGTGCCGCTCATCGAAGCCTTGACCGAGCGGTCGTGGGGCGACAACTCGCCGCCGCGCGAAGTGGCGGTCAAACATGTGGCGCTGTTTGCCACGCCCGCCACCGTGGCAAGCCGCGCGTTTCAGAGGGAGTTGGCGTTTCGTGCGATCGGTGTGGACGTCGAGGCGCAGGCCTGCGGTGGGGTCGTCGATGCCATCGAAGAGGGCGACATGATCCTGGCCGACGCCTTGGTGCGGTCCCATGTCGATGCTTTGAAACGCAAGATGCCGACGCCCGAGGCGGCAATCCTCGGCTGCACGCATTATCCGATCATGGCAGAGACCTTCCAGGAGGCGCTGGGACCGGACGTGGCGGTGTATTCGCAAGCCAACCTGGTCGCCGCCAGCCTTGCCGATTACCTGGAGCGCCATCCGGCGATGCTTGGTAGCGGGTCGGAGACCAAGTTCCTCACCACCGGCAACCCCGAAAAGGTATCAGCAGGGGCGACGCGCTTCCTGCGACGTAAAATCACGTTTGAAGCGGCGTGAATTGCGCGGGGGCGCAAGAACGCCTACATAGCGTTGCGGAACAGGATACGGACTAATGACCCATAAAATCGCCATTCTGGGCGCGTCGGGCTACACCGGCGCCGAGCTTGTCAGGCTCATTGCGACCCATCCAAGCTTTGAGATCGTCGCGTTGTCGGCGGATCGCAAGGCCGGGATGGAGATGGCGGACGTCTATCCGCATCTGCGCGCCTATGATCTGCCCAGGCTGGTGACGATGGAAGAGATTGACTTTTCCGGCGTCGATTTGGCATTCGCGGCGCTCCCTCACGGATTGAGCCAGGCGCTGGTGCGCGACTTGCCTGAAACGGTGAAGGTCGTGGACCTTGGGGCGGACTTTCGGCTGCGCGATCCGGCGGAATATGAAAAATGGTACGGCGCCGAACACGTGGCCGTCGAGCTCCAGAAACAGGCGGTTTATGGGCTGACCGAATTCTATCGCGATGAGATCCGCGATGCGCGTTTGGTTGCTGGCACCGGGTGTAACGCGGCAACCGTGCAATATGCGCTGCGGCCGTTGATCGAGGATCAACTTGTCGATCTTGACCGTATCATCTGTGACTTGAAAAACGGGGTCTCCGGGGCCGGACGCTCGCTCAAGGAAAACATGCTGTTTGCCGAGCGGTCCATGGATGTGCTTGGCTATGCGCAAGGCGGCAAACACCGCCATCTGGCGGAGTTTGACCAGGAATTCAGCGCCATTGCGGGACGTAAGGTCGAGATCATCTTCACGCCGCATCTGGTGCCGGTCAATCGGGGCATCATCGCGGATTGTTACGTGGAAGGTGATCCCAAAGCGATCCACAATAGTCTTGTCGCACGCTATGAAGCGGAACCTTTCGTGACCGTTCTGCCCTATGGGCAAGCGCCGGGCATGGGACAGGTGACCGCCTCCAACCAATGCCATATCGGCGTCGTGGGCGACCGTGTGCCGGGGCGGGCGCTGATCGTGTCCACGCTCGACAATCTTGCAAAAGGGTCGAGCGGGCAGGCGATGCAGAATGCCAACTTGATGCTGGGTGAAACTGAAACGGCGGGGCTCATGGTCGCTCCGGTGTTTCCCTAAGGGAGAGTGACATGGCTGGTATGAAGGGGCTGAAGAAGCGGCGTCGGGTGCAGATTATTCTATTCGCCTTCGTGGCGTTGATCATTGCCACCGGTTTGATCGGTTTCGCGTTCCGCGATGGGATCAATTACTTCCGCGCGCCAAGCCAGATCATCGCCGAACCGCCAGCAGAATCCGAGGTTTTCCGGATCGGCGGGCTGGTTGAAGAGGGAACTCTGGTTCGTGGCGAGGGCGAAGAAGTGCGGTTCAACGTGACCGATGGCGGGGCGTCGATCCCGGTGACCTTCACCGGCGTTCTGCCGGATCTCTTTGGCGAGAACCAAGGCATGATCGGCACGGGGTCCTATGTGAACGGCGTTTTCCAAGCTTCTGATATTCTTGCCAAACACGACGAGGAATACATGCCCAAGGAAGTGGTCGACAGCCTGAAGGAACAGGGGGTCTATCAGGAGCCGAACTCCTGATTTCACCGACGTTAACCATTTGAGAAGAACCTCTGTCTTGCAACCAAACGCGAGGCAGAGACATGGCATCGGTTCGAGAGATCGCTGAGGCGATTGTCGCCCGTGAGGGCGGATACGTGAACGATCCCGACGATCCGGGTGGCGCGACGAAATACGGCGTCACTATCGCAACGATGCGTCGATTGGGGCTCGATCTGACGGGCGATGGCAAGGTCGACACCGCGGACGTGAAGGCCCTGAGCCGGGACACCGCGACCGACATATTCATTCATCACTACTTCAAAGGTCCGCACATCGACGCGCTGCCGGAGATGCTGCAGCCGAGTGTCTTCGACATGTACGTGAACGCGGGCGCAAACGCGGTGAAATTGCTCCAGCGCCTGTTGGGCAAGATGGGATTTCCCTGTTCGGTCGATGGCGCCATCGGACCGCAAACCATCGGCGCGGCGCAGGCCGCTGCGGCGAAAGCGCCGGATCACATCGCGGATGCCTATGGGATCGAGCGGCGGAACTATTACTACCGCTTGGCCGACCAGCGCCCGAAAAGCCGCAAGTATGCTCGGCGGCGTGACGGGGGCAAAGGCGGCTGGATCAAGCGCGCCGAGGCGTTCATTTCCCCGAAATATCATCTGACGGAGGCCGAGCATCGTGCGCGGGTTGCCAAATGGGTGTGATCGAGGGGGCGATGAACCTTGTCTTCGGGGGCGGGCGCAATGTGGTCAAGGAGACCGCCGGCGTGTTCTGGGAGAACGCGGAAGCCGGAGCGCAGCGTGAAGCGGCGGCACAGGCGGCAGCTTTGGCGCAGTTTGGCGCCGAGTTTGCTCTGCCCAAGAAAGGGCTATGGGATCGCTTCATCGACGGTTTGAACCGCGTGCCGCGTCCGGCGATGGCCTTGGGCACGCTCGGATTGTTCGTCTCGGCGATGGTGAACCCGGTCTGGTTCGCCGCTCGGATGAACGGGATCGCGCTGGTGCCGGAACCGCTGTGGTGGCTGTTGGGCGCAATCGTCAGCTTCTATTTCGGCGCGCGACACCAGGTGAAATCCCAGGAATTCCAGAGGTCTATCGCGACGACGGTGGCATCGACGGGCGCGGTGGTCCACAATCTGGACGTCCTCGATGCTCTGCAATCCGGGGCGAAGTCATCGACGTCAGACGGCCCGAACCCTGCACTCGACGACTGGTCGCGTGATGACAGGTGACGCGCTGTTTCAAATCCTGTCGGAGCATGGGCCGTGGGTGCTGTTGGTCTTCTATCTGCTATGGCGAGATCTTCAAAAGGACCAGGCGACGCGCGCCGTGCTCGACAAGAACTCGGCCATCCTCATCGAGATTACCACCATCATTCGTGAGCGGCTGCCGCGCGGGGAGCACGGGCGATGACGCGCGCGGAGAAACGGACAGTCTGGACGTTGGCGCACTGGATCTGGGCGGTGCTCGCCGGTGTGAAACTGACCCGCGCCCTGGAACGGCACCAGCGCGCTGCGTCGAAACTCGATACTGCCGTGCGAGAGGTCTTGGGGTATGAAACAGGCGATCTGGCTCACCATACTGACCGCCATCGGACTTGAGACGGCGTTCGGCGTCTACGGTTTCGAGGTCGTCGCCGACATCGTCTATGGCGCGATTGCGATCATGGCGTTCCTGGTTGCCTGCACGTTTCTCTGGCTCTGGTTCGAACGCACGACCCCCTTGGCCATCGGGATGGTCATTTCGTGGCTCGGTATTTCCTGGATGGCGGGCTGGTGGTGGGTCTATAACCTGCTGGGTGCCCCGACATGGGCGGATGAGCATCCGGCGGTTTTCGGGATACTGGCCCTGCCCCTCGTGGGAGCCGTCCTGCATTTCGCCGTGATTCAGCGGAGTTTCGGTTATCACGGCGTGCATTTCCTGTGGCCGGTCTTGGGCGCAGTCGGTCTTTCATTTTCGGTTTACGTGCTTTGGTGAGTGTCCGTCAGAACTGAATGGCCAGCCCGGTATAGAGACGGCCGCCGATCTTGAAGTCAGATTTTGCATCGGCCTCTGCTTCTGCCTTTGCCAATGCTTCGGCCGTAGCATTGTTGCGGGGTTTCGGAGGGTTGGGGGGCACTGAACCGCGGGCCATTCCCGACGTGCGGGCTGCTTTCGACGGGCTTTCCGCCCAGTCGAAGATCGACGGCGGGACGTCAGTGCTTTGAGCCGCCAAAGGCGCACCCAAAAGCATCGAACAGCATATCGCGATGATCCGTGTCATGCGCGCAGTATGCCAAACCCCGCGCGGCAAGGCGAGCCTGCCGCGCGGGTGTTCATCAGAACGTGTAGTTCAGACCAACTTTGCCGACGTAACTGGCCGGGCCGCCTGCGGTCGGTTGATAACGGTCAACGCCTGCGCGGATCGAAGCGCCACCGCCGAGCGCGTATTGGCCACCGCCGCCGATGGTCCAGACGGTCGTGCCGGCGCTGTCCATACCTGCCCCGACGCTCGCGTAGGCCATGAAGGGCGAGCCAAAGTCATACCCGAGACGTGCCGCACCCGTGTAGACGGTGGGGCCGCCCGACGGGCGATAGACGTCGGCTTCGACACCGGCATAACCACCGGGCGTGAATTCATAGAGGTAACCGGCCTGACCACCGAAGCCCCAGGTCGTGGGGGAGGCGGAGAAGTCGCCGGACCCGTAGGCGCCGAGATAAAAGCCGTCGAAATCCTGAGCATAGGCTGCGCTGCCCATCGCGCCGAGGGCAACGGTGCTGGCGAGAAGTGTCGTCTTGAGGGAAGTTTTCATGAATCCTCCATAGGGGTTTGGGCACACCGTTGGGTTTGGTGTGTCCCGTGCTCGTTGTCGCGTCCTGCTCTCTTAATTCGGCACCCTCCACCCTTGTTCCAAGGTTTCCCCGACACGTCGGCAGAGGGTTGCCGGTCGCGTTACCCTTCGTCTGCGGCAATCCGCCCATGACAAATCCGCGACATGCGCGCGCAGCCCATTGGCGGGAGCATCCAAAAGCTCTAAAAGCGCTGCATGATAGCTGAACTCGGACACTTCGCACTCGTCCTCGCCTTCGGCGTGGCCATTGTGCAAATGATCGTGCCCCTCGTCGGGGCTTGGAAAGGCTGGTCGGGATGGATGGCAGTTGCCGTCCCCGCGGCAAGTCTTCAATTCCTTTTGATTGCGGCCGCTTTTGGTGCGCTGACCTATGCCTTCGTGGTATCGGACTTTTCGCTCCGTTTGGTGACGCTGAATTCCCACAGCGCGAAACCGATGCTCTACAAAATTTCAGGTGTCTGGGGGAATCACGAAGGGTCGATGCTTCTTTGGGTGTTCATCGTGACCCTGTTCGGAGCTTCCGCCGCGTGGTTCGGTGGGAACCTTCCCCCGAAACTGAAAGCCCGCGTTTTGTCGGTGCAAAGCGCGATCGGCGTCGCGTTTCTGGCGTTCATCCTGTTCACGTCGAATCCGTTTCTGCGCCTGGCACAGCCGCCGTTCGACGGGCAGGATCTCAACCCGCTCCTGCAAGATCCCGGTTTGGCCTTCCATCCGCCCTTCCTCTATCTCGGCTACGTGGGCCTCTCGATGGCGTTTTCCTTTGCAGTCGCCGCCTTGATCGAGGGTCGTGTCGATGCGGCCTGGGCCCGTTGGGTGCGGCCTTGGACCCTGGCGGCCTGGGTGTTTCTGACCATCGGTATCGCGCTTGGCTCATGGTGGGCCTACTATGAGCTTGGCTGGGGCGGCTTCTGGTTCTGGGACCCGGTCGAAAACGCGTCCTTCATGCCTTGGCTCTTTGCCGCGGCGCTTCTGCACTCGGCGATTGTCGTGGAAAAGCGGGAGGCTCTGAAGAGCTGGACCATACTGTTGGCGATTCTGGCCTTCGGCTTTTCGCTGATCGGAACGTTCCTCGTTCGCTCTGGCGTCATCACGTCCGTGCACGCCTTTGCAAACGATCCGGAGCGGGGTGTGTTCATCCTGCTGATCCTTGCGATTTTCACGGGCGGGGCTCTGGTTCTTTACGCGCTTCGGGCCCATGCGATGGAGGCCAAGGGGGTCTTTGGCATGGTGAGCCGCGAAAGCGCGCTTGTGTTCAACAATATCCTGCTCGCAGTGTCGTCCATCGTGGTCTTTATCGGGACCATCTGGCCGCTCGTCGCGGAGATGTTTTTCGATCGGAAGCTGTCTGTCGGGGCACCGTTCTTTGAAGCTGCGTTCACCCCGTTCATGGTGGTTCTGGCGCTGGCTCTGCCCATCGGGGCG
>ATLU01000009.1_pt1 | contig 135845 bp, 130 predicted proteins | sample 178751 | NCBI WGS metagenome assembly ATLU01 (sample SAMN02211837, study PRJNA209200) | bioreactor metagenome | isolation source: day 23 sample from continuous culture bioreactor inoculated with sediment... | place: Germany: Wadden Sea | collected 2011
GTCCACAACGCGCGTTTGGTTGTCCTGCATTTCGATCCGCTTAGCTTCGCTCTCCTGCATGGCCAATGTCGCCTCGGTCACGTCATTGCCGACCAGCACCACGCGCAGCAGCGTTCCACCGGCATCCATCACCGGGGCGAAAGAGCCGTCGATCATGGCGACCGAGCCGTCGCGGCGCGGGATTTCGAAGCGGCCAAACACCGCCTCGCCGCGCTCAATCTTGTCGAAGGTATCGGCAAAGACCACAGACAGGTCCCGGATGTTGCCCAAGTCCTCCGAGGGGTCCCCTGTGTATTCCATCGTTGCCGCGAACATGTCGTTGGCACGCAAGAAGTCCCCGTCGGGTGCGAACTCGGCCTTGACCTGATTGGCGTCCATCGTCTTGAGCAAGGCATTATTCATGTACCCTTCGGAAACATCGCTCCATTCGGTCACGTATCCAATATGCTCGCCTTGATCGTCCCTGACCGCAGAAATATTGAGCGCAATGCGAACGTCGCCGAACCCATTTTCGGTAGAGAACGGCAAATTGTCCGGGTCTGCCAAGGCTTTTGCGGCCCGCTCGCGGGCCTCCGGCGAATGAAAGTCATGCATCGAGCGGCCAATGATCTTGTCCTCGTCGAAGTCGTCGACATGTTCCTCAAACACCTCCGCGTAGCGAGAAAGAATTGCGCGGAGCGACGCGTTCACATGCATGATCTTGTGGTCTTTGCCCGACATCATGATTGCTGAGCGGGAATTGGCGAAGGCCGCGCTCCGGAAGTTGCCCTCGAAATTCGCGCGTTCGGACTTCACGAGCGCCACCCGGAATTCGTCCAGTCGTTCAGCGATTTGTCCGATCTCGTCCTTGCGCTCTACATCGGGCACCTCTGTTTCGTAGTGGCGCTCCGCGATCCGGCTCATCGCATCACTGACGCGACGCAGGGGCTTGGCGAGGCTCGATGAGAACAGGAAGGCAATCAGGGACACCCCGAGGATCGCCAGGCCCTGTTGAACGGCCATCAACCGATACAGAGCCCAGAGAGACGACAGCACTTCACGTTCATCCATCTCGGTAACCAGGGCCCAATCCAAGCCCGCTACCGTGAACGGTTGATAATGGATCAAGGCCCGCTGACCGTTGCGGCCCGGGCCAAAGGCCGTGCCGGTCACACCATCCAGCGCCGCTGACACCTGTGGCCTGTCGGCAAGGCTGTCGAAGACCTGAAAATCGTCGTCGAAGCGTGACGTGGTTCGCGCGGTACGGTCCCGCGCAACAAGATAGCTGACCCCGGTTTCACCCAGGCCCGAATTGCGGTTCACGATTTCTGACAGCAGCGTCTCCCGGAACCGGATGACCGCATATCCCGCGACTTCGCCCTCGGCCGTCGCGACCGCCTGTCCAATGAACACCGCCGGGCGACCGTCATCGGCTGAAAACCGGTCCAACGGCACGCTGAAAACGCGGTCCAACGCCTTGTCCCCGGCCCCGGCCATAAGTCCATAGAGCTTACCCAATGGCCCCTGGGCGTAGGGACCTGTCGCCAGGTTCGTCGCAAACGCCTTGCCCTTGAGGACGGAATAGAGCACGCGCCCGTCGGTATCGATCAGAAACAAGTCCCGGTATCCGAAGGTCTGGATCATGTTCAATGCAGCCGGGTGCATGGCCTTGTGCGGCCCGGCATAGGCCCACAGGCCGGTCACCTCGGGCTCGATCAACTGTTCCCGCGCGTCGGGGAATGGGTTCGCATCCACGAACGCCTCGCGCAGCCGGCTTTCCGCATCAACGCCCAGCACGGACACGCCACTTTGGAACCCGCCGAGGTATTTTGTCGTCGTTTCCTGGGACGCGAAGTTCGTCAGGTCCGCGCCTGAGCGCATCATGGCCATTTCCAACTGGCGCATCCGGTTGTCCGCGGCGGCCTCCAATGCCTCGCCTGCATGTTCGATCAGGTCACGTTTCTGCTGCGTCCCGGACAGGACACCCGAAACGACCGCAGACACCACGACCAGAAACACCATGATGATCGGCATTTTCCGGGAAATACTTAGATTGTTCAGAAACCGCATATCGTCGCCCTGATTGCCCTGCGCCAAGCGCACTTGCGGGGCAACCTGTCAGACAGCGATGAAGATTGGTTTAACGCGGATCAGAAACGCCCCTTGGCATGGGGCGACGCCCAGGTGAGCCAGACCGCAGCAGTCCAGGTGAAGGCCGCCCCGCCTGCTGCCCCCCCGTCGACCGGGCAGAAATACTCGTAAAACCCATGCTCGGCGATCAACGCCTGCGTGCCTTTGCGAATGCGTTCGGCCAGCACCGTGTGCCCCGTTTCGGCCAACCCGATCCCGGCAAGCGCATTGACGATGCCCCAGACCGGGCCGCGCCAGTAACGCAGCTTGTCGAACTCGGGATCTTCCGGGTCGAGCGACGGAATGCCGAATTGCACCTCGTCCAGAATGCGGTGCAAATGCTTGAGCTGGCGGTCATCGCGCACGCCAGCGTACCAGTTCAGAAACGACGCGGAACTGAGCGTGTTGGTAAAGGCCCCGGTGCGCAAATTGACACTGTCGTAATGGCCTTTGGCCTCGTTCCAGTGCCCTTTGACACCCTGCTTGAGCGCCTGGATCCAGCCCTCGATTTCTTCGGTGCCGTGATCGAACTCCGCCGCGATGGCCAGCAGGTCCCGGCAGGCGCGCAGGAACATGAAGGTCATGCCAACATCGGCCACCCGGAACGGGCTAATCTCGGCGATCTTCTCCTCGTCCCAATCGACGCCCCTGGCCAATTGCACCAAGGCGACGTAACGGTCGTAATCGAGCTGCGAGGGCCGCATCGAGGGGTCCACGTGGTCGGTGTCCGAGCGATGATAGACCCCGACGTCCGAGGTATCCACGCTGGTCAGCGCCACGTCCCAGTCAGGCGCATTGTCGCGCCCGCTCTCCCACGGATGGGTGATCGCCACCATGCCGTTCTCCACGCGGTGGCGCATGAACCACCGATGCCAGCTGACCAGCCGCCCGTAAAGCAGCTCCATATGGATGCGGCCATAGCGCTTGTCGGCCTCATAGACCGCGCGTGCCATTGTGGCCGCAATCGGCGGCTGGGTGATGCCCGAGGTATGCGGCACCCGGTCCACGTCCCAGACATCCGGGCCGGGGAAATAGCCATATGCCTGCTTGTGGAACACGATATGCGGGACCATCCCGGTGTCCCATTGCCCCTGGAACAGCGTCTCGAGCTCGGCCCAGGCGCGTTTCGCATCGAAGGTCGAAAACCCCCAGGCCGCAAAGGCGCTGTCCCAATTCCATTGATAGGGATAGAGGCCCTTGGTCGGCACCGTGTAGAGCCCCCGGTCATTGGTCTCCATGACCTTGCGAGCTTTCTTGTCGATCTTGTCGTAGTTCATTGCGGTGCTGTCCCGGCGCGCTTGCTTCCTTGTCGCGGAGCCGACCAAGACCCGCAAGCGGTCGCCCCCAAGTTCCAGGCGGGCACGGCGCGGCGCGCAATTCCAGACGACCAAGACGCCAAAATTCGCGCCCTCTGCCGAAAAATCGGGCATCCCGTGATCGCGCGCATGGGAAAATAGCGCTGTTCTCCCTGATGCCACCCGGCGCAACGCTTGGATCAGAAGCGGGTCTCCCATGTCACCTGCCCTTCGCGCTCGAAACCCCGGTGCTGATCCACGGGGTGATCGTCGCATGGATCGCAGGTCAGGATTTCTGGCCGATGTTTGCCTTCGGCGTCGCCGCCCTCGTCGTCGTCTCGCAGATCCACGGTCTGGCCTGTCGCACCTGACCCGCTGGATCATCGCGGGCCTCGTGATTGGCATCCCGCTCATCTATCACTTCGCGATCGGCCTCATCGCGCTCTTCAGCCTCGAACGGCTCCGCAAAACCTGATCCCTTTCATCGTGCTTCAAATATCCCGGGGGAGTGTGAGGGGGCTGGCCCCCTCACCTGCGCGACCGCGGCAACGCGGGCGCAAGATCACAGCCGATCGCGCAACGCAAACCACACCATCCCCGCCACCAGAAGCGGATAGCGCAGCGCCACCCCGCCCGGGAACCGCGGCGTGGGCACCTCGGCCATCAGGTCGAACCGACCCGCCTGCCCTTTGACCGCCTCCGCCGCCAGCTTGCCCGCCAGCGTCGCCATGGCGACCCCGTGGCCGGAAAACCCGGACGCGCTCAGGACATTGCCACGCAACCGGGCGAAATGCGGCATCCGGTTGAGCGTGATCCCCAAGGTGCCGCCCCAGGCATAATCAACCTTCGCGTCCTTCAACTGCGGGAATACCTCGCGCATCGGGCGCCCCGCCTTGGCCGCGATATCCTTTGGGAAGCGGTAACCATAGCTTTCGCCGCCACCAAACAGCATCCGCCCGTCCTGGCTCAGCCGGAAATAGTTGATGACGAACTTACTATCCGCCACCGCATGGTTTTCAGGGAGAAGCTCTTGCGCCAGATCGCCCAGAGGTTCGGTCGCCACGATGAAATTGTTGATGGGCATGACCCGCGCGGCCACCTGCCGTTCGGCATGACCAAGGTATCCGTTCGCTGCCCAGAGCACGTGGTCCGCCGTGATCCGCGCCCGGTCGGTTTCCACAACTGTCGGCGCCCCCTCACCCACGCGCGTCACCCGCGACATCTCATGTAGTCGCGCGCCCGCGCCGATGGCCGCGCGCGCCAGGCCCAGCGCATAGGCAAGCGGGTGCAAATGCCCCGCCGCCATGTCGATGGTGCCGCCGTGATAGGCATCCGAGGCGCAGAGCGCGCGCAGCTCTTCACGGCTCAAGGCGCGGATCGCGTCGTGACCATAGTCCTCCTGCATTTTCCGTGCGAAATCATGGCTGTGTTTGACGAAGCGCGGCTTGTGGTCGGCATGGATCACCCCCGGCACGAACCCCGCGTCCGGTGCGTGTTCTGCCGCCAGTGCCTTGGTCAGATCGACCGCTTCAACCGCCAGGTCCCACAGCGCCCGCGCCCGTTCCTTTCCGACCAGACTTTCCAGGTCATCCTGGTCCAGCCGCTGCCCGGTCCCGACCTGCCCGCCGTTGCGCCCGGACGCGCCAGAGCCCACGCGGCTCGCCTCCAGCACCACCACGTCGAGCCCGGCCTGCGCCATATGAAGCGCCGCCGACAGCCCGGTGTAACCCGCCCCGATGACCACCACATCGGCCCGCATCTCGCCCGTCGCGGCGGGCATCGGGGCGAGCGGTGTGGTGGAGGCCGCGTAGTAAGAGGCCGGGTATTGCCCCGGCCTGTCGTTCGCAGTCAGGATATCCAACGCCATCAGAGGGCCTTTCGAAGCATCAGTCGGCGACTTCCAGAAGCCCCGCGTCCTTCACATTCGCATGGGCCTCGTCCAGCGATTTCACCGCCCGCTCGAACATCGTGTCGATGTCGGATTTGGTCATCACCAGCGGCGGCGCGACGATCATCCGGTCGCCCACGTGACGCATGATCAGGTTGTTCGCGAAACACCGCTCCCGCGTCTTGTAGCCCACGGTCCCGGCGGGCGCCTTGAACGGCTTGCGCTGGCTCTTGTCCGCCGTCAGCGCGAGGCTCGCCATCATGCCGACGATGGTCGTCTCGCCCACGAAGGGATGGTCGCCAAGCTGGTGCCATTTCTCGGCGAGATAGGGTGCCGCCTCGTTCTTCACGTGATCGACGATTTTTTCTTCTTCAAGGATGCGGATATTTTCCAGCGCCACGGCCGCCGCGACCGGGTGCCCGGAATAGGTGTAGCCATGGGTGAATTCTTCGCGCCCGATCACTTCGGCCACTTTGTCCGAGACCATCGAGCCACCGATGGGCGCGTAGCCTGACGACAACCCCTTGGCGATGGTCATCACATCCGGCTTCAACCCGTAATACTCGGTGCCGAACCACTCGCCCGTGCGTCCGAAACCGGTGATGACCTCGTCGGCGATCAGCAGGATGTCGCGCTCTTCGCAGATACGGCTGATCTCGGGCCAATAGGTTTCCGGCGGGATAATCACGCCACCCGCGCCCTGGATCGGCTCGGCGATGAAGGCGGCGACATTGTCTTCGCCCAGCTCGTCGATCTTTTGCTCAAGCTCGCGCGCGCGTTGCAACCCGAACTCCCCGGGGTCCGTATCGCCCCCTTCGAGATACCAGTAAGGCTGGTTGATATGCACCACGTCCGGGATCGGCAGACCGCCCTGCGCGTGCATCCCCTGCATCCCGCCCAGCGACGCGGACCCAACAGAGGTGCCGTGATAGGCGTTTTTACGGGAGATGATGGTCTTCTTCGTGGGTTTGCCCATCAGGTCCCAATAGCGGCGCACCAGCCGGATATTGGTGTCGTTCGCTTCCGACCCGCCCGAGGCGAAGAACACGTGGTTCAGATCCCCCGGCGCGATCTGTGCCAGCTTGTCGGCCAGCGCAATGGCGGGCACATGCGAGGACATGAAGAAGGTGTTGTAATACGGCAATTCCTTCATCTGGCGGGCGGCCACTTCCGCCAATTCGTCACGCCCGTAGCCGATGTTCACGCACCACAGCCCCGCCATGGCATCGAGGATCTTTTCGCCCTCGCTGTCGGTCAGCGTGACACCGTCGGCCGCCGTGATGATCCGCGCCCCCAGCTTGGCCAATTCGGCGTTCGCCGTGAACGGGTGCATGTGATGCGCCGCGTCGAGCGCTTGCAGTTCGGCCGTCGCCATATGATTCGTGATCTTGTTCATCGCGCCCTCCGGGATGTCAGAAAAATCGAGTTTACAATATGATCAAATTTCGGGCTGTCAACGCGAACGGCGCCCGGGATCAGTCCTGCGCCTCATCGGCGAGAGAGGCCGTGACCTGCGCGATTCCCTGTTCGATATCGCCCCGGATCGCCTCGGCAACACCGTCCGCATCGCCTGCCTTCATCGCGGCCAGGGCTTCGCGGTGTTTGTCCGGTAAGTTCGCGGTTCCCGCCCGGCCCAGCATCACACGAAGCGAGGGACCGGACCGCAGCCACAGCATCTCGGAAATCGCCAGTAACACCTCGGCCCCCGACGCCTCGTAAAGCGCCATGTGGAACAGTCGGTTGGCCTCCAGGTAGCCGCGCACATCGCCCCGTTCGATGGCATGATCCACGCGGCCATCGAGCACTTCGAGCGCCGCAATATCTTTCTCTGTCAGATACTTGACAGCACGTCGCGCCAATTCCGGCTCCACCGACAACCGGACGAACGCCAACTCGTCATAGGTTTCCGCATCCATCTGAGGCACGCTCACACGGCGGTTGCCCTTGAACTCCAACGCCCCCCGACTGGTCAGCCGCCGGATTGCCTCGCGCACCGGGGTCATGCCCAGACCCATCGTATCGACCAGCCCCTGGATGGTCACCGGCTGACCGGGCGCCAATTCGCCGTGCAGGATCATGTCGCGCAACTCCCGGTACGCGCGTTCGTGGTTGGGCAGTTTCCCGTCCTCGGCGTTCACACCAAATCCTCGCTATTCAATCAGCTTATTCGTTGCACTTGACCAAAGAGCCGATAATCTCGTTTCCGATGATCAAACCGGATCGGGGTTGACCCGGCAAGGGCCAAGCGACAGATTTGATCAAAAAGCTTGAAATCGGCCTCCGATACAAAATGGGCCAACAAGGGAGATATCCATGAAAACGACTTGGGTCACCATGACCGCCGCCATCGCTTTGACTGCAGGGATGGCACAGGCTGAGGAAGTACGGGTCTACAACTGGTCCGACTACATCGACGAAGAGCTCCTGACGAAGTTCGAAGAAGAGACGGGGCTCGACCTCGTCTACGATGTTTTCGATTCCAACGAAGTGCTTGAAACCAAAATGCTCGCCGGTGGTTCCGGCTATGACGTCGTCGTGCCGTCCGGCACCTTCCTGCAACGCCAGATCACCGCGGGTGCGTTCCAGAAACTCGACAAGGACCAGCTTCCGAACCTTGAGAACATGTGGGACAGGATCGAAGAACGCACCGCGACTTATGACCCGGGCAACGAACACGCGATCAACTACATGTGGGGCACCACGGGCCTCGGCGTGAACGTCGGCAAGGTGACCGAGATTCTCGGCGAAGACGCCCCGATCAACAGCTGGGACCTGGTCTTCAAACCGGAAAACATGGAAAAACTCGCGGGTTGCGGCGTGCACTTCCTCGACGCACCCGCCGAAATGATACCGGCGGCACTGAACTACATCGGCGAGAACCCGGACAGCCACGACCCGGAGATCATCGCGAAGGCTGAAGAGGTCTTCATGCCGGTGCGCCCCTACATTCAGAAATTCCACTCCTCGGAATACATCGACGCGCTTGCCAATGGTGACATCTGCGTGGCCGTCGGCTGGTCCGGCGACATCCTTCAGGCACGCGACCGGGCGGACGAAGCCGACAACGGCAACGAGATCGCCTACTCCGCGCCAAAAGAAGGGGCGCAGATGTGGTTCGACATGATGGCCATTCCCGTCGATGCCCCGAACCCCGAAGGCGCGCACACCTTCCTGAACTTCATCATGGATGCGCAGAATGCTGCGGCCGCCGTGAACTACGTCTGGTATCCCAGCGGCAATGGCGCCGCACGGGAGTTCGTTGACCAGGAAATCCTCGACGACACCTCGGTCTACCCGGACGAAGAAACGCTTGAAAACCTCTTCGTCACAACACCTTACCCGCAAAAGGTGCAACGTGACGTGACCCGTCTCTGGACCAAGATCAAGTCGGGCACCTGAGCCTGAACTCGGCCCCTCGCGCTCAGGCGCGGGGGGCCTTTTTTACATCCGGGACATGCGGGGGACAGATGGCGCAGCCCAAACCACAGGATATCTTCGAGCCGTGGAACGACCCGGAGGCGACACCGCTGATCCGGTTCCGGGGCGTCACCAAACGTTTCGGTGACTTCACCGCGATCGACGACCTGACCATCGACATCTACGAACGCGAATTCTTCGCCCTGCTCGGACCGTCCGGCTGCGGCAAGACCACCCTGATGCGGATGCTGGCCGGGTTCGAAACGCCAACCGAAGGCACCATCGAAATCGGCGGCCGCAACATGGCCGACGTGCCCCCGAACAAGCGCGCGGTGAACATGATGTTTCAGAGTTACGCGCTTTTCCCGCACCTCTCGGTCTACGACAACATCGCCTTCGGCCTGAAACGCTCCAACATGCCCAAGGACGATATCCCGGACCGCGTCGAGGAGATGCTCCGTCTCACCCGGCTGGAAAAGTTCGCCAAACGCAAGCCGCACATGATTTCCGGCGGGCAACGGCAGCGCGTGGCGCTGGCCCGGTCGCTCGCCAAGGCCCCGAAACTCCTCCTGCTCGACGAACCTCTCGGCGCGCTCGACAAGAAGCTGCGCGAGGAAACCCAGTTCGAGCTGATGGATATCCAGGAGAAGACCGGCACCACCTTCGTGATCGTGACCCATGACCAGGAGGAGGCGATGACCGTCGCCTCCCGCGTTGCCGTGATGGACAACGGGCGCATCGAACAAGTCGACACGCCCGCCAACATCTACGAAGCGCCCGCGAGCGTTTACGTGGCCGACTTCATCGGGGACGTGAACCTGATCCAAGGCACCGCGACGGCCAAGGGAGACGGCGTGTTCGAGATCGCCTACCAGGACGGCGTGGAGCCGATCCATGTGACCGAATGCGCGCGCGACATCGCGACCGGCACCAAGGTGACCTACGCGATCCGGCCGGAGAAGATCCTCGTCTCGCAAGAGCGCCCCGAAGACCGCGCCAACGCGCTGGAAGGCACGATCATCGACATCGGCTATCTCGGCAACCTGTCGACCTATCACGTCGAACTGCCGGGCGGGCAGATGATCAAGGCGGCGATGACGAACTCGTCGCGCATCTCGCGCCGGGATTTCACCTGGGACGACAAGGTGTGGCTGTCGTTTCGTTCCAGCGCTGGCGTGGTGCTGACAGAATGAAGCGGCTCGCGCTGATCCTCCTGCCCTATTCGTGGCTCATGGCGCTGTTCCTGGTGCCCTTCCTGATCGTGGTGAAGATCAGCCTGTCGGACGCCGCCCTTGCGATCCCGCCCTACACCCCGACGCTCGACTTTGCCGAAGGCTGGGCGGGGCTCAAGGCGTTCTTCGCGGCGCTCGACTTTGAGAACTTCACTTTCCTGACCACCGATGACCTGTATTGGAAGGCCTATCTCTCGTCGCTGCGCATCGCGATCTTCTCGACCCTGATGACGTTGCTCGTGGCCTACCCGCTGGCCTACGGCATGGCGCGGGCCCCGCGGGAATGGCGGCCAACGTTGATGATGCTCGTCATTCTACCGTTCTGGTCGTCTTTCCTGATCCGGGTCTACAGCTGGAAGGCCATCCTCGCCAATGAAGGCCTGCTCAACCAGCTTCTGATGGCGCTGGGGATCATCGACGATCCGCTGATCATCCTGAACACGAACATCGCCGTCTATATCGGCATCGTCTACACCTATCTGCCCTTCATGGTGCTGCCGCTTTATGCCGCGCTGGAAAAGCTCGACGGCTCGCTCCTGGAAGCGGCCGAAGACCTCGGCTGCACGCGGTTGCAGGCGTTCTGGCTGGTCACGTTCCCCCTCTCGCGCAACGGGATCATCGCAGGGTCGTTCCTCGTCTTTATCCCGGTGATGGGCGAATTCGTGATCCCCGCGCTTCTGGGCGGCTCGCAAACGCTGATGATCGGCAAAGTGCTCTGGGAAGAGTTCTTCTCGAACCGCGACTGGCCGGTGGCCTCTGCCGTCGCCGTGATCCTGCTCGCCATCCTCGTGATCCCCATCGTGCTGTTCCAACGCAACGAGGAAAAGCAACGGGAGGCCGAGGGATGAGCCGAATTCATACACTGAATTCATTGCGACATCCGACGCGGATTTCCGGGACGTCGATGTCGTCATGCGACATCGGGGCGAAATCATCGAATGATTTCGCACCCGCGGGAGGCGATCATGCGTAAACTGAGCTGGTTCAACCTGACCTCCCTGACCTTGGGCTTCACATTCCTCTACCTGCCGATGGTCATTCTCGTGATCTATTCGTTCAACGAGTCGAAACTCGTGACCGTCTGGGCCGGGTTCTCAACCAAGTGGTATGGCGAGCTCTTTCGGAACGAGGCCTTTCTCGATGCAGCTTGGGTCACGCTGCGGGTGGCGATATTCTCCTCCACGCTGGCAACGATCCTCGGCACCGCGGCCGCCTATGTTCTGGTGCGCGGCGGCAAGTTCTACGGCAAGACGCTGTTCTCCGGCATGATCTACGCCCCGCTTGTCATGCCCGACGTGATCCTGGGCCTGTCGCTCCTGCTCCTGTTCATTTCGATCGGGCTGGATCGCGGGATGTTGACGATCATTCTGGCCCATACGACCTTTTCCATGTGCTACGTGGCTGTCGTGGTCTCGTCCCGCCTCGTCTCTTTCGACCGCTCGCTGGAAGAAGCCGCGCTCGATCTCGGCTGCACGCCCTGGGACGCGTTCCGCTCCGTCACACTTCCCATCATCGCCCCGGCGGTGGTATCAGGCTGGCTGTTGGGTTTCACGCTGTCGCTCGACGATCTGGTGATCGCCTCCTTCACCTCGGGTCCGTCCGCCACGACCCTGCCCATCAAGATCTTCTCCGCCGTGCGTCTGGGCGTCTCGCCCGAGATCAACGCGCTGTCTTCCATCCTGATCGGGATCGTGACCATCGGCGTCATCACCTTTTCGATCTCAACCAAACGCGCCGCCGTTCAGCGCATGCGCGAAGAAAACACGACATGATCACCGCAGCCCCTCAAGACTTCCTGAAAGAATACGCCGACTTCTGTGCAGAGCATGGCCGCCCGGAGCGGGTCGAGCTGATGATGTGCGACATCAACGCGATTCTGCGTGGCAAATGGCTCCCCGGCGACGACGAGGAGAAAATCGCGGCGGGCGGAGTGCGCCTGCCGCTCTCGACCTACGCACCGAACATTCTCGGCGAAGAGGTCGAAGCCACCGGGCTCGGCATCGCCATCGGCGACCCGGACGGGCATCTCTACCCGGTCCCCGGCTCGCTGCGGCCCGTGCCCTGGGCCTCCGCCTCGGGCGGCTCTGTCGCGCAGGTGCTCTGTGAAATGCACGACGAGACCGATACGGTCGCGCCCTATTCGCCGCGCAAGCAGTTGGAAAGCATGCTGGAGAAGTTCGCCGCGCGGGGCATGACCCCGGTGATCGCGACCGAGCTGGAGTTCTACCTCTACAAGCCGCGCGAAGACATGAACGACGCGCCCCTGCCGCCGGATCGTTCGCCCACCGCGCAGAACTACGACCTCGATGTCCTGGACCGGACGCAGGCCATTCTGGACGACATCCTGGATGCCGCCTGGGCGCAAAGCATGACGCCCGACACGCTGATCGCGGAATACGGCCCCGGCCAGTTCGAGGTGAATTTCCATCACACCGCGGACGCCCTCGCCGCCGCCGACGACGCGCTCTATTTCCGCCGCCTCGTGCGCGGCGTGGCCCGCAAGCACGGGATGGGCGCGACCTTCATGGCCAAGCCCTATGCCGATTACCCCGGCAACGGGATGCATGTGCACGTGTCCATCGTCGACAAGGACGGCAACAACGTCTTCGACGAAGGCGGGGATGAGCCGTCCGACTTGTTGAAACAGGCTGTCGCGGGCACGCTCGACACGATGGACGATGTGCAGGCGATCTTCGCCCCGCATATGAATTCGTTCCGGCGGTTCCAGAAAAACAGCTTCGCACCGCACACCCCCGACTGGGGCATCGACAATCGCGCCGCCGCCGTGCGCCTGCCCGAAGTCGCTGGCCCCGGCGCGCGTCTGGAGCACCGGATCGCGGGGGCGGATGCGAACCCGTATCTGGTCATCACCGCCGTTCTGGGCGGCATCCTTTATGGTCTCGACCACCCGGACCTGACGCTTCCGGCCCCGCTGGACGAACAGAACGGCGAATTCAGCGACCCGTTGACCTCGGACTGGTATACGGCTGTCGAATGTCTCGCCGAAAGCGAGATCGCCGAAGGCATGTTCCTCGACGGCTACCGCGACATCTACACCGCCGTGCGCCGCGACGAGATCGAGCAATTGACCAGCGCGATCAGCCAGATCGAATACCGGACCTACCTCGGGCGGCTGTGAGACCTTACGAACCCCGCGCATATACCGATGCGCCCCGCGCACACTGCGGTTGGGCGCTGGACACAGACTGGCCTGTGCTGCCGGGAAACCGTGAGGCCGAGGTCGCCATCATCGGTGCGGGCTACACCGGGTTGAACGCCGCGCTGACACTGGCCGAGGCGGGCGTCGACGTGGTGGTGCTGGAAGCGCAGGCGCCGGGCTGGGGCGCCTCGGGGCGCAACGGCGGGTTTTGCTGTCTGGGCGGCTCGCTCCTCGACCCGGAGGGATTGACCAAACGCTTCGGCGACGCGGCAGCACGCGGATTTGTCGCGGCAGAGCGGGCAGCCATCGCCCATGTCGCGGACAGGATCGACCATCATGACATGGACGCCCAACGCCATTCGGACGGGGAAGTCATGCTCGCCCATCGCCCACGCCACGCGCGCGGGTTCGCCGATGAAGCCAAGACGCTTGCGTCACACGGTATCGCCACCGAGGTGCTCGGCAAGCCCGACCTCGAACGGCTCGGGTTGGGCGGGCCCGGGTTCTTCGGCGGGCTGCATATCAAGAAAGGTTTCGCGCTTGACGCGGGCGCCTATGCCGTTGGGATCGCCCATGCGGCGCGCGCTGCGGGGGCGAATATCTTTGCACAAAGCCCGGTGACAGGCATCGCCAAGGATGCCGCACACCATGTCCTGACCACACCGCGGGGAACGGTGCGCGCCAAACACATGATCCTTGCCACCAACGGCTATTCCACCGACGATGTCCCCCGTTGGCTTCGGGGGCGCTTCCTCCCCGTGCAGTCCAACGTGTTGATGACCCGCCCTCTCACGGCGGGCGAGCAAGCGGCGCAAGGCTGGACCTCGGACCTGATGGCCTATGACACCCGGAACCTCCTGCACTACTTCCGCCTGATGCCCGATTGTCGGTTCCTGTTCGGGATGCGCGGCGGGATCAGCGCTTCGACCGCAGCGGAGGCGCGCGCGACGGCCCGTATGAAACGCCACTTCGCGCACATGTTCCCGGCGTGGCGCGATATCGAAATCCCGCATACATGGTCGGGCTTCGTGAACTTCTCGCCAAACCTGACGCCCTACCTCGGCCCGATCGACGAAGACCCGACGGCATTGGCCGCCATGGCTTACCACGGCAACGGCGTCGCGATGGGGAGCTTCGCCGGGCATCTCGCCGCCAAGCTGGTCCTGGGCGAAGACAAACGGCCAGAGGTGATGCGAAAACCGCTCACGCGCTTTCCGCTTCCACCGCTTCGGCGCAACCTCCTCCGGCTTAGCTATCCTTTCGCCACTCTGTTCGACCTGATCTGACCGCGCGAAGGCCGAGACAGGTCGCCCCGCCTCGGCCAATGCCTCGTCTCGCAGGTTTACGCTTCTGCGAGCGTTTTCGTCACCGATCCAAGACCATCCTTCGCCGGGAGCAAGATACCATCGAAGAACTCTGCCAGCGCATCGGTCGCATCGAGTGGCAGGATGTGGGCGATGTATTGATCCGGCCGCACCACGATCATGCAGCCCTGATCCTTGTCGATCCCGCGCATATCGTAGATGTTCTGGCCGCTCTTGTGATCGACGCAGAACACCTTCTCATGATCCTGAAGCCCCAGCGCGCCTGTCGTCGGTTTCAAAAGCGCGGGCATCTTGCCCATGTCGATCTCTTCGAAGCTCTCTTGAAAAACCGCGCGCACGTCGATGACCGCGTCGATGTCCTCGTCAGGTCGTGTGAAACGCACGACGGGCGACGCACTATCCGTGGCCAGCCACTCGGCCAGCCGATGAACCGCATCCGCGTCCTTGCCTGCGAAGGCATAGAGCCGCCAGCGCCCGTCCGCCTCCGCCACATGGCCAAGCTGCATCTCCATCGCATCCGACGCCCGCACCACCGGTGCGGAGTGGAACCGTTTGCCGATGTCCTGCCCGGTCGCGAGATCCTGTCGTGCATCCGCCGAGGTGATCGCGGAGGGGTCGTATTTCACGGCCAGACCAGCGGTGAATTCGCCGTTCGCGATGAAGTGCTTGATGATGCGGCGTTCCTCGGTGCCGTTCAACTCGGCCGGGGTCAGCGGGGCCGACATGATGCGCGCCCACTTGTGGTCGGTCTCGACCAACCGCCGCGCCTCTTCGCGCCGCTCGGCGGTGTAGCTGTGCAGAAGACTGGCATCCGCCCGACCCTTGAGAACCGAGATCAGCTTCCAGCCAAGGTTGAAGGTATCGCCCATCGAGACGTTCATCCCCTGCCCCGCCTTGGGGCTATGGGTGTGGCAGGCATCGCCCGCCGTGAAGACGCGCGGCGTGCGGCTCGCGGTCTCGCCTTCCGGCACATCGTCGAACTTGTCGGTCAGACGGTGTCCGATCTCGTAGATCGACCACCAGACGACATCCTTCACGTCGAGCGTATAGGGCGCCATGATCCGCTGCGCGGCGGCGATCATGTCCGTGTCGGTCAGGTTGCGGGCCGAGACCCTTTCGTCCGGGTTGAGTTTGTCCAACTCCACGTACATGCGGAACAGATACCCCCCTTCGCGCGGCAGGATGAGCAGGTTTCCCTCGCTCTTCGAGGCGATCAGGTTCTTCATCCGCACATCGGGGAAATCGGTGTTGGCGAGAATATCCATAACACCCCAGGCCTGGTGCGCCGCATCGCCTTCGAGCTTTCCGCCGATGGCCCGGCGCACGTTGGACCGGGCCCCGTCGGCCCCAACCACGTAATTCGCACGCAGGGTCGTGGTTTGACCCGCCCTCTCGCCTTCGGTGTATTCCAGCGTCACGGTGACAGGGTGATCCTCGGTCGTCGTGTCCACGTCGAGGTCGATCACCTTGATCCCGTAGTCCGGCTCCAGCCGCGTCGGGGATTTGCGCATATTGGTCAGGAACAGCTCGTGGATGCGGGCCTGGTTCATCAGCGTGTGCGGCATCTCGGAGAGATCGTCTGCCACGTCTTGCACCCGTCCAACCCGCTTGATCGCCTCGGGGTTCTCCGGGTCCGGCATCCAGAAGTTCGACTGGTTCACCCAGTAGGCTTCGCGCTTGACCTGCTCGCCGAACCCGAAGGCCTGAAACATCTCCATGGAGCGCACGTTCACGCCGTCGGCCTGCCCTTTCTCGATGGGTCCGGGCTTGGGTTCCACGATCATCGTGGTGAATTCCGGGTGCTCGGCCAGTTGCGCGGCGAGGCACAGACCTGCCGGACCACAACCCGCGATCAGCACGTCGACCTTGTCCGGAAGCGGACGGTCCGCGCCGGTGGGGCGGATGCCCTCGGCGGCAGGTTTCAGGTCCGGGTCGCCGGCGCGGAAGCCGTTTTGGTAATACTGCATGATCGCTCCTCCTGTTCGCGGATGTCGATATTAGTATCTATACATACTATATCGGTCAATCAAAAAGTATGTATGCAAATCATTTTACCCAAGCTATTGTCTTCGTAACGATTTACGAATGGAGGCGCGGCATGGAAGCCCTTGGGATGGCCGGACATCTGATTCGACGGTTGAACCAGCGCTCGACGCAGGTCTTTACCCAGCGGATGCGCGAGGAAGGCGTCGATCTTACCTCGGTGCAGTTCGCAGCGATGGATGCGCTCGCCACCCACCCCGGCATCGACCAGGCAAGCGTCGCGGGACTGATCGCCTATGACCGGGCGACCATCGGCGGGGTGATCGACCGCCTGGTGTCAAAGGGATATGTCGCGCGCGAGGTCAGCAAGCGGGACCGCCGCGCACGGGAGGTTCGCTTGACGCCGCGGGGTCAGGAAGTGTTTCAAACCATCCTGCCCATTGTCGCCGATCTTCAGAGCAACATTCTGGAAGGGCTGTCAGAAGCGGAACGCGCCACATTCCTCAGCCTCGCCGCCAAGGTGGTCACGCGAGACACCGAGGACGCCTAGGCCTCATATGGCTTGATCAACTCTGGCCCCTCGGCCCGGTTCGAGTTCACTTCCTTGGACACCCGATGATGGGTCAGCACATCCTCGGCAGGCGCGTGCATCAGCGTCGCCGCGCCCTTGCCCTCTTCGCCCAGCCATTTTCCCCATTGGTCCTGTTCGATCACCACCGGAATGCGGTGGTGGATCTTTGCCATCAGGTCGTTGGCCTCAGTCGTCAGCACGGCAAAGGATGAAATTCCATCCTCTCCCCAATCGCGCCAGACCCCGGCCATGACCAGGGGTTCGCCATCGGCGCGGTGGAAATAATGCGGCAGCTTCTCGTCCTCGTCGCGATACCATTCGTAAAACCCTGACACCGGAACCAGGCACCGCGTTTCGCGCACCGCTCCCCGAAACGCGGGCTTCTCCGCCACGGTTTCGGAGCGCGCGTTGATGAGCAGCGGGCCGTCGTTCATCGCCTTGTACCAGACCGGCAGAAACCCCCAGCGCATCGGGCGATAGCGGCGCTGACCGTCTTCCCAAGTGATGACGGCCACGTCCTGCGTCGGGCAAATGTTGTAATCGGGCAGCGGAGGAAGCGCATTGGCCGGCACGGCCCCGAAGAGGTTCGCCACCGCGTCATGGGGGAGCGTGTTGGCCATCCGGCCACACATCAGCGCATCCACTCCTTCCGGGCGATGGCGATCTTCGCCTCCATCATGGACATCTCTTTCATGATATCCTTGCGGGAAACGTCATCCGCGGTCCGCTTCAACTCCTCGCGCAGCTTCTCCAACTCGCGCCCCAAGGCGATGAAAGGCGGCACCGCGTTGTTTTCCTTGATGATCCGTCGCAACAGCGCGTTTTCCGGATCATCGTCGCGCGGCAAAGGCTTGCCCGCCCCCGGCAGGTTGTCGAACTCACCATTCGCTTCCGCCTCGGCGATCCTGGCCGAGATGAGGTCCATAAGAGGATGATCCATGGTCGCGCTCCTTTCCCCGAAGATAGGGAGGATCGGTGCAGAATGGAATGCCCGCACAGACCTGTGCGGCCACTCACACAATCGGCGCATCGCAGCCGATCACGCCCGAAATGGACCGGATGAAACCGAAAGACCCTAAATGAAAAATCCCCCGCCGGGCACCGTCCGGCGAGGGCAAGAACCACGAGGGAACGTGGATTACTCGGCGGTCTTGATCCGACCGTCCGTGAACGGCTCATAAGGCGCCATTTCCGCGAGGTACTCGGCGGTCACATCGGCAAGGTCGGGACCGAAGTCATAGGCGTTTTCCGCACCCACGAACATATCGTAGCCGTCGCCGCCATTGCGCACGTAGTTGTTGGACACGAGGCTATAGGTCGCCGAAACGTCGATCGGCTCCCAATCCATCCCGGTGCGCACGAAGACGTCGGCAACGCGGCTGCCCGGTTCGCCCGCCGGATCATATGTGAACTGAAGCCCGGCGACCTGCGGGAAGCGGCCCGCGCCCTCTTCCACCTGGCTCACACCGTTCTCCAGCGCCTCGACGACCATGGCGCCCGAGACCTGGAAGGTCGACAGCGTGTTCTGGAAGGGAAGCACGGTGAGCACTTCGCCCATGGTCACTTCACCCTCGTCGATGGAGGCCCGCAGACCGCCGCCGTTGGTGATCGCGATGGTCACGCCCTGATCCGCGACCCGGTCAAGCATGGCTTCAGCGACCAGGTTGCCCATTTCGCATTCGCCCGCCCGGCAGCTGTCGCGCGACCCGTCGATGGGGGCCGACGTTTCGGCCACGACCATGGTGCGGATCTCGTCGAGCGGTTCGGCGGCTTCTGCAATCCGTGCCTTCGTTGCTTCGTCCTCGGCGACGTCGCCGTCCATGATGATCGGCGCGCCGGAGGCTTCGGTGATGACGCCTTCGTCGTCGAAGGTCACGATCAACTCGCCAAGGAACTTGCCATAGGCATAGGCCGACAGGATCGCGGTATCACCGACCATGGTGGGATAGGGCCCTTGAGCCCCGTCCATGTCGCCAAGAAGCGTATTGGTGTGACCGCCGACGATCACATCGACACCGGTCGTATTCGCGGCCACGTCCTGATCCACCGCGTAGCCCGAGTGGCTGAGCACGATGATCTTGTTCACGCCCTGCTCGGTCAGCTTGTCGACTTCGCCCTGCACCGCGTCGGCTGGCGGGGTGAAGATCACGTTCGGACCGGGAGAGGACAATTCGTCCGTGTCGACGGGGGTCAACCCGATCAGCCCGATCTTTTCGCCGCCCCGCTCGATCACCGTGGATTTCATCAACTTGTCGGCCAGAAGCGGTTCGCCCGAGACGTCGGCATTTGACATGAGAACCGGGAACTCGACCGCATCCATGAAGCCGGCCAGCACTTCGGGGCCGTCATCGAACTCGTGGTTGCCGACGGTCATGCCGTCGTATCCCATCTTGTTCATCATCTCGGCGGCAAGCTTGCCTTTGTAATAGGTGTAAAACAGCGTGCCCTGGAACTGGTCGCCGCCATCGAAAAGCACCGCGTTGTTGGAGCGCGACCGCGCCTCTTCGATGGCCGTCACCAGGCGCGCGGACCCGCCGAAGCATTCACCCGCGTCGTTGTCCTCGGCCGAACATCCGCTGTCATATTTGCTGATCGGTTCGAAACGCGCATGAAAATCGTTGGTGTGAAGGATGGTGAGCGAATAATCGGCCCATGCCATCCCGGTGGACAATGCCACAACGGCGGCGGACCCGAGAACGCGTTTCATGTTGATACTCCCTGTATCGTTGTCTTTTGACTATCTGGTCAGATTGTGACGAGTCGCGGCCCCTGTCAAAGTCTGGCTAACCTGACTTGGCGCATTTTCATGACATTGCCATGAAATCAGGCTGATTGGCCCGCTTGACGCCGCGCCACGCGGGGGGCAAACCGCAGCCATGCTGATACTGAAAATTTTCCGGGCCGACGAGTGGGCCACGCTGGAGCGCGAGGGCGAGACCCTCGGCGCACCCATCGACCTTGAGGATGGCTACATCCATTTCTCCACGCCCGCCCAGGCCGGTGTGACCGCGTCCAAGTATTTCGCCGATGTCGATGGGCTGATGCTGGTCGCTTGCGAGGCGGACGATATGGGCGCGGCCCTGAAATGGGAGCCGTCGCGCGGCGGCGACCTGTTCCCGCACCTCTACCGCCCCATGACCATGGCGGACGTGCTCTGGGCCAAACCGCTCCCCATCGTGGACGGTGTGCACCAATTCCCGAAGGACGCCCAATGACCTTGATCGAACGGCTCGGCCTCACCGTCCTGCACAAGATCGACCCGGAACGGTCGCACGGGCTAGCACTGATGGCGCTCAAGGCGGGTCTTGCGCCCTTGCCCGGTGCCTACACCTCGTCGCGGCTCAGGTGCCACGTGGGCGGGCTGGAGCTCTTGAACCCCGTCGGGCTGGCCGCCGGGTTCGACAAGAACGCGGAGGTGGTCGATGGGCTGACCCGCGCGGGCTTCGGTTTCGTCGAAGTCGGCGCGATCACGCCGCGCGCGCAACCGGGCAACCCCAAACCGCGCATGTTCCGGCTGATGGAGGATCAGGCGGTCATCAACCGCTTCGGTTTCAACAACGACGGGATGGAAGCCGCCGCCAAGCGTCTGACCCGCCGCAAGCGGGAGCGCCCGGTGCCCGTCGGTCTGAATCTCGGGGCCAACAAGGACAGCGCGGATCGGGCGGGCGATTACGTCAAGGTGCTCGATCGCTGCGGACCTCTGGTGGATTTCGTCACCGTCAACGTCTCCTCCCCCAACACCGAGAAACTGCGCGACCTGCAAGGCGCCGAGGCGCTCCATGCGCTCTTGTCCGGCGTGATGGATGCGCGCGGTAAACACGACAAGATCATTCCCGTTTTCCTGAAAATCGCGCCCGATCTGAGAGACACCGAGATCGGCGAGATTGCAGACGTGGCCCGAGACGTGCGCCTCGACGCGATCATCGCAACGAATACCACGCTGGACCGTGAAGGTCTGAAAAGTGCAAGCAAGGACGAGAAAGGCGGGCTATCTGGCGCACCATTGTTCGAAAAGTCTACGCGCGTGCTCGCCAAACTGTCGCAAGCGACCGAGGGGCACCTGCCCCTGATCGGTGTCGGCGGGATCGGATCGGCACAGGATGCCTACACCAAGATCAAGGCAGGCGCGTCAGCGGTCCAGCTTTACTCCGCGCTCGCCTACAAGGGGCTATCGCTCGCCGATGAGATCGCGCGCGGACTGGATGGCTTGCTGGCCCGCGACGGCTATGCCCACATCTCCGATGCCATCGGCACAGAAAAGGACAAATGGCTATGACGGACGTCACCATCTGGCACAATCCCCGCTGTTCCAAATCGCGCCAAACGCTCGCCTTGCTTGAAGAAAAAGGCGTCGCACCGACCGTGCGCAAATACCTCGAAGACGCGCCGACCGAGACGGAGATTCGCGGCGCGCTGGCCGCGCTCGGGCTAAAGGCCGTCGACATGATGCGCACCAAGGAAGCCGAGTTCAAGGACCAGGACCTGAGCCGCGACAGCTCCGAAGACCTGCTGATCGCCGCCATGGCGCGCACGCCCAAGCTGATCGAACGCCCCATCGTGTTCACCGACACCCGCGCCCGTATCGGTCGCCCGCCAGAAGCGGTGCTCGACATCCTCTAGGGGGCCGCGTCCGCCTCGCGCTCCAGCGCCGGATACCGCGTCCCCAGCGAGACGCCGCGCGCGAGATAGGAAATGATGTAGGCCGCCCAAAGCCCGTGGTTGCCCCAAATCGGGGTCAGGGCCCATGCGGCGACCAGGTAGACGATCAGGGACAGGAACATCATGTTGCGCATGTCATGGGTCCGGGTCGCCCCGATGAAGATCCCGTCCAGCATCCAGGGCGCCAGCCCGATCAGGGGCGCAAACACCATCCATGGCAGGTAATCCCGAGCGGCCATCTGTACCGCCGGATCCTTCGCCATCACGTCGATAATCGCCCCGCCGCCCAGCGCGAAGGCAAGCGCCAGGACCGCCACGATCACCCCGCCCCAAAGGCTCGTCAGGATCGCCGCCCGCCTGAGCCGCGACCGGTTGCGCGCCCCCAGAGCCTGACCCACAAGCGTTTCGGCCCCAAAGGCAAAGCCGTCCAAACCATAAGACGTGATATGCAGGAATTGCAAAAGCACCTGGTTGGCGGCCAGCGTGACGTCACCGAAATCCGCCCCCCAGAACATGAAGCTCACGATCATGACCTCCAGCATCAGGGACCGCAGCAGGATATCGGTGTTTACCTTGGCCATCCGGGTCAGCTTGACCCGATCGAACACCCGCTCCCAATCGCGCCAGTCCGGCACACGAAAGGCCGCGCGACAGAACCACAGGCCCAGCGCCAGCCCGGTCCATTCGGACAGGAAGGTCGCGAAGGCCACCCCTTGGACACCCCAGCCAAACCCCAGCACGAAGGCCAGGTCGAGCAGGATGTTCATCCCGTTCATCACGAGCTGGATCACGAGCACCGCGCGGGTCCGTTCCTGCGCGATCAGCCAGCCGGAGACGCCATAACTGGCGATGATCGCGGGGGCCGACCAGACGCGGATCGACATGTAATCCCGCGCCAGGGCTTCGACCTCGGCACTCGCCGGGGCCAGTTGAAACGCGAGCGCGAACAGCGGCACCTGCGCCACGATCAGAAGCACCCCGCCCGCGAAGGCGATCATCAGCGCGCGGGTGAATATCGCGGCAAGTTCGGGCCGGTTATCGGCCCCGATGGCCTGGCTCGCCAGGCCGACCGTGCCCATGCGCAGAAAGCCGAAAATCCAGTAGATCGCGGTCAGGACGATGGCCCCGATCCCCACGGCCCCGATGGGCGCGGCTTCGCCCAGTTGCCCCACGACGCCGGTGTCCACCGCGCCCAGGATCGGAACGGTGATATTGGCCGCCACCACCGGGAGCGCGATGGCCAGCACGCGCTTGTGGGTAATGGACCGGGCGTCAGCCATTCCGTGCGGGCATCAGGAAATGCCCCGTGGCCTGGGCATAAAGGCGCGAGCGATTGTCCTGCCACGCCTCGACGTGAACGCTCGCATAGCGACGCCCGGAGCGGTTGATCCGAGCGCGGGCATAGGCATCGCGCGGAAGACCCGACCGCAGGTAGTCCACCGTGAAATCAATGGTCTTTGGCAAGCGCGGCATGGTGCCGGGCGCCAGGTCCTCGACCCGCATCGCGCCGCTTTCGACCTCCTGCCAGAGCGCCGCCCAGCCAAGCTCGACGATCGCGGTGATCTCCAGGAAAGACGCCGTGACGCCGCCATGGATCGCGGGCAGCGCCGGGTTGCCGATAAGCGTATCGCGGAACGGCAAAACGGCGGTCAACTCGTCGCCGCGCCGATCGAAATTCACACCTAGGAAGCCAATGTAAGGCACGCGCCCCGTGAGGGCCGTCAGCGCCGCGTCACGGCGTTCTTTCACCACTTGAACCGGATCAGGACGTTTCATGACAGCGCCTCGCTCGACCGTTTCGCCTTAGAGCCCCTGTCCGCCGTAAAGGCGCCGGATGCGCTGGCCACGGGGTTGTCACGGTCTTCGTCGTAGGCGAACGCCCGCACGAAGGCGACCGAGCGCGTGACCTTGTAGCAAACCGCCTCGCAACTGATCCGCTGGCCGGGGGTCGCGGCCCGCATGTAGTCGATCCGCAGGTCGATGGTCGCGGTGACGACCGGCGCGTCCGGATGGCTCATCACCGCCGCCCCCGAACAGGTATCGAGCAGCGCCGAAACCGCGCCGCCGTGAATAACGCCCGTATCGGGATCGCCCACGAAGCGGTCGTCATAGGGCATTGAACAAACGGCTTCCCCGTCCCCGAGGTTGTCCAACCGCATGGACAGCTCCCGCGAAAACGGGATCGCTTCGATGAATTGGCGGGCGAGTTTGGTTTTGGCTTCTGCGTCCATCTGACTTCCTTGTGATCGAAAAATATAGCCGTGGCTATAAATTCCGCTTGATTCATACCCGAGGCTATACTTTTATGCCGGTGATCTAACACCCCTGCTCTCTCTATCTAACGCAGCTTTTGGCGAAGGACACCCTTAGCATGACCCCAACCGACTGGACCCAAGCAGAGGCGACCGCCCGCACATGGCCCGCGTTACGGCCCAAGCGGCTCGTGGTGCTGGCAATCTTTGTCACCCTTGCGGTCCTCCCCACGGGGCTGGGAGAGTTGACGCGCGAGCTGATGACCGACGCCTATGTGCAGGTCTCTGTTTTCGTCGCCGCGACCCTGATGATCTTTTACGGGGCCGAGCGGATCTTCGGCTTCGACCTTGGACGCGCCCTGCGCACGGCTGGTCCCATGCAGGTGCCGATGGCCGCACTTCTCGGCGCAACGCCGGGCTGCGGCGGGGCGGTCGTGGTGGTCGCGGCCTATTCCTCGGGCAACGTGGGTTTCGGCGCGGTGGTCGCGACGCTGACGGCGACCATGGGCGATGCCGCCTTCCTCCTGATCGCGACCCGGCCCGACGCAGCCCTCGTCGTGCTCCCGCTGTCCTTTGCTGTCGGCATTGTCTCCGGCTGGATCGTGGACCGCGTGAATACGCTCGATTTGCGCGCCTCGACCGAAGGCGCCACACACAACGTGCCGCTGATCGGCCAGACCCGCGGCATCGACATGGGCTATATCGCCTTGGGGATTCCGGGCTTGATCGTGGGCGGAGCCCAGTTGGCGCAGGTCGATATCGGCAGCATCCTCGGCATCCCGATCACGTGGATCGCACTGACCGGCACCTTCCTCGGCCTGCTGATCTGGACCTTTTCGCCCCTCGCCGCGATGACAAACCCGGCAGACAGCCCCGTCACCCGTGCCGCCGAAGAAACCAGCTTCATCTCGGTCTGGGTGATCGGCGCGTATCTCGCCTATGACTACATGGCCGCCTATGCCGGGCTTGACCTGGAAGCGCTTTTTGCCTCGGTGGCACCACTTCTGCCGCTGATCGCGATCCTCATCGGTTTCGTGCCGGGCTGCGGACCGCAGGTTCTGGTCACGACACTGTTCCTGAACGGGCTGATCCCTTTCGCGGCCCTCGTGGGCAATGCGATCTCGAACGATGGGGACGCGCTGTTCCCCGCGATCGCGCTCAATCCGAAGGCCGCGGTGATTGCGACGGTCTATTCCGCGGTGCCGGCCCTCATCGTGGCCTATGGGTTCTATTTCTTCGCCCCCGGCTTCATGAACTGACCGCCCGCGCCAGCCCGACCGACAAAAGCCCGCCCACCCCGGCGGGCTTTTTCGTATGCCGCGGAAAACCAGTATGTGAAATTTGTTTTCGCATCGCGAAATTGCTTGCCGCAGGACGAATCCCTAGTTACGCTACGTCACGAACAGCGTTAGGCTGGGGAGGAAATGACCGTGAAAGACACGATGACCGACACGAAGGTGGAACGCCTGTCCTTCAAGGAAATGTGCGAAAAGTTCGACGTCACGCCGCGCACCCTGCGCTATTACGAGTATATCGAACTTCTGGAACCCGAGAAAGAAGGCCGCACGCGCTGGTATACCCCGCGCGAGGTGGCGCGCATGACCCTGATCATGCGCGGGCGCCGTTTCGGTTTTTCGCTCGAAGAGCTCCGCCAGTGGCTTTTGATCTATGACGAGCAAGGCTCGGAGGCCCAGAATCGGGCCTGGGTTCAGAACGCGACCGCCCAGCTCGACGTGCTCGACAAGCAGATCGCGGATCTTAAAGACGCCCGCGCCGACCTTGAGAAACTGCGCGACGACGTGGCGAAATCCCTGAAATAACAGACCTCGTGTCTCTGTTACGTCACGTTACGTTGACGTTAACGTAATCTTTTGCTGAACTCCGGGAAAACCTGCCCTATGTCATGGGGCAGCATTCAAACCCGGAGTTTTTCATGTCTGAAGATCTCAAGACCATTCGCGAGATGTGCGACCAGTTCGGCGTGACCGCACGCACGTTGCGGTTCTACGAACAGAAGGAGCTTCTGTCCCCGATCCGCGACGGCCAGAAACGCCTGTTCACCCGTTCGGACCGCGCCCGTCTCAAGCTGATCCTGCGCGGCAAACGCTTCGGCTTCCCGCTTGAGGAAATCCGCCAGCTTCTGGACCTGTATCACGTGGGCGATCAGCAGATCACCCAGTACACGCGGACCATCGACCTGGCCGAAACCCATCTGAACGAGCTTAAATCGCAGCGCGAAGAGCTGGACGAAGCGATCCGCGACCTGTCCGACCAGCTTGAATGGGGCCGCCGCATGCTGGCCTCCATGGAGCAGGACGAAGCGGCTGAATAAGCCCCGTCACCGAACCCACACAAACCATTGGTATCGTTTGAAAACGAGTAGGGAGACCCAATGCCGACATATACCGCTGACACCCGCGACTACGCTTTCCTTCTGCATGATGTGCTGAAGGTCCATCAAAGCGACATTCCGGGCTACGACGAGCTCGATCCGTCCTTCACCTCGGCCATCCTCGAAGAGGCTGGCAAGATCGCCTCCGAAGTTATCGCTCCGCTGAACCCGGTGGGCGACAAGGAAGGCTGCAAACTGGAAAACGGTGTCGTGCGCACGCCCACCGGGTTCAAGGACGCGTTCGAGCAGCTGAAGGCAGGCGGCTGGACCGGGTTGGACTGTGACCCCGAGTATGGCGGTCAGGGCATGCCTGCGATCATGGGCTCGGCTACGGGCGAGATGTTCTCGGCTGCCGGTATGGCCTTCATGATGTACCAGGGCCTGACCCACGGCGCCTATTCCGCCATCCACGCCCACGGCACGGATGAGCAAAAGCAGACCTACCTGCCCAAGATGGTCTCCTGCGACTGGACCGGCACCATGAACCTGACCGAACCGCATTGCGGCACCGATCTGGGTCTCATGCGCACCAAGGCAGAGCCGCAGGACGACGGCACCTACAAGATCTCCGGTCAGAAGATTTTCATCTCCGCCGGTGACCACGACATGTCCGACAACGTCATCCACCTCGTGCTCGCCAAGATCCCCGGCGGCCCCGACGGCGTGAAAGGCATCTCGCTCTTCATCGTGCCGAAGTTCATCCTCGACGAGGACGGCAACCCCGGCGAGCGCAACGGCGTTTCGGTCGGTGCGTTGGAAGAGAAGATGGGCATCCACGGCAACGCCACCTGCGTCATGAACTACGACGAGGCGACCGGCTACCTCCTGGGCCAGGAGCACAAGGGTATGCGCGCCATGTTCACCATGATGAACGAAGCGCGCCTGGGCGTGGGCGTCCAGGGTCTGTCGCAGGCCACCGTCGCCTACGAGAATGCGCTGACCTACGCCAAGGAGCGTCTTCAGGGCCGCGCCGTCACCGGTGCCGAAGCCCCCGACAAACCCGCCGATCCGCTGATCGTCCACCCGGACATCCGTCGCTCGCTGATGGACCAGAAGTCCTTCGTCGAAGGAGGCCGTGCTCTGGTGCTCTGGTCGGCTGAGCTTCTCGACCGTCACAACCGCCAGGGCGACGAAGCCGCCGATGGCCTCGTATCGCTCCTGATCCCGGTCGTGAAGGGTTTCCTCACCGACAAGGGGTTCGAGAACGCGGTTCTGGCGCAACAGGTCTACGGTGGCCACGGCTACATCGAGGAATGGGGCATGTCCCAATTCACCCGCGATGCCCGGATCGCCATGATCTACGAAGGGGCCAACGGCATTCAGGCGCTCGATCTGGTGGGCCGGAAACTCGCCACCGACGGCGGCAAGCACGTCATGGCCTTCTTCGACCTCGTGAAAACCTTCATCAAGGATCACGAAGGCAACGAGGCGCTCAAGGCCGACTTCCTCGACCCGCTCAAGCAAGGCTCCAAGGATCTTCAGGCCGCGACGACGTATTTCATGAACAACGGCATGAAGAACCCGAACCACGCGCTGGCCGGCTCTTACGACTTCATGACCATGTTCGGTCACGTCGCCCTGGGCTTCATGTGGGCCCGCATGGCGGTGGCCGCACAAGAGGCGCTGGACGCCGACACCGGCGACGCTGCATTCTACGAGACCAAGCTCGCCACCGGCCGATACTACATGAAGCGTCAGCTTCCGGCGACTGGCATGCACCTGGCCCGCATCGAAAGCGGCGCGGACCCGGTGATGGCGCTCGACGCCGAGGCGTTCTGATCGAACAAAGGAGAGGACAAGGCCCATGCCCAAGCGTTTCCGACTGACCCGCCGCTTCCCGGTCGCCATGACCGAGGACGGCTATCGGAAGCTGAAATCCTTCTCCCGCGAGGCGGGGTTGGACGAGGGCGAGGCCTTGTCCTTTCTGTTCGAGCACTTTGATAGTGTCATGGACAAAGAGGCGCTCACCCATCGTCTGCGCCTGTTCAATTCAGAGCTCGACGCCCGCAAACGCTGAGGAGGACCCATGAAACGACTGCTTGCCGCCGCCCTGATTTCCACCCTGCCGCTCACCGCGATGGCCTTCGACACTGCCGACAAGGCCGCCGTGGAGGCGACCGTCTCGGAGTTCGACACGGCCTATTCGACCGGTGATTTCGGGACGGTGCTCGACTACCTGCCGCCAAAACTCATCGACTACATGGCCACCCAGATGGGCAGTGAGTCGCAGGCCGAGTTGAAGGCGACCATGGCCAAGCAAATGGCGGCCTTCATGTCCGACATCAAGATCGACGCCTTCGACATGAACACCAACCGGATGAAGACCGGCGAAGCGGGTGGCCGCAGCTACGCCTTCATCCCCACCACGACCAAGATCACCGCCGAGGGCAAGACCCGCACCCTGCGCAACCAGACGCTTGCGCTTGAGGATGGCGGGCGTTGGTATGTCGTGCGCATCGAAGCCGATCAGCAATACAACCTCGTGAAAGAGGTCTACCCGGAGTTTGGCAGCGTCCGCCTGCCCTGATCCGGAACACGACGAACCAATGGTCCGGGCGTGCCCCGGTCCATGGACCAACGGGAGGACAACCATGACCATCAAACTCTACTGCTTCGGCGAAAGCGGCAACTCCTACAAGGCCGCCCTGCCCCTCGAACTCGCTGGTTTCGACTGGGAGCCGGTCTTCGTCGATTTCTTCAACGGCGAGGCGCGTACCCCGGACTACCGCGCGATCAACCCGATGGGCGAAGCACCCGTGTTTATCGACGGTGATCTGAAGATGACCCAATCGGGCGTCATCCAGCAGTGGATCATTGAGCAGACCGGCAAGTTTGGCGGCAAGACCCCCGAGGAAGAACGCGAGGTTTTGCGCTGGCAGTTCTGGGACAACCACAAAGGCTCCTCCCAGTTCGGCATGACCCGCTTCCTGATGAATTTCCTACCCGAGAAACACCGCAACGCCGACGTCATCGCCTTCAACGTCGGTCGCGTGAAAGGCGCTCTCAATGTGCTCGAAAGCGAGTTGACGCAACGAGACTGGCTTGTCGGCAGCGACGTCACCATGGCTGACCTGTCGTGCTGCTCTTACCTTTATTACCCGGAACCCTTCGGCTTCGACCGCGACGATTACCCCGCGATCAGCCGTTGGCTCGACCGGATCGCCGATCTGCCGGGGTGGAAACACCCCTACGACCTGATGCCCGGATCCCCCGCCGACCGCGCGTGATCCGAGCTTGAACGACAACCCAGGGAGAGACTGATGTCTGACGCCTATATCTATGACGCCGTGCGCAGCCCGCGCGGCAAGGGCCGCAAGGACGGCGCGCTTCACGAAGTGACCGCCGTGTCGCTCGGCAAGCAAATGCTGAACGCGATCAAGGAGCGCTCGGGGCTCGAAGGCCACGCGGTCGAAGACGTGATCTGGGGCAACGCCACCCAGGCGTTTGAACAAGGCGGCTGTCTTGCCCGGACCACCGTGCTCGCCTCCGACCTCGACGAGCGTATCCCCGGCCTCTCCATCAACCGCTTCTGCGCTTCCGGCATGGAAGCCGTGAACCTCGCCGCGAACCAGGTCGCCGGCGGCGCGGGCGAGGGCTATATCGCGGGCGGCATCGAAATGATGTCCCGCGTCGCCATGGGGTCGGACGGGGCCGCCGTCGCGGTCGATCCGACCGTCGCGATGGAGCAGTATTTCGTGCCGCAGGGCATTTCGGCCGACATCATCGCGACCGAATACGGCTTCACCCGTGACGACGTGGACGCGCTCGCCGTCGAAAGCCAGCGCCGCGCCGCTGCCGCCGTCGACGACAACCGCTTCGACAAGTCGCTCGTCACCATTCGCGACGTGAACGGCCTGCCGATCCTCGACCACGACGAATACATCCGTCGCGGCACCGACATGCAGGCGCTCGGGTCGCTTAAGCCGGCGTTCAAGGACCTCGGCGAAGTGATGCCGGGCTTCGACAAGGTGGCGAAGCTCAAGTATCCGCACCTTGAGAAAATCAACCACGTCCACCATGCGGGCAACTCGTCCGGCATTGTCGACGGCTCCGCCGCCGTGCTCGTCGGGTCGAAGGAATTCGGTGAAAAGCACGGGCTGAAACCCCGCGCCCGCATCCGCGCCACGGCTAAGATCGGCACCGACCCGACCATCATGCTCACCGGCCCGGTCCCCGCGACCCAACGCATCCTTGAGACCTCCGGCATGAACATCTCGGACATCGACCTGTTCGAAGTGAACGAAGCCTTCTCGGCGGTCGTCCTGCGCTTCATGCAGGCCTTCGACGTGGACCATTCCAAGGTCAACGTGAACGGCGGCGCCATCGCCATGGGCCACCCGCTCGGCGCCTCCGGTGCCATCATCATCGGCACGCTGCTGGACGAGTTGGAGCGCACCGACAAAGAGGTGGGTCTCGCGACCCTCTGCGTGGCCTCCGGCATGGGTGCCGCCACCATCATCGAGCGCGTGTAAGGGAGTTTTGACCAATGGCTGAATTTACCATGGAAAAAGACGCCGACGGCGTCGCAGTAATCACCTGGGACATGCCCGGCAAGTCGATGAACGTGCTGACGCTCCAGGGCATCGAAGAGCTTGAAAAGCTCTCCGAGGAGGCGTTGTCGGACGACAGCATCAAGGGCATCGTCATCACCTCCGGGAAAGAGACCTTCGCGGGTGGCATGGACCTCAACATCCTCGCAGCCTTCAAGGAAAATGGCGCCGAAGGCGTGTTCGAAGGCACCATGCGCGGGCACCGGATGCTGCGCAAGCTGGAGCTTGCGGGCATGGACCCCAAGACCCAGAAAGGCGGCAAACCTGTCGCCGCCGCCCTGCCCGGCACCGCGATGGGCATCGGGCTGGAACTGCCCCTCGCCACGCACCGCATCTTTGCCGCTCCGAACCCGAAGGCCAAGATCGGCCTTCCGGAAATCCAGGTCGGCATCTTCCCCGGCATGGGCGGCACCACGCGGCTCGTGCGCAAGCTCGGCGTCATGGGCGCCTCGCCCTACCTGCTTCAGGCCAAGATGTCCTCTCCCGAGGCGGCCGTGAAAGCGGGCATCATCGACGAAGTCGCCGACGATCCGGTCGCCGCCGCCAAGGCCTGGGTGCTGGACGCGAAAGACGCGGACCTCGTGAAACCCTGGGATGCCAAGGGCTACAAGGTGCCCGGCGGCGCGCCTTATCACCCGGCGGGGTTCCAGACCCTCGTGGGTGCCAACGCCATGATCATGGGCAACACCTGGGGTGCCTTCCCGGCCCCCAAGGCGATGCTGTCCGCCGTCTACGAAGGTCTGCAAGTGCCCTTCGACACCGCTTTGAAAATCGAAGCGCGCTGGTTCACCTCCGTGATCATGAACCCCTCCTCGGGCAACATGATCCGCTCGCTTTTCCTCAACAAGGAAGCGCTGGAAAAAGGCGCGGTCCGTCCCGAGGGCATCGCGGACCAGAAGGTCAGGAAACTCGGCGTGCTCGGCGCGGGCATGATGGGGGCCGGGATCGCGCTCGTCTCGGCGCAAGCCGGTATCGAGGTGGTACTGATCGACCAGGAACAGGAAGCCGCGGACAAGGGCAAAGCCTATTCCGAAAGCTTCCTCGACAAGGGCATCGCCAAGAAAAAGACCACGCCTGAGAAGAAGGAAGAAGTCCTGGGCCGCATCACCGCGACCACGGATTACGACGCCCTCAAGGACGCGGACCTGATCATCGAAGCGGTGTTCGAAGATCCGGGCATCAAGGCCGAGGTCACGAAGAACGTCGAAGCCGTGATCCCCGACGATTGCATCTTCGCCACCAACACCTCGACGCTGCCGATCACCGACCTCGCCAAGGCCTCAAGCCGCCCCGAGCAGTTCATCGGCATTCACTTCTTCTCGCCGGTCGAGAAGATGCTCCTGGTCGAGATCATCAAGGGCAAGGACACCGGGGACCGGGCCACGGCCAAGGCGCTCGACTACGTGCGCCAGATCCGCAAGACGCCGATCGTGGTGAACGACGCGCGGTTCTTCTACGCCAACCGCTGCATCATTCCCTACATCAACGAAGGGGTGCGCATGGTGACCGAAGGCGTCGAAATGCCGCTGGTCGACAATGCCGCGCGCCTGCTGGGCTTCCCGGTCGGGCCGCTGCAACTGACCGATGAGACCTCGATCGACCTCGGCGTGAAGATCGCCAAGGCGACCAAGGCCGCGATGGGCGACGCCTATGACGACGCCACGGACGAGATCATGTTCTGGATGGTCGACGAAGGCCGCCTGGGCCGCAAATCCAACGCGGGCTTTTACGACTACGACGACAAGGGCAAACGCCAGGGCTATTCGGATGCCGTGAAATCACGGTTCCCCGCCTCGGACGACCAACCGGACGTCACCGAAGTCCAGCATCGCCTGATGATGGCGCAGGTGCTCGAAGCGGTGCGCGCGCTCGAAGAGGGTGTTCTCATGGACATCCGCGAAGGCGACGTCGGCGCGATCCTGGGCTGGGGCTTTGCGCCCTGGACCGGTGGCCCGCTCAGCTGGCTCGACATGATCGGCGCCGCGAAGGCGGTCGAAATCTGCGACCACCTCACGACAACCTATGGCGAGCGCTTCACCGCGCCCGCGCTCCTGCGCGATCTGGCCGAGACGGGTGAAACCTTCTACGGGCGTTTCGGCGGCGGCACCGCCAAGGCCGCCTGAGCCACCCGATACGAAACTCCCAAGGGCCTGGTCATGTGACCGGGCCTTTTTCTTTGCCTTCATCGTGCCAAAAATATCCCGGGGGTGTTTGAGGGGGCAGCGCCCCCTCATCACCGCGTCGCGCGCCAGCGCGGCGCAAACCCTGTGCCGGGCAGCGCCCGGCGCCTTATGACGACAGCGGCCCCAGGGCGAAACCACCGTCTTTCACGCCCACGCGCCAATCGCGCGGCGGCTCTTGCCGGTCGCGCAGGCGCGACAACCGCCACCCCTCCTGCGCACCATGCGCGAACCCGAACGACCAACGGCTTTCGGCCCCGGCGGACGCCCCCTCGGGTGTCAGAACCACGCCCAGCGCCCGACCGCCCCCCGTTTCCGCCGCCAGGTGCATCCGCCGCATCGGGGTCAGCGCCACCGGCCCCGGCAGGTCCGCGACGACCAGGGGCACCACGCCCGCGCGCAATACCTCTTCCATCGTCCAGAGCAAATCCTGTGGCCGTTCGGCGGCGATGAAGGTCACCCGTCCGGGGTCCAGAAACCGCGTCATGCCGGGACCGTGAAGCCTGTCCACTCCCCAGCCGGGACGACACCAGAACACCGGCCCCGTCATCGCCCCCGCCACGATCAGCGCCAGCGTATGACGCGCCGGGCCGCAGATCTCATGCACCCGCCCACGGGCAAGGCTCAGCCGTTCCAGAAACAGCTGGCCCCGGTCTGGGCGATAAGTGCGGCGGTCGATCAGGCTTTGATGCATGACCTCACCCTATATGTTCATCTTTTGTTCTTAAAGCCCTTCCCGCCCCGACACCGCCAAAAAACTCATTCCAAAAATTCTTTTCGTGAATGCGACAATCTGCGCTACGTTCGCCCCACCAATGGGAGGACAATCATGAAAAAGATCATTCTGGCGGGCGCGCTCAGCCTCGCTGCAACCATGGCCATGGCCGAAGGTGAAACCCACAGGGTCGCGGTTCACGTCGACGACGGCGACCCCCGGGTGCTCAACATGGCGCTCAACAACGTGCAGAACATGAAGAGCTACTACGAAAGCCAGGGCGACAGTCTCGTCGTGGAAGTGGTCGCCTATGGCCCCGGCCTGACCATGTTCCTCGACGGCAAAAGCCCGGTGGCCGATCGCATCGTCACCATGGCGCTGGAGTCCGACGGCGTCACCTTTTCCGCCTGCGGCAACACGCACCGGAAGATGAGCGAAAAGGCCGGCGCCGAGGTCAAGCTTCTCGACGAGGCCCAGATCGTGCCCTCGGGCGTGGTGCGCCTCGTCGAATTGCAGGAGGACGGATACGCCTACGTCCGGCCGTAACCCGCACTGCGCATCACCGCACAGGACGCTTCCCCCCGGCGCGCCGATCACCGCGCGCCGGGGGTTTCCATTTCCGCACCCACGCGGCAGTTTGCCGGCAACGAAAAGACAGGAGAACGTCCATGCGGATGAACAAACTGGCAGGCGGCGAACTGACCGTCTCCGAGCTTTGCCTTGGCTCCATGACCTGGGGCACGCAGAACACCGAAGCCGAGGGTCACGCCCAGATCGACATGGCGCTGGATCACGGCATCAACTTCATCGACACGGCCGAGATGTATCCCACCAACCCGCTCTCGACCGAGACCGTGGGCAATACCGAAATCATCATCGGCAACTGGCTGGCCAAGCGCGGCAAGCGCGACGACGTGGTGCTCGCGACCAAGGTCACCGGCCCCTCGCCCACAGTCCGGCGCGAAGGCTATGACGCCGAGATCATCCGCGAAACCGTCGACGCGAGCCTCAAGCGGCTGCAAACCGATTACATCGACATCTACCAGATGCACTGGCCGCAGCGCGGCTCCTATCACTTCCGCCAGAACTGGAAATTCGACCCCTCGACCAAGGACCCGGAGCGCACCGTGAACGACATGCGCGCGGTCATGGCGACGCTGAAAGACCTCGTGGAGCAGGGCAAGATCCGCCACATCGGCCTGTCGAACGACAGCGCCTGGGGCGCGATGAAATGGCTTGAACTGGCTCGCGAAATCGGCGGGCCGCGCGTGGTGTCGATCCAGAACGAATACTCGCTCCTGTGCCGCCTCTACGACCTCGACCTCGCCGAAACCTCGCATAACGAGGACATCGGGCTGCTCTGCTACTCGCCGCTCGCCTGTGGTCTGCTCACCGGCAAGTACGAAGGCGGCAACACTGTGCCGGAAGGCTCGCGGATGTCGATCACGAGCAATCTCGGCGGGCGCACCACCGACCGCGTCTGGCCCGCGACCCAGGCCTATCTCGACATCGCGGACAAGCACGGGATGGACCCGGTGCATCTCGCGCTCGGGTTCTGCACCTCGCGGCCCTTCATGGGGTCCACCATCTTCGGCGCAACCACGATGGACCAGTTGGAACGCGCGCTCGGGGCGCAGGACGTGACATTGTCCGACGAGGTGCTGAAGGACATCGCCAAGGCTCACAAAGCCCACCCGATGCCCTACTGACAAGTGATCCGGTCAGGCGCGTGCTCCGTAATCCTTGCATAGACACGGGAGACGGACATGCGCCTGACCAAACCCCTCGCGGCCCTCGCCGCCAGCCTCGCCCTCACAGCCCCGGCTTCTGCCGAATACCGCGACACCACGGTCCCGATGCGCACGCAGGACATCGACCTGCAAAGCTACCTCGGCAAATGGTATGAGGTCGCCCGCTACCCCAACAGCTTCGAACGGGGGTGCCAAGCCCCCACCGCCACCTATTCTCTGAACGAGGATGGGTCTATCAAGGTTCTGAACGCCTGCGCGAGCGGCAAATCCCGCACCGCGGAGGCCGTCAAGGTCGGCCCCGGCAAGCTGGAGGTGGATTTCGTCTCCTGGCTTCCGGGCATCGCCAAGGGCGACTACTGGGTGCTCTATGTCGATCCCGGCTACACCCTCGCCGTCGTGGGCGAGCCGACCGGACGTTATGGCTGGGTGCTGTCGCGCAGCCCGCAGATCCGCCAGAGCCAGTTGGTTCAGGCGCAGACCGTGCTGACGCAGAACGGCTACGACCTGTCGGGCCTGATGCTCATCGCGCAATAGTGCTTCCCCACACGCACGCAGCGACCTTAAGCGTCCCACCTTATTCCTGAGACAGGGATGAGGCGGGGCGCAGCGCATCATATGAGCGTTTCACGCGCTCCGCCAAAAACAGTGATTCAGTTTCTTGGCGGACCGCTTTAGAAGGGCGACATGCGTGTCGTCCTTTTCCTATTCGCACTGGTCGCTTTGACGGCTTGCGGCAGCCGCCCCGGCGGTCTGCGCGACACCAGCGTGCAGATGAACGCGATGGTTGGCATTCCGGCCGCCCGGCTTGCGGGCCACTGGCAGGAGGTCGCCGCCATCGGGCGCCAGCCCGGCGGCACTTGGGCGATCAACGTGGACGGAACCGGCGGGCTGATCGTGGATGGGCCGGACGGGATCGGCCAAGGCCGCCTGTCGGAGACCGGCAAGCTCACTCTCTCGACCTTCGCCGCCCCCCTGTTCCTGCTCTGGATCGACGTCGACAACCGCACCGCCGTTCTGGGCACACCCTCCGGCGCCCCCGCCATCGTTCTTGACCGTCGCGCCGCCTTGCCTGCCGACCGGGCCAACGCCGTGCGCGATATCCTCGACTGGAACGGCTACGACCTGGGCCAGCTTCGATGATCGAGCTCTGGGTTCTCGTCGCACTGGCCGCCGGGGCGGTGCAAACCCTGCGCTTCGCCCTGCAAAAGCGCCTTGGCGCGACGGGCCTGTCCTCGGGTGGCGCGACGTTTTCCCGCTTCCTCTTCGGCGCGCCCATCGCGCTTGTCGCGGCCGTAGCCTTCCTGATTGCAACCGACACCGCCCTCCCGACACTTACGCAACGGTTCTGGGCCTTCGCCTGCGCGGGCGGGTTGGCCCAGATCATCGGGACCATGGCGACCGTGTCGCTTTTCAAGGAGCGCAACTTCGCGGTCGGCATCGCCTTCACCAAATCCGAAACCCTCCTCGTTGCGCTGTTCTCGCTCGTTCTGCTCGGCGAAGCGATCACCTTGCCTGGCCTTGCCGCGATCCTGATCGGCGTTGCGGGCGTCGTGCTGTTGTCGTGGAAAACCGGCGCGGGCCGGCTCGCGCTTTTGAACCGCGCCTCGGGCCTTGGTCTCGCTGCCGGGGCGCTCTTCGGCCTCGCCGCCATCGGCTACCGGGGCGCAACACTTGAAGTTGCCGCCGACGCACCGCTCCTGCGGGCCCTCGTCACCCTCTCCGCCGCCACGATGTTCCAGACCCTCGCCATGTTGATCTACCTGCGCCTCAACGACCCCGGCGAGATTACCCGCGTTGTCACCCGCTGGCACACCACAGCACCTGTCGGCGTCACCGGCATCTTGGGCTCCATGGGCTGGTTCTTCGCCTTCGCCCTGCAGAACGCGGCCTACGTGCGCGCGCTTGGACAGGTGGAACTGGTCTACTCGCTTCTCCTGTCGTGGCTGGTCTTCCGCGACCGCATCACGGCACGCGACATCATCGGCATGACCCTCCTCGTCGCCTCCATCGTCGCGCTCATCCTCCTGGTCTGAAACTCACCTCTGCGCGAGCGGAGGGAGCAATTCGCGTTCTCACGCGTTGGGCCCATGACAGACAACAAAAGGAAGCATGTCATGGACCTGAGATTTGACAACAAGACAGCCATCGTGACCGGCGGGGCCTCTGGCATCGGCGCGGCCATCGTGGACGAACTCGCGGCCTCCGGCGCAACGGTGGTGGTGGTCGATCTGAAACAGGAAGACGCCGAGGCCAAGGTGGCCGAGGTCGAAAAAGCGGGCGGCAAGGCATTTGCCCATGCCGCGGACGTTGGCGACGCGAAGGCCGTCGAAAACATGGTCGCCTTCGCCAAGGAGAAAACCGGTGCCGTGCATCTGCTCGTCAACAACGCCGGTATCGGCGGTGAAAGCGCCCCCATCGCGGAAAACACGCCCGACGGATGGCACAACCTGATGAAAGTGAACCTTGACGGCGTGTTCTACGGCACGCGCTCAGCGATCCCTGAAATGATCGAAGCGGGCGGCGGCGCCATCGTCAACATGGCCTCGATCCTTGGCATGGTCGGCTTCGCGAACAGCTCGGCCTATGTCGCATCCAAACACGGCGTCGTCGGTCTGACCAAGTCCGCAGCACTGGAATACGCCCAACATGGCGTGCGCGTGAACGCGGTCGGCCCCGGTTTCATCCACACGCCTCTGGTGGATGCGAACATCGACGCGGACATGCAAAAGGCGCTTGAAGGGATGCACGCCTTGGGCCGCATGGGCACGCCGGAAGAGGTCGCCGCATTGGTCGCCTTCCTGCTCTCGGATCGCGCGAGCTTCATCACGGGTTCCTACCACCTCGTCGATGGGGGCTACACCGCGCAGTAGCCTCTGGCAGAGGCGCGACCCATGGGATACACGGGGGGCCAAAGAACCCAAGGAATACCAATGTCGCGCATCCTGATCACCTCGGCCCTGCCGTATATCAACGGCATCAAACACCTCGGCAACCTCGTGGGGAGCCAGCTGCCCGCTGACCTCTACGCCCGCTATCAGCGCGCGCGCGGCAACGAAGTCATGTTCATCTGTGCGACGGACGAACACGGCACGCCCGCTGAACTGGCGGCCGCCAAGACCGGCGAAGAGGTCTCCGCCTATTGCGCCAGGATGCACAAGGTCCAGGCCGATCTCGCCCGTGGCTTCGGCCTGTCCTTCGATCACTTCGGTCGCTCCTCCTCGCCGCAAAACCACCGCCTGACCCAGCATTTCGCGGGCAAACTGTTCGAGGCTGGCCTGATCGAGGAAGTCTCGGAAAAGCAAGTCTATTCCAAGGCCGACGGCCGTTTCCTCCCCGACCGCTATATCGAGGGCACCTGCCCCAACTGCGGCTATGAAAACGCGCGCGGCGACCAGTGCGAGAACTGCACAAAGCAGCTCGACCCCACCGACCTCATCAACCCGCGCTCGCAAATCTCCGGCTCCACCGATCTCGAAGTGCGCGAGACCAAGCACCTGTTTCTGAAACAGTCGAAAATGCGGGCCACGCTGAACGACTGGATCGACCAGAAGACCGACTGGCCGGTGCTGACCACGTCGATCGCCAAGAAATGGCTGAACGACGGCGACGGGCTTCAGGATCGCGGTATCACCCGTGATCTCGACTGGGGCATCCCGGTCAAGCGCGGCGACGAGGACTGGCCGGGCATGGAGGGCAAGGTGTTCTACGTCTGGTTCGACGCCCCTATCGAATACATTTCGGCCACGGCGGAATGGGCTGACGCGACCAAAGGTGGGGAAACTGCATGGGAACGTTGGTGGCGGACCGATAAAGGTGCGGACGATGTTCGATATGTGCAATTCATGGGCAAAGACAACGTGCCCTTCCACACCCTTTCCTTCCCCGCGACGATCATGGGGTCCAGGGAGCCGTGGAAGCTCGTCGATTATATCAAGTCGTTCAACTACCTGAACTACGACGGCGGCCAGTTCTCGACCTCGCAGGGGCGCGGCGTCTTCATGGATCAGGCGCTCGACATTCTGCCTGCCGATTACTGGCGCTGGTGGCTCCTGCGCCACGCCCCCGAAAGCTCGGACGCCGAGTTTACCTGGGAGCATTTCCAAGGCTCGGTGAACAAGGATCTGGCGGATGTGCTGGGCAATTTCGTCTCCCGCGTCACCAAGTTCTGCCGCTCCAAGTTCGGCGAAGAGATCCCCGCAGGCGGCACCTTGGGCGAGGCGGAAACCGCGCTGATCGCCGATCTGACCAAACGCATCCGCGCCTATGAAAAACACATGGACGACATCGAGGTGCGCAAGGCCGCGCAGGAGCTTCGCGCCATCTGGGCGGCGGGTAACGAATACCTCCAGACCGCCGCACCCTGGTCGGTCTTCAAGGAAGACCCGGACCAGGCCGCCGCGATCATCCGCCTGATGCTCAACCTGATCCGCGTCTACGCGGTGCTCTCGGCCCCCTTCATCCCCGAAGCCGCCGCCAAGATGCTCTCGGGCATGAACACGCTCGACACGGAATGGCCCACGGATGTGGAGGCCGCGCTGAAAGCCCTGCCCGAAGGCCACGCCTTCACCGTGCCGGAGGTGCTGTTTGCCAAGATCTCGGACGAGGACCGCGAAGGCTGGCAGGAGAAATTCGCGGGCCAGCGCGGCTAGAGCACGTCGCGTGACTGCGAATGAACGCGATATGCTCTAGGATCGACAGCGGCAACACGCTTTCGTCCCTCGTTAACGGCGGGGCGGAAAAGCGTTTGTGATCCGCGGCGACCTGCGTAACATGGCGCAAAAGGGGTTCCGGGCAGGATGAGAACCGTGTCGATCCGACAGAAACCGTTTTCGCTGAAGAACATGGGGAAGCGCGACGTGCGCACCCAGTTCTGCGCGCTGCCCTACCGCATCAAGAACGGCAAGGTTCAGATCCTGCTCATCACCTCGCGCGGGACCGGGCGCTGGATACTACCCAAGGGCTGGCCGATGCACGCAAGCACACCCGCGCAGGCCGCCGCGACCGAAGCCTATGAGGAAGCGGGAGTCAAAGGCACCCCGATCGATCACGTCCTGGGCTTCTACTCCTACGTCAAACGCCACGAAGGCCACCGCCTCCCCGTCGTTGCCGCCGTCTTCGCGGTCGAGGTCGAGAAGCTCGCCAAGAACTGGCCGGAAAAGGATCAGCGCAAACGCAAATGGGTGAGCCAGAAGAAAGCCGCGCAGATTTTGTCCGACCGCGAACTCCGCGCCATCGTGCGCCACTTCGACCCGAGCAAACTTTGACACCGCTTGCGAAAACCGCGCAAGAGATTACATATTCTCAAAGGTTTCGTGACAGGGTTCACCAATGATCCGCTACGCACTCAAATGCGCCGAAGGGCATGATTTCGAAAGCTGGTTCGCCTCTGGCGATGCCTTCGATACGCTTGCCGACAAGGGTCATGTGACCTGCCCCGACTGCGGCTCGACCAAGGTCGAGAAATCCCTCATGGCCCCGCGCGTGGGCAAACGCGAAGGCAACCTCGCCCCGTCGAACGACACCGAACGCCAGATCGCGGAATTGAAGGCCAAGGTCGAAGCGGAAAGCGATTACGTCGGTTCGACCTTCGTGTCCGAGGCCCGCGCGATGCACGACGGCACCAAGCCACAGCGCTCGATTTACGGCGAGGCAAACCCGAAAGAGGCGATCAAGCTGCTCGAAGACGGCATCCCGGTCGCGCCCCTCCCCTTCACCCCGTCGCGCAAAGCGAACTGAGCCTTTCCTCAGCGCTTGAAGCTGCTAATCTGGCGCCATGGATATCGTGTTCGAGACCCGCTTTTCCTTCTTCGGTCAATCCGGCTGGCGTTCGGATCACGCCGCCGACCCGGATCTTCTGTTCGCCGACGACCGGCTTGAACAGCGGCTGAGGTATTTCGAGCAGATCACGCTCGAAAGCCTGAAGGGTCAGACCGATGGGAACTTCCGCCACCTGGTCCTGTCCTCCACCCTGATGCCCGACCGCTGGCAGGGGCGTCTGCGCGATTTGCTCTTCGACACCTTGGGCGAGGACCGCGTGGACCTGCAGTTTCGCCCCGAAGGCTCCGCCGGGCACACGATCAAGGATCACATCGCCGAGACATACAAAAACGAATACGTCACCCAGGTCGTGCTCGATGATGACGACGCGGTCTCATCCGATTTCGTCGCGGCCCTGCGGGGCTACGCGGCCATTGCGCGGCGCGACCCTCTCAATACGAAGCCCTACACCTTCATCTCGTTTCCGCGCGGCTACACGCTGGGTCTCGAAAACGGGAAAATCGACTGGCTCTCGCCGCGCTTCGTGCCCTACACCAACCTCGGGCTGGCGCTCGTGTCCCCCGGCACCAGCCGCCGAAACCCCTTCCTGACCAGCCACAAGAAGATCGGCCAGAGGCACCCCTCCTTCATGGTCACCCATCTGCGCCCCTTCTACCTGCGCGCGATCCACGGGCTGAACGACAGCCGCGCACACAAGAACGATGACCGGCTGACCCCGAAACAGATCGCCGCCGCGCTCCCGTTCTTTCCCTGGCTCGCCGATCATTTCCCGGAAGAGGCCAAGGCCGCGAAGATCGCCGCGCAATAGCACCGGTTTCAACCGTCTCCGCCCCCCCCAAACCTCTTGCCCTTTTCAAGCCTTCCGCCTACACCGCTCGGAACGAAAAAGACCCGAGGGACAAGGCACCTATGCCGCTTCTCGTGATGAAATTCGGCGGCACCTCTGTCGCCACGCTCGACCGCATCGCCCGCGCCTCCAAGCGCGTGGCGCGAGAGGTCGCCAATGGCTATGACGTGATCGTCATCGTCTCGGCCATGTCCGGCAAGACCAACGAGCTCGTGGGCTGGGTCGAAGAGACCGCGCCGCTCTACGACGCGCGCGAATACGACGCGGTCGTCTCGTCCGGCGAGATCGTGACCGCCGGCCTCATGGCGCTGCGACTGCAGGAAATGGAAATCCCCGCGCGCTCCTGGCAGGGCTGGCAGGTGCCGGTGAAAACCACCTCCGCCCACAGCGCCGCCCGGATCGAAGAGATCCCGACCGACAACATCAACACCAAGTTCGGCGAAGGCTTCAAGGTCGCGGTCGTCGCGGGTTTCCAGGGCCTGTCGCCCGAAGGTCGCGTCACCACGCTGGGCCGTGGCGGATCGGACACCACCGCCGTGGCCTTTGCCGCCGCTTTCGGTGCCGAGCGCTGCGACATCTACACCGACGTCGACGGGGTCTACACCACCGACCCCCGGATCGAGAGCAAGGCGCGCAAGCTCGACAAGATCGCCTTCGAGGAAATGCTGGAACTGGCCTCTCTCGGCGCCAAGGTCCTGCAAACCCGCTCGGTCGAGCTTGCCATGCGCTACAAGGTGAAGTTGCGCGTACTGTCGTCTTTCGAGGAATATGACCCAACAGCAGGCACACTTGTCTGCGACGAGGAGGAAATCGTGGAACAGAATGCCGTCTCCGGCGTGGCCTACAGCCGCGATGAAGCCAAAATGACCCTGATCTCGGTGGCCGACCGCCCCGGCATCGCCTCCGCCATCTTCTCGCCGCTGTCGGACGCGGGCGTGAACGTGGACATGATCGTGCAGAACATCTCCGAAGAGGGCCGCACCGACATGACCTTCTCCTGCCCCACCAACCAGGTGGCGCGGGCGGAAAAGGCGCTGACGGACGCCAAGGAAAAGGGCGACATCAATTACCGTGAAATCGTGGCGGACACCGATGTGGCCAAGATTTCCATCGTCGGCATCGGGATGCGATCGCAGGCCGGCATCGCCGCCAAGATGTTCAAGGTGCTCGCGCAGGACGGCATCAACATCAAGGTCATCACCACCTCCGAAATCAAGATCTCGGTGCTGGTGGACCGCAAGTACATGGAACTTGCGGTGCAGGCCCTGCACGACGCCTTCGAACTCGACAAGGGCTGAGCGCGCGACATTCAAACGGAGCATTCCGGATTAGATCACCCCCCGCCGGGAGAGAGACTATCGATTTACGACAACACCTTAAGGGTCTGCTCTCGCAAGACGTCGACGCTTTCTTGGACTGGTCGTTGGAAGAGGCGCGCGATTGCTGGCTCGGACGGAACAAGGCAAAGACTTCAGAGCGGGTTCTTTGCAAAAGCGTCGAAGACCCAAATTTAACCCTGAATGAACTGTCATCATGGCTTGGGTATTGGAAGCTGGCTCGAAATTGCCCACGTGGCGCAAGTGGTACCAAAAGACAAGCGCTTCTCGCTGTTTTGAAGGACCACGTAAGGCCGGCGATCCAAGGGGCAAGTGCTGGCGACCTGCCGCGAACAATCGACCCGCTTGTTGATGACATCGTCAAATCCGGCGGCGTGAGCGGAAACACCACAAGCCTGGCATCAAAATTTGCATTTTCGGTGCGGCCTATGGATGTCCCGATTTACGACAGCCGGGCATTCCGCGCTCTCGAGCGACTTGGCTATGGCCCTCTTCGCCACCATTGCTACCTATATTATTTCGAGGCGTTTCAAAGGTTTTATGGCGATTTCGAAAAGCTCGTCAAAGCGCACCAAGACCTATCAGCGAACACGACGGGAATGAATCCAGCGTTGCTCAAGGTGCGTGCAGCGGACAAAGCACTTTGGATGCTCGGCGGTAAATAGCCCATTGCGCGCGCCCTTTTCCCGCCTTCATTTGCCCAAGTAAAGGGCAATGAGTGCGCTTCACTCGGGTGCGCTGCGCAGTCCTACCGCCAAAGGTATGGGCAGCCACCGTTTCGCCGCCCTGCGGCAACGAAATCCCTTTCCCCCACCGTCCGGGCTATGGTTTAACCACGACGGATGGACAGGGATCACTCTTGAACAACGAGACCACACCAGAGGAACCGACCGAGAGCCGCAAGCTCCTGGGACGCCTGCGCGAAGCGCTGGCGGCGGATTCGGCCGGGCAGGAGCGCCTCGACAAGGTGACCGAGATCATCGCCGATTCCATGGGGGTCGAGGTCTGCTCGATCTACCTTTTCCGCGATTCGGACACCCTGGAGCTTTGCGCGACCGAAGGTCTGAACCCCGAAGCCGTGCACAAGACCCGGATGCGGATCGGCGAAGGTCTGGTCGGTCGGGTGGCGCGCACCAAGCGGATCGTGAACACCCCGGACGCGCCCAAGGAAAAAGGCTTCCGCTTCATGCCGGAAACCGGCGAAGAGGTGTTCTCCTCCTTCCTCGGCATCCCGGTGCAACGCCTTGGCGACATGATGGGCGTGCTCGTCGTGCAATCGAAAGAGGCCCGCGCCTTTTCCGACGACGAGGTTTACGGCATGGAAGTCGTCGCCATGGTGCTGGCCGAAATGACCGAGCTTGGCGCCTTCATCGGCGAGGGCGCGGCCCTGATGGCGCTGCACCAACGCCCGACCATGTTCCGGGGATCGGTCGGTCAGGAGGGTATCGCCGAAGGCCACGTCTGGCTGCACGAACCGCGCGTGGTGGTGACCAACCCCATCGCCGACGACCCGCATGAAGAAGCCCGCCGCCTCCGCGCCGCCGTGGACGAGTTGCGCATCTCGGTGGATGAACTCCTCGCCACCACCAGCAAGAATACCGACAAGGATCAGGGCCAGGTCCTCGAAGCCTATCGCATGTTCGCCAATTCCAAGGGCTGGCTGCGCAGGATGGAAGAGGACATTTACCGCGGCCTCTCGGCCGAAGCCGCTGTGGAAAAAGAGCAATCCTCCGCCCGCTCCCGCATGGCGCAGGTGCCCGACCCCTACCTGCGCGAACGCCTTCACGATCTCGACGACCTGTCCAACCGCCTGCTCCGCATCCTGACGGGGCAAGGCGACGACACCGGGGCGGAAATGCCGGAGAACCCGATTCTGGTCGCGCAAAGCATCGGTCCGGGTGAACTTCTGGACTATGGCCCGAACCTAAAGGGCATCGTGCTCGAAGGCGGCTCGGTAGCCTCGCACGCCGCCGTTGTGGCCCGGGCCTGGGCTATTCCGCTCGTGGTCAACACCGGCTCCATCACCACCGAGGCGCTCAACGGTGACCCGATCATCGTGGACGGCGAACAGGGCGTGGTGCATCTGCGGCCAGAGGACAGCGTGCGCGCGGCCTTCAAGGACAAGATGGCGATGCAGGCCGAGCAGCAGCAACGCTACGTGGGGCTGAGGGACAAGCCTGCCACATCGCTCGACGGCACCACGATCTCGCTCAACATGAACGCGGGGCTGATGGCCGACCTGCCCTCGCTCGAAGGCTCCGGCGCCGAGGGCGTGGGGCTGTTTCGCACCGAGCTTCAGTTCCTCGTGCGCGCAAAAGTGCCGCGTCGGGGTGAACTGGCCGCGCTCTATTCGCGCGTGCTCGACGCGGCGCAGGGCAAACCCGTGGTGTTCCGCACCCTTGATATCGGGTCGGACAAGGTGCTGCCCTACATGAAACCCACCGAAGAGCCGAACCCGGCGCTGGGGTGGCGGGCGATCCGGGTGGGGCTGGACAAACCCGGCGTGATGCGGATGCAGTTGCAAGCCCTGATCCGCGCCGCGGCGGGCCGGGACCTGGCGGTGATGTTCCCCTTCATCGCGCAATACGACGAATTCACCGATGCCAAGGCAATCCTGAACCAGGTGCTGGAACGCGAAAAGCGCGTCGGGCGCCCCTTGCCCGCCAATGTCGAAGTCGGCGCGATGCTGGAAACCCCCTCGCTCGCCTTCGCGCCGCGCCAGTTCTTCCACGAGGCCGATTTCATCTCGATCGGAGGCAACGACCTGAAACAATTCTTTTTCGCCGCCGACCGCGAAAACGAACGGGTCCGGCGCCGTTACGACACGCTGAACACCTCGTTCCTCAACATCATCGACCTCGTGGTTCAACGCTGCGACGAAGCCGGAACCCCGGTCTCGTTCTGCGGCGAAGACGCGGGCCGCCCCGTGGAAGCGGTTTGTTTCGCGGCCCTCGGAATGCGCTCGCTGTCGATGCGCGCGGCCTCCGTCGGTCCAGTCAAACACCTGATCCGCCGCACCGACCTGGCCGAACTGCGCACCGTGATTGACGAAGCCCGCGCGTCGTCCAACCAATCCGTGCGCGGCCCGGTCATGGATTACCTGTTCCGCCGCTGACCTCTTCTTCGTTTTTCAAATACTTTCGGGAGTGTGAGGGCAGACAGCCCTCACCGGCGTCGCAGACGCCGATCAGGACGTCCAGCGGGTGACAGCCCCGGTGATCCCGTCCCAGGCGCCCTCGGCCACGTCATAGCCCAGAACCCGCTCGGGGTTGGTCGGCGGCGGCATCTCGACCCCGGTCAGCTTTTCGAAACCAAATCGCGAATAATAGGGCGCATCGCCCACCAGCATCACGCGCGGCCAGCCGAGTGCGGCAGCAAGGTCAAGGCTCTCCTGGATCAGGTAGGCGCCCAGCCCCTCGCCCTGTCGCGTCGGGTGCACCGCCACGGGGCCAAGCAGCAGCGCGTCATGCTTGCCCACGTGGACAGGCCAGAACCGGATCGCACCGGCGAGAATACCCTCCGGATCGCGGGCGACCAACGACAGCCCCTCGACCGGGTCGATCCCGTCGCGCAGACGATAGGACGACAGCGCCTCGCGCCCCGGCGCGAAACACAGGTCGTAAAGCGCCTCGACCTCCCACCAATCGGCCGGCGTTTCGGGTGTAAGCGTGAACAGAACCGTCCCTCCTTGCCCCTCCCGCATAGCGCAGAGCGGTTTGGAAGGGGAAGAGCGAAGGCGAAGTCTTTCAAAGACTTCGCGTCGGTTTTGTCGCACAAAACCGCCGGCTCGCGTTCCAATCCGGGCGCGAACCCGGTAGCTAGGGGCCAAGACAGGAGAGACACGCAATGTTCTACCGCCCCGAAGACGGCCACGGCCTGCCGCACAACCCGTTCAACGCGATCGTGTCGCCCCGCCCCATCGGCTGGATCTCGACCCGCTCGACGCGCGGCTACGACAACCTCGCGCCCTATTCGTTTTTCCAGGCCGTCGCCTACACCCCGCCACAGGTCATGTTCGCCTCCACCGGCACCAAGTCCGACCGCGCACGGGGCAAGGACACCTTGGGCAATATCGACCAGACCGGCGTCTTCTGCGTGAACGTGGTGGAAGAAGAGGCGCTGCACGAGATGAACGCCTCCTCCCAGACCCTCGGCGCCGGCGAAGACGAGTTTCCGCACTCAAAGGTCACGAAAGCCGCCTGCAACGAGATCGCCTGCTCCCGCGTTGCCCTCGCGCCTGCGTCACTGGAGTGCAAGCTCAGCCAGTTGGTGCCACTCGAAGGCGAGAACAACTTCATGGTGATCGGCCGTGTCGTCGGGGTGCATATCCGCGACGATTGCCTCGTGGACGGCAAGTTCGACATCACCCGTTTCGGCATGGTGACGCGCCTCGGCTACCGCGACTATTCCATCATCCGCGATGCCTTCGAACTAGGCCGTCCGGACGATTGATCCATTCATCCATGAATACCCACTGTCCGGATTTCAAGAATACCTAAACGCACGGGCGCAGGGCATACCCGTCTCCAAACAGGAGACAGACCCATGCCCAACGACCGCCAACCACTCGACACCGACCAACTGATCCTGCTCCGCTTCGACGGGCTCGCGATCTTCACCCTGGCCCTTGGCCTCTTCGCCGTATCCGATCAAAGCTGGTGGTTATTCGCAGCCACCCTCCTGCTCCCGGACCTTTCCGCGCTTGGCTACCTGAAAGGCCCGCGCCTCGGCGCATGGACCTATAACCTTGGCCACAGCTACGGCCTCCCCGCGACCCTGCTGGTCCTCGGCCACTTCGTCACGCTGCCCTTGGCCTTCGCCCTGGGCGCGGTCTGGCTCGCGCATATCGGGATCGACCGCGCGGTAGGCTACGGGTTCAAGTCGCGCGCGGGCTTCACGCCCACGCACCTGAGCTTCTAGGGTCTGTTGACGACCATGTCGCATCACCGGCGCGTGCCCAACTTGACGACGAAACCCGCGATTTCGACGGCAGTTTGAGCGCCCTGCGTCCGATTAGCGGTTGAAATCGCCGGGGGGGTCAGCATCCTGATGCCAACGACATGGAAAGGGCAGGACATGGAACGTGTCATCGGGGTCATCGGCGGGTCCGGGCTTTACGAAATAGACGGTCTCGAAGGCGCCGCATGGCAGGAGATCGACACGCCCTGGGGCGCGCCCTCGGATGCGATCCTGACCGGCAGACTGGAGGGCGTGCGCATGGCGTTTCTGCCCCGCCACGGGCGCGGCCACGTTCATTCACCGACCACCGTCCCCTACCGCGCCAACATCGACGCGCTGAAGCAATTGGGCGTCACGGACGTGGTGTCCGTCTCGGCCTGCGGGTCGTTTCGCGAAGACATGGCGCCGGGCCATTTCGTCATCGTGGACCAGTTCATCGACCGCACCGTATCACGGGAAAAGTCCTTCTTCGGAACGGGTTGCGTCGCGCATGTCTCGGTCGCACACCCGGTTTGCGGCCCTCTTGCAGAGACCTGCCATGAGGCTGCGAAAGCCGTCGGGGTCAAGGTCCACAAGGGCGGCACTTATCTGGCCATGGAAGGTCCGCAGTTTTCCTCGCTGGCCGAGTCAAAGCTCTACCGCGAAGTCTGGGGCTGCGACGTGATCGGCATGACCAACATGCCCGAAGCCAAGCTCGCGCGCGAAGCGGAGCTGAACTATGCCTCCATCGCCATGATTACAGACTATGACAGCTGGCACCCGCACCACGGCGAGGTCGACGTGCAGGAGATCATCACCACGCTCGGCGCGAATTCGGCCAACGCCCGCGACCTGATCGCCCGGCTCCCCGGTCTGCTTGGCGCGGAATATACCTCCTGTTCCCAAGGCTGCGATCATGCGTTGGAATTCGCCCTGATGACGGCGCCCGACAAACGCGATCCAGAGGTTGTGGCGCAGCTTCAGACCGTCGCTGGCCGCGTGTTGTGAAACGAGCGGCGGGCCTCTGTGCGCTTTTCATCAGCCTCTCAGGCCCCGCCGTAGCGCAAGAATTCGCCTTTTCGAACGGCCCCCTGTCAGATGAGGACTTCTACCGCGCCGTGGCCTGCGGTGCCCGCCCCGGCGGCGGCCAGTGCCGCAAACCGCAAGTCCACTGGACCCGGCAGGCCCCCCTGCGCGTCTCGGTCCGGCGCATGGACGATGTCTTCCTCGGCGGCAAACGCATCCGCGCCTTCGCCGCGCTGGAACGCGCGCTTCAGGAGTTGAACCGCGCCGACTTCGGACGACGGCTGGTGGAGGTCGGCGAAAACGCCCCCGCCGAGATCAATATCTATTTCCCCAACCTCGAACGCGGCGCGGCCATCGAGGGCACCGGCATCGAAGGCGTCGACGGATCGACCTTGGGCGGAGCCTCGGTCCGCGTCCGCGCCAACGAGAACGGCGAGATTCTGAACGCCGCAATCGTCTTTTCCACGACGCTGGACATCAGCGTCTATGAAAGCGTCATGCTTGAAGAGTTAACGCAGGCAATGGGCTTGATGACCGACATCAAGAACCCGTACTACGACGACAAATCCATCTTCTCCCAGGACTCGAACCTGTCGAAAACCCTGGGAGAGCAAGACATCATGGCGCTCAAACGCCATTACGCAGAAAGGGACGGCCTGTGACCCCGAAGAAAACCGTGAAGGACTATATCCGCACCATCGTGGACTTTCCGCACGAAGGGATCATGTTCCGCGACGTGACCACGCTTTTTGCTGACCCGCGCGGGTTTCGCATGTGTATCGACCAGCTTCTGCACCCCTATGCGGGCGAGGAGATCGACAAGGTCGTCGGGCTGGAGGCGCGCGGTTTCATCATCGGCGGTGCCATCGCGCACCAGTTGTCGGTCGGCTTCACCCCGATCCGCAAGAAGGGCAAGCTCCCGGGCGCGACGCTGTCCCAATCCTACGAGTTGGAATACGGTGAAGCGGTCATGGAGATCCACGACGACGCCATCAGTCCGGGCGAAAAGGTGCTCGTGGTCGATGATCTTCTGGCGACCGGCGGCACGGCGGCGGCGAGTATCAAACTGATCGAACGACTGGGGGGCGAGATCGTCGGCTGTGCCTTCATCGTGGACCTGCCGGAGCTCGGCGGGCGCGCAAAGCTCGAAGAAATGGGGATGGACGTTCATATCCTGTGCGAATTCGACGGCGCGTAAGCCTTTCTTAAGACCTTTGGCGTAAACCTGTCGTTGGCTCCTCACCCGGAGCCGCTGCTTGTATCAGCACGTCTTGTATCTCCGATACCCCGTGCGAGCGCCCCGCCCAATTCCCTCGGGTGGGGCGTTCCTTCGACCAGCCTCAGTATTCGGCCAGCATCACGCCCGGGTTCATGATCCCCTGCGGGTCCAGCGCGGCCTTGATCGCGCGCATCGCCGCCAGTTTCGCCGGATCGCCATAGCGCTCCAGATCGCCGACCTTGAGCCGCCCGATACCGTGTTCGGCGGAAAACGACCCCTCCATTTCCGCCACCAGATCATAGACCGCCCGCGCCACCGCCTCCCGCTGATCCACGAAGTCTGCCTTCGTATGCCCTTCCGGCGGGAAAATGTTGTAATGCAGGTTCCCGTCCCCAAGGTGCCCGAAAGCGTTGATCCGGTAGGGTCCAAGCTCTGCCACCACCGCACCGGCGCGCGCCAGGAAATCGGGGATCACGGACAGCGGCAAGGATATGTCATGCGAGGACACCGACCCGATCTTACGGTTGGCCAAGGGGATTTCCTCGCGCATCGCCCAAAGCGCCGTGCGCTGCGCCTCGGATTGCGCGATCACCCCGTCGCTCACCAATCCAGCCTCCAATGCCCGCTCGAACAAGGCCGTCAGCACGCCCTCAGGCACGTCATTCACGCCCATGCCCAATTCGATCAAAACCGACCACTCCGGGATCGGCTCGATCGGCGAGCGCGCGGGCAAATCCGCCTCGACCAGGAACTGCGGCCCCATGCCCGACATCAGCTCGAACGCCGAAACCGCGCCACCGGCCAGGTCACCCGCCAGCGCCAGCACCTCCAGCGCCGCCGCCGGGCTGTCGACCACCAAAAGCGCCGTGCCACGGGCGGCGGGACGCGGAAAGAGCCGCAGGCTCGCCGCCGTGATGACCCCCAGCGTGCCCTCGGCCCCGACCAGAAGCCCGCGCAAATCGTAGCCCGTATTATCCTTGCGTAGCCGCCTGAGCCCGTTCCAGACAGTCCCGTCGGGCAGCACGGCCTCCAGTCCAAGGCACAACTCCCGCGTATTCCCGTAGCGCAACACATTGACCCCGCCCGCGTTCGTGGACAGCACACCACCGATCCGTGCCGACCCTTCGGAGGCCAGGGACAGCGGGAACAGACGGTCGATCTCCTGCGCCGCCGCCTGCACATCGGCCAGCACAGCGCCCGCTTCGACAACCAAAACGTTCTCACTTGGATACACGTCGCGGATACGGGTCATGCGCTCCATCGACAGGATCACGGGGCGCGCCGCCGCCCCCGGCATGATCTGCCCCCCGACCAAACCAGTGCCACCGCCGAACGGGACAACCCCGACACGCGCCGCGCCACAGGCCCGGACCAGGGCCGCCACCTCCTCGGTCGATCCCGGCGCGACGAGCAGCCCTTCGCCACCTGTAAACAGCCCGCGCGGCTCCTCACGATAGGCAGGGGTCAGCTCGCGAAACGCGGCCTCCGGCAGAAGGCCCCGCAGCCGCGTCTCGAAAGCAGTGTCAGCCGGGTTCAAAGTCATGCGGTTTGGATGGCAGGCCGCGCGCGGCTTGGCAAGTCAGTCGAGCGGCCCTGGTTCCAGCACCATCACGGTGGGGCGCGCGGGCAAGCTATCCATCGACAGCGTGATTTCCCGGATACCCGCCTCGACCACATCGAACCCGCCCTCGGTCATACCCGACAGGAACCGATCCAGTGTGAAACGCCCGAACCAATGCATCGGAATGACGACCCGCGCCTTGAACCGCTCCATCACCTCGATCATGCTCTCGGTGTCGAGGCTCACGCCCCCATCGACCGCCGCCATCACCACGTCGAGCCGCCCGATCTCGGCATATTGCCCATCATCGGGAACGTGATGCAGGTGGCCGAGATGACCGATGCACAGCCCCGCCGCCTCGAAGATGAACACCGAATTGCCGTCCCTGGTCACGCCCCCGCCGCCCCGCGAGCGCAGATCCGTATGCACATTGCGCACCAGCATGTCCCCCAGGTCGAGGTTGTGCCCCCGCTCCACCCCGGTCGCCTCCACCCAACCTTCGAGCACATGGGGAATGGCCGGGTCGGGCGAATAGGTGAAATGCGTGATATGCGCGTTGTTCATCGTCACCACGTCCGGCACGAAATCCGCACCGCCGAGGTCGTTGGCGAAATCCGTCACGGCGCTCAACCCGCCGGTCGTCTGGATGAGAAAGGCCGCATGACCGATGTAGGAAATACGCACCGTTCCGTCGGGGAGCGGATCGGTGTAGCTGGCCAGTTGGACAAAGGGCACGCCCACGTTCTGGGCCAGGGCATGGCAATGCGAGGGAATGCGCTCCTGGGCCATGGCGGGCAGCGCGGCGAAAGCAAAGGCGGCAGCGAGTTTGAACATGGACAAACCTTGCCACGGATCGCGCGACTGTCGCCTCAACTCACCGTGAAAGGATCGGCAACGCCCGGACCTGCCGGGCTCCCGCGTCAACCGGGCAGCCCGCGACCGCACCTGTGCCAAAAACTAGAAAACTGGCGATTGTATATTTGACAAACCCAACTGAGATTCCTATATTGGAGTCATAGAGTTAAGGGGAAGCCAAATGTCCATTCTGTCCAAAGCCTACATGCACGACGAAGCCGCCGCTTTCGCGCACGTCGAAAGCATCGTGTGGCCGGATGGTCCGGTCTGCCCGCACTGCGGCGTTGTGGATAGCGCCTACCGCCTTGAGGGTGTCCGCACGAAGGCCAGCAAGAAGAACCCGGAAGGCAAAGAGCGCCATGGCCTTTGGAAGTGCCGCGAGTGCCGCAAGCAGTTCACGGTTCGCAAAGGCACCATCTTTGAGGAAAGCCACATCGAACTCTACAAGTGGCTCCAAGCAATTCACCTGATGGTGTCCAGCAAGAAGGGCATCAGCGCCCACCAACTGCACCGCGTTCTGGAAGTTACCTACAAGACCGCTTGGTTTCTCGCGCACCGCATCCGCGAGTGTATGCGCACTGGCGATCTGGGCCTCATGGGTGGCGCTGGCGGCACCGTGGAGAGTGACGAGACGTTCATCGGCACGGACCCCGACTACAAGGGTTCGCGCCGCGTCTATCACCACAAGATGAAGGTGCTTTCTCTCGTGGACCGCGAGACCCGCACCGCTCGCTCGTTTGTCGTGGACAAGATCACGCAGAAAGAAGTCCTGCCGATCCTCAACGCAAACATTGACCGCGAGACGCGCCTCATGACGGACCAAGCCCCGTGGTATAAGCCCATCGGCAAGCAGTTCGCAGCGCACGAAAGCGTGGATCACTCCAAGGATGAATACGTGCGCGGTGACGTGACCACCAACACCGTCGAGGGCTATTTCAGCATCTTCAAGCGCGGCATGAAAGGCGTCTATCAGCACTGCGACAAGAAGCACCTGCACCGCTATCTGGCGGAGTTCGATTTCCGTTACAACAATCGGTCGGCCAACGGTGTAGAAGACCATGAAAGGTCGGTGATCGCGCTGCGTGGCGCACGAGGAAAGCGGCTGACTTACAGCGGGCCTGACGCAAGCGCAAACTGATGCAAGCGAAAAGCATGCATTAAGACGCAAAACGCACGAGCGGCGAAAATGAAGTTTTTGATGCAGGGATCTTGCGCAGCAACACCACATAGGCTAAAAACGAATAAGCCCGCCACAATCTCTCGTGGCGGGCGATTCGGGACCTAGGCTGTGGCGGCCTATGATGGTCCATCACATAGTGAGGTCTTTATGTCCGAACACACGGAATCCGTCAAGCGTGTCGCTGCGTATCTGCGCGACGTTGCCGAAAAGAATGCTGGTCGCCCAGAGGTCGCGGATCGCGTTAATGCTCACGCCGAGCGGCTTGACCAAGCAGTGTCTTATATCGGCGACCTTGAGGCCAAGACGAAGGCGCTGCCCCCCGAATTGGGCAACATTCACGATCTTCCCGAAGAACTGCTTTCCGAGTTGTCGGTCGCTAAGACTGATGAACTAGAAGACCAAATCGTGACGGTCATAAACGCCTACGGCGGCGAAGCATCGCTTGACCAAATCCTGGTTGGCTTGTTCCGCAAGTTTTCGGTCGTCCAAAAAAGGCGCTTCATTCAGAACAAGCTCTACCGAATGCAGATGGTTTGGTCTGTCGAGGGCAAGAAGGGTGTTTACACGACTGCGGAGCCAGAAGAGGACCAAACGCTATATGGTGACTCCAATCCCCCTTGGGATAGCGAGATACCCTTCTAAGAAGAACGCCCCGCACTAGGCGGGGCGTCTAAGCATGGGGCTAGCATGGTGCAGGGTGTCGGCTACCCACCTGTCTCCCTGAGGGTTCGAGTCCCTCTAGCTCCACCACTGGACCCGGCGCTTAACGGCGTCGGGTTCTAGTGTTATGTATGATAGCATATCCCGCCCGTCAAATGGAGGCTTCTTAAAAATGAATGAGCCTGAGCAGAAAACGCAACTCGACAAGTTCAAAGAAGCCGCCCGCGAGCTAGAGACGGACGACGACGAAGAGCGCTTCAACGAACGGCTTAAGAAGCTGGCGAAGAAAAAGCCCGAGGACGACAAGAAGGACGATTGAGGTAATTGAATACCCCAGTTAAATGGGGTATCATGATACCGAAAAGGAGTCCGCTATGAGTTTTGTCCAACGTGAACTTGATCGCATCTCGAAGGCTCTTCGCGAGCAACCCACGGCAAAAAACTACGATGAGTTGTATGCCGCACAGCAGGCTTTAAGCTGGGCGCTCGACCCGGAAGGGGCTAAGCGCCCAATGGCATTCCTCAGGGGCATTCAGGAAGGCTCAGAAGGTTGTTCGGTAGATCACCGTCCGCCTTCGTCTTGATGTATTTGTTGCCGAACCGGCTAGTGGCGACCTCGCACCAGACTCTGTCGCCGTCCACTTCGACCCAAAAATTCCACTCCCCATCCAAGTATTTGATGGCTTCCTGCTGCGATAATTTCCAGCGCCCACCGTCTGAGTTCACCCCGCCCACATGAGTAATGCTCTCCCAAGCGTTGTCTCGGTCTTGTTTGTTGATGCATCTGATTTGCGCTTGCTTCGCCATTTCTCGAATCCTCCCTTTGAATGGAGGAACGCTACCGCTCAGGTCATGGGTTTGTCAAATATACAATCGCCAGAAAACTAGAAAACTAGAAAACTAGATTTCCAATACCGCCTTGATTGCAAGTCATTTTTTCGCCCTCTGGGAGGAAAAACGACGATGGCGTTAACCTTTGCGAGGCTCACCCAGCATCCGTGCGGCCCCGGCGATCCGCCCTGAGCGCGGCGTACAAAACGTGGTTTCGCCAGCGCCCGTTGATCTGCAAATAGGCCTGCGCGACGCCTTCGTATTTGAACCCGCACTTTTCCAGCACCCCGCGCGAGGCGGTGTTTTCGGGCAGGCACCCGGCCTCCAACCGTGACAGGTCCAGCTCGGAAAAGGCATAATCGACCACCGCCGACAAGGCCTCCCGCATATAACCGTAGCGCGCAAAGGGTGCCCCGATCCAATACCCGCAGGTCGCCGTCTGCGCCGGGCCGCGCCGGATATTGTCGAGCGTTATCGCCCCCAAGAGCACATTGTCCTCTCGCCGGACAATCAACAGCGGCAAGGCCGAGCCTTGGGCGACCGAGCGATTCACCCAGTAGACCCGGTTCGTAAACCCCTTTCGGGTCAGGTGATCGACCGCCCATGTCGGCTCCCATGGCGTCAGGAATTCCCGGCTGACCTGCCGAAGTTCGCTCCAGGCGTGGAAATCCCCGTGGACCAAGGGGCGCAGCACAAGCCGCTCCGTCTCGATCCGAACCTTCCGGGGACGTTTGAGCATCAGGCGGCGAGCCTCTCGGACAGGGCGGCAAGCCCCGGCGTGTCGCCCGCGGGGCCATAGAGCGCGAGCGCGGCCTTGGGAGCGGTCAGAACCGCCGCGCCGAAGTCTTTCACACCCGCAAGGTTCACGGCCTCCAGCCGTTCCACGGTTTCTTCGATTGGCACGACCCGACCCCAGATCGCCACCTGCCGCGCCATGCGCTCAGCCCGGGCCGAGGCGCCTTCGAGACCCATCAGCATCCCGGCTTTCATCTGCGCCCGTGCGCGCGCCACTTCCGCTTCGGTCATATCGTCGGCGGCCCGGCGCAATTCGTCGATGGTCAACTCGGTCAGCCCGACGATCTCGTCGGACGATGTGCCGGCATAGATCGTGATCAAACCGGTATCCGACCAGGCGCCCGCCTGCGCATAGATCGTGTAACACAGCCCGCGTTTTTCGCGCGCCTCCTGGAACAGCCGCGACGACATGCCCCCGCCCAGCGCATTGGCGTAGACCTGCGCGGTATAAATCGCCTCGTCGCGATACCCCGGCCCTTCCAGGCCCAGCGTGAAATGCACCTGCTCCAGCGTTTTTTCTTCGCGCCGCTCGCCGCCGATGAACCCGGCCGGTTGGATCACCGGGCTGTCGTTGCGTTTCATCTGCCCGAAGGTCGCCTCGGCCAGCCGCATGATCTCGTCATGATCGACCGCGCCCGCCACGGAGAGGATCATCCGTTCCGGGCCATAGTGCTCGCCCACGAACCGCGCCAGGTCGTCGCGCGAAAAACCCTCGACGCGCTCGGCCGGGCCGAGGATCGTGCGCCCGATGGCCTGATCCGGATAGGCCGCTTCCTGCAACCAGTCGAAGATCACGTCATCGGGCGTATCCAGAGCCTGCCCGATCTCTTGCAAGATCACGCCGCGCTCCACCTCCATCTCGCGTGTGTCGAACACCGGATTGAGCAAGATGTCCGAAATCACGTCGATGGCCAGCGCCACGTCCTCACGCAGAACCCGCGCGTAATAGGCCGTAACCTCTCGCCCGGTATAGGCGTTCAGGTAGCCGCCGACGTCTTCGATCTCTTCCGCGATCTGCAAGGTCGAGCGCCGCTTTGTGCCTTTGAACGCCATATGTTCAAGGAAATGCGCGATCCCGTTCTGCTCGATCCGCTCGTGACGACCGCCCGCCGTGATCCAGACGCCCAGCGAGGCGCTTTCGATCCCCGGCATATGCTCGGTCACGACCCGAAAGCCGTTGGGTAAGGTATCCTGTCGAACGGTCATCAGCGGCCTGTGCGGTTGTGAATGAGGGTTTCCAGCGCGGTGAGGTCGTTGGGCACCTTGGTCACCCGCTCCTCGCGCGAAAAGAGATCGGACATGCGCCCCGGCAGCGCGGCGTCCTGTCCGCAGGCGTCCTTGACCGCCGCCGGGAATTTCGCCGGATGCGCGGTGGCGAGCGTGATCATCGGCACATTGCCCAGATGCTCCCCGGCCACCTTCACGCCGACCGCGCTGTGCGGGCACAGGACTTCGCCGGTCGCCTCATAGGTCGCCTTGATCGTCGCCATGGTCTCCTCTTCCGAAGCCCGGCCAGAGGCGAATTGCTCGCGCAGGAACTCCATCGCGCCCTGGCTGATCGAGAAGCCGCCGTTTGCAAGATCGGCCATCTGACCAGCCACGACCGCCCCCTCCCGCCCGTAAGCGTCGAACAGAACCCGCTCGAAATTCGACGACACCTGGATGTCCATCGACGGGCTGATCGAGGGCGTGACGCCCGCCTTGGTATAAGCCCCCGTCTCCATCGTGCGATGCAGGATATCGTTCTGGTTCGTGGCGATCACCAGCTTGTCGATGGGAAGCCCCATCTGCTTGGCAATATAGCCCGCGAAAATGTCGCCGAAGTTGCCGGTCGGCACCGTGAAGCTCACCTTCCGATGCGGCGCGCCCAGCGCGACGGCCGAGGTGAAGTAGTAAACCACTTGCGCCAGCACCCGCGCCCAGTTGATCGAATTGACGCCCGCAAGCCCCACCGCATCGCGGAACTCGAAGTCGTTGAACATATCCTTGAGCTTGGCCTGGCAGTCGTCGAAATCACCATCCAGAGCCAGGGCGTGAACATTGCCTTCGACCGGCGTGGTCATCTGGCGGCGCTGCACGTCCGACACCCGGCCATCGGGGAAGAGGATGAAGACATCCACGTTGTCCAGCCCCCGAAACGCCTCGATCGCGGCCGACCCGGTGTCGCCGGACGTCGCCCCGACGATCGTCACCTTCTGGCCGCGCTTTTCCAGGGCGGTCTGGAACAGGTGCCCGATCAGCTGCATGGCAAAGTCCTTGAAGGCCAGCGTCGGCCCATGAAACAGCTCCAGAAGGAAGTGGTTCGACGCCAACTGCTTCAACGGCGCGCGCGCCGCATGGCCGAAGCTCGCGTAGGCATGGCGGATGCAGGCCTCAAGCTCCCGATCCGTGAATTCCTCACCGATGAACGGGCGCATCACCTTGAACGCGACCTCTTCATAGCTCAGCGCGGCAAAGCTCGCGATCTCGTCATGGGTCAGGGTCGGCACGCTCTCGGGAACATAGAGGCCGCCGTCTCGGGCAAGCCCCGTCAGCATCGCGTCCTCGAAGCTCAGAACCGGCGCGGTGCCGCGTGTCGAGATGTATTTCATCTACTCAGAATCCTTATCGTCTCAGGTCTCGGCCTGATGGGTCCGGCGCCGTATACGCCAAAGCGCGAAGCCTGTCATCCCGACCCATGTCACGGCCATGAGAAACCATGTCATCGCATATTCCAGGTGGTCGTTGGGGATGCCTTCGGTGGTGACCGGCATGGGCCTCACTTGGGGGTCGGTCCGGGTTCTTGCAATGACCAGAACCGGATCGGTGCCCAGGGCGCGGGCCATTTTTTCCACGTCGCGGGCATACCACCAGTTGCCCTCCGGGTCGTCCTCGGGCGTGTAGCTGTCGCGCTCGTCCGGCCAATGAAGGTTGCCTTCAAGCCGCATTTCGCCCGTGGTGCGCGCCGTGTCCTTGGCCTCGTTCAGAACGAAGCCCCGGTCCACCATGATCCGGCGTCCATCCCCGGTGGTGAAGGGCGCGATGATCCGGAAACCCGCGCCGTAGTCGCGCGAGGACACGAGGACGTGCAATTCGCCCTCACCCATCGCACCACTGATCTCGACCGGCTGATAGCGGTCAGCCTCGGGGTCCGGCTCGGCCGGCAACGGCACCGCCTCACCCGCGATCTGCGCCTCGATCTCGGCCAGAACGCCTTGCTTCCAGTCCAGCCGCTGAAGCTGCCAGACCCCAAGGCCGACGAAAGACGCGAGACCGAGGACGAGCAGGACGGCTGTGATGATTTGCTTGATCATGCGCGTTGCTTACCACCGGCTTCGGAGAGGCTCTAGAGGGAAGAGTGGAGCCGTGCGAACGCCTGCCCGTGGGGTGGCGCTTCGACGTCTATGCGGCGCGCTTTATCGTGCCAACAACTGCCTCGATCCACGGTCAGCGCTGACACCAACAAAGCGCCAGCCCGCCGGGACGGGCAGGCGCTCGCAGGGCGGCCTGCGGCCTTGGTCCCCTGCGATGACCACACAAACCCCAAACAAAAAACGGGCGGGGTCTCCCCCGCCCGCCTCAATTCAAGCTGGCCAGATGCCTCAGCCGCCCCAGATATAGACAGCGGCAAAGAGGAAGAGCCAGACAACGTCCACGAAGTGCCAGTACCAGGCCGCCGCCTCGAAGCCGACATGGGCCTCCTGCGTGAAGTGACCGCGCATCGCACGAAGCAGGCAGACCGTGAGGAAGATCGTCCCGATGATGACGTGGAAACCGTGAAAGCCCGTCGCCATGAAGAAGTTCGCGCCATAGATGTTGCCCGACAGGCCAAAGGCCGCGTGGCTGTATTCGTAGGCCTGGAAGAACGTGAAGAGGACGCCAAGACCAATAGCGATGGCGAGACCGGTCTTCAGGTCCTTGCGGTTGTTCTCATGCACCAGCGCGTGGTGGGCCCAGGTTGCGGCGGCACCGGACAGCAGCAGGATCAGCGTGTTGATCAGCGGCAGGTGCCACGGGTCGAAGGTCTCGATCCCAACGGGCGGCCAGACACCGTCCACGGCCGGGCTTTCGGGTCCCATCGGATACATGGCGTGCTTGAAGAAGCTCCAGAACCACGCCACGAAGAACATGACCTCGGACATGATGAACAGGATGAAACCATAGCGCAGTCCGATACGGACCACCGGGGTGTGATCGCCGGTCTGGCCCTCTTCCACGACATCCGACCACCATGCGAACATGGTGTAAAGCACGATGGCGAGACCGATCAGGAAGATCCACGGGATGTCCTGAGCCATCCACTTGACCGCCCCGAAGAGCATGATGAACGCCCCGACCGCGGCGAGCAGCGGATTAATCGAGGGGTTCAGGATGTGATAATCATGGTTCTTTGCGTGGGCCATGTGCGTAGTTCCGTCCCTGGTTTAGTTCTGGTCTGCCGTCCCTGGGGTCTCCGCGTCCAACGCGGCGTATTCCTCGGGCAGATCGGTTTCGTGGAAAGTGTATGAAAGCGTGATCACCTTGGCAAACTTGGCATCGTTGTCTTCGGTGATCTCGGGGTCGACGTAGAAGGTCACGGGCATCGAAACCGTCTCGCCGGGCTGAAGCACCTGCATTTCAAAGCAGAAGCAATCTATCTTGGTGAAATAGCCACCCGCGCTGTAGGGCGCGACATTGTAGCTCGCCGTGCCCGCGACGGGGCGGTCGGAATTGTTGGTGGCTTCGTAGAACGCCAGCCCGGTCTCGCCGATACGGATTTCAACCTCGCGCTGGACCGGTTTGAAGGTCCAGGGGAAATCGCGCTCGATGGAGCCGTCGAAGCGGATCTTGATCGTCTTGTCGAGGATCACGTCCGATCCGGCCACGGCCTGCCCAGTGGTCCCGCCAAAGCCCGTGACCCGGCAGAACCAGTCATAAAACGGAACCGCAGCCCAGGCCATCGCGCCCATGAAGACGACGACCCCGGCCATTTTCAATGCGGTCTTATGCGTCTGCTGAAGGGTCATTTCGCCGCCTTGTCCTGCGCCGCGGCCCAGGGTGCGCCCAGCTCGTCGGTCGGGTCGGTCCCGACCTTGGCGATCGTCAGCCCGTACATCATGCCGACAAAGAGCAGGAGCGTGACGCCCAGCCCGATGTTACGCGACAAACGGCGGCGGTGAAGTTCGTGTTCAGCGCGGATTTGCGATGCCATGTTACCAGCCTCCCAGTCCAAAGGTGGTGAGGGTATGTTCGACCAACAACATGCCGAAATGCACGAAGAGATAAAGCAACGAGAATTTGAACAGCTTGCGCTCGACCAGGTGCCCGTCGGCCTCGCTGTCCGCGTCCGTCCGGCGGAACACGTCGATGGCCAGCTTGATGAACCAGAGGTTCATGGCGACGGCGACGGCCATGTAGGTCGGCCCACCGACCGAGGTCAGGCCCAGCGCAATGGCAACCAGGCCCAGCACGAAACTGTAGCCCAGGATATGATTGCGCGTGACCTTGCGTCCATGAGTCACGGTCAGCATCGGCACACCGGCGTCCTTGTAGTCGGACTTCACGAAAAGCGCGAGCGACCAGAAATGCGGCGGCGTCCAGGCGAAGGTCAGCGCGAACATGAGCACGGAGGCGACCGAGATGTCGCCGGTAACCGCGGCCCAGCCGATCATCGGCGGGAACGCCCCCGCCGCGCCACCGATCACGATGTTCTGCGGCGTCCAGCGCTTGAGCCACATGGTGTAGATCACGACATAGAAGAAGATGGTGAAGGCCAGCAGCGCCGCCGCGACCCAGTTGGTCGCCAGAAACAGCATGATGACCGAAATACCAGACAGCGCGAAGCCCAGCACCTTGGCCTCCTCCGCAGGCACGGCGCCGGTCACGGTCGGGCGCTTTTGCGTGCGGCGCATCTTGGCGTCGATATCCGCGTCCCACCACATGTTCAACGCGCCAGAGGCCCCGCCCCCGATGGCGATGAACAGGATCGCGACCATCCCGACGAAGGGGTTGATCCCCACCGGCGCGACCAGCATGCCGACCAGCGCGGTGAACACGACCAACGACATGACGCGCGGCTTCAACAGCGCGACGTAATCGCCAAACCCCGCCTCGCGGTCCTGTGGGATGGAAGAGATATCGGTCATCTGCATTTACCTCGGAGGCCAAGGGCCTCTTGGGTTATCAAAACGAGCGGGTGAAGGATGCCACCCGCCCGGATCTCATTCACTCGACGGCGGCGACTTTCACGTCCGCCGGAATGCCCGCGTATTCTTCCCGAGCGGCGTCGAGCCAGTCGTTGTATTCCTCTTCCGTCACCGCTTTCACGGTGATCGGCATGAAGGCGTGGTCCTTGCCACAAAGCTCGGAACACTGACCGAAGTAGATGCCTTCGTTCCCCGGCTCGACCGTGAACCACAGCTCGGCCAGACGACCCGGAACCGCGTCCTGCTTCACGCCGAAAGCCGGGATGGTCCACGAATGGATCACGTCCGCACCGGTCACCTGGAAAACGATCTTCTTGCCGGTCGGGATGACGATGGCGGTGTCTGTGGCCAGCTTGTGCAGGCTTTCGTCGTAGCCGTATTCGGCCAGTTCGTCCTTGGCGAGCATGAAGCTGTCGAAGGCGAACTCCTCGTCCACGTATTCATAACCCCAGTACCACTGGTAGCCGGTCGCCTTGATGACCACGTCGCCTTCCGGGATTTCCTGCTGTTTGTAGAGCACCGGCAACGACTGCGCGCCGATGAAAACGAGGATCAGGATCGGAATGAAGGTCCAGGCAATCTCGACCGGGGTGTTGTGTGTGAAGGTCTTGGGCGTCGGGTTGGCTTTCCTGTTGTAGCGCAGGATGACCCAGACGGTCAGAAGCGCGACGAAGGCCGAGATCGCGACGATGATGTAAAGGAGCAGATGGTCCAGGGCGAAGGTCGCTTGCGAGATGTCGGTCGCCGCGATCTGGAACCCGGTGCCGCCCGGCGTCGGTGCGCCCTTGACGTCGAGCCCCTGGATGTCTTGTGCGAAGGCCGCGCCCGCGCCGAAGGTTGCCGCGATAATGGCCAGAGGCCGCAGGGTTTTGGTCATTGCTTGCATTCCGTTACTTACCTCTCGACGCCGCGTCGGTGGGTCGCGCGAGCGCCACAATCTTCGGTTCACCGCGATGTGCGCGGGAATCCCGTTGTCTCCCGTTGGGGGAAAAACCATATTGGGGGCCAATGAACAAGGAAAATCCTGCGCTGATCTGCCGCACACATGCAAATTCGAGCATTTGTGATAGATCAAGGACGCACCGAAAGGAGCATGATGCCCGACACCACGCACTTCCGCCCGTTCGAGACACATCTCGACGAATCACGCGCGCTCACGTTGCTCAAGGCGGCAACCGACGGGGCCGACGACGGCGAACTGTTTCTGGAACGACGGCGATCGGAAGCCTTGGTGTTCGACGATGGCCGTTTGAAAACCGCCTCATACAATGCATCCGAAGGCTTTGGCCTGCGCGCCGTGTGCGGCGACACGGCGGGCTATGCCCACTCCACGGACGTCTCGGACGCCGCCCTGAAACGCGCCGTCGAAACCACGCGCCTCGCGGTGGGCGCGGGGGGTGGCAAGCTGGCCGACAGCCCCGCCCTCACCAACCGCAAACTCTATACCGACAACGACCCGATGACGGATGCCGAGTTTCCCGTGAAGGTCGAGACCCTGCGCGAAATTGACGCATACGCCCGCGACAAGGATCCGCGCGTGGTCCAGGTCTCCGCAACCATCGCCGCCTCGTTACAGGAAGTGACGATCCTGCGCCCCGACGGCACCCTCGTCTCGGACACCCGTCCCATGACCCGCGTCAACGTCAGCGTCATCGTCGAAGAAGACGGGCGGCGAGAAGCGGGCGGCCACGGCGGCGGCGGTCGCGCGGGCCTGACCGAGTTGATCCAGCCGGAGAACTGGAAGGCTTCGGTGGACGAGGCCCTGCGCATCGCCCTGGTGAACCTGCGCGCCGAAGCCGCGCCCGCGGGCCAGATGGACGTGGTGCTGGGCAATGGCTGGCCCGGTATCCTGCTGCACGAAGCGGTGGGCCACGGGCTTGAAGGCGACTTCAACCGAAAGGGCACCTCGGCGTTCTCCGGCCTTATCGGGCAACAGGTGGCGGCCAAGGGCGTGACCGTCGTCGACGACGGGTCAATCCCGGATCGCCGCGGCTCGCTCACCGTTGATGACGAAGGCACGCCCTCGTCGCGCACCACCCTGATCGAGGACGGCGTGCTCGTTGGCTACATGCAGGACCGCCAGAACGCCCGACTCATGGGCGTCGAGGCGACGGGAAACGGACGGCGCGAAAGCTACGCCCACGCCCCGATGCCGCGCATGACCAATACCATCATGGAGGGCGGCGACGCCTCCCCCGAAGAGATCGTGGCCGACCTCAAGGACGGTATCTACGCCGTCGGGTTCGGCGGCGGCCAGGTGGACATCACCAACGGCAAGTTCGTGTTCTCCTGCACCGAGGCCTACCGCGTGAAGGACGGCAAGGTCGGCGCGCCAGTCAAAGGTGCGACGCTCATCGGTGACGGACCGAAAGCGATGAAACAGGTCCGCGCGGTCGGCAACGACATGGCATTGGACCCCGGCATCGGGAACTGCGGCAAGGCCGGGCAATGGGTGCCGGTCGGCGTCGGGCAACCGACCCTCATGATCGGCGGGTTGACCGTGGGCGGGTCACAGACATGATCCCCGAGATGACGCATATCGCGCCGCCCCTCTTCGGCGGCGCCGAAGTCGCGGTCGACACCTATCTCGTCGACCCGAACCACCCAGAGCCCGCGACCGGCGACCAAGCCGCGGCCTTCTCGGCCTTTCGGTCATTGACGACGGAAGACCTCCTGGAGCTGACCCCCCACGTCGTCGCCTATGCGCAGGATTTCGGCACGGCCACCGGACAGGTCGCGTCCTACGACCCCGAAACCATCTGGGCCGAGGTCACACCGAACGAAGCCTTCGTCGAAAAGCTGAACGGAGACTGGCACGTCTGCGTCGAAGCCGATTGCTCCTGGGAGCCCGAGCATGGGCTGATGCTCGTCTGGCGTCACGGCAAGGAGTTGGTGAAGGTCGGCCCCTTCGACGGGCAGCTAGCCAACACGGCGGGCGACGACGTGATTTACGACGCGCAGAACCCGAAGTTCACGACCCGGCGCGGCTGATTGCCCGAGGGTTTGCGCCGGGCCTTGCCCGTCGCGAGGGGGGAGGCCGCTGGCGCGGCCTCGGGAGGGCCAGCCCTCCCCCGTGATCTTTGCCAGCAAAGATCACGCCTCCCGAAGTACTTGTGAAACGAAGAAGAGAACGCCGGGTTAACCGAATGCCGGGTGATTGGCGCCAGTGTCGGCGTCATATGCGGCGCATATGGTTTTCATATGGATTTCATATGCGGTTCACCGGAACTTTTCTGGCAGTAACCACCGGTTAACCATTTTGGGCGCAAGGTTCAGGGGCAAGAGACGGAATCAGGTGACCCCTTGGAGAATATCCCTTCCAACCACCCCCTCACCCCACCCCAAGGCACGGAAGACCGGGTGGCCTGGGTCCGTCTTTTGCGCTCGCGCCGCGTCGGGATTACCACGTTTTTCCGGCTCATGGCCGACCACGGAACCGCGCCCGCCGCGCTGGACGCCTTGCCCGAAATGGCGCATGGTGCGGGGGAAAAGAACTACCAACCCTGCCCGCGCCCGGTGGCCGAACAGGAGATCGCCTGGGCCGAAACCTGCGGGGCGGAGATGCTCTGTTTCGGGGCCGGGAACTATCCTAAACGGCTGAAAGATATACCTGATCCGCCGCCGATCTTGTGGGCGATGGGTGATTTGTCCTTGTTGGACCGCTCCACCGTCGGTCTCGTCGGGGCCCGCAATGCCTCGTCCCTGGGCACCCGGATGGCCCGCCGACTGGCCGCGGACCTGGGCCGAGCCGACCAGGTGATCGTCTCGGGCCTGGCCCGCGGGATCGACACCGCCGCGCACAAGGCCGCGTTGGGCACCGGCACCATCGCGGTCTGCGCCGGCGGGGTCGACGTGATCTACCCGTCCGAGAACACCGTGTTGGGCGAAGAAATCGCTCGCCAGGGTCTGCGCCTGTCCGAAGCCCCCATGGGCCTGAGCCCCCAGGCCCGCCATTTCCCCCGACGCAATCGCATCATATCCGGCCTGTCCCGCGCCGTGGTCGTGGTGGAAGCCGCGGTGAAATCCGGCTCGCTGATGACCGCTGACATGGCGCTCGAACAGGGGCGCGAGGTTTTCGCGGTTCCCGGCCATCCTTTCGATGCGCGCGCGGCGGGCTGCAACCGTTTGATCCGCGACGGCGCGACACTCCTGCGGGGCCCTGACGACGTCCTCTCCGTGCTGGAAAATCTCCCCGAAACCGGTGCGCAGGTTCCCCGCGACCTGTTCGACGCAGCCGAGACCCCGGTGCCAACGCCGGTTCCGGTTCCGTCGGCCCCGCCCGAGACCCGGACGCTCAGCGAAACCGCCGCCCTTCACCAGTTGATCCTGGACCGGTTGCACGACGCACCCCTTGCCGAAGACCAGCTTATCCGCGACCTGGCCCGACCCGCGGGAGAGGTCGCGCCGGAGCTCACCACGCTGGAAATCGACGGGCAAATCCTGCGCGGACCGGGTGGCGTCCTGAGCCGCAACCACTGACAAAACGCCCGTCACACGGCCCTGTGTTTTCATGCGCCATTGACAATGCAAGGTCCCGCGACCCATCTAAGCCCCCCAGTGACCCCGTATTGAGTCGAGAGGAATTTGATGCCCGTCGTTGTCGTGGAAAGTCCGGCTAAGGCCAAGACAATCAACAAATATCTCGGCTCGGATTATACCGTTCTTGCCTCCTACGGTCACGTTCGTGACCTGCCTCCGAAGGATGGTTCGGTCGATCCCGAGAGCGATTTCTCGATGAAATGGGAGGTCGGCAACGACAGCCGAAAGCATGTCAAAGCCATCGCGGACGCGCTCGCCGAGGACAACAACCTGATCCTCGCCACCGACCCCGACCGCGAAGGCGAAGCGATCTCATGGCACCTTGAAGAAGCGCTGCGCAAACGCCGTGCGATCAAGAAGGACACGCCGGTCAGCCGGGTCGTGTTCAACGCGATCACCAAGGCCGCCGTGACCGAAGCGATGAAGAACCCGCGCCAGGTCGACGAGGATCTCGTGGATGCCTACCTCGCCCGTCGCGCGCTGGATTACCTCGTGGGGTTCAACCTCTCGCCGGTGCTCTGGCGCAAGCTTCCCGGTGCACGCTCGGCCGGACGGGTGCAATCGGTCTGCCTGCGTCTCATCGTCGAGCGCGAGATGGAAATCGAAGCCTTCAACCCGCGCGAATACTGGTCGGTGAAAGCCGCGCTCACCACGCCGCGCGGCCAGGCGTTCGAGGCGCGGCTCGTGAATTTTGCGGGCAAGAAGCTCGACCGCTACGATCTTGAAAACGAAGAGCAAGCGGGCCTCGCCGTTGCCGCGGTCGAGAAGCGTGACCTCACCGTCACCTCGGTCGAGGCGAAACCGGCGAGCCGTAACCCGTCAGCCCCCTTCATGACATCGACCTTGCAGCAGGAAGCCAGCCGCAAATTCGGCTTCGGCGCGCGGCAGACCATGTCGACCGCCCAGCGGCTCTATGAAGCGGGCTATATCACCTACATGCGGACCGATGGCATCGACATGGCGCCCGAGGCAATCGAGGCCGCGCGCGCCGAGATCACCAATCGGTACGGCGCGGAATACATCCCCGGCAAACCGCGCGAATACAAGAACAAGGCCAAGAACGCCCAGGAAGCGCACGAATGTATCCGCCCGACGGATATGAGCGTGGACGCGGGCCAGTTGTCCAAACTCGAAGCCGATCAGCGCAAGCTTTACGACCTGATCTGGAAGCGCACCCTCGCCTGCCAGATGGAAGGGGCGCGGCTGGAGCGGACCACGGTCGAGATCGGCTCGTCCGACGGCCAGGTCGGCCTGCGCGCCACCGGCCAGGTCGTGCTCTTCGACGGCTTTCTCAAGGTCTACGAAGAGGGGCGCGACGACGACATTGTCGAGGACGATGACGACAAGCGCCTGCCGCAGCTGAGCGAAGGCGACGCCACCGAGAAGAAAAGTGTCACGCCGGATCAACACTTTACCCAGCCCCCGCCCCGCTACACCGAGGCGACGCTGGTCAAGAAGATGGAAGAGCTGGGTATCGGCCGCCCCTCCACCTACGCCTCTATCGTCACGACGATCCAGGAGCGCGAATATGTCCGCAAGGACAAGGGCCGCCTGATCCCGGAGGACAAGGGCCGGATCGTGACGATCTTCCTGCTGAACTTCTTCCGCAAATACGTGGGCTACGAGTTCACCGCCGACCTGGAGGACGAGCTCGACCAGGTGTCCGCCGGTGAGGTGGATTACAAGAAAGTGCTGGCACGCTTCTGGCGCGATTTCTCGGCGGCGATTTCCGAGACCTCGGATCTGCGCATCTCCGAAGTGCTCGACAAACTCGATGCCGCGCTTGCCCCGCAACTCTATCCGCCGCGCGAAGACGGTTCCGACCCGCGCAAATGTCCGCTTTGCGGCAATGGCGATCTGCACCTGAAAACCTCGCGCTCTGGCGGCTTCATCGGCTGTTCGAACTACCCCGAGTGCCGCTACACCCGCCCCATCGGTGGCGGCGAGGAAACCCAGGGCGACCGCATACTGGGCGAGGACGAGAACGGCGAAGAAATCTCGCTGCGTTCGGGCCGTTTCGGCCCCTACGTCCAGCGCGGCGAGGTGACGGAAGACAACAAGAAGCCCGACCGCGCCTCGCTTCCCAAGGGATGGTCCACCGACGACATGACCCTTGAAAAGGCGCTGACGCTGCTGAGCCTGCCGCGCATCGTGGGCGATCACGAAGGCGCGCCGATCAAGGCCAATTTCGGCCGTTTCGGGCCTTATGTCATGCACCAGCTGCCGGACGACGCCAAACCGGTCTATGCCAACCTGAAAGACCCGCAGGATGTGTTCGAGATTGGCATGAACCGCGCCGTGGAGTTGATCACCGAGAAACGGCTCAACCCCGGTCGCGGCCGGGGTCAGACCGCGAAGGCCTTGAAAGAGCTTGGCGAACATCCCGAAGACGGCGGACCGGTGAACGTGATGGACGGCCGCTATGGTCCTTACGTCAAATTCGGCAAGGTCAATGCGACGCTGCCCAAGGACGTGAAGCCCGAGGACGTGACCATGGAAATGGCCGTCGAGCTGATCAACGAAAAGCAGGCCAAGAAGGGCACCAAGAAAAAAGCCGCGCCGAAGAAGAAGGCGACGGCAAAGAAGAAACCTGCGGCGAAGAGCTGACGAATTCCGTCGGTGATCGGTGTGAGTTGAGACAGGGCCATCCGAATTCGGGTGGCCTTGGTCTTTCGCGGCATGCGGTCGCGCAGGGCAGCGACCTGTGACCCGTCACTATCTGCCGGGATTTGACCTTCCCGTATGAATATGGATTCTCACACGGGACGATTTCGCTCGGAGACGGAAATGAAAGCCACGCTTTACACGGCGTATCACAAGCCCGCATCCCTGATCAAAAGCCCGTCCATCACTCCCATTCATGTCGGTCGCGCCAACGCCAAAGCCCCATTGGACAGGATGATTGGCGATGATACGGGCGCAAACATATCTGCGCTGAACCGGTCGTATTGCGAGCTGACCGCTCTTTATTGGGCGTGGAAGAACGACGCTGAGAGCACTCACATCGGGCTGATGCACTACCGTCGGCTTCTGGATTTCGACCGGACCTTCCGTTCTCCAATGGCTGAAGTTTTTCCAGGATCGCTTCGGTTCGATGACTATTGCGAAGCCACGGAAGCCTGGCTCGCGAAGAACCCGGACATAGACTTGGTGGCGCCTGTCGCGCACCGGATGCCGATGACAGTTCGCGAGAATTATGTGTCAGAACATGACGAAGCAGACCTCCGGTTCGTGGAAGACTGGCTAGCGGACAACAGCCCCGAGTATGTCGACGACTGGAACGCGGTACTGAACGGCCGCGAGCTTTTGTTGGCGAACATGTTTCTTGCGAAACGAGAGGTAATAACGCCGTATCTCGACTGGATGTTTCCCATATTGGACGGCCTTTTCAATGCAGATATTCCGCGAAAGTACCTAAGCGCCTACAATGAACGCTTCATTGGGTTCATGTCCGAGCGGCTGTTCACGGTCTACGTTCGCAAATTCCTGCGCGACCATCCGGGTGCGAAGGTTCATCGCGTCAACATCATCAACCTGCAAAACACCTTGGTGTTTCCGTTCATGCCTGCGGCCGGCTTCAACGGTCCCGAAAACGTCAACGTGGCCTTCTCCTCGGATCGCGCCTACCTGCCCCACGCAGCGGCAATGCTGCGCACGCTTTGCGACAATGCAGCCCCTGAGCGACAGTATAACCTCTTCTACCTCCACGAAAATATCAAGAAACGCGACCTGGAGCTTTTGGAGCGCGTCCTATATGGAACGCCGAACGCCACGCTGTACCCGATCAACGTCGGCTCCGCTTTCGGCGACCAGTACCGGGCCAAACACCACGCGCCGTCCAACGCGACTTTCAATCGGTTCCTGCTCTTCAAGCTGATGCCGGACTTAAAACGAATGGTCTACTTGGACGTCGACATGGTTCTGAAGGGCGACATTGCCGACGTGTTCGATGTCGACATGGGGGATTACCAACTTGCCGCCGTGCCCGACGTCATCATGACACGGGTTCTGGCAACAACAGTCGTGACAAAAGACGTCGCTGTTCCAAACCTCTACGACTACCTCAATCGCACGCTCGGGCTGACCGATCCTCAGATCAACTCGTACTTCAATGCGGGATTGTTGGTGTTGAACTTCGAGAAAATGGACATGGAGCGCGTCGGGAAAGACCTCCTCGCGATGGTGCGAAAGACACAGTACTTTTTCCGCGACCAGGACATTCTGAATGTCTATTTCAAAGAGAGTTATCTCCGTTTGCCGGCAAAGTACAACGTGTTCAACTCGGATCTGGGCGAATACTGGCATGTGCCGGCGGACAACGCGCGCGAAGCACTCGCCGCCAAGCATGACCCCTTCATTATCCACTTCGCCGCCGCCCATCACAAACCCTGGACTCATCCGGACGTGCATTTCGCACAGGACTACTGGACGGCACTCGAACGCACGCCATTCTGGCTGGAAGTGCTCGAAGGGACCATGAAATATCGAACCCTTGGCGAACGGCTGAAGCGCGGGGAGACATACAAACTGGCAATTATCGACGGGGGCCGATGGCTTGGCCGCAAGCTGCCTTGGGTTCAGCCTTACCTGCTTCGTTTTCATAGCTACGCGCTCAAGAAAAAACGTAAGCTCAACTGACGCCGTAGAATCCCTTGAGCATACGCACCAGTCTCAGGTCATCGGCGTGCCTGTCGTAAAGCATGGTGCGGACACTGGGCGAAACATGTGTTCGAGGTGCGCCGCTTGGTGCCCGATTGCTGTCAAAAACAGCCAGTTTGTCAAAACCATGACTCGCGCCCAGGTGTTCGAGTGAAGCGTCAAACGCTTCGGTCACGCCGAGGAATGTATAATGGTCCACCAGCGTTTTCAGAACGGTTTCCAATGACCTGTTCCCGCCTGCCAACAACCAGCATTGAAAATTCGGCCGCACGGAATCGCAATATGCTTCGAATGACGGAAACCGCTTCATGAACCGATCACGCGCGGGATGGGCCGGAGAACTATTGTAGTCGTAGTTCGATGTCAGGCGTGCGACCGGATCCCGAACGAAGGCGCCCGCTTGGACAGGAAGATCACGCGCGCGCACCGAGTTGATCTGATGCCAGCTATAATGGCCGATGATCGCCTGTCGGCCCACGGTCCGGTCGGCATAGGCGATCTCGACCGCGGCTTGGAACGTCGGGTTGATATTATCCCATTTGACCGGACGAAAGACATCGTAATTGTCCTTGAGCGTGCGCCCGAGCGAGGTGCCGGCCGTCTTGGGGATATGCACGAAAAACATGATGTCGTCGTCCGCTTTGAACGCATTCTTCTCCACGCGCTGGGGGTCGAATTTGTTCGAAAACGCCGCGACGAGGTCTGGATCAACGTCATCCAACACCAAAGGAACACGGCCTTCGTACCGTTCCACGGCAAGTCCCTCACGGTTTTGAAGGAATGCGTTTCTCTTCACGTAATAATCGTAGCGAAGCCGCGCGTGTCGACGGCGCACCGCATCACGCGCTCGGCGTGCAAAATCCAAAGGCTGTATCATCGGGAACGGCCCTTCGTCAGCATCCGGTGTGTCTTATCACGATGCGCGAAAGGGGGCCATTCCAGCAGTGCCTATCGAATAGGCATGGCTGCCCCAGATTGCCTAGACCGAGGCCGACTCCCGGACGGTTATCGGGAAAGAACCTGACTTCATTTCACAAAGACATGCCTGAATGCATGATCCCCGGATGACTGCATTCTCCAAGACGCCCCCTGTTCTTGTCTTCTCCGATCTCGACGGCACCCTGTTGGACCACAACACCTACGATTGGTCGCCAGCCCGCCCCGCGTTCGACCGCTTGCGGGCCATCGGGGCGGGTCTTGTGCTGGCCAGTTCCAAGACGGGGGCGGAGCTTGTCAGGCTGCGCGAGGAGATGGGGTGGGAGGATTGGCCCGCGATCGTCGAGAACGGCGCGGGAATTTTGGAACCCGGCGATCTCCCGGCGACGGCAGGGAACGACTACGCGCGTCTTCGGGCGACACTCGACGCGCTGCCGGTGGCTCTCAGCCAACACTACCGGGGTTTTTTCGACATGGGCGAGGATGAAGTCCGACGCACGACGGGCCTTTCATCAAAAGGCGCCAGGCTTGCCAAGGCACGCGCCTTTTCCGAACCGGGTGTTTGGAACGGGGATGAGGACACGCGGGACGCGTTCCTGGCGGCGCTGAAGGCCCAGGGCGTTTCGGCCCGCATGGGCGGACGCTTTCTGACACTGAGCTTCGGCGCGACCAAGGCCGATGCGATGGCGACGCTCATCGAGCGCTTCGCCCCGGCAAAGTCCATCGCCTTGGGGGACGCGCCCAACGACATCGAAATGCTGGAGGCCGCGGACCTCGGGATCATCGTTCCAAACCCGGACGCAGCCCCCTTGCCCGCATTGGCAGGCGAGGCGGTCGGGACGATCCGGCGCGCCCCGAAACCCGGCCCCGAAGGCTGGACCCTGTCAGTGACCCAAGCCACTGATGATCTGGACATATTTAGCAGGACCTGAGCGATGGCGGATTTTCATCAGAACGGCAATATCACCACGCTGCACAACCTGCGCACCCGCTCTGCCGAAGAGCTGAATTACGAGCTGTCGGCCTATGCGCAATCCCGCAAGATCAGCCTGATCCTCCCGTCGCTCTACTCCGAGCTCGAAGGCCCCGCGCTCCGGAACATCCTCACCGAGCTGTCCAAGGTGCCCTACCTGCACCGGATCGTCATCGGTCTGGACCGCGCCGATGAGGCACAGTTTCGCCACGCGCGGTCGTATTTCTCGGAATTGCCGCAGGACCATATCGTCCTCTGGAACGACAGCCCGCGCATGACCGACTTGCAGGCGAGGCTTCAGGGCCTCGGCCTGGCGCCGCAGGAACCGGGCAAGGGCAAGAATGTCTGGTCCTGCATGGGGTATCTGATCGGGTGTGCCGACAGCGCGGTGATGGCGATCCACGATTGCGACATCACGACCTACACGAACGAAATGCTCGCGCGGCTGGTCTATCCTGTCGCCAACCCGGCCTTCCCCTACCAGGTCGCCAAGGGGTTCTATCCGCGCGTGGGCGATGGCAAGATCAACGGCCGGGTCACCCGGCTCTTGGTGTCTCCGCTCCTGATTGCCTTGAAAAAGGTGATCGGGGATCGGGACTACCTCGATTACCTGCGGTCCTTCCGCTATCCGCTGTCGGGCGAGTTCGCGATGCGCACGGCGATCCTGCCGGACCTGCGTATTCCATCGGACTGGGGCCTGGAAATCGGGGTCCTGTCCGAGGCGTGGCGCAATCTGGCGCCGAAATCGGTGTGCCAGGTCGAGATCGCGGACATTTACGACCACAAGCATCAGGACCTCTCGGCCGAAGACGCCTCGACAGGCCTTAGTCGCATGTCCACAGACATCTGCAAGTCGATCTTCCGAAAGCTCGCCGCCGATGGCACGGTCTTTACACCCAATGTCTTCCGCACGTTGAAAGCGACCTATTATCGTCAGGCGCTCGACCTGCTCGACGGGTATTACAACGACGCGAAGATGAACGGTCTGGTGATCGACCGGCACCGCGAGGAGAAGTCGATCGAGCTTTTCGCGGAGAACATCATCCGGGCCGGCAACGTGTTCCTCGACAACCCGCACGAGACGCCCTTCATCCCGACATGGAACCGCGTCCATGCGGCGGACCCGGATTTCCTGAAAGATTTGCAAGCGGCGGCAAAGGCCGATCAGGCCGAGTTCGCCTGAGGCTTACGTGTCCCTGAATGGAAGATCGGGGCCGTGGCGACGCATCCGGAGCTTGTAAGGCACGTAGTATTTGATGATCCGCGTGAACATCCTGGGATCGAGGTAGAGCCGGTAGAGCCAGCGCAGGTTCAGCTTGACGATCAACCCGGGATAATAATGCTCCCTGCGTATCACGGCCTGGCTAACGAAAGCACCGCAGGAGATGACCGCCATCGGGTGGTCGGTGAACGTGCCCAGCACGTGGGCGAACTCTTCCTGCCGCGGACTGCCCATGGCGACGAGAAGCACGTCCGGACGGGTGGCCGCGATACGTTTGGCGGTGCTCGCACGACGGGAAGCCGGGAAGTAACCGTCATCGGCAAACACCACGTCGAGACCGGGAAACCGCTGCTCGACGATCCGGCGGAAGGTCGACGCTTCACCCGGTTTGCCCCCGATCACACCAAGACGGGCGCCACGCCTCACCATGGCATTGAAGACACGCGACGCGGGGCCGGAGAAATCGAAATGGAGCGACTCGCAAGGGCGACCCAACCCCTGCGACATGGCCTGGGCCATCAGGTGTCCGTCGGCGACGACCCAGTCACTTTGCGCGGTCATGAGGTGCCCCTCCCGCAAATGTGCAAGCGTGTACGGGTTCAGGTACCAGACCGCTTCCGGACCGCTGCGCTCGGCGAAAACCCAGTCCATGAACGACGCCTCGTCGAAGATCACCTGCTTCCTGTCGAGCATACGGATGGGGTCGTCAGAACGATTCATTGCAAACGGGACTTTTCAAAAAGCGATAATTCAAAGCGGAACAAGCGGGCTTTAGCCCGGTTTTCTTTCAGTAATCGAACATTCATCAATTCAATCGCGCCTACCCAGAACACCTAGCCAATCCTTGGCCAGAACCTCGTCCGACAGCGCGGATAAGTCATAGTGACCCGCCTCCAACCGCCCCATCGCCTCGACCAGACCATTCGGGTCGTCCGGGGCAATGCCCGTCACCGGCCCGACGAGACGCTCGAAATCGGCCCGACCGGTGCGGAAATCATTGGCGATGATCGGTGTGCCCGTCAACGCGGCTTCGACCATGATGGTTGGAAAACCCTCGTAATCCGAAATCAGGATAACGGCATCTGCGACGCGCAGTGCCCCCAGCGGATCGGTCGTCGATCCAACATAGCGAACACCCTCCATCTCGCCGCCGTCCGGCACCTCTTCGTAGCCATAGACGGTGCATTCCACGTCAACGCCACGCTTGCGGGCATTGGCCACCTGCCACAACACCGCGCCCAGACGTTTCTGCCCTTCGGCAATACCGGAGACAGTCGCGCTTGGGCGTCCGAAGTAGACCAGTTGAAGCGGCCCCTCCTCGCGCGGCGGGCGGATTGCCACCCGTTCGGGCAGGTCCGGGCCGACCGGCGAATAGCAGGTTGAAACGGAGGTTTCTTTCACGAACGGCAGCGCGGCAATCTCCGATGCCAGATCATCGCAAACGCAAACGATCTGCCCCCGGCGGCTCAGATAGGCGATGAAAACCAATTCGATGAGACGCATGTAGCCCGTTTGCGTGACCGGCACATGCCGCCAATAGACCAGCCGCGCCTCGCGCGCACGCCACCCCATTTCCCACAGGTCGCCTTTGCGGGAAAACACCAGCGTGCGACCTGCCAGCGATGTCTTGCCCAGCGCCGATGTCTCTTCGCCGAAGACCTCGTCACCAAAGACCGAAATCAGCCCTGCCCCGAACCCTTGCCGCAGAAGAAAGTCCCGCAACCGAAGGCTGACGCGTTCGATCCCACCCGGGTGCTCGTAGTTGCAATAGACCTGGATGTCGGCGTCCTGTCCCATGCCCCTCTTTCTCCCGACGAGCGTAAAGAGGCAAGTCTCCCTGCGCCAACACGCAAAGGAGTGGCATGTTCAACATGATCCGGATAGATAAACCAAACCGCCCGAACCGGATGTTCGGAGAAGATCGTCGAGGGTCCTTTGAATAGGCAGTCGGACGCCCGCATCGCGAAGAAACGCGGCGCTGCAACGAGCCGCGCAATCGCCAGCCAGTCGGTTGGCGGATCGGCGGCGTTTTGGGCCACGAAACGGTGCGTGGATATCTGTGTGGGGGTTGTGTTGTTGCCGGTTGTCGCCGGGGTCGCGCTCCTTCTGTTGATCCTCAATCCCTTCTTCAACGCAGGTCCCGTGTTCTTCGTCCAGCCGCGCATGGGTCGCGATTGCAAGCCTTTTGCAGCCTATAAGTTCCGGTCGATGACCGCCCCCACCGGCACAAAACGGGGCCACGACGCCCCTCTGGAAGTGGATCGGATCACGCCACTTGGTGCCCTTCTACGCCGCATGCGGCTCGACGAAATTCCGCAGGCGATCAATATCTTGCGGGGCGAGATGAGCCTGATCGGTCCGCGCCCGGATTTCTTCAGTCACGCGCGGATTTACCTGCGCACCATCCCCGAATACCGCGACCGCCACCACGTCCGTCCGGGCATCACCGGGTTGGCGCAGGTCACGCAGGGTTATGCCGAGGGAGTCGAAGCCACGCGGGAGAAAACCCGACTCGACATCGAGTATATCGAAAGCGCGGGCTTCAGGCTGGATTTCAAACTGCTCTGGATGACCGCCCTGACCATCCTGCGCGGTCAGGGCCGCTGATATGGCCTTTACCCTGAAAGACCTGGCCGAGCTCTCCGCTCTCCCATTCGATACGATCATCGACGCGCGCTCTCCGTCCGAGTTTGCCGAGGACCACATCCCCGGCGCGATCAACCTGCCCTCTCTCACAGACGCCGAGCGGGCCGAGGTCGGCACGATCTATGTCCAGGAAGAGCCGTTCAAGGCCCGCAAGATCGGCGCGGCCTATGTGGCTCGCAACGTCGCGAATTACCTGCAAGGCCCCCTGGCGCATCATGAGGGCGGCTGGCAGCCGCTGGTCTACTGCTGGCGTGGCGGGCAACGCTCGAACGCCTTCGCCTCGATCCTGAGCCAGATCGGATGGCGGGCCGAGGTCGTGGCGGGGGGCTACAAGAGCTATCGCTCGCTGGTGGTCTCGTTGCTCCATGACACGGCCATCCCAAACGAGGTCATCCTGATCGAAGGGGGCACCGGGTCGGCCAAGACACAGCTTCTGCACCACATCGCGGACCAGGGCGGACAGGTGATCGACCTGGAAGGCGCAGCGGAACATCGCGGATCACTCTTCGGACAGGTGGGCGCGCGTCAGCCAAGCCAGAAGATGTTCGAAAGCCGAATCGCTGAGACCGTGGTCGGCCTGTCGCCGGACCGGCCCGTCTTCGTGGAAGCCGAAAGCAGCAAGGTCGGCGACTGTCTTGTCCCGCCCAGCCTGTGGAAAGCCATGCTCCGGGCCCGGTATGTCGAGATCGCGGCACCACCACAGGCGCGCGCGCGTCACGTGGTGGACACCTACCCCGACATCATCGCCGACCCTGACCGTCTGTCCGGCATTCTCGGAAAACTCGCGAAGTTCCGTGGCCATGCGCAGGTGGAGGCTTGGCAGGAGATGGCGGACGCGCAGAATTGGACCGGGTTGGCCCAAGACCTGATCGAACGCCACTACGACCCGGCCTATAAACGGATCCGGGCCGGCGAAGACCCGCTCGACACCTTCGCCCTGGCTGACTTGTCGGAAATGACCCTGGCGCAAACTGCCGCCGAGATCGTGGCCCGGTTCGGCTGACCTCGCAAACGGTCCGTCAGTCCCGCGTCAGCGTCCGTGCCACGGCATCTTTCCATGATGCGTAACGCTCTTCCCGCTCGCTCTCGTCCATCTTCGGATCGAACCGCATCTCGGCGGTCCAGCCGCGCGCAAAGCCCTCCGCATCCGGGTAGAGCCCGACAGCTTGCCCGGCGAGCCAAGCCGCGCCCAGCGCGGTCGTTTCCAGAACCGGCGGGCGATCCACCGGGGCCCCGGTGATGTCGGCCAGAAACTGCATCGTGTAGCGCGAAGCGGACATGCCGCCATCGACCCGAAGCACACCTTCGACCTTGTGGCCCATGTCTGCCTCCATCGCGTCGAGAAGATCGCGGGTCTGAAACCCCACGCTTTGCAAGGCGGCACGGGCGAATTCTGCCGGGCCTGAATTGCGGGTGAGGCCATAGATCGCGCCCCGACACTCCGCATCCCAATAGGGCGCGCCGAGACCTGTGAAGGCCGGAACGAGGATCACCTCCTGCTCGGGGTCCGCCTTGCGCGCAAGCGGTCCCGCGTCCGCCGCTTGCCCCACAAGGCCAAGCCCGTCGCGCAGCCATTGCACCACCGCGCCCGCAACGAAGATCGACCCTTCGAGCGCGTAGGTCACGGTGCCGCCCATCTGGTAGGCCACGGTGGTCAAAAGCCGATTGTCCGAGGTCACCGCCGTAGCGCCCGTGTTCAAGAGCGCGAAACAGCCCGTGCCATAGGTGGACTTGATCATGCCGGGCGCGAAACAGGCCTGCCCGATGGTCGCGGCCTGCTGATCTCCCGCCACGCCCCGGATCGGCACCTCGCAGCCCAGAAGCGTGGTGGTGCCGAAATCTCCGTCGCAATCGCGCACTTCGGGCAGCAGGCTCATCGGGATGCCGAGACGCTCGCAGATTTCCGCGTCCCACGCGCCCTTGTGAATGTCATAAAGCATGGTGCGCGCGGCGTTGGTGGCGTCGGTGACGTGCACCCGGCCCTCGGTCAGCCGCCAGATCAGGAAACTGTCTACGGTCCCGAAGGCGAGCTTGCCCGCTTCAGCGTCGGCGCGCGCCCCGTCGACCGTGTCCAATAGCCATTTGACCTTGGTGGCCGAGAAATACGGATCGAGCAACAGCCCGGTCCGTTCGCGCACCAGGTCCTCCATACCTTCACCCCGCAGTTTCGCACAGAGCGCCGCCGTGCGCCGGTCCTGCCAGACGATGGCGTTATGGATTGCCTTCCCGCTCTCCCGGTCCCAGATAACGACCGTTTCACGCTGGTTGGTGATGCCGATGGCGGCGGGTTCGCCCGCCTCGGCCACCACGTCCTTCGCGCAGGACAGGATCGTGTCCCAGATATCCTCCGGCTCATGTTCGACCCAGCCGGAATGCGGGAAATGCTGGGTGAACTCCCTCTGAGCGCTGGTCCCCGGTCGCATGCCCTGCCCGAACGCGATGGCGCGCGAGCTTGTCGTGCCTTGATCCAGCGCGAGAATATAGGTCATCTGTCCTCCCCGGGCGCGCGCGCTTCATGCGGCGGCCTGCGCCCCTTCCATGTAATCTGCCAATGCACGGACCTGTTCCGGATCGAGCCGCAGCCCGAGTTTCGAGCGGCGCCACAGCACGTCCTCCGCCGTCATCGCGAATTCGTGCCGGATCAGGAATTTCACCTCGGCCTCGCTCAGCGTCGCGCCGAAATCCCGGCCAAGGTCGCCCAGCTCTGTCGCCCCGCCGAAAATGGTTTCGGTCTCGGTCCCGTAAGAGCGCAGCATTCGCCGCGCCCAAGGCTCGGTCAGGAACGGATAGCGCGCCCTCCATTCGCCGATCAGACGCGGCCCCGCCCCGCGATCAAAGGTGCCGCCCGGAAGCGGCGCGCCCGCGGTCCATGTGCCGCCCTGCCCCATCTTCTCAAGCGCGCTTTCGGCAAGTTTGCGATAGGTGGTGAGCTTGCCACCCAGAACCGTGAGCACCGGTGCTCCGCCCGTGGCGTCATAGGCCAGTTCGTAATCGCGGCTGGCCGAGCGGTTGTCGCCCTCGGTGTCGATCAGGGGCCGCACGCCCGAATAGGTCCAGACGATGTCATCGGTCGAAATCGGCGTTTTCAGGTATTCGTTCACGAAACCCACGAGATACGCCGCCTCGTCCGGACTGCATTCGGCGGTTTCGGGTGGCGTGTCCTGATCGGCTTCGGTCGTGCCGATGAGGGTATAGTCGTCTTCATAGGGAATGAGGAAGACGATCCGTCCGTCCTGCCCTTGCAGAATGTAAGGTTGATCGTGCCCCGGCAGGCGCGGGATCACGATATGCGAGCCGCGCACCAGGCGCAGTTTGTGCGGCGTGCCGGTCATGTCTGAGAGATCACCGGCCCATGGGCCCGCGGCATTGACCAGTTGACGCGCCCGGTGGGTTTCGATCTGGCCATCGCGCTCTACGTTGATTTCCCAGTGCGTGGCATGGCGTGCAGTCGCCACGACCTTGGCCCGGGTCATGACCGTCGCCCCGCGCAAGACCGCGTCGCGGGCGTTCAGCACGACAAGACGCGCGTCATCGACCCAGGCGTCCGAGTATTCGAACCCGGTGCGGAACCGATCCGCCAGCAAAGCCCCCGCCGGATGCTGACCAAGGTCGATCTGTTTCGTGCCGGGAAGCCCGCGTCCCCCGAGACGGTCATAAAGAAACAACCCCGAGCGCAACATCCACCGGGGCCTCAGCCCCGCATGGTGCGGCAGGACAAACCGCATCGGCCAAGCGATATGCGGCATGGCGGCCAGCAGGTTGTCCCGCTCGGCAAGGGATTCGCGCACCAGCCGGAACTCGTAGAACTCCAGGTACCGCAAGCCGCCATGGATCAGCTTGGAGGAGGCAGAGGAGGTGGCCTGTGCCAAATCGCCCTTCTCGGCCAAGGCGACCCGAAGGCCCCGTCCGGCCGCGTCGCGCGCGATGCCGGCGCCGTTCACCCCCCCACCAATGACGAACAGATCTAATGTTTCACTCATCCGATTTACCTTAGGCTCTCATGCTGCACCTGCAACCTCTCTACGCAGCGAACACTTGAATATGATCAAACTGCCGACTAAAGACAGTGGGTCACATGGATTTCCGATGAGCACGTTCACCTACGCCACACCGCCGGGGGGGTTGCCCCCGCAGTCTGACCTTTTGTCTGGCCGCGCCGTCTTTACCGAGGCCTATGCGGTCATTCCGCGCGGGACGATGACCGACATCGTCCTGATCGCGCTGCCTTTCTGGGGCAACACGAAGACCTGGGTCCTGTCGCGTCCGATGACCGGCTTTTCGGAGAGCTTCTCGCATTACGTGATGGAAGTCGCTCCGGGCGGCGGCTCGGGTCAGCCGGAAACCAACCCCGAGGCCGAAAGCGTGCTCTTCGTCACGCGCGGCGAGCTCTGGCTGAACCTCGGGGGCGATATTCACCGGATGGGTCCGGGCGGCTATGCCTTCCTGCCCCCCGGCACCGATTGGAGCATCCAGAACATGGGCGACACGCCCGCGTTCTTCCATTGGATCCGGAAGCGGTATGTGAAGGTCGAAGGTATCGACGTCCCGGAGGCTTTCGTCACCAACGAACGCGATCACCCGCCGCACCCGATGCCCAACACCAAGAGCGCCTGGTCGACCACCCGTTTCGTCGATCCGCTCGACACGGCACACGACATGCACGTCACCATCGTGAAGCTGGAGCCCGGCGCGTCGATCCCGTTTCTCGAAACCCATGTCATGGAGCACGGGCTTTACGTGTTGCAGGGCAAGGGCGTCTATCGGCTCAACAAGGATTGGGTCGAGGTCGAGGCGGGCGATTACATGTGGCTGCGCGCCTTCTGCCCGCAGGCCTGTTACGCGGGCGGCGACGAACCGTTCCGCTACCTGCTCTACAAGGACGTGAACCGGCACATGCCGCTGCACCTCTGAGCTTGTCTTCACGGCATACGGGCTGCGCCCGCATTCATGTTTGAGCCGCGCGTGTCGCGCGGCAGACCGAGGGGCGCTGCCCCTCAGACACCCCGGGATATTTCTGGCACGATGAAAGACAGGCGCAGCATTGTGTCTTTTTTCGAAACAATTCTTCGAAATCCTTAATATTGCCCAAATCAACGCCTATGGTGTGGCCGACAGAGGCAAGGGACGCACGAGGCAGCGAAATGACGTGGAAAACCACTGAGTATTCCGGATGGGGCAGCGCCCTGACCGCAACCGGCGAGGTGGCGCGTCCGGAGCGGGCCAAGGCGCTGGACAAGCTCCTGACCGAGACCCCGGCCCCGGCCTTCGGCAATCGCCGGTCCTACGGGGATGCGCCGTTGAACGATGGCGGACGCGCGATCGACATGACCCGGATGGACAAGGTGCTCGCCTTCGATGCGGAGACCGGCGTGGTCGAGGCGGAAGCGGGCGTCACGCTCGCGACGTTGATGCGGCTTTTCGCGCCCCGGGGCTGGATCCCCAAGGTCGTGCCCGGCACCGGGTTCGCCACCGTCGGTGGCGCCATCGGGCAGGACGTTCACGGGAAAAACCACCATGTGGAGGGAAGCTTCGGCGAACATGTGCTCTCGCTCACGCTGTTCACCAATGGCAAACGGGTGGCCTGTAGTCCAACCCGCAACAAGGCACTGTTTCGCGCCACCGTTGGCGGGATCGGCCAAACCGGCGTGATCCTGTCCGCCAAACTTCAGATGAAGCGGACCCCCGGCACCACGATGCGCGTCACCGAAACCCGGCTGGCCGATTGGGACGAGCAGATCGACGCCCTGTCGGCCTCGAACGCGACCTATGCGGTGAGCTGGATCGACGCGCAGGCGCGGGGATCGAAGATGGGGCGCGGGACGCTTGAGGAAAGCGAGTTGGTGGCAGACGACGCCCCTGCCCCGGCCAAGTCGAAATCCGTTCCCGTGAACATGCCGCTTTTCTCGAACGGGCTGTTCGCGCGGGCGTTCAACGAAGCCTATTTCCGGCGCGTTCCTGCCTCGGGCAAGACCAGCATCAAGCGGCTGGAAGAGTTCTTCTTCCCGCTCGACAAGATTTACCACATGAACCGTCTCTACGGGAAAAACGGCTTTCACCAGTTCCAATGCGTCGTGCCGATGGACGGTGTCGAGATGTTGGAGCGCATGATGGATCGCATCGCGCGCTCCGGCCTCGCCTCCCCGCTTGCCGTGCTGAAACGCTCAGGACCGGGGCGCGCCGGGATGATGTCGTTTCCCATGGAGGGCTACACGCTCGCCGTGGACTTCCCGAACCGGGCCAAGGCGATCAAGCTGATCTCGGCGCTTGAGGATATGACGGGCGAGGCCGGGGGACGGCTTTACCTGGCCAAGGATTCGCTTGCCCACGGCGACCGGATCAAGGCGATGTATCCGGAATGGGAGGCCTGGGTCACGGAAGTCGCCAAGGCGGACCCTGATGGCGCGATGGTGACGGATATGGTGCGACGTCTGGAGCTGAGGAGCTGACCATGCAGGAAACCTGGATCATTCTGGGGGCCACATCCTCCATGGCGCGTGCCTTCTCGCGTGCCTTGGCGGAACGCGGCGCCACGGTGTATCTCGCGGGCCGCGACATGGCCGATCTCAAGGGCGCGGCGGTGGATTTGACCGCGCGCGGCGCGGCCAGGGCCGAGGCGGTGGCGTTCGACGCCCGCGATCCGGCGAGCTTTCAGCCGATCATCGACAAGGTGACCCGCGAAGAGGGCACGATCAACGCGGCCGTTTTCGTGGGCTCCATGCCCGAGCAAAGCGCCATCGACGCGGACCCCTCCCTGATCGACGGGACCGTGACCGACAGCTTCGCGGGTCCGGCCCGGTTCCTGCAAATGCTCGTCCCCGAAATGGAGGCCCGCGCGGGCGGCACAATCGTCGGCGTCGGGTCTGTCGCGGGCGACCGTGGGCGGCTGGGAAACTACGTCTACGGTGCGGCCAAGGCCGGGTTCGCCACATACCTTGCTGGCCTGCGCAACCGGCTGACCCGGTCCGGCGGGCACGTGGTGACGGTCAAACCGGGCTTTGTGGACACCGCGATGACCTGGGGGATCGAGGGCATGTTCCTCGTCGCCGACCCGGCGGACGTGGCCACCGACATCCTGAAAGCGGTCGAGAAAAAACGCGACGTGATCTACACCCCGTTCTTCTGGCGCTACATCATGCTGATCATCCGGTCGGTGCCGGAGCGCCTCTTCAAGAAGCTGTCGATTTAACCGAAAAGCAGGCCCGCCCAGCGTTCCCAAAGCCCGGCCGCCTGGAACATCAGGGCCACGACGATCAGGATCAGCCCGAGACCGCGCTTGTCCTTCATCGCGAAGACGATGGGGTCATGGTCCTGTTTGCCGTAGTAGCCAAGCCGCAGCATCCGCACGAGCCACCACAGGATGGGGACCAGGGCGACCCAGATCAGGAACCGTGTCGGATAGAGCGTTTCGGCCTGTTCGGTGAAGCTGTAGCCAAGCCATGCGAGGAGCGCGACGACGATCCCGATGATACCGACGTTCAACAGGTCCGAACGATCGGGCTTGCCATAGCCACGACCCGGCAGGCGTTCGTCATTGTCTGCGAGGGTGACTTCGGTCAGCCGTTTCACCGTGCCGAGTGTCAGGAAGGCCGGGAAGATGAACACCAGCAGGTAGCCGGAGATATAGACCTGCGCCGCCAGCGCCCCCGCGATCACGCGGATGGTATAGAGCGCGGCGAGCACCGCGATGTCGATCCAGCGCATCCGCTTGAGTTTGAGCGAATAGCTGAGTGACAGCGTCATATAGAGCGCGATGATCCCGAAGAACGCCCAGTTCAGGAGCGCGGCAATGATGAGCGCAATGGTGCCCGCCCCTAACCCGGCCGCCATCCCGACAGACAAGGGCACGTCGCCACAGGCGAAGGGACGGTTGCACTTGGTGGCGTGAAGCCGGTCTGCTTCGAGATCGAGCAGGTCGTTCACCACGTAGATCGACGAGGCCGCCAGCGAAAACGCCACGATCCCGAGGAGCACCATGCCGAATGTCGCGAGCGTGAAATCATGCGCGGCCAGCATCGGCACGAACAGAAGAACGTTCTTCACCCATTGATGCGGGCGCAGCGCCTTGGCCAGCTTGCGCATCGACCAGCCACCGTCAATCCGGGTCACTGGCTTGCCCATCGCCTCCATGGCACTCGCGGAGCTTTCGTCACCGACGACCAGCGCGCGGCGGGCGTGGGTCCAGACCTCGCGATCCACGGAATCGTTGCCGACGTAGTCGAAACCCTCGTCACCAAAGGCCTCGACCAGCGCGCGGGCCTTGGCTTTTCCCTTGAGGTTGGTGCCTTCGGTGGAGGCAAAGACGCGACCTGACAGGCCGTAGTCCGCCGCGAGGCGTTTCACCAATGCCTCGTTTGAGGCCGAGGCCAGGATGACCTCCCGGCCCTCCGCCTGCGCGGTCTTTGCCGCCATAGCCACGTCCGGGTTCACCGGCATCAGGTCCGTGCGCACTTTGGTCAATTCGACGAGCCGTGCTTTCAGCTTTGCGGGGTCGGACAGATGCTTGAAAGCCGCCTTGATGGTTTCCCTGGGCGCCTGGCCCAACCCGGCCCAGAAGGTTTCAAACAATAGATCCGTGCGCAGGAAGGTGCCGTCCACATCGAGCACCAGGGGCTTTTTCTCAATCATCGTCAGGTTCCGTTCACGGCAAACACGCAGCCGTCTGTCAGTAATACAGGTGGGGTCAGGCACAGCCCGCGCGCGACGCGCCACGCGTTGAGGACTTTGGGCACATAGGCCCGCGTTTCGGGGTATGGCGGCACGCCTTCATGGTCTGCGATCGAGTTTTCGCCCGCGTTATAGGCGGCCAGCGCAAGGATCGCGTCGCGCTCGAACTCCTGCATCAGCCAGCCGAGATAGGCGACGCCGCCCTTGATGTTCTGGGCGGGGTCGGTGCTGTCTTCGACCCCGAAACGCTCGGCGGTCGCCGGGATCAACTGCATCAGACCCTGGGCGCCCTTATCGCTTACGGCGGTCGGCCTGCCGCCACTCTCGACCGAGATCATGGCGAGGACGAGCGCCGGTGAGACGCTGGTGCCGATTGTCGAAAGCAGGATTTGCGGGCCATGGGCGCGCGCGATGTCCTGAAGGTCTTGCAGACGCGGCGCTTCGACCTCCGTCTGCTTGTCCATGAGGGCGACCGCACGGGCCACGTTTGCATGGCCCGCCTCCGAATAGTCCGGGGAAACCTCGTTCCAGAACCACTGGTAGGGAAGCGGCTTGGGCTTGGCGACGACATCGACCACGACCTCGTCCGCCTCCGGTTGCCCCTCCTCGTCGGCCACAGCCGCCGCCCGCGCTTCGGCTGCAAGCCGATACGCCTCACGTTGACGCGCCTGTTCGGCCGGATCTATCTGAACGGTAATACGCCGGGTCGAGCCGGACCCGGGCGCGCCCATGCGTTTGAAGGTAAAGCCGTCCGGCCCCGCTTGCGGGTTGCCGTCCTGCGCCCAGACGGGGGCTGTGAGCAAACCCACGACGCCCATGAATGATACGAGAGCGCTCCGCATTTCGCGAAAACCTGCACTGCCTCTGGTTTTGTTCTTTTTCGTTATCCGCAGTTTGGCAAATTCACCGGCCGGAGGCCAGTTTTTTAAGAGATTCGCAGGCTCGAAAGCCCCAAACCAGCAGGAAAGGAAACAAAAATTTAACTTTTTTATCGTTATTTTTCAGTGCGTTATTTAGCCAATACATGATTTTCCACATCCTCCCAAAATCGTACCAACCATGCCCAATTCTCGCCCTGATCGGGGGGGATATTCCCAACATGCCAAGCAGACAGGCGGCCGGTTCACAGGCGGCCAAATCGAAAGCTGGTGTGAGAACTGAAAACTGATGAGCTGATATTTTCGGAGGGAAAAAGAGATGAACCTGATCAAGCTTGCTAAGAAATTCCACGCAGAAGAAGACGGCGCAGTCACGGTTGACTGGGTTGTGCTGACCGCCGCCATCGTTGGCCTCGGCATCGCCGTTCTGACCTCGGTTTCCGGCGGGACCACCTCGCTGGCCGACAAAATTTCGTCGAACCTCGCCACCATGACCATCATGACGCACTAAGCGTCACACAACAGATATTCTATCGGAGAACAGAACTATGAAACTCGTGAACTTTGTGAAGCGCTTCCAGAAAGACGAAGACGGTGCCGTGACCGTGGACTGGGTTGTCCTGACGGCTGCTATTGTTGGCCTGGGCATCGCGGTCCTCACCTCGGTTTCCGGCGGCACCACCTCGCTCGCCGACAAAATTTCGTCGAACCTCGCCACCATGACCATCATGACGCACTAAGCGTCACCAGGAAAACCTCCGGAAACGGGCCGTACCCAATGGGTGCGGCCCGTTCCCAATTTTGGGCCAGGGTGGCGCTCGCGGCGAGCGAGCGACCGATTGTCCCGAATGGTGAAAAAATCGCTTCAAATTCACGCTTTGTGCAGAATTTCGCCCCATTCTCCGGGCATATCCGTGGGAGTAAACTCAAACGCCGGGGACATCGGCCAAGAGGAAAGGATACGTTATGCGCGCGATCTTCGGACTCGTGTTGTTGGTTGGACTGGGCCTGGCGGGTTTCGCCGTCTACATGGCCAAAGGCTACATCAACGAATACCAAACCGCTCTCGCGGCGGCTCAGGCCAACCGCGCCCCCCAGATTGATCTGAAAGAGATCTACGTGGTGACCAAACCGCTCGCCTACGGCGATCAGGTGACCGACGAGGACATCGAACTGGTGAAATTCCCGGTCGATGCCGTGCCCGAGGGTGCGTTCAGCGATATCGAAACCGTCTTTCCCCAAGGCGAAAAGCGCTTCCGCACCGTTCTGCGCGCCATGGAGCAACGCGAAGTCCTCCTGCCCGTCAAGGTGACCGAAGCCGGCGCTGACGCTGGCGTCGCCGCGCGGCTCGACAAAGGTATGCGCGCCTTCGCGATCCGGGTCGACGTGGCCTCGGGCGTGTCGGGCTTTCTGCGTCCGGGTGACCGGGTGGACGTGTACTGGACCGGCCGCGGTTCCACCGACAGCGTCACCTCCCAGTCGATCACCAAACTGATCGAGACGAACGTGCAAATCATCGCCATCGACCAGATGGCCGATACCGATCGCTCCAGCCCGACCGTGGCGCGCACGGTTACCATAGCGGCCACGCCCGCGGTGGTGGCCTCGCTCGCACAAGCCCAGGCCACCGGTCGCATGGCCCTGTCGCTGGTCGGAACCGCCGACGATAGCGAGGCGGAAACGGTCGAGATTGACCAGAACACGCTCCTGGGTATCGAGACCGCAGAGATCGACACGGCCCCGGAAAAAGAGGTCTGCACGGTGCGCACCCGCAAAGGCGCCGACATCGTCGAAGTGCCGGTTCCTTGCCCGACCAACTGAGGCCGCACCGCATAGATCCCTTCGGCAATCCGCATCTGTTGCGGGTTGCCCACACGAATTTCGAGGGCCAAGTCCTTGATTCTTGCATGAAACAGATTTTTGGCGCATGTTGACGCCAAGAAACATGCCGTGATCCGGGTCAACCCGGGCGTAGAGCATGCCAGGCGGTCCCCGAACAACGGGGGACAAAAGATCGCCGGGTAACCGGTTCATGGGTTCCAATGGACGGCCGGATGGTCGCCGGGGCCACGACAGAGCAGCGTGATTCAGAGAGGCAGGGATCACATGGGATTTGACCATATACTAAAGGCAAGCCTTTTGGCATGCGGCTTGGGGCTTTCGGCCCTTCCCGTCCTCGCACAACAGGCCAAAGGACCGACACTTCGCATCCTCGACGCGGGCGTCGCGGATACGCTCAACGTGCCGATGAACCGCGCAGTTGTGGTCGAAAGCGATCAACCGTTCGCGGAAATTTCCATCGCGAATCCGGGCATCGCGGACATCTCGACCCTGTCCGACAAGACGATCTATGTCCTGGGCAAGACACAGGGGCGCACGACGCTCACGCTTCTCTCTCCCGAAGGTTCGCTGATCGCGAACATCGAAGTTCAGGTCACACCGGACCTGTCCGAATTCAAGGAGCGCCTGCGGCAGATCCTGCCGGCCGAGCCGATCGAAGTGCGCACCGCCAACGATGGTATCGTCCTCTCGGGCACGGTATCCTCCATCGCCAACCTGGACGCGGCCCTCGACCTCGCCAACCGGTACGCCCCCGACCGCGTGTCCAACCTGATGAGCGTCGGCGGCACCCAGCAGGTGATGCTCAAGGTGCGTTTTGCCGAAATGCAGCGCTCGGTGACGAAATCTCTCTCTGCCTCCATCGGCGGCGGCGCGACCGTGCCGGGCACCGGCCCGCTGGGCGGCCTTGGCGTGTCCGCTGGCGCGGGCGCCTTGTCCAGCCAAGGCAACATTGACGCGGCCACCGCAGGCGACCTGATCTCCACCGGCAACAACCGCACCGGGGCCTTCACCTTCGGCTTCAACGCAGGCGCGCTGCAATTCGCGGTCATGCTTGAAGCGCTCGAAAACAAGGGCATGGTGCGCACGCTGGCTGAACCGAACCTCACCGCTCTGTCCGGTCAGGAAGCCTCTTTCCTGGCAGGCGGCGAATATCCGGTGCCCTCGGTTGCGGACGCCGGACAGGTTTTCATCGAATACAAACCGTTCGGCGTGGAGCTCTCCTTCACCCCGCGCGTCGTCGATCAGGACATCATCAACCTTGAAATGTCCGCCGCCGTCTCCGGTCTCGACACCGCCGTCTCCTTCGGCGACGGATCGATCAGCGTGAATGCCTTCCGGCGCCGCGAAACCTCGACCACCGTGGAACTGCGGGACGGACAAAGCTTTGCAATCGCTGGTCTTTTGCAGGACGACTTCCGCGACGTGGCCGGCCAGGTGCCCTGGCTTGGGGACGTTCCGGTTCTTGGTGCGCTGTTTCGCTCGGCGGACTACGAGCGCTCTCAATCCGAGCTCGTCATCATCGTGACGCCCCACCTTGTCACCCCCACGCGCGGCGAAGCGCTCGCACTTCCCACCGACCGGGTGCGTATTCCGTCCGAGGGGGATCTGTTCTTGCGCGGCAAGACCGCCGCGCCGAACCGTCCGACCTCGGGTGCAGCAGGCGAAGTCGCGAAACAGGATTTCGGTGGCTCCTATGGCTACGTGATGGAGGATTGATCTTGCCCTACTCGCTTACCTCCCGGCTGATCGCGGCCATCTCGGCCCTCGCTCTCCTCGCCGCCTGCGATCCCGCCCAGCTCGAAGGACACGAGGCCGGAAAAATCGCGACCGACCGCAACTTCGGCTACGCGACGCAGAACAATTACCTGATCCACACCGGGCAGAAGAGTTACGTGGCCGACCTCGCCGCGCGCTTCAACCGCGAGGTGCCCGATACGATCAATTTCGAGTTCAACTCGGCCGCCATCGACCCGCAGGCCCGGCAAATCCTCGATCAGCAGGCCAGCTTCATCCGCCAGTTCCCGGAAGTCACCTTCCGCGTCTATGGCCACACAGACAAAGTCGGCAGCCAGGCCTATAACAAACGTCTCGGTCTGCGCCGTGCCCAGGCGGTCGTCGCCTATTTTGCCGCGCGCGGCATCTCGACCAGCCGGCTGGAGGCACTGGTCTCCTACGGCGAAACCCGGCCCCTGGTCGCGACCAACGACCGCGAACGCCGCAACCGGCGCACCGTCACGGAGGTGTCCGGCTTCGTCGCGGACAACCCGCTGATTCTGGATGGAAAATATGCCGAAGTGATCTACCGCGAATACGTTGCCTCGGCCACGGCGGCAACGACACAGTCCGGCTCGCTCGCGGAACTGACCGCAGGCGCGGGCGGCGGCTAAACCCGCCCCAAAAACCTACATGTTTCCAAATAGTTAAAAGCGCGGCTCAAGGGGCCGCGCTTTTTTCTTGGTGTTCGGGATCGCGAAACAGCCGCTTGCAATGTCGCGAGATCGTCTCAAATCACCGCATAATTTCGCGGTTGTCGCCCAATTCATGCCCAACTTGCCAGACAGATTGCTGTCTTGCGAGCCACCCGTGTGTCGCGACGACAGATGGGTGCCCGATGGGATCGCCGGCTTAAGGGAGCCGCCCACCGGGAGACCAGTGAAAGGAACGCAAAATGAGTGGGAGCAACGCAGCCGTAGATCAGGAGCTGGCGCCAATCGCCGCCTGCACGATCTCGCGCGATGTTCAGGCCTTCGATCTCCTGATCGAAGACATGGAGACCGAGCTCGGCGAAGCCTGGGGCGACCTTTCGATCGACGATGCTCTTGCGTTTTTCGAACAGCCTGACAGCGACGCGCTGGAATTCGTGGCCATCGCCATGGACGACCAGGACGAAGCGAACCTGGCCCAGATCGCCGAGGTGATCCGCCGCGCTGAGGCAAAGGGCATCAAGGCGCTCGTCGTGGCCGAAGAAGTCTCACCCATCGCGCTTCACCAACTCCTCAAGGTCGGCGCGGAAGAGTTTATCCCCTACCCGCTTCCCGACGGCGCCTTGCACGACGCCATCGAACGGATGCGCACGCCGGAACCGGCCGCACCGCCGGCCACGGCCCCGCAAACGCCGCAAGGCCCGAAGGTGTCCGATCATGACCGCGAAGGCGTGCTGATCGCCGTGCATGGTTTGGCCGGCGGGTCGGGCGCGACGACATTGGCCGTGAACCTTGCCTGGGAACTGGCCACCGTGGACAAGAAGGACCCACCGCGCGTGTGTCTGCTCGATCTCGATCTCCAATTCGGATCAATCTCGACCTTCCTCGACCTGCCGCGTCGCGAAGTGATCTATGAAATCCTCTCGGACACGGAGTCCGTGGACGAAGAGAGCTTCATGACATCGCTTTTGACCTTCAACAACCGGCTGCACGTCTTCACCGCACCGTCCGAAATGTTGCCGCTCGATCTGGTGACTTCAGACGACGTGATGACCGTGATCGACATGGCGCGGGCCAATTTCGACTATGTCATCGTCGACATGCCGACGACCGTGGTGCAATGGACCGAAAGCGTCCTGACCGCAGCCCATGTGTATTTCGCGACCATCGAGCTGGACATGCGCTCGGCGCAGAACGCCCTGCGCATGATCCGCGCCCTGAAAGCCGAAGAGCTTCCAGCGGAGAAACTGCGCTACGTCCTGAACCGCGCGCCCAAGTTCACCGACATCAGCGGGCGCGGTCGGGTCAAGAAACTGGCCGAAAGCCTCGATATCTCGATCGAGGTCCAGCTTCCGGACGGCGCCAAACAGGTCGTGCAGGCCGGCGATCACGGCGTGCCGCTCGCCGAAGCCGCGACCAAGAACCCGCTTCGTAAGGAAATCCAAAAGCTCGCCCAGAAACTGCACGCGGTTGGGGCCGAGGAAAAAGCTGCTACCAAGTAGGATGTGACCGATGTTTTCCAAGTACAAGAAACCTGGTGCCGGCAAGAAGCCCTCCTCCCGAGCACCCGCGCTGGAGACCGTGGCCAAGACCCCGGCCCCCACGTCCGAACCGACCGCAGCGCCCGCGCCCGCGCCCGCGCCCGCGTCCAGGGTCGAGATGCCGAAACCGGCGGCCCGCAAACTGCGTGCGAAAACAGACCGCGCGCCTGCCGAGGTCACGCCGATCGACAAGGAACGCAAGCGCAAAGAGCGCCTGATGGAGATCAAGCTGGAGCTGCACAAACAGCTTCTCGACAACCTGAACCTCTCCGCGCTGGAAAGCGCCCCGGAGAAGGAACTCCGGGCGGAAATTCAGTCGATCGCTTCCGAAGTGCTCAGCGAGATGAACGTGGTTCTGAACCGCGACGAACGTCAGACGCTGAACACGGAACTCTTCGACGAGGTCACGGGCCTCGGCCCGCTGGAGCCGCTTCTGAAAGACGATACTGTCAACGACATCCTGGTGAACGGGCCGAAGCAGATCTTCGTGGAACGCGACGGCAAGTTGACGCTGACCGATGTCACCTTCAAGGACGAACGCCACCTTCTGAGGATCATCGACAAGATCGTTTCCGCCGTGGGGCGCCGCGTCGATGAATCGAACCCGAGCGTCGACGCCCGCCTGCAAGACGGCTCCCGTTTCAACGCGATGGTGCCGCCGATCGCGGTGGACGGCTCGCTGGTTTCGATCCGGAAATTCAAGAAGGACAAGCTGGGCATCGACGACCTGGTGAACTTCGGAGCCTTCAACGAACAGATGGCCGCCTACCTGCAGGCCGCCGTCGCCACCCGGCTCAACATCATCGTCTCGGGCGGGACCGGCTCTGGTAAGACCACAACGCTCAACGCGCTGTCCTCCTTCATCGGCGACAGCGAACGCATCCTGACCATCGAGGACACGGCGGAACTCCAGCTGCAACAGACCCACGTCGGCCGCATGGAAAGCCGCCCCGCCAACGTCGAAGGCAAAGGGGCCGTCACCCAGCGCGACTGTCTGCGAAACGCGCTTCGGATGCGCCCGGACCGGATCATCGTGGGTGAAACGCGGGGCGAGGAAGTCATCGACATGCTTCAGGCCATGAACACCGGCCACGACGGCTCCATGACCACGATCCACGCGAACTCCGCCCGCGACGGTATCTCGCGCCTGGAAAACATGGTCGCCATGGCCGGGATCGAGATGCCGCTGAAAGCGGTGCGCTCCCAGATCGCCTCGGCCGTGAACCTCCTGGTGCAGGCCTCGCGCCTTCAGGACGGCTCGCGCCGCATGGTCTCGATCACCGAGATTACGGGCATGGAAGGCGATGTCATCTCCATGCAGGAAGTGTTCCGCTACGAACGCCTCGGTCTTGCCCCCGACGGCAAGATCATCGGCCGCTTCAACGCGACCGGCGTGCGCTCGCATTATGCCGAACGCTTCCGCCAGTGGGGCTATGACCTGCCGGCCTCGATCTTTGAACCCATGGCAGCGGAGTAACCCCCATGCCGTTTTCGAGTGACTTCATTATATACGGGATCATCTTCATCGCCGTGCTTTTGCTCGTCGAAGGGGTCTACCTGACCATTTTCGGGAAGTCGATTTCGCTCAACAGCCGGGTCAATCGCCGCCTCGACATGCTGGAAAAAGGCACGGCACGCGAACAGGTTCTGGAGCAACTCCGCAAGGAAATGCACCAGCACATGAACGCGAAGGGCATCCCGCTCTACTCGCTTCTCGCCGAAAAGGCGCAGAAGGCGAACATCGCCTTCACGCCCCAGCAGATCATGATGCTGATGGGCGGTGTCTCGGTCGTGGCCTACCTCGGTCTGACCATGGGCACCTCCGCCACCATGGGCGTGCGCCTGCTTCTGGGTGTCGTCATGGGCGTGGGCGGCGTGTTCATCTGGATCAACAACAAGGCCAAGAAGCGCATGGAGATGTTTGAAGAGCAACTCCCCGATGCCGTCGAACTCATGGTGCGCTCGCTGCGCGTTGGCCACCCGTTCTCCTCGGCCATTCAAATCGTTGCCAAGGAAGTGCCCGATCCGCTCGGCTCGGAAATCGGCGTGATCGCGGACGAAAGCGCTTATGGCCGCGACGTGGGCGAGGCGCTGAAAGCCATGGCCGAACGGCTCGACATGCAGGACTTGCGCTTCCTCGCGGTTGCCGTGACCATCCAGCAGCAATCCGGCGGCAACCTTGCCGAAGTGCTGGACGGTCTCGCCAAGGTGATCCGCTCCCGCTTCAAGCTCTTCCGCCGTGTGAAAGCGATCACGGCCGAGGCCAAGTGGTCTGGCACCTTCCTCTCGGGCTTCCCCGTGCTGGCGGTGGTGATGATCAACGTGATCCAGCCCGGCTACTACGACGACGTGAAAGAAACCGGTGCGTTCATTCCCGCGGCCCTCGTCTGCCTCGGCTTCCTGATCGCCAACTATTTCGTCATGCGCATGCTGACGAACATCAAGGTCTGAGGACACGACCATGTTCGATACGCTCTCCCAACTGATGACCGACACGCTCGGACCGTTCGGCCCACTTTTCCTGATCGGCGGCCTTGGGTTCTTGCTGATCATCGGCGTGATCCCCTTCGTTCTGAACCAGAAAGAAGACCCGCTGACCAAGCTGAAGAAACAGCAACAGTCCGGCGTGCATCTGGACGACCAGATGGCGCTTCGCAAGTCGCATGGCGGCATGGGACAGAAGCTGGAAAAATACAAAGGCTTCCTCGAACCCGCTGACAAGGAAGAGTATTCCGCGATCCAGCTGAAGCTGCTTCAGGCTGGCTATCCCGGCAAGAACGCGGTTCGGACCTATCACTTTGCGCAATTCGCCCTGGGTATCGGGCTTTTGGTGGCGGGTCTGCTCTACGGCTTTCTCGTCAACGACGCAGAGACCACCACCCAGCGCACGATCCTTACGATTATCGTCCCCGGTGCCGTGGGGTATATGGCACCGAAGTATTGGGTCACGCGCCGGGTGGAGGCCCGCAAGGAAGAGATCGTCAACGGCTTCCCCGATGCGCTCGACATGATGCTGGTCTGCGTCGAAGCCGGACAATCGCTTGACCAGTCGATCATGCGCGTGGCCGGTGAAATCCGGGCCGGCTATCCGGCACTGGCCGACGAATTCCAGATCGTCTCGCACGAGGTGAAAGCGGGTAAGGACCGGATGCAGGTGCTTCGCGACATGGGCGAACGCTGCGGCGTCACCGACGTGGCCTCCTTCGTGACGGTGCTGATCCAGTCGGCTTCTTTCGGTACCTCCATCGCCGAGGCGCTGCGGATTTATGCGGGTGAGATGCGCGACAAGCGGGTGATGCGGGCCGAAGAGAAGGCAAACACCTTGCCCACGAAGATGACACTTGCCACAATGCTGCTGACCGTGCCGCCGCTGCTCATCATCCTGATCGGCCCGGCCGTCTACGAAGTGTACAAGACGCTGAAGAACGTCAGTTTGTAAGGGCAAGCCACGACTTGCCCGAACCAGGGGGCAAGTCGAGTGGGCATCACGGCCAAACTCATCATCACGCTGCTCGCGGGCGCCCTGCTCGCGGGCTGCGGTGCATCTGGCGGGGGCGGTCTGGGCAACCGCGCGACCGATGGCGCCTATGCGCCCGACGCCCTGCCCGCCGGTGCCGACAGCGTCGACGGGCTGCTCGTCGGCCACCGCCTGATGGAAGCCGGCGAATACGAGCTCGCGCTCAAGGCCTACCTGCGGGCCGCCGCCGAAGACGGGATCAGCGTCGACACCCTCTCTGCGCTTGGCTCGGCAAACCTCCGGCTGGGCCGTCTGGGCCAGGCTGAACGCCTGTTGCGACAGGCCGTGAAAGAGGACCCGACCTTCGCCCCCGCCTGGAACAATCTCGGCGTGGTTCTGATCGAAACGGGTCAGATTGGCGAGGCCGTGCGCGTCTTCAAGATCGCCTTCGGCGAGGACAGTGGCAAATCGGACTCCATCCGTGAAAACCTCAACCTAGCGCTCGCAAAACAGGAAAACCTTGCTTATGATGGCGGGGAACAACCTGTGGAATTCGCCCTGATGCGCCGCGGTAAAGGAGACTACCTCCTGCTCGGCGCGAACTAAGCACCACCTCCAAGGCAAAAAGGTGCACGTCAGAGAAGCGGGTCCACGCGAGGAGAGCAGGAAAAGGACGCAGGCAAAATGCGCCACCCCATTCTATCCATTGCCGTCTTGAGCGGTGTCGTCATGCTCGCCGGGTGCGAGCAGAACATGGACGACGAAGAGGTCGAACGCGCCGTCGCAGGCGTGAACGTGGTGGATGAGAGCAATCTCAACGACATCATGCTGACCGTCGGCGACCCCGAAGAAGCGGTCGCCTATTTCAAACGCGCCGTAAGCCAGAACCCGGATCGCATCGACCTCAAGCGCGGCCTCGGAAAATCGCTGGTTCGCGCAGGTCACGCCTCCGAGGCGGCCCGCGTCTGGGCCGAGGTGGTGGCCAGCCCCGAAGCAACGGCGGCAGACCGCGTGGAACTGGCCGACGCCTATATCCGCTCGGGCGACTGGGCCAAGGCCAAGACCGAGTTGAACAAGGTTCCGCCCACCCACGAGACCTTCAAACGCTACAAGCTCGAAGCCATGGTGGCCGACAGCGAAGAAGACTGGAAACGGGCCGACAGTTTCTATGAAACCGCTGTTGGCCTGACGACCCAGCCCGCGGGCACGCTCAACAACTGGGGCTACTCCAAGCTCACGCGCGGCGATTTCCGCGGGGCCGAGGCGCTCTTTGGCGATGCGATCGGTTACGACGACAAGATGTTCACCGCCAAGAACAATCTCGTCATGGCACGGGGCGCGCAGGGCAAATACGAATTGCCCGTGGTGCCCATGAGCCAGATCGAACGCGCCCAGCTTCTGCACACCATGGCGCTCTCCGCGATCAAGCGCGGCGACGTGGTGATGGGCCGGACGCTCCTTCAGGAAGCGATCGACACCCACCCGCAGCACTTCGAAGAAGCGGTCCGCGCCATGCGGGCGCTTGAATCCAACGTGTCGAACGGCTGACCGGATGCTGAGCGTGCAGCCCGCCCTCGCCGGTTGGATTTTCCTGCCGTTCGTCACCGTTATCGGGCTTTGGGTCGCGAAAAGCGACCTGGCGACGATGAAGATCCCGAACAAGGCCGTCGTGTCACTCTTCGCGGTCTTCGTCGCCACCGGCCTCGCCATCACGCTTCTCGGTGGTTTCACCTGGGCCGAATATGGCTGGCGCTACGCGCATCTCGTCGTGGTTCTGCTGATCGGTTTCGTGATGAACGCCGCCGGTCTGATGGGCGCGGGCGACGCGAAATTCGCCGCCGCCATGGCCCCCTTCATCGCGCTCGGGGACTGGGGCAGTTTCGCCCTGATCCTCTCCGTCGCGATCCTTCTGGGCTTCCTGATCCACCGTATCGCGAAGCGTATCCCCTTCGTGCGCCGCAAGACGCCCGATTGGGAAAGCTGGGAGCGCAACGATTTCCCGATGGGCCTTTGCCTCGGCACGGCGCTCATCGCTTACGTGCTGATGGTCGCGCTCGGCGGCACCGCGAGCGCCTGACATAAAACACTGAAAACCCAGAACAAAAAGCCCGGACACCGCAACGTCCGGGCCTTTCTTTCGCCGTCGGGGTCTGCCCCTCATTCCGGCATCGAACGGATGTCCCCGATCTCGTAGAGAATGAACAACTCCGTGCGCGCCACTTCCGCAAGGTCCACGTCGGCGCCGTCCACGGCGGGTATCTCGTTGCCGTCCTCGTCCTCATCCGCAGGCGAGCCCTGGATCTCGGTCAGCACCTGTTTGCGCACCTGCGCGGACAGTGGACAAAGCGGCACGACAAGGTAGTCGGCATTTTCGAACCCGGTCAGCCCGCCGTAATACCACGGCGCGTTCATCGGAAGCGGCTCGAACGCGCCGTAGAGCCAAAAGCCGTTGAGGATGTCGGCAACGAAGGCCGTCTTGCCCTCGATCAGCCCGGTCTCTTTCAATCCCTCCGCCATCGTCTGAAACCACGCCACGGTGCCCAGTTCGATCGTGCAGACCTCCAGCGCCTCGCCTTGCCAGGTCACCTTTTCGCCGCCCCGGAAATCCTCGTCCCAAAACGCCTCGTAGGGCGTTCCGGGACCATCCAGCGCAATCTTGGCATCCACCCGATGCGCGCGGATCCTGGGCGTTACGATGTCCTCGTTCTTACCGCAGCCGGGGAGGAGAGCTGTGTATTTCTCCCCGTCTTCAGTCGCGTGCCGAAACGGCGAATAGGCCAGGTTGATGACCGAGGGCGCGCCGAAGGCAAAGATCGCCGTCGCGGTCAGCACCATCGCCTGCCGCATGTTCCAGCCGAACCTGTTGGTCACATCCGGCGCGGGCAACAGCATGACCAGCATCAGCCCGACGAGCGGCAACCACTGGGGATCATTGCCGAAATTCTGATAGGTGACATAGAAGAACGCGGGCACCAGGAGCAGCATCACCAGCCCTTCCAGTTTGCGCCCGGCCTGCCGCAGCCAGATCACCGACAGCACCACTGAAAGCGACCCGGCCATGTAGGCCGGCGCGCCGACCGTGTTGCCAAACGGCAAACCGGGCTGAGGCCGCACGGTCGACACGGCAACCGTGGCAAGGTCGCGTAGATAGGCGAGCCAGAAGACCGGAGTGCCCACGATCACCGTCATCAGCGCCATGACGACCAGCCCTGTTGCAACACCGACCCACAGCGTGCGCCAGGACTTGCGACCGACAAGCGCGACCACCACGGGGATCAGGAAAGCCGCCAGGTAAGTCACCTTGATGAGCAAAAGCGCGGCCATCGCCGCCCCGATCACGACCCCGTCCACCGCCTGACGCGACGGCCCCCGCGCGGGCAGAACCGCAATCGACAACGCCAGGAACGTCGCGGCCCAGGCCCACCGATTGTAATGCATCGAGATCGACACCGCAGGCTGGCTTTCGCCATGCACCAGCGCAAGGATCAGGATCAGGACCAGCGCGCCGAAAAGATAGGACCACAGGCCCTCGTACCGGGTCCGCGCCACCCACCAGATCGCCGGAAACATCAGGGCGGCGACAAGCACCTGGCTCCACAAGATCGCATGTCCGACGCCCAGACCAATTGACACGAGCCACGCGATCGGTGCCATCGCAAACACGCCGATGGGGGTCACGAAATCCAGGTGCGGCCACTCGCCCTCGCTCATCCGCAGCACCATTTGCAGCAGGTGCAGCGTGTCGCCCTCATGCTTGCCGAGGAAATATGCTCCCTTCAGGATCGACGCGGCGGCCAATGCCAGCCCGACCAATCCCATCACCAACGCCAGACGCGTGCCGTGTGTTTTCCCCATCTGTCCCTTAATCCTGCTCGATTTCAGCTTTTTTACTTTCTTGCAAATGCGCTTTGGCACCTTGGTCATAGTATAGGCGTTTTTTCGTGGCTTGATGAAGCCGAACCAGTCGAATCGAAGAAAAAAGAGCGAACAGTCGATGAATATGCAACCGATGGACATGACGGTATTCGGCGTGACCCCGCCGCCGCCCTGCAAGAAGATGGAGGACGTGGGACTGTCCGAAGTCATGATGCGCGACATCCTTCTGAAAACCATGTTCCGCATGAACGTCGAACATGTCTCCGAGCTGGAGCGCATCCTGTGCCTGCCCACCCGCGTTACGCAGGAGCTGATCGACAACGCCCGCGCGCAGGGATTGATCGAAGCGACCGGCACGCTGCACGCCACCTCAGGCCATGAAATGGGCTACAAGCTCTCGGACACCGGCAAGGCCCGCGCACTCGATGCCCTGTCGCAGTCGGAATATTACGGCGCCATGCCTGTGCCGATGGACGCTTACGCCGAACAGGTGAAGCGGCAGTCGATCAAGGATATCCACATCACCCGTCAGCGCCTGACCGAAGCGATGGGTCACCTGGTCCTGCCCGACGACCTGCTCAACCACCTTGGACCGGCTGTCGGTTCCGGCCGTTCGATCCTGATGTATGGCCCGCCGGGCAACGGCAAATCCTCGATCTCCAACGGCATTCGCGACGCGCTTGGGGACAAGATCTATATCCCGCGCGCCGTGATGTATTCCGGGCAGGTCATCACGGTCTACGACCCTATCGTGCACACCGCGGCCGAAGAACAGCGCGACGACCCGAATTCGCTCCGCCGCACCTCGAACACCTTCGACAAGCGCTATGTGAAATGCACCCGCCCCACTGTGATCACGGGCGGCGAGCTGACGCTCGACATGCTTGATCTGAAATACAACCCGAACGCGCGGACCTATACCGCGCCGCTTCAGTTCAAATCCACCGGCGGCGTTTTCATCGTCGACGATTTGGGCCGACAGTCCGATCCGCCACAGGCACTCATCAACCGCTGGATCGTGCCACTGGAAGAGAACAAGGACATCCTCGCCCTCCAATCGGGCGAGAAATTCGAAGTGCCCTTCGACACCCTCGTGATCTTCTCGACCAACTTCCACCCGAACGAGATTTTCGACAAGGCGGCCCTGCGCCGGATCTTCTTCAAGATCAAGATCGACGGGCCCAACCAGGAAAATTTCCTGAAAATCTTCGCGCTCGTCGCGAAGAAAAAGGGGATGCGGCTCGACGAAGCCTCGCTCCTGCATCTGCTCAAGCGGAAATACCCCACCATCGACAACATCTATGCGAACTACCAGCCGGTGTTCCTGATCGACCAGATGATCGCGATCTGCGATTTCGAGGGCATTCCTTACCGGATGACCCCGGACCTGATCGACCGGGCCTGGGACAACATGTTCGTGAAACAGGAAGATATCGCCCACTAAAGCTTTCCGCCAAAAACCTGAATCACTGGGTTTTGGCGGAGCGCGCGCAACGCTCATACGATGCACTGCGCCCCGCCTCATCCCTGTCCCAGGAATAAGGCGGGACGCTTTAGTGCCAACGACGCCAGGGGCAAAGGCCGCCATTCCGCCGTCACGCAACAGGGCTTGGCCAACCGAACCCAGGCCCGTCACGAGACGCAGACCGCGCCCCGATCGACGCCCGCCCCGGCCCTGAACCGGGGCCTCCCGCCAGGGTGCCCGGCGCAGAGGCCTCGGGTCGAGCCTGGTACGGGGCGCGGCATAAAGCGTCCCGCCTTATACCACGAACCCAGGTTCTTGACGGACCGCTTTCGGCAGACCCGCACTAAGGTTTCGGAAAGAAAAACCCTGCAACCAACTGATCCTAAAGAAAAATCAGAAAACCAGTTTTCTGGTTTTGATCCGCCCCGTCTAATACCCGAGAGCGGATGAGGCGGGGCGCGACATGTGAGTGTTTCGCGCGGTCCGCCAAAAACCAATGGTTCAGGTTTGTGACGGACCGCCTTATCCTTGCGCCATGCACCATTTGCCCCCCGCCATTGCCAATTGGTTCCAAACGCGCGGCTGGACGCCGCATCCGCACCAGTTGGACATGCTGGCGCGCGCGAAGACCCCGGCAACTTTGCTCATCGCCCCAACGGGCGGTGGCAAGACGCTTGCAGGTTTCCTGCCGACCCTGGTCGATCTGGCGGAAAACCCGCAAAAGGGCTTGCACACTCTTTACGTCTCACCGCTCAAGGCGCTCGCCGCCGATATGCGCCGCAACCTGACCCAGCCGATCACGGAGATGGGCCTTCCCATCCGGGTCGAAGATCGCTCCGGCGACACCTCGCAGCGGATCAAGAAAGCCCAACGCGCCGACCCGCCGGAGATATTGCTGACCACGCCCGAAAGCCTCGCCCTCCTTCTGTCCTACGAAGATGCGCCGAAGGTGTTCGCCGGGCTGGAGCGCGTGGTCGTGGACGAATTGCACGCGCTCGCGGAAACGAAACGCGGCGATCAATTGATGCTGTGTCTCGCGCGGCTGGAAACCCTGAGGCCGGGGCTTCGCCGTGTCGGGCTGTCGGCCACGGTCGAAGACCCACCCGCCCTGGCCGGGTTCTTCACCAACGCGCCCTGCGACATCCTCGCCGCCGACCCCGGCCCCGACCCCGATATCTCCATGCTCCCCACCGCCGCCGCGCCGCCGTGGTCCGGTGGTGGCGCGGCCTATGCAATCCCCGAAGTGATGGAGCAAGTGCGCCGTCACAAAACCACGCTAATCTTCCACAATACCCGCGCACAGGCCGAGATTTTCTTTCATAATCTGTGGCTTGCCAACGACGAGGCCCTCCCCATCGGCATTCACCACGGCTCGCTCGACCGTGGCCAGCGGCAAAGGGTCGAAGCGGCCATGGTGGCCGGAGAGCTCCGCGCCATCGTCTGCACCGGCACGCTCGACCTGGGTCTCGACTGGGGCGACGTGGACCTCGTCATGCAGATCGGCGCCCCGAAAAACGTCAAGCGCCTCGTGCAGCGGATCGGGCGCGCGAACCACCGATACAATGCGCCCTCCAAGGCGATCCTCGTGCCCGCCAACCGCTGGGAAGTCGTCGAATGCCAAGCCGCCATCGAAGCGGTGTACGACCACGACCTCGACGGCGACCCCCGCGGCCCCGGCCCACGCGACGTGCTCTGCCAACACATCCTGATCACCGCCTGCTCCGGCCCCTTCCACGCAGACGCGCTCTTTTCCGAGGTGACCGGCTCCGGTGCCTACGCGACGCTCAGCCGGGCCGCCTTCGACGACTGCCTCGATTTCGTGGCGACCGGCGGCTACGCGCTGCGCGCCTATGACCGTTGGCAACGGCTCAAGCAGCGCCCGGACGGCACGTGGCAGCTGCGCGACCCGCGCGCGACGCAGCTGATCCGGATGAACATCGGCACCATCCAGGACACCGACACGCTCAAGGTCCGGATGCGCGGCCAACGCACGCCCATGGGCGAGGTGGAAGAAGGGTTCGCCGCCTCGCTCACCCCCGGCGACACCTTCCTGATGGGCGGCAAGATCGTGCGTTTCGAGAACCTCAAGGAGATGCACGTCGAGGTCAGCCGCGACCGCGGACGCGACCCCAAGGTCGCGGTGTTCAGCGGTACGAAATTCGCCACATCCACGCAACTCTCCTCCCGCATCCTGCGGCTCATCCACCGCGACGACCTTTCGGCTCTCCCCCGCCACACCGCCGAGTGGATAGGCTTGCAGGCCGCGGTGAGCCACCTGCCGGAAACCGGGCGTATCCTGGTCGAGAGCTTTCCCCACGACGGGCGCGCCCAGACCTGTGTCTACGGGTTCGCCGGACGCGGAGCGCAGCAAACCCTGGGCCTTTTGCTCACCCGCGCGATGGAGCAGGCCGGTCTCGCGCCGCTCGGGTTCGTGGCGACCGATTATGCCACGTTGATCTGGGGGCTTCACCCGGTGGACGACCCGGGGTTCCTGTTTGATCGAAACGGGTTGATCGAAGGGTTGGAGGGCTGGCTCTCTGCCAATGCGCTCATGAAACGCAGCTTCAAAGCGGTCGCCAATATCTCGGGCCTGACACCGCGCAATTTTCCGGGGAAACGTGCCAGCGGTCGGCAGGCCACGTTTTCGTCAGACATTCTCTACGACACGTTGCGCCGCTACGATCCCGATCACCTGTTACTGGATATCACCCGCGAAGAAGCCATGCGCGGGCTGATCGATTTCGGCCGGATCGAAGAGATGCTGGAGCGCACCGATGGCCGCGTCGACCACGTGCGCGCGGACCGTGTGACCCCCTTCGCGGCGCCGCTGTTTCTGGAGCCCGGCAGGGTGCCGGTCGAGGGGGCCGGTCGCGAAGCGATGATGGAAGCCCAAGCGCGACAACTGATGGCGGAAGCCGGATTGAAATGACCCGCGCGGCACCGGGCCGTGTCTCACACCACCGAGCGCCGGCCCCAGCGACCCCACCAGAAAACCAGTTTTCTAAAGCGTTTCGGGACAAACTTGAACTACGAGTTTCTCCCGAAACGCGGGAACCGCTCGTATGCTGCGCGGCGTTTCAAGCCAAAGCCGTTTCAGGTTTAACTCGAAACTCTTTAGGCAGCATATTGGCGCGGTCGAAACGAGAAATTGGCGGCATGAAACCTAAACCCGATATACCTTAGATCAGCCGCAGCTTGTCATCTGGCTGCGGTGAAGGTTCCGGTGCCTGCGGAGGGTCCGGATCGCACAATACCAATGGCGCGAAGGTTGCCGGTTCTTCCGCCATCTCGGCGGCGGGCAGGACCAGCCTCCCTTGCTTGGCCAGGCATCGCCACGCCGACAACTGGTTCGGCTTCACCCCGAAACGCGCCGCCACGGCCTTGACTGTTGCGCCCGGTTCCAGCGTCTCTGCGACGGCCCGCGCCTTCACGGCCTCAGGCCACCGACGATGCCCACTCTCGAAAATCTCCACGCCAAGCGATCTGAGAAACGCAGTCTGAGCATCCATTGCGAAACGCACTCCCCATCATGAGATGGGTATCAACTCGCAGGATAGGCCGGGACCGACAACGTGACCCTCAGACACCGCTTACTGTCATCTCTCGGATCAGACCCCGCGTGTCGCGTAGCCCTTGAATCTGAGACACGGCACGTTGGGTGTAGCATTTTGCCCTAAAAGGCGAAATTTTGGGCCACTGAGTAGAGATTTCCAGTCTTTTTGCACTGATGTCTTCGACATTCTGTCTCACAATTAAGGGCTACGCGACACCCACACAGGCCCCAGGCCACGCGCGGCCGCAATGGAGGAGCCAGGTCTACCTCTGCCTATCCCCTGGCAGCGCTCGCAGTGTTTTGATCGAGGATGGCTTTCGCCATGTGAAGGTCCTGAAGCGAGATGCCCGAGCTGTCGAATATTGTGATCTCCCTTTCATTCTGGCGGCCGGGCGCATCGCCAGACAAAACCGCTCCGATGGCAGTCGGGGTTGCCTCGGGGCCCGCGTGCTGGAACTCGCCGATGCGCACCGACTGTTCCGGAAGATCGCAGAAGAGATTGGAGCGCGGGAAAAGATCGCTGGGAAGTTCCTGTTTGCCCTTGGCGTCCGATCCCATGGAGGAAATGTGCGCTCCCGGACGGACCCATTCGGCCTCGAAGAGCGGCTCCTTGGCCGTCGTTGCCGTGACAATGATGTCTGCGGCACGGACAGCCGTTTCCGCCGCCGCGGCCTCGGCCGGCAGCCCCGAGTTGCGCAACCGTTCGACGAAGGCGTCGGTGCGGGAGGGATCTCTGCCAACCACCAGCAGACGGGACAGCTTTCGGACGCGCGCGAGAGCCCGCGCCTCGTAGGCGGCTTGGTGGCCGGTTCCGAACAGGGTCAGGACTTCGGCATCCGGGCGCGCCAGGACATCGGTTGCCACCGCATCCGCCGCGGCGGTGCGGTAGCAGTTGACGGCGGAACCCTCGACCAATGCACCGATGCGTCCGGTGTTCTGGTCGATCAGCAGGATGGTCGAGGCATGGCGCGGCAGACCGCGTGCATCGTTCGTTGGGAAGTAGGCACCGACCTTCAGCCCGGCCAGTTCTGCACCCGACGCCGATTTGATGGTGAAACGGTTCTGCGGATCGCTGCCATGGGCAATCACCACCGGAAAACTCGCAGCACCCGGCGCGACGGCGGCGATGAGGGCGTCGCGCACCGCTGCGAAGGCAAGTTCTGGCGTGACGATGGCAGCGGACTGCGCTTCTGTGATGAGGATCATGTCCGTCTCCTTACCAGCCCCCGAAACGGGGCCAAGTCTGCATGGGACCGCCGTCCTGCGGCAGCACGTTGTAGTGGTCATGCTGCGCGGCGGTCGCGCAGGCGTGGTTGGGCAGAATGCGCAGGCGGGAGCCGACGGGCAGGTCCGGCATCGGACCATCCACGCCGGAACGGAGCGACACCATCCCGTGCTCCTGATTGGCGCTGCACACAATGAGGTCGAGCAAAACGCGGCCGTTCTCGTCACAGACCATGCCGTAGCCCTGATCCACGTCCTGCGCCGCCGTCCCGCGGTCGCGCGACAGGGCCATCCAGCCCGCGTCGATTATCGTCCAGCCCTTTGCCGGCTGATGTCCGATCACGGTCGTCAGCACGCTGAGGGCGATGTTGTCCACGGCACAGACTTCTATCCCCGCCATTACGAGGTCGAAGAACATGTAGACCCCGGCGCGCAGTTCCGTCACGCCAGTTAGATCGCGCGCGGCGTGCGCGGTCGGAGTCGATCCGACACTCACGACCGGACACGGCAGACCCGCGTCATGCAGCGCCTCGGCTGCCGAGACGGCGGCTTTGCGCTCGAGTTCTGCAAAGTCGGCGTGGGCGGTAGCGCCGCGAACCGTATAGCTTTCGCCCGCATGGGTCATCACGCCGCGCAGACACCCGCCGTTGATCAGGATGCGTCCGATCTGGATCAGTGCTGGGTCATCCGGTCGAAGCCCGCCGCGATGACCGTCGCTGTCGATCTCGATCAGGGCGGGAACGTCCGACTGCACGACAGCCTGTGCCTGCGCTTCGCCGTCGAGGATCACCACGAGATCGCAGCCCCGAGCACGCAGCGCCTGCACGCGTTCCAGCTTCTGCGGCGCGATGCCGACGGCGTAGAGAATGTCGCGGTGCCCTGCATCGTAGAATACCTCTGCCTCGGCCAGGGTCGAAACCGTGATCGGACTGGGCACTCCGCCCATCAGTCGGCGCGCGGCCTCGACGGATTTCGCTGTTTTCACGTGAGGGCGTAGCGAAACACCCAGTCTCTCTGCGCGCTCTGCCAGTCGCCCGATGTTTTGCATCATCCGCGACTCGTCCAACAGCAGCGCTGGTGTGGGCAGAGCATCAAGGCTTGAAAGGTCGGGGGTCATCTTCGGGCAATCCTCCATCGGTGCCGGAAGATTAGCACCCAAAGCATTCATGGCATATTCACTTCGGCTAAAGCCCGCATTAAGCTGTGCCTTAATGCTCGACGTGTCCGATCTCCGCTTTCTCACCGCACTCTCCGCCGCTCCGAGCCTCGCGGCAGCTGCGCGCAGTCTGAACGTGACCCCACCCGCGGTTTCGCAACGACTGGCAGTGCTGGAAAAGCGGCTGAGAGTGCGGCTCATCGAGCGCGGTCGCGGGCGACTCAGGCTGACGGCAGAAGGAGGTTATCTCGTCGACCGCGCGAAGAGCATTCTGGACGATGTCGAAAGCCTGTCCGAGGAGATGTCTGCCCGGGTGGGCCGGATCGAAGGGCCGCTCCATGTCATTGCACCCTTCGGCTTCGGGCGTCTGCGCGTGGCCCCGGTTCTCGCACGTTTCGGGAACGATAACCCGGATCTGCGGCCGACGCTCAGCCTCAGCGAGGATCCCGTGGGCGCGATGAACGACGGACTTTGGGACGTCCTGATCCATGTCGGGCGGTTGCCGCACCTGAGGATCACGCAGCGCAAGCTTGCACCGAACCGCCGCCTCCTGGTGGCATCGACCGGCTACGCCATGCGCTTCGGTCTTCCACAAAGCCCAAAGGACTTGCCCGCTCATAGGATCGGCGTGGTTCGCGAGAACCGGGCCGACACCACCCTTTGGCCGCTGACGGGTCCGGACGGAGTCGAGACAAGCGTGCGCGTGCAGCCGATCTTTGGCTGCAACGATGGCGAGGCTCTGCGTGTCTGGGCGCTGGACGGCTACGGTATCGTCGAACGCTCCGAATGGAGCGTTTCGGGCGATCTGAGCGCCGGCAGATTGGTGCGCGTGCTGCCGGACTGGTCGCTCCCGGACGCCGACATCGTGGCCTTGCTGAACCCACGCACCGTGCGCTCGCTTCGAATAGACAAGTTCGTTGACCGACTCACGGCGGAGATCGGCGCGGCGCCGATAATCTGACCGACGCAGGCGGCGAGCGTCTTCAGGCCACAGCAGCCCGCGGTTCAGTTCAACTCGATGAACGTCTTAGAAGGGCTTATTCTGTTGAAAAACTCGATGCCTGATGGAGAACCGGCAGGTTGCCGGAGACGCTCACGCAGGTTGGGCGGGATGCCGACGGATGCGAAAGGTGCTCGTGCAAAAGATGCTGCTGGCGGGGCCTTCTCACGCGTTCAGAATTTTGTTGCGAATCTAACATAGATGTCAGATTGTAACTCCACCTTGATCACAAAGGTCAAGCAAGGGAGGACAAGAATGGCTCGTAGAAAGACACGGCTGAAGCACCTGGCCGAAAAGGTGCAGAAGGGCGAACGTATCGTCGGGATGGAGTGCCACGACACCCCGAGCGCGATCATGGCCGAAGAACTTGGCATGGATCTTCTGTGCTGCGGCAGCCCCGGACCAATGGGCATGATGGGGCACAAGTCGATGGCCACCGTCGACTTCGAGGAACAGCTTTACATGCTTGAAGGCGTGCTGCGCGGCGCATCCTCGCCGTTCATCATCTGCAACATGCCCAACACCACCGCCAGTATCTCCATCGAGGAATCGGTGCGCAATGCCGCCCGCGTGGTCAAACTGGGCGCGGACGGGGTGCATATCGAACCCTCGCTTGGTACGGTCGACCACATCCGCGCCATCGTCGATGCAGGTATTCCTGTCGTGGGCCATTTCGGCGTTCAGGGCGAGCGGGCCGTGATGAACTCGGGACACTCACCGGCAGGCAGGACGGCGGCGGAGGCCGCAGCCATCGTCGAGCTGGTCAGAGCGTCCATCGACGCAGGCATCTTCGCGGCCCTCTTCGAACACACCTCGGTCGAACTGACCAAATGGTGTTACGAAAACCTGCCCGTCGCCGTCGCCAGCCTTGGCTCGGGTCCCTATGCCCACGGCATCTTCCACGTCTCCAGCGACATCATCGGCTGCTCGGTATTCCCGATCCCGCCAAAGCGCGAGATCTACGGAAACGTTTGGGGCGAGATGGAAAAGGCCTATGGCGCCTATTTTGCGGCGGCCAAGAACGGGCAGTTTCCCAAGCCCGAACTGAGCCACGAGATGCACGAGGGTGAGTTTGAAAGCTTCCTGGAACAGGTCAGTTGACCCGGCGCGGCCACGCGAGGCGCTAAGCCCGGACCAGTTGCTTCACTGGCTCGCCTTGCGCCCTGCCAAACAAGAGGTCTGCATCGAATGCGGTGCAGGCTTCGGCGAACTTGCGGCGTCCTTTCGCCCGCATTTCAAGCGGGTCCTTGCCACCGACATCGCGCCCCCTGCAAAGAAATCCCCATATGGGGTAAAGGTCGTGAAGGCATCAGCCGAACATCTGCCAACGACGGATGCCAGCGTCGATCTGCTGATCTCGATGCAAGCGTTGCATCATTTCGACACAGAGGGTCACCTCGCCGAGGCCGCTCGCGTCTTGCGGCCCGGAGGCGTGTTTGCGGCCCTGTGTTGGGGCGAGATAATCCTGCCTGAGCCTATCCTGCGCGCCTTTCGGCCGACCCTTGCGGCGCTGGCGCCGCATTGGGAAGACACGCGGGCCTCGGTGATTTCGGGCTATGCTGATCTTGCCATTGCGGGCAAACCTCTGGAGCTTCCGCAAGCCCGGATGACGCGCCAGATCAGACTTCCCGGCCTGCAGGCAGAGATCCGGCGGTGGAGCGCCTTTCGGCGCGCAATGGCCGTCGGTGCCGAAATACCGGACCCGGTCTTGATGGGCCTCGATTTCACCCGACTGTTTCCGGTGCACTGGCCGGTGGTGGGCCGTGCCTTTCAGGTCTGATTGTCCTGCCAGATCATCGCCGCAACGCCATTATTGGCAGCTGCTTCGTTCATCGGACAATCGGGGCAGGTTCCCGGGCCAGGTGCGTTATCGCACCCCTTGCAGGCCCGGACAACTTTGTTGGCTTCAACGATAACGCGATGCAGCGCCAACGCCCTTGCGGCCTTCTCCGACAGGTGCTCAGCCAGATCGGCCAGCATCTCGCCGATAGCCCGGCTTGAGCTGTCGCCAGTCTCATGGGCGCGGCGCTCCTTCGCAATAGAGGCGATGGTGTCTAGCGGGATATCCAGTTCCCGGAAATGCTGGGCCAGCCGCGCAATCTCAAGGTCGATGTCCGAATACTGGCGCGTGCCCTTGTCGGTCCGGCCAGGCACAATAATGCCGAGCGTCTCGTAGTGTCGCAGCATTCGCTCCGTCAGCCCTGACCGCCGGACCATTTCGCCGATCTTCATGACCATCCGTTCCATTCCAGAACAATCTTCGCTCAGCCTATGGACCCGAGGCAAAGACAATTTTCTGACCTAATGTCAGATTTTCGAGTCCCGCACAAGCGCGTAGCGTTCTCCGCATCTCGCAATCACCTTGAACTTGTCGGAAAAGACTTTGAAGGCCTCGCGGGAGGTATAGTGTTTGTCCGCCCAGCGCGTCAGGGTCGATCGCAGGGAATGCGGGCCGAAGGGCGTGAACCCGGCGAAGAAGAAAGCGCCTTTGATTACGTCGCGAAGCTTTGAGGCGTTCGAATAGAAGTCTCGCGACAGACCGGCCACCCGAAATCCGTTATCGCCGACCGCACTCTCGGGCTTTGGAAAGACCGGATCGTCGTGTCCGAAGAGCAATTCGTTCTGGAGGTAGTTCACCCATTCGACGAAACACACCTCATATCTCCCATCTCAAGCCGCGCGGTCAATTCTTGCTCGATTTCTCCGATAGCGTCGTTACGCAGAGCAATCGCTTCAGACAAGCAATTGGTCCCGAGACTTCGCACGATCTCTTTACGTCCGACAACCGCCTGAAACCTTTTCGGAATCGAGTAGCGGACCGCGTAGGTGTCCCCCCGTTTCATGATGAATTTGGGTAGCTGTAATGTCATTTTCATTGTTCCTCTGACCGTTACGCCAGACGATTAAGTCAATGAAAACATAGGTTTATGGTGCCCCCACACGGACTCGAACCGCGGACCTACTGATTACAAATCAGTTGCTCTACCAGCTGAGCTATAGGGGCATGCCAGTGGCGTGCCGTCCATATGGCAAATCATCGCGCGGGCTGCAATCAACTTGTGCGATCACTTGTTGGACCAAGGCGGACAATTGACCGAGTGCGCGGTTTACACCGTCCAGAAGCTATGCTCTTTTTCCGACATAACACGATCCAAGTGTCGTTTTTGAACAAGGCGACGGATAGACAGGGAGAAATCAATGAATCGTAAAACAATCAGCGTGCTCGGCGCGCTTGGCATGACCGTGACAATGGCTCCGGCCGCTTTCGCACAGGAGTGCGGCAAGGTGTCGATCGCCGAAATGGACTGGGCTTCGGCCGAATTCATGGCGAACGTCGATGCGATCATCCTGGAAGAGGGCTACGGCTGTGACGTCGATCTTATCCCCGGGGCAACGCAGACCACCTTCGCCTCGATGTCCGAAAAGGCAGAACCCGACGTGGCGCCGGAACTCTGGATCAACGCCGTGCGCGATCCGTTGAACGTCGCCAAGGAAGAAGGCTCGCTCGTCGCCCTCAATGACGGCCCGATCACGGGTCTTGGCGAAGGCTGGTGGGTGACGCCGAAATTCGCCGAAGAGCACCCCGATCTCGACACAGTCGAAAAACTTCTCGGGCGCCCGGACCTGTTCCCCTACCAGGAAGACGAGAGCAAAGGCGCTTTCATCGGCTGTCCCGCCGGCTGGGGCTGCCAGCTTGTGAACGCCAACCTGTTCCGTGCCTTCGATATGGAAGAAAAAGGCTGGGTGCTGGTTGATCCGGGTTCGGCCGCTGGTCTTGACGGCTCGATGGCGAAAGCCGCCGAGCGAGGCGAAAACTGGTTCGGCTATTACTGGTCGCCCACGTCGATGATCGGCAAGTACGACATGGTCATGCTCCCCTTCGAAGCCGACTGGGCCGGTCGCGACAACTGGGACGGCTGCATCGCGCTCTCCGAACAGGATTGCCAGGACCCGCAGCCGACGTCCTGGACGGTGTCCGAGGTTGAGACCGTGGTCACGGATGACTTCATGGAAAAGGGCGGGGTCGCGGCCGACTACTTCGAAGCCCGCGTGTTCCCGGGTGACGTGATGAACGGCATGCTCGTCTTCATGTCGGAAAACCAGGCCACCGGCGAAGATGCGGCGTTCGAATTCCTCGCCTCGCAGCCGGACGTCTGGACCCAGTGGGTGTCCGAGGACGTGGCGCAAAAAATCAAGGACGCGCTCTGAGACGTTCTGACATTGAAGGGGCCTGCGAAACACCGCAGGCCCCTTTTCTTTCCAAAGACAAAAACAAAAAGGGGAAACAGGGATGTTGGAGTTCTTTACCGAATTCCCGTCACTTGGACGCGCCGACCTTTCGGCCATGCGCCGCTACATTGACGGAAACTTCCGCGACTTCACGCGGGCAGCCGGCGAAAGCCTCGAGGCCTTCTTCCATCCACTTCTGATGTTCCTCGTCTGGTTCGAGGACCTTCTGCTCGCAACGCCCTGGCCCATCATCCTCCTCGTGATCGGTGGACTTGCCTGGCTCGGCGCGCGAAGCTGGAAAATCACCATCGGGTCCGTGCTGGCCTTTGTCGCCATCGGCTATTTCGGGATGTGGGAGGATACGATGTCCACCCTCGCGATCATCTCGGTCGCCACGTGCCTCTGTATCGCGATCGGTATCCCGATCGGCATCCTCATGTCGCGCTCGGACCGGATGCAGGCCGTGATCACCCCGATCCTTGACGTGATGCAAACCATCCCGTCCTTCGTCTACCTGATCCCCGTCGTCATGCTCCTGGGGATCGGCAAGGTGCCCGGCCTGATCGCCGTCTGCATCTATGCCATCCCGCCCATCGTGCGCCTGACCAACCTCGGCATCCGCCTCGTTGACGCCGACGTGATGGAAGCCGCCGATGCCTTCGGCGCCTCACCGCGCCAGAAACTCTTCGGCGTGCAGGTGCCGCTGGCCCTGCCCAACATCTTCGCGGGCGTGAACCAGACCATCATGATGGCCCTGTCGATGGTCGTCATCGCCTCCATGATCGGTGTGCAAGGTCTCGGGGTTCCCGTGCTGCGCGCGATCTCGAACCAATACCTGGCGCTCGGCGTCATGAACGGCCTGGCCATCGTCGCCCTCGCCATCATCTTCGACCGGGTCTCGCAGACCTACGGTAAACGTCTGCAAGCCTATCGCGGGGACAGCAAATGACCGACGAAAACATCAAGGTTCAGATCAAGAACCTCTACAAGATCTTCGGCTCAAACCCGCAAAAGGTTCTGCCGCTGGTCAAAAAGGGCATGGGCAAACCGGAGCTTCTGGACAAGCACAACCATGTGCTGGGCATCCAGGACGTCTCGCTCGACATTCCGGAAAAGCGCATACAGGTGGTCATGGGCCTGTCCGGCTCGGGCAAGTCCACGCTCATTCGCCACATCAACCGGTTGATCGACCCGACGGCGGGGGAAATCTTCGTCGACGGCGAAGACGTCATGGCCATGACGCCAGAGCAACTGCGCGATCTTCGGCGCCACAAGATGTCGATGGTATTCCAGAAGTTCGGTCTCCTGCCCCACCGCAAGATCGCCGAAAACGTGGGCTACGGGCTCGAAGTGCAGGGGGTGAGCGACGACGAAATCGCCAAACGCGCCCAGCACTGGATCGACCGGGTGGGCCTTACGGGGTATGAACAACACTACCCCGGCCAGCTCTCGGGCGGCATGCAACAGCGTGTCGGCCTCGCCCGGGCCTTGGCGACGGATGCAGAAATCCTCTTGATGGACGAAGCCTTCTCGGCCCTCGACCCGCTTATCCGCTTCGACATGCAGTCGATCCTGCTGGAGCTTCAGGACGAGCTTCACAAGACGATCATCTTCATCACCCACGACCTGGACGAAGCCCTGCGGCTTGGCGAAAACATCGCCATCCTGCGCGACGGGGCCCTGATCCAGGAAGGTGACGCGCAGGAGATCGTGCTGAAACCGGCGGACGATTACATCCGGGACTTCACCAAGGACATCAACCGCGCCAAGGTGATCCGGCTCTACGGTCTGGCCGTTCCCGTGCCCAACGGCTTCGAAGGCCCCACCCTTCCGGGTGACACGGTGCTCGACGAAGCCATGCCGGTGATGAACGAGGCCCCTGATCGCATGGTGGGCGTCAAAGACGAGGACGGCAAGACCATGGGGGTCGTCGATCTGGCAACCGCGATCCGGGCGCTCAACGCCTGATTGTCTCGGGGCCTGATTGTCTCGGTGCCTGGTTTTATCGGGGCCTGATCCTCTCTGGTTTCGAAATACCTCGGGGTTCGGGGCAGCGCCCCGACCGCGCGGGATCGGGTCTCACCCGATCACGGGCTGAACGAGCAAGGGCGGCGCAAGCCGCCCTTTCCGTTTTGGACCCCTCAGCGGTTCGCGCGGGCGAGGAAGCCAACGGCGACCAAGCCCACCAGAATCACGAGGATCGCGGCAGGAGCCGCCTCGCCGATCTGTTCGAGCGAGGCCTTCTCGTACACCCGCGTCGAGAGCGTATTGTAGTTGAACGGCCGGAGCAGCAAGGTCGCCGGAAGCTCTTTCACGCAGTCCACGAACACGAGGAGGAGCGCCGTTCCTACCGACCCGCGAATGAGCGGCACGTAGACCTCGCGCAGCGCGCCACCAGCGGACCGGCCGAGCGACCGCGCCGCCATCGGAAGGCTCGGAGAGACCCGCTCCATCGCCGCATCCGTCGCGTTCTGGGCGATCGCGAAGAACCGCACCGCGTAGGCGTAGATCACGGCGAAGGCTGTCCCGGTCAGCACCAGCCCCGGATCCCAACCGGTCAGCGCCAGGATCGTATCGGCCTGCCAGTTGTCGATCACTGCGAGCGGGATCAGGATGCCCACCGCCAGCACCGCGCCCGGCGCGGCGTAGCCCACCGTCGAAACCGGGAGCAGGTAGCGCGGGGCCCGCGCGCCCGTCAGACGCACACCATAGACGAGGAATAGCGCGGCCAGAACGGTCACGACCGCCGCAATGCCGCCAACCGTGATCGTATGCCCCAGCGCGCGCAGCAACCCCGGCGCGAGCCAACCTTCGGCGTTCATGACAGCGTGCCAGCCAAGGACGGACACCGGCAACACGAAACCGACCGCGAAAGGGATCACGCAGGCAAAGGTAGCGAGCCAGCCCTTGAGGCCGGTCAACGTGATCCGGTCCACGGGTCGCCGCTGTCGCTCCAACTGGTAAAAGCGTGATTTGCGGCGCGAAACCTTCTCCAGGGCCGTCAGCACGAGAACCAGGCCAAGAATGACCATCGCGATCTGGGCGGCGCCACCTGCGTTGCCCATCTCCAGCCAGGTCGTGAAGATACCCGTCGTCAGTGTCTGCACGGCGAAGAAATCCACCGTTCCGAAGTCAGCCAGGGTCTCCATCATGACAATCGCACCGCCCGCCGCGATTGCCGGTCGCGCAAGCGGAAGGCCCACGCGGAAAAAACGACCGAACGCGCCCGATCCCAAGGCCCGCGCGACTTCGTAGACACCGCCAGACTGCTCGCGAAACGCTTGCCGCGTGAGCAAATAGACATAGGGCGAAAGGGCTGCGGTAAGCACCATGACCGCTGCCCACCGCGAACGGATTTCAGGAAACCAATAGTCGCGCGCGTTCTCCCACCCGAATATCCCCCGCAGGCCAGTCTGAACCGGCCCGGAGTACTCCAGGAAATCAACCAGCGCGTAAGCCCCCACATAGGCCGGGATCGCCAAGGGCGTGAGCAAGAGCCATTCCAATGCCCGCGCCCCCGGAAAGCGGTACATTGTGACGAGCCAGGCCGACCCCGTCCCAACCGCTGCCGCCAAGACGGCCACGGAGAGCCCCAAAATCAGCGTATTAAGCATGTAGCGAGGAAGGGTCGTACTCATCAGGTGCGGCCAGACGTTTTCAACCGGGTTGAAGGCCATCCAGACAACCGCCGCAATTGGACCAACGACCAAAAGGGCGATCAGAACAGCACCAGAGGTCCATGGCCCCGGCAAGGCTACGGAAAAGCGGCCCCGCAAAGGCTGAGTCTTTTCGTCGGTGATCATGGAGCACCCTTAAACCGAAACCGGTTTAACTGTCCAGAAAAGCAGTTATATTGCGGACCAAAGAGGACCACGGCAGCCAATGCAGATCATTTACCACATCGGGGCGCATTGCACGGACGAAGACCAGCTCGTCAAATCCCTCCTGAAGAACACCCAGATTTTCAACAGCGAAGGCGTCGCGGTTCCCGGTCCGTCGACCTACCGCAAGCTTATCGCGGATGTCACCGTGAAACTCGGGACCGGCAAAGCCTCGCTCGAAACGCAGGACGTGGTGCTGGAGAAAATCCTCGACGGCACCGATCCTGACCGTCTCGTGTTGTCGTTCGACAATTTCCTGTCCGGCGCGCGCCGCGTGCTCGAAGGAGGGCTTCTGTATCCGGCAGCCGGGGAAAAAGCACAGAAGCTTCACAACATCTTCCCGGACCATCAGGTCGAGTTCTTCATGGCGATCCGCGATCCGGCCACATTCGTGCCCGCGTTTCTGACCAAGTACAGCGATCTCAACACCACGCAGATCATGGCCAACCTGAACCTGCACGGTCTGGTCTGGTCCGACGTGATCCGCGACATTCGCGAATCCAACCCGGATTGCCCGATCACCGTCTGGTGCAACGAGGATACGCCGCTCATCTGGCCGCAGGTCATGCATGAGATAACCGGTCTCGACATGCGCATCCTGTTCAAGGGCGGTCTCGACATCATCGCGCAGATCATGGAGCGGGAGGGCGTCAAACGCCTGCGCGCCTACATGGCCGAAAACCAGCCTGTGAATGAAATCCAACGGCGGCGTATCCTGGCGGCATTCCTCGACAAATACGCGATCGCCGACGCGGTGGAAGACACCATCGACCTGCCGGGCTGGACCGATGAGATCGTCGAAATGCTGTCGGCCTCTTACGAAGACGACCTGCTCGAAATCGCCCGCATTCCGGGCGTGACGCTCATCACGTCCTGACGCGCACAAAAAGGCCCCGACGATGCGGGGCCTTCGTCACGTGGAACTCTGCGCGGCTCACATGCCCAGCGCTTCCTTGTACATCTCCAGCACCGCCTCTTCCTCGGCGATGTCGTCCTTGTCGCGCTTGCGCAGCGCGATGACCTTGCGCATGACCTTGGTGTCGTAGCCGCGCGCCTTGGCTTCGGCCATGACCTCTTTTTGCTGGTCGGCGATATCCTTCTTTTCCATCTCCAAACGCTCGTACCGTTCAACGAACTGGCGCAGCTCGCCTGCGGTGACGCGGTAGCTGTCGGGGGTGCCTTGGGGTTGATCGATCACGTCGTCGGCCATGGTTTCCTCATCTCTGGGCTGGGGCGGTGGGCCTTCTTGCTAGTGCCTCACGCCGCCTCCCGCAAGGGTCTTTGGGCTTGCGAGCGGCGGGTTCCCGCGCTAGGTCGCTGGGCCATGGAAATCCTGATCTATATCGGCGCCGTCATTTCGGTGGTCGGCCTTGTCGGACTGGTCGTGAGCGGCCTGCGTGTGCTCAAAGCAAAGCGGGCCGGGCTGGATGACGACGCGCTTCGCGAGGCGGTGCGCGGCGCGATGGTCCTGAACTTCGGCGCGTTGATGTTGTCGGCCTTTGGCCTGATCCTCGTGATCGTCGGCGTGATCCTCGCCTGACGCCCCCTAAGGCGCGGCGTCCATGTCTTCAAAGGTGCGCCCGTATTTTATCATGTCGTCCCAAAGCCCGGCCGGGGTCCAGAACGGGTCTTCCTTCGACCATTCGGTCATCGTCTTGCGCACCTGAAGTGGCTCGGCAAGGTCCGCCATCAGCATCGGCCCACCCCACCGGCGCGGAAAACCAAGCCCCAAGAGCATGACCGCATCCACATCCGAGGGGCGCGCCACCGTCCCGGACTGCACAAGCCGCGCCCCTTCGTTCGCCATTGCAAACAGGCAACGATCCTGGATTTCCTCGACGGTGAAGCTTCGGGAGCGCAGCCCGCGCTCGTCACGCAACTCCCGGATCATCTGAAGCACATCTGGCGCCGCGCGGCCGCCCTTGGCGCCCTCTTCGTAACGGTAATAACCCTGCCCCGTGCGTTTCCCGTACCAGGCGTTCTCGATCATCAGGAGCGGAATGCGCGAAGCGCAGTCTTCGGCCCGCAAGCCCCAGACCGCGTCGAGACCAGCGATGTCCTGCGCCTGAAACGGTCCCAGGGGCATTCCGAAATCCCGCATGGCCGCATCGACGTCTGACGGACCCGCCCCCTGCTCCAAGAGGAGCGCGGCGGCAGAGTAGTAAGCGGTGACCATCCGGTTGAACACGAGCCCGGAGCGCGGCTTGGTCAGTACAGGCCCTTTGCCCATTTTTCGCGCCAACGCCAAAAGGGTGGCCAAGACATCCGGTGCGGTATCCTCCGTCGCCGCGATCTCGACCAGCCGATTTCGGTCGGCGGGTGCGATGAAGTGCATCGCGGCGAAGGCTTCGGGATGACGCGACGCTGTCGCCAACGTGGGCACGTCGCATTCGGCCGTCGAACTGGCGAAAATGGCTTTGGCCAGCGCGCGTGCGCCGACGCGGGCGAGCACATGGCTCTTGCGCACCGCGTCCTCGGGAAGCGCTTCGATCACCACGTCCGCATCCGCAAGAGCGTCATAGGTGTCTGCGATCACGAGCCGCGACAACCGCTCATCGCGCACCGCACCGGCCAGCCGCCCGGCTTCGACCGCCTTGCCCAGGACCGCTTCGATCCGACCCTGAACGCGACCGAGCGCGGGATCGTCCTCCAGAACAACCTTGACCGAAGCCCCCGCCGCGAGCGCCGACATGGCAACGTCCCGCGCCAGTGGTCCCGCGCCGACCACGCCGATCACCGACACCGGTCGCGGATGCACGCCTGCGACCACGTCGGTGCGGCCGGCCCGTCGCTCCGCCAGGAACGCATGCCGCAGGCCCCGCGCTTCGGGCGCATTGACCAAATCCTGGTAGGCGACATGTTCGACTTCCAGGCCTGCCTCGAACGGTAGAAGGAGCGCGGTTTCGACGAGATCGATCACGCGCCCCACCGCCGGCAATGCGTCCCGCGCCGTCACCTTGCGGCGCGCCTCGACCAGCTCCAGATACCGTGCCGGATCCGCGAACCCCTTGGTTTCGTCCCGTGTCGGGCGCGCGCTCAAGCCGTCCTCCGCCATATTGCGGGCCGTGCCGAAAGCCGCCCGCTCAAGGTTCTTCATCACGACCTTGTCGACCAACCCCGCCGCCTGCGCCCGCGCCGCATCTATGGGAGCACCGCTCACAAGAAGGTCGAGCGCCACCCGCGCGCCAACAATGCGCGGAAGCCGCTGGCTCCCGCCCGCGTTGGGAACGAGGCCAAGCGTGATTTCGGGGAACCCAAACCGCGCGCCGGCCAATGCCATCCGGTAATGCGCCGCCAAGGCCAGTTCGAACCCGCCTCCGAGAGCGGTGCCATGGATCGCCGCGACCACGGGTTTCGAACAGGCTTCCACCTGGCGGCACAGCTCACCGAGCGTGGGGTGGGCGCTTTCCAGGGTGAATTCGCGCACATCGGCACCCGCCGGGAATGTGCGGCCCTCCGCGTTGATCACGACAGCGCCGACCGCCTCGTCGCGTTCAGCCCGTGCGATCGCTTCGGAAATACCCGCACGGACCGGTTGCACAAGCGCGTTGACCGGAGGATTGGTCACGGTGATCAGAGCCACGCCTTCGCGCGTTTCGTATCTCACCAAACCAGAATTCGTTTCCGCCTCAGCGGGACCAGCGTCCATTGGATTTCAAAACCTGAATGCGCCAAAATCCCTGCTACGATAGGTCCTCTGCCCGCCCTATGCAACGGGACAGCCACGTGCCGCGCCGTGTGGGCGTGGCGGTCAGACGGGCATGTTTTCGTATCGCGCCTCGCTCTGTTCCTCGTCCAGCCAATCGGCATAGACCTTGAGCGCACCGGGGAGCTTTTCGCCCAATCTCTCATGAGCGATGATGACCATCTCCAGCCGTTCGGTATAGGCACGCCAATCCATGGGATCGACGGATATCTCGTCTAACAGGGCAGCCGTCGTCGCCGCCAGGTCCTGTTTCGTCATTGTCTCGGGCCTCCCGTCCCGGTCCTCCTCACTCACGCTTTCGCAGCACACTTGGCGCAAAACGGCGTCTGGGGCAAAAGATCGAGCCGATCTTCGGCGATTTCGTCGCCGCACTTGGCGCAGAACCCGTATTCGCCCTCTTCCATTCGGGCGAGCGCGGCTTTGATCTGGGCGATCTCGGCCTGGCCGGTCGATCCCATGCGCTCCAGGACTTCGTCTTCTTCACGCTCCGTCGCCAATTCTTCCCAGTCCTTGGACTGGTGGCTGTCGAGCTCCTTATCCAACTCGCGCAGACGCTCGGTCAGTTCGCCAAGGCGCGTTTCGAGTTGGGCACGGTATTTCGAAGTATCTGGCATAGGTTCCATCCTTTGGGAAAATCCGACCGACTATCCCGCAAAAGCGCGGTTTCAGCCTTGATCGAAGTCAACCCTGTTGTCGTTGGTGTTCACTCGGTGCCCAAACTCGCCAGATCGGGCAGATCATCCAGGTCCGGCACGTCATCCGTCACGTCGCTAAGCGCCTCCAGGCCATCGCTATGCGCCCCAAGGTCCAGGTCCAATGGACCCGGTTCACCCATATCCTCCATGGTCATGTTGTCAGAAGTGTCGCCCAAGTGCCCCGCATCGGCAAGGTCAGGCATTCCACCAAGCGTGTCTTCAAGCGGGATCATGCCACCCGGCGCGGCCAGGGCGGCGGGCCTGTCCTGCGGCTCCAGAGCGATGGAAACCGCGCCTGCGCCGGCCGGCACTCCGATGCGTAGCGCCCGATTGCCCCCTTGCTGACCGAGACGCCCGCGCATGATCGTCCGACCGTCGATGTCTTCGATGGCAACGTGCGAGAGCGCCTCTTTCGGTATCGGCACAAGGCTCCCGACCTCAAGCGCGGCCACCTCCGCCAAGGGCAGCTCGATACGATGCAATGTCCCCAAAAGCCGCGCAGTCGTGGTCCCGACCACATCGCCCAGTGCCTCGGTGAAAACCTGCGGGTCGATCCCGGCGCCCCCCCGTCCACGCCCCGGACCGTCGTAGGGAAGGACCACATCGATCTTCCCCTGTTTCGCGCCGCGCCCCAGGTCCAAAGACACGCTGAACTGCCGATAGGGAATGTCGGGAAGCGTGAGCGATATGGCGCGGGGTTCGGGCAGCGCGAGCGCATATCGAAACCCTGCCAGAACTGGCAAGAGGTCCAATTCGGCTTCTGTCGCACCCTGCTCAAGCAACTCAAGCGTGCGATCAATGAAATCCGCGCACATGATCGCGTCAGTGCGGGTCGGCGCGCGCGCGTCGGCCGGGCGCGTGCCGACGCGACCGGTGGTTTGAACCTCGATCAGGGCCGCCATCGCCTGCGGGTCGAGGATCGCAAGACCGTAGGCGGCTTGAGGACCTTCGAGAAGGCACATGAGCGCCTGCGCCTCTATCCCCTCCACCATCGGGTCAAGCGTCACGCGGGTTTCCTCGGGCTGGCCTGCAACGATGGTGAGCGCCGCGACATCCTCCCCCGCCTGCATGAGCGCGCCACGCAGGATACGGGTCGCCGTCGGCGCGCCGATCTCGGGCAATGGGCGCCCTGCCCCCGCCTTTCGTCGCATTACGCTTGGGCTTCCGTCCGCCATGTTCCTCGCCAAAAACTCGATTTTTCAACCGCAAGCCTGACAGAACAAGGTTTACAAAGGGTTTAGCCTACCGTGGCAAGCTCACCCGGAACGCGGCCCCGCCCTGGCCGGGGAGATAGGCGATGGCGCCACCGAGCTTGACCATGATCTCACGACAGATCGCCAGCCCCAGCCCCGCGCCCCCGGCCTTCTGGTGATCCGTCAACCGCGAGAATTTCTCGAAAATCATCGACTGGCTCTCCTTTGGAATTCCCTTGCCGTTGTCGATGAAATCCACATCCACGCCGTCCTTGCCCTGGCGCACGATAATCCGCAGCTCGGGCGACGCCGCATCGCAGTATTTGCGAACATTGGCGATGATATTGATGAAAACCTGCGACAACCGATCCGGGTCCGTGGTCACCTCGACATCTTCCCGCGCGACAGTGCGCACGATCGCCAGGCCGCCCGTGTCCCGGTCCGCCCCTATCGCGGTCACCGCGCTGTCGAGCACCTCGTTCAACCGGACGCGCCGCATGTTGAGCGTGACCTGTCCGGCTTCGAGAACCGAGAGATCCAGAAGATCGTCGAGCAGCCGTGTCAGCCGGATCGCTTCGTTCTGAATGATACCCGCGTATTTCGCCTGGCCAGAATCATCCAGTCCACCCTCACGCAGGATTTCCGAAAACGCCCGGATCGAGGTCATCGGGGTCCGGAGCTCGTGGCTGATCTGGCTCAGGAACGCATCCTTCTGGATCGACAGCGCCGTCAGCTTTTCGTTCGCTTCTGAAAGCTGCCGCATGGTGCGGGTCAGCTCTTCGGATTTCACTTCGAGCTGGTTGGAATACTCCAGGATTTGCTGCGCCTCGTCCGCAACGGCCATCAGGTCATCGACCGAGACCGAACTGCCGCCAACGATCTGGCTCACCATGGCGTGCGCAGTGGCCGCACCAACGGAGCCGGACAATTGTCGCTCCAGCCGCTGCAGGAAATCGGGCGTGGTATCCGGAAGATACCCTTCCCGCCCCTGCCGCTCGGTTTCGGACTGAAACAGCGCCTGCGCCTCTGAGGCCCCCATGATCCGCTGCGCCATGACCAGGAGGTCCTCGCTTTCCGCGGTGCCCCTGGTCCAGCCCTGTGCCGTGGCAGAATGCTCGAACACGTTGACGAATTGCGCGCCCTGAAGCCGCTCGACGGGTCGGGGAAACGACAGGATCGACCCCAGGACAAAGACCGTGGTGTTGGAGACCATGGACCAGAAGATCGCGTGCACCACCGGATCGAGCCCGTCGACCCCCATCAGGGCTTGCGGACGGAGCCAGCCGATCCCGAACGGCCCATCGGCCATGACCGCGTCCGACATGATGCCCGTTTCACCAAAGGACGGGAGGAACAGGCTGTAGGCCCAGATCGCGAACCCAACGATCAAACCGGCCGCCGCGCCAACGCGGGTCGCACCGCGCCAGAACAGCCCCCCGATCATCGCGGGCAGCACTTGCGCAACGCCGGCGAACGAGATCAGGCCGATTGCCGCCAATGCTGCGCCGCCGCCCGACATTCGGTAATAAAGCCAGCCAAGCACCAGGACCCCCGCGATGGAGACCCGGCGCGCGACCAGGACCAACTGCCGCACATCGCCCGACATGGTGGCCCCTCCGGAGCGTGCCGACAGCCAGATCGGCATGACGATATGGTTCGACACCATCGTCGAAAGCGCGATCGACGCCACGATCACCATCGACGTCGCGGAAGAGAAACCGCCGAGGAAGGCCAGCATCGCCAGCCCCTCCCGTTCGAAATGAAGCGGCACGGTCAGGACGAAAAGGTCCGGGTTCGCCGTCGCGGGCAAGGTCGACAGGCCGATGACCGCGATCGGAATGACGAACAGGCTCATCGCGAACATGTAGAGCGGGAAGGCCCAGCTTGCGGTCGCGAGTTGGGTTTCATCCACGTTCTCGACCACAAGAACCTGGAACATCCGCGGCAAGGTCAGGAAAGCGGCCGCCGACAGGAAGAGCATCGTCGCCCAGCGCCCGCCCTGGATATCCCAGACCGCGATTTCCGAGGCTTCGATGGCCTGGGCGATGCCAACCGGTCCGCCGCCGATCCCCCAGACGACAAAGACGCCAACCGCCAGAAGCGCGATCAGTTTGACGACCGCCTCCAATGCAATCGCGGTCACCACGCCGTGGTGGCGTTCGTTCGCGTCCAGCGTGCGGGTGCCGAAGAGGACGGTGAAGGCTGCCAGACCGGCCGCCACCCAGAACGCCGTCGCCGAGGGGTTGGTCACGGTGTCCTGCACCCCGCGGCCCGCAAAGACCTCGTAAGACAGAACCACCGACTGCAATTGCAGCGCGATATAGGGCGTGGTCCCGATCACCGCGAGCAGCGTGACGATCACGCCCAGCAGGTTCGACTTGCCGTAACGGGAGGATATCAGGTCGGCGATCGAGGTAACCCTTTGCACCCTCGCGATCCGCACCAGTCTGCGAAGCACCCACCACCAGCCGACCATGACCAGCGTCGGCCCAAGGTAAATGGTCACGAACTCCAAACCCGAGCGCGCGGCATATCCGACCGCGCCGTAAAACGTCCAGGCAGTGCAATAGATCGAGAGTGACAGCGTGTAGACGATGGGCGAACGGAGCCACCCGCCGCCCCCGGCCCGCGCCTGCGTGTCGCCCCAGAACGCGACGACGAACAACAGCGCGACGTAGGACAGTGAAACGACGATCAGAAGATTGAAGCCGACCATCTCAGCTATGATCCCCGCCCGCGCGCTCACCGCCAGTTTCCATGGGATCGCTGCCGACGCCACCCGGTGACTTCGCCAGATTGCGCACGATAAGCGCAGTGATCAGGATGAGGAAAAACCAGCAGGCGAAGAGGTAAATGCCGGACCAGGCCGTAGAGCGGCCCATGGCCGCGCCGCCCAGCATCGGGATCAGGAAGAACAGCGCGCCCAGCGCCGGCATGACCCTCAGCGCATCAATCAGCCGCCGGCGACGGTAGGTGGATCGGGCGAGAAAGGTCGTCGACCGGCTCATCGCCCTAGTCCACTCCCGCGATCTCGCGCAGGGCTGCGAGCACTTCAGCGTTCGAGAAAGGCTTGGACATGAACCTTGTCACACCCAGCCGGTCGGCGGCATCACGGTCTTTCTTCTGGCCGCGTGCCGTGAGCATGAGAACCGGAAGGTCGGAGAAAACATCGTCTGATCGGAGGTCTTGCAAGATCTCATACCCAGACCTCCCCGGAAGCATGACGTCGAGCACCAAGGCGTCCGGCTTCTGGCTTCGGATCGCCGCCATCGCCGTTTCGCCGTTGGAATGTGTCGCCACCTTCCAACCGTCACGCGATAGAATGAACGACACCGCCTCAATGATATTGGGCTCGTCTTCGATCAGAAGGACCTGTTTGACCATAAACTCCCCTCGGGGTCTTCCTCCCTCGACCCCACGCCTTGTTTATCACTGCTACGTGATAGAGAGTCAAAGCGGGAGTCCGTGCAGGGGCCGGTTTTACAGGTCTCGCGACCGAACCCGGACTTATCGCGATGATTTCTGCACCTAGCTCCGCATGCCGAGAATGGACGGCTCGCGCCGGGCCGCGCAGGTTTCGCGTGGGCAGATCCGGCAGGACGCCCCGACGGGGAGCACATTGCCCACCGGCTCGCTCACCGGTTCGATGAGCATGGTCGCCTCGTGGATCGGTGGCGCATCGAAAGAGGATGAGGGACGCGGCAGCGACAGCGCCCGACAGCGGAAGGTCTTTGCCTCCTGTCCGGGCATTTCCACGATCCCTTCCACCGGCTGCGCCGGACGCGCCAATGCCTGGTAAAGCGGCCAGAGCGGGCAGGCTGCGCCAAAACGCGGGAGTGGAAACCCTTCCACGCCCTTCCGAAATGTCACCGTGCCGGAGCCGTCGCAGATGACCAGGCCGCTCTCCTGCCCACCTTCTTCGGGCGGCAGGCTCGCGATCCGGCGCAGCACCGCATCCAGCCCGACGCCAAAGCCGTCTGCCACCCGCGCCGGATCGCCCCCGGTGGATGTGAGCGAGGCTCGAAACGCGGTTTCCGGCATCGCGCGGGCGTCCGAAAGGTAGCGCACCAGCATCCGCCGCGCGAGGTCGTGCGCGCCCCGGTCACGAAGCTCCTCTGCCCCGTCGAGCAGGATCGCAAGCTCGCCCTCTCCTGCGGCAGGGCGCTCCAGCAGCGGGAAGTGATACCGTGACGCCTCCACGAAGGCAGCCAGGTCGTCCGCCGCGCTCACCTGCATCTCCCGCGCCTCGGCACCCGCATCGAGATAGGTCACAAGGCCTTCTGCCGAAGAGGACAGCCTTTGTGCCTCTTCCCGGATGTTACGCAGAAACCGCGCCTGCCAGTCCGGGTCAATATCCTGCGTCTCGGCCAGAATGGCGGAGGTGGAGCGAATAGCGGTCACGGTGGAAATCACCTCGTGCAGCGAGGCCGCGAGGTGCGGGTCGTGGGTCAGCCGGTCCGATAGCGTCTCGACCACGGTTTCCATCTCCTCGATCCGCTGTGCCTGGGCGAGGATCAATGCCGCCCACCCCGGAAAGCGTCCCGCGAAATCCTCGACCCGATCGGATTCCACGCTGGAGGTTGTTTCGGTACGCGCGGCCGCGGCCCCCAGCCCGGCGACAAGCGCCTGGCCCGCGCCTTCGGACAATTGCGCTGGCTCGACCTGCAAGAGCCGCGCAATATCCATAAGGAGTTTCCCACCGATTCTCCTCCGGTTGTGCTCGATGAGATTGAGGTAGGCTGGGGAAATCCCGACATCACGGGCCAAATCCGCTTGACGCACACGTAAGCCAAGCCGACGCTCGCGGATGCGACTGCCTGTCAGACCGGTATGAGGCATGAAGATTTTCCTTTGGTTTCCGGTGCTTTCTGCACCTGCGCGAAAACTTCTTTACATGTATACCATGGTATCAGTTCATTTGTTTACAAAAAAACTGTTTGGTTTCATTGCATTGTTGATAAGTTTTCTAATCGCCCCCAATAATACCCCCAGCCTGTAAAAGGCACGCGACGTGTGCGGGGAGGCCGCGTCGTTTTTTTCCAAACGGGAGGATATTCATGTCCAAATCCAACTTCACCCGTCGTGGGCTGTTGAAGACGGGCGCCGTTACCGGTGCCGGTCTCGCCATGCCGACGATCTTCACCTCCGGCGCTGCCGCGTTCACGAACGAACCGACTGGCAACACCGTGACTTTCGGCTTCAACGTGCCGCAGACCGGCCCTTACGCTGACGAAGGCCTCGACGAACTGCGCGCGCAGGAGCTCGCTGTCGAGCACATCAACGGCATGGGCGATGGCGGTATGCTGAACACCTTCTCCTCGAAGGCGCTCGACGGCACCGGCATCCTCGGCAAGAAAGCCGACTTCGTGACCGGCGACACGCAAACCAAATCGGACGCCGCCCGCGCATCCGCCAAGTCGATGATTGAAAAAGACGGCGTCGTGATGATCAACGGTGGATCGTCCTCGGGCGTGGCCGTGGCCGTTCAGGGCCTCTGCCAAGAAGCCGGCATCATCTTCATGGCCGGTCTGACCCACTCCAACGACACCACCGGCAAGGACCGCAAGGCCAACGGTTTCCGTCACTTCTTCAACGCATATATGTCCGGCGCGGCTCTCGCTCCGGTGCTGAAGGAAGCCTACGGCACGGACCGTCGCGCCTATCACCTCACCGCCGACTACACTTGGGGCTGGACCCAGCAGGAATCGATCCAGTCCGCCACCGAGGCGCTTGGCTGGGAAACCGTCAACAACGTGCTGACCCCGGTTGGCGCAGGCGACTTCTCGTCCTACATCACGCCAGTCATGAACTCCGGGGCAGATGTGCTGATCCTGAACCACTACGGTGGCGACATGATCAACTCGCTGACCCAGGCGGTCCAGTTCGGCCTGCGCGACGCGCAAGCCAACGGCAAGAACTTCGAAATCGTGGTTCCGCTCTACTCCGAACTGATGGCCGCCGGTGCCGGTGAAAACATCAAGGGCGTCTACGGTTCCATGAACTGGAACTGGCAGCTCTCCGATGCAGGCACCCAGGCGTTCGTGAAATCCTTCGGTGAAAAGTATGGCCGTCCGCCGTCGAACTCCGCGCACACCTGCTACGTGCAGACCCTGCTCTATGCAGACGCGGTGACCCGTGCCGGTTCGTTCAACCCCTGCGCCGTGGCCGAAGCTCTCGAAGGCTTCGAGTTCGATGGCCTGGGCAACGGTCCGACCCTCTACCGTGCCGAAGATCACCAGTGCTTCAAGGACGTGCTGGTCATGAAAGGCGCCGAGAACCCGACGACCGAGTACGACACGCTCGAAATCGTCGAGCAGACGGCGGTCGAGCAAGTCATGTACGAGCCGAACCACCCGATGTTCGGTGGCGACGACGCCACGCTCGGCGAGTGCAACGACGGCGCATAATCCTGCCGCATCGTAGGTAGGGCGGGTTCTCCCGCCCTACCCCTTACAGCCCGGGCGCAGGGATACGCCTCGGGTCAAAACTCTTACATCACGGGTGGGGACCATGGACGCCATCATTCTTCAAATCCTGAACGGGCTCGACAAGGGTTCAGCCTATGCGCTCATCGCGCTTGGGCTCACGCTGATTTTCGGCACGCTTGGTGTGGTGAACTTCGCCCACGGCGCGCTCTTCATGATCGGCGCCTTCGTGGCGGTGACGCTGCAACGCATTTTCAACCTGTCGACAGAACACGTCGATCCGACCAAGACCGACTTTCTGGGCAATCCGCTCAAGGTCAAAGTGCCTTACGTTGAAAGCTGGTTCGGCCCCGAAGTGGGCGCCGCGCTCATCGACTGGTCAGTCCCCATCGCCATCGTTCTGGCGATCCCCGTGATGCTCCTGGTCGGTTTCGTCATGGAACGCGGCCTCATCAAGCATTTTTACAAACGCCCCCACGCCGACCAGATCCTCGTGACCTTCGGTCTCGCCATCGTGCTTCAGGAACTGGTCAAATATTTCTTCGGCGCGAACCCGATCCAGACCGGCGCACCGGACGCGTTCTCTGGCTCCATGGACTTCGGCGTGCTTCTCGGCTTCGACCCGAATACGATCATGTATCCCTACTGGCGTCTGGTCTATTTCCTCTTCGCCGCGATCGTCATTGGTGGTGTCTTTGCCTTCCTGCAATTCACCACCTTCGGGATGGTCGTGCGCGCAGGCATGGCGGACCGCGAAACCGTGGGTCTGCTCGGCATCAACATCGACAAGCGCTTCACCATCATGTTCGGCCTCGCGGCCGCCGTGGCCGGGGTCGCGGGGGTGATGTATACGCCGATCCTCGCCCCGAATTATCACATGGGGATGGACTTCCTCGTCCTCTCCTTCGTCGTGGTCGTCGTCGGCGGCATGGGCTCCCTGCCCGGCGCTGTCGCCGCAGGTTTCCTTCTGGGTATCCTGCAAAGCTTCGCCTCCATGAACGAAATCAAATCCCTCATTCCGGGGATCGACCAGGTCATCATCTACCTCGTCGCCATCCTCATTCTGCTGACACGTCCGCGTGGCCTTCTGGGTCGTGCCGGTGTGATGGAGGAGTAAGACATGCAAATCCTCGGACTTTCCAAACGGGATTCCACCTTTCTGCTGATCGTCATCGCGCTGACCCTGCTCACGCCGATCCTGATCCAGCCATTCCCGGTGGGCTCCGGCCTGAACACCTTCAACGCAGGTTACCCGGACCTGATGCAAAAGATCGCCATCTTCGGCATCTTCGCCATCGGCTTCAACATCCTCTTCGGCCTGACGGGCTACCTCTCCTTCGGCCACGCGGCCTTTCTCGGGATTGGGTCCTACTCGACCGTGTGGATGTACAAGCTCCTCGACTACAACGTGCTCTGGGGGCTGCCGCTGGCGATCATCGTGTCCGGCCTGTTTGCGCTCGTCATCGGCTTCATCAGCCTGCGTCGCTCGGGCATCTACTTCTCGATCCTGACGCTCGCCTTCGCGCAGATGATGTATAACCTCGCCTACTCGGTGCTCACCCCGATCACCAACGGTGAAACCGGCCTCCAGGTCTACGAGAGCGATCCGCAGGTTCTGCTCGGCGCTAACGAGCCCTCCTCGCCACACCTCTTCGGAATCGTCATGCGCGAGAATTTCTGGACCCCGAAAATCGGCGGCTGGGAATTCACCTTCAACAACGGCTACTACTTCACCGCCATCATCGCGATCATCGTGTTCTACCTGTCGCTCCGTATCTTCCGCTCGCCTTTCGGGCTGATGCTGCGCGCGATCAAGACGAACCAGACCCGGCTGAACTACACCGGCATCAACACCCGTCCCTATACCCTCGCGGCCTTCGTGATCTCGGGCATGTATGCCGGTCTCGCCGGTGGTCTGCTCGCCGCGATGGACCCGCTTGCGGGCGCCGAGCGGATGCAGTGGACCGCTTCGGGTGAAGTGGTTCTCATGGTGATCCTCGGCGGGGCCGGCACCCTGATGGGCCCGGTGCTGGGCGCAGCCTTCATCAAGTATCTCGAGAACATCTTCTCGAAGATCAACGACAGCGTGCTGCACGGCTGGTTTGCCTGGATGCCCGACGGGCTGGAGGACTTCCTCATCGGCGTCAGCCACTTCTTCGTCGGCAAATCCTGGCACCTCACTTCGGGCCTGATGTTCATGCTCGTGGTGATCTTCCTGCCCGGCGGCCTTGTCGAAGGTGGCCAGCGCATCAAGGCGCTGTTCAAGAAAAAGCGCACCTCGGGTGACGATGGTGCAGGAACCGAAGCCCAGCCTACGGCTGCTGAATAAGGAGAACTGACATGGGTATCCTTGAAGTCAAGAACGTGGGCAAACGCTTCGGCGGTCTGCAAGCCCTCAGCGACGTGAACCTCTCCGTTCAGGAGAATTCGGTCCACGCCATCATCGGGCCGAACGGGGCTGGTAAATCGACGCTGCTCAATTGTTTCGTCGGCAAACTGATCCCGGACACCGGCAGCGTCATGTTCAACGGACAGTCGCTGCTGGGCCTCAAGCCGCACCAGATCAACCAGCTGGGCGTGTCCCGAGTGTTCCAGACCCCCGAGATTTTCTCGGACCTGAACGTGATGGAAAACGTCATGATTTCGTGTTTCGCAAAGCGCGATGGCGCCTTCCGGCTCCATCCGTTTGAAACCGTATCTCATGAGACGGACATCGTGGAACAGGCCGAGCAGATCCTGATCGACGTCAACATGATCGACAAGCGGCACATGAACGCAGCCTCCATGTCCCGCGGCGACAAGCGGCGTCTGGAAATGGCAATGTGCCTGGTGCAGGAGCCGAAACTCCTGCTTTTGGACGAACCGACCGCCGGTATGGCCCGCGCCGACACCAACAACACCATCGACCTCCTCAAGGAGATCAAGGAAAAACGCGATATCACCATGGCGATCATCGAACACGACATGCACGTCGTCTTCTCGCTCGCCGACCGGATCACGGTGCTGGCCCAGGGCACGCCGCTGGTCGAGGATACGCCCGAGAACATCAAGGGCCATCCGAAGGTGAAAGAAGCCTACCTCGGCGAAGCCGCGTAAGGAGAGAGAGTTATGGCAAACGATCAACAAGTCGTCGGGGACGCCAACCGGCGCCCTGACTACGACCACTCCAACAACGCCAACCAGGCGTCGACGGCCCCGGCCTTCTTCTCGTGTTGGGACATTCACGCCTACTACGGCGAGAGCTACATCGTCCAGGGCGTGAGCTTCAACATCCACGAAGGCGAGATCCTCGCGCTGCTGGGGCGCAACGGCGCGGGCAAGACATCCACCCTGCGCGCCATCGCCCGCACGGGCAGCCCGATGGTGACCCAGGGCGAGATCTGGCTGGACCACCAGCCGCTCCACAACATGAAAAGCCACGAAGCGGCGCAGAACGGTCTCGCCCTGGTGCCGGAAGATCGTCGGATCATCCAGGGCCTGACCGTGGAAGAGAACCTCAAGCTCGCCCAGATCGCCCCGCCGCTGGGCTGGTCGCTGGAACGTGTCTATGAACTCTTCCCCCGCCTCAAGGAACGCCGCACGCAGGAGGGCACCACGCTGTCGGGTGGCGAACAGCAGATGCTCTCCATCGCCCGCGCCTTGGTCCGTGACATCAAGGTGCTGCTACTTGACGAGCCTTACGAGGGTCTTGCCCCGGTTATCGTGGACGAGATCGAAAAGACGCTGAACATTATCAAGGCGCAAGGCATCACCACGGTGCTCGTCGAACAGAACGCGATCCGTGCGCTCGAACTTGCAGACCGCGCCGTGATCCTTGATACCGGCACTGTCGTCTATGACGGCTCTGCTCAGGAAGTGCTGGAAAACGAAGAATTGCGTCACGAATACCTCGCGATTTGAGCGAGGCCGGGATGTGGGTCGGGAGGGGCCTACGTTCCACCAGCCGAACCCCGAGGCGGCGTCCGCGCCGCCTCACTCATGACAAAACAACGGCGAGGAGGAGGACCCTATGTCCGACAAAATTTACCCCCCATCCGAAGATTTCAAGAAAAACGCCAACGTCGATGCGGCCAAGTACGAAGAAATGTACGCCGCCTCCGTGAACGACCCCGAGGGTTTCTGGAAAGAACAGATGACCCGCCTCGACTGGTCGAAGACACCGACGAAGATCAAGAACACCACGTTCGACTACCACAACGTTTCCATCAAGTGGTTCGAAGACGGTGAGCTGAACGTCTCGGTCAACTGTATCGACCGCCACCTTGCCACCCGTGGCGACCAGACCGCGATCATCTGGGAAAGCGACGATCCGAACGTCGACAAGCACATCACCTACAACGAGCTGTCCGAGAAGGTGAACAAGTTCGCCAACGTGCTCAAGGGTCTGGGCGTGGGCAAAGGCGACCGTGTCGTCCTCTATCTCCCGATGATCCCCGAAGCCGCCTACGCGATGCTCGCTTGCACCCGCATCGGCGCGATCCATTCCATCGTTTTCGCCGGCTTCTCGCCGGAAGCCCTCGCCGCCCGCGTCGCAGGCTGCGACGCCAAGCTCATCATCACGGCGGACGAAGCCCCCCGTGGCGGCCGCGCCACGCCGCTCAAGAAAAACGTCGACAAGGCGCGCGAACATTGCGGCGACGTCGCCTGTCTCGTGGTCGAGCGCACCGGCGCCGACATCGCCATGGGCGAGAGCGATCATGGCTACACCGCCCTGATCGAAGGCGCCTCGGCCGAATGCGCTCCCGAACCGATGAACGCAGAGGACGAGTTGTTCATCCTCTACACCTCCGGCTCGACCGGCGCGCCCAAGGGCGTGGTCCACACCACCGGCGGCTACCTGCTCTACGCGGCCCTGACCCACGAAGTCACCTTCGACTACCACGACGGCGACATCTACTGGTGCACCGCGGACGTGGGCTGGGTGACCGGCCACAGCTACATCGTCTACGGCCCACTGGCCAACGGCGCGACCACGCTGATGTTTGAAGGCGTGCCGACCTACCCGGACGCAGGCCGCTTCTGGGCCGTTTGCGAAAAGCACAAGGTCAACCAGTTCTACACCGCCCCCACCGCGATCCGCGCACTCATGGGACAGGGCACCGAATGGGTCGAGAAGTATGATCTCTCCGACCTAAAGGTGCTGGGCACCGTGGGCGAACCGATCAACCCGGAAGCCTGGAACTGGTATAACGAGGTCGTCGGCAAGGGGAACTGCCCCATCGTCGACACCTGGTGGCAGACCGAAACCGGCGGTCACATGATGACCCCCCTGCCCGGCGCCCATGCAACCAAACCGGGCGCTGCCATGAAACCTTTCTTCGGCGTGCAGCCGGTGGTGCTGGACCCGACCACCGGCGCGGAAATCGCCGAATCGCCCTGCGAAGGCGTGCTCTGTATCGCTGACAGCTGGCCGGGCCAGATGCGCACGGTCTACGGTGACCACGAACGCTTCGTGAAAACCTACTTCTCCGATTACAAAGGCTACTACTTCGCGGGTGACGGCTGCCGCCGCGACGCCGATGGTGACTACTGGATCACGGGCCGAGTCGATGACGTCATCAACGTCTCCGGCCACCGCATGGGCACAGCCGAAGTCGAAAGCGCCCTCGTCGCCCACGCCAAGGTCGCCGAGGCCGCCGTCGTCGGCTATCCGCACGATATCAAGGGGCAAGGCATCTACTGCTACGTGACCCTGATGGAAGGCGAGGAATACACGGACGAGCTCAAGACCGAGTTGCGCAACTGGGTCCGCCAGGAAATCGGCCCCATTGCCTCGCCCGACCTCATCCAATGGGCACCGGGCCTGCCGAAAACCCGCTCCGGCAAGATCATGCGCCGCATCCTGCGCAAGATCGCCGAGAACGATTACGGCGCGCTTGGCGACACCTCGACGCTGGCAGATCCCTCGGTGGTTGATGACCTCATCGACAACCGGATGAACAAGTAACCCATCTGGACAACGGCGGCGGCTCATCCGCCGTGATCGAAACAAGGGCCGGCACCGCGTGTGTCGGCCCTTTTCGCTGTCCAGCGATGGCACGCTCACTTATCGCGGACTGCCAAGGCCTTTTACCCCACTGAAAGATCGTAAAAAATAATAGCAAGGAACAATTGCTCACCGGCTGCCATTGGACTCCCAGAACGCCCCTCAGGGGATCGACAGACAATAGGAGACGACCTTATGAAACCGCTGAACAAGACCCTCATGACCTCGGCCGCTGCCCTGCTTATCGCGTCCGGCTCGGCCTTCGCCGAGAGCCATTCGGCAGACGCCGAAGTGAACGCTGACGCCGAAGTTTCGACCGAAATGAAAGAAACCGGCAACGACATGGAAACCGCCGCCGAGGAAACCGGCGACGCCATTGAAAACACGGCGGAAGACGTGGCCGATGCAGTCGAGAACACCGCCGAAGACGCCGAGACGGCGACTGAAGACATGGTTGCAGACACCGAAGATGCCATCGAAGAAGACGCTGAGATGACGGCTGATGCCGAAGGTTCCGCAAGCATAGATCCCGACATGGCTGCCGCCGCCGATATGCAGATTTCTGCGCTCATCGGTTTGAACGTCGTGTCCCAAACCGGCAACGACGTCGGCGAGATCGACAATTTCGTTCAAGCCAACGGTGAAATCATGGCCGTTATCGGTATCGGAGGCTTCCTCGGGCTCGGCGAACATGACATCGCCATTGGCATTGATCGCCTGACCGTGAACCAGTCGAACGAAGAAGGTGAACCGACCGAATTCATGATCTCCGGTTACTCCGAAGCCCAACTGGAAGAGATGGAAGAGTTCGATCCGGAAACCGCGACCGTTATCGACAGCGAAGTAAGCCTTCGCAGCGCGATCGAAGGGTAATCACCCTGAAGCGTCAAACTCTGCGATCAGGCAGATCGGGGCCGGCCTTCGGGTCGGCCCTTTCCTTCTCTCTACATGGCAAAAGATGCTGACCGACCGTGAAGCTTCGCTCAGACAGATATGGGCTGGTTC
>ATLU01000010.1_pt1 | contig 134587 bp, 113 predicted proteins | sample 178751 | NCBI WGS metagenome assembly ATLU01 (sample SAMN02211837, study PRJNA209200) | bioreactor metagenome | isolation source: day 23 sample from continuous culture bioreactor inoculated with sediment... | place: Germany: Wadden Sea | collected 2011
AATAATACACCTAATTCACAGGCGATAATACGAAGGGTATCTCTCCGCCTATTCCAATGGTGTGAAGTGAAAAATCGACCCGATGGGCCAAAACTTCTACACCCGCATCAACAGCCTCAGTGAGTGATGCCGCATAGTCAGGGTCAATGGCACTTGCAGGAGCAACCCGGGTAATTCCACTATGCGCCACGTTAAAGAAAAGCACAGCCCTATCCCCTCTCTTGGCAACGTAGATCAGTTCACGCAGATGTTTCCGGCCCCGCGCCGTAACCGCATCGGGAAAATAACCTTGTCCCGCACCATCAAGCAAGGTCACATTCTTAACTTCAACATAGCAATCGGGTCGATCCTGCCCGGTTAGCAACAGATCAATGCGGCTCTTTTCCTCGCCATAGGGGCGCTCGGTATGGATAGCACTGTAACCAGTAAGTGAAGGGATATTATCAGACTCAATGGCCTCTTTAACCAGGTGATTGGCCAAACCTGTATTAATACAGGCGAGAAACTGACCCTCAACCTCAACCAGTTCCCACCGATATCTGAGCTTTCGCTTGGGTGAAGCCACATCCCTGATCCAGACTCTGCTGTCAGGTTCGGCACAATTTTTCATGGATCCGGTATTGGGACAATGGACTGTGACTTCAGTCCCATCGGGTAACAGAATATCAGCAAGAAAGCGCTTATAGCGCCGAATCAAACGTCCTTCAATCAGATCAGGGAGATTCACAAACCCACGCCTCCAGCATAGCCTAGGTTGGAAACAGGCTTAATCATTGATCAGGCCATGATTGGAAACATCACACTAACTGAATAACCAGCCCTGCCAGTCCAAGAGCCATCTCCAGATGGTGCAGGTGAGTTTACGGTACCATCGAACGCGTTAAAATCAAGGGCCGCCGTTCCTGTGCGGCCCCTGAAAAGCACTACGATGCTACTTATAACGTCTCAGCATGCTCGGCCAAGTACTCGGCCACACCTTCGGTGGAACCTTTCATACCCGCTTCACCCTGCTTCCAACCAGCCGGACACACTTCACCATGCTCTTCAGTGAACTGCAGCGCATCAACCATGCGCAGCATCTCATCGATGTCACGACCCAGCGGAAGGTTATTAACTACCTGATGCTGAACCACGCCCTCTTTGTCGATCAGGAAAGAGCCACGCAGAGCGATACCAGGACCAGTGGTCATATCATACGCCGCAGTCACCTCCTTAGAGATATCGGCGACCAGCGGATACTGGACGTTTCCAATACCACCATTATTGATTTCGGTGTTCTTCCACGCCAGATGAGAGAAGTGAGAATCGATAGAGACACCGATAACTTCGACATTGCGCTTCTTGAACTCTTCCAGGCGGTGATTAAAAGCAATCAGCTCTGACGGACAGACAAAGGTAAAGTCCAGTGGATAGAAAAACATCACCACATACTTCCCTTTGTAGTTGGAGAGTGTCAGCTCTTCAAACGAATTATCAGGCATAACCGCCATAGCTGTGAAATCGGGGGCTTCTTTAGCGACCAGTACGCTCATTTCTATTTCTCCGTTATTTGCATTGTTTTATATGTATAAATATTGCTGCCGTCGGCAGTCAAACCCGTCTTGTCTGTCAGGTTATAGAGATCGACCTATCGACGGCGCTTGTGTGCCTGCCGATCATGCCAGAACGCCAGCTCTTGGCACGATGATTAATCGCATTCATCCAAGCGGCTGGGTTGAAGCTAATCTCAACCTGGCCTTTGGAATCGAGACTCTACCTTTGTTGTTTAGCTGGCATTCAAACCATGAATCCAGACACAGTCCAAATTTCTCTTTCGTCAACATTTATGTCGATATTTTGTCTTTCCCCTTGCTATCTGTCAACAAAAAAAACAAAATAACAACAATTTTGTTCATATATCACCAACCAAGCTCATAGTGCTAGGAAAGGCCGGATGATCAGCAACCTGGTAGGCAATCGAATTCGAGAGATACGTGCCAAGCGCAATATCACTCAACAACAACTGGCGGATACGGCCAATATCCCCAGGGCTACGCTCGCCACAATTGAGAAGGATGAATCCAATCCAAGCCTCGCAGCAGTTTACAAAATAGCTGTAGCATTGAACTGCACCATTGATGATCTGCTTGAAAAACAGCACGACCGTGTGGAGGTGATACGTAATGCAGACATGGGACGAGTAGAATCGGGCGATGGAAATTACCGGGCCACCACCCTCTCGCCCTTGGGAAACCCGATCTATAGTCAACAATTATTCAGTCTGAAGTCCAAATCCACCTACCTGGGAAAACCTCATCCCCCTGGCAGCGAAGAGTATCTCTATATTCTGGAAGGGGCAGTTGTACTGGAGGTTGCCGGCCAATTGATCCCACTGAATAAAGGTGACAGCGCACATTTTCGTGGCAACATCAGCCACAGCTACCACAACAAGGGAAAGGAATTGGCGCAAGGCATGGTAACAATACTGGAGTTTGGCTCTGTCGATTAACCGCGCACCCAAGTCCAGCTCACGCTAACCAACCTCTGGGTGACAATCAGCCCACGCGATAAGAGATCATGCTCCGGTAAGAGCACGCCAGCCAGCAATTAATGCAAACACCAAAAAGATACCCCCACCTGCACGATGCAGCCAATGAAGCGGGAGGCGTTGCAAGAAGGTGCGGCCAGCCCACACCCCAAGCACCGACACCCAAACCAGCGCCGCAGTGGCACCGAGCCATACCGGCCAGGGAGCCAGGCTACCAGCCAGTCCAGCCACAGCAATCTGCGTCTTATCACCGAACTCAGCCACAAAAAGCAATAAAAAGGTCGCAATGAAGAGACTATGACCAGGTTTTTCAACCATGTCATCTAAACCCTCTTCTGCCTGTGCAAACAAGGCGTGCAGACCAAAGCCCCCAAACAGTAGGGCCACCATGCCGGCCATCACGCGCTCGGGTACCCAGGCGGCGATACCCGCACCAAACATAACAGCCAGCGTATTAAGTATAAGAAAGGCAGCTGTGGCACCCATTATGATAGGCCAATGGCGATGTCGCGCGGCCAGCGCTATACAGACTAATTGACTCTTATCACCAATTTCAGCCAAGCCGATAAGTGCAAAAGTGGATAAGGAAACAGAAAAAGATTCAGCGGAGATCATAGACGCGTGATAACTTGTACCGACGTTTAAACTAACAGTTGTTATAGTTATCCCAAGACAACGTCCAAGTGGGCGGACTACTATTACACCAACAATGGAATCGACCTTTTTGCTTCTCTTGAAAAGGCGCCGCTTAACAGGAGTTAATCATGCCAGGCTATCACCCTCCCGGCGTCTATATTGATGAGCAGCGACACCAAGTATACCCTATAAGTGCGGCTGACACTTCTGTAGCGCTTTTCATCGGTCACACCACTAAAGGCCCACAGAATAACTCGGTCTTAATAGGTCAACATGGCTTACGGACCCTACCTGTCAACAGCTGGAACGATTATGTCGCAGCCTACGGCGGCATAAGTAAAAATAGCGAAACTGTAACCGCCTCAAATGGCAGCACCGTTAAATTAGCGGATCAGATGGGCCACTCAGTCGCGGCCTTTTTTAATAATGGAGGCAGCCAAGCCTATATCATTCGAGTTGCCGACAGGCGCAATACTACAACGGGTATAAACGAATACAACTTGCAAGACTACCAGAGTATCTTTACTGCCCTGGAGAACGTCCATTCCGTCAACATCATCTGCCTGCCAGGCTTGCATTACACCCTACAGCAGACCATGTCTACAATCATTAGAGAAGCGGTAAGCCACTGCAGTAAAATGGGTGACCGACTGGTGTTGATTGACCCGCCCCCCGCATTTCCTTTAGCTCAACAAAATGATGTTGCTCATATAAATCTGCCTCCCACAAGTTACGCCGCGTTCTATTATCCCTGGGTAACAATTCCCAACCCCCAAGCGGCAACAGACAAGCACGCTCCAAAAATCGTAACCATAGCGCCCAGTGGCTTTGCTGCTGGAATCTGGGCAAGGACAGATCAAGCCCGTGGCGTTTGGAAGGCACCCGCAGGCACAGAGGCCCAGCTAGTGGGTGCATCTGGCTTTGAATATGTCATCGATAATACGCAACAGGATAAGCTTAATCCCTTAGGCATTAACTGTCTGCGTACATTCCCTGCGAGAGGTCGGTTGATTTGGGGTGCCCGTACATTAGCCAGCGAATCGAACAGTGAATGGCGTTACCTGTCAGTACGTCGCACCGCGATCATGATTGAACAAAGCATAATCAGGGGAACAGAGTGGATCGACTTTGAACCCAATGCTCATCCCTTGTGGTCAACATTAATAAACAGTGTTAACAGCTTTATGCAAACACTGTTTCGTGAAGGTGCCTTCGCAGGCAACACAGCCAGAGATGCCTATTTCGTCAAATGCGGACTGGGAGATACCATGACTCAAACGGACATTGATAACGGCCAACTGATTTTGACAGCGGGATTTGCCGCAGTAAAACCAGCAGAATTTATCATAATCAATATAAGACGAAAACTCACGCGATAACTGTTCCACAGCTGCAGCTACTCCTGAATATTTCCTATAGACTTAAAAACGCTTTAAATCTTTCAATCCATCCCTGGCCCATTCTTAATAAGTATTGAGCGGAGCTTTCGTTTGCGCTCACCCAGATTTGAATATCCTCACCCAACATTCAAAATAATATGTACTAAAATGTGTGTTAACCATCTTTTCATCTTATGGGTTATGGATGCCTCCAAAAACTAAGATTTTTTATTATGGCAAGGAAGCACAGCACGTAGAGGTGCCCTTATTGATACAACCAGTTTTCAGACTTGCTCATCAATAACTGTTTATACGGGGAGGAATAACGCTACGATCTGTTGCATAGAACAGTGAAGGATAAAAAGCACAGATCTTCATTTAGGCACAGCTTGGGTGCTTGCAGCAAAGGAGGTCAGTTTTGAATAAAACATCAACTTTCACAGTAGCGTACCAGCAGTTTCTTCTACCCAATGGAGAACCCGCCGGTGAAATGCCTCCACTGGCAGGTGATACCCCGACCCTCCATGCACTCTACCGCAACATGCTTTTCACCCGACTCTATGATGAGCGTGCGGTTAACATGCAACGCACTGGACAGATAGGCACCTTTGCCTCATCACTGGGACAGGAAGCTATCGGTGCAGGCGTAGGTCTGGCCATGCAACCCAATGACATCATAGCACCCAGTTTTCGTGAAAGCGGCGCGCTCTTTTTCCGCGGTTTTAGAGCGCATGATCTGCTGCTCTATTGGGGCGGAGATGAACGGGGTATGAGCAACCCGGATGTGGGTGATGACTTTCCCATCTGCGTTCCCATCTCCACCCATACCACCCATGCCGCCGGTGCGGCCTTTGCCGTTAAATATCGAAAAGAGCCACGGGTTGTGGTCTGCCTGCTGGGAGATGGCGGCACATCAAAGGGCGACTTTTATGAAGCGATCAATCTGGCCGGCGTCTGGAACCTGCCCCTTGTGTTCGTAATCAATAATAACCAATGGGCCATCTCCGTTCCCCGTACCATGCAGTCAAAATCTGAAACGCTGGCGCAGAAGGCCGTTGCGGCTGGCATACCCGGTATCCAGATTGATGGCAATGATCCGATTGCCGTAAACCATTTTGTATCAGAGGCGATTGAGAAAGCCCGCAGGGGTGGTGGTCCCACACTCATTGAAGCCATCAGTTATCGACTCTGCCATCACACCACGGCAGATGATGCCACGCGCTATAGAAGTGACGAAGAGTTAGAAGCCCATCGACAGTACGACCCTGTTCCCAGGTTAAAGGCGTTCATGACCCAGCGCGGCATCTGGTCAGATGAACAGGAAACGCAACTACTGACAGCGTGTAAAGAGGAGATCGAAAAAGAGATCACACACTACCTTGAGAGTGAGCCCCAACCCCCTGCGAGCATGTTTGACTCACTCTATGCCGAACTGCCCGGTGAACTGATCCAGCAACGTCACGCACTGCAGGAAATGGAGTAGCGTCATGTCAGAAATCACAATGATAGAAGCGGTGAATCTGGCCATGCACCATGAAATGACACAGGACCCGACCATGGTAGTTCTGGGCGAAGATATCGGCATTAACGGCGGTGTGTTTCGGGCCACTGTCGGCTTGCTGGAAAAATTCGGCGATCAGCGCGTACTGGATACACCCCTGGCGGAAAACATGATTGCCGGTATCGCGGTGGGCATGGCAGCACAGGGGCTTCACCCGGTCGCAGAGATCCAGTTCATGGGCTTCATTTATCCGGCCCTCGACCAGATGATCAGCCACGCGAGTCGCATGCGTAACCGCACCCGGGGTCGGCTCAGCTGCCCCATGGTATTGCGTGCACCTTATGGTGGTGGCATTCATGCACCGGAACACCACTCAGAAAGCACCGAAGCCATGTTTGCCCATATCCCGGGACTGCGGGTTGTTATCCCCTCCTCCCCTACCCGGGCCTATGGACTGCTGCTGGCCGCCATTCGCGACCCGGATCCTGTCATCTTTCTTGAACCCAAGCGGGTCTATCGACTAATGAAACAGTCGGTCAAAGATAACGGTGAAGCCCTGCCACTGGATACCTGCTTTGTGCTGCGTCCCGGCAGTGATATTACATTGGTCAGTTGGGGGGCGATGTTGCATGAGACACAGCTCGCCGCAGAACAACTGGCCAGTGAAGGCGTTGACGCTGAGGTGATCGACCTGGCCACCATTAAACCCATCGATATGGAAACCATTCTGGAATCGGTCGGCCGCACCGGACGTTGCGTAATCGTGCAAGAGGCCGCTCGTACCTGCAGTGTCGGTTCTGAAATTTCCGCCCGTCTGGCAGAAGAGGGACTGATGTCTCTGTTTGCACCGATACGTCGTGTCTCAGGCTACGACACCGTCATGCCCATGTTCCGACTGGAGAAACACTACATGCCCAGCCCAGAACGCATCTTAAAGGCCGTCAGAGAGACCTTGGAGTACGCATGAAACTATTCAATCTACCCGATCTAGGTGAAGGGCTTCAGGAAGCGGAGATCGTCTCCTGGCAGGTTAAAGCGGGTGATGAAGTTACCCAGGGACAACTGCTGCTCTCCGTAGAAACGGCCAAGGCGATAGTAGAGATACCTTCACCAGAAGCCGGCATCATCGCAAAATGTTTTGGTGATGATGGTGACATTGTCCAAGTGGGTGATCCACTGGTTGAGTTCAAGGTGGAAGGCGCGACGGAAGCCGAACCAAAAACGAAGCCAGAAAAACAAGACACCGGCACCGTCGTCGGTGAAGTCAAGAGCGGCTCCCAGGTGATCGAGGAGAAGGCCGCACGCTTAGGCGGCAATCAAAGCAGCGGAACCAAAGCAACGCCGGCCGTTCGAGCACTGGCTAAACAACTGGATGTAGACCTCTCCATCGTTACGCCTACCGGACCGAAGGAGACCGTAACAGCGGGTGATGTACAGCGGGTGGCAAAGATACTTGCAGAAGTTGGCCCGATGGAACTGCTGAGGGGTGTTCGACGCGCTATGGCCCACAGTATGGCCCAGGCCCATGCCGAAGTCGTACCCATTACGCTCTGTGATGTGGTAGATATCCAACGCTGGCAACCCAATGAGGATTTCACTGCACGCCTGATACAGGCAATCCTGGCGGCCTGTGAGGCCGAACCTTCCCTCAATGCCTGGTACGACGCCCATGCCGTAGGGCGACGACTTCTGAAAAAGGTCCATCTGGGAATTGCAGTGGATACCTCAGAGGGGCTGTTTGTGCCGGTTTTATCTGATGTTGGCCAGTACTCAAGCACCCACCTCAGAGAACGGTTGAATCAACTCAAACAGTCTGTCCGTGATCGCTCCATTCCCGCTGATCAACTACGTGGAAACACCTTCACCCTCTCCAACTTCGGTACCATTGCAGGGCGGCATGCCAACCCCATTGTGGTACCACCGACTGTCGCCATACTGGGCGCAGGGCTCTGTTATGATGCCGTGGTACCTGTTGATGGCAAACCAGCCGTGCATCGGCTGTTACCCCTGTCACTGACGTTTGACCACCGGGCAGTAACCGGTGGTGAGGCGGGTCGTTTTTTGGCAGTGTTGATAGCGGAACTGGGAAAAGCGTGAATAACGCTCGATTTTAATAATAAAGTGAAACTTGCTTTGCCACTATTTTAAGTGTTCTGACACTTATTACGGGATCAGACCTGAAATCCTGATCAAGAGCAGTTGCTTTCTGATCCGGTTTATTTAATTTTTTCGGACAATAATTTCCACCGGCGCTATGTAACAGGCCTTGATGTTATCAATCATATTATTAATTTTAGTGGAGGTGGTTTCCTTCATTAACGTATGCAGTCCGAGCGCTGGTAGACCAACTCTTTTTGCTGATTTCTCACGCAATATTTTAAAGAAATCCAGTGCGTAACCATGGCGATCATTTACTTTGATAACCTCTAATCCGGCATCCACCAAAGCTTCTTTGTACTGATCAGGCGTAGCCAACATACTACTGCTTTTTTCAGATGCCCAGGGAACCGGGTAGATCAAATCGCCATCGGTAATGCGCATAATGTCATAGACACCAAAAGATGAACCCGGGCGTAACACGCGAAATACTTCCTTGAAAAGCATCTCTTTATCTTCGATGTTCATACCAACGTGCAACATATAGCCACCATCAAAAGACCCTTGCTGAAAGGGCATCGCTGTTGCATTGCCCTGCTGAAGAGAAACTTTATTATTCAGCCTGACCCAATCACAGAGAGACTTGCCTGTTTCAATATACTCAGTTGATAAATCAATGCCTGTGACGTGATTATTGTACTTATCAGCTACAAATCGTGCGGCACCACCAAGACCACAGCCCACATCAAGAATGTGGTGCTGTTCAGAGAACCCGAGCTGTCCAAGTAAGTGTTCTGTTGCAAAGCGTCCACCAACATGAAATTCGTCAACGGCAGCAAGATCTTCAATTGTTATATTATCAATCGTTTTACCCAGTTCAGTAATAGATGTCTTTATAGCTTGAAGTAAATCACCGTGTAAATAATCCGCTGTTATTGCTTTATCACTTGACATCATCGATCACCATTAATTGTCTGGTAATGCCATATACCCGCTGACAACGTGCACAGACCATAATCAAGCCTTTTCTGGATTGTCAGCAACCAACTCTTAATGATTGTGGCGCAAGGGGATAATCAGATCGTGAGGGGTATCATCCATATCTGAACATACCTGATCACGACCCGCTTGCTTGGCTTTGTATAGCAAGCTATCGGCCCTTGCGATCAAATCATCAAATGATTCACCATGGCGGTAGCGCGCAACACCGAGGCTGATCGTTACCTTAACATCCCGAAGTGCACCGGTAAATTCTAACGCCTTAATTCGAGAATAAATACGTTCAACTACATCAATGTCTGCATGAGGACAGTTGGACTCTAGAATAAGCACAAACTCTTCCCCCCCATAACGGACAGCAAGATCCTCACTGCGAATACTGCTTTGAATCACATCCGATATGCGTTGCAACACAGTATCTCCCGCTTGATGTCCATAGTTATCGTTAATCGTTTTAAAATGATCAATATCCAACATGACAGTAGAAAAACCATTGACAATTTCACGTTCATATCGAGCTATGATCGCAGCACCCGCATCATTCATATAGCGCCGGGTATAGAGACCGGTAAGTGAGTCACGGATTGATTGTTCTCGTAACTGAAACATGTTTTCACGGTAACCCAATAAATAGCGAATCAGTAAGTAAACAAGCACACAGATCAGACCAATACTAAGCGCGGACAAAAGGGCCACACGATAAGCAGAACCGGTATTGATAAAACTGATTAATTGCCAGTTCTGCTTTTCCAGTGTAGTTTGGTGTTTGGCATATTCATCACCACCCATTATTATATTAAAGGATGGCGCTGTCTGTTCTGCAGAAACTTTAACCAGCGTAATTCCAGACAGATTACTTTCTGACACACGTATAGTCAGCGGCCTCAAATTTGCCCCGGTATATTGTCTGCTCTCAGTAATTAGCGCTTTAGCAGATTCAGTTAGTGCACTTATAGTTCGGAAACGCCATGAGGGCTCGGTTGTAAGTATGATCACGCCCTGATGATCAGTAACGAGTAGTTTGTTATTCAGGTCGGCAAACAGATTTTCTGTGTCAATCAAGTCTGTTTTAACAACAACCACACCCAGTATCTGACCGGCACTTTTAATTGGTGAGGCGTGGTAGTAACCCAAACTACCTGAGGTTACTCCTAGTGCTACATAAGCGTACTCTTCGCCATTTATTGCTTGTTTGAAATAGGGCCTAAATGCGTAATTTTTACCTACAAAACTTCCCTCTTGATTCCAGTTACTTGAAGCAATTGTTATTCCATTTAAATTTAAAACATAAATAACAGAGGCACCCAAACTATTACTTGTTTGTTGGAGGAAGGTATTTATTTGTTCGATTTCACTCTCATCTCTGGTCCTAAGTAGCTGTAATACCTGTACTGAATTTGCAAGGAGACGAGAGGTAATAATATGCTGTTCAAGGTTATGAGCTAGATTTTGTGCAGAGAGATGTGCAGCAGTCTTATTTTTATGCGCCAACGTCTCTAACTCATTTTTCCAAATATGATGGCTAAAGTATAGCGTCAAGAGGGGAGTAAGAAATAAAAAAACAAGCAGCACTAATCGTTTTTTAGTGGATGCCGATGAGTGTGCTTTGTCTGACAAAATCACTACTCCTACTATTAATATTTAGGCACTTGCTTTGGAAAAGTTAGAGTAAATGCAGAAGATTTCGATCGGAGAATATAAATCAGTTGATTATGATTCTCATAGCCGAAATAAACGATCAATTACTGACTACTCATTCCGTCCCTAAATAAACGATAATCTTCCTCCATAAAGAAACTTTTTTGGTGATAATCATTTCGCTCAATCCAAACATTGACAAGCACTGATGGCATTGCCTTTATAGTGGTTTTGTATGCCGTATTCTTCCCTGTTCATTACGTATCACATAAATATCTAAACCATGGCCTTCCACTATTTTTCTTGGACATTTCCTCTACTTATAAACGCACTTAAACAATCTAATACCTTTTCGCGACCTTCCGGTTCTAACAAAACTGTTCGAATAGTATTAAAAACCGCTATGGCAACTTCAGCATGAGCACCATATGAGATTAAAGCGTGATACTTCCAGACTGCATTTTTAAGTACCTGCAGCTTATAATCGACGCCCTCTTTTTCACCCCACCAATTTCAATGAGGTGCGCTTCCATTTGCACATAGGGAGGCGGCTCGTTGGGAAACGCAAGTATATTAATAGCCAACTATACACCATTAAACGAACAATTTATTTACTTTTTGATATTCAGTGCTGATGATTGAGGTAGTTAACGATTAGCTTCCGGTCGGTTGAATTTTTTTCGTGCACGTTCAACCTGATTTCCGATCACACAGCCCTCTACATGATCATTTATCAGCCCCATTGCCTGCATAAAGGCATATACGGTAGTTGGACCAACAAACTTCCCGCCCCGCTTTTTCAGGTCTTTGGACAGCGCAATCGATTCCGCTGATGTTGATGCAGACTGTGGTTCGGCCAGCTGTTTAGAATCTGGCTCAAAGCGCCAGATGTAAGCTGACAAGAGCCCCTCCTCTTTAACTAGCTCTTGTGCTCTCTTAGCATTATTAATGACGGCTTCAATTTTCCCTCGATGACGAACAATCCCCGCATCTTGGAGCAAGCGTTCAACATCTTTCTGGGTAAAGCCAGCGACCTTATCAAAATCAAAACCATGAAAAGCAGCCCGGAAATTTTCTCGTTTCGCGAGAATAGTTCGCCAGCTCAGGCCAGACTGAAAACTCTCCAGACATAGCTTCTCGAACAAACGATGATCATCGGTGACCGGAAAACCCCACTCGGTATCATGATAGTAAAAAAACTCCGGTGCTGCTTTACACCATGAGCAACGAGCCTTTCCATCTGGACCTTTAATCAATTCACTCATTTTATTATCCCTTTATCTTTCTGGAGAAATTCTGTCTTATGTAATAGTTGAGCAGACCATATCTCGTTCTCAATATATCTTGAGCCCAGACGAACAGCATCAAGATAATATTCAGCATTCCTACTGGGTCCTGTAATGTAATATGGCTTACCATTCTCACAGAACACCAACGCCAGAATGTGGCTATTTTTCTGTAAATTAGTCACCGCTTCTATCTGGGCCTTGTCCATTCCATCCCATCCTAATGCAACGAGTCTACTCATATCTTCTGCGGGAATAACCAGCAGTAACTTTTTTCTAACCGTCTTGTCACAGAGCTGTTTCAGCTCCCATTGCAGACCTGGCGTATCATCGAGAATCACCACAATAATACTGGCAACACTTAAAAGCTCCCGCACCCGTCCCTGCCAATCATCAGACACATACTCACGATGGGCACCAAGGGGAGGCAGTGCCTCGGTGGGGCGTCCAATAGCAACCACAGGACCATACTGCTTGAGTGGGTTAACAATAAACTCCTCAAAGGTAATGGGAATGTCAGCTGGTATTGCGGCATTGGCATCTGCCTCATCCATCCGAAACGCGCGCAGGAGCAAGACCGGAGGACGCAGGTCTTGCTCTAATACTTGTTCGGCCTCAGGGGCAGTCAACTTCTGCCGGTTACGGCGCGCCTTCTGACTTGCAGTAAGTAATCGAAAAAGTAACGCCATACCACCTGCCGGCGCACCAAATACCATCACCATACTTATCCAGTTACTATCCACAGAGATTCCAGCAATCACTATTACAAAAACTGCTGGGAAAAGAGTGATAATGGCTAGATGCAGGCCCCATAACACAAGCCTGGCTCTGAATGATCCTGGCCGGTGGAAACGTTTGTAATTGCGTCGCCTTTTCCAGAATTTTCTCACGCCCCACCTGTAGCGTTTATTCAGCTCTGAATCAACAAAACGTACACGGCGAAACAGCGAGAAACGATTTAGAATATAAAATAGAATTGCAAGACTGATAATTACCAGAAAGACAATCCATATCAATCCGGAAATCCATTCCGGCGCGCCAAACTCAACGGAAAGGACAAAAAACAGTAGTAATAAACCCAGCAGTGCTTGCATGACTATTAAGATAGTCGTTGCTGGTTAAGTTGTCTTCATACTTTAAGGCTAAAAGTAAACGATGGTTTAACACTCACGATAACGAGAAGTGATCCGCATCCAGATGCGCAGGGAAATGTTTACGATAGTTTTCCAGTGCTTCATAGCTGAGTGTTTGAGTAAACAGTCCCGGTTCACTCCCTGCCATAAGCAGCTCTTCGCCTTGTGGGGAGATCATCACACTGTCACCACTGTAGGCAATCTTATTGCCGTCCAGCCCAACACGGTTCACGCCCACCACATAGCTGAGGTTTTCTATAGCCCGCGCTTTGAGCAGGCTCTGCCAATGCAGTCGTCTGCGTTCTGGCCAGTTGGCCACATAGATCAACAGATCATAATGGCTGTTGTTTCGGCTCCAGACAGGGAAGCGCAGGTCGTAACAGATCAATGGACAGATACGCCAGCCATTGAGATTCACCACCAGCCGTTCATCACCGGCGGTGTAGTGGTGATGCTCATCCGCCATTCGGAACAGATGGCGCTTGTCGTAGTAGGCAAAGCTGCCATCCGATCGCATCCAGATCAGGCGATTATAATACCGCTCATCGGCTTCGATCATGAGTGACCCGGCAATCACCGCACCACTCTCTTTTGCCATACGCGTCATCCATTGAACACTCTCACCCGACATGCTTTCTGCCTGTCGGGAAGAGTCCAGTGAAAAACCGGTATTGAACATCTCAGGCAACAGAATCAGCTCACTGTTGGGCGCCTTGGCAATCAACTTTTCGAACCGATTTCGATTCGCTCCGGGATCATGCCACTCAATCTGATCCTGTATAAAGGTGATAATTAAATCCTGCACAATAACTCCGCCGCTTTAACGAGGGTTTCATCCTCTTTGGCAAAACAGAAACGCACATAGCGGGTATCAGGAGGTTCTTTATAGAACACCGATACCGGTATGGCCGCCACGCCTTTCTCTCGGGTCAGCCACTCTGCCATCGCCCTGTCATCCCGATCACTGATTTGACTGTAGTCCATTAATTGAAAAAAGGTACCGGCAGCGGGTGTAAATTGAAAACGCGACGCGGCCATCTGCTCACAGAAGCGATCCCGTTTCTGCTGGTAGAAGGCGGGCAACTGCTCATAGTGTTCCGGGCTGTCCCGCATAAAATCGGCCAACGCCAGCTGAATGGGAGTGACGGCCACAAAGGTGACATATTGATGCACCTTGCGCAGCTCTGCCGTTAACGCAGCCGGGGCAATGCAATAGCCGGTCTTCCAACCCGTAACATGGTAGGTCTTACCGAATGAGAATACTACAAAGGCCCGGGCCGCCAGTTCATCATGCAGCAGCAGACTCTGATGTGTTTCACCATCAAACACCAGATGCTCATAGACCTCATCAGAGAGCAACAGGATATCAGTTTCCCTGACAAGTTCAGCGAGGGTGGCGAGATCTTCCGCCGACAGGGTTGCCCCGGTAGGGTTATGCGGTGAATTGAGGATGATCATGCGGGTTTTAGGATTAATCGCATCCTTGACCCGCTGCCAGTCGATTGAGAACGCAGGCGGCCGTAGCGGCAGATGAATGGTACGGCCGCCACTCAGTTCAATTGCGGGTTCATAGCTGTCGTAGGCCGGGTCGAATACAATCACCTCATCGCCTGGTGAGACACAAGCGGTAATGGCACAGTAGAGCGCTTCGGTGGCACCGGGCGTCACGGTCACTTCATGATCAGGTGAAATTTTTCGGTCATAAAGACGTCTTATCTTGGTTGCAATGGCATCCCGCAGTGACGCAACACCGGCCATGGGAGCATACTGGTTGTGACCTTGCTGAATGTGATAATCGACCCGATCCAGCAGCGCCTTGGGGGCCGCGAAATCAGGAAAGCCCTGACCCAGATTGATTGCCTGGTGTTGATTGGCCAGTTCACCAATAACGGTAAAGATGGTGGTGCCAACCTGGGGGAGTTTGCTGTGAATTGTAATGCTCATATGCATGTAATAACGGCCGACTGAACCCTTAGTGTGCCAAAATGTTTCTTCAGGAGATAGCTGAAATATTAGGCAAACGCCATCAGATTCCCTATTCTATAGCCCTATGCAGAACAAACCGCTACTTGTTGTTGAAGCGCTCTATCATAGCTACCAGGAAGGTGGGGACAGCCGACCTATTCTTAACGGCATAAACCTTCAGGTCGAAGAGCATGAGTGCATTGCCTTACTGGGCCGCAGTGGCTCAGGCAAGTCAACGCTGTTAAATATGCTGGCCGGGATTGATACGCCGCAAAATGGCCGTATAACAATCATGGGCCAGGATATTCATGACCTCTCCGAACTGAATCGCACCCTGTTAAGACGCCGTCATATCGGTTTCGTCTACCAGTTCTTCAATCTGATACCTACATTGACCATTGCCGAAAATGTCGGACTACCACTGGAACTAAATGGTTACCCTGAACGTGAGATAAAAAAATTGGTTGGGTTGATACTCTCGGACATTGGTCTGGGCGACCGCTGGAATGCGTTCCCTGACCAACTCTCCGGTGGTGAGCAACAGCGCATTGCCATCGCCCGTGCCCTGGTGCACAACCCGGCTATTGTACTGGCTGATGAACCGACGGGGAATCTGGATGCGGAGACCGGCGAGCAGATCCTGCGTATCCTGCTGGGGCTCTCCCGCCAACTCAAGCGCACCTTGATTATTGTCACCCACAGTCTGGAAGTCGCCGGGAAGGCCGACCGTATCTTCACCCTGAGCGATGGGGTGCTGAATCCCCACGGGGAGCCCCATTGGTAGGTTCACGGCTAAGACTGGCCGGTTTTCGTCATCAGCGGAAACATGGCTGGCAGACGGCATTGGCCATCCTGGGCATCGCGCTGGGCGTTGCCGTGGTAATGGCCGTCAGCCTGGCGAACCAGAGCGCCAGCCGGGCCTTTGCCATCACTATGGAGCAGATTTCCGGGCGGGTGAGTCACCAGATACTGGGTGGACCGTCCGGCATTCCGGAGAAGCTCTATACCCGGTTGCGCCAGGAACAATCACATTTAAAAAGCGCCCCCGTGGTGGAAGGCGTTGTGCGCATCGGCCAGGAGCCGTTCACACTGCTGGGTCTGGACCCTTTATCCGAACAGCCGTTTCGTACCATGACCCAACTTCCCGGTACAGGCGTGCTGACACGCTTGCTGACACAGCAAAACGGTCTCCTGTTCTCATCTTATACAGCCAAACGACTGGGGCTTTCAGCTGGCGATAAAATCACACTGGCGATTGCTGCCCGTAGCCCCGAAGTTGAGATATTGGCACTGTTCGGCGAGCAGCAAGGGGCCGTACTGGATGGCGTATTGGTGGCGGACATAGCCACGGCGCAGACACTGCTGGAGCAACCCGGGAAGCTGGACCGAATCGACCTCACACTGACTCCGGATGCCATCGCCCCGTTACAAACCTGGCTACCCAAGGGCTATCAGCTGGTAGAGACACGCCAGCGCACATCCGCCATGGAGGATATGAGCAAGGCGTTTCAGACCAACCTGACCGCCATGAGTCTGCTGGCCCTGCTGGTGGGTGGTTTTCTGATCTACAACACCGCGACCTTCTCTGTATTACAGCGACGCCGACAGTTCGGCATCATGCGACTGCTGGGGGCCACCCGCTCAGAACTTTTTCGGGTCATCCTGTTTGAGCAGTTGATCATCGGACTCATCGGCACGGCAATCGGCATGGGGGCAGGTATCCTGCTGGCCCGGCAACTGCTCTGGTTGGTCACCCGGACGATTAACGACCTCTATTACACTGTCACTATCAGTCGTCTCGACCTGGCGCCTGAGATAATCATCACCGGTATTACACTGGGACTGGTCACCACCCTGCTCGCCTCCGCAGCCCCTGCCTGGGAGGCAACCCGCGCCCGCCCCCAAAGTGTTAATCGTCGCTCGGCCATTGAACAACAGAGCCACCGCGCCATTCCCTGGCTATTGTTCATCGGCCTTTCCACCATGGGTGGCGGTCTCTGGCTGGTACAAAATTCTGACCGCAGTCTGCTGCTGGGTTTTGCCGCACTGTTCTGCTTTATTATGGGTTACTGCCTGCTGGTGCCGGCTATGGTGCCCACACTCTCCCGCCTGATCCAGTACCCTATCAAGTGGCTGTTTGGCACTATCGGTCGTCTTGCCACACGCGGCATCGATGCCACACTCAGTCGAACAGGCCCGGCAATAGCGGCCCTGACGCTGGCGATAGCCGCCACGATTGGCATGGGGATTATGGTCGACAGTTTTCGCACAACCGTAGGGCAATGGCTGACCCAGACCATACAGGGGGATATCTACCTATCAGCGCCAAACAGCAGCTCCAAGCGTGCGTCGGCCCCCCTACCCAACGGACTGGCTGCCAAGGCACTCAAACTGGACGGCGTCAGAGAGGTCAGCACCGGACGCCATGTGACGGTTGAGTCGGAGACAGGCCCGGTAAACCTGCTGGCAATTGGACTGGCATCCACCAGTTATCGTGGCTTTAATTTCAAAGGGGATACACCGGCCGATCTCTGGCAGCAGTTCTCTACCGGCAAGCTGGTACTGGTTTCTGAACCCTACGCCTACCACAACCGATTAAAGACCGGGGATAAGGTGACCCTGCTTACACCCCAGGGCAATCAGGCGTTTACCGTTGGCGGAATCTTTTACGACTACGGTTCAGATCGTGGACTGCTGGTGATGCCCAGAGAACACTACACCAAGCTCTGGCAGGATCTGGCAGTGACTACACTCGGTATCTACCTGAAAAAAACAGCGCCACTGGAATCGGTGTTGAGCCGGGTAAAAAATCTGACCAGTGAGTATGACCAACCACTGACCGTCCGGGCCAATCAGGAGATATTGAAACACTCACTGGAGATCTTTGATCGCACCTTTACCATTACTCAGGTTCTACGGTTGCTCGTGATAGCGGTGGCCTTTGTCGGAATACTCAGCGCCATGATGGCACTCCAACTGGAACGCGCAAAAGAGCACGCCATACTGCGAGCTACCGGATTGACGCCACGACAACTGCTGGGACAGATCACGCTGCAGACATTACTGATGGGCGTAATGGCAGCACTGCTGGCGATGCCACTGGGTTGGCTCATGGCGGAGCTACTGATCCATGTAATCAATGTGCGTGCGTTCGGTTGGAGCATGCCAAGCCAACTCTCTACCACCATTCTGATGGAAGCCGGACTCTTCGCCCTGATCGCTTCACTGCTGGCCGGACTCTATCCCAGTCTGCGTATGGCGCGTACCCAACCGGCACTGGCACTGCGTGAAGAATAGTATGCGACGAGCGATCCTCTTTTTACTACTGCCCCTGATCATCGGCTGCCAGCCACGCGAAGCGACGACTACAGAAAAACTCTCAGCCACGCGCCTGCTCTCAGCGGTGGATCAACTAGGGTTTGCTCGCGCAGAAAAACCCCGGGATTTTATTTTTCCCCAAGACCATGGTCCACACCCCGCCTTTCGTAATGAGTGGTGGTATTTCACGGGAAACCTGCAGGATCAGTCAGGTAGACGGTTTGGTTATCAAGTGACCTTTTTTCGTTTTGCATTAACGCCCCCAACTAAACAACCATCGGTATCCCAATGGTCCAACAACCCCGTATGGATGGCCCACGCAGCGATCACAGACAGCGAAGCAAAACGGCATTTAAAACAGGAGAAGCTGGTCAGGGCAGGCCCGGGGTTGGCAGGCAGTGAGGCACAACCGTTCCGTGTCTGGGTTGAAGATTGGCGACTGCAACAAGGCAAGGCCGGCTTCCCCTGGAAAATTCACATCAACAGCGAAACGTTCTCGCTCGATCTGGATGTAGAACCGACCATCGGTGTTGTTTTGCAGGGTGACAAGGGGCTCAGTCAAAAAAGTGCAGAACCCGGCAATGCGTCCTACTACTACTCTTACCCCCGACTTGAAAGCAACGGCCAGATCCGGATCAATGAAAAGCAATATCGGGTAAGCGGTCACTCCTGGTTTGACCGGGAATGGGGAACCAGTGCACTCTCTCCTGAACAAACTGGCTGGGATTGGTTTTCACTGCAATTCAACAGCGGTGATAACTTAATGTTCTATCGCTTACGAAACAGACAGGGAAAGGCCGATCCATTCAGTACCGGCAACTGGATTGATAAAGCGGGAAAAACCAAACGCCTCTCTCTCGATCAGATTGAACTGACACCCTTAAGGTGGTGGAAAAGCACCAATGGCAATCACTACCCTGTTGAATGGGAGATGAGAATTAAATCAGAGAACCGTCTATTGAATATCAAACCCATTCTGGATGAACAGGAGATGGATCTGAGTGTCCGATACTGGGAAGGTGCCGTCGATATTTATGAGCGAGGAAAACCCATCGGCAGTGGTTACCTGGAGATGACCGGCTATTAGGCTGGCCGTTACTGCAACGGAATTATCAACGCCATAAGGAGTGTAGATTGGGGTAGTTTTAACCGTTTCAAGTCGAAAAATAATTTAGCCGTTTTTCTTTTAAAAAACCTTGAAAAAAGATTGACCGGCCCTTAACTCATGGTCAAGTGGATGCCCTAAGGGATCCATGAAAATGCGTGGTTCAACTGAACGCGCCTGTTATTTATATCGCTTACGATGATGAGGATATACCATGAGAACTTACGATCTATCACCCCTATTCCGCAGTGCCATTGGCTTTGACAGACTGGCCAATACACTGGAGTCAATTCACAACACTAACAGCAGTGGCGGCTACCCGCCCTACAACATCGAGTTGGTTGATGAGAATCAATACACCATCACTATGGCCGTCGCGGGATTCACTGCCGATGATCTGGAAATTGAGGTCGAGCAGAATAAACTGAGGATTAGCGGCCAGAAAAAAGAGGATGAGAACGGTCGCCAATACCTACACCGTGGCATCGCCAACCGCAACTTTGAGCGCAGTTTTCAACTGGCCGACCATATCAAAGTCGCCAATGCCAATATACAGGATGGCATGCTCTATCTGGAGTTGGTGAGAGAGATTCCAGAGGCGATGAAACCGCGTCGAATTGAAATCCAGAAACGCGTAAACACTGTTTTGGATAACAAGGTAGAGGCTGCCTGATAGGCAAAGTATGACCCCGGTCATCAGGCCGGGGTCATACAATCATCAGCAAATGATAACAACCAGCGAACGCTGATACACTCACTATGAACAGTCTTTGGAATATCACTGTTCAGTCCGGCATGAATGCGCCTACTGCAGTAACTGTTTGATAAAGAGATTTATTCTGGCCAAGGTTGCATCAGGGCGCTCTAAATGTGGAGAGTGGCCGCAAGCCTCGAAAACGGCCTTTTCTGTTTGCGTAGGCAAAAGATCGGCTAGCACATTGATCTGAGCCAAAGTGCCATATTGATCATCTTCACCCATGATGGCCAACAGTGGCACATTAATCCCAGGAACAGAGGCTTCGATATTCCACGATTCGAATCTTGGATCAAGCCAAATGCCACACCAGCGTTTGAAGGTATCGTCAGTGTGTTCCAGGTGATAGCGTTTTAATCTATCGGCCAACCCCTCTTGCTCATAGGCCGCTTTTGCCAAACGGATTCCGTGCAGGGTTTCTGGCTCAACAAAAAGATGTGGCGCCAACAGCACTAAACCCATTATCCGATCATCAAACTGTTCACCCGTGTGAATAATGGCAATAGATGCACCGTCACTGTGACCCATCAAGATGGCCTGGTCGATCCCTGCGGCATCCAATACAGCAGGTAAGACAATACGTCCCTCACGATGCATAAAATCAACAGCCAGATCCTGATCAAACGGATCCGATCCACCATAGCCCTGTCGACTGTATACAAATACAGTGCAACCCGTCAGCTCAGCTAATCTGGCGGGAAAATCACGCCACATGGCTATGCATCCCAGTCCTTCGTGCAGCAACACTAAAACGGGCTTGCCACTTTCACGCTCGCCAAACCACTGGCACTCCAGATTACAACCATTGACTTGAAGCATTTGCTTTTCATTGTCTGACATTGGTTCTCACACTCGCCGTTAACATTCCGTCATACACCATTATGCAATGCGAATGCGGATAACTTTCATAACTTCAAACTCTATTCCAGCAACCGTTTCTGTTTCGGGATAATAGGTCATGTTTACCCGTTGACCCTCTAGGGATTTATACTGGCGCTTCCGTTTATAGATAAAAGGCGTTGTATGGCCTTCGATCATCACGGTATTAACAATCCACTCATCCTGATCTCGCTGCACATGGGAAACCACCTTCTGCATATCTGACTGCACCAGCTTCCCATGTTTTTTCAATAGTGTATCAACATCACTTTTCATGGTTCTTCTCTCAGTCTGGCGCAACGCAAGAGGCTTCACGGCAACAGTTCACTTCAATGGTGACATGATCCAATGTATGAAGATGTGCTATCAGCGCCTTGTAGTGTTCAGGCTCTTTGGGGTCATGGGTGACCAGGGAAACAATGACACCATAACTCTTTGGTCCTATCTGCCAGATATGCAGATCTACAACCTGGTTATCATCCTCACCCTCTATCGCCTGAGTAATTAACTTTTCAAGCTGCTTACCGGGAACCGAATCAAGCAGAACGTTACTAGTCTCCTTCAATAGACCAATACTCCAGCGAGTAATCAGAACGGCACCTACTATACCCATAGTGGCATCCATCCAGATCCAGTCGAAATACTTTCCGGCAAAAAGAGCAATAATCGCCAACACAGAGGTGAGTGCATCAGCAATCACATGCAAATACGCAGCCCGCAGATTATGGTCTGCGTGGTGATCGTGGTCATGATGATGGTCGTGATCATGGTGGTGATGTGCGCCAGAGCCACCATGCAACAACCAGGCACTTACCAGATTCACAATCAAGCCAATTACCGCCACCATTATGGCCTGGTTAAACTGAATAGCATGAGGTGAAATCAGGCGTTCGATCGACTCGGCACCCATCAACAGTGCTACCATAGCCAGGGTAATCGCGCTGGCGAACCCACCCAACGCCGTCACCTTTCCCGTGCCAAAACTGAAGCGTGGATTATTGGCGTTAATTCTGGCATAGCGGTAAGCGAACAGCGAGATCGCCAACGCTGCCACATGGGTGCCCATATGCCAGCCATCTGCCAGGAGTGCCATGGAACCGAACAAATAGCCCGCGGCTATCTCTACCACCATCATGACAGCGGTTAGGAGAACGACCAGTTGCGTTCTACGCTCACCCTCTGAGGTATCAATATTAAAATTGTGGTCATGCTGCCACTGCTCAACCGAATGGTCTGCTGGTTCACCTGACATCATTAAGCTCTGTCTATTGGGATGATTCAGGGGGGATTATAAAGCGATTATCCAGGCAATTCAGTAAGCGGTATGGCAGAGTTCTTAATTTAACCGTTTATAACCGTTTATTTCGTGCATCTTGATAAGCCGCTAACTGCTGTCGCTCTTCGGCCTCCTTTTGTGTACGCACCATCAGCTCGGTCTTATGTTCTTGCAACATCAGGAGTGCGGCCTCCACATACTCAATCGCCGTCATTTCCTCGGCGGTATAACTCCTGAGTAGTTCCAGCCATTTACAATGAATCCTGCATTGCGTGTCACTCCCTTGTGTATTTATCGGACAATCCACACAGCGCACATGTGTTGCCCGGCTTTGAACTACACGCTTCTGCCATCGCAACCGATACTGTTCAGCGTGGCGGGCGATCCATTCCACCGCCTTGGGTTGTTGCTCCGATTCAGGGAAACGACCCAAATGACGCTTTAAGGCCTCTACCTGACGCTCCAGGAAGTGCTCATCTTCAGACTTTATCTCACTTGTGTCTATTACAAATCGGGTAATAAGTGCCAATATAGGATCATCCACTACAAACATATCATCTCCCTACACAGATGCTGTTAATTAGTAGATTTAGCTTAAACCAGCCATATTACAAGTTTTATCCACGGGTACTATCTGCTGTTTGGGGGGGGGTTATCCCACCTGACCTGCTGCTCTACGCAATGTATAATACCTCTATAGCTCTATTTACTATTGATCAACTATTGTTAAGCTTAAATATAGGCCCAATCGCATGTTTGAAGATCAACTTATCAAGGTCGCGACCGGACTTGCCTTCATTGTCCCCGGCATATTCGTTCTGCGCTGGCTACTGAATCGCTCGACAGGTTCGCCAGAAGAGTGGGCCGAATACCACATTCGGATTCTTCAACAGAAACACGCTAGCGGAGAGATTGATGACGAAACCTATCAGACCCGTTTAAAAGAGCTCCAGGAAGAGTAGCTTCCGTGACCAGGATTCTGTTCCTAACAGAGAGCGTCTGGGGGTAAAGTTAAACTTGTAAAAATACATCCAGGCAACACTGACTAAAGAAGCGATCACACCCTATGACGGAACACCCGATTCTCTTTACCATCTTCCTCATCTTTTCCGGTGCTGCTGTCTTCGCCACTCTGGCGCTTTATGCCCGCCAAGCGCTACTGATCTCCTATATTTTACTAGGTGTATTACTTGGTCCCTCTGCCGCAGGTCTGGTTAATGACAGTGAACTGGTACGGGAGATGTCCAATATCGGGATTATGTTTCTACTGTTTCTGATGGGACTGGAACTAAACCCCCGTGAGCTCTTACTGCTGCTTAAAAAGACCACGACAGTCACCGTTCTCAGCTCGGCCCTGTTTGCATTCAGCGGTGGCCTGATCGCCTATCTATTTGACTTCACGCTTCAGGAATCACTCATCGTCGGCTCGGCGATGATGTTCTCCAGTACCATTATTGGTTTGAAGCTGTTGCCCACCACGGTACTACATCATCAACATACGGGTGAGCTGGTCATCAGTATCCTGCTGTTCCAGGACCTGATAGCCATCCTGTTGCTTCTGGCTCTCAAGGGCAGCGGCGGTGCCGAATTATCCGCATTTGAGATTATTAAACTGGTCCTTGCCCTGCCCTTACTGATTGGCGTTTCTGCACTGTTTGTGAAGTATGTCTTCTTTCCCCTCATGAAGAAATTCGACACCATCAAAGAGTATATCTTCCTGATCACTATTGGCTGGTGTTTAGGTTTGGCTGAGGCTGCCACAGCGCTGGGTCTTTCACATGAAATTGGTGCCTTTATTGCCGGTATCTCCCTCGCCACCAGCCCGGTCTCCTTCTTCATATCAGAAAACCTGAAACCTTTGCGTGATTTCTTCCTGGTGTTGTTCTTCTTCTCTTTGGGGGCCGGTTTTGACCTTGCCATGCTGGATGATGTCATTCTACCTGCTGCACTGATTGCGGCCGCCATGCTGCTGTTAAAACCACTGGTCTTTGATCGGCTATTGCGCATGGTGGGCGAAAGCAAGGCCCGCTCCAGTGAAGTGGGTGCCAGGCTGGGTCAACTCAGTGAGTTTTCCCTGCTTCTTGCGGTGCTCGCTTGGGAGAGTAAGCTGATCGGTCTTGAGGCGTCCTACCTTATCCAGCTGGCCACCCTGCTCACCTTCCTGGTCTCCACCTATCGGGTGCTGTTTAAATACCCCACACCGATTGCACTCTCGGCGAAGCTCCGACGAGATTAAAGCCCTGGATTAGACACCCAGTACCTCCCCCTCATCAGAGAGGTCGATCCGATGCGCCGCCGGTCTGGATGATAAGCCGGGCATCGTGACGATATCGCCCGTCAGTGCCAGCAGATAGCCTGCACCCGCGGAGATCCGTACCGATTCCACGGGCAATTCAAAACCATCCGGATGGCCTACATGGGCGGGATCGCTGCTAAGGGAAAGATGGGTCTTGGCAATGCAGATGGGTAATTTGTCATAACCCAAATCACGAATCCGCTGCAGATCCTTCAGCGCCATGCGGCTGAATACCACCTCACTGGCACCATAGATAGTAGTGGCTACAGCATGGATCTTCTCTTCTGGCGACTGATCCAGCTCATACAGATAACGCACAGGAGGCTGATCCACATCCGCAGCTTTAATCACCGCCTCAGCCAACGCCTCCGCACCAGCGCCGCCTTGGGTAAAACCATTAAACCGGGCCACAGAAATACCCTGACTTCGACAGCTTGTTTCAATAGCAGCCAGATCCACTTCCAGATCATCTGCAAAACAGTTGATCGCAATGACCGGATCAAATCCGAAGGCCCTGACACTCTCTATGTGGTGATAGAGATGATCCATACCCCGTTCGATCTCTTGAACCGACCCAGCGACGGCCGGATCGCCGCCCCCATGAATACGCAATGCCCGTACCGTCGCTACCAGTACCACCGCACTGGGCCAGATATTGGCGCTGCGACACTTCAGATCAAAAAACTTTTCTGCACCCAAATCAAATCCGAAACCAGCCTCTGTCAGCACATAGTCGGCACGGCCCTGGGCCGTTTTCGTCGCAATCACACTGTTACAGCCATGTGCGATATTGCCAAAGGGGCCGCCATGAACAAACGCGGGAACCCCCTCGGTAGACTGCACCAGGTTGGGCAGAATGGCATCCTGCAACAGGGCCGCCATAGCCCCGGTTGCCTTGAGACTGGCAGCGGTAACCGGAGCCCCATCACGATCAAAGCCAACCAGAATACGGCCCAGGCGCCGTTTCAAATCCTCAAGGTTCTCAGCCAGACAGAGGATACCCATCACCTCAGAGGCCGCCGTGATGTCAAAACCGGTCTCTCTGGGTACGCCATTCAAACGACCACCCAGCCCGATCACCGCCTGGCGCAGGGCCCGGTCATTCACATCCAGCACCCGCCGCCAGAACACCTGCCGATGCTCAAGGTCCAGTTCACTGCGAAAATGCACCGCATTATCCACTAATGCCGCCAACAGGTTATGCGCCGCTCCTACTGCGTGCATATCACCGGTAAAGTGCATATTAATTCGGGTTGAAGGCTCTAGCTGACACGCCCCACCGCCGGCACCTCCCCCCTTGATACCGAATATCGGGCCCAGCGAAGGCTCCCGCAACGCCAACGCGACGCGGCGGCCCAGCCGCTGCATCCCTTGGGCTAATCCAATGGAGACGGTTGTCTTGCCCTCACCGGCACGGGTCGGGTTGATAGCTGAGACCAGCACAATCCTGCCCTGGGGTCGCGCACTGTTTTGCTTCAGTGTTGGAAGGCGAATCTTGGCCATCTGATCCCCGTAACAGAACAACTCATCTGCCGTCAAACCCAGCCTGTCTGCGATCTCCTGAATAGGGCGCATGGTTATAACCTCTTTGTTATTGTTCGTTCAATGTTACTAATTAAAGCACATAGCCCACTGTAAAAGAGCCAGGGAGTTAGCCCTTCAGCAATTTCATTGTTAACTAAACAGCCATGTAAAAGGGATGGTATTCTTTCGCTAAACTCCTTATGCTAACCACATGCTGCGGCGCACAATTTGCGCCTGACTAAAAAGTAACCTTGGTAACTATGTTTAGAAGTATATATATCGCCGGCGCAGAGCCTGGCAGCGGTAAATCAGTCGCCGTATTGGGCATAATGGAGATGCTTACCGCCATGACCAAGCGGGTCGGCTTTTTCCGCCCCATCATTTCAGAGAATGGCGGCAGTGATGATCTGACCCACCTGATCACCAGACGTTATGGCATTGAGCTGCCCACCAGCATGCTCTATGGCTGTACCAACGAAACGGCGCGTAACCTGCTCGCCGAGGGTCGCTACGCCGAACTGCTGAAACAGATCATGGTCAAATACAAGGCCGTGGAGCATCAAGTGGACATGGTGGTCTGTGCCGGAACCGATTTCTCCGACATTACCTCCGCACTGGAGCTGGACTTCAATGCGGATCTGGCCAATAACCTGGGCTGCCTGTTGCTGCCTGTAATCAAAGGATATGGCCGAACCGCCCATGAGACAGTGGATGCCGTCCGGGTACTGGAAAAATCACTCAGTAATCGGGGCTGTGACTTGCTGGCCACAATCGTCAATCGGGTCGACCCGGACAATATCGATCAGGTGATCGCGGAGCTGACTATCTCAGCGTTACCCACACTCCCCTTCTATGTACTCCCGGAACATCGCACCCTGGATAAGCCAACCGTAGGTGAGATTGCGCGTTCTCTGAGAATCGAATGTCTAAGCGGTGATCAGGAGTCACTCAATCATGAGGTGAGTCACTACAAGATCGCCGCCATGGAAGTACCCAATTTCCTCGATAACGTGTTGGAAGACAGCCTGATCATTACACCAGGCGATCGTTCCGACATTATTCTGACCAGCCTGGCCGCCGATGCCTCCAGTAACTACCCGAAGATTGCCGGCCTGTTGTTGACAGGGAACTTGAAACCGGCACCCCAGGTGACCCGCCTGCTGGATGGTCTGACACGTTCACATGTCGCCATACTCTGTGCACCCTGGGATACCTTTAGCACCGCATTAAAGGTCAATGATGTGGAAGGGAGCATTCTTCCGTCTGATGACCGAAAGATTGCCGCTGCTCTCGGTATTGTTGAGCGATATATCGATATTGAAGAACTGAAAGCCCGCATATCAGTCAGTCGATCTCATCGCATGACCCCGCTGATGTTTGAACACGAAATGATTCAGCGCGCCAAATCAGACCGAAAGCACATCGTTCTTCCGGAAGGTTTTGATGAGCGCATTCTGCGTGCTGCAGAAATCTTACTATTGCGTGATGTGGTAGATATCACCTTGCTGGGCTCTGAAGAGAAAATCCAGCAACGCATCAGTCAACTGGGTCTGAACCTGGATGAGGTAAAGTGTATTAACCCCCGCACTTCGCCCTGGCGTCAACAGTTTGCAGATACCTATTTCGCTCTGCGCAAGCATAAGGGCATCTCTGAACAGATGGCTTATGATGCGATGGCCGATGTCAGTTATTTTGGTGCAATGATGATTCATCACGGCTATGCTGACGGTATGGTTTCAGGGGCAGCACACACAACCCAGCACACCATTCGGCCTGCATTTGAGATCATCCGAACCAAGCCGGGTTGTTCGCTGGTCTCCAGTGTTTTTTTCATGTGCCTTGAAGATAAAGTGCTGGTCTATGGTGACTGCGCTATCAACCCTAACCCTAATGCGCAACAGCTTGCCGATATTGCCATCAGTTCTGCCGCAACAGCAAAGATGTTTGGCATTGAACCACGGGTGGCGATGCTCTCATACTCCACCGGCATTTCAGGTAAAGGTGATGACGTGGAATCTGTCCGAGCGGCAGTTGCCATTGCCCGTAAGCAGAGGCCGGATCTGAAGCTGGAAGGCCCAATCCAATACGATGCGGCCATTGATCCGGATGTGGCACGTTCAAAAATGCCCGATAGTAAAGTGGCGGGTCAGGCCACGGTCTTTATCTTCCCCGATCTTAATACCGGCAATAATACTTACAAGGCCGTACAACGCTCTTCCAATGCAGTAGCTATTGGACCAGTGATTCAAGGCTTGAACAAACCGGTCAATGATCTCAGTCGCGGCTGTACAATAACCGATATTGTTAACACTGTGGCCATCACCGCCATCCAGGCTCAGGAAAATAACAACAAACAGAAAACAGCATGAGTATCCTGGTGATTAATGCAGGCAGCTCATCCATCAAATACCAGTTATTTGATATGCCGAATCAACAGGTCTTGTCCTCGGGAATTGTGGACCGAATTGGTGAATTACAGAGTCTTCATCGCCATGAGTGGCTGGACAAAAATCAACATCGCCAATCACATGAAATCACCGTACAGATCAACGATCATAATCAAGCGCTGAAAAAGGTGGTAGCGCAACTGACACAATACGGCACCCTAGACTCACTGGATGATTTAGCCGCTATTGGACACCGCGTGGTCCATGGGGGTGAGGCATTCAAGCGACCCGTATTGATTACAGATGAGGTGATCGACGCTATAAAGGCAATGATTCCTTTAGCACCCCTGCATAATCCAGCCAATCTTGAGGGCATTGAGGTTTCACAAACACTCTGCCCCAAGGTTCCACAGGTGGCGGTCTTTGACACCGCCTTTCACCAAACCATGCCTGCTCACGCTTTCCATTACGCCGTGCCGGAGCATCTGTATCGTGACTATCAGGTGAGACGTTATGGTTTTCACGGTACGTCTCATCACTATGTAGCGAAACAGGCGGCTGAATTTCTTACCTCCGACCTAAGCCAGCTTAACCTGATTACCCTGCATCTCGGGAATGGCTGTAGCGCAGCGGCCATTAAAGCGGGTCACTGTATCGACACCAGTATGGGCATGACGCCATTGGAAGGCTTGATAATGGGCACCCGCTCGGGCGATATTGATCCTGCCCTGCACTTCTACTTGATGCGCGAGAGTAAACTCACACCGAATCAACTGGAAAAATTACTGAACAGAGAGAGCGGCCTTAAAGGAATCTGTGGTTCGAGTGACATGCGCGAAGTGGCCAAGAAAGCACAACAGGGTGACGCGCAGGCACAGCTTGCCAGGGACATGTTTTCCTATCGAGTCAAAAAGCTTATTGGCAGCTATTATGCGGCATTAGGACAAGTCGACGCCATTGTATTCACGGGTGGAATTGGTGAAAATGACGCCGCACTGCGTCAGGAAATCTGCGGAGAACTGGAAGGGTTAGGCATCCAACTGAAGTCAACCGGTCCAGAGAAAAGCAGCACAGTGCAATCACTTCACAGCACCGAGTCGCGCGTGAAAGTGCTGGTCATTCCAACCAATGAAGAGCTGGAGATTGCCCGCTCTGCCCAGACATTAATTGATCATCAAGCCTAATTAATGAGAAAGCCGGCCGATAGGAGAATGCCCTGTGGATGAAAAGAGCCAAACCATTTTCACAGCCATAGAGCAGGCCGCCATGTCCGGCCTCTGTCGTGATGGCCAACTTGAGATCGGTCAACAAGTGGCCCGAAGTCTTTATCCCGAACTGAGTGAAGCGGCCCTGTTGGCAATTGCAGAGGCACTCTATAAGCAATCTGTCACCCATAACGAAGACGTCTAAATCCGCGTGGACAAACTGAGTCACAGGTTTCCCCAATGGCACTGGTTAATAATTGACTCCCCTGTCAGAGAGAAACCTGCTCCAGACCGTCCAGCCATCCGGCGGTGTCGTTTAGTTTGTAGACAAGCATGCGCGAGGCCAAGTGCTCCTCACCACTGCGTGCATGGATCTGCTTCAAGATCAGCTTATCTTCGATTCGACCGCAAATTTCGATCTTGCCAATATCGTGGCCCATGATGTAGCGGAATCGCTTGGCATAACCATCTAATTGTCTGCGCGCAGTATCGACCAGATCAACACCCCGCTTCAGCGATAGCTGGAAGTGGTGACGCACACGTGACACTGGCATGCACTGGTAGAGGTAATAGGGATTCACACCAGCCCGCACCAGCTTGTTCATCAGCTCCACAAGTACGTCACTGTCATCGTTAATGCCTTTCAGCAGCACAGCTTGGTTCTGTACCGAGACGCCAGCAGTCCGTACTCGCGCCAAAGCCTCCTCGACCAATGGGGTGATCTCGGCGGGATGGTTGAAATGCGTCGGCAAATAGAGCGCCTTATGCTGATTAAAACGCTCCATCAACTCAATCAAATCATCATCAAAAAGACGGGTCGGGTTAACCACCGGCGCCCGACTTCCGATGCGCACATAGTTGATATGAGGAATATCCTGCAGCGCCTCCAGCATAGGTGTTAACACCGAGGTAGGCAGCATCAGGGCATCACCACCAGAAATGACCACATTGGTAATCTCGGGGTGTTTAGCGATGTACTCCGCAGCCGCAACAAAATTTTCCACCGTTTTGTCATTCTTCAGTCCCACAAGCCGTTTACGGAAACAGTGGCGACAGTACATGGAGCAATACTCGGTCGAAACCACTAAAGCCGTGTAACCGTACTTGTGCAGAATACCGTTACCCATGTCGTGCTTATCGTCACCGTAGGGATCCGTGGTCGTTTGTCCCATAGATCCAGCCACAACCAACTCCTCTGCCTGAGGGATACAGAGTTTGCGAATAGGATCATCCGGGTTGTTGCCATCTACCAGACTCAAGTAATAGCGTGGGATATTCATCGGGTGCTGCTCAATCACCTGGGCCAATTGCTTTGCCTCTTGTTGAGGGACATCGATGTATTGCTGTAACTCATCCAGGCTCTTGATATTGTTCTGTAATTCAGCTTTCCAGGGCAAGCTCCGCCAATCTATCTCCCGTAACATGTCCAGATTAGTAACTTGTGGTGACTCCACATGAACAGCAGTTTTAAGAGACATAGTTCTCCTCTCGAATTAAATCGTTATTCGGTTGGGTTATTTTTAGGAATGGGATCAGTTTTTACCGCGAAGCAAGCTGGGATTATTAAGCACAGATTCATCCATACCAATTAATCAGCGGAAGAATCTGTCAGTGGGCCGATAGGTTCCTTGTCATGCTGGAACTATGGACCACTCTGCATATCGAGGCTAATCAGCTGGGCCAACGTCACAGCCGAATAGTCACTTCATTAAGTTATAGGTCTAAAGTTTACACTACTAATGTTTAGTGCTCAAACTATATCAATTCTTTGAAGGTAATTATGCCAACCGGTTATACTGCCGACTCAAACAAACATCGAGATCACATTTGCATGCACGAGAACCTCTATTGGCAGGACGTCCTGGTCTCCCTTCGACGCATTATTCGCGCCACCGACCTTCAGTCTAAACGCATGTCCAAAGACTGCGGCCTGACCATCCCCCAAGTAATGGTGTTACGCGCCATTGACACCTTGGGCGACGTGACAGTTAAGCGAATCTCAGACAATGTTTCACTCAGTCAGGCGACCGTCACTACCATTCTGAACAGGCTTGAGGACCGCTTGTTGGTTGAGCGACTGCGCATTCAGACCGACAAGCGCATTGTCAATGCCCGACTGACAGATGAGGGGAAAAAAGTTCTCAATGCGGCGCCCCCCCTCCTGCACGAAAAATTTATTGAACGTTTTGAAGCACTGCAAGATTGGGAGAAATCACAAATATTGTCATCGTTACAACGTGTCGCAACCATGATGGACGCCGAAAGCCTGGACGCCGCCCCCCTGCTAGACACCGAACCGCCAACCCAAAACAAGACTTGACCACACCATAAATCAGCACCCGTCGAGACTATCGACATCCCAACTCTGATATCAGCTATGTTAAGTCGCTATATTTATTAGATCATCCACACTGCATATAGTGTTATTTGGCTGCTTAAATGCGTTATATGCCACGATTTATGTCAGCTTTCTTTACGTCGATTAGAATATTAATGATAATTAATGTCATTTTCATCATGACAATCAATCAATTATAAATGTGGCACAGGAAGTGCAAACGAGTATCAGTGCCCTTATTAAACAGTTTTGAACATTGCGGGAGAAATGGTGAGATGACTAATAAACACAAACTAAAGGCTGCTGTCGCAGCCACTGCCCTTCTGGTCATGAGCGGTAGTGCTTCCGCCCATGTCTGGAATATTGGCTGGAAAGCACTGGCGGGCGGCAACCTGAACTTTTATGGCGTCAGTTACCACAATGGAACCATTGGTGGGGCTGGAAGCGTGGATGATTTTTCTGCACAGCCTGCGGGCTTAACGATTAACGGTTCACAAATCAACTTCGACCTGGGAAGTGCTACCAACTTAAATGATTGTTTAGGACCTGCTAGCGCAAATGCCTCATGTGCCCCAGGCCTCAATGCGCTGGGTCTTGATGGCGTGACAAGTGCTATTGGCTATGCTGGCGGTAGTACTAACGGAAAATATGCCATCATTAGTTTAGATCCGGCAGAGCTTGCCACTCTGGGTATTGGCGCTGGTAATAATGCAGTCACCCTGACAAGCTTCTCCCCCAATGTCCATTGGGCCGGTCTGAATTTTGCCTCAGCCACCGTGCCCATCAATATCGTAGTTCAGCCTCCGAGCAACGTACCTGAACCGGCCACTCTGGGCTTGTTAGGTCTCGCACTTGCTGGTATGGGATTCACCCGAAGACGTTTCGGTCTATCCAAATAGCAAAAAACATTCAGAATCAAATAAAAACCCGTCTTGGACGGGTTTTTATTTGAGCCTTTGTTATTGAAAGGAACAAAATCAAACGCGTACCCCTATCAAGTATCTATAGACGAATGGTGCGACACTGTTGGCGATAGCTAATGGGCCCTCTAAAAAACCAATATGTCATGTCAATAACCTCTTGCCGTCATTCCTCCCTTTGATCGCACCTCAACAAATCACGCTCTAACCCATAAGCAATACTTACCACATCAGTAATTTTGATAGATTAGAGTTATCATATGTTTTGTGATATATTGACATCCGTATCGTAAGCACTCGCAATATCCTGATCCACCAACTGAAGAAACTCTACCTTATCATTCAGATAAACAGGTCAGCCGACCCTAGGGCTGCTCACTCATTCTTCAGTCGCATAAAGCACCACCAAGGCTGCAAAAGCACACCGGAATGGCGTCTGCGCGTACCTCCCTATAAACACCACAGCATGAGGTAATCACATATAATGCGTAGTACGGCATTGCATCCGGGCTGGAGCTTTCTGTTCCCGTTCATCAACTGGCTCCCAAAAACCAATAAACGCGATCTTCGAGCTGATTTCATCGCTGCCATTACCGGTGCCGTCGTTGTTCTCCCACAGGGTGTTGCCTTTGCCACCATCGCCGGCATGCCGCCTGAGTATGGTCTTTACGCCGGGATGGTTCCCGCTATCATCGCCGCTCTTTTTGGCTCATCAAAACATCTGGTCTCCGGCCCGACAACGGCCGCATCCGTGGTACTTTTTTCTGCGCTCTCGGTCTATGCCACACCCGGTACAGCGGACTATGTTTCTCTCGCCCTGACACTGACCTTTATGGTGGGACTGTTTGAGTTGGTACTGGGTCTGGCAAGAATGGGAGCATTGGTTAACTTCATATCCCATTCGGTCATTGTTGGGTTTACTGCCGGTGCGGCTGTACTGATTGCAGCCAAACAATTAAAACACTTCTTTGGTGTTGAAATGGACAGTGGCGGTCATCTACATGAAATCGTTTTTAACTTTACCGAACAGCTACAGTCGATCAATCCCTGGGTGACCGGTATTGCGCTGGCCACACTGCTCTCAGGCATTGCCTTTAAATACTGGATGCCGCGCATTCCTTATATGATTGCAGCCATGTTGACTGGCACCCTGGTTTCGCTTTTTCTGGATTACGAGTTTGGCCATGCCATCACCCACATACCCACCGTAGGGGCTCTCCCTGCTACGCTACCACCACTCTCGGCACCTGATCTTTCGTTTCAACACATCAAGGATCTGGCGCCTACGGCCTTGGCTGTCACCCTGTTTGCACTGACGGAGGCGGTTTCAATCGGTCGCTCCATCGCCGCACGAGGGGGGTATCGCATCAATGGCAATCAAGAGTTTATCGGTCAGGGGCTTTCCAATATCGCAGGCTCATTTTTCTCCGGCTACGTCGCAACAGGTTCTTTCAACCGCAGTGGCCTGAATTATCAATCGGGTGCCAAGACACCTCTGGCGGCCATCTTTGCGGCACTGATGCTGATGGTGATTGTGCTGCTGGTAGCGCCCTATGCGGCCTACCTGCCGAAAGCAGCCATGGCCGGCATCCTGTTTCTGGTAGCGTGGGGCTTGATCGATTTCAAAGAGATCGGTCATGTCCTGAAATCATCCAAGCGTGAGACAGCCGTACTGATGGTGACCATGCTCAGCGCCATGTTCCTTGAACTGGAGTTTGCCATCTTCGCCGGAGTATTGCTTTCACTCGTTCTTTATCTTGAGCGGGTATCCAAACCCAACATCGTTACCCGGGTACCGGATCAACGTCTCTACAAACACGCCTTCTCCAGCGATCCCGACCTACCAGAGTGCAAACAGCTGAAGATCATCCGTATTGATGGCTCGCTGTTCTTTGGCTCGGTTAATCACCTGCAGGAACAGTTTGATCGAATCCGTGCCTACAACCCTGACAAGAAACATCTGGCTATTATCGCCAGCGGAATCAACTTCGTTGACTTACAAGGCGGACATGCCCTTGTGGAAGAGTCAAAGCGACGCGCAGCTGATGGAGGAAAGCTCTATCTCATCAATGTAAAAGATGGCCTGTGGAATTCACTGGAGAAAGGAGGCGACCTGGAAACTATTGGTTATCGAAATATCTTCCAGTCCAAAAATGCCGCTATCCATGCCATTTACCACAAGCTCGACAAGACGGTATGCGAAGGGTGTGAGCAGCACATTTTTCAAGAGTGCAGGCGCGGTCCAATACCAAAGGCGCTTGTGACGGACTAATAGCTGTCTGCCTGAAACGGGCAACCCCTAAAAACACCAGGTCCGATTCCGGCTAGCACTCGCTCCCACCCTGCCCTATGATGAGCTTCTCTGTTGAAGGACATCATAGGGCAATGGCACTCGATACAACGATCTGCGAACAGGCAAGACAGACCCGAGATTCCCGTTTCGATGGACATTTTTTTGTTGGCGTAAAAACCACCGGTATCTATTGCCGGCCCATCTGTCCAGTCAGATTGCCCAAGCGCGAAAACGTCGCTTTTTATCAATCGGCAGCCGCCGCCTCTGAAGCAGGCTTTCGTCCCTGTTTACGTTGTCGTCCTGAATCTGCACCAGGCACACCAGCTTGGCGTGGTACATCAACCACGGTTACCCGGGCCTTGTCTCTGATTCATGGAGGGGCACTGGATCAGTCGTCGGTTACTGCACTATCCGATCGATTAGGTATCACCAGTCGTCACCTGGGCCGCCTGTTTCAACAGTATCTTGGCGCATCACCCCTGGCGATTGCCCAGACACGTCGCCTGCATTTTGCCAAGAAATTGATTGATGAAACGGGCATGCCAATGACCGAGATCGCCATGGCCTCCGGCTATGGCAGTATACGCCGCTTCAACGACCATTTTCGCAAGGTCTATAATCGACCACCATCCAGTTTGCGTTCCGATCAAACGGTGCACGCCGAACCACAATTCACCCTCAAGCTGGCCTACCGTGAACCCTACTGCTGGAAATCCATCACCGGTTTTTTAGCCAAAAGAGCGGTACCGGGTGTAGAGTGGGTAACTGATGGGGTCTGGCATCGTCACATACAACTGGAAAGTGAAACCGGACATATCAGTGTCAGTCAGAGTCATACGGAGCCAGCTCTTCTTTGTAATATTGATATCCCTTCAAGCACTTCCCTATACGCCATTAAAGAGCGAATCAGAAATCTGTTTGATCTGGATGCTGACCCCACAGAAATTGCTGACGCACTGTCACACGATCCCATCTTGCGAAAGCGAGTAAAGAAAAACCCAGGTGTTCGGGTCCCCGGTGCATGGGACAGTTTTGAAGTGGCAGTACGCGCCATTGTCGGACAACAAATCTCTGTAACCGGTGCAACCACAGTAATGGGACGGATCGCCTCCCGCTATGGTGCTCCCCTGCAAACAGGCTACACCTTTCCCACCCCGGATGTGCTGATGAATGCAGACCCGGCTGATTTTCCCATGCCACAAAGCCGGGCCCGGGCAATTATTAATCTGGCCACTGCCGTTGCCAAAGATGAGATTAAACTGAATCGATGGATTGAAAGTGACCTACTGAAACAGCAACTGATGGCACTAAAGGGTATAGGCGAATGGACCGCCAGTTATATCACCATGCGTGTGTTGTCCGATCCTGATGCCTTTTTACATTCTGATCTTGTCCTGTTGAAAGTAGCACACCATCTGTACGGTGACGACAACCCCAAGGCGTTGCTTGAACGTTCAATGAACTGGCGACCCTGGCGCGCCTATGCCGGTATGCATCTATGGCGTGCCGCATCAGAGATAAAAGGATAACCGCAATGCAATACGATTATTACCAGAGTCCCGTCGGTACACTGTTACTGGCTGGCGATGATCAAGGTCTTGCACTGATCGGATTTCCCGAAGGCAAGGGGCACATTACCCCTGAGCCTCATTGGACAATGAATGCCGGTGTATTCACATCCGCCAGGAGACAACTGACCGAGTACTTTACCGGCAAGCGAACAACCTTTGAGCTGCCCATCACGCCACAAGGAACGCCCTTTCAGCTGGATGTACTTAAAGCCTTGCAGACCATTCCCTATGGTGAAACACGCAGCTATGGGGAGATTGCCCATCAGTTGGGTAAACCCAAAGCAGTTCGCGCTGTGGGTGCCGCCAACGGGCGTAATCCATTGCCGATTATTATTCCGTGTCATCGGGTTATTGGTGCAAACGGAAGTCTGACAGGATTTGGCGGGGGATTAAAAACCAAGCAGTTTTTATTACAGCTGGAGCAGATGAATAAGACCTGATTACCCAGCCAATGCAACTGCGGCAGAGAGTTTTTGGAGCTTAGTATTGTTTGGGTTCACGTTGTTCAGCCCAACACCTCCAATCGCTATCCGACATCCCTGTTTTATGAGTAACACAGAGAGCCCGCAGGATGGTATGACGGAGTTACGGATTTGGTCACTTTTTCCAAATAAGTGAGACACCCTGGAGAGGCATACAAGCCCATCCAAATGAATTGCCATTTAGTAACGCGGGTAACGGATTGAACCAGAATACGGCTGTGTATTGCTTTCGGGTTGAGTTTCCTGGGTAATCAGAAAATATAAAACCCTCAATGAATTCATCATTGAGGGTTTTATCCAACAGTCTAGTTATTCAGCCAGTGCCTTGGCATGATATTCCAGATGCTCCCCGATAAAGCTGGCAATAAAGTGATAGCTATGATCATAATCGGCCTGCATACGCAGGGTCAGAGGTAAACCACGCGCTTCACAGGCCGCCTGTATATCCTGGGGATAGAGTTGATCTGCAAGAAACTCATCGCCCGTACCATGATCAATTAACATCGGCAGCTTACCAGCACCTGACTTGACCAGTTCAGTCGCATCGTAAGCCTTCCAGGCCTCACGATCATCGCCTAAATAAGCCGTGAAACAGCCTTCACCCCAACCACAGACAGAGGGATGGCAGATCGGTGCAAAGGCCGAGACAGAGCGATAGGCACCCGTTTCTTTCAATGCACAAATCAGCGCACCATGCCCACCCATGGAGTGTCCGGTAATGGATTTTAATCCGGGTATAACCGGCAGCTCAGCCTCAATCAGTGCAGGCAGTTCCTGGGTCACATAGTCATACATCTGGTAGTGATCAGCCCAAGGGGCTCGGGTTGCATTGACATAAAAACCCGCACCCTTTCCCAGATCGTAGCGATCCGGCTCATCCGCCACACTATCACCACGCGGACTGGTATCTGGCATCACCAGCGCAATACCCAGCTCGGCCGCGTAACGCTGAGCACCTGCCTTGGTACGCACATTATCATCTGTGCAAGTCAGTCCCGACAACCAGTAAACCACCGGGACCTTTTCTGTTTCTGCCTTGGGGGGCAGATAGACGGAGAAGGTCATTGTGCAGTTGCAACTACTCGACTCGTGTTCATAGCGGTTTAGCCAACCGCCAAACTCTTTGATCGTTTCAATCTGTTTCATTCTGACACTCTTAGAAGATGATGACGGAACGGATGCTTTCACCACTGTGCATCAGGTCAAAGGCACGGTTGATATCTTCCAGTGGCATGGTATGTGTGACCATTGCATCCAGTTCAATTTCACCATTCATATAACGATCCACATAGCCAGGCAGTTCAGTTCGCCCTTTCACCCCACCAAAGGCAGAACCCTTCCAGGTTCGTCCTGTTACCAACTGGAATGGACGGGTACTGATCTCCTGCCCAGCCCCTGCCACACCAATAATGGTGGAGACACCCCACCCCATGTGGCAGCACTCCAGTGCTTCACGCATAACATGCACATTACCTATACACTCAAAGGAGTAATCCACACCACCGCTGGTCATCTCAACAATGGCCTCCGTTACACTACCGGTCAGTGTCTTGGGGTTAACAAAATCGGTCGCACCTAACGCCTTGGCGATCTCCCATTTGTCCGGGTTAAGATCGACGGCAATAATACGGCTCGCTTTGGCCATCACAGCGCCCTGTATACAGGAGAGACCAATACCGCCGAGACCGAATACGGCGACAGTTGAGCCTGGCTCAACTTTTGCGGTGTTAAGCACTGCGCCAATACCCGTCGTTACACCACAGCCCAGCAGACAGATCTTGTCCAGTGGAGCAGCCTTATTAACCTTTGCCAATGCAATCTCGGGAACAACGGTATATTCAGAAAAGGTGGAGCAACCCATGTAGTGATAGATCGGTTTACCGTTCATTGAGAAGCGACGGGTATGATCCGGCATGTAACCGGTCCACACCGTCTCTGCAATAGACTGACAGAGATTGGTCTTGGGTGAGTGGCAATAGTCGCATTCACCGCACTCAGCGATATACAGTGGAATGACATGATCACCTACATTCAAGTCTTTCACACCGGGGCCACACTCAACGACTTCACAGCCCCCCTCATGCCCCAATACACAGGGAAATACCCCTTCAGGATCATCTCCTGACAGGGTGAATGCATCCGTATGGCAAACGCCGGAAGCGATAACTTTTAATAGTACTTCCCCTTCCTTTGGCCCCTCCACATCGATCATCTCAATCGAGAGCGGTTTCTTCGCTTCCCAAGCAACGGCTGCTTTTGCCTTCATATGCCTATCTCCTAACGGTTTTCAGTCTATATTTTACTGCTTGCTGCCCTATTAACTGACTATCAAGCTGCATGATGGATTGTTCGGAACAGTATCACTCTGCACCAGGTAATACCTTTGCAACTTCTGGGCCTGTTTTTTTAACCTCGAACGAAGATAGGGAAATAGAGTGACAACAGACTCATATGCCTGATGAAAACAGGTTGTGCTAAAACCATGAAACGATCACCTATCAAGATGGAGCCCTCGAATGTTGAGATCCAGCACCTGACGCGACTTTCAGACCACCGAGTAACAAAATAAGCCAGGAATCAGCGTCGCAACTGTCTGAGCGAAGCGTGTTTTGCGACGCCTCTGGTTTATGAGTAGCACAGGGAACCCGCAGGGTGGTATGACGGAGCCATGGTTTGTGTCACTTTTGCCGAAACAAAAGTGACACGTCGTAGGCACGCGGGAGCCCCAATTAGTTTTAAAGGGTTGCATAGCAACATAACACATAAGCGCTTGTGTATAACACTTTCCCAACGAGTTTCCCCGGGCATTGGGAGAGAATAGGGTTTTCGTTACCCTATTCTCAGCAATGTTGTTGCGGCCCACCAATGGGACAAGGTGTCACAGTTACAGGTTAACAGTGATCACTAACCCATCCAGGCGGTGCCATCAATGGGCTAATCACCCATCCATACAATCTTGTAGAGATCACGACGGCGATCCAGATAATTCCTGACCGAACCTTCATTTTTCATGGTCGTTAGCTTCTCCAGGTCAAGATCGACAATCAGCATCATCTCGGTATTGGGTGTAGTTTCGGCCATGATGGCATCATGGGGAAAGGAGAAGTCCGAGGGTGAAAAGACGGCCGATTGTGCATACTGAATATCCACACTGTCCACCTGGGGCAGGTTGCCTACACTACCGGCAATAGCCACATAGCACTCATTTTCTATCGCCCGGGCCTGAGCACAATAACGCACCCGCTGATAGCCGTTCTTGGTGTCTGTCCAGAAAGGAACAAAGATCATCTGCACATCTTTTTCGGAAAGAATGCGTGACAGTTCGGGAAACTCAATATCATAACAGATCTGGATACCAATCTTTCCAAAGTCCGTTTCAAAAATCTTCAGCTCATCGCCACCCTGCATAATCCAGTCACGTTTTTCATGGGGTGTCGGATGAATCTTCTCTTGGGATTCTATCGTCCCATCCCGCCGGCACAGGTAAGCTACATTGTACAGATCCCCGTCCTCAATAATCGGCATCGAGCCGGGAATGATATTGATATTGTAGGCAACGGCCAGCTTGGAGACTTCATCACGGATCTCCTCGGTATACTCTGCCAATGCCTTGATCGCATCATTGGAAGTCTGATGCGGGGTGACGCCCATCAATGGCGCATTGAAGAACTCGGGAAACAGGGCAATATCACACTGATAATCAGACAGCGCATCGACGAAATACTCCACCTGCTGCATGATCTCCTCCACCGATTCCATGGTGCGCATCTGCCACTGCACACAGCCAATACGGGCAGAGGTACGCACACCACCAATCAAGGGGGTCTTGGCCGCATCATAGTAAAGATTATGCCACTGCAGGAGCGTCGCATATCCTTCGGACTTTCTATCCTCTGGCAAGTAGTCGGTCATCACCCGCTTGACTTCAAAATCATTGGAGAGCTGGAACGTCAGAATCGGATCATAGAGTTCCTTCTTCTTGACCTTGTCGATATAGGCTTGAGGCGTCATTTCAGCCGCATATTGGCTGTAATTAGGGATTCGCCCCCCGGCCACAATAGCCTTCAAGTTCAAATTTTGGCAAAGCTCTTTCCTCGCCTCGTAGAGACGCCTTCCCAAGCGCATACCGTGATAATCAGGTGAGACAAAGACGTCCACACCGTAGAGCACATCCCCGTTGGGATCATGCGTGGTAAGGTAGGCATTACCGGTGATCTGGTCATAGGTATGCTTGTCGCCAAATTTATCGTAATCAACAATAACTGACAGCGCCGCAGCCACCACTTTGCCGTGATCTTCAATACAGATCTGACCTTCTGGAAATACCGTCAGCTGGGCACGCACCTTTTTCTTCGGCCAGGCACCGCCTATCTCATGATAGACCCGGTCCATGATCTCCTTGATATCATCGTAATCATCCAGTGTCAGATGACGTAGTGTGAGCTTGTGTTCGCCTTCATCTTGAATGGTGTTGTCAGTCATGTCCTGTTTCTTCCTGCATTAATTATGACCCTAACTCAAAAACTGACCGGAGCGGCAGGCTTCGGATATTTGCGGAAGAGTAACAGAGTGTTAGGTAAAAACATACGTTTTTTAACTGACCAGTAAAACCCTCAACATATTGTTTTTATTGATCATTTAAAGGGAATTAAGGCCCTATGAATAACACAATCCCGACAGGATGTTCTACACCAACTCTGATTCATGAAAAATCGGCCGTGCCAACGTCATAAGCTAATGATTACCCTAATGTAAATTTAATAAATTAGAATTAGCTTATGTATTGTAGTATTTTAACGGCCTGAACCTCAGCTTATCCTGATGCTTCATATCGGAACTTCGTAATTCAATAACTTGACAGACGGCCCTCCAACTGGCGCCGCTCTCAGCGAAACCTGAGGGCATTCGACTTATTTATTTCGAAAAACACGAGCAGAAGAGGTTCAGGCAGATATATCACTCTTAAAAATAAGTTATTCCGGGAGCCCATTGATGAATACACTGGCAGAGGCCGAGCAGACAGCACCTTCCAAGCCCCTATTGTCCAAAAAGCAGACTATCTCTGCTGCACTCTTTCTGTTTGCCAGTATCGCCTTGGCCATGAACGTGCCAACCATTGAGATCGCCTGGGTCTCTGCCATTCTGCTGCTGACCATCTACCTGTTTGCCTTTGAAGTCGTTGGGGTCGATGTGGCCGCCATCGTAATCATGGTACTTCTGGGACTCACCTCCCTCGCAGCACCCATTATGGGACTTAGCGAAGGTTTGGTTGACACACAGCATCTATTTGACGGCTTCAGTTCCAATGCGGTTATTTCGATCATCGCCGTTATGATTATCGGCGCAGGACTTGATCGCACCGGCATCATGAGTCAGGTCGCCGCCTTTATACTCAAGGTTGGTGGTAAGACTGAAGGACGCATCATCCCGATCATCTCCAGCACCGTGGCCATCATCTCATCGTTCATGCAGAACGTGGGCGCCGCTGCACTTTTTCTACCCGTAGTTTCCCGAATCTCCGCACGCGCTGATCTGCCCATGTCCCGGCTGCTTATGCCCATGGGCTTCTGTGCCATTTTAGGTGGCACTGTAACCATGGTCGGTTCTTCACCACTAATCTTGCTGAATGACCTGATCCACACCTCCAACAGCGCCCTACCTGAAGAGATGAAGATGGATGCCTGGAGTCTGTTTTCAGTAACGCCCATTGGACTGATGCTGGTCGCCACAGGTGTCATCTATTTCGTACTGGCCGGGCGCTTTGTGCTGCCCACTACAAAGAGTGAGAGTAGCACCTCTGCAGCCGGCGCCCTGCAATATTTCCGTGATCTATACGGTGTCAGTTTCAGCCTGTTTGAATTGGTAGTGCCCGATGGCAGCAACCTGGTCGGCAAAGAGCTGGATGATGTGGAGACGGCCTACAAAGTTCGAGTCATTGCCAACAAGCGGGCTGGTGGTGATAGCCAGGTTGGTCCAGGTACACTGGCGCGAAATACGGCTATTGAGAATGGCATGGTGTTAGGTGTCATTGCCGAGTCACGGGACATTGATCACTTTGTAGAGACTTATGGACTTAAAAAACGCAATGAATTGCGCTCGTTTACCGAATCACTCGCTGCCACGAAAGCGGGTATTGCCGAAGTCCTGATCCCACCAGGCTCTAGTTTGATTGGTAAAAGCGCCCGTGACGTTTGGATGCGCAAAGTCTACGGTATTGCCATGGTCGCCCTGCATAGAAATGGCGAGACCATGCGTGAAGGCGATGATATCCGCAGCATCCCCTTTGTGGCAGGCGACACCCTGGTAGTTCACACTACTTGGGATGCACTGGCACGGCTGGAGCAGGATCGCAATTTTGTTGTGATCACGACGGAATACCCGCGTGAAGAACTGCGCCCAAATAAAGTGGGCTGGGCCGCCCTCTTCTTTTTGATTGCGCTTTCAATGGTGTTGTTCACCGATATTCGCTTATCAGTCGCACTCCTTACCGGCGCCATGGGCATGATCCTATCCGGCGTCATTTCGATTGAAGAAGCCTATGAAGCGGTGAGCTGGAAGACTGTCTTTTTATTAGCCTCATTGATTCCATTGGGGCTGGCCGTTGAAAGCACCGGCACAGCAAAATGGATTGCGGAGCAAACACTCTCGGTTGTCGGCGAACAACCAATCTGGGTGATTCAAGCCGCGGTAGCCATGCTGGCCACCTTTTTCACCCTGGTCATGTCCAACGTTGGAGCCACCGTACTATTGGTGCCACTCGCGGTGAATATCGCTATTGGTGCTGGAGCCGATCCTGCAGTCTTTGCCCTGACAGTAGCCATTGCCACATCCAACTCATTCCTGATTCCAACTCATCAGGTTAATGCGTTGATTATGGGGCCTGCGGGTTATCGCGTACCCGATTTCATCCGGGCAGGTGGCATCATGACCGTGCTTTTCCTGGTGGTCATGATGATTGCGATGAACCTGTTTCTTTAATTATTAAACCATTCTTCAATTTGCAACCTACCGGCAATTATATATACGCCTGACCAGAGTCAGGCGTCACTATTTATTCACTCTTCACCATACATTTTCTAACTGCCAGTTATACTTACTCCTAAAACGCATTTAGGGCTCTTTCGAAGAATCGCGGATACCATGATTGATTCATGATGAATTTTTAAACATCTCATACTGGATTAATCTTTAAAATGCACCAGAAAAATAAATACCTTCTACACAGTGCCACTGACCGGTATTATCAGATACTGAACTTACAAGACGGAATAACCTGTGTACCTGGATAGCTTTATATTCTCTGCATTGCTCCTTCTGGCAGTGACCTCGGTAGCCGTTGCCCTGTTTCGTCATATCGGGCTGGGCTCTGTATTGGGTTTGCTGGTGGCTGGCATTGTTGTTGGACCCTACTCTCCAGGGCCTTATGTCACAGAACATGTCGATGATGTCAGGCATTTCACTGAACTGGGTGTTGTCCTCCTCCTGTTTGTAATCGGCCTGGAGATGAAACCAAGCCGGTTATGGTCCATGCGTCGCTACCTGTTTGGCCTTGGCACATTACAAATCCTTTTGACAGGCATTGCCATCACGCTGTATGTCTCTATGGGGACAGACTCTTGGAAAACAGCACTGCTCATCGGCCTGACACTCTCACTCTCATCCACCGCCTTTGTGATGCAATTACTACAAGAGCGGGGAGAACTGGCCAGTAAACACGGCACGGGAACCTTTGCCATTCTACTAATGCAGGATCTTGCCGTTGTTCCACTACTCGCTCTTGTCCCGTTGCTCTCTGAAACAGCCGCTATCGCATCAGGTAAGCCACTCTGGGAGCAGTTACTGATCCTTGCCGGCATGTTCGCCGTATTGTTCATGTTTGGCCGTCGAGTTGTACCGGCCGCACTAGAGTGGCTTGCGCGTAATGATAATCGTGAGGCGTTCCTGATGGTGGTTCTGCTGGCGGTCTTTCTGGCTGCCTGGGCTATGCATCAGGCCGGACTCTCAATGGCTCTTGGCGCTTTTATTATGGGCATGCTGCTGTCAGATTCGACCTACAATATGCAGATTCGTGCGCTTGTAGAGCCCTACAAGGGGCTATTGATGAGCCTCTTTTTTGTAGCCGTGGGCATGTCAATCGATCTGGGTGAGCTGACCGATCGTCCACTTGAGTTTATTGGCCACGCACTGGTACTTATTGGTATCAAACTGGCCATACTCTTTCCATTGACACTGGCATTTGGCTACACGCGGGGCAATTCGGTACGCATTACATTCATGCTGGCTCAATCAGGTGAGTTTGGTTTTGTGCTGTTTGGTTCAGCGTTGGTACTGAATGTTATTGACGAAAGCACATTCATTATTGCCATTGCAGTTATCTCCTTAACCATGCTGATGACTCCCTTGCTGGTCAGCTTTGGGGATAAAATCGCTCGGAGAGTTGACCCGAAAAACAACAATCTGGATAAAGCAACGAACAGCAGCATAGAGATAAAAGAACGCAGTGTAATCATTGGTGGCTATGGACGGGTTGGCCACACAGTCGCCACGTTACTTGAAGCAAGCGACATCCCCTTTGTTGCATTTGACACGAACCCAGTTCACATTAAACGCGGCCGGGAATCCGGACATGCCGTACAGTATGGTGATATCTCTGATCCTGAACTACTTGCTACGGCCCATGTTGAGCGAGCCTCATTGATTGTACTCACTATCGATCAAAGCAACACAGTGCTACGAACCGTCTCGCACTTGCGAAACATCTATCCACAATTACCGATTATCGCTCGCGCCCGAGATCTTGAAGCTTGTGGCCACCTGCTAAAAGCAGGCGCAACCCAGGCATTTCCTGAGGCCGTAGAAGCCAGCCTTCGACTAGGCGCAGAAGCTTTAAAGATGGTTGGTGCAGCCGATGATAATGTTGAGTTATTAATGCAGGGCGTCAGAGATCGCGGTTATCAACTGGTAAGAGAGAAATCAAAACAGGATTCCCCTCGAAAATAACAAATACGGTGTTTCCCCTCTCAAGATGGGGGTAACACCGCAATGGTGGGTTATCAGCGACGCTTTCCGCCGCGCCCAGGCCGGGGACGATCAGGACCAACACGTACCAGTCCGCCATTCCATTCGCGACTATCAAGTGCCGCCATTGCAGCGCGCGCCTCATGGCCTTCCATCTCAATGGTTGCAAACCCTTTACAGTCACCCGAAAAGAGATCTTTGGCCATTTTTAGGGAACGGACGCTGCCGTATTCTGTGAAGAGTGCTGTGAGACTCTCTTCTGTGGTAGATCGAGGCAGTCCGCGGACCGAAAGTGTAATCAATGCTTGTGACCTATTATTTAGTTTGAAAGGAGGGTCGTCATTGCAAACGACCCCGTAGCACGCATCTTGGCAGGCGCTATGAAGCTCGATTCGTTTGTGTCGGTAAGGATACAGCGAATAGAAGTCGCAAAGGCAGGACTAAGATCATGAAGAGCTGTAACGATAGCTTGCGATCTAATCAATTGCAAATTACTACAGCTAATTGTTCCCGTAATGCAATTCCCAAAAAAGCTGAAAACTTCAGGAACAAAGTCTGTTCACTGAAGTCAATAGCCGGCTGACACAGCATCAGCCGGCCGTTTTCAAGGGGATCATTCTGGAAGGATGACACTATCAATCACGTGTATCACACCATTACTCGTCTCGATATCTGTCATGATCACTTTTGCGCCGTCAACCATCACACCATTCGCACTACTTATCATTACTGATTGGCCCTGTACCGTTTCAGCAGAGGCCAATTGAACCACATCAGCAGCCATTACCTTTCCTGCAACAACATGATATGTCAGTACATCTGCAAGCGCTTTCTTATCAGCAAGCAGTGCATTGAGTGTTTCTGCGGGTATCTTCTCAAAGGCCGCATCAGTAGGCGCAAACAGAGTAAAAGGACCTTCTCCCTTTAATGTCTCCACTAAACCAGCCTGTTTGACTGCAGTAACCAGGGTGTTGAATTTCCCAGATACGATAGCCGTATCAACAATATCCTTTTTCATCATGCTTTCTGGCTTGCTGCCTGAAGCGGTTGCCGGCATGTGTTCCATTGATTCATTCATACCGTTGTAGGCCATGTGGTTAGCCGCATCGTAGGCATAGTCAGCTGATGCCGAAGCTGAAAAAAGTAAACCTGCAGTTAACCCAGCAGCGATATAAGTAAGCTTTTTCATCTCTATTCTCCAAATTCTATAAATATTTAGTGGGTTCGTTACCAAGCGTCTAGCTTGTGTCTAGGACAATAATACGACAGATAGCCTTTGTCAAGCTTTGTCCTGGACAAATAAATGACATAGAATAGAACCATGATTGAAACTGTGAAAAAAACCGAAATAAAAGAACCATTGGAGTCACGGCACCCCATCCAAATCGCTGCGAGACGATCGGGACTGAGCGCAGATGTGATCAGAGTATGGGAGAGACGTTATAGTGCGGTCACACCTGCCAGATTGGCCGGTGGCAGAAGAGTCTATTCCGATTCAGATATCAGGCGCCTCGCTTTACTACAGCAAGTTACATCAGCTGGCCGAAGGATCGGTGATGTAGCCAAACTCGATAATGAAACACTTGCAGGAATGATAGATGATGACCGGCAGGGCGCTGGGATGCTGTCTGCAATGGGAGGGGGGAAAACAACTGCTGAGCTGCATGTAGAAAATGCCATGCAGTCTATTGTTCATCTGAATCCAGAAAAACTTGCCCAGGTTATCGCTTCTGCCAGTGTTGAACTGCCCCTCAATCTGTTACTGGAGCAGATGCTTGCCCCACTTCTTCGTCAGATCGGTGAGAACTGTAAAGAGGGTGAAATTCGAGTTGGTCAGGAGCATATGGCCAGCTCAGTGATTCGTCACTATCTGGTGGGTCTGCTGAACCAGTCAGGTGAAGAGCGAAACACACTGGTTTTCACCAGTCCGTCTGGTCATTATCACGAACTGGGGATTTTAATGGCTGCTGTGACGGCTGAATCAGAGGGCTGGCGGTCACTCTATCTGGGACCCGATCTCCCGGTAGCGGAGATTGCTGCCGCTACTATACAGTCTAAATCTAAAGCGGTTGCATTAGGGCTTCAGTGCACAATGGATGAAGCCCTGTTAATGAATGACCTGAATAAGCTAAGAGAATCGTTACCCGACACCATCACCCTTATAATAAGTGGTGCAGCAGCCCTGCCTCTCAAACCTCAACTGCAACAACTCCCCGCATACGTCCCTGAAAATCTTGCCCAATTCAGAGAATCGCTTTCGAGATTGCTACGCCAGCCCCAAACTGATCTGCGTGCTTGATTGTTCGGATAGGAGGACCAACCCATAAAGAGGGTTACTCTTTTTTGCTTTTTTTCTTCTCCTTTTTATCACTCTTGTTTTTTTTATCTTTTGTCGGTGATTTATCCTTCTTGTCATCCTTCACTTTTTTCGTTTTTTTCTTCTCTTTATCTTTCTTGCTTTTCTTTTTCTTCTCCTTGCCGTCTACACTCTTCTCCTTCTTCTCTTTTTTTACTTTCTTCTCCTTTTTCTTCGGCTGTGGGTCTTGATCCGACTCATCAGGCGTACTCGAAACAGTTAACACCTCAATCTCAGAATCATTTTCTACTGTATTTTCAGTAACTTGTGGCTCATTTTCCAGCTCAAGCTGAATACTCTTATTCAACCGGTTAAGCAGCCTTCTGGCCGCTTTCACATAGGCCTCTGCCCTTTTGGCCAGTTGCGGGCAAGTGGTTTTAAAATCGGCAATAGAGAGATCCGCTAGCTGATTGGCAGTGCTGATTCCACACTGCTCCATCTTCGCTGCTGCACTAGGACCTAAACCCCTGACCGCTGTCAGTGGGATCGGTTGATCACTGGACATGCCCTTACTCCTGATTAATTGATTTGAGCCGTGAAAGATAGTGGAGATTAGCCACTACCGCAATGGGCAGATTACCCTCTAGGCACACTATTATAAGATGTCTAGTCGTCAAAAAAGCCTCTAATATCAGACAAATATCACTTATCAAAAATATTTCATATCAATATATTGCACCGCAACATTTCTAGTGCTATGCTGCGCCGCATCATCGACCACAACCCTTACTAAGGAAGGCTACTGAAATGACCAATGACATGTTTGAGAAATTCACCTCACAGGTACAGACCGTTCTGGCTCCCGTTCAGGAGCTGAACAAACTTTACTTCTACAACGTTGAAAAGCTGGTTGAAATTCAGCTGAACAGCGCTCGTGACTATGCTGAAATCTGTCTGGAGCAGTTCCGTTCTGCTTCTGAGATCACCGACCAGCAAGCTCTGGAAGCCTTTGTTTCCAAGCAGACTGAAACTTTCAAGCACATCGGTGAGAAAGTGATTGCTGACTCACAGGCTGTTGCCAACATCGGTACCGAGTTCTCAACCGAAGCTCAGAAAATTGCTGAGAAGAGCGTTGAAGCCGCTACCGCTGCTGCAAACGTTGCACCTGTTGCCAAGAAGGCACCTGCTGCTAAGAAAGCCGCTTAATTAGCTTTCTGCTCCAAATAAAAACCGCCGTCAGGTAGATAACCTGGCGGCGGTTTTTTTATTGCCAACCGGATACCAGCTCACTCGATATCCTCTGATAATCATGCACATACGCAACACTGTGTACCCCTTAATATAGATGACTCAATTCTATTTCAAGAGTAATCCGTCTACACTACGGCATTAGAACAATGAAATAATCTGATCGATAAACAACGCTTGGCAAGTATGAGCACACAAACTGAAATCCTTACCATTCTGATTCTGACGGTTTGTGCTGGCAGCTGCATTCCTGTCGGCGGATTCATCGCCAGCTTTGAACACATTCGACCTGACTGGCTTGAAAAAGAGTTCCGCCATTTTGTGATAGCCCTCGGTGGAGGAATACTTGTAGGCGCAATAACGATGGTTCTTGTACCTGAGGGTGTTGCCAGTATGCATGGCTCTTTTTTTGCCATTCCGGTAATTATTGCGGGAGGATTCAGTTTTTTTTTGATTGAAAGGACACTAGGCTTACATCGTCATAAATCCCCCCAACTGATGAGCATGTTATTAGACTATATACCTGAGGCCATTGCTCTGGGTGGACTTGTAGCTCTGAAATCCAGCTCTGCGCCTTTGCTAGCCCTTCTTATTGGCTTGCAAAATCTGCCTGAAGGATTTAATACCTACAGAGAACTCATTTCAGGAACAAACAGCAATAAACAGAAGACGCTGATTTCAATGTCACTGTTAGTGCTTATGGGACCTTTAGCAGGCCTCTGCGGTTTTTTCTTTCTATCTGACCATGAATGGGTATTAGGTGCCATTATGCTATTTGCTTCAGGCGGCATTTTGTACCTGATATTTCAGGATATAGCCCCACAATCACATCTAAAAAGACATTGGGCACCTCCCCTTGGGGCTGTTTTAGGATTTTGCATAACCCTCTTTAGCCAAATGATGCTTGAAACTCATTGACAATACGATATACCGGCAACAAAGCTTCCCTGCCTTTTCTATCAGGTAAACTGACTTCTCCCAGTATTAATTGACACAATTTCACTAAATTGCCGGCATTTTGTTTTAGTGCAAATCACCGACGAGTGATTCACGCACGGTATTATTCAATACCGTCTCTTCATCATATTCCGGATGGCTGATACCCGCTTTGATACTTACCCCCTGTTTGGCGGCAGAGACCATAGCGGCCGATAGTTCAAAGCGGACAAAATGCACCGCTGAGGTTTTGTCATCCGTGCTGCGATCCAGATCTTCATTGGCAATCGCATAGACCCTATCTAACCCCTCCACCTGAACCCAGAGTGCTTTCTCTATGCCGACAAACCGGGCCAGCGCAGCTCTGCGCTCCTCGACATCAGAGAATTCAACCATGAAGGTTGCCTTCCAATTCTGCCCATCAGGTATCAGTGGGTTATAAACATCCAGTTCATCCTGAATGCCTTCTGCCTCAAATATTTTTTCAATCCGTAACATCTCCTGTACCTGGTACTGCATGGTCAGGGCATCTTCAAAATAGAGAGCGGCATGCTCGCCTATCACGACCCGCCGGTTCTTTTTATGATCGATAATTTTGGCACGAAATTCGGGCCTGATTCGGGAATACTCTTCCAGACTATATAAATCAGCATGTGACAGTTTGCTCATTTCTGAAACCTCCTTCATTTCGTTTAATCGTGGGCAATGGGCTTGTCTGTGAACAAAAAATCTTTCAGTTCATGATCAAAGCGCAGGTCATTCCTGCGTATCCATTCCAGCACCATGGCCGCATGTTCTTTCTCTTCATCCCGATTATGTGCAAGGATCGCCTTGAGTGCCGGATCGCTACAGGCATCCACCCGCTGGTTGTACCAATCAACCGCCTCCAACTCTTCCATCAGGGAGATGATGGCGCGGTGCATATCTTTCGTCTCTGTTGATAACTGATCGACCGGTTCGTGATAGCCTTCATTGGACATGGTCATTCTCCTTTATTCAGATTCCGTAAGCCTTTCTCAGCAGGCTCATGGGATGCTCAGTCTTACTGCCGTCCGCCATTCCCTGCTCGATATGATGTCCCGCCATGGGGCAGTCACTTCCGTAATGATCCGCCTCTGCCTGTTTGACACGATTAACGACGGGCTTGACGATCTTCATTGATGCCTCATGGAACTCTTTCTTTACGGCATAGGTACCGTCATGCCCGGAGCAACGCTCTATTGCCTCAACCGTAGTATCAGGAACAAGCGAGAGCACTTCGCGGGTTTTCGAACCAATATTCTGTACTCGCTGATGACAAGCAGCGTGATAGGCCACCTTACCCAATGACGTTTTGAAATCGGTATTCAGCTTGCCGTGCTTGTTACGCAGTGCCAAGTATTCAAAGGGATCATAGATGGCCTTGCTCACCTTGATGACATCGTCATTCTCCGGGAACAGCAATGGCAACTCTTGCTTGAACATCAGTGCACAAGAAGGCACCGGGGCGATAATATCCCACCCTTCATCAACCAGCTTGGCCAGACCGGGAATATTACCCTGCATCGCCTGCTCCACCGCTTCCAGATTACCCAGTTCCAGTTTTGGCATTCCACAGCACTGCTCTTTTTGAGCGAGCGTTACCGGGATACCGTTGTGTTCAAATACCGTCACCAGGTCTTCACCTGTCACCGGTTCATTGCGGTTGCCGTAGCAGGTTGCAAACAATGCTACCTTACCTGTAGTTGCGCCTGCGGGTTCACCTTGAGCTGAAACACCTACCTTTGCTTTCAAACGCTTGCGTAGTGTGTTTGAGTGAAACTCAGGAAGCTTCGCATCGGCATGCACACCCAGTGTCGCTTCCAGCAACTTTCGGGTGGGCTTGATCTTGTTGACTGTGTTAACGATACCCGCCACCACAGGAAAGCCGGCAAAAGAACCGACTGCATCGGTGCTGGTAAGGATTTTGTCCCGCAAGGGCATCTCACCTTTTTTATACTTAATGGCCTTGGCCCGCAGCATCAGATGAGGAAAATCCAGATTCCACTCGTGTGGTGGAGTATAGGGACACTTTGTCATGAAACAGAGATCACACAGATAACAGTGATCAACCACTTTCCAGAAATCCGCTTTATCAACTCCGTCCACTTCATAAGTGGGAGATTCATCCACCAGATCAAACAGGGTTGGAAATGAGTGACAGAGACTGACGCAGCGGCGACAGCCGTGGCAGATATCAAACACGCGCTCAAGCTCCTCATTCAATGAGGACTCGTTATAGAAATCAGGGTTTTTCCAATCGATTGGATGGCGAGTGGGCGCCTCCAGGTTTCCCTCTTTCACAGCCATGTTATCTGTCTCCGTGTTGTTTTGAGTTTGCAACAGACCGGGATAGGACATCCCGGCCCTTGATCACGTACTTACGCGTTAATAATCAGTCCAGTTCATCCAGCGCACGCTGATAGCGATTGGCATGAGAACGCTCAGCCTTGGCCAGCGTTTCAAACCAGTCTGCAATCTCATCAAAACCCTCATCACGGGCCGACTTTGCCATGCCGGGATACATATCCGTGTACTCGTGGGTTTCACCTGCCACGGCACTCTTCAGGTTATCGGGGGTATCACCAAAGGGCATGCCTGTGGCAGGATCGCCGCAGGACTCCAGATACTCCAGATGACCATGGGCATGGCCGGTTTCACCCTCAGCAGTAGAGCGGAACAGTGCAGCTACGTCGTTGTAACCCTGGATATCCGCCTTTCCCGCAAAATAGAGATAGCGGCGGTTGGCTTGTGATTCACCCGCAAATGCATCCTTCAGATTCTGTTCGGTCTTACTACCTTTCAGTTCCATATCGTTCTCCTCATCATAATTCTGGTAAATGCGCACTTACCCAGTACGTGGAGAAAGCATAGGCGACAAAATATAGTTTATCCAATTGATTTTATATTATATATATATTGATTTTATAGATTACTAATAAAAGATAATCAGCGGCGGTGGCCATGCCCGTTATCATTACAGGACAGCGGACATCGACAGAAAGATAGATACGTTTCTTTTCAGCAAGGATTAAGCTTTAACGTGTCAATAATTTTTACAGAACTAAATCACAAAAAGAGTGGTATTTATAATTATTACTTAATATACAACAAGATAGAAATTATGGTTTAGTTTTTGCTTGATGATATTCAGACAGAGAAAGAACTAAACTTGAAGGTGTTGGATATGAAGAAGAAATTACTAACAACAGCCATAGCCATCGGGCTAACAGCAGGACTATTAAACAGCGCACAAGCCGCATTGGTCACCGACGTTGTATTCAAGCTGGGTGTTAATTCCACCGCAAAGCTTGATGCCTACACCGGCTGGACAACAGCTGGCAGCTTTGGTGCTGCTGGTGACAGTAACTTAGCTGACAGCAGTACGGACTACCGTAGTACGCTTATCGATACTTGGCCAAGCACTATGACCTCCGTGCGCGTATCCATGTTCAGCCAAGGCGTTGAGCAAGCCTTTATTAACTTTAATCCCTCGGGAACTAGCAGCACAAATTTCTTTACCACAGGGAACATAATGGGCTCATCCTGGGCAGATATCAGTTCTGCAGCCCACAATTACTTCTCGATTGCTGGCCATGATGCGATTGACCGCCACTGGTTTGTGAATCGTAACTATGGTGGCTGCGGCGTAGATGTTGGCCACATGGTTGTAATTGATGGCGATGGCAGTCAGCCTTGTGGGTGGGAGACAGCTCGGCTTGTAAATAATCGCGCCTTTCTGTATTCAACTACAACTTTTAATGAAAACTGGAATCAGACAAATGGCGATATCGGCCTCGCTGATGTCTTTGCCGTATCAATAACGCGCAATGTCCCTGGCACGGGAACTGTGCCGGTTCCAGCTCCTCTTGCCCTTATTGGTCTTGGATTACTTGGTTTAGGCATTAGTCGTAAAACGAAATAATAATTTCAATTTCGATAGCTAAAACTAAGGCAAATAAAAGCCCCCGCCCAAAAGCGGGGGTTTTTGCTGTGAGAGTTAAGGCAGTATTTCTTAGGCATCATCCTGATCTTTACTTTTTTTAGCTGCAACCTTCTTTTTTGAGATCGTTTTCTTAGCCACTTTTTTCTTGGTGACCTTCTTTTTGGTGGTCCGTTTTTTTACGAGTACCTTTTTGGCGGACAAGGCGGCCGAGGGAAAATCATCCACACCAATCAGCGCCATCACCTTGTTATCAAAATCACGCAGTTGCTGAGCTTCATCCGTTGTCAAAATACCCTTCTGCTCCGCTTCGTTAATCTGTGATGGCGTATCCTCTGATTCAAACTGGCTTGCCTTGCGTGCGTCATACACTTTCCGCTCCAGCGGCTTGACTGACTCTGTCAGTTCCAGCGCTTCCTGTAACAGACCCAGTGGGTTATTGGGTTCAACTGTCGCATAGATACCCTTGCACAGACGATCACGAGTTTCCGAAGGCTTCATCATCAACTCAACAATCTGCAGACCCAGTTCATCGGATGGCGCTGAGTAGGTACGACCGCGAGGAAATATAAACAGCCGCAGTAACGCACCGATCCAACGATTGGGGAAATTTCGCAACAACCCATGCAACTGCTCCTGAGCATCATAAAGCAGTGAACGACAAGCCCACTCAACGATTGGCAGATCCGCTTCAGGACTGCCCTGGTTGGTGTGATGCTTCAATACCATAGATGCCAGATAGATCGAACTCAGTACATCGCCCAAGCGTGCTGATAACAGCTCCTTGCGTTTCAGTGCGCCACCCAGTGTCAACATGGCCACATCAGCAGCCAGGGCAAATGATGCACTGTAACGGGAGATATGCTGGTAGTAGCGTCGCGTCTCATCCCGGGTTGGTGCCTTGGCATAGCGTGCCTGGGTCAATGCCATGACCAGAGAGCGAGCCGCGTTACTGATGGCGTAGCCAATATGGCCGAACAGCGCCTCATCAAATGCATGCAGTCCGGTATCGCCCTCAGCCCCTGCCGCTTCCATCTCTTTCAACACGTAGGGGTGACAACGAATGGCCCCCTGGCCAAAGATGATCAGACCCCGGGTGAGAATGTTGGCACCCTCCACCGTGATCGCTATCGGTATGCCTTGATAGTTACGCCCGAGATAGTTTTTTGGGCCGAGCATAATGCCCTTGCCGCCCTGAACATCCATCGCATCATTGGCAATGCTGCGACCCATCTCGGTGTTGTGATATTTCAGAATGGCAGAAGGTACCGAAGGTTTTTCACCTTCGTCTATTGCCGCAATTGTCACATCTGCCGCCGCACTCATGATGTAGGTATGGCCTGCCATCCTTGCCAACACTTCACCCACGCCATGAAACTTACCCACGGGCAGACCGAACTGTCGACGAATACGGGCATAGGCACCCGAGGCATAGACGGCCGCCTTACCCGTACCTACAGCATTAGACGGCAAGGTAATACCACGACCGACTGATAACTGTTCTACCAACATCTTCCAGCCCTGACCTGCCCTGGCCGGACCACCAATGATGGCATCCAGTGGTACAAACACATCCTGTCCTTGGGTGGGACCATTCTGAAAAGGAATATTCAACGGGAAATGGCGACGACCAATAGTGATGCCTGACAGACCTGTTGGTATGAGTGCAGCTGTTATACCGTACTCATCCTGTTCACCCATCAGATGATCGGGGTCGTAAAGCTTGAAGGCAAGACCCAACACCGTCGCAATCGGTGCCAGTGTAATGTAGCGCTTGTCCCAGTTAAGGCGGATTCCAATGACTTCCTGACCTTCATACTCACCACGACAGACAACACCGGTATCGGTAATCGCCGTAGCGTCCGAACCTACACGCGGGGAGGTCAAGGCAAAACAGGGAATCTCATCGCCGGCTGCCAATCGTGGCAGATAATAGTCTTTCTGATCTTCAGTCCCGTAATGAAGTAACAGCTCACCAGGGCCTAATGAGTTTGGCACACCCACTGTAGAGGCCGCCACCAGACTTCTGCTGGCAAGCTTGGTCAGTACTTTTGATTGAGCCAGTGCAGAAAACTCCAGCCCGCCATACCGCTTGGGTATGATCAGGGCAAAGAACTTCTCCTGTTTGATATAAGCCCATACCTCTGGTGGCATATCGGCCAATTCGTGAGTGATCTGCCAATCGTCCAACATACGACAGAGCGTCTCGGTCGGGCCATCGAGAAACGCCTGCTCCTCTCGTGTCAGATGGGGTGCCGGCATCTGGTGCAGTTTTTCCCAGTCTGGTGAACCTGAGAACAGTTCGCCTTCCCACCAGACCGTACCTGCCTCCAGTGCTTCGCGTTCAGTTTTGGACATGGGGGGCAACATCTGACGATAGATACCCAGTAGTCGTAGGGAAAACATATTCCGTCTGAAATCAGAGAAGTTCAGCGACACCATACCCAGAAAAAGCAACCAAAGTATCAGAAGCCAAAGTCCGCCCGCACAACCCCACAGCGAGTAGGCCAGCAGCACCCCGCCCATAATCAGCGTGGATCGCTTCAGACTTTCACGTCGATAGGCTAACGCAATAGCCACGACAGAAAACAACAGGAACCAGAAAAGCGTCGTAAGCATTACTCTCTCCCCAGTAATCTACTTTCAGCCCATGCTCCGTCACAAAATAAGCTGAATACACACCACCCTAGAGTAGGCGACAACCCTTTGAAGGTAAATGAGCAAAAGATACTTTCTAGTGTAACTCACTGATTTTTTTACCTCGTTCAGCATCAAAGGCTAAAGTTAAAAAGTAAAATGCCGATAAACTTTTGATAAATCGCTAATTACTAATGGATATGGGGAGAAGCGGATGACATTGAACAAATTTACATGGCGCTGTTCAAGGGTCTGCATCCCCTTGCTACTGTTGTTGCTCACTCCTATCGTCGCCCTGTCTGCAGACCGTTGCCTCTACATCTCCTCCTACCATCAGGGGTATGCCTGGTCAGACGGTGTAGAGCGCGGCATTCGCAGCACCCTGGCTGGCCGTTGCGAGCTACGCCAATTCGACATGGACACCAAACGCCACAAAGAAGCAGCCGACATAAAACATAGTGTCAATAAAGCGATGCAACTGATAGATGAGTGGCAACCCAGTGTCATTATTACGTCCGATGATAATGCTGCAAAACATCTTATCCAGGCCCACTATAAAGATGCCAGGTTTCCTTTTGTCTTCTGTGGAGTCAACTGGACCATCAGTGAATACGGTTTCCCCTATAGCAATGTCACCGGGATTATTGAAGTAGCCCCATTGAAACCCATGTTGGAACAGGCCACTCAATTAACCCACTCAAGTAGGCTCAGCGCCATCTATATTGGCGCCGACACGCTAACAGAAAAGAAGAATTACGCCCGTATGCGGGCGGCAGCAGCTGATCTTGGTATCACACTGGATGAAAGACGGGCAACCAGTATGGCAGATTGGAAAGCGGCCTATCTTGATGCTCAGAATTACAGATTCATTGTGTTAGGTAGCCATTCAGGGATCAATGACTGGGATGCAAAACAGCTCACCAAATTCGTCCAAGAACATGGCCATGTAGTCAGTGTAACCAATCATGACTGGATGATGCCATTTACCATGCTGGGTTTTACAAAAATCCCTGAAGAGCATGGTGAGTGGGCAGCCAAGGCGGCAATTGCCATCTTAAATGGGACTCCTCCCAGTGACATACCCATTGTATCGAATAGAAAGTGGGATCTCTGGCTCAACCAATCACTACAGAATAATTCAGATGTAAAGCTCCCTAGAAAACTGGCACGCAAGGCCAAGAAGGTTATCCCTTAACCATGAAAGAGAAGAACGGAGCCTCTCTTCCCATAACGGCCACAGTAACCATCTTACTTGGCAGTATCCTAATTGTGTTTTTTGTCGGCTTCGTGACACTCTTTATGAACAGAGAGGAATCCAGCGAGCGGTTCAACTATCAAAGCAAATCAATCGTCCAAAGCGTCTCTCAGCGATTGGCATCCGCCGATGCAGCCCTGACCACCTTAATTGGACTCAGCCAAGCCACCGACGAGCTCAATTCGGCCTTACTGACACCTATCAGCGAAAAACTGCTTGAGCGGTTCCCATTTATAACCTCCATCACTTACCTGTCTCTTTTAGAGCCTGATGAAATTGATGATTTTTTAATTGAGATGCGGAAAAACGGCATGCCGCAATTCAAAATAAAACCTTTCGGCAGAGATACAACCGATAGCTTGCCCAACTGCTTTGAAAAGAGATGCCTTATTACCACCTTCATTGAACCGTTAGAGCCAAAGACGGCTGGCCTATTGGGAATGGATTGGTGGAGTGAAACAAAATTCCAATATCTAGTAAATCAGGCAGTCACTACGAATGGGCCTGAATTGGCCCTCTCACCGGCAGATTCCCAACTACCGGGAACCCATATGATGTTGCGCCCTACTTATTTTGGCAATATTACACCACCCACACTCCGCGAACGACGCCAACAGCTAAGTGGTGTATTTATTTTATCCCTGGACTATTCATTACTGCTTAATTTCAAGTTTGGATCAACTTCTGATGTCTCATATTCGCTAACCATTCTTGATACCGACGGTAAAGAACGAGAAGTACTTCGGCTTAGTGACGAATATAGCTCCAAACCAACCCTGCTAATGGGTAACTTTCAGCAAACACAATCTTTTAATTTAGGTACACGAAGGATTCATCTGAATTTACAAAAGACACCAAAAGCAGAAGAGTTGGATTTTCTTTCCATCCTGTTTTCAATGCTAGTTACTACTCTCCTACTCTACGCAGCAGCTACTGCATGGATCAACCGCCGCCTGGCTACTGAAAATCAAAAGATCGCCCAAGAACAACTGTTTCAAGAAAAAGACAAAGCTGATGTTACTTTACAAAGCATTGGTGACGCGGTAATTACAACCGACATTGCCCACCGAGTACTCTACGCAAATCCTATTGCAGAAAGAATTTTTGGCTGCACTCTGGAAGAGATAAAAGGACGCCATATTTCTGAGGTAGCCCAATTCATGGAAAAGGAAAGTGGCGAGTTAATTGAGGATCTAATAGGCTACTACCTTAATACCAAAGCCATTCGGCATATGCCCAGCCACCTGATAATGAAACACCCCACTGGCCGTGAGATAAGCATTGACTGTACCGTATCACATCTTACGGACAGAATAGGTAACGCCATTGGAAACGTCCTGGTATTGCGGGATGTAAGCCTGGAACGTGAACTCACTTCTGCACTTGCTTATCAGGCCAGCCATGATGCCTTAACCGGTTTATTAAATCGGAACGAATTTGAAAACCGCTTAAAAGAGATGTTAGAGAGCAGTCGAACACAAAACTCTCAACATGCACTTTGCTATATAGATCTCGACCAATTCAAACTGGTGAATGATACCTGTGGACACCTGGCGGGCGATAACTTGCTCAAGCAACTGGCGGGCATTTTACAGGCCCAGATGCGTGAGATGGATATAGTCGCACGTCTGGGTGGTGATGAATTCGGCGTTCTGATTCAGCACTGTGGGTTTGACCGGGCACTTGAAGTCGCAGAACGCCTTAAACAGGTTATTAATGATCATCGCTTCAGGTGGGAAGAGAAGGTCTTTGATGTACATGCCAGTATCGGAGTTGTACTGATTACAGCCGAGATTGACACGCTTTCCGATCTTCTGAGTACAGCCGATCTAGCCTGCTATACGGCAAAAGACATGGGGAGGGATACAGTCCACGCCTATCAGCCAAATGACAAGGAGATCACCCAGAGACAATCTCAAATGCGCTGGCTTCCACGCATACAGGAAGCACTCCACGACAATCAGTTTCAACTTGTAACGCAGCGCATTATGTCACTGAAAGAAAATGCTGAACCTCATGAAATTTATGAATTTCTGCTCCGCTGGCCGCAAAAAAATGGCAACCTGGTCTCCCCTGGAATATTTATACCTGCCGCCGAACGCTACGATCTGATGCGAAACATAGATCATTGGGTTATTAAAAATGCCTTTTCGCTAATTGCTAAAATCCATGCCGAATGTGAACCGGTTCATTCACGACTCTACTCAATCAATCTCTCAGGGCAGTCTATCGGCGATCCTAAGCTCGCCGACTATATCTGCCATCAATTAGGCCATTACGGTATCAATCCAAAACGCATCTGCTTTGAGATAACCGAGACCTCTGCAATCGCCAATTACGCCATTGCTGAAGCATTCATTCACCATATGCTGGATGTAGGTTGTCAATTTGCACTGGATGATTTTGGCTCAGGCCTGAGCTCGTTTGGTTACCTGAAACAGTTGCCTGTTTCCCTACTGAAAATTGATGGGCAGTTCGTCAAAGATATGGCCAAGGATCCAGTTGATCACGCCATGGTTAGAACAATCCATGATGTAGCGCAGGCACTCAACCTCAAGACCATTGCAGAGTGGGTGGAGGATGAAGAGGTCAATGTTCTACTTAAAGAGATCGGCATTGATTATGTTCAGGGATTCCATATCGAAAGACCGCAGCTTGCTGATATGTTACTAACCAACGCTACACACCTATCCACAAGACAAAATAGTGCCACAAGCGAGCATGGATAAGCCGTGCGCTGCAGCTGGAATTTGTATGTGAATTTACGCCTCTGCGTCCTCTTGATTAAAGCAAGTGCCAATCAATTCTTACTGCAACCCCATCACTTGGATAACCTCATCACAGGACAAAACATGACAATAGATCATGTTGATGGTCTCCAATTCCTTCTGGTGCAGTTCATCGGTACCCGCCGCACAACCATCTTCTACTACGATGACATTAAAACTCTCATCCGCAAGACTTCGAACAGTTGAAGAGACACACTGGTCAGTAAAGATACCGGTCATCACCACATTCTTAATGCCCATATTCTGCAAAATCAGACGCAGATTGGTTCCCGTCAGGGCACTATCTGTGGTCTTGGTCAATTCAATCTCGCCATGGAGTGGGGTTAACTCAGGCACAATCTGCGAGCTCACCTCATCTTTTGGAAGTAACAGATAATTCCAGCCGGGCTTTTTCTGGCTCAACGAACGGTCGCGCCCATCCTCCAAAAGACAGGCAATCCTTGCATGCAGTACATCCATACCCTGCGCGCGGAAGTGTGTTTGAAGCCTTTTGACCGTCGGTATGACGATGTTGGTCATGCGGTCGTGAAACGGTGTCCAGCGGAGACGCTCCGCTGGATCATCCGACAGGTGCATGTAGATATTCTGAATATCAATAGTCAGCAGTGCCGTCTCTTCAGGCCGTAAATTGAGATCAGCCGGTTCAGGGGCACCCTGATAATAAAAGGACCTATAATCAGTTTTCCAGTTCACTTAGCCTCCCACACAAATTCACCTTTACAACATAGTGCAACCTGCTTTATCCAAATGCAACGACTCGTCCCGGTGACGATGAAATGGCAATATCTGCCCCATCGACCGAATAATATCCCAGGCTCTGGTTGAACGCAGGCAGTGCGCTCTCTGCTTGTAATATCGAAAATCAATCGTGCCATCAAAAGAACGGCAAATCGTATCTTCATCATCTCTGTTGGTATGCAGGTCGTCTCTCGTATGATTTCGGGTCATGACAATCTCCTGTACAATTTAGTTTTATTCATCATTAATAACGTCAAATTCATGACTGGATAATATGATGCGACTATAGTTAGGATATATTGATGAAACAAACGACCATTTTTCATATACGAATTAGATATTTTCATCTATAAAACAATATGATTATTCCTCCTCTAAACGCCATACGCACATTCGAGGCTGCCGCACGGCATCTCAGCTTCAGCCTGGCGGCTGAAGAACTGCATGTGACCGCCTCGGCCGTCAGCCACCAGATAAAAACACTGGAAGCATTCCTGGAGGTGAAGCTGTTTAAACGGCAGCCTCGCCAGGTCACGCTGACACCAGAGGCCGAGGTCTACCTGCCGGCCATACGTATGGGGCTGGAGCAGATTAGTGAGGCGACACGCCGGGTAATGTATCGACAGGATACGGTGATTCGAATCAACCTCGCCCCCGCCATTGCGGGTGGCTGGCTGATTCCGCGCCTGTATGATTTTTATAACCATCATTCTGATATAGAGATTGAGATCACAACATCCATGAAGCTGGTGGATTTTAATCGCTCCGATGTCGATCTGGCCGTTCGCTTCGGCAAGGGTCACTGGGAAGGCCTCACAAGCCACCTGCTCATTACCGATGAGCTGGTGCCGGTATGCAGCCCTAACCTAGTCGGTAAAAAGAATTTCCCGAATTCACCAGAGGCTCTACTTACTCTTCCATTACTGTATGTCAGACCAAAAGCAATGGACTGGCAAGAGTGGTTCAAGGCCGCCGATATAAAACACGATGCGCTCAAGATGGGACCAGGTTTTCAAAGCTCACCACTGATGTTGGATGCTGTCGAGGCGGGATTGGGCTATGGCATTGTGAGCCGCCATGTAATTGAACAGGAACTGAGAAGCGGGCGACTTGTGATCCCTTTTGATATCAGGGTCACTGGGAGCAATGGGTACTATCTTGTCTACCCTGAAAACCGACACAAAGACCACAAGGTAGAACTCTTTCGGAAGTGGGTACTTAGCCAGATAAAGCGCTGATTGATGCGCTGTTATGGATACAACTGAACAATGCCGCTCTTACCCTCGAAATCACCCACCATCCAGATCTGTTCAAAGGGGTGATTATTCGGCACATCAATATGGTGTTGTAGCGCCTTTATTTCAGCTGCCCCCCAGGCCGGATGAGCATTTCTAATCACTAACCAGACGCGCTTGGTTTTGTAGCGCTTATGAGATTTATTCTCCAGAATACGATTTAGCGCTTTGAGTAGACGCGCATGGGGATCAGGGACTGTTTCAAGGTCCCGCAAGGCTTCGAGCGTCATGTCACTCAACTCCCTCCCGAGTATCTGCATCGCCTCCTGCTCGGTTCCATAAAGATGAGCCACTTCCAGATCCAGCCGGTCCCCTTCAAACTTACAGGAGACATCCGGTTTTATAGGCTGGTTATGCCAAATATGTCGGATCTTTTTCCCGGTATTTTGTTCATACCTCCGCATAAAGAGCTTTGCAGCCTGATGTTCTAGTTGTATTTTTTCCTGTTCACTCGATTGCATAGATGACATGGTAATACAAACATTCCACTGCTCGCGATACCGCTACTCTCTTGGACAATAAATTATATATGGGCCCAGCTCTTTTATAAATAAATGTGAGCCTGTTGCCAAGAAAAGTTACACTAGCACATGAGTCTTTGTGTGACAGAGACCGATTTAATCAGGATAAATAGATGCAAAACAACGATATTCTACGCCGCATTCGCTATATCTTTGACTTGGGCGACTCACAGATGCGCGGGCTGTTTGCTCTGGCTGATCTAAAAATCGGACTCCCACAGGTCCGCAACTGGTTACTCAAGGATGATGACCCCGACTATGTAACACTCACTGACACGGAACTCGCCACCTTTCTGAACGGTTTGATAATTGATATGCGCGGAGCAAGAGAGGGACCAAAGCCTGTTCCTGAGAAACGCCTAACAAATAATATCGTTTTCACGAAACTGAAAATTGCCTTAAACCTTCAGGCAGAAGATGTTTTGGCGATACTTGCAAAGGCCGGGTCGACTATAAGCAAGCATGAGCTAAGTGCCTTTTTCCGCAAGCCAAGCCACAAGCACTATCGAGAATGCAAGGATCAGATTTTACGTAATTTTCTTATGGGTCTGCAGCAAACATATCGAGACAACGAGGAGTAGGAACAGATAGCAGCTTACTGCAGTGAGACTCTATCGTCATTTGACAAAATCCGTCTTTGTATCTTATGAATAGCTATCTCGTCCTGGCTGGTCTGAAATATGCCGCTTGAATAAATCAAGCCAATTCAAAACGGGTATACCCCCGCTGCTTATCGATATAAACAGTAAGCTCACAGTAAGCATTTTCAGTCGCAGGGTCATCGCCGCAACTACACCCGGCAATAATTTCACTGAAAAAAACGCCGACCTTTGCTGCTATCTCAATGCCATTATCTATGGCAGAGAGTAGACTCAGCTCAATATTGGAAGCATCAACATAGCCGCCCTGACTTACCCCCTCTTGCAGCGGAAGGAAGTCCGGTTCAAGCGCCATCAACTCAGCTTTCAATGTTGACTCGAATGCATCTGTGGACCAGGACTGCAACGTCTGCTTCAATATAATCAAAGAGATTTCCTACTGTAACCAGACACCAAAACACAGACGCAATAATTTTATCTGGATAATCATGTGCCGTTTCTTTATGGCTTTACCTGAACACATTCAGCAACCGGGCGTTGATCACTACCGCTCTCTTTGCAGTAGTGAAGTTGGCCATCGGCATAACCAACCCAGGCACGCTGAAGATTATTGCCGATAGCGGTTACTGCAGATCCACGAGCGGCTATGGCCTGAGTACAGGTGGTCCAGAAAGGGGTCGCTGTCCCTCCGCCACCATTACAAAAGCGAACCGATCCATCAGCATAACCAACCCAGGCACCATTTGCACTGTTGCTACTGATTACAGCAACGCCATTTCCAGCCAAGACCGATCCTACCGAAGTCACCAGTAAAAAAAACAGAAACAGTCCAATCCGTTTATCCATAACAGCGCTCCTTTTCCATTTTTCAGAATACTCTCAATGCCAGCCACTCGATTTGATTACGGTCTGACGAGCGTAACATGACTACCCGCCCGACCGGCTGAAATATCCAGCCGCAGAGGCATCTGCTCTTTTAATTCAGCCACATGCGAGATGACACCAATCATGCGCCCAGAGGCCTGTAGATCAATCAGGGTGCGAATTGCCAGATCAAGGGATTCCGGGTCCAACGATCCAAATCCCTCATCGATAAACAGCGTATCCAGTCGAATACCGCCTGAATAGGCCTGTACCACATCAGACATCCCTAACGCCAGTGAGAGAGCCGCCAGGAAGCTCTCACCACCTGACAGAGTAGCCACTGGCCGACACTTGCCACTGTAGGCGTCCTCTACTTCCAGTTCAAGCCCGGAGGCACGATTACCTTTTGAGCGTGTCTCTTTACGCAACAGTTGATAACGTCCCTTGGTCATCAAGTGCAGACGATGACTCGCCTCCACCAGCACATCATCCAGCAGGACACTGAGCACAAAGCGCTGCAGGCTGATCTTATCCCCTGTCTGACCATTAGCCACATCACTCAGGGTCCCAAGCACTGCATACTGTTTTTCCAACGCCTCACACGCCTGAGTAACACGATTCAGTTTCTCTTCTGCAGCGCGTAATTGGCCTAGCCGCTTATCCAGTGCTTGCCAGTTTTTTTCTGACGCCAATTTTGCCTGTTCGGACTGAGCCAGTTCCTGGCTAAGCCTTTCCAGATCCGGAGGCGCTTTTCCCTCCAACAGCAATTGCTGCTGTTTTAGCGCACCCGCCGTCTGCTGTACGGCCGTTTCAAACTCACTCAGATGGTGTTTAACGGCCGCCTTTGCCGATGTATCCATGCGGGCCTTGTGATAATCCGCCTCATCAGCAAACAAGCTTTCACCCAAAGCCGAATCCCACTGCTGTTCCGCAATCGCCCTGGCCTTGTCCGCATCGCGTTTCACTTCATCGGCTGATTGCGAAGTCGCTCTTGCGGCTTCCCATACACCATTTAAACGCTGACAGAGTTCACGCGCCTGTCTTATTTCCGTGTCATATTTTTCAATGGTCGAATTAACTTGTGCAATGGCAGCTGCCAATGCCCCGGCCTCGCGATAGATCTCTGGTAGCTCCAGCTCTGCACTGTGCAGCCCACTCTGTTTTGTGGCTACCGTGCGCTGCTGCCCTGCCAACTGTTTACTGACCAGGTCGAGCGCTGCACGAAGCGTCGTCTCCCGCTGCCGGATCTCAGCCGCCGCTGTAGTGAGTTGTTCAACTGTCTGCTGATCCTGCTTTAGCTGTTGTACTTGCTTTTTAAGACGGTCATGACGAGACTGAAGCTCCGCCGCTGTCTCTTGTAGCACCTCACCCAGATCAACCTGTTTCTGCTCTACCTGAACATTCAAATTATCCAAAACACCCCTGATAGTGCCATACGCCTTACGCGCCTCAGTCAGTTCATCGAGGGCCGCTTGAACAACCTGTCGTGCCTGATCCAATTCATGCTCAGTTGGTAGCGATTCAACCGATGCGGCAGGCGCTGGATGGGATTCACTACCACAAACCGGGCAGGGCTGATTTGCCTCCAATTCTCTCGCCAGCAGGGCCGCCTGGCCACGGTGCCAGGCCAACTCCAGTCGCTTGTACTGATCATTAACCTCGGCATGCTTTGACACCAACGTCTTGCCTTGCTGTTCTGCCCGTTCAAGTTGCTGCTGCTTTTCTGCCCGTTGCTTTAACAACGCATCCAGGGCTTGTCGGTCACGGATCTGAACGGTGAGTCTCTGCTGCGCTAATGGGGCCTCTATCCGTTGCGCTATGCCTTTTTGAAGTTTCTCTTGTTCAAGCTGATTCGCTGCCAGGCTATCAGTTTGTTGTTGCAGTTGCTCAGCCGTTTTCTGTTGAGCGGCAATCAACACCTGCTCATCAGCCAAGGCCATCGTCAGCGCTTCTCTTGCCTGATCAACATGGATGGCCCGTGTCTGATAGCTGTTTAGTGTCGCCAGCTGTTGCTTGGCATCATCCAGCGGCTGGATTAATTGTTCTGCCTTGAGTAACTGGTTATTGGCTTGCTCCGATGCCTGTTTTGCCTCATCCATTTGCCGCCGGGCATCGAGCGCCTTCTTCTCCGCCTGCTGGCAGGTAGTGCGGCAACGCGTCAGTGTCTCTTCAGCCTGCTTGAGCTGATCGGCCTGTTGTGCCCGTTCAAGTTGTTGTTGCTGTATTTGAATGTCCGGGCGCTGTTTTTCCAGCCTTGCCATCTGCGCTTGCAAGGCGCTCAGCCGCTTGAAGGCCTCATTGAGTTGTCGCGCCTGCTCCAGCGTTTGCAGTTGATGCGTGTAGTTTTGTTCTGTTGTCGATTTGAGTTTAGCGGCCTGTTCTTCCTCAGGAATCAACGCCTTCAGACCCATCTGTAACGCCTGTTTATCCTCAAGGCCCGCTCCTTCGAGTATACCCAGCTCTATCTGCCGGCTCTTCTCCACTTCACGCCGAATCTCAGCAGCACGTGCCTTTAACCGCAGCTCCAGCTGCTGGTAGATATGGGTTTGAAACAGCTGACTAAATATAGCTTCACGCGCCTTGGACTCGGCCAGCAACAGCTCGCGAAATTTGCCCTGTGGTAGCACCATCACCTGACGGAACTGCTCAACACTCAGCCCGGTCAACTGTTCTATTTCCCGAGTAGCTTCTGTCACCTTGCTGGCGACGATTAACTGATCACCCAATTCCGGGCTGACACGCCACAGTTGCGCCTCCGCCACTTGGGTGGTTGTACCCTCTCCCCGGGCCTTGGGGCGTTGCTGCTCTGGAATACGGCGAATACGATACTGTGCATCAGAGAGCGAAAAACTGAACTCCACTTCGGTGAGAAGATCAGCCGGGGCGTGATCACAGCGCATCTGACCACCCTCCCTCTCATCACCTGTGGTGCGACCATAGAGTGCGAAACAGATGGCATCCAGCAGGGTTGTTTTACCCGAACCTGTTGGGCCGTTAATAAGAAACAGGGCATTGTCACCCAGTTGATCAAACCGTACTGTTTCACAGCCCTGGAAAGGCCCGAACGCCGTCATACGCAAAATGCATGGCCGCATGTCAGTCCCGCTCCTCGTTGTGAATCGACTCCAGTATTTCAGCGATCACTTTTGTCTGTTCGGCGGTTAAGACGTCTCCACAGATCTGCTGATAGAAATCCTGGAACATCGCCATCTCGCCCCGCTTCAGTTGATCCCGATGCAGCGTGCGTTGCTCCCCTGTACTCATGAGACCAGGGCGCTCCAGATGCAGGACATTCGGGTAGACCGCGCGCAGTTTACCCATAATATCCAATATGGCGTGGGTGTCGCTAAGCCGTACCAACAGATAATCATCCCGGTTAGGATCACTCAGGCCCTGCTTCAGTAATTGATCGAGTGGTCCCTCGAGAACTCGCATATCATGCAGCGGCGAGAGTTCAATCTGCTCGATCTTTTGCAGACCCGATCTGGTGATATCCACCAGTGTGACGGACTTGTGATGTTGGGTCTCAGAAAAAGAGTATTTGATCGGTGATCCAGCGTAGCGTATATGTTCCGCCCCTCGGAATTGACGGCCATGCAGATGTCCCAATGCCACATAGTCAAATGTTTTAAAGTGGTCGGGCGATACCCATTCCGCCCCACCAATCGACAAAGGTCGCTCAGACTCTGACACCTCACCCCCGGCCAGGAAGCAGTGACTCATCACCACACAACGATAGCGTCCGTTATTATGCTCTCGGATACGTTGCGTCAGAAACGCCATCGCCTCATCGTGTGAAGCCACTTCATTATCGAAGAGATCTCTGACTGTAGCCGGGTCGGCATAAGGAAGAGTATAAAAGGCGACTTCATCACCCGCCTTACCCAGGATAATGGGCGTGGGTTCAACCTGTAGTTGACCAATGATATGCAATCCGGATTGCGCCATGTGCCTGGCACCAAACCCGAGCCGTTCCGGGCCATCATGGTTTCCCGCGATAAGAATAACGGGCACACCCAGGTCGACACAGATTCGCTTCAGCACATGATCCAGTAATGCCACAGCCTTGGCAGGCGGTACCGATCGGTCATAGATATCCCCGGCTACCAGTACCACATCAACCTCACGCTCCCGGATCAACTCAATGATTTGTCCCAGGACATGGTGTTGATCTTCCAGCAGAGAGATATTGTGAAACTGCCGGCCGATATGCCAGTCAGCGGTATGCAGTATCCTCATTTGTCCATTAACCGCTTCCAGGTAGCGATGCCATTCTCCATTAGCAAATAATTGACCGGTACCAGTAGCAGCGTAATAAACGTGGCAAACAGAATACCAAAGCCTAAAGATACGGCCATGGGAATCAGAAACTGCGCTTGGGTAGATTGCTCAAACAGCAGTGGCGCCAAACCTATAAATGTCGTTAAGGAGGTCAGCATAACCGGCCGGAAACGTGCGACACCGGCTTTCAGTATGGCTTCATGAAGGCCTATGCTCTTCTTGTGATTATTAATAAAATCCACCAGCACAAGGCTATCATTCACAACCACACCAACCAGTGCCATCATACCCAGCATACTGAGCATGGTCAGATCCATGCCCATTATCCAGTGTCCGATCAGTGCACCGATGGCACCAAACGGAATGATTGACATCACCACTAACGGCTGCACATAAGACTTGAACGGAATAGCCAGTAGTCCATAGATCACAAACAGCATGATCACCAATCCGATACCCATCGAACTAAACGACTCTTCCTGCTCTCTCATCTCCCCTTCGAAGCTGTAACTCACCCCGGGATATTGCTGTAGCAATTCATCCAGATAGTGTTTCAGCTCCTGCTGCAAAACCGTCATGTTGGCTGCTGCCTTGTTAATATCGGCTGATACCTTGACGGTTCGATAACGGTTAATACGGATAATTGAAGTCGGACTTTTTCCTGGTTTTAGTGTAACTATCTGTCCGAGTGGCACACTCAATCCATTATCTCCGGTAATGCGCAGATCCTGCAGGTTGGCCACCGATTTACGTTCTGACTCAGGAAAACGAACCATCACCCGAATATCGTCCCGACCCCGCTGTATTCGCTGCACCTGAAAACCGTAGAAGGCGTTTCGGATCTGGTTGACAACATCCGAACGGGTCAAGCCAAGGGCGTGTGCCTCATCTTTCAGTTCAACCTGCAGCTCCTGCTTACCATCCGACAGCGTATCACTGATATCAAAAACAGCCGGGAAAAGCGCCAACTGCGCCTTTACCTTGTCTGAAACCTCCCCCAGCGTATTGAAATCGTTGCCCGAAAACTGGATTTCGATTGGATCGGAGATGCGACCGATCTCAGCCCTGAAGGTGAGACTCTCTGCACCGGGAATCACCCCGATCATCTTGCGCCACTCTCTGACCAGCTCGGTGCTGGTGACCCGTGAGGTACGATCCTCTGGCGCCACAATCTCAAACATTACCAGCCCGGTATGCGACCCAGAACCCCGCGAGCCACTGGAACCACTGGTAGACTGAATATCCAGCACCAGATCAAGACCCTCCTCATCCCTATACTTCTTCTTCAGGGTAAAAGCCGCATTGGTGATCTGCTGGATATAGCGATCGGTCACTTCAAAAGCCGTTCCCGTTGGCATGGTAAGTGATGCTCGAGCCAGCTCACTCTGCACCCGGGGCCAGAATGTAAACCGCGTCCAGCCTGTAGTGGCCAGGGTAATCATAATCAGCAGAATGCCACAAAACAGAACCAGCGTTGTCCAGCGATGATCCAGTGCCCGCTTCAGTAACGGTTTATAGAATTTCAGAATACCCTGCTCAAATCCATCGGCAAAACCCTGCTGAAAGCGATCAAACCAGCCCTGACGCTTAAGCTCCGAGCGCAACTTGATATGTTTGAGGTGAGCCGGCAGAACAAATTTTGATTCAATCAGGGAGAACAGAAAAATCGGGATCACCACGACCGGAATCTGTGCAAACAGCAAACCTCTTCGCCCCTCAATAAAAGCCAAGGGAAGAAAAGCCGCGATCGTCGTAAGAATACCAAAGGTAACCGGGACCGCCACCTCCTGGGTGCCTCGAATGGCCGCCTCCAATCCATTCTCGGCATGACGCAGGTGGGTATAGACATTCTCGCCCGTTACAATGGCATCATCCACCACGATACCCAGTACCAGGAGAAAGGCAAACAGGCTGAATATATTCAGGGAGACATCAAAGAACGGCATGGCCACAAAGGCCCCCATGAAACTGACCGGCACACCAATGAAAACCCAGAATGCAATAGACGGACGCAAAAACAGGGTTAGCAGAAGGAGCACCAACACACCGCCCTGAATCGCATTATTAGTCAGGGTCTTGAGGCGCTTCTTGACAATGCGGGAGCGATCACGCCAAGTGGTCATCTCAACCCCCTCGGGCAGCAATGCCTGACGTTCAGCGACGTAATCCTTAACCCTGTCCGCCACATCAATCGCGCTCTGATCGCCTACCCGGAATACATCAATAAACCCGGACATCTTGCCGTTGAAGCGACTGCGCAACGGCGACTCTTCAAATCCGTCAGCGACGTTGGCCAGATCCTTAACCTGCACAACACTACCGTCTGGTTGCGTCAAAACAATGATGCTATCAAACTGATCACGGCGATAGGCCTGTCCCTTCGAGCGAATCAGGATCTCACCACCTTCCGCCTTGATATTGCCCGCAGAAAGATCCAATGCACTACCGGTGATCGCCTGCGCGACATCACGCAGCGTAATGCCATACTGGCGCAGTCTATTTTCCGATACTTCAATCGCTACTTCATAGGCCCGCACCGAATCCAGTTCAACCTGGGTGATTCCGGGTATACGCAGCAGGTCATCACGAACCCGTTCGGCCTGAAGGCGAATCTCCTGCTCCGGATAGGGGCCCGCCACAGCCACAGTGATCACTTCCCGCCGCCGGGTTGCTAGACTGACAACCGGTTTCTCTGCTTCTACTGGCAGATTATTAATAGAATCGATGCGACTCTTGATATCCGCCAGCATCTCGCGCGGATCGTAACCCGCATCAATCTCCAGACCGATACTGGCCGTTCCTTCAGCAGAACGGCTAGTGATCTCTTCAATACCCTCCAGATCCTGCACAGCCTCTTCCACCAGGATGGCAATGCCCTGCTCGGCATCCTCCGGTGTTGCACCTCGCAGATTGATCACTACATTGACCTGCTGTGCCTCCAGCGTTGGAAACACCTCCAGTGGAATGCGGTGATAGAGTGACATCAAGCCGACAATCAGCAGCGTCATCATCAGCAGATTGGCCGCTACATGGTTGCGAGCAAACCAGGCAATCATGCGTTAGCCCTAGTTGGATTGAGCGGCATCAGTTGCAGGCTCCCTTTCAGTGGGTCTATCTTTAGCTTGCTTGCCCCGTGCAATTTTTTCTTCACCGAGTAGTTTGACTGGCGTACCACTGCTCACCTGTCCAAGCGGGGTGATAACCAATCGATCACCTGCTTTGAGACCGCTGCCAATCAGCGCCTCATCACTATTCTGCCAAGCAATTTCAATGGCTGTACGCTGCAATAATCCTGCCTTAAATAGATAGACATAGCTGCCTTGGTAGATGGCTGCATTTGGGATAGTAATAGCATTCGGTAAATTGCGCCCCTGGATTTCCGCTGTAACAAACTGGCCAATTTTAAGTGGCCGCAAGTCAGCCTGTGTTACCGAATAGGGATCATCAATCTGGGCCGTCACATACAGTTGCTGACTCTGCTCATCGATAGCCCCGGCAGTGCGTACCAGCTTGGCCTGCCAGGTTTCTGTGCTGTTGCCCAGATTGTTGATTATCCGAACGGGCGCTTGCACCTGCGGCTGATCATGTTCATTGCGAAACTGTTCAGGCAGATCAATGTAGGCCAGTTCACTGTTTTTCAGCGGCAGGCGCACCTCAACCCGATCGGTTGCATAGATTTTGGCCAATGCCTGGTTGGTGGAAACCACAACACCCCGATCAACATTGCGAGAGAGAATGCGACCTGCATAGGGCGCCTTGACGCGGGTACGCTCTACAGCAAGTCGAGCCTGCGACAGTTTTGCCCGTGCCGCATCAATTTGTGACTGTGCCGCCGCCAGTTGAGGTTTTCGAAGCGCATAATCCGAAGCAAGGCCCTTTCTATTGAGGATTGCCCGATCTTTTTTCGCCTGCTCCGCCAACGCCTGCTGCTCTTCCAGGTTGACTTTGGCATTGGCCAGCTCAGCGGCCGCAATATCCACCTGAATGTTGTAATCACGGGGGTCTATTGTTAGCAGCGTCTCCCCTGCCTCAAAAAAACCACCATCCCGAAAATTGGGACTAACCTCGATGATTTGTCCCGACACCTGTGCAACCAGCTCACCCTCCGTACGTGGCCTTACACGGCCAAATGAGCGGATGACGACGCGATAGTCATGGGGTTTGATTGTCAGTGCTTCGACAGCGATCAGTGGTGTTGGGGGTGTATCGCGCTTTGCCGAAACCGGCTTAAAGTGTGAGAGCAGCTGTGACGCACCGACAAAAATCACCAGTAAAATAAGTGGTAAAAGCTTTCGCATATCAGGCCCGGTTACTCGCTATTATTATGGTCATTTTACTGCTCCGGACCTCCGAATCCGATTAAGCATGATACGTTTATAGTGGTAGCCCCGGCAAAACGCCAGCGCAACCGATAACGGGCTATTCTAGGCTGAACAGCCACATCAGGGATAGACCCGTTGGAATAATCAGCAGCCTCCCCCCCATAAACAGTCAATCCAATCATATTTTCAAACCCTGTACCGGATTACCGGTTTAGCCCTTCCAAGTCAATATTAAGCAGCAAGAATGATGGTCAAACTTAATCCTACGGAAACAGTGCGGAGCCCAAAAGGGCATGTATCATGTCACTGGTATACTAATTCCTATTTAATATCCGCCCTTTTGTTAGGCAAATACTTAACTATCATTGTAATAATGCAGGATCAGAATTAATCATCAGTTTCAGTCAAAGGTTACCGCCGTATGATGAGTGAAGGAACTAAGCTGAAAAACACCGTACTCATCATCGATGATAGCCCTATCAATATCGAGCATCTCGCTCAAGTCCTTAAGCCAGAATACAACATCAAGGTCGCCAACAGTGGGGAGTCAGGACTGGTGGTAGCGCAACAGCAGAAACCGGACCTGATCCTGCTCGACATTGTGATGCCTGAGATGGATGGCTATAAGGTCTGTCGACACCTAAAAGCCGATGATTCAACTCGCAAGATACCGATAATCTTCATCACCACAAAAAATGAGATCGAAGATGAAACCCGCGGACTTTCACTAGGGGCCGTCGATTATATTACCAAGCCGTTTCGCACACCTATCGTCAAGGCCCGGATAAAAACCCATGTCCAGCTGAAACACAACAGTGACCTGCTGGAGAAATTGGCACTCATTGATGCACTCACCAACCTGCCAAACCGACGGCGTTTTGAACAGATTCTAAAACGGGAATGGGGACGGGCACGCCGCGCCCAGAAACCAATATCCATCATCATGCTGGATATTGATCACTTCAAGGAGTTTAACGACCATTACGGTCATCTGGCGGGTGATAGCTGCCTTACCCGAGTTGCCCGCGCCCTTACGCTACCTCTCAAGCGCCCCGCTGACAGTATATTTCGCTACGGTGGTGAAGAGTTTATTGCCGTATTACCAGAAACAGATCATGAGATTGCACTGAAACTGGCGGAAAAGCTAAGAACCGAGGTGGGCAGACTGCTCATACCCCACGACCACAATCACAGCAATCACCCTTACATCAGTGTCAGTTTGGGCGTGACAACATCCATACCTGGTTCAAGAAATGGACCGACTGATCTGGTGCAGGCAGCTGATCGTCTACTCTATAGCGCAAAGGATAACGGAAGAAACCGGGTAATGGGTGATGTCATACCCGCAACAGGTGATATTCGTTCTGACATTCTGAGCGACTGATATGAGACAGATACAACTCACGGGCTATTTTCTGCTGCTAGCCTCACTCTCCCAACTACTGCTAGCCGCAGATTCATCTGTTCATCCACGTATTCTGTTTATCGATTCGTACCATAAAGGTTACACCTGGAGTGATGGCGTAACCCAAGGCGTAGTCCAGGAGCTTGAAGCTCAGCCCGTAACATTAAAAATCCATCGCATGGACACCAAACGAAACCGGGATGAAGCGTTTAAAAAAGCTGCCGCATTAACGGCCCTGCAAATCATTGAAAATTTCAAACCTGACGTGCTCATTGCCTGCGATGATAATGCAGCAAAATACCTTATTGCACCTTACCTCAAAGAAAAGCAGCTCCCCGTCGTTTTCTGTGGCATTAACTGGGATGCCTCAATCTACGGTTTCCCTGCAAATAACATCACTGGCATGATCGAAGTCGAGCTTGTTGAACCACTTATACAACAGCTTCGGGAGTATGCCAAAGGGGACCGGATAGGTTACCTGGGGATCAACTCGCTCAGTTCAGAAAAGGTATCCCAGCACTATAAAAAACTGTTTGATCTTAGCTTTTCCAAACAATATTTCGTTAACGACTATTCAGAGTGGATTGAAGCATATCTAAAACTACAGGACGAAGTCGATATTTTACTGATCGGCAACCCTCAGGGGCTGAACGGGTGGAACGAAACAGATTTTATTCAAGTCACACTGAAACAGACGCGCATTCCAACAGGTACAACTGCATCCTGGCTCACCCGATTTACATTAATGGGCTATATACGAATCGCAGAGGAACAGGGAATCTGGGCTGCCCAGAGTGCACTACGAATATTGAACGGCACGCCACCATCAGCCATTCCAGTGGCACATAACCAACAGGGAAAACTCATTCTTAACCTTGGCATAGCTGATGTACTTAAAATCACTTTCAATCCAGTTTTAATTAGACATGCAGAGATCATTAAGCCTTATAGTAACAAGCGAATCCTGTTTATCGACTCTTATCATGAAGGCTATGACTGGAGTGATGGTCTCCTACGTGGAATTGATAATGGACTAAATTTCTCTGGAGTAACGCTTCATACATTCCACCTAAACTCAAAATTGAATCCCGACATATCATCCATTAACAAGTCAGTAGCCAATGCCATAATACGCATAAATGAGTTTAAACCCGATGTGCTTATTGCCTGCGATGACAATGCAATGAAGCATCTGATATTACCCCATTTCAAAGACACACAACTTCCTGTTGTATTTTGCGGCCTTAACTGGGATTCATCGATTTATGGTTTACCATTTAACAACACGACCGGCATGATTGAATTGGATGCTATTACTGAGGTTCTTGGTCAACTGCGTCAGTATGCAAAAGGTGAGCGAATTGGCATCATTGGTGTCAATCGTGCTACCGCCAGAAAAAATGTCACCTTCATCAAACATAATCTGCAAATACCCATAGAGAAAAGCTATCTTGTAGAGACTTTTACTGAGTGGAAAAACGCATACAGTGCACTTCAAAATGAAGTTGACATGGTATTGGCTATTAACCATATTGGCCTGCCCGACTGGGATCAGCAAGCTGCAGAAGCTCATGCACGTGCTGTGATCAAGATACCGGTCGGTGCATTTGCACCCTGGTCAATGCAGCATGCCGTCATCAGCTTCATAAAGTCACCCATCGAACAAGGTGAATGGTCTGCCAGAACTGCTTTAAAAATCATTGATGGAACCGCCCCAAACACTATTCCCATTAAAAAAAACAGCCAGTTTGAACTGGTAATAAACCGCACGTTACTTCAACAACTTAACCTTGTAATCGACAAGGCACTCTATAGCAGAGCCCGATTCATCGAATGAACATTAAATTCAAGTTCACTCTATTTACTTTAAGCATGGTAATCATGTTGATGCTACCGCTAGCAACGGGTGGAATCTGGATTATAAACCGTATTATTTACACTCAGTATGAAGAAAGTTTTCATCGAGAAATTAACAATATAGATATCACTATCAAAGAGAGTGTCGCTGAACTTGAACGCGCAGGATTAAATAATCTTGAAGCCTATGTACTTGCTGAACAAAACAGATTAATAGGCGAACTAGAAAAATATCGATTTGGAAAAACCGGACATTTAGAGATAATTAACACACATGATAATCAACTACAGCCAAAAAGTAGTGGCCCTGTAACTACCGAGAGAATGGAACTCATTAAAAACCAAATTAAACATAGTGACCTGGGAAGCATAAACTACGAAGTAGATAGAGAAGACTTTTTTGCAGTATACACCCGTTCAGAATGGGACTGGCTGCTGATATTGAGTATTAACCAATCAGAAATGTTTGCACAACGAAATATTTTTGCCTTGTTTGCTCTATTCCTAACACTTATTCCTCTCATTGGAGTAACCATACTCTCTTCACTCTTTTATCGACGCTTCCACACACAGATCAATCGAATGCTGGAGGCGCTGAAGCTTATAGAGAAAGGCCAACTCGATACTCAGATTGATCCCCCCGTGGGAGATGAACTCGGTGAAGTTCAGATTGGCATTAACAGCATGGCCAATACACTGAATGATCTTGTAACAACACTAGAGGAACGGGTCGCACAACAGACCAGCGCACTGCGTGATGCCAAAGAACTGGCAGAATCTGCCAATCAGGCTAAAAGTGATTTTCTTGCCAACATGTCACACGAAATAAGAACGCCGATGAATGGCGTATTAGGCATGTGTCAGTTGCTACAGTCTACCCCGCTTAATCAAAAACAGGCCGTCTATCTGGAGACTATAAACTCGGCAGCCAATTCACTGCTTTCTATTATTAATGACATTCTTGATTTCTCAAAGATTGAAGCAGGCGAGTTGAATTTTGAATCCACTCCCTTCAAGCTCAACCAGATACTTAATGAACTGGCAAATCTATTGTACCCTGCCTACAGAAAAAAAAGGCTCGAACTCATTTATGACATTGCGCCAGATGTTGATCATCAGCTTATCGGGGATAGCCTGCGACTAAAGCAAGTATTAACCAACCTATTAAATAACGCTGTAAAGTTCACTACGGACGGTTATATTCTACTGAAAATCAGTTCTGTGCATCAGAACGAAAAAGAACAAACGCTACAGTTCAATGTCGAAGATACCGGACTGGGAATACCGCCCAATCAGGTCGAACGGCTTTTTCGCCCCTTCACCCAGGCTGACGCATCGACCACACGCCATCATGGCGGCAGTGGATTAGGACTCAGCATCTGCCAACGACTCGTGCAATACATGGGTGGTGAAATCAACGTGACACAACGGGATGAGGGAGGCAGCTGCTTTCAATTTACCGCCTGCTTTGGACGGGGAGAAGACCCTACTGATGAAATCAACCTGAGCGATCCGTTAATTGCCAATAAATCATTTGCTTTTCTCTGCAATCATCCCTTACTGGACCGGATCGTTGCCCGTGATATAAAACAGCTTGGCTGCCGATGTCATCATTTTATTACGATCGAACAGTTTGAAATCTTTCTCAGTAAAAAAAGTGCTACTGATAATCTCAGTGGTCTGATAATTGACTCATCCCTATCCATGGATCGTTTGCACTATATTAATGAACTTGTCATAAAACAGTGCACCGGTGAATCATTGCCTATACTACTGCTAAATGATACACAGGAAACACGCACAAAACTCCCAGGTCGCACATGGATACAACAAAAGCCTCTCACGCTGAGTCGTTTGTATTTTGCCCTTAGACAGACACTCAGCACCGACAAAGCAGTCCCACATCCAGAATGGAGACAGACTCATCGCTCAGAACTGCTTAGCGGAATGCACATTCTACTGGCAGAAGATACACCTCTGAATCAACGTGTAGTCACAGAATTACTTGAGCAGTTACACATTGTTACTACTCTGGCCAGGAATGGTAAAGAAGCGATTACGCTGTTGGAAGAACGAGGCCCTGATGAGTTTGATCTGGTTATGATGGATATTCAGATGCCCATCATGGATGGATTTGAGGCAACCCGCCGCATTCGTAACAACCCGATTTTGAAAGAGATCCCTATTATCGCCATGACAGCAAACGCCATGACAGGTGACCGGGAACAGTGCCTGGCCGCAGGCATGGATGACTATTTAACCAAGCCCGTTAACCGGGATGAACTGATACAGGTCCTTGAACAAATAATTGAGTTCTCTAATAGCACCCTCTCCTGCAAGATAAAATCTGTCGTAGAAACAGAGAAACTTCCAGCTATTGACATACCCGTACTTCTTAGGCGTTTTGCCGATGATAAACCACGCGTATTGCGCCTCCTGCTACAAGCCGAGGAGTATTTTAAGAGTGATATACAGAAAATTGCTGATGCCATCGAGCAGCAGGATTGGCAGACGCTGGCACAATCGCTCCATCGCCTTAAAGGGGCAGCAGCCAACATGTCGACACACGCGCTCTACCAGCAATCTATTGCTTTAGAGGCTGCACTCGCTGCTGGTGATACTGAGATACTGGGTAATGGCTATCAATTGCTGGAGGGTGAGCTTGACCGGATGATTCTGGAGATTGCCGCATTTATGGAAGCACTTCCAGAGTTAGCACAGAAAAAAAATGTAACTGAACGGGCCTTTCAAAGCAGCGCGCAGTTAGTTACTTATCTTGAGCAACTTAGAGAAGATCTGGATGAACATAATCTCATCGACAGCAACCGTATTGATGAGATTGAACGGAATCTGGGACATGCACTCAGCACTGAAAAACTGACCCTACTAATACAGCAACTCAGAGCTTTCGACTATACATCTGCTGCTAAACTGCTGGAACAGTTATTGGCCAGTCACAGGGGAACGGCCAATTCATGATAGGCCTATCGCAATTAAGTGGCGCCACGCAGACAGGCTTCTATATAAGAGAGGTGTTCATGGGCGGCCTGTCGCGCCACCGTAGAGTCACCGGAGAAAATCGCTTCGTAAATTTTACCATGCTGGGCATGGATCGCCTGATAGCTCTCTTCCATGGTGTATATTTTCTCCCAGTTACTCAAAACCACATCACCCAGCAGATCAAAAAGGCTCTGGGTAAGATGAATCAGCGCAACATTGTGGGAAGCATCGGCAATCGCCATATGAAAAGCCGCATCGGCCTTAGCCTCCAGCTCCAAATCCCGTTTCTCATGGGCCGCCTCAAGTGCCAGGAAACGTTCACGGATAACAGCACGATCCATCTCGGTGGCCCGTGCAGCGGCGTAACTTGCCGCCAACTCTTCCAGGCCATGACGACACTCCATCACATCAGAGAGAGCCTGGGGATTATCCTTCAGGAGATTGGCCAACGGATTGGTAATGCTGGCACTCAGTGCATCCAGAACAAAGGTACCTTCGCCCTGTCGGCTGTATATCAGCCCCTGGGCTTCCAGTTTAAGCAACGCCTCGCGTACTGAGGGACGGGACACCTTTAATTGATCAACAAGTTCACGCTCAGCAGGAAGTTTGTCGCCGGGTTTTAACACCCCATTGATAATTTGGGTTTTCAGCTGCTCAGCGATCGAGTCAGAGACTCTGGCGGGCTTGATAGGTTGTAACTGCATGGTACTGCTCCAGGTGGGTACAAAATGATTATATACAACCAATTAGTTGTCTGACCAATGTTTTATTTAATAAGGATAGCAGACTACTGAATTTATATTTAATATTTATTTTTCAAATAGTTACTAGTTTATAGCCAAAAGCAACCTAACTAACTGTTATCCCTATTATAAAAGTATTTGACATATTAATAGACATACCTTTTAATGGTCTGACCATTGACACTACAAACAACTTTTTAAATTGTCCCTGTAAATAATAAATAGCACTGAACCAGAAGAGGAATTAATCAAATGAACGATCGTTCCAGCGAATATCGGGATACTGACCCGCAGGAGACCCAGGAGTGGCTCGAGGCTATCGATGTTGTGGTCGAGCGGGAAGGCGCAGAACGTGCGAAATTCCTGATCAAACAGACCATTGACAAGGCCACTGCCGCTGGAGCCGAGCCGCCTGACTGTTCACGGACCCCCTATCTGAACTCCATTCCAGTCAGTCGTGAACCCCGTCTGCCCGGAGATCCGGTTGTTGAGGCCAGGCTGCGCGACATTATCCGTTGGAACGCCATGGCCATGGTCGTTCGCGCGAATCGCAAACCGGCCTCGCCGGGTGGTCATATCGCCAGCTTCCAATCCTCGGCTGTGCTGTATGAAACAGGATTCAATCACTTCTGGCGAGCGGCCTCTGACACTCAGGGCGGCGACATGATCTATATACAAGGTCATGTGGCACCCGGTATCTACTCCCGCGCCTTCCTTGAAGGACGCATTACCGAAGAGCAGCTGGACAACTTCCGTATCGAAGCGGGTGGTAAGGGCATTCCCTCTTATCCCCACCCCTGGCTGATGCCCAAATTCTGGCAGTTCCCCACCGTATCTATGGGTCTTGGTCCAATCATGGCGATCTACCAGGCACGCTTCATGAAGTACATGGAGAACCGTGGCTTGATCCCAAAATCCAACCGCAAGGTCTGGGTTTTCCTGGGTGATGGCGAAACCGATGAGCCTGAGGCACAGGGTGCCATTGCACTGGCTGTACGCGAGAAGCTGGACAACCTGATCTTCGTGATCAACTGTAACCTGCAACGACTTGATGGCCCTGTACGGGGTAACGGCAAAATCATCCAGGAACTGGAAGGCAATTTCCGGGGTACAGGCTGGAACGTCATCAAGGTGATCTGGGGTGCCGCTTGGGACAAACTGCTGGCACAAGACCACAACGGTCTGCTGCGCAAGCGTATGGAAGAAGCCGTGGATGGTGAATACCAGAGCTTCAAGGCGAAAGATGGCGCCTATGTTCGTGAATACTTCTTCGGAAAGTATCCCGAATTGAAGAAGATGGTTGAGCACATGACCGACGATGAGATCTACCATGATCTGATCCGTGGCGGACACGATCCCCAGAAGGTCTATGCCGCCTATAACGAGGCCGTTAATACCGTGGGTCAACCTACTCTTATCCTGGCCAAGACCGTTAAAGGTTACGGTATGGGCGAAGCGGGTGAAGGCCAGAACATCTCACATCAGCAGAAAAAGCTGGGTAACGATCAGCTGAAGAAATTCAGCGCTCGACTGGATCTGGATATTTCCGAAGAGGATGTGGTCGAGGCCAACTTCCTGAAACCGGCGGCCGACAGTCCTGAGATGAAATATCTGCATCAGCAGCGTAAGGCGCTGGGCGGCTATCTGCCAGAACGGCGGACCCAGGGTGATGTACTGAATATCCCCGATCTCTCCATGTTTGATCTGCTGCTGAAAGGCACCGGAGCACGCACCATGTCCACCACCATGGCTTTGGTTCGCGCCATGGTAGCGATTTCACGTAACAAGGAGATCGGTCCACGCCTGGTGCCTATCGTCCCGGACGAGGCCCGTACTTTTGGTATGGAAGGCATGTTCCGTCAGATGGGCATTTATGCCCCCGAGGGTCAGCTCTACACCCCGATGGATTCCGGCGAGATCATGCCCTATCGGGAAGACAAAAAAGGCCAGCTGCTTCAGGAAGGTATCAACGAGGCGGGCGCCATGTCCTCCTGGATTGCGGCCTCCAGCAGTTACAGTAATCACGGTGTCACCATGATACCGTTTTATATCTACTACTCCATGTTTGGATTCCAGCGTGTTGGTGATCTGGCCTGGGCGGCCGGTGATCTGCAGGCTCGCGGCTTCCTGATCGGTGGTACCGCCGGACGTACTACACTGAATGGCGAAGGTCTTCAGCATCAGGATGGTCACAGCCAGCTGTTTGCCAGCTTCATCCCTAACTGCATCTCCTATGATCCGACCTATCACTATGAAGTAGCGGTCATCATCCATGAAGGCATGCGGCGCATGTACCAGGAGCAGGAGAATGTCTTCTACTACCTGACCACCATGAATGAAAACTATGCCCATCCAGATATGCCGGAAGGGTCAGAGGAAGGTATTCTCAAAGGACTCTATCATCTGAGCAGTAGTGAGCTGGACAAGAAAGGCAAGAAAAAAAGCCCACGGGTACAACTGCTGGGTTGTGGCACGATCCTTAATGAAGTCATCGAAGCGGCAGAGTTGCTGAAAAATGACTTTAAAGTGGAAGCCGATATCTGGAGTGCTACCAGCTTCAATGAGCTGTGTCGCAATGGTCAGGACGTAGAGCGCTGGAATCGTCTACATCCGGAACAAACCGCGCGCGTAAGCCATGTCGAAGCATGCCTGAAAGAGCGTGCGGGTCCCGTAATTGCTGCAAGCGATTATATGAAATCATTTGCCGAGCAGATCCGCCCATTTGTACCCGCCAGATACACTGTACTCGGTACGGATGGTTTTGGCCGATCCGACAGTCGTGAAAGCCTGCGCAGCCACTTCGAGGTTGATCGCTATCATGTGGCTATCGCTGCCCTCAAGGCACTGGCGGATGAAGGCGTCATACCCGTAAAGCAAGTCACCCAAGCGATCCAGAAATATGGCATTGACACTGACAAACCCAATCCGGTAACCGTTTAATCCGAGCACAGAATAAGGAGAAACAGACGTGACTATTAAAGAAATTCTTGTACCGGATATCGGTGACTTTTCTGAAGTTGAGATTATCGAGATCCTGGTTGCACCAGGTGACACTATCGCCGTTGATGATGCACTGATTACCCTGGAGAGCGACAAGGCCTCTATGGAAGTGCCCTCTTCTGATGCTGGCGTTGTTAAAGAAATTAAGGTAGCACTGGGAGATAAAGTCTCTGAGGACAGCCTGGTACTGTTGCTTGAAGTAGAAGGCGCCGCCGCTGATACAGCACCTGCTGCATCTGAAGCCGCCGCACCAGCCACTGTGCCTGCAGCTGTCGCGGCTACAATACCTGCGGCAGCACCCGCAACAACCAATGCAGCAACCGACCTTAAACAGGTCTCGTTTGAACGAACCCATGCCAGCCCGTCGGTGCGTCGTATCGCTCGAGAAAAAGGCATTAACCTGAATACTCTGGAAGGAACCGGACGAAAGGGGCGCATTACCCGCGAAGATCTATCCAACGCAGGTCAGCGTGTACTCAAGGACTTTGTTGAATCATCCAAGGGTGGTACGCCTGTCAGCGGCAGCTCATCGGCGACAGCTGCCACATCAGGTATTCCAGCCATACCTGAACAGGACTTCTCCAAGTTTGGTGAGATTGAATTGCAGCCACTGAGCAAAATCAAAAAGCTCACCGGAATCAATCTCAGCCGTGCCTGGTTGAATGTTCCGCATGTGACTCATCACGACGAAACTGATATCACTGAGGTGGAGGCTTTCAGAAAATCGCTCAAGGCCGAAACCGAGAAACAGGGTGTACGCGTAACCCTGCTCAGTTTCTTCATGAAGGCCTGTGCGGCTGCACTGAAGACTTATCCCAACTTTAACTCTTCACTCGATGGCAGTGGCGAAAACCTGATATTGAAGAAGTACATCAATATTGGTATTGCTGTTGATACACCCAATGGGCTTGTCGTACCTGTCATTCGTGATGTGGATAGCAAAAGTATCTTCGAACTCTCCGCCGAGTTGATGGAGATGAGTGTCAAGGCCAGAGACAAGAAACTGAAACCGGCCGATATGCAGGGTGCTACCTTTACCATATCCAGTCTCGGCGGCATTGGTGGTACGGCCTTCACACCCATTGTCAATGCGCCAGAAGTAGCCATTCTGGGTTTGACCCGCTCGCAAATGAAACCGGTATGGAATGGCAGTGAATTTGTTCCCCGGCTGATGCAACCGATGTCGCTCTCCTACGATCACCGAGTGATTGATGGTGCCCAGGCCGCGCACTTTGTGCGCACCCTTGGCATCCTGATGAACGATGTACGGCGGCTGCTGCTTTAGATTATCCCCAACATAAAAGAGACGGAACAAGACAATGAGCACAATTGAACAAGTTCAGGTCCCCGATATCGGGGAATTCGAAGATGTAGAGATTATCGAGATCCTGGTATCGGTAGGTGATGCCATCAATATCGATGATCCACTGCTCACACTGGAGAGTGACAAGGCCTCCATGGAGATCCCTTCACCCTCATCCGGTACGGTTAAAGAGATTCTGGTCAATCTTGGCAACAAGGTTTCCAAGGGCAGTCATATTATTAACCTGGAGACTGCGGTCGAACCCAAGGTGGCGGCACAGGATCCACAACCCCTGCTACAGAAAAACGCCAGCAGGGGTGCCGCACCGGGCGATGCAGGCAAGACGGTATTACAGGATGTCTATGTGCCGGACATTGGCGACTTCCAGGATGTGGACGTCATTGAAGTTCTGGTTGCACCGGGTGATACCATCACAGACGAGACACCACTTTTAACACTGGAAAGCGACAAGGCCTCCATGGAAGTACCCTCAACCAGCAGCGGTCATGTACATGCCGTACACATTCAGGTTGGCGATACAGTTTCCCAGGGCGATCTCATCGTCACACTGGAGGTGCCCGCACCCGGCGGGAATACAGTAACCCAAACGGGCAATACCGCGAGTGCCACACCAGCCCCCAAGGTTAGCGCTCCTGTTGAACACGCTGCCTATATTGGTAATGCCGACATACAGGCTGACATTGTCGTACTCGGCGCTGGACCTGGCGGTTATACCGCGGCCTTCCGGGCTGCTGATCTCGGTAAAAAAGTAATCCTTATTGAACGTCATAGCAGTCTCGGCGGCGTCTGTCTCAATGTTGGCTGTATCCCTTCCAAGGCTTTACTGCATGCAGCCAAGGTACTGGAAGAGTCCAGGGATTTTCGCAGTCACGGTCTAAAATTCATCGAGCCTGAAGTCGACCTGGATGCATTGCGTGAATGGAAGAACGGCGTAGTCACTCGCCTGACAGGCGGACTGATGGGTCTGTCTAAACAGCGCAAGGTTCAGGTGGTGAATGGCTATGGCAAGTTCATTGACCAGAATAATATTGAAGTGACGGATGACAAAGGCACCAAGACGATTGTCGGTTTTTCACAATGCATTATCGCGGCTGGCTCTGCGCCAGTTAAACTGCCCTTCCTGCCGGAAGATCCGCGTATTATTGACTCCACCGGCGCACTGGAACTGAGATCAATTCCCAAACGTATGTTGGTCATTGGCGGTGGCATTATTGGTCTTGAGATGGCTACGGTCTACCATGCACTGGGTAGCAAGATTACTGTTGTAGAAATGTTGGATGGACTGATTGCCGGTGCCGACAAGGATATTGTCAAGCCCCTGCATAAACGACTTTCTAAACAGTATGAGTCTATCCTGACCAAGACCCGTGTGACTAAAGTTGAAGCACTCGACGAAGGGCTGCGGGTTACATTTGAAGGAGCCAATGCACCTGAACCCCAACTGTATGACTCGATTCTGGTGGCTGTCGGTCGTTCACCAAACGGTCACAAGATTGATGCGCAGAATGCCGGTGTCGCCGTTGATGATCAGGGCTTCATCCATGTGGATAAGCAGCAGATCACCAACGTGCCGCATATCTACGCCATTGGTGATGTGGTTGGCCAGCCTATGTTGGCTCACAAGGCCGTGCATGAAGGCAAGGTCGCCGCTGAAGTCTGTGCTGGCATGAGCACCTTCTTTGATGCTTGGGTGATCCCTTCTGTTGCTTACACCGATCCTGAGATTGCCTGGGTTGGCAAAACAGAAGCCGAAGCCAAGGCTGAAGGTATCAAGTTTGGTAAAGGCGCCTTCCCCTGGGCGGCCAGTGGTCGTTCACTTTCACTCGGTAGAGATGAAGGCCTGACCAAGATGATCTTTGACGAAGAGACGGGCCAGGTTATTGGCGCCGGTATTGTCGGTCCGAATGCAGGCGACCTGATTGCTGAAGTCTGTCTCGCAATTGAGATGGGTTGTGATGCGTCCGATATCAGTTTGACAGTACACCCGCACCCAACCCTGTCGGAGACGGTAGCAATGGCAGCCGAGATGTTTGAAGGAACCATTACGGACCTGTTCATTCCAAAGCGAAAAAAGTAATTCTTCTTATATTGTGCCAAGCAATAATCCCCGCCTGTGCGGGGATTATTTTGCCATGCATTTATATCGTCTCATCTGCATACAGATAATAGCTGCCACAGGTTACACCATGAGTGATTCCTCAACAAAACGTAAGCCCGTCGTCGCCGGCGAAAAACTGCGTGATGCAGATAAGGTTGCCCGTATACCGATTAAAGTCGTCCCTGCTGTGAATCCTTTAAAAAAGCCTGACTGGATTCGCATCAAACTACCCAGCCCTGAACAGCGACAAAAGATCGAAACACTGGTTGCAGACACAGATCTGCATACCGTTTGTCAGGAGGCCTCCTGCCCCAATCTGGCTGAATGCTTTAACCATGGCACCGCCACCTTCATGATTATGGGTGATATCTGTACCCGTCGCTGTCCTTTCTGTGATGTGGCCCATGGAAGGCCCCTAGCGCTCGATACTGGCGAGCCTGCACGTTTGGCTGAAGCAGTAAAAAAGATGCATCTACGCTATGTCGTCATCACCTCGGTTGACCGGGATGATCTGATTGATGGTGGAGCGGGTCATTACGCCGATTGTATTACAGCCGTGCGAAAATCTAACCCCGGCATCAAGGTTGAAATTCTGGTGCCCGACTTCCGTGGCCGCATGGAACAGGCACTGCAACAACTTACAACCACACCACCAGATGTACTTAATCACAACTTAGAGACCGTTCCCCGCCTCTATAAGCAGGTTCGACCTGGTGCTGATTATCAATGGTCGCTTGACTTGCTTCAGCAGTTCAAAGTAGATAATCCAGGCATACCCACCAAATCAGGTCTGATGCTGGGATTGGGTGAAAAACTGGATGAAGTAAAACAGGTCATGCAGGATCTACGCAATCACGGCTGCGCCTTACTGACATTGGGGCAATACCTGCAACCCAGTCCACACCATTTGCCTGTCAGTCGCTACGTGACACCCGAGGAATTTGAGGCATTACGTGTATACGGTGAAGCGATCGGTTTCACTCATGTCGCCAGCGGCCCCTTTGTGCGCTCATCCTATCATGCTGACAGACAGGCCAAGGAACTGATCGATCAACAATAGACCCTGGAGTCTGACATTATCTCAGCCGCCACCTCCGCAGAGACAGGCTTGCTGAATAAAAAGCCCTGCAGATAACCACATTCAAGCTCCCGGAGCCGCGCCAACTGCCCGGGAGTTTCCACACCTTCCGCTACCACCTGCAGCTCAAGTCCCCGAGCAAGATGCACCACGGAATCAATAATAGCCCGTGATCTCGGGTTCTCTTCCAGATGCATAATAAAGGCGCGATCAATCTTCAACTTACTGAGTGGTAACTGTTTAAGATAGGCTAGGGATGAATAACCTGTACCAAAATCATCAATGGCGATCTTTAGTCCCAGCACTTTACACGCCTCCAACACCGACTGGCACTCATCGGGGTATTTCATCAATGTGGTCTCTGTCAGTTCCAATTCCAGACAGGCCGTATCTATCTCATACCTCTGGAGCAAATGCTTGATATCACCAAGAAAATCACGTTCAAGCAGCTGGCGTGTTGAGATATTCACTGCAACAGGTAGTAACTTAAGGCCCTGCGAACGCCATTCAACCAATTGCCGACAGACCGCCTCTAAGACCCAATCACCAATCTCGACAATCTGTCCTGTCTCTTCAGCAAGGGGGATAAACTCATTAGGGGGTACAACACCCATTCCCGGAACCTGCCAGCGTATTAGCGCTTCAAAACCAACCGGTTCACCAGATACGCCATCTATTATCGGCTGATAATTTAGAAAGAATTGGCTGTTCTCAATGGCTGAGCGAAGGCGCTTCTCAATACTAAGCCTGCGGGCAGCAGCCTCCTCCATCTCATTATCAAATAAACTATAAGTACTGCCGCTGTTTGATTTAGCGCGATACATGGCAATATCACCATGGCGTAACAATGTACTGGCATCGGTACCATCCTGAGGAAAAAAGGCTATACCAATACTGGCGCCGACAGAACAATCATGACCATCAACAATGACCGGCTGATCTATACACTCCAGGATTTCCTGTGCAATATGTACAGCATTGCCTGCCTCTTTGATTTCGGGTAAAACTAAAGTGAACTCATCGCCACCAAGCCTTGCAACTGTGTCTCCTTCTCGCACTTGCCCGTGAATTCTTTCAGCAATCTCTATCAGAAGTTTGTCCCCCACATCATGGCCATAGGTATCGTTTACACTTTTGAACCGGTCAAGATCAACAAACAACAGTGCAAGTTGTGTTTTACTCCTGGTAGCCTGAACAATGGCGAGTTCAAGCCGATCATTAAACAGTTGCCGATTCGGAAGCCCAGTCAATTGATCATGATGTGCCAGATCTTTAAGTCGCTCCTCTGACTGCTTTCTCTCTGTAATATCAGATGCAATACCCACATAGTGGGTTATATCACCAACACTGTTTCCTATAGCCGTAATACTCAGCCATTTCAGGTAAAGCGTGCCATCTTTACGCCGATCCCAAATTTCACCCTGCCAGCTTCCCTGATCAATAATACCTTGCCACATTGCTGAATAGAATGAGCCATCATGGCGACCCGAGGCCAGGAAATTGGGGTTCTTTCCCAGTGCATCAGAAAAACTGTAACCCGTAATTTCACTAAAGGCAGGGTTCACATACTGAATTCTATTTCGATGATCCGTTATAACGATACTCTCAAGTGAGTTCTCCATTACCTTGGAAGCGAGTCGTTCTTGCTGATGAGCCGACTGCCGTTCCGTTATATCTTTAATCAACGCAATGAAAACCTTCTTACGCGCCTGTTGAATCATGGTAACAGTCAACTCAACAGGAAAAATATGCCCTGCCTTATTCTGTGCCTTGAGCTCTCTTGAGTTACCTAATGTCTCGCCTCCACTTCCGCTATGAAATCGTTCAATATAATAATCATGCTTGGTTCGATAGGGCTCAGGCATCAATATCGAAACATTCTTCCCTATGATATCGCTCTCTGTATAACCAAACATCTCTTCGGCTGCACTATTCAATGAAAGTATCAATCCCTCTGAGTCACTGGTTATGATCCCCTCTGCTACATGTTCAACAACATTACGCATCCTCTCTTCAGCTTCTGACAACGCAATCTCTCGAGAAGTCACTTGCTCACGCATCGCATTAAAAGTACTACTGAGCGTATGTATTTCATGAAGATCAGAGTCAGGAAAGTGAATAGTTGTATCCCCTGCAGCAAACTGTTCCATGGCATGTATCAGTCTATTGAGTGGCTGTACAATCTGTCGCACCAACCAGAGTGCCACGGGGATACTGAACAGAATCAACAACAGGGTGGTAATAAAGGCTTGATTAAGAACCGGCCGCAGCTGTTGTTCAATGTAGGCAACCGGCAGGACTTCCACCAGCACCAGCTCCCGCCCAGGATAACGGGCGCTCACCAAAATTTTTTGAAGATGAACATAGAGCTGTTCACCACCATCCGTTATTTTAGCTGTGTAATACCCTTCCGAGGGCGTCTTCTCATACGCCTCTTTAAGGAAAGGATAGTGGTCATGGATAAATGAGGCTTCCCTTTCGCCCCGCGGCAGAGTCATATCCCGATAAGCGAGTAGGCGCCCTGCCTGATCAGTCACCAGGTCCCGATCGCCCAACTGCTCAGTGGTAATCATGTTTGCAAAAACATTTGTTAGATTAACATCAATATTGACCACACCCACAGGCGATGCCTGCAGATCAATATAAATGGGCGCTGCAATCCGAATGACCATAACTCTCGGTTCAGAAACAACCCCATGTTCACGATTAAAATCAATATCAGACAGGTAAGTAATACCCGGCAATAGTTTCATCGTTTCGGCGAAATAGTCTTCATCTGACCTTGATTGCAGAAACTGCTCGGATACTTTAACGACGACATCTCCTTGTCGCTCTATCCTGATCAGTTCACGCCCATCATCACCTACCCCGATCAGGCGAAGCTGTAGATACTCAGGTTTGCCAGCAAGAAAGTCTCGAAACAGTGATGCAATACGTTTTCTTACAACTTCAGGGGGTACCTGTCCTGCTTCAGGGTTCCCTGCCACTATTCCCTTAAGGAGAACAGAGATACCCGGGATCTTGGAAACAAAACGAATATCCTCCTCCAGACGCTTTATCAGTTGTTTAAAGTCCTCCCCTTTATCTTCAAGTTCCAATCGCAAATGTTCTTTCTCATGATTTTCTAAAATGGAATCTATCTCGACTACAGAGAGCAGACCCACACTCATTCCCGTTACTGATACCAGAGTAATCACAATCACTCGCAGACGCGTACTGATACCCTTTTTGGTCGGTTGATGGGTACCCCGCAGTGACAATTCCATAAGCAGATAGAGGAAAACCAATACACCCATAGCCAACGGCCAGTGCATTTGGCCTACATCAAAACTATTAAGAAAAATACGACCCGTTTGGTCCTCTGGAACAAACTGAGTACCCAGCATGGCCAGGTAGTGCATGCTGGTAATGGAAAGCCCCATAGGCACGGCACTGGCCAGCCGCTTCCAGGGAGTATTCAGATCCAGTTTTGCCTCCCGGCATAATAGATACAAAGCGAGCCCTGCCGCTCCAACCGAAATCACAATGGACAACACGATGAATTCGGCTTCATAAAGCATACGCGCTGGCATCACCATGGCAGCCATACCAATGAAGTGCATTACAGCGATAGCAGAAGCCCAAAGCAGTGCACCCAGGATAAAGCGCTGCCACACCCGAGCATGTATCACAACAATATAGAGAGCTATGAATGAACCAACAATCGATATCAATACAGAAAGCAAGGTTAAGCCTTCCTGATATTGAACGGGGAAAGGTAATTGCAGGGCGATCATGCCAATAAAGTGCATGGTCCAGATGCCAATACCCAATGTCATCGCAGCACCCAGATGCCAATACCAGCGACTTGAATCTTTGGTAATCAGCAGCCTTCGCACCATACTGAAGGCCACATAAGAAGCGGCAATAGCCACAATGACAGATAAAAGCACCCCAGAAGGATCGTAGACACCTTCAAGAGGAGTTACTGAATTGGGAAGCTCCAGCCCTTGCACTTAACCTCACATGCTTCTTATTAAACTACCTTCTAAACTATAGCGGATTCCCAATAGCTTTTCTGAAGTGTTGATGTCATCACATCCACCTACATTTTTAGAGTCAGTTAAAAGACCTGAATCAATGCATTACCACGTTGTCACAGGTAAGATGCACGTAGAACTTAAACACGCTGCGTCTTTGTAGAGTGGAACCTAAATATGAAACATGCAACTCGTCTATCAAAATACCTCATTGCCTTATTGGCTTTAATCGCCCCCTTACCTGCCAGTAGTGCTGGAACGGGTAGCCAGCAAGCAGACACTCAACGACATAACCTTGGCCTTGGCAGGGTTGTCTTTACACAGCAATGTATCCAATGTCATGGCGAACCTGAATCGGGCGCCCCTCAACTGGGGCAGACTGCTGATTGGCGAGAACGCTTGAAAGCAACTCTTCCTACCCTGATTGAGCATGCTATCAAGGGGCACGGTGAAATGCCTCCGAAGGGTGGCCTGGATAAGCTCTCAAACCGTGATGTCTCCGCTGCTGTCGCCTATGTAGTCGACAGGGGGCGGCAATTATTAGTTGAGTATGAAGGCAAGGAAGTGATGCTGTTTGACAAGATTTGCAATGAGGATAAACAGCTGGAATCCTGTAAACAATCGCGAATGGATAATGCCCTGTTACTTCAGATGCTCTGGCTCATTACAGGACAAACCAAAGAGTAATCATACTGTTAACTTACTGCCTTCATTCCCGCCTGACACTCTTTTTAGCTTTTATTCAAAGGAGAGGCGTGAAGGCACTAACTGACAATAAAGCTCTATCCTGAAGATAGCCGGGGTGTGGTGAATCTGACTTCAGTATTCTGGATCTGAACAAAATGGATAACCCGGATGATGAAAGAGCCGCGGGATTTCTTTGACTCTCTGGGGTATTGAACACCAGCCAAACACTATTCTACTAGACAGCATCGCTACTCCGATCTATTCTTTAAAAGGTGAATTTCCCGAATAAAAAACCTGTTTCGCTGCGTCAAACTCTGCTTATCCGACTCAGCCTGTTTGTAACCGGTACAATCCTTCTGGTCGGTTTAGGCATCTTCTCACTTGGACTATTACCAATTGTTAATACTATTGCTGAACAAGAGTTCCGTACAGCTGCTAACAGTGTCGAGGCTGATCTAAACGCGCTATTCAATCCTTCTCACGCTTTACTCAAAATGAGCAGCGAATGGATCGGAGGGCAAGCGCCTGACCAGGTCAACCCCGACCAATTCAACCACCATTTCCTCCCACTCCTAAAACAGATCCCCCAGATCACCTCTGTCGTCGCCGGTACATCCAGCGGTAAAGGCTGGCTGTTACTCCAACAATCAGATGGCGCATGGCGGAACCGCATGACCGATATTGAAAAGTGGGGCAACCAGCATTTGATGATCATGCACCAACCGGACGGGAGCACGACACAGGAGTGGATAGACCTCGATTACGATGCCCGTAAACGACCCTGGTTTATTGCTGCAATGGAGAGTCCAGCGGTAAATTGGACAGCCCCCTATATCTTCTTCTCAACACGAGATCCCGGCATCACGGCCTCAACCCGTAAACAACTTGCAAATGGTGATGAATTAGTCATCGGGTTTGATCTGATGCTCAAGGATCTTTCCACCTTTACCATGCAAACTAAAGTGGGTAAACGGGGGATGACACTGGTTCTGACTGATGATGAGCGGATACTGGCCATGCCACCCAGGCCCGACAGCATCAAACAACAAGATTGGCTAAAACAAGTATTACAACCCGCTACAAACCTGAACCTGCCAACACTGAATGCCGCATTGCAGACCTGGCATCACATCAACAGAAAATCAGATGATATTTTCAGCTTCAGTGCTGAGTCCCTGGACTGGCTGGGCAGCATACATCCCTATCGTATGGGGGATCAGCAGTTCTGGGTGCTTACGATGGCACCAGTGGAGGATTTTGCGCCCGACTGGCTGCCTATATTAATTGCTTTAGCCTGTGGCTTAATACTATTACTTGTAAGTGCTTTTCTGATCGCTCGAAAACAGGCTTTCTGCATCGCTCAGCCACTTGAAAAACTGGCCCACATAAGTCAGCGAATTGGACAGCTTGATTTTAAACCAGCACCACCACTTAACAGTAGAATCAGAGAGATTCAACTATTTGCTTCCAGTCAGGAAGCCATGCGAAATACATTACAAAAAAACCAAACCATTCTTGCCGATCAAGCGGAACGATTACAGCACCAGATTGAGGCACTTCAACAAGCAGAAACCAATCAACGAGAGAGTGATGCCTATAACAAAGTCCTTTTTTCTGAGTCACGCATCCCGTTATTGGTACTGGAACCTGGGTCAGGCACAGTAGTCGATTGCAACCAGGCAGCCGCACAAATATTTCATTTTGAGCGTCGAGATTCACTACTAAATAAACAGTTAAGCGATATTTCCACACCCAAACAGTATGACGATTTTGACTCTGTCGAATCAGCCCGTGGCCATATAAAACTGGCACAACTAAAAGGCTCCCATCTTTTTGAATGGCGCTTCACTTATCCGGATGGCAAGGCTTGGGATGCCGAAGTACACCTAATGGATTTCAAATTTAAATCACGCTCACTACTGCAGGCGAGTCTATTAGATATAACCGAACGACGCGCCGCCGCCAATGAGATCAACCAACTGGCTTTCTACGACACACTCACCCAATTACCAAATCGCCGACTCTTTCTTGATCGGTTACAACAGGCCCTTTCAGGCTCCCGAAAAGCATATGCAGGCGCCCTGCTGATCATTGATCTGGATAACTTCAAAACACTGAATGACACAATGGGGCATGACAAAGGTGACCTGTTATTGCAGAAAGTTGCACGACACCTCCCTGAGTGCCTACCCGAAGGTGCTACCGCGGCCCGCCTGGGTAGTGATGAGTTTGTAGTGATTCTCAAAGAGCTGAGCAGTAATACTCAGGAAGCAGCTACCGTTGCACAATCGGTGGCTGAGAAGATACTAGCGCTATTCAGCGAGCCATTTAATCTGGGTGACCAGACCTATCACGCAAGCGCAAGTATTGGCATTGCGCTGTTTGGCGATCTGCTGGACACTACTGAAGAGTTACTCAAGCGTGCTGATCTGGCGATGAACCAGGCAAAACGTGATGATCAGCATAGTCTCTGCTTCTTTGACCCCGGTATTCAAGATGCGGTCAACTCCCGAATTAATCTGGAATCTGATCTCAGGCAAGCGATTAATGACGACAGCTTTGTACTCTATTACCAACCACAAGTTGATCACGATGGCTGCATTATAGGTGCCGAGGCGCTTATACGCTGGCAACATCCAACCCGTGGCATGGTATCACCCGCCGAGTTTATACCGGCTGCAGAGCAGATAGGATTGATTCTGCCCATCGGTAACTGGGTTATGAAAAGTGCCTGCCAACAACTGGTGCAATGGTCTGAAGACGAGGCACTGGAAAAGCTGACTCTGGCGGTGAACGTCAGCGCTCAACAGTTCAGCAAACCGGACTTTATTGAAGAGGTCCTTTCGATTATCGATCACACGGGCGCCAACCCTACCCGCCTCAAGCTGGAACTGACAGAAAGTATGCTACTGCATGACCTTGACGGTATAATCGGTAAGATGACAACACTAAAAGCTCGTGGCGTGCTCTTTTCACTGGATGATTTCGGAACCGGTTATTCATCACTCTCTTACCTAAAGAGACTACCGCTGGATCAACTAAAAATTGACCAATCTTTTGTACGTGACCTGTTAACTGACCCCAATGACGCCGCTATTACCAACACCATTATCGCTCTGGCACACAGCCTCGGACTGGAGGTAATAGCAGAGGGTGTTGAAACAGAGGCTCAGCACCATTTTCTGGCCAGCCAGGGTTGTCGTGCGTTCCAGGGTTATCTTTTTGGTAAACCAGGGCCGGTTGAACAGATTCTGACGAACCAGAAAACCAGATCACACTATCCACAGATTAATGGAGCAGCATCATAACTGTTTCCGTTGAACTGTTGCTGCTACTGGCATGTGTTGGATTTACTGCAGGCTTTATCAGTTCCATTGCAGGTGCCGGCGGCATGATTGCACTGCCGGTACTCTTGACTGTCGGCATGCCACCACTAAATGCACTGGCCACCAACAAGTTTCAGAGTGTCTTTGGCACGCTCTCTTCAACCATAAACTATTTCCGCAAAGGCCATATTGACTTCTCCAGCCTCTATCCCGCTATGCTATGGGCTGGAATAGGTGCCGTCGCTGGCACACTGGTTGTACAGAATATCGAGAGACAAAACCTACAACAGTTGATCCCTTTTCTGTTGATCGCTATTGCACTCTATTTCTGGATATCCCCCCGGGCTGATGATCATGACTCTCACCCGCGAATCTCCGCCGCTACATACAACTGGTCAGTGGGTGGTGGGATCGGATTCTATGGAGGATTCTTCGGGCCGGGCATTGGTTCTTTTTTTGCTTTCGCCTTTACCAGCCTGCGCGGCTATAACATGCGCCGCGCCACAGCCCATACCAAACCACTGGTATTGGTCACCAACACCACATCACTGGTTATATTTTTATGGAGCGGCCACGTGATCTGGAGTGCGGCCATAGTGATGGCCATTGCCCAGATCATTGGCGCACGTATTGGCTCAAACATGGTGATTAAACGGGGCGCTGCACTGGTAAAACCGGCAATCATTCTGGCCACGCTGGCAATGGCAGTGAAACTACTACTCAGTGAGTGAACGGCTAATCAGAAAGAATCGCTCAATGACGCTCCACACTCCACACCAAGCGCTTACTGACTTAAAGCGGCGCAGCTAATTTGAAGCATCGCGTGGATTAACGCCTCAGTTATCTCGGGCCCAATGAACGTTAAACCAAGTCAGCAGCTGTAACAACATGCGTTTTGGGGCAATGATCATGACATTGCCTGCGACCACCAATGCAACCCCACCTGCGGCCATAAAACTCCATTCGTAACCTTCAAACAACGTTGAAATACCCAACGCTACCAGGGGGAACAGCACCGTGGCATAGGCGGCCTTTTCAGGGCCGATCCGGCCCAGCAAGGTCAGATAGCTACCAAAGGCAAGCACCGAGCCAAACAGTGCGAGATAGAGCATCGACAGGTTATAAGGCAGTGAATTGTCATACACAAAGTCAACACCCTGAACCACGGCAAACAGAAACAGAATCAGCGCACCATAGGCCATACCATAGGCATTTCCCTGAATCACGGGTATCTGTTCGCGCTGGTTCCTGGCAGAGATCATATTGCCCAGAGAAGCCACAAAAGTGCCAAGCAGACTCAACATCAACCCTTTGAATGCACCACTGTTCTGTTGCAGATTGGCCACTTCCGGCCAGAACACAAAAACAATTCCCATTAACCCGGTCAACGCACCGGCCACCATTGAGGCATCAATTGATTTACGGAAAAACAGGGCACTGTTGACGATATTCATCAGCACAATCGTGGAGAAGATCACTGCGATCAATCCGCTGGTTAACTCGGCCGTGGCCCAGTAGAAGATCAGATAATTCAGGCAAAACAGATTAAGACCCTGCAAGGCCATCCAGAAATGCTGCCCTCTGTCGAAGCGCAGGGGCAATCCACGCAGCAAACACCAGACAAACAGAATCACCGCAGCCAGGGCAAAACGGTAGGCCACAGAGAGCTCAGGGGGAACCGTCCCCAACTGGAACTTAATGGCATACCAGGTCGAGCCCCAGATAAAGACGGCTGCAAAATAGAGGCTGACTGAATGGGTAACCATGTTATGGACAGATTCGCTCAACAGGACAATACCCTTTTATACGCGCCTGTTATCTATTATGAAAACGAATTATCATAATAAACATAATTAGGCATCGTAATGATAGGCGCGCCATGAACCGTGATATTGATATAGGTCTCATACGAACATTTCTGGCCGTTGCAGAAAGCGGCGGCATGACCCGGGCCGCCCAAAGCCTGAGTCTTACACAGGGGGCCGTCAGTCAGCAGATCAAACGGCTTGAGGCGTATTTCGGCAAACAGTTATTCGACCGGCGTCAAAAACGGATGCTGCTCACCGCCGACGGTGAAAAACTGGTTGCCACTGCTAACCGCCTGCTGGCGCTGAATGATGAAGTGTGGCAGTTGATGCGCCAACCTGAATTCACCGGCGAAATTCTGCTCGGTGTTCCGCCGGATATTGTGCGACCTTTTCTGCCACCTATTCTGCGGCGGTTCAATCGAGAATACCCCAGTATACGGGTCACCCTGATCAGTGATTCCACCCCCGTATTACTGGAACTGTTAAAGAAAAAGGAGATTGACCTGACCTTGACCACCGAATCGGTCCAGGGCAGTGACGATGAACTGCTGCTCTCTGATGCACTGGTCTGGATTGGCGCACCCAACAGCGAAGCCTGTCACAGGACCCCGCTCCCTGTCGCCCTGGGGGTTGAGTCCTGTGGTTTTCGCACCTCGGCAACTGAAGCCCTTAACCGGGCAGGAATTGAGTGGATTTCAATCTGTCAGGTTGGGAGCATTGAGCCGGTAATCGCCTCCCTTGAGGCCGATATGGCCATCGCCCCCTATATGTCTCAGGTGATTCCCGACACCCTCAGCCTGATCGACCCCTCGATTGGCCTACCGGCACTCCCGCGCTATTACATTAACCTGCGCACACCGAACCGAGGCACACGGGTTATCGTCAAAGAACTGGCTCAGCGCATCCGTTCAGATTTTAATATCCGCTACCCATCGCCTTGACACTCAGAAGATACGCTATGCTTTTGCAATTACCCCTTAAACCCAATACGAGGTCAGGATGAAAATCGCCATCACCGGTGCGACAGGTTTTGTAGGCAGCGCACTATGCCAGACCCTGGAACAGGCCAGCCACTCACTGATCAAACTGGGTCGAAACGATCTGCAATCAACTGAATCAGATCTGGTTGGAAAGCTGCAGGGCTGCCAGGCCGTTATCAACCTGGCTGGTGAAAACATCAGTCGACGCTGGACAGCCAACTACAAGAAGGCAATCTACAACAGCCGCATCCTTACCACCCAGGCACTGGTCGGGGCGATGAAAAAAATGGATCAGCGCCCCACCTGTTTCATCTCGACGTCCGCCATTGGCGCATTTGATAACCACGGAACCTACTCGGAGTCAGACCCTCCCAATGCGACTGATTTCCTTGGTCGTCTTTCTCATGACTGGGAAGCGAGCGCACGGGAGGCAGAGTCATTGGGCATTCGCACCCTTATCTTTCGGCTGGGTCTTGTGTTGGGAAAAGAGGGCGGCATGATGAAACAGTTATTGTTGCCCTTTCGAATGGGCCTGGGTGGACCCATAGGCAATGGTCATCAGCCCTTCTCATGGATTCACATAGATGATCTGGTACGCGCTTACCCTTATGCGCTGGAACAGACATCGATGTCGGGTGTCTACCATCTGTGCGCACCAGATACCCTGACCAATCGTCTGTTCAGCAAGACCCTGGGCAAGGTATTAAATCGCCCGGCTCTACTACCTGTGCCAAAACTGGTTTTGCGCCTGCTGTTTGGAGAAGGAGCTGATGTCATGACATCAGGACAACATCTGGTATCTGAACGCCTGCCTGAAGCAGCATTTGAGTTTGAATTTGATACCCTGGAAAAAGCACTCAGCGAGATAACAACAGCGAGACAAGTATGAGTAATAAACCCTTTGAGAAAATCACTATTGGTATCAGCAGCTGCTTGCTGGGGGAACAAGTTCGCTATGATGGCGGACACAAGCGTGACCGATTTATTACCGACACGCTCTCAAAATACATGACATTCAAGACCGTCTGTCCGGAGATGGGTAGTGGCATGCCCACACCTCGTCCGCCGATAAGACTGGTTGGTAATCCTGCAGAACCAAAGGTCGTGGGCGTAGAAGATCCCACCATGGATGTCACCCACCAAGTGGATAGTTACTCCCGGCGCCAGGTTAAACAGCTGGGAGAGATCAGCGGTTATATCCTGAAAAAAGATTCGCCCAGCTGTGGTATGACCCGGGTCAAGGTCTACCCGGTAAAAGGTGGCGCTGCAGAGCGTAAAGGGGTCGGTATCTTTGCCCGGGCCTTGCTGAATCAACATCCTCACCTTCCTGTTGAAGAAGAGGGTCGGTTGAATGATCCGGTATTGCGGGAAAACTTTGTTAACCGCGTATTCGTCTATCGCCACTGGCAGCAGCTTGTCAGTGAAAGGCTTACTCCAGCAGCACTGATTGAGTTTCATGCCCAGCATAAATACCTGGTGATGGCGCATTCACAGGCGGCGTATAAACGAATGGGACAACTCCTGTCACACGTTCCCAAACCGTTGGTGAAATCGGTCAGCGAAACCTATATTGATGAGTTAATGACTGCACTTAAACGGCCTGTCAGTCGAAAAGGACATACCAATGTTTTACAGCACATCATGGGTTATCTGAAACGTAACATAGACAGTGACGACAAGGACGAACTGGTCACCAGTATTGAGTGTTATCGAAAGGGAGAGATACCGCTCGTCGTTCCCATCACGCTGCTCAATCACTACTTCAGAAGACACCCGGACCCCTATATTAAAAAGCAGGTCTATCTGCAACCCCATCCTGAAAAGCTGGGTTTACGTAATAATCTTTAATATTGATTATTCGAGGCTGTTTTCTACTTCTTTCCAGAAGTGGTCCATCATAGGGTGTTGACTGACATGGGAACGGTAGATACGCACCTCTATCTCTATCTCCCACTGCGAGTCTCCTGCTGGCACAAGGCCCTGCTCACCCTGATTATTCAGCAGTCTGGCAGGCAACCAACCTACACCATACCCCTCAGCAATCATGGCCTTTACACTCACTGCCTGAGCATTTTCATTCACATTCAGTAAATGGGGTATGGGATCGCGACTTCGGAAGCGTGCAGCTAAGGCCTTCTGTAAAAAGGTCTGGTCGTTGTATCCAATGTAAGGCAGAGGTGCATCATCACTACCCGGCAATAAAAACTTTGGCATACCCTGACGATTCAGTGCTGTAACAGGAACCAGGCGCTCACTTCCCACGACCAGGTAGTCATAGTCTGAACGCTCAAGTGCATGCAGGAAATCGATATCAGGAGACCAGTAGCAGAGCAAAAGATCACACTCACCTTTCTCCAATGACTGAACGAGCTGCCTGCCGGGCCAAGCGGTCGATTTGAGATTAATACCCAACTCAACACTACTATTCAGGCTGTTTATCCAGTGCTTGAAAAATGAAAGGTAAAGCGTCTGATTAGTTGCAAAGCGCAGTTTGTTGGCCTCTTCCCGCACCATCTCATGACAGATCTCCCGCGTCTCTTTCAGAATCCGGGTGATTTTTTCCGAGGCCTCAAGAAACACCTGTCCCTCAGGCGTCAGGGAGAGCGGCAGTGTCTCCCTGTTAATCAGCATCACCCCCATCTCCTCTTCCAGCATCTTGATACGCCGACTGAAGGTCGGTTGGGTAATATTCTGCTCTTCGGCAGCACGTGAAAAATGTCGCGTCCTTGCCAGCGCAAGAAAATCTTCCAGCCAGCGGATCTCCATCAGCTACTCAGCCAATCTGTCGCAACGAAACTCAGCCCAACTTTTAATGAGCCTTTTTCGTCTATCAACCTGAGTGCAACACTAGAGTTCTTCATCATGACGTATCATATATCGTGTTGCGAAAAATGGATATTTGAATAGTACTTAGCGCAGCTGCCCAAGTACCGCATGAATAGGATCAAGTATAGCCTGCCCCAGTTGATTGCTTCGCTCAGCAGACCAACCCTTCGTCAGGTCAGGTAAATTCGCATTATCTTTAAACGGCATCTCCAGGGTCAACGCAAGGCAGTCAAAGCGATGACCGACCTGATTACTGGCCAGTTTCAACGTTTCAGTACCAAATCGGCCCAACTCGTAGCCTTCTTCCACCTGAAACTCCGGTGAGGCAGCAAGAAAGGCTTGTTTAAATTGCGCCTCTAGTGACCCAAGACGCTCTGAATAATTCGAGTTCGCCTGACACCCCAGCATAAAGATATAGGGCAGTGTTTCGTCACCGTGTATATCCAGAAACAGATCTACACCCGTAGCCTTCATTGCCTCAAGAACAAAATAAACTTCCGGGCTACGCTCCATATTAGGCTCATGCCACTCCCGATTAAGATTAACACCCAGCGCGTTGGTGCGCAGATGGCCATGAAGCGTGCCATCCGGATTCATATTGGGCACCAGGTAGAACACGACTTTCTCCAGTAACGACTCAATGAGGGGGTCATGGATACGACCCAACCGACTCAACAGCCCCTCCATAAAACACTCGGCCATGCTCTCACCTGGATGCTGACGCGCGGTTATCCAAATATTCCGTTTATTATCTCTTGCCTGGTCATTAGTCATCCTAAGAAGTTCTATCGCCCTCCCCTCAACACTCTCTCCAAGATCAAGCAACCGGCAGTGCTTCATGCCCTGTGTTCTGGCGATCAGGTCCAGGTGGCGTTCGTAACTATAAGGTACAAAATAGGCATAGTAGACAGAATCATAGTCAGGCGTGTGTGATATGACCAATTGTGTTCCGTCATAGTCTGTCGATACCCGAAACCAGTTCTCCCTGTCATAAGAGGCCAATGCCTGGTACCCAGACCAGCCGTCAGGAAAAGCAGCCCGTGAGGCGTTCAGTATCTGCAGACGACAGGGTTGCTTTTTACAACCCTGCAACCGGAAATAGAACCACTGGAAAAAATTGGCTTCATTATCAGGCACAATACTCAACTTAATGTCATCTGCCGATTGGGCATCGACGACCTGAATATTTCCTGAGTCAAAGTTACTGCTGATACGAATCATCTATTCTTCTAATCCAATAGTGGTCTGTTTTACAGGCGACCCTCTTCCACCCCATGACAGGCAACCTGGCTACCACCACCCTGCTCCAGTAACCGGGGAATCTCATGTCGGCACCGCTCATTGACATAGGGGCAGCGACCATGAAACACGCAACCCGATGGTAAATTAACCGGGGTGGGTACTTCTCCATGTAGTTTAATATGTGCTGGCTGATTATCCGCCAGTTTCGGAATGGCGCTCAGCAGTGCCTGTGTGTAAGGGTGTCGGGGTGAACTAAAAAGTGATTGGGTAGGGGAAAGTTCGCATACGGTACCCAGGTACATTACCGCTACACGGGTACCAAAATGCTCCACCACAGCCAGATCATGCGTAATAAACAGATAAGTCAGATCGCGATCAGCCTGCGCCTCCATCATCAAATTCAGTACCTGGGCCTGTATCGAAACATCCAGTGCCGAGATCGGTTCATCGGCTACAATAAATTCAGGATCAAGCATCAGTGCCCTGGCGATAGAGATCCGTTGACGTTGGCCACCAGAGAACTCATGGGGATGCCGTACTCCCCACGTTGGATCCACACCAACCGAGGCCATCACTTCTGCGACACGGTGTTTCACCTCTGATTCAGAATAGCTGGGGTAGTGAAAACGTAAGGGTTCTTCCAACGTCTGGGTAATCGACTTGCGAGGATTAAGTGAGGCATAAGGGTTCTGAAAGATCATCTGCATCTTGCGACGATACGGCAGCATGGCACGATCACTCAGACAATCGATACGATCACCCCGATAATGCACTTCGCCGCCACTCGGTTTCAGTAGACCCATAACCACCCGGGCAACGGTTGATTTTCCACAACCACTCTCGCCCACAACACAAAGCGCCTCACCCTTAAAAATGTCAAAACTGACACCATTGATAGCGTGTACGTATTCACGTAGTCGTTGCAACTTGCCACCACGGAAACTCAGTTGATCCAGGAAATCACCGGACATATCAAACCGTTTATAGATATCACGAAGCGAAACCAGTGAATCACCATGGTCTGTTTGTTGTCCAAGCTGTTCGGCCTGTTGCATCATCATTATGTTCCAGCAGATCAGACTGCCAGTACCTCCTGCTCTTTCATCTGTTTCACCATGTGACAGGCAACCTGGCAACCACCTGAACGGGTAAAGCCCGGAAGAGCGGTATGGCAAATATCCATAACAAAATCACAACGTGGATTGAAGGAACAACCTCTGGGTATACCCTGTAGCGAGGGCATGCTGCCTCGAATCTGGTTCAATCGTTTTCCCGGTACGGTCTGTTGTGGCAGTGCATTGATCAATCCCTGCGTATAAGGGTGCTGGGCATCATTGATAATCTCTTTTGTTGGGCCTTTTTCAATAATGCGCCCCGCATACATCACTACTGCCTTTTCGGTCACCTGGGAGACAATACCCAGATCATGGGTAATCAACATCAGACCCACATTATTGGAGGCACAGAGATCAAGCAACAGCTCCATAATCTCTGCCTGAATAGTGACATCCAGTGCCGTAGTGGGTTCATCTGCAATAATCAGCGCAGGATCCATTAACAGAGCGATGGCGATAATGATACGCTGACGCATACCGCCCGAAAGCTCATGTGGGTATTGATCCAGACGCTTTTCCGGTGAAGGAATCTGCACCTGTTTCAATTTCTGCACAGCGATTAAACGCGCCGCCCGGGTTGATATTTTACGATGTGCCTGTAGACACTCAACCATCTGCTGACTGACCGTAAGCACCGGATTAAGTGTCATCATCGGGTCCTGAAAGATCATCGATATACGATTACCGCGAATACTGCGCATTGCCTGGCGAGAGAGTTTTGAAAGATCCTGACCCTCAAAGATCACCTCACCCGCAGAGATAAATCCGGGCCGACTGAGTAGATTAAGTAGCGCAAAGGCCGCTACTGATTTACCTGCCCCACTCTCACCAACAATACCCAAACGCTCACCCGGCTCCAGTGAAAAACTGACATCACGCAACGCCTTCACGGCACCATTGCGAAGCCCGAAAGTGACTTCAAGATTATTCACTTGTAGAAATGACATGGATTAACCTTTATAGAGTTTCGGGTTTAACACATCACGCAGCCAGTCACCCAGCAGATTCATGACCAGCACCAATAGCACCAGCACAATGCCCGGTATCACGGTAATCCACCAGGAGCCGCTGAAGATATACTCAAAGCCACTGGAGATAAGCGAGCCAAGTGAAGGCTGCGATACCGGCATACCGAGACCAAGAAACGATAATGAGGCCTCACTGATAATGGCATTGGCCACCTGGACAGTGGAGATAACCAGCAGTGGAGAGAGTGTGTTAGGAAGAATATGGCCCCACATGATGCGACGACTTTTAAAGCCCATGACCCGCGCTGCATCCACATACTCTTTGTGCTTCTCAGCAAGTACCGATGCCCGAACGGTACGGGCATACTGGGGCCACTCAGCAATGCCGATCACCAGGATCAACATAATAATGGCTAGATCAGCATAGAGTTCTGCACCAAATGCAGCCTGAAACACCGCCAGTACGACAATGGCCACCATCAAGGTAGAGAAGCTCAACTGAATATCCGCCAGACGCATCAAGAAGCTATCTATGCGACCACCGAAATATCCAGCAGTAAGGCCAATCATGACGCCAAGCATACACTGCAACAAGACAGCACAAACTCCTATAGTTAAAGAGATGCGGGTGCCATACAGCATGGTGCTCAGCATATCCCGCCCCTGTGCATCCGTTCCCAATAGGAAACGCTCATCCGCTTCCACCTGCCAGTGAGGAGGGATTTCTGAATCCATGATATCAATCATGGCCGGATCATAGGGGTCATAGGGTGCAATCAGCGGTGCAAGCAGTGCGGCACACACATAGAGCAGGAACACCACCAGACTGAATATGGCGACCTTATCCTTGGTAAAGCTGTGATAAAAATGGCTCTGCCTGAATTTCTGCCAGCGTGTTGGCATAGGTTCACTTACCGGAAGTGCCGACTCACTCATGACTTTCTCCCCGCAAGTTTTACCATCGGATTTACAAAGCCATAAATCAGATCAACCAGCGTATTGGTGATGACAAAGATGGCACCCACAACAATCAGATATGCAACGATCAACGGAGTATCCACCCGGTTTACCGCTTCAAGAAACAGAAAGCCCATTCCCGGCCATTGAAAAACAGTTTCCGTGAGAATGGTGTAGGCCACCATCGTGCCAATCTGTACTCCGCCAACGGTTATCACCGGTAGCATGGTATTTTTCAATGCGTGTACGAACCAGATCCGGAATGGAGAGAGTCCCTTTGCCCAAGCATATTTCACATACTCTGACTCCAGCACCTCCATCATCTCGGCCCGAATCAGACGTACAAACAGCGGTAACATAATGGATGCCAATGAAACACAAGGCAGCAATAGGTGTAGCAGGCCATCGCTATTGAAGAAACCCGTTTCCCAGTTCCCCACTACGGGTTCAGTAACACCACGGCCAAAAGAGGGTAACCAGTTAAGCTCAACAGAAAAAAGATAAATAGAGAGAATGGCCGTAAGAAAGACCGGAATCGAGATGCCTACGATACTCAAACCCATCACCGATTTGGAGAACCAGCTCTCCGGATTAATCGCCGCATAGACACCTACGGGTACCGAAAAAAGAATAATGATCAGTGTCGCACCAAACACCAACTCCAGTGTTGCAGGAAGTTTCTTGAGAATAACATCCAGGGCCGGCTCTTTAAAAAAATAAGAAGTACCCAGATCACCCTGCAGAGCCTTTCCCGCAAATCGAAGATATTGAGTTATAAAGGGATCATTGAGACCCAGGTCGTCTCGCAGTGCCTGTCGCGCTGCTTCCGAAACTGACTGCCCCACAAGTTCTCGTAGTGGGTCACCCAGATTATCCTGAATGGAGAAGCTGAGCAGACTGATCACGAACATCACAATCAGGGCCTGAAACAATCGTCTGATCAAAAAGGCAATCATGACATAAAGATCTCTTCACAGATTTCATTTGATCGTACAACAGTACGACAAGCATTAGGAAAAAAATCAGACAGTTATTAACCAGCGTTTCATTTCTGGCTCAATATGATAACCGTATCTGTAGCTTAACCTTCCATAATGGATGGGGCTGAGCATCCATCTTCACAGACGATAAAAATGAACAGAAGCTATGTTATAAGACAACTTCCTGCCTGGCTCGAGTCACTTCGTCAAACACAAACGAAGTGACTCGATCACACCCAGTCGGCGCACGTTACTTTTTAATTACCAAGTCACCCAGGTAAGGGAAGTTAAGAACATTGATAACCGGCGTGATCTCCACACCTTTGGCCGATGCCCAGGCCAGGTTCTGCCAATGTAGGGGCACGAAGGCCGCATCATCATAGAGGATCTGCTCCACTTCCTGCAGCATGGCTGCCCGTTTTTTCGGGTCAGTCTCACTGGCACTATCATTTATCAGTTGATCGACTTTGGGATTGCAATAATTACCACTATTGTACTGCCCTTTACCGGTCTCTTTGTTAGGACACATGGTAAGAAACTCAGTAAAGTTTGCTGAATCTTCCGTATCTGCATGCCAGCCGATCATCATTATATCCGCTGCACGGGCATCAAATTCAGGCCAGTACTGCGCTTTTGGCATGGTTTTCAAATCAACCCTGATATTAATCTTTGCCAACATGGACGACACGGCTTGAGCGATTTTCTCGTCATTCACATAGCGATTATTGGGTGCCATCATGGTCACACTGAAGCCCTTTTCATAACCCGCATCTTTCATCAACTGCTTGGCTTTTTTCAAGTCATAACGGGGCTTCAAGCTCTCTTTATGACCGGCATAACCCACGGGACTCTGTTGTGCAGCCACCGCAGCAAATCCCCGCATGATCTTTTTAACAATACCGGGATTATTGATGGCATGAACAATCGCCTGGCGAACCCGCACGTCCTTGAACTCTTGACGTCGCTGCTGATTCAGCTGAAATGTAATGATGCGTGTACCATCCAGGGTAACCAGCTGTACATTGCTATTACCTTTTATTCGATCATGGTCGGTAGGAGGAACGGGCGCAATGAAATCCACATCTCCCGAGAGTAGCGCAGCAACCCGGGTGGGAGCCTCCTTAATGGGCGTGAAGACAATCTTGTCAACATTACCTTTGGAGTTCTTGTCCCAGTAGTTGGCAAATCGGTCAAATACAACCTTAACCCCCTGCTCACGACTGCTGACTACAAATGGCCCCGTACCGGATACATGAGTTGCCGCATAGGTGCCGGCATGCTTCACCAGTCGATCCTTAGGTTGGCCACTCTCATCATTGCCCGTGTAAAACTTCGAATCCATCGGGAAGATGTAGGTTGCGGTATGCAGAACCAGTGGATAGGCCTCCTTTGTGGTCAAATCGAAAGTGTGGTCATCAATAATATTCAGGCTATCAAAGGGTTCAAATATGCCTTTGAAATCTGGACTGTTCTTCAGTCGATTAAACGTCCACAACACATCCTGACTGGTGAGTTTGTTACCAGAATGAAAGGTAACTCCCCGGCGCAGACTAAACCGTACTGTTTTATCATCAATGCGCTCCCACTTCTCAGCCAGACGGGGCTCAAAGCTCAACTCCTGAGTCCAACGCACCAATGGATCCATCACCATATGGGAGAGTTGCAGCGTACCACCTGAGAGTTGTTCATGGGGATCAAGTGAAACGGGGTCAGCGTCATAGGCCATTTTTAGCGTGGCTGCATTCGCCCCTGTTGCCAGCCCAAATACCAGCATGGAACTGCATAACAGCGTAGTGATTTTTTTCATGGTCAATATCCTGATTTGATGATTGCCGTTGTTATTGACCAATCAGCAACTGCAAGAGTGCGTCTGCAGAATAGCGCGTCAGACTGGCCGTATTACGCCACAGAGACTAGATGAGATTGCTTTAACCTGACAATCGAAATTGCTGAACAAGGCTATGCAAATCGCGTATAGAGAAAATCCATCAGCAATAAGATCTCATAATTCAGTACGATAGTAAGACCCTACCAGAAAACGCAACTCACCCTGGGAAGTAATGCATCTACTGACTGGTCACAATGCTAGCGACGGTTGACCAAGTATATCCCTCCACCAACACAGGCCAAGGCAACAAAGAGAAAGCCGGACAGCTCCTCATCAAGTAACAGATAACCTGCCAACACACCAAATATTGGCGTCAGGAAGGTAAACGCGGAGAGTCGCCCTGCAGGATAGTGCCGCACCAACCAAAACCAGAGCAGATAGGTAATAAAGGTCACCCAGACCGTTTGAAAAGCCAGGCTACCGATCACCAGGGGTGTCAGTGTTCCAACTGCCGGTTCATCGGCCAGCCAGGCAACCGTCAATATAAGAACGGTTGACACTGCCAGTTGATAAAGTAGCGTCTTACTAGGCGGCAATTGATTAAGCGAACTGGCTTTGATAACAACAGTGGTGGCACCCCACATCACCGCTGCCACAATCAGCATCAGGTCGCCGGTCAACATCGTCTTGTCTGGCAATGTCAGTGATTCACCAAATATCAGCAACACACCCGTGAAGGCACAAACCAATCCGATACTTTGTATCAGCCGCAGGCGTTCACCAGGAATAAAGAGATGGGTACCCAGCGCCACCACAAAGGGTGAAAGGTAGAGAAAAATTACTGCCCGGGACGCAGTGGTTAATTGCAGACCTAAAAAAATCAGCAGGAATTCACCACCAAACAGCAGGCCGGCAATCAGTCCCCACCAACCAGCACCATCCCGTTCAAAAACGGGAATCCTGCGAATCCGCATCCATATCAGGAGTAATAACGTCGCCCCTAACATGCGGATTCCCGCCTGTAAAAAAGGGGGTAACGCCTGACTAGCAACCTTAATGGCGACCTGCTGTAATCCCCAACTGAAACAGAGGACGATAAGAATAGCCATTGCCGTCAAATCAAGATGTGACTTGCGATCCAGCATAGGGATTATTTTGATTTAGTAAACGAAACGCCAGCGTACTCTTAATTAGTGGCGTAAACCAATATAGGCGCCCGCCGCCATCATGATGGACCCAGCAACGCGATTGAGGCCACGCATGGCTCTTTCCGAACGGAACTTCTTACGCGCCCACGAGGCGCTTACTGCAATTAACATTAAACCAAGCATCAAACCAATCAGGGTAATAACAGAAGCCAACACAATATCCTGAGTTGAGAGTATGGTCAGATCCATAAAGGTTGGTAGGAAGGCGATATAAAAGAGAATCACTTTTGGGTTGGAAGCAGAGATCAAAAAACCCTGCACAAAGCTCATCAGTTGATTGATTGACTTCACCTCAACCACTTCCTCTTCCAGGGTAGGTCGTGTCCGCCACATCTTCCATCCAAGATAGAGCAGATAGAGCGCACCCATAACACGTATAACGGTAAACAGCCCACCCCAGTGTTCGGCAATGGCAGCCAAACCAAAACAGGCCAGAATGAGATAGATGATGTCACTGATCGCCATGCCAAGCGCCAACGTAAAACAGGCCCCTGCTCCTTCGGTCATGGCACGAGCCAGTATCGCAAACACCCCAGGACCCGGCGTAATCGATAAGATAAAAATAGCCAGAAAGAAGGCCAGCGCACTTTCAACAGACATGGGTAAGATCCTGAACAATCGATACAGTATGCATTAGACCAAGACATCATATACCAACATAGATCACCCGCACTATAAGAGATCCATTAATTTCCCATAGTTAAACTGTGTTATTTGTCCGGGTCAGGTCGTGTATTATGATGCAGCGCAATAATAACAGGATACGCCCAATGAAGAGTGCAAGCAGTGGACACATCCGAATATGGCAGACGCCGTTACTGGTAATCACTGCCGGCTGTCTGATTGCCATGATTGGATTCGGTATCCGCTCCGTATTCGGCCTGTTTCTTGAGCCCATGACCATCAGTCATGATTGGAGCCGGGAAACCTTTGCTATCGCCATGGCTATTCAGAACCTGCTCTGGGGTATTGGCGTACCCATCGCTGGGGCACTGGCAGATAAATATGGTCCCATGCGCGTTCTCACAGTGGGCGCGATCATCTATGCTATTGGCGTCTGGGGCATGGCCATTACAGACAGCAGTATGGGGCTGCATCTGTTTGGAGGCCTGCTTACCGGTCTCGGCATCGCCTTCACAGCCTTCTCTCTGGCCCTCGCCTCCATGGCAAAAATTGTCGGTCCTGAGCGCCGCACCCTGGTTTTGGGATTGGGAACAGCCGCCGGCTCATTCGGCCAAGTGGTCTTCTCGCCACTGGGCCAGCAGTTTATTGCTAATTTTGGCTGGCAGTCCGCCTTGATGATCCTTGCCGGCACGGCCTTGCTCATTATTCCCTTATCACTCTGCCTGCCGAACAATCAAACCCACACGGGTGAAGCCGCCAGTAACCAGTCCCTTAACGAGGCACTACGGGAAGCACTGGGACACCGGGGTTTTGTCTTACTGACTATCGGTTTCTTTGTCTGCGGTTTTCATGTCGCCTTCATCACTGTCCACTTCCCCTCCTATGTTAAGGATCTCGGACTGGCACCCCATGTAGGTGCCTATGCCCTCTCTATTATTGGCCTGTTCAATATTGCCGGCTCTTTTCTATCGGGTGCGGCCGGCACCCGCTGGAGCAAGAAGAGTGGATTGGCGTTTATCTATTTCACCCGCGCCATCGTCATTACCGCGCTGCTGGTCTCCCCAAAAACCGAGTTGACCATCTACCTGTTTGCAGGCGCCATGGGTATTCTCTGGCTCTCAACCGTCCCACTGACCTCGGGGATCGTGGCCCAGGTGTTCGGCGTCCGCTATATGGCCACCCTGTTCGGCATTGTCTTTTTCAGCCACCAGATCGGCAGCTTCCTGGGGGTCTGGCTGGGCGGACGCCTGTATGACACCACGGGCACTTATGACGCTATCTGGTGGGCAGGCGTGGTATTAGGGTTACTCGCCGCCTTTATCCATCTACCGATTAATGAGCGACCCCTGCCAAGACTGGCGGTTGAGGCCACTTGAGCAGAATCCCGGAGCCATTTTTGGGGTACATTCCATATATGAATTTGATAGACTGATTATTTACCGTTATTTCCAGTTCCCGCAAATATATTTGCACCTTATCGCGAATCCCTTTTCGCGGTGTTGATACGAATGACGGCCTACGAATTGAACAACTACAGCATAAAGGGCATTACATGACAGCACGTACACAGACCGGCGGCCTACAGATAGCCAACATAATCAAAGAGTTAGTTGAAACCCAGATTGCACCTGGGACCGGAATATCTCCCGAGACCTTCTGGAGTCAACTTGAGCAGATCGTCGCCGATCTGGGTCCTAAAAATCGCGCCTTGCTGGCCAAGCGGGAGGATCTGCAGCAGCAGATCGACCGCTGGCATCAACAGCATGCCGGTCAAGCACTGGATGCCGCAGCCTATAAAGCCTTTCTGATGGAGATCGGCTACCTGCTTCCCGAAGTGGCAGACTTCAGTATCGAGACTGAAAATGTCGATCCGGAAATCGCCGAGATGGCCGGTCCCCAGCTGGTGGTTCCTATCAATAATGCCCGCTATGCATTGAATGCCACCAATGCCCGCTGGGGCAGTCTCTATGACGCCCTTTACGGTACCGATGCAATTGAACAGAGTGGTGACCTGGCCATTACCGCTGGCTACAACCCGGTACGCGGGGCCAAGGTTATCGAACTCGCCCGTGCATTACTGGATGAGTCCGCACCACTGGCCAACGGCAGCCACAAACTGTCAACCGGTTATCAGGTTATCGATGGCAAGCTGAGTGTCACCTTGAGTGATGGCAGCAGCACCGCTCTCGCCCAACCGGAAAAACCTGGCCGGGTTTGTCGGCGACGCCAGCGCACCCAGCGTAGTCCTGTTGAAAAACAACGGCCTGCATATTGAGACTCAGATCAACCGTGAGGCGATGATCGGCAAGGATGACCCCGCCGGTATCAATGACCTGATCATGGAAGCCGCCATCACCACCATTCAGGATTGCGAAGATTCTGTCACTGCAGTTGACGCCGAAGACAAAGCGGTGGTCTACAGCAACATGCTGGGCCTGATCAAGGGCGACCTGACGGCAGACATGGAGAAAGGTGGCAAGACCATCACCCGCGCCCTGAATAAGGATCGCACCTACCAGACCGCCGATGGCGGCAGCCTGACCCTGCCCGGCCGCAGTCTGCTGTTCATTCGCAATGTTGGCCATCTGATGACCAACGAGGCGATCCTGGACAGCAACGGCGACGAGATCCCCGAAGGCATCATGGATGGCATGATGACCGCTCTGATTGCCCTGCATGATCTGAAGGGTGACGGTCAATACAGCAACAGCCGCAAGGGCAGCATCTATATTGTAAAACCAAAGATGCATGGCCCCGAAGAGGTTGCCTTCACCTGCGAACTGTTCAGCCGCATTGAAGATGCGCTGGGTCTGACACGCAACACCATGAAGGTCGGCATCATGGACGAAGAGCGCCGTACCACTGTCAACCTGAAGGCCTGTATCCATGCCGCCAAAGAGCGCGTGGTCTTTATCAATACCGGCTTCCTGGATCGTACCGGTGACGAAATCCACACCAGCATGGAGGCCGGCCCGGTTGCTCGCAAAGAGCAGATGAAACAGCTGCCCTGGATCAAGGCCTATGAAGACTGGAATGTCGATAATGGTCTTCGTTGTGGACTGCGCGGCAAGGCCCAGATTGGTAAGGGTATGTGGGCCATTCCTGATCAAATGGCCAACATGCTTGAGGCCAAGATTGCCCATCCACTGGCCGGCGCCAACACCGCCTGGGTCCCTTCACCCACGGCGGCCACACTGCACGCCACCCACTACCATAAGGTCAATGTAGCGGAACGTCAGAATGAACTGGCTTCACGCAAGATGGCCAGCCTGGATGAGATTCTGCAGATCCCGCTTAAGGGTGAACAGGTCTACACTGCAGAAGAGATTCAGCAAGAGTTGGATAACAATGCCCAGGGCATCCTCGGTTATGTGGTGCGCTGGATTGACCAGGGTGTCGGTTGCTCCAAGGTGCCGGATATCAATAACGTGGGCCTTATGGAAGATCGTGCCACTCTACGTATATCCAGTCAGCATATCGCCAACTGGCTACGTCATGGCATCTGCTCTGAAGCGCAGGTGATGGAGACCTTCAAACGCATGGCCCCGATTGTGGATAGCCAGAATGCCGGTGATCCAAACTACCGTAACATGGCACCGGTTTTTGATGGCGTGGCCTTCGCTGCTGCCTGCGACTTGGTATTCAAAGGGTGTGAACAGCCCAGTGGATACACCGAGCCTGTGCTGCATGCCCGTCGTCGTGAAGCGAAAGCGAAGTATGGTCAGTAATAACCACTGCAATAAGGACTAATCAAACAAGAAACGCCCGTCACTGACGGGCGTTTCTTGTTCTACAGCCGCACCCTTGCAACAGGGTGCTGATATGGGCTAGTCGATCTGCGGACCGGCAGAAACAAGTCGTTTACCTTCTGCAGTATCGGTATAGCGGCCGAAGTTCTCAGCAAACAGATAGGCCAGATCCTGTGCCTTACGATCCCACTCTTCGCCATTACTATAGGTATCGCGTGGATCCAGGATACCGCTATCACAGCCCGGCAGTTCAGTCGGCACTTCCAGGTTAAACACCGGGATGGTTTTAGTGGGTGCATTCTCAATTGAACCATCCAGGATCGCATCAATAATGGCACGGGTATCCTTGATTGAGATCCGCTTGCCAGAGCCGTTCCAGCCGGTATTGACCAGATAGGCGCTTGCACCCACGGCCTGCATACGCTTCACCAGTTCCTGGGCATACCTGGTGGGGTGCAGCTTCAGGAACGCGGCACCAAAGCAGGCAGAGAAGGTTGGAGTTGGTTCAGTAATACCACGCTCGGTACCCGCCAGTTTGGCCGTGAAGCCAGAAAGGAAATGATACTCGGTCTGATCCGGGGTCAATTTCGAAACCGGAGGCAAAACACCAAAGGCATCAGCTGTGAGGAAGATTACTTTCTGTGCATGTCCCGCCTTGGAGACCGGCTTGACGATATTTTCAATGTGATAAATTGGGTAACTGACCCGAGTATTTTCCGTACTTGACCCATCAGTGAAGTCGATCTTTCCTTCAGCATCTACCGCAACGTTTTCCAGCAAGGCATCACGTTTGATTGCATGATAGATATCGGGTTCATTCTCTTTACTCAGATTGATGGTCTTGGCATAGCAACCACCCTCGAAGTTAAAGATACCGTCATCATCCCAACCATGCTCATCATCGCCAATCAAGGCACGCTTCGGATCCGCCGACAGCGTCGTTTTACCGGTACCGGAAAGGCCGAAGAAGATCGCCACATCACCCTTCTCGCCCACATTGGCCGAGCAGTGCATAGAAGCAATACCGCGCAGCGGCAGAAGGAAGTTCATCACTGAGAACATCCCCTTCTTCATCTCACCACCGTACCAGGTACCGCCGATCAGCTGCATCTTCTCGGTCATGTTGAAGGTGACAAAGTTCTCGCTGTTAAGTCCCTGACGTTCCCAATTGGGGTTAGTCACCTTGGCACCGTTCAGGACAACAAAGTCGGGTTCGAAATTTTCCAGCTCCTCGTCACTCGGGCGGATAAACATGTTCTTGACGAAATGCGCCTGCCAGGCCACTTCCGTGATGATCCGAACACCCAGACGGGTATTCTCATTGGCACCGCAGTAGGCATCAACTACAAACAGGCGTTTATTGGAGAGCTGCTGGGTGACCAGCTCTTTGAGCTCGGCCCAGGTCTCCTGTGAGAGAGTCTTGTTGTCGTTTTTTCCTTGATGTGACCACCAGAGGGTATCCTCGGTCATCGAATCGCTAACAATATATTTGTCTTTCGGTGAGCGACCGGTAAAAATACCGGTATCAACGGACACAGCGCCCAACTCGGTCACAACCCCTTTTTCATAACCCTCAAGATCAGGACGGGTCTCCTCATCGAACAGTAGTTCGTAGGATGGGTTGTATACAATTTCAGCAACATCGTTGATGCCGTACTGGCTGAGGTCAACTTTTGCTGCAAGGTCACTGGTAGCCATATCCACTTCTCTCTCCTGGAAAGTTTTTAAAAAATAAGTCGTAGGTATTCATTCCAGTTGGGCCTTCGGTGTAACTTTCACCGAACCCCACCGTTATCTCAAACGATGCGCCATAATCACTGCAAAAAGTGCGGAAATCAGACTACAGCCAGTACTTATCGTTAAAAAACAGAAAAAAATACCACCTCGCGCTTCGTGATCAAACCGAATCGCAACAGATTGATATCTTTATACAAACTTAACCAAAAAAGCAGACATGCAGCCTACAGATAGGGCTGTAAAAAACGTCCGCCCCCCTGAGTAGGAACGTCATTACCCAGCGAGTTTATAACAGGCAAGTTTCTTTATATAAACGATAAGCCTTCTTTATATGACCATTATGTAATACCCGCTCATCAGGGGCAACCAGTTGAGTGCACATAACGGATTGCACTAGCCATAGAGCATTTGATTCTTATGCAGAAAAGCAGCCCATCGCTATACTCAAAGCTCAGCTAAACACCCGGAATAGAGGGGATACACATGAATACAGGCGACCCGATTCACTACATAATCGTCCCCGGCTTTCAGAATTCCGGTGAGACGCATTGGCAAACCCTGTGGGAAAGTCACCTCCCCAACAGCCGTCGAACACAACCCAGTAGCTGGAATAATCCGGAGCATGACGACTGGGTGGGCGCACTGGAAAGGGAAATAAGCGCTGTAGCAGGCCCGGTCATCCTGATTGCCCATAGTCTGGGAACCATCACGGTAGCCGAATGGGCTGCTGAATACCGTTCTGACAAGATACTAGGAGCATTACTGGTCGCTATCCCTGATGTGCAGCGCCCTGATCTACCCAATGCCATCCAGGGTTTCTCCAACCCAAGATTTAAACCACTCCCTTTCCCGTCTATCGCCGTGTTAAGTAGCAACGACCCCTACTCCGCATTACCCCGCGGACGCCTGTTTGCACAACGTTTCGGCGCACAGATAGAGGAGATCGGTAATTATGGCCATATCAATCATGAATCAGGCCTCGGTGAGTGGGGTGATGGTCTAAGATTGCTGGATCACTTAATGTTCACCAGCAACCACGCACCTATCTTGAAAAAGACCGGCTAGCACGCTATCCATCTTGTCAATAATGGTTTAGAAGCGCGCTCCTCTCTGCTACCCTGATGCAAAGTTACTGTTGGCTGATCGGTAGTTTTAAACCCACCATAACGACACCTTCAAGCTTGAAGGAAAGCGTGCCATTCTGTTCAATGAAGTCGATGAGCTTCCCGTGGATAAATTAAAACACGGCATCTCTTTAGCACTGAACTATCACATCATAAAACACCACCTGATGCTGGGCGTCTAAAACGCGACAACATGTCAGATCAACAGAAATAGTTATTATCGTTTTACTTACTGGATAGAGATTATGACATTTGATTTTGAGGAACTGGACTACCAGGAAACACCTTTGGGTAACATCAGTCTGCGGCGCCGCGCCGAGCCCCGTCTCGATGGAATGATCCTCTATGAAGTAAAGCTTGGCGACGAATTCCTCATGTCCAGCCTGTTTACTGAATCGGAGATCCAGCTGGCAAAACTTGGTCTTGCCACACAGACAGGTAACGCACTGGATGTCGTGGTCGGTGGACTCGGGCTTGGTTATACAGCCGTGACAGTACTGGAAGAGAACGCCGTAAAATCACTCAGGGTGATAGATGTGATGGCACCGGTTATTGAGTGGCATCGCAAGGGGCTTGTCCCACTGGGGGAGCAATTGTCCAATGATCCACGCTGTACATTGGTTCATGCCGACTTCTTTGCCCTGGCGACTTCATCAGAAGGCGGATTTAATACGGCAGAGCCTTCACAACGCGTACACGCCGTGTTGTTGGATATTGACCACTCACCCACACACTGGCTTAATCCCGAGAACAGCCGATTTTACACGGTAGCGAGTTTACAGAGTGTCTCAGATAAATTGCATCCGGGTGGTGTTTTTGGACTCTGGTCAAATGATCCACCTGCTGATGAATTTATACAGTTGCTGGAATCAGTGTTTCAATCCGCCGAGGCGCACGTGATCAGCTTTCCAAACCCCTACATGGGTGGTACATCATCCTGCACGGTCTATCTGGCGCATAAGTCGGCTTAACTACAACTACCGCGCTAAACTGTTTTCTGTTACTACACGTCTTATAAACACCCGAAAACAGTTCACATACTGCCTACTCCAGGGATTGCTTCGGCTGGCCAACGGTTTTGAATAATCAGCCAGAACGGCAGCTGCTAACCTGTGCAAAATGGTCTACTGTATGAACTAGAACAATAATAGGGCAGCAGCATGCGCAACTTACTAACAGTACCCCACTCATCACACCTTCTTTTAATTGCCTTGCTAGGCATTTTTCTTACTCACCAGCCGGTAGCCCACGCTCAGAAGAGATCGGCTACAGTCATGGAAAAACTGGATAAGGACGGAGACGGAAAAATCAGCCGAAAGGAGTGGCGGAAAAAGAACATATTCAATGATGTTGACTTGGATAAAGATGGCTCTGTGTCATTGGATGAACTAAAACAGCGTTTTGGTGAGAAAGAAGCCGAGGCCGGCAATGCTGGTAACCTTCCAGATCCCGTGTCCATGGCCGCCATACGACGTGCCAAATATGATGATGTTGCCCATCTCAAAAGTCGCGGTCTGTTTGAGACGGGCCTGAAACCTGCATGGCCTGAAGATGTCAGTTGTCGCGGTATTGATGAATGGTATGGACAGGACTACTCGTCGAAACGGCCCAAAGAGTCCTATCACGGCGGGATTGATCTACCGGCACCCTTTGGTACGCCGGTGCTGGCCATTATGGACGGTGAAGTGGTCGCCCTATATGAAGGCAAGAAAAACCCTCGGGGCATTGAAGTCGTACTGCGCCACACCCCGGAAGAGAGTGGCATACCGCTCTATATTTACTCTCGTTATACCCACTTCGACAGCATGCCGAAACTAGCAATTGGTCAGCGCCTCAAAATGGGCGAGGTGATTGGCGAAACAGGCAACACCGGCGTTCAGGGTTGTGAACTTAAGGGAATTCCGTGCATGCGGCCCCGGAGACCCGTTACACACTTTGATATTCTATACTCCACAAACAAAAAGTATTACGACACAGGTACTGTCCTGATTCCCTTCGATGTCCACTGGATGGATCCGACTGCGCTCTACCGAAAACAACCACCGTTCGACTCATTTTCAATGCGGGCTTTAGCAGATAGTGATAAGAAAGTTTCGATCTCATATCTATTGAATAATGGTCAACTCTACCCTCCTGACACTAAAATGATCTGGCCCTATAGCTGCAGTAAAAGGTAGCACTATCGAGACCTAATCTATTGCAGCACATTGATGGTATGGACACGCAATGAAGCACACCCAAACACCCATCCTTGGCCTGATGCAAAAGAGTGTCCAGGTCAAACCGGAAGAGGCGCAAGCCCTTCTCTGGTCATTCAGCTACTTCTTTGCCCTGCTGTGCAGCTATTACATCGTTCGTCCAATGCGAGATGAGATGGGTATCCTTGGTGGCGTAGAAAACCTACAGTGGCTTTTTACCGGCACGCTTCTGGTAATGACTGCCGCAATCCCCCTGTTCGGATGGGTCAGTTCCCACTTTCCACGCCGGCAATTCCTGCCCTATGTCTATCTCTTCTTCATCGGAACACTGCTGTTGTTTTACGCGTTGATGAATGAACATACGGTATCCGTCACGATCGCACGTGTTTTTTTCATCTGGGCAAGTGTCTTTAATCTGTTTGTCGTATCTGTTTTCTGGAGCTTCATGACAGATATCTACAGTAATTCACAGGCACGGCGTTTGTTCGGGTTTATTGCGGCAGGTGGCACACTGGGGGCATTGACTGGTCCGGCCATCACTTCACTACTGGTAGAACCCATCGGCCCCAGGAACCTGCTATTAATCTCTGCTCTCTTCCTGTCATGGGCCATACTCTGCATCATCAAGCTGTCACGCTGGTCATCCACAGAAACCACACCCAAGACAGCCGCTATCAAAGAGACAGAAGAGCTACCGATAGGCGGCAGCATCTGGGATGGTATTCGGCTGGTCATGCGATCTCCCTATCTCCTGGGAATCTGTTTACTGATGATCCTGTTCACCACACTCGCAACATTTCTTTATCTAATGCAGGCCCAAATTGTTCGCGATGCTTTTTCAGATTCAGTTCAACGCACCGCACTGTTCGCAAACATAGACCTGGCGGTAAATGCACTGACGCTTGTTCTGCAACTGTTCCTGACCAGTCGACTGATCAAATGGTTCGGTTTACCTATCGTTCTGGCACTTATTCCGGTTTTGCTTGCCATAGGTTTCATACTATTGGGCCTGGTTCCTTCTGTAGCCATATTGATCTTCGTCCAAGTCACACGCCGTGCTGGGAATTACGCCATTATGCGTCCCGCTCGTGAAATGCTTTATGTGGTACTCAGTAAACAGGAGAAGTACAAGGCCAAGAATGTGATTGATACCGTCGTATACCGCGCAGGAGATGCTGTCAGCGCCTGGATCTACAGTGGCATGCGTGCACTGGGTATCAGCCTGTCTGGGATCGCATTCATTGCGGTACCACTGGCACTGCTATGGGCATGGGTCGCCTACAAACTCGGCGCTAAACAACATGAGTTAGCCGATACTAATCACCAAGAGTAATGAGGAAAGCGTATGACCGACATGAAGCCAATGAGTCGCCGGCAATTCATCCGTCTAAGCAGTTATCTGGCTACAGGCCTTATTCTGCCAACCTGTACGCTGGCAGCTGACAAACCGATCTATAAAACCATTCCAAAGAGTGGCGAACAATTACCAGTGATCGGCATGGGCACATCCCGCACTTTTGAAGCACGAAATGACCCTGAACTGCTTGCCCAACTACAACAGGTAATGCAAGCTTTTTTTGAGATGGGTGGCGGTATGATTGACTCTTCACCTATGTACGGGTCAGCACAACAAGTCATCGGCACGCTCCTGCCAAACATACAGGGCAATAAACAACTCTTTGCCGCGACCAAAGTATGGATTGACGGACGACAGGCCGGAATAGAGCAGATGGAGACATCACGTCAGCAATGGGGCATTAAGCAGTTCGATCTAATGCAGATCCACAACCTTGTCGATTGGCAAACGCACCTGGAAACACTGAACCAGATGAAAGCCGATGGAAAGATCCGTTATACCGGCATCACCACGTCACACGGACGCTCGCATAACGCACTGATGACCATTCTTAAAAAACATGACTTCGATTTCCTACAGCTCACCTACAACATAAATGAGCGCGATGTTGAGTCAAATCTGTTACCGCTTGCACAGGAGCGGGGCATTGCGGTAATCATCAACCGACCCTATCAACGCGGCTCACTGTTCCGGCATGTCAAAGGTAAGGCACTACCCGAGTGGGCCAATGATTTCGACTGCACCAGCTGGGGACAGTTTTTTCTAAAGTATGCTGTATCACACCCCGCCGTGACCTGCGCCATTCCCGCCACCACAAAAACAAAACATATGATCGATAACATGCAAGCAGGAAAAGGACAACTTCCCAACCAGAAACAACGTGAGAGGATGATCGACTACTTTGAATCGCTGTAAGCTTTTTGAATATTTAAAGTGTTGTTCGTCTATCTAATAGCTCAATCGGTTTTATTGTGGTTCGAAAAGAGTGCACTGCGATCTATTAAATAGATCACAGTGGCTCCCTAACTATTCGATCTGTATTTTACACGAGATTAGTCATCATGGTCTCGTCTTCGGTAATTACGTTGATCAAATCCATCTGAGTTCAGTTGCCGTTGTATTTCGCTCTTATAGCCACCTGACCGCCAAATTCTTTTGGCTTCATCTTCATCACCACTGCGGTGACACTCAACACAGCTTTCATAATCCCGAATGCCCTCTTCAAAATGCTCCTCACGTATTTTTGAACGAGAATGTTCGTGGCAGCCATAACAGGTGTACTTTGTATAGTCGTTGTTAATATGACAAGTGGCGCACTCTGTATTGTGATCTTTATCAAAGCGGAAATACTTTTCGTGCTCAAATGTGGCTGGTAGCCATGCATCGTTACTGTGACACTGTGCGCAGTTACCTGTGATCTTCAGATGAAATCCATCGCCGGGGTTACTGTGGCAGCTATCACACTGCTCCTTTACCGAGGTTTGCAACAGTTCATGGGAGAACTGCCCAATAGGCCTGAAAGGTTGTACGCCTTTATGTTCACTATGACAGGCCATGCAATCCTCTTCGACCAGCTTCTGATGGAAGGCCACATTCTTCTGTTCTTTGTCGATAGAAAGACCTTTGGTCGTCTTAATACCGATATCAGCGACCGTATGGCAGGAAATGCACTGTTCTGCCGTACTGCCGATAAAAGGTGTATGGCAGGCAAAACAATCATCCGCGAGATCAATGTGCGCTTCCACGGGTTTACCTGGACTGACCATCAGCTGTGGTGCAAAGATTGCCAACAGAACAAGTACAGCCAGGTTGGCCGCTACGATAAGGGTTATTCGCTTTTTATTCATTTCCATTGCCAGAAAAGAAGAATACTAAGGATATGTGTCAGGCCAAGTACTGCAAAAGCCAACGTGATCGGTAGATGAATGGTGCGCCACTGCTTCATCAGGTCATAGGTAGTGGCATCCCAAAAGAGTCTTTTTTCAACCTCCTCTTCGGCTAATCCATCCTGTAGATAGGTCTCCTTTTTCTCTGCAAGAAATCGCCTGGAACGATCAAGAAGGTATTTGCCCGTCATACCGCTGATCACATTGATCAACATGGCAAGCAAGGCCAGCCAGGGAAGAATAGCGTAAACGTGGATACCGGCATGCACCAGAATAAACAGGGCCCCTACCCAAGTCAGGGTTTCGTGTAGCGTCAGCAGTGTTTTGGGTTTACCAAAGCTGATCTTTTTTCGCTTGCGCAATGAGTAAAAAAATGACGACAGAATCAACAGGGTCCCAGGTATGCCAAGCCAGCGACCAATCCAGGCAAAGTCAAACTGATGCAATAAGGCATCTATTATGATAGTAGCCAGAATCAGAGAGCCAAACATCAGCAGGAACGGTATAACTTCTTTTCTTATGAGTGAGCGTTGCATGGTGATTCTCTAGGCAGCCAGTGTCAGATTGTTTATTGGTCGGGTGATGCAGAGCAGGCAGTGCCCCGGTTCAACATCGGCATCGGCCTGTTGATTATATTCTACTTCGCCCGATTCAAGGATCGTCTGGCAGCCACCGCAGCTGCCCGCTCTACAACCCGATTCGACATCAATACCCTGGGCTTCAGCAAACTCCAGCAGTGACCCTGCATCTTGATCCCACGAGATTTTTTTCCCAGACTTGCTGAAGGTAACAGTGATATCCTTATCTATTGAGCGACTGGCTTCTGTTTTTACCCTGTCTTGTTTTACCAGTGTGGCAGGACCGAAGGATTCGTAATAGACATCGCCGCTCTGCACCCCTAACTCCAACAAGCCAGGAACCAACGTCTCCATCATCGGTTTTGGACCACAGATGTAAAATTGATAACGCTGAAGACCAAGCGTAGTACGTAAGAGTGAAATATCCACTCGCCCCCTGTGCTGGTAATCAATGCCTTCAATCTCCTGTACGGCAGGATCGCTAAAACAGTAATGTAAATGAAAATGGCTATGCACTTTGGCCAGTGGATGCAAATGCTCTTGCATCACCAATTCACTGCTATTGCGTACACCATAAAACAGCCAGATCTCTCTCTGACTGCCACTTTCCAGTAAAGTATTGAGTATGCTGAGCATTGGGGTGATGCCGATCCCACCGCCAATCAACACTACTGGCAGCGCTTCCTCTTCGATCAGATGAAAGTGGCCAGAGGGTGCGCGAATTTGCAGACGCGTTCCTTCCACTACATGATCATGAAAATAGTTTGATGAGACACCAGGAGAAAGCTCTGGTCGGTTGGCAGGTGAAGGAACCCGCTTGATAGAGACCCGGTAATAATCAGGATGGTAGCTATCAGAAAGAGAGTAACAACGTATGATCGTTTTTTCCTGACCGGCGACAGAATCCGGGATCAAGAGCTTGAAGGTCAGAAACTGTCCCGGTTTATATTGCGGCAGGGGTTCGCCATCAACGGGAGTAAGATAGAACGAACAGATTGATGCCTGTGCGTCTTCAATCTGCCGACGTTTTACAATGAACTCCCTAAATCCTTTCCTTTCGACATCTTCATTACGCAATGCAGCATTATGGTCATTGTTTTGCCCCGTTTCACAGGCAGATTCATCAGCACTCTTTTTAAACTCCCTGCGTCGGCGATAGAGACCGACCATCATGATCAGGCTCACTTGTGCAAGAATCGCCACGAATATGATTAATGCTAGGTATCCGGTTGTCATGTAAGCGCATCCTTATCCACATTTCTGAGCATGGTTTTTTCATTAATTAAACCTAGCATGGGCTATATGAAATGAAGCTGAAAATACCGACTGAATGGGCTGGAGTATGATGTTCGTTTGTCTACAAACAAGTGATCTGAATCACTTGCAAATGTTTCTCCGAACAGAATGATGAACTGAGGTAGGTGCTAATGGATAATATGAAAGAATATTGCAGCTTTTTAAAAAGGCGAGGGGTTTGCTATGGCGACCACCATACCTCCCCATAAAACCAGAGGTGGTTATCGTTATTACATAGAGAGATTTGTCAGAAGTGAGGCAGGATACCTGCCTGATCTTGATGAAGCCCCACTATAGCAATTACAGTGGGGCTTTATTATTCAGCTACTTATTCCCCTGTATAAGGTAACAGTGTCAGCTCTACTCGACGATTCTGCTGTCGCCCCGCCGTGTTATTATTATTGGCAATAGGGCGCGTTTCCCCATAACCCACGCTATCTATACGAACAGCCTGAACACCATTTGCGATCAATATACTGCTAACGGCATTGGCACGTCGCTGTGACAAATCCTGGTTGTACGTATCTGAACCGGTGCTGTCAGTATGTCCAGCCACCTCAATCATGGTAGATTTGTACTCTTTTAAAACCAGAGCAACTGAGCCAAGTGTTTCACCAAAATTTGGATTTACATCGGAGCGGTCAACAGCGAAGGTAATGTTGCTGGGCATGTTCAAGATGATATTGTTGCCAGCCCTGGACACACTCACACCGGTGTTTTCCAGTTGCTGACGGAGCTTGACCTCCTGGACATCCATGTAGTAGCCCACACCACCGCCTGTTATAGCACCAATACCAGCTCCTTTCAGTGCACGTTCTTTACGTTTCTTCTTATCCTTCGATGTAGCGATACCTAATACAGCACCAACAGCCGCACCAATGGCAGCGCCTTTCGTAGCACGGGATGTTTTCTCTTCACGGGTATAGGGATCAACGGCTGTACAGGCTTGAAGCAGAATCGTCGAGGCTAAAAATAAGCAGACTGTCAATTTGTTATTCATTGCATTTCTCCAACCACATCAGTATTACTCTATAAAAGGGTTCATGGATACGTGACAAAACTGCTAGTCACCACACTTCTCCCTGCTGTTCAAATAATCGTATAATTCCCTTTCATCAAGTGACTTCAACATCACACTTATGTCAAAAGGTATTTCACTTTGGCCAAGCGGAGAAAACCATAACCCAAACCGGTTTTCACCACCTTCATCACCTATTGGATTGAACCGGTGGGGCGAACCAGACGTGGCATTTTAGTTTCAATGATTTGACTCTCTATTAGACGGGAAGATTTGTAAGATCTAACAGCAGACCCAGGACAGGAACTCCAATGGGCAACCTGAAATCGGGATGGGTATAAGCCCATCAATATCTACTATAATTAGCCGATCTACTGCGCTGGAGTTTAATTACCGATGTCAGATCCCAAAACCCTCTGTGGAAGCTGCCTTTGTGGTGCTGTGCATCTCACCGCAACGCATGTTAGCAATACAGTGGAAGCCTGCCATTGCGGCATGTGTAGAAAATGGGGTGGCGGGCCATTATTGGCTGTTGACTGTGGTACGGAGGTATCATTTACGGGCCAGGACAATATAAGCGTATTTAACTCATCTGACTGGGCCGAACGCGGATTTTGTAAAAAATGTGGCAGTCATCTGTTTTACAGACTAAAAGAGGGTCAACGATACTCACTGCCAGTAGGGCTATTTGATAATGATCCATCGTTCGTGTTTGACGAGCAAATATTCATCGACAAGAAGCCATCGTTCTATAGTTTTGCGAATGAAACAACCAACTTAACTGAGGCGGAAACTTTCGCCAAATACGCACCACCTGCAAAATAGCACCATCCAACAGACCAATTTGTTTCTATTTTCTGCCATTTCTGGATCTTTTGATGCCGATAAATCATTAAGCACATTGTAATATAGCCTGAATATATCGACCTTATTTAGACAAACCAAAGGATTTTAGGGCGTTAGCATGTAGAACTAAACGGTACTGAGGCTATATTCGTGCTATGATTTCCCATGCAAACATGTCTACTGACGATGAATAATGTAGAGCAGTCCACGGTTTTAGCTGAAAAACTACCGTAAACAAGGGATTGCACTCTATTGTTCAATAGATATCGCTTTATATTCGAACTGGTGAATTCGAATATAATTTTTCATCTTTCACCAATAATGATGAGTATAAATAAATGAGTAAAGGTACGGTTAAGTGGTTCAACGCCGATAAAGGCTATGGTTTCATTACACCTGAAGATGGCAGCAAAGATCTATTTGTTCATCACTCAGAAATTCAAAGTGGCGGCGGTTTCGCAACACTTAATGACGGTCAGGCCGTAGAATTTGAAGTGGGCCAAGGCCAAAAAGGCCCTTGCGCGAATAAAGTTATCCCTCTTTAAGCTCTAACATACGGTCGTGCCTGATGGCACGACCGTATGCAAAGGGTAGCAGGTTAGCCAAGCCAAGACTGACCAAACTGATGTAACAGCCCCTGTAACATCATGGAACTCTTATAGTCAGCATTTCACTACTTATATATTGCTCACTCAAGGCAATTAGCAAGAAGATCCTCGTTATCCCCTACCCCCTCTGACACAGACACTCTTTTTTTGATCCGCTATTTCTGTCTGAAACTTGATTCCGAACGTTGTTTTCATAGCTACTTACGCAGATAGTAAGGCCAAACTTCCACACTGGAAACACTTGGCTATAAAATACGAAGCACTAACTATTTTCGAACCAGGCCGATGCTATAAGGAGTCACCAATGTATCCGCTACGCTTCCGGTTATCTAAACCATTCATCATAATCGCTTTACTATTTCTATTAACGGCCTGCACTGCCGGCGATCCCCAGTTCACTCAGGATTCCCCTGCCGGTTTCTGGTACGGCCTCTGGCATGGTGTCATTGCCTTTATCAGCCTGATCATCCATCTATTCAATGAAAACGTTGCCGTCTATGAGGTTAGCAACACCGGTGGCTGGTACGACTTTGGTTTCTTACTTGGTGTTATTTTCGTCTGGGGTGGCAGTTCCCATGTCAGTTGCAAAAGCGCTGTTAAAAGAAAAGATGAACAGGAGTGGGAAGAGATTGGCGATAAAGTCGAGATAAAAGTCATGAGAAAACTAAAAGAGTGGTCTAAAGATGAAGAAACCACCACGCAAGACAAAGATTGGGATGATGTATGCGAAAAAGTCGAGGCCAAACTGAAACGAAAAATACGCGAATGGGCAGAGAAAGACTAGACTAAGGATTACACCATAAAAAAATCGCACGGCGCATATGCCAGTGAATGTGTGTAACACCCAATAGATAGTTAATACAATCACGAGTGATAGGCATATGAATATCAAAAGTGCATCAGGCCTGGAGTACCTACAGGCTATCGAACGCGATGAGCTACCGATGCCACCCATGTGTCACACGGTGCCAATGACCATCATTGAAGTTGAAAAAGGCCGGATTATTTTTCAGGTAATGGCTAATGAGAGTCATCTGAACCCTATGGGCGGCGTACATGGAGGATTTGCAGCAACCGTGCTCGATTCAGTAACCGGTTGCGCAGTACACAGCATGCTTGATGCTGGAGTTGGTTACAGCACTATAGACCTCAACGTAAAAATGATCCGCTCGATACCGCGTGATGAGTTTTTGCTGGCCGAAGCATCTGTTATTAACCTGTCCCGATCACTGGGTATATCTGAGGCTAAACTACATAACAAAGCAGGTAAACTCCTCGCCAGTGCTTCAGCTACCTGCATGCTTTTTAGCACTTGAGCTATTGGCAAAATAGGGCAGAGAAAAACTACAATCCGGTATCTCAATAGTTATCAAATGACGGATCATGCCCTCTTTTGTAATTATCTATAGATTCACTCACGCTTAACACCTCTCCTCATCAGCCAAATCGCGTTAACTGCGTAACGCACGTAATAAATCCAGAGGCATAACAGAACAAAATAAAGTCTATACCCTCATAGAGAGAAACACGGGAAGCGATTGATAATTATCAATCGATAACCCTACGTACCTTGGTACTTTCTACTGTTGGGAGGTCTTTATTGTGGAATCTTTCTGATCAAATGAAAAATTCCATCGTCTGATCTCTGACTATTTTATGCTTTAAACGTTCCCCCACATATCAGTTATGTGACCCCGAATGTTGAATAGCATTTTGCCTCGTTGTAGCGGTTGCACCTTTCAACCCACAAGGATCAGAAGATGCCAAAGATCAGTCTTAAACCCACGACATGGTTAGCCTTCTTTATTTTATTGGTTGGCTTTGCTCCTCCTTTGTTAGCTGCTGATGATGGTGTTGCAACCCTGCTGGGAGAAGAGATTCCTCATGGCTTTGATCCCGAGACAGGTAAACGCATCATTCCCAATGATCGTTGCCTGACCTGTCACGGTGATGAAAAGCAGCAGACCGATGTGCGGGATGATGGCAGCCCAGTAAAGATCTTTGTCCATCGTGAAGAGATAGAGGCGAGCGTACATGGTGAGCAACGCTGCAGCAGTTGTCACGCCACCATCCAACGGGTACCCCACCGCAAGGCCCCAGCGGTCATTGTAGGCTGTGTCGACTGTCATAAAGAGACCTGGGATGAGTACAAGTCCGATCCGGATGGCAAGCACGAACGGCTCAAGATAGTTAATGAGCAAATCGACAGCTACATGCAGTCGGTCCATGCCCAGCCCAGCAAAATTGATCAATCACAAACCAATGCCACCTGTTATGACTGTCATGACGCCCATAGCGTCGGTGAACTGGGTAGTATTCAACGCGCCGAAAAGCGCCTGAAAAACCCCGAGGTGTGCGGACGCTGCCATGAGAAGGAGCTGGCTGCCTATAAAACCTCCGACCACGGCAAAGCGGTTTTGGAGAAAGGCGACAGCGAGTCGGCCGTCTGCTCTGACTGCCATACTACCCATGACATCAGCTCGCCTGAGAGTGACAAGGCCAAGCGCGCTATCACCAAAAATTGCGGCGACTGTCACAAGAATGCACAGCGTACGTATTTCGACTCATACCATGGCCAGGTACATCGTCTCGGTTATACCAATACGGCCAAGTGTCACGACTGCCACGGCGGTCACGAGGTCAAGGGTGCGGATGATCCGACATCCGAGATCCACGCCAATAATCGCCTGGAGAACTGTCAGGTCTGTCACACTGAAGCGAATGAAAACTTCCTGACCTTCTGGCCCCATGGTGACGCGGACGACCGAGAAAACTATCCCGGCCTGTGGTTTTTCAAAATCTTCATGCAGATCTTGATCTTCTCGGTCATGGCCTTCTTCTGGGTCCACGTCATGCTGTGGCTCTACCGTGAAGTAATGGATCGCATACAGGGTAAAGGCTTCATCGAGGATATGGATAAGCCTGATATTGTCTACTTCCGTCGCTTCCCGGTGGTCTGGCGTTGGATCCACGGGCTGTTCGCCATCTCTACCATGACCCTGATCCTGACCGGCACCACGCTGCTGTTCTCGCACACCAGCTGGGCCAAGGCCGTGGTGGTGTTCCTTGGCGGTGTGGAGATGGAGGGTATTATTCACCGTACCGCTGCGGTGATCTGGCTCGGTATCTTTATCGCCCACCTGCTGATCGCCATCAGCAATATCTGGCGTAAGCGCGACGAGTTCGAGTGGTTTGGCAGCACCTCCATGCTACCCAACATGAAGGACGCACGGGATCTGCGCGACATGTTCAAGTGGTTCTTCGGGAAAGGAGAGCGCCCCGAGTTCTCGCACTGGACCTACTGGCAGAAGTTCGACTACTGGGCCCCCTTCTGGGGTGCGGCAGTGATCGGCACATCCGGCATCATGTTGTTCATGCCTGAGAAGACCGCCCTCTTCCTGCCGGGCTGGATGTTTAACATCGCTACCCTGGTGCATGCAGAAGAGGCACTACTTGCGGCCATCTTCCTGAACTCTGTGCACTTCTTTAATGTGCATTTCCGGCCTGAGCGCTTCCCGATGAGTACCACCATCTTCACCGGTGCTATTCCCTTCGAGGAGTTCAGACATGACCATCGTGAAGAGTATGAACGGCTGGTTGCCAGCGGTGAGATCAACAACTATCTGGTCAGACGCCCCTCACGCCGTGCTGACCTGGCTGCCTCCTTTATCACCAGCGTACTGATCATGGCAGGTCTGGCCCTGCTCACCCTGGTATTAATCGGTCTGGCGACCATGCCGGACTAACAGGAGCAGATAACATGCAGAGAGATGACACTATGAAGAAAAAAGTCCGCAATCTTCTCCTGGCGATGGTGGCACTGCTTCCAGCAACCACACTGGCGGAAGGCCCTTCGGCCCAGGCACTGGCTTTCACCTGTGCCGGTTGTCATGGCACGGATGGATCCAGTGTAGGGCCTTCAAGTCCATCCATTGCCGGAATGGACCCTGAGGTCTTTGTTGACGCCATGCAAGCGTATAAAGCGGATCAGCGTAACTCCACCATCATGAACCGGATTGCCAAGGGCTATACCGATGAGCAGATCAAGGGCATGTCCTGGTTTTTTGCCAAGCAGCCGCTTCACCTGACACCCCAACAGCATGACCCAAAACTGGCTCAACTGGGTGCTGACCTGCACATGGAGTATTGCGAGAAGTGCCACTCGGATGGTGGTCGGGAGAGCGATGCAGGCATCCTCGCTGGCCAGTGGATGCCCTATCTCGATTACTCCATGACCGATTACATCGAGGGAAGAAGGCCCTATCCGCGCAAGATGAAGCGAAAGGTGGATGCCGTGCTGAAAGATCATGGTGAAAAGGCCAAGTCAGCCTTGATCCATTTCTATGGCAGTCAGCAGTAACAGGTATAAGGAAACAGATGATGAGTGATTTTAATCGCAGAGATTTTATCCGCATGGCATCCGGTGCCACCCTGGCGACTGGTGTCCTGGGATTTCCTGGTCTGCTGCTGGCCGCAAGCCCCAAGGTGGTCGTGGTAGGTGGTGGCGTCGGTGGCTGTACTGTAGCCAAATACTTACGTAAGCTGGATCCCCGAATCGATGTAACCCTGATCGAGACCAAGAAGGCCTACACCTCATGCTTCATGAGTAACGAGGTCCTGAGTGGCGACCGAACGATCGACTCTATTACCTTCGATTACGAAAGCCTAAAACGCCATGGTGTCAAGATCATCATTGATCGTGTAACAGTGATAGATCCAGAGAAAAAGCAGGTAGTGACCGAAGGTGGTGAACGCTTGGCCTACGACGCCTGTGTTGTCTCACCCGGTGTCGACTTCAAGTGGGATGCCATTGAAGGCTATGATGCTGAAGTAGCCGAGACGATCCCCCATGCCTGGTTTGCCGGCTCCCAAACCGTGACCCTGCGCAAGCAGATCGAATCCATGCCTGAGGGCGGAAAGGTCATCATCGTAGCACCACCCAATCCGTTCAAGTGCCCCCCCGGCCCCTATGAGCGGGCTGCGCAGATTGCCATGTACTGCAAACATCACAAGCCCAAGGCAAAAATACTCATTCTCGATCCGAAAGATGCCTTTTCAAAACAGGGCCTGTTCAGGCAGGGCTGGTCGAAACTCTATGGTTTTGGCACCGAAAACAGCATGATCGAGTGGGTCGGCGCTGCAGGGGGCGGTAAAGTCGAAGCGATTGATCCCTCAACCATGACACTGCAGGCGGAGATTGAAGAGTTTCAGGCCGATGTGATCAACATCATTCCTCCTCAGAAGGCGGGCAAGGTAGCTTTTGCATCCGATCTGACAGATGGTGACTGGTGCCCGGTCGACAAGATGACCTTTGAGTCCTCCCGCCATCCGGGTATCTATGTACTGGGAGATGCCTCCAGTGCCGCCAAGATGCCAAAATCAGCCTATGCCGCCAACTCCCAAGCGAAGGTGGCCGCTGCCGCCATCGTTGGCAAATTCAAAGGGATTGAGCCGGGTGACCCAACCTTTGTTAACACCTGTTACAGTATTCTCGGTGAGGAGCACGGTATCTCTGTTGCTGCCGTGTACCAATTGAACAAGGAAAGCAATACCATTGAGTCAATCAAGGGTTCAGGCGGCTTGTCACCGATGGATGCTTCAGACGAACAGCGCAAGCGCGAGGTGACGTATGCCCACAGCTGGTTCAAGAATTTGATCCACGACATGATGGGTTGATAAGCTATCGCTCTACCCCTTTCGGGCAGAAGCACCCACTTTCTCAACAACTAAATCGCTATGGCAGGGCTATTCATTATGGCCCTGTCATCTGCACTGCTGCCCCCCCCCCAAGAATAAGCGCAAAACGGTCTATACTCGACAGTAAAACACCGCCACACAGGAGGCACACTTGCCCTCCTCTCATCTGCTAAACCTGACAAAAGGGCTGATATACCCCGCCTTTTTAGGGGCCGCGCTGCTCTGGTTTTCTGAGTATGTCGTCAACTATCTGGATAAGGACAAGCTGACTAGCCTGATGAGTGAGCCGGTCTTTTATCTGTCAATCTGGCTGTTGCTCTATTTTTTTGTACCCTTTACCAATCTTCACTTAAAAATATTCGTATCCAACTATGGTACGCGATCCTTTATTCTGGATATTGTCGACGTACTGATCATATTTGCCGCCTTTTATAATCTGGGGCTCATTGGGAACCATGCAGCCAATCTGAATACAGTAACTATTGCCCTGATATTCATACCGGTGGTTGGGTTTGTCAGCAATGCGGTTGTCGATAATAGCGAAACATGGAAAGTGACACTTTCAGTCATAACGTTTTGTCTGTTTCTGCTCTTTGCATTGATAGGGGTCAGCTATGCGTTGATCAATTTCATCATTATTTACATGATGTATGCACTGCTGTTGTTCTATATGCTCTTCAGCTTTGATGCTTGATTTAGGCCTAAACCATGATTCACATACAAGCGATCGACCACCTGGTACTTCGGATTAATGATATTGACGCCATGCTGCACTTTTACTGCAGCGCATTGGGTTGCACAGTGGAACGACGAAAAGATGACATTGGCCTGATTCAGTTACGCGCGGGTCGTTCGCTTATTGATCTGGTGCCTGTAGATGGACCATTGGGTAAAGCTGGCGGAGCGGCTCCTGGCACGCAAGCTCGTAATCTTGACCATTTCTGTCTGCGTATCGACCGCTTTGATGAGGCAGAGTTACGGACCCATCTGGAGGAGTTTGGTATTGAGATGGGAGAAGTGGCTGCTCGCTATGGTGCCGAAGGCGTTGGGCCTTCCGTTTATCTCACCGACCCAGAGGGAAATGTGGTCGAGCTGAAAGGCCCTCCTGACGCGAACATCTAAGCCAGTTGCCTGGCGAGGTCTTTCCATTT